>Ga0074046_10000008_pt1 | contig 190223 bp, 152 predicted proteins | sample BogForMeECP23OM3_FD_94441 | JGI IMG/M metagenome (GOLD analysis project Ga0074046, IMG submission 94441) | Bog forest soil microbial communities from Calvert Island, British Columbia, Canada - Bog Forest MetaG ECP23OM3 | ecosystem: Environmental > Terrestrial > Soil > Wetlands ... | reverse complement strand
GCTCAGGAACGCTTTCCACCCCGCCAACCGCGCATTCCGCCACGTCTCCTTGCGTTTCTGGGATTCAGGATTCATTGAGTGCATTCCAAGTCGAGGCGATCTTCTCGCCCGCCGTCAAAATAGTCAGACCTGAGTGCCTGCTCGCGCCGGGGCGCGCCTTTTTTCAGAACTACTTCTGGATTTGAATGGGATTTCTGAGCCAAAGTCTTGTCCTCCGCGGCTGAGCTACCGCGAGTTCTACGCGCTTCTCCCGGAATTCTTCTTTGGCTTTTTCTCCGGTCGCGATTCCAGTAGCTTTCCAATGGCCTCGACCAGCGCGTGCCCGTGCGAACGCAGTTCCACAATCCGCTGCGCCACCACCTTCTCGAGCAGTTTCTCTCCTCGCGGTTGCAGCGACACCAGCACCTGCCGCCGGTCTTCCCGCCCCCGCGTCCGCTTCACAAATCCGTGTCCCTCCATGCGATCAATCAATTCCACCGTGCTGTGGTGCCGCAGCGCCAATCGCTCCGCAATCGTCCGGATACTCGCTTCCTTGCCTGGCCCCAGCCCGCGAATCGCCAGCAGCAAAAGGTATTGCTGCGGCTCCAGCCCCGCCTGCCGCGCCGTAGCATCCCCCTCCTGCAAAAAGCGCCGTATTAAATACCGTAACTCCGACAGCGCGTGATACTCCGCATCGGTAATCCGCACACTCATAATCCCAAGTCTATCGTAATACGATACATTGTGCCACAAGGAGGCCCAGCCGCGTCGCGCAACATGCACCCGTTATTTGTACTGGAGAGTCCGCTCTTACTTTGGAGTGCGGTTTACCCTGAGCTTGTCGAAGGGAAGCTCAGCTTCCGCTTTAACGCCCGTTACCCCGACTCCCAAACGACAATGGGCTCACTTTGCCCGCGTATTGGCCGAACTTCAGATCGGCCAGCACTCCCCCGATCCAACAGTTCATATCACCCTTGTTCCCGCGCTATCCCCATCCCCTCACAGCCCCTTCCGAAACGCCTTCTGCGTCTTGTAATGCTCATATCCATTCCGAACATAAAAACCATGCGCCCGCTCTCTCAACACATTCGACCGCACCGACATGCTCCTACACCGCTTCCCGCGAGCCCACTTCTCCGCCGCCGCAAGCAGCAGCCCCCCCGCCCCCTGGCTCCGCACCCTCTCGTTCACCACCAAACCATTCACCTCCGCCCGCCGCTCCACTTCCAGCAAAGGCGTCGTGCTCACATGAACCCACCCAATCAACCCGTCCTCCGCCGATTCCGCCACAAAGCAAACCCCGTCGCGATCCTTCATCACTTCCCGCAGCCGAACTTTCATCTCCCTCGTTGATGTCGGATACCCGAGCTGCCCCGCAAGTTCCGCCAGCCGCTCCGCATCCTCTCCCCGCACGCGGCGGATCCGCAACTCACTCTTCGATTCCGGCATCCTTACTTACCATCCTTTCGCCGCAACCGCGCCTGCACTTCCTCGCTCCGCAATTCCCGCAGCGCATCCGCCGCAATCCAACGCGCCGCGCGCGACTCTCTCTTCTTCAGCCGCTCTCCCGTTACAATCGCCGCCCGATTCAGCCGCAAATTCCGCTTCCCGATATTCCGCAGCGCCCAATTAACCGCCTTGCGCACAAAATTCCGCCCATCATCGGCCTCGCGTTCCACAATTTTCAGGAAGTCCGCAAACTGAGAGTCCGCCGCGGATTTATCCCGATAAGCCAAATAAGCAGCCAGCGCAAATCCCGCCCGCTTCTGAAACTCTTCCGTCCGGCGCGTCCACGCAATCGCTTTCTTCCACGCAGGCCCGGCAAAAACAAACAAATGACAGCACGTCCCGTCGCAAGAATCCCAATTATCAAAATCCTCCACCCACAAATCCATCTGCTCCGCGGTGACCAGCTCCGACTCGCTGATCATCCCCGCCAGAATCTTCGCGTCCTGAATCCCCGTAGCCCAAAGCTCCATCCCCAACGAATGATTCTTCCCCATCCTCCGCGCCAACTCATCAAGTTTCGGCTTCGCTACCCCAAACACTTTTTCCGCCCGGATCCCAAACCGCGCCATCCCCTCCACGTTGCGCGACGTCCCCAGCCGCCGCAACTCTGCGACAATCTCATCCACGTTCCAATCCGCGCCGCCACTCTTCGCGGCCTTCTTAGAACGTCTTCTCGGAATCAAGGAGGATCGTGACCGGCCCTTCATTCACCAACTCCACCGACATCATCGCCTGAAATATCCCATTCCCGACCGGTATGTTCAGCCTGCGCAGCCCCTCCGAAAACTCCTCATACAACTTCTTCGCCATCTCCGGCCCCGCCGCCGCAAGATAACTCGGCCGCCGCTGTCCCCGCGCATCGCCATAAAGGGTAAACTGCGAAACCACCAGCGCGCTTCCCTTCACCTCCAGCAGCGACTTATTCATCTTCCCCTGCTCGTCCTCGAAAATCCGCAGGTTCGCCACCTTCTCCGCCATCGCCACCGCCACCAGCGAAGTATCCTCTTTCCCAACGCCCAGCAAAATCATCAGTCCCGGCCCAATCTCTCCGGTGACCTTCCCCTCCACCGTCACTTTCGCCCGGCTAACCCGCTGCGCCACCACTCGCATCGTCTCTCTTCTCTTTACGGCTTTGCTTCATTGCTTCACTGCTTCTTTACTTCTTCTTCCTCGGCAGCATCTCCGGCAATTCCGCCACATTATAAGCAAACACCGCCAGCACCTGCGCCCCTTCCGTCAAATCGTCCCATCGCACGTGATCCAGCACGTCCGCCTGTGAGTGGTGCATCTTTTCATAGTCCGCCACTTCCTGCACGCACCAGAATCCCGGCACCCCGGCCGCATCGAACGGCACATGATCCGATCCGCCCTCCCGCCGCAGCGTAGGCTCCATAATCCCCACCGGCTCCGCCGCCAACGGATACAGCACCCGATCCATTGTCTCCCGCACGTTGTAATTCTCCATCAATCCGATCGTCAGTACCTTACCCGTGCCGCTATCATGCACCAGCACTCCCGAAATCTTCCCCAACTCATCCTTATGCGCTTCCACATAAGCCCGCGAACCATTCAGCCCCTGTTCTTCTCCGGTGAACAACACAAATCGAATCGTCCGCTTCGGTTTCACTCCCAGCTTCTGCAAAGCCCGCGCCGCTTCCAGCACCGCCATCGACCCGGTCCCGTTATCCGTCGCCCCCGTTCCTAAATCCCACGAATCCAGATGCGCCCCCAGAATCACCACCTCATCCGGCTTCTCCGTCCCGCGAATCTCCGCCACCGTGTTGTACACATCCACCGGCTTCCCGCTGAACGAACTCTGCAAATTCAACTCCACCTGCACCGGCGCACCGCCATCGAGCAGCCGCCACAACTGAATGTAGTCCTCCCGCGCCAGATAGGCCGCGGGAAACGCGGACGGCTTGTAATCCCGCGAATAGCTGGACATATTTAACAGCCCAAACATTTTTTCTGATCCGGAAAGCACCGCCAGCGCCTTTTCTTCCCCCATCATTTTCATAATCGCCGTGCGCATCTGCGTGAACGCTCGCATGTCGAAACCCGCCTCGCTCTTCGCATGGTTGATCGGAAGGGTCCCCTGTCCCCAAGGAGTCAGCTTCGGGTCGAGCGGTGCTTCCATCTCCCGCGGCCGCCCGATAATCACGATTTTCCCCGACAGCTTCCCTTTGTATTTCTCCAACTCCTCCGGCTTCTCCGCATCAACCCCGACCAACTCGCCCTTGACAGTCCCATTCGTCGAGGGCGACCACCCCGCCGCCGCCAAAGTCAGCTCGTGCACCGCCGGCGATACCACCCTCCCCGTCGAAGGCCCTCGCGTCCAACTATTCGCGATGCTCCACGTCTCCAGGTGCACATTTTCCAAGCCCAGTGATTTGAATTGCTCCTGCGTCCAATGGCTCGCTTGATCCAGTTGCGGCGAACCCGTCAGCCGCGGCCCGATCTGTGTGGTCAAATAAGTAAGGTCGGCCTTCAATTGCCCCGCGTCCGCCTTCACCTGCTCGATAATCTTCTTGTCCGTCTCCCCCACCGGATCCGCTTTCGGCGCTTCCGCTTTTGCCCCTGCCGGCGCAACCAACGGCACCGCCCGCCGCGGCAGCATCTCCGGCAACTCCGCCGTGCTATACGCCCACGTCGCCAGCACCTGCGCTCCTTGGTTCACCTCATCTTTCCAAACCTTGTCGAACGTGTCCGACTGGCTGTGATGCGTCTTCATGTATTCCGCAAGGTCCTGCACGCACCAGAATCCCGGCACTCCAACCTCGTCAAACGACAGGCTATCCGTCCCGAATTCCCGCGCCGTCGTCGGCTCCAGCATCTTCAGCTCTCCCAACGGCAAAATCTGTTGGTCGACAATCGGCAAATCCTGATAGTTGTCGTGCAGCCCGATCGCCAGCACCCGGCCCGTCCCGCTGTCGTGAATCAGCACTCCGGAAATCTTTCCCAGCTCGCTCTTATGCACCCGCACATATTCCTTCGATCCAATCAGCCCCTGCTCCTCCCCCGTAAATAGAACGAACCGGATCGTCCGCTTCGGCTTCAAATTCAATTTGGCCAGCGTCCGCGCCGCTTCCATCACCGCCATAGATCCCGTCCCGTTGTCCGTGCTTCCCGTCCCCAGATCCCAGGAATCCAGGTGCCCCCCCACAATCACCACTTCCTCCGGCTTTTCCGTTCCACGAATCTCCCCAACCGTATTCGCCACCTCCACCCGCTTCTTCGTGAACGAATTCGTAATCTCCAACTCCAATTCCACCGGCCCTTTCTTCAACATCCGGTAAATCATCCGGTAGCCTTCTCCGGTAATAAACGCCATCGGCATCGGCCCCATCTGAAACGGCTCAAACGTCGCGTCAGTCATATTCAGCAACGCGTGCGGCTTACTGGCATCCCGCAGCACCGCAATCACCCCTTCCTCCTTGAGAAAACTCGCCCGCGCTTTCATCGCTGCCAGATACTTTTCGTAAGGATCGGGGCGCCCCGGCTCTCCTGCTGCCGGGGGAGGCTCCTCCAACGGGTGGTAATATTCCATGTTCTGATCGATGGGCTTGGGAGGAGACAGCGGCCGCGGCTCCTGGTAAATCACGATCGCGCCCTTCAATTTCCCTCTGTACTTCGCGTAATCCTCAGGCTTCGTCGCGTCAATATACACCACCGGCCCGCGCACCTTGCCTTTCGTGCTCGGCGCCCACGCCGCGGACGCGATCGTCAGCGGATGCTCCGTCGGCGCAATAATCCTCGCCGTCGCAGTTCCCCGGGCCCATCCGTGCGGTATCGTGTAAGACTCCAGATGCACGTTCGTCAGCCCGTATTTCTTGAACATCTCCACGGTCCACTGGCTGGCCCGCTCCAGTTGCGGCGAACCCGTCAGCCGCGGCCCGATCTCATCCGACAAATACTCCAGGTTCTCCATCAACTCGCTATGATCCCGGATTTCACCGATAATCTGCCCCTCCGTCGCGGCCACGGGATCTTTTTCCTCGCTCGCCGCGCGCGCCGACCAAGCTCTCCCCGCCACCAAACAAACCACCAGCCCAGCCACGCCGATAACTCTGCGATTCGTCTTCATCCCACTCTCCCCTGAATGTCTAACTCTTTCGTGATCGGGAACGTGTTCGTCCTGTCGGACTCATCGGCCCTTTTTTGAGGTAATTTTCGCTGCTCGCTTAGACGCACCGCGTGGCCGAACAGGTTTCGCGCGCCCTCCTCTTTTCGTCCCTCGCGGCGTCCTCTGGCAATTCGGGCAAAAAAAACTGCTCCGCCCCGCCACCACGATCCGCCGGATCGCCGACTTGCAGCGATAACACGCCTCTCCCTCCCGCCCGTACGCCTTATGGTGCAGCTGATACTCACCCGGCTCCCCCGCAGAATCAAGAAAGTCGGAAATGGAAGACCCGCGCAAAACAATCGCCTTCTGCAAAATCTCCTGCAACGCCCGGTAAAGCGCCTGCATCTGCTCGCGTGTTAACCGCGCCCCTATCTGTGCCGGATGAATCTTCGCCTTCCACAAACTCTCGTCGGCGTAAATATTGCCAACGCCCCGCAGCATCTGCTGATCCAGCAGCAGCGCCTTGATCCGCGCCCCACGCGATCGAATGCGCTCAATAAACTCGTCCAGCGAAACCTGCAGAGGGTCCGCCCCAAACCGCTGCAACTCCTTCTCCAGCATCTCCCCCGCCAGCATCGCAATCCGCCCGAACCGCCGCGGATCCACATACCGCAACTCTCTTCCATCATCGAGCAGTGCCACCAGGTGCGTATGCTTCGCGTGCGGCTCCCCCGCCGAACGCGGCATCATCGCCCCGCTCATCCCCAAATGCACCAGCAGCGCCGCTTCCTCCGCCGTCCCGCCTGCTACCTCCCCGCGCTCCAATCGCAACAACATAAACTTCCCATACCGCTCGACTTTGCGAATCTTCGACCCCGGCAACCCCCGCTCAATCTCCCCCGGATTGTCCATAAAATCCGTCTTGCCCAGGCTGACGCTGATCACCACGCGCCCCGCGATCTCCCTCTGCAACCCCCGCGCAACCGTCTCCACCTCTGGCAGCTCTGGCATCTTCCTCCCAATCGGTGGCACAGCCATTCCTGGCTGTGCTCTTGGGATCCTCTTCTCCGTGAACTCTGTGCTCTTCCTCTGTGCTAAGTTTTTTTCTTTTCCTTGTTACTTATACCCAGGCCAAAACCCCGCCGCCGTGATCTCCCTCCCATCCTGTCTCTCCGCGTATTTCTTCACCGCCGGCGCAATCTCCCCCGCTTTCCCCACCAGCACAAACACCAGATTCTCCAGCGGAAAATGCTTCGCGATAACCTGTTTCGCCATCTCCGCGGTCACCGCATCAATCCGCTCGTCCATCTGGTTCACTTCGCTGTCATCCAATCCGAAAAACTCATGTCGCGCAATCAACTGCGCCAACTGCCCCGACGTCTCAATCGATGGCGGAAACTGCCCCTTCAAATAGCTCTTCGTCGAACTCAACTGCTCCGCTGTCAGCCCCTCCGTGTGCAGCTTCTTCAAAACCTCCAGCGCCAGGTCGATCGCCTGCCCGGTAGTTTCATTCCGCGTGAAACTAAACATCGCAAACGGCCCAGGTTCCTTCTCCAGCGAAAAAAACGAAGAAGCCCCGTACGTCAGCCCAGACTCCACCCGCAACGCCTCATTCAGCATCGAAGTAAACCGCGCTCCAAACACCGTGTTCACCACCTCAATCCCCACCCGGTCCGGGTCCGTAGCCGATATCCCCGCATTCCCAATCACAAAATAAGTCTGCGTGGCATCCGTCTTGTTGATCAGCAGCAGCTTCTTGCCCTTCACCGGCGCCGCCGCGTCTATCTTCACAGGCGGCGAAGCCTTTGCCGGCCATTCTCCGAACACTTCCTCGATCTTCTTCTTCATCTCCGCCGCGTTAAAATCCCCGGCCACCGCCAGGATCGTATTTCCCGGCGTGTAATACGTCTCATAAAACTTCACAATCGCATCCCTCTGAATCTTCTTCAGCGAAACCTCATCGCCCCCTGTCGGCCTCCCATACCCCTTTCCGTTGTACAAATATCCCTGGTAATAGGCAAGAATGACATCCCTCGCGCTGTCCTTCGCCGCCTTCACTCCGTCCACCGACTGGGCCAGCAGTTTTTCCACCTCGGCTTGCGGAAAAGTAGGATGCAACACCGCGTCCGAAACCAACTCCAATCCCTTCGCCGTATCCTTCGAAAGAAACTCCGCTCCAAAACTTGAATAGTCCGAGCCCGCATCGGCCCCAAAACTCCCGCCAATAAAATCGATGTCCCCCGCAAACTGCTGTGCCGTCCGCGCCTTCGTTCCCTTCCGCAGCAATCCCGCCGTCGTCGAGGCCAGCCCTTCCTCCCCAACCGGGTCCGCCAGGCTTCCTGCCTTCACGATTCCTGCCACATTAATCATCGGCACGCTGTGCTTTTCCAGCAGCAGCACCGTCAGCCCATTCTTCAAAACCACCTTCTCATGCCCAGGCATCTGCAATTTTTGCGCGCAAGCCCCATTCGCTCCCGCCAGCAGCACGATTCCCAACACCGCCAAGAATCCACACACCCGATAGCGCCGGCTTCCTGCTTGCCCCGACGAAGAAAGGGCCGGCCAGCACTTCAAGTTCCCCTCAGTGCCAGATCTGTCATCCCGAATCCCCGCGCCTTTTGCGGGGTGAGGGATCTGCTTTTCCACTTTGCAAGACTTTTTCAGCATGCCATCACCCCACGCCGCCACTCTCATCCTCATGGCTTAACCTTCTCCTCGTTCTCCGGCAACAGCGTCGCCACCGTGCGGTTGTTCGCCCCAAAATATTTCTTCGCCACCCGCTGCACGTCGTCCTTCGTCACCCCGCTGTAATTCTTCGCTGCCTCAAACAGCCGGTGGTAATCCCCGAAAAATACTTCGTAAGTGCCGATCGTATTGGCCCTGCCATTGATTGTCCGCACCTGCCGGTAAAACTCCGCCAGCCGGAAATTCTTCGCCTTTTCCAACTCCTGGTCCGAAACCGGCGCATTCTTCACCCGCTCCAGCTCCTCGTAAATCGCCGTCTCGCACCTCTGTGGGTCCACGCCTTCCTTGGGCTGCGCAACCAACTCCAACAGCGTCGGGTCAAACGCACTGTCCGAGTCCGATTCCACGTCCAGCGCAATCTGATCCTTGTCCACCAGCCGTTGGTACATCCGCGAACTCTCGCCCTGAAACAATATCGATCGCATCACATTCAGCGCATAAAAATCCGGATTGTTCGTTTGCGGCACGTGGTAGCCGATCATCAGCAACGGCAATTCCGCCTGCTTGTGAACCACCAGCCTCCGCTCCCCCAACTGTTCCGGCTCCGTCGTGGTCACCGGCGGAGGCGGCGCGTGCGACGGAATCGGCTCCAGCTCCTTTTCCGCCAGCGCAAACACCTCTTCCGGCGTCACGTCCCCGACCACCACCATCGTGGCATTGCTCGGGGAATACCCCATCGCAAAATGGCGTTTCAAATCTTCCATCGTCCATTGCTCGATGTCGCTCATCCACCCGATCACCGGCCATTGATAAGGATGCGCAATGAACGCCGTGGCCCACAACTGCTCCTCCAGAACCCCTTCGTTTTGCCCGTCCACGCTGCTGCGCCGCTCGCTGGCCACCACCTCGCGCTCGCTCGCAACTTTCTTTGGATCGAAGCTCAAATCCCGAATGCGATCCGCCTCGATATCAAAAATCAGCTCCAGCGCCGAGCGCGGAAACCAGTCCTGATAGACGGTCACGTTCCGCGATGTGTACGCGTTGTTCGACCCGCCATTCGCCTCCATGGCCTTGTCCAGCTCGCCCGGGCCATACTTCTTCGCCCCGTTGAACATCATGTGCTCAAAAAAATGCGAAAGGCCGGTGGTCCCCGGCCGCTCGTTCCGCGATCCAACCTTGTAAAACGTATACAACGCCACATTCGGAATGCTGTGGTCGCTCTGCACCAGAATCTTCATTCCGTTCTTCAGCGTCTTCGTCGCCACCGGATACTCTTGCGCCTGAACTCCGCAAACGCACAACATCGCAACGGCAAGCGCCACAAAAGCCGCCCGCCCATTCCATTTGATTTTCATCGCTTGATCCTTGAACACAGTCCTACTCATTGGACGCGCAACCCTGAAATTGTACTCGTGTATCGGCCGTCCTCCGCGGCGGACGGCCGCTTCTTCCGCAAGTGCTCTGTAAGTGTTTCTGGGAAAACGATCAATCTACGGGAGGGCACGACTTCAGCTTGCCCTGAGCACGCCGAAGGGTCGTGCCATAATTCCAGCAAAGCACGCGGCTTTAGCCTCTGAGGTTCGCTTCAAACTGCTGACCACAAACTCGTCACGGCAGCGGCACTCCCGGCATAGCCACAATCCCTGCCATCCGCAGCAGCTCCTGATATTCCACTTCGCTAATCGGCGAAATGATCAGCCGCACATTCTTCAGCAGCTTCGCCTTCCTCAGCGCTGGATTCGCCCGCATCTCCCCCAACGTCACCGGCCGCGGCAATTTCTCAAACGCCCGCAGATCCGCCACCAGGTTCTTCCCCTTGTAGTCGTGTGGATCCGGATAAGGATCCCGCGTAATCTCCGCAATCGAATACAGCGAACGTTCCGGAGTCGAGTGATAGCACAATACGCGATCCCCGCGCTTAACCTGCTTGAGCGCGCGGATAGCATCGGGTTTCGAACCCGCCCCGTGCCACATCTCTTTGCCCTTCACAAACAATGTGTCCCAGTGATAGTGGTGCGGGTCCGTGCTAAATATCCAATAATGTCGTGTCTGAGGAGTCGCAGTCGCCATCTTCACCTAAAGCCGCGAAAAATATACACGCTCGGCAGAGGAAAACCAAACAAAATGTGCGGGATAGGGACAATGTCATGTGCAAAACCCCATAAAACACGTCCGCAAGTCCCTCTCAAATATCTAAGTATTTTATTATCTAGAAGTTATGCCGATCTTCCGCTGGTGACCGGTACTCTCTGTGAACTCTGCCCGCCCTGAGCGAAGCCGAGGGGTGCTCGACCTCTCTGCCCGCTGTGCTAAATCCGCTCTTCTCTTCCCACACCCCACCGCTATCCCAAATCCACAAAGATGTCCTCACCCCGCACTTCCGTAGGATAACAATCCACCGCCGCAGCCGGGTTCTGCACCACCTTCCCATTCGTAACGTCAAATTGCCACCCATGCCAGGGGCAAGTCACCACCTTACCCTCCAGCAACCCCTGCCCCAGCGGCCCCCCGCGGTGTAAGCAGGTGTTGTTAATGGCATAAATCTTGCCCCCCACATTAGCCACCGCCACGGCCCGACCCTCCACCTGCAACTCCCGAATGCTCCCCGGCGGCAGTTCCGCCACCTTCACCGTTCGCAAGAATGGCATAGTCTTTATTCCCTGTCCTTCGCTCTGGATTCACCGCAAAAACCATCGGGTGCCGCACCCTGCGTCTTTCAGGGTGCGGGTTTCCCCAGCTTCCAGCAAGTCTCCCTTGTGGCACGGGCACTCCTGCCTGTGCGCTTCTATGTGTTGGCTCAAACCTGATCAGCCACGGTTGCCGGAAATCTTTGTAATATTCGCAGGCTGATAAGTCCACTCTTCACTGTTGACTGTAGGCTGTTGGCTGTAGGCTGTTGGCTGTCCGCTGTTCGCCCTACCGCGGCTCTGCCACCTGCGCAATCATCACGCTCTTCTTGAACTCTTCCGCCATCTCCGCCCGCAACCGAACTTCCGTCGGCCGCTTCGCCAAACTCATATTGTCAATCTTGTCCTGCAACTTCAGCAGCGCGTAAAACAGCGCTTCCGGCCGCGGCGGGCATCCCACCACATAAACATCCACCGGCACAATCCGGTCCACTCCCTGCAAAACCGAATACGCATTAAACGGCCCGCCCACGCTCGAGCAAGCCCCCATCGAAATGCACCACTTCGGGTCTGGCATCTGCTGCCAGATCCTTTGAATCACCTGCGCCATCTTCAGCGTCACCGTCCCCGACACGATCATCAAATCCGCCTGCCGCGGCGACGGCCGGAACACCTCCGCCCCAAACCGCGCCATATCAAACCGCGCCGTAGTCGAGGCAATCATCTCAATCGCGCAGCAAGCCAGCCCAAACGTCAGCGGCCACAGCGAACTCTTCCGCGCCCAGTTGAACACATAGTCCACCGAGCTAATCAGCACATTCTTCTCAAACCGCTGGTCAATCACTCCCACGTCAACTCTTCTCTCTTCCGCCTGTAGGCGCATGGCTTTAGCCATGCCAGCCCTCTTCTCTTCGTGTACTGGCCGATTTTCAGATCAGCCGCCCTCCACCCGCGCAGTATATTCCCCGCTTTACTCCTCGTCAAAACTCCTCCAACTCCGTGCCCTCGCCTTATTTCGGCGCGGCTCCCGCGGCCCTCAGCGACAGCTCCTCCGGCATCCGCGTATGATCCGGAAAATTCCCATACAACTTCTCCCCCGGCTCTCCCGTCGTCACCGCCAGCACCAGGTACCTCCCGCCCACAAAGCACCCTTTCCATGACTGCCCCACTCCTCCAAACACCTCTTCCCGGTCCCCGCGCGACTTAATCGCATTAATCCCCACCTTGAACGACCGCAACTCCTCCGCCACCCGCCGCGCAATCTTCGCGTCATCGCACGCAATCGAAGACACCAGCGCCCCATTCGACACGTTCATCTCCGAAATCAACTCCTCCAGATGGTCCACCACAACAATCGTATCCAGCGGCCCAAACGGCTCGCTGTGATACAACCGGCAATTCTTCGGTATATTCAGCAGCGCCGCCGGACCCACATACGCCGAAGTATCCTGATTCGGAAAAATCATGCTCTCCTGCACCCCGCCTTCAAACAAACTGATCGCGCCCTTCCCCAGCGCCTCCACATACAGCACCCGCAACTCTTCCACCTTCTTGCTATTGATCAGCGGCCCAAAATCCAGTTTCGGCAGCGCATCCGTCTCCGTCTCCACCATCACCGGATTCCCATACCGCAGCCCGCGCAGCACCGGCAAGTACGCCTCCAGAAACTGTGGAAACAGTTCCCGCTGCACCACATACCGCACATACGCCGTGCACCGTTGCTTCCCGTAATCAAATCCTTTCTTCATCTGCTGCGCCAAACCCGTCCAATCCGAAAACTTCCACACCCCGTAAGTATTCACTCCCTCCATCTCCAACATGTACCGCTTGTTTTCGTCGTACAGCGTCGAAGCAATCACCCCGCCGTTCGTCTTCCCTCCCACAAACGCCAGGCAATCCACAAACTCATTCCGCACCAGCGCCTCGCTCAACTGCCCGCCCGACCCGCTCACCAGCGACACCGGCAGCCCGCACTTCCGCGCCACCGCATGCGCCAGCGTCAGCGCGTACAGCCCGCCATCCGTCGGCGTTTTCGAGATCGTCGAATTTCCCGCCAGCAATTGCACCAGCACCGAATGCATCAGCACCGACATCGGATAATTCCACGACGCTATATTCGAAATCAGCCCCAGCGGCTCGCGCTTCCCCAGCATGTTTTCGATATTCGCGACGTACCACTCCGCTCCGCTGATGCACCGCTCGATATCCGTCAGCGCCTGCGCATACGGTTTCCCGATCTCCCACATCAACAGCAGCGCAATCAACTCCTGCTGCTTCTTCAGCCCCGCCAGGCAATCGCTCACTCTCCGCCGCCGCTCGTCCAGATCCGTCTTCGCCCACCCCGCCGCTTCGGCCTTCGCGAACTTCACCGCCGCCCTCGCCGTCTCCAGCTCAATCATCGGAATCCGTCCAAGGCTCCGCCCATCGATTGGCGACTCATAGTGCCGCCCGAATCCCGGCTCCTTCCACTCCCCATCCATCAGGTTCAGTACGCGCCCCTCGGCATCAAACGCCTCCGGCGCTTCGCTCTTCAAGCGTCCAGACAGACTTCCCCACTCGGCTGCAGTCGCAATAATCGGCATACTCGGCCTCCCACATTCTGAACCAAAGTAGCCGCATTATAGCCCTTCCGCCGCCCCGCCCCATCCTCAGTATTTCTTATCCCCACCAAAAGTCCCAGCCGCCACAAGTCCCACAGGCTTCAACTTGTGTTCTTCCGCGCTTCTCCGTGACCTCTGTGCTCTTTCTCCGCATCCTTTGTGTTAAGTCTTTTTCTTATTTACGAATTTCGAATTCCGAACTCAGATCCCAATTTTCCATTTTCTATTTTCCAGTTTCTATTTTTTCGCTCCCGGATCTTGTATCTTCTTCGCCAGACTCTTCCAATACCCTACGGGCCGCAACCTCTGCAAAATATCCACCTGCTTGCAATCCGATCCAATTAAAATCCGCGGCTCATATTTCTCCACGCCCTTCAAAATCCGCGCCGCCGCTTCCTCCGGCGTGGTCCTCGCCACCCGGTCAAACCTGGACACGCTATCCGTATACAGGCTAGCCCCCGCTTTCGCTCCCGGCCGCGCATGCTTCGCAATCCGCGTCTTGATCCCCCCGGGATGCACGCTGCTGACAAATATGTTCGTGCCCTCCAGCTCATGCCGCAGCGATTCCGTGAATCCCCGCACCGCAAACTTGCTCGCGCAATACGCCGTCTGCCCCACCACTCCCACCAGCCCGAATACGCTCGAGGTATTCACGATGTGCGCCCGCTTCTCTTTCTTCAGCAGCGGCAGGAAGTAATACATCCCGTAAATCACTCCCCAGAAATTAATGTCCATCAGCCAGCGAATGTCCTCCAGCGACAACTCCTCAAACTTCCCCAACAGCGCCACTCCCGCATTATTGAAAAGCACCGTCGCCCGCCCGTGCTGCGCCGCAACCTCCTCCGCAAACGCCTTCACCTTCGCTTCCTCGGCCACATTCACAATGTGTTGCGTCACTTTCCCCTTCGGCGAGCCCAGCAGCGCCACCGTCTCCCCCAGCCCCTTTTCATTCACGTCCGAAAGCGCCAACGAAGACCCCGCCGCCGCCAACTGCTGCGCCAGGCACCGCCCCATGCCGGAGCCCGCCCCCGTAATCACTGCCACACCCTCGCTCAGAAAGGACATCGGTTCACCTGTAAATTTTATGGATTTGCCGCAAGATCACCCGTGCACGCTATCACGCCCGCAACACTAAGGAAACAAAACCCGCACCTGATTTCGCCCTGCCCGCTTCGCCTCATACAGCATCTGGTCCGCCTTGCGCACCAGAGCCGAAAATTCCGGCATCTCTTTCCCCAGGCACCCCGCGATTCCAAAACTCGCCGTCACGCTCACGCTCCGCCCCTGAAACGGAAACGATAGCGCCGCAAACTGTTCCCGGAACCGGTTGATCGCCGCTTCAATCTTTTCCGCTTCCACGTGTGTCAGCACCAGCAAAAACTCATCGCCGCCCAGCCGCCCGCAAATATCCGAACTCCGCGTGCATCGCTTTAGCTGGTCCGCAAACGTCTTGATCACGATGTCCCCGGCATCATGCCCGAAAGTATCGTTAATCGTCTTGAAGGAATCAATGTCTCCGATCACAACCCACAGGGAAAATCCGTGCCGCGCCGCCCCTCGCAACTGCTTGAACGCCCACTCCTCGATAGCCCGCCGGTTCGGCAATCCCGTCAGAGGATCAGTTCGCGCCGCCTCTTCCAGCTTCGCGCTCTTCGCCGCCAGTTCCCGATTCAAATCGACAATCCGCCGCCCCACCCCGATCCGCGCCAGCATCTCTCCCGGATCGAACGGCTTGGTCAGGTAATCGTCCGCCCCCGCCTGCAGTCCTTCCACCACGTTGCCTTTTTCCGTATTGCTGGTCATCAAAATCACGTACGTATACGGCTTGGTCGCATCTGCTCGTATCCGCTGGCACAATTCCGGCCCCGAAAAATCCGGCATCATCCAGTCGGTCAGCACAATCGACGGTGAATACTCCTCATACAGCTGCAGCGCCTCTCTGCCGTTCCGCGCAAAATGCAATTTGAACGGCTGCGACTCCAGCACCTGCTCCACCAGCTTCCGGTAGACCGGCGAGTCGTCAACCACCAGAACATCATAGTTTGCATGTGGCGCGTTCATACGGGCTTGTGGCGCTTGGCTCCAAGCAGCAATTGTCTTGTCTTTCCCTACAAGTGCGGGCTTGCAACCAACTTAGCAGATGAACGAAAGAATCGCGGGTGCGCCTGCGGAGATTAAACCAAAAAGACAACGGTAATGAACAAATTAGAAGTAACCCATACCACACCTACCCAGGTGGCAGGCCCCGCAGGTTCACCCCGTTGTAGGGGCGGCTTTAGGCCGCCTTCTTGGGTTTCTCTTCTCGGCGCCGTCTCTGCGAACTCTGCGTGTCTCCGTTATCCTTAGTATTCCTTTCTTCAGCCTCACCCTTTCACCCCGTAAATCAACAATGCCCCCTCCGCCTTAAGCGCTCGCAACTCCGCCGCATCCCGGAACCACCGCCCCGTGTAACTCTCCGGCGAAGGGGAAGGATCAACAACGCGCTGCCACGCAACATCCGTAAATCCCGCCGCCCGGAAAAGCCCCGCCCACTCCTCAGCCGACAGCAGATGCGTAGGCACAGCCAACAGCGGCCCCCACTGATGGCAATGCGCATTATCCCGGTAATAATTAATCAGAATCCACGCGGCCCCGCCCGGCCGCAACACCCGAAAAATTTCCCTCATCCCCGCGTCGGGCTCCGGCCAGTAATACGCCGATTCCACAGAAATAGCATGATTAAAGAAATTCGCTTCCCACGGAATTTCTCCAACTTCCCCGGTCGCATAAAGAATATTCTCAAATTCCAAGCTGCCGCGCCGCGCCACCCGGATCATCTCATCCGAAATATCCATCCCGACAACGCGCCCCTCCGGCACCATCCCCGCCAACCGCCGCGAAAGCCATCCCGCCCCGCACCCCACATCCAGCACATTGTCGGCCAACGCCAACCGCATCCTCTCGAGCACCGGCAAGGTGATCGGTAGGTGGTCCTCCTCCATCCCCTCCCCCCGCCCAGCCTCCGCCCACCGGTTAAACTCCTCCCGAAGTTTGTTGATACGCGTCAAGCTACTCCTCAACTTCTTTTTTTGGCGGATATGTCTCTTTGGGGTTCAACTGCTCCATGGCGTCCTTTTGAGGAACTTCATAAGCAGGAAACGCTTCTGGAACGACCAGCAATTTCTTACCTTCAAGTCCTCGCACCCCGTCCTGGGGATAATCCCCTAGCCACTCCCACTCGTCCTGTTCGGCAACGTTCTTTGCATCGGCCATTTCTGCCAGAATATCGCACTTGAGAAGTGCCTCTCTGCGTTCAGCTAGCAATTCCTGGCTTCGCTTAAATCTAGTCTCGAGGGAAAGGTCTGTCAGCACTTGCAGTCCTAGGTCTGCGGTGACCGAGTCGCGCACCTCGATATGCCGTCGGAGCAATCGTTCGGGCGTTGCTCCCCGCCGCATCAGCCGTATGCTTTTCGGCAGTCGCTGAAAATAATCCACCTTGCTCGCTGGCCGGTTGATCGAACCAATTCTCCAACCCTTCCCAAGATGGCTCGTCAATCCGAAGAGTAAAGATCCTTTGGCTTCAAGCTGTTTCCGCGTGGCCATGATTTCGCCGGAACAGAATAAAGTCGGATGAACCATTGCTCGGCCGAAGGATTGCAAAGTACTGCGATCCGCCAACTTTAGCCGGTAGTCGAGAGCCCGAACAAATCCCAGCCGTTCAAATTCTTCGGTGATCCGACTCAGCTTTTCTACATCGAGCCCTTCCACCGTGTTTGGGTCGACAGCCACGCGTCCGGGATTCCGGAACGGGTCTCCAGCTTTGGCAGCTCTTTCGGCGATTTCTTGGCTCTTTCGACGCCGCAACGCTTTCTTGTGATTTTTGGAGAGATAGTGACCGGCTACAATAAACAGCAGAACGCCGAGGAATATGATCCAGTCGACCCAATGGGAAGATGAAGAGCCCATTTCGCCAGCACCTGTCGCTAGCTGGACCGGCGTCATCTCTTTAGCTGCCCGCCCCCTGCACCTTCACCAGCAACTCCGCAAACTTCTGCTTCCGCTCCGTCTGATCGTTTCCGCCCTCGGCTTCCGCCAACTGCGTAATGTTCATCGAACAGAACTTCGGCCCGCACATCGAACAGAATTTCGCCTCTTTGTAAAAATCATCCGGCAAATTCTCGTCGTGCATCGCCTTCGCCGTCGCCGGGTCCAGCGACAACTCAAACTGCTTGTTCCAATCAAACAAAAACCGCGCATAGCTCAACGCATCGTCGCGGTCCCGCGCCCCCGGCCTGTGCCGCGCCACATCCGCCGCATGTGCCGCAATCTTGTACGCAATCACGCCCTGCTTCACGTCCTCCGGATTCGGCAATCCCAAATGCTCCTTCGGCGTCACGTAGCACAGCATCGACGCCCCGTACCACCCGATCATCGCCGCCCCAATCGCGCTCGTAATGTGGTCGTACCCCGGCGCAATGTCCGTCACCAACGGCCCCAGCGTATAAAACGGCGCCTCATGGCACCATTCCATCTCCTTCTCCACCTGCTCTTTGATCTTGTCCATCGGAATGTGCCCGGGACCCTCGATCATCACCTGCACATCGTGCTCCCACGCCTTCTTCGTCAATTCGCCCAGCACCTTCAACTCTGCGAACTGCGCCGCGTCGCTCGCGTCCGCCAGGCATCCCGGCCGCATCCCGTCTCCCAGCGAAAAACTCACATCGTGCTTCTTGAAAATCTTGCAGATGTCCTCGAAATTCTCGTACAGGAAATTCTGCTTCTTGTGGTGCTCCATCCAGTGCGCCATCAGCGATCCGCCGCGCGACACGATCCCCGTAATCCTCTTCCGCACCATTGGCACTTGCTCGCGCAAAACGCCGGCATGAATTGTCATGTAATCCACGCCCTGCTCGGCCTGCTCTTCAATCACTTCCAGCATCAACCCAATCGTCAAGTCCTCCGGCCGCCGCACCCGCGAAATTGCTTCATACACCGGCACCGTCCCAATCGGCACCGGTGAAGCATTGATAATCGCCTGCCGGATCTCCGGTATATTCCCTCCCGTCGAAAGGTCCATCACCGTATCCGCGCCGTAATGCACGGCGTGGTGCAACTTCTTCAACTCTTCATTAATCTCGGAAGTCGTCGCCGAATTCCCGATATTTGCGTTGATCTTGCAACCGAACGCAATCCCGATCCCCATCGGCTCCAGGTTGCGGTGATGAATATTCGCCGGGATGATCGCGCGCCCTCGCGCCACTTCGCTGCGAACGTGCTCCGCCTCAAGCTTCTCGCGCTTCGCAACGTACTCCATCTCCTCGGTGATCACCCCGAGCCGCGCCAGGTGCATCTGCGACATGTTCCGGCTTCCGTTCGCCGACGCCTGTGCCGCCTCCCGCTTCTCAACCCAGCTATCCCTCATCGCCATAGAAACCCCCATGTACAGTGCCCTGTGCCCAGCGACAAAAAATCCCCCGAGTGCCGCAGGCAGCTCCGCACCGTAAGAGTGGAATTATGGCACCGCAAGTGCCCAAGGACAACTGGAGCGAAACCACCAACGGGGTTCGTTCCTATCCGCTTGTCCAGCGCGGCTTGCGCACTTCCTTTGAAGCAGTCCAGTTAATGGAAAGCCCCGGGGGACTGTTCTCTGACCCTGAAAAATAGACTGTCCGCGGCTCGAACCGCGCGATTCTTCTCATGTACCCTGGATGTTCTCTCTTGCACAGTACTGCAAATGATTCCTTGGTAGCGTGAAGCTTGCCGCGGGACGGCTCTATCTTGCGGGTGTTCTAAAATGAATGTGAACCAGTGCGGCCCCGAAACCATCCGGCTTTTCCTTCTCGGGATACACAACTAGTTCTTCAGGGCTGGGTTTGTATCTAATGAGTCTTTAATTCTTTGAGGTTTACTTCGTTGCAGCGAATAAAACCATACCAATCGTCCTCCCGCTTGCCGTAGATCTCGCTGGCCAGCTGGGGGATACTTAAAGACCGTAACGCAATTCGTTCCATACTCGTCTAATTATAGTAGACGCCTCACGGGACCAACGTGAACAGGGGGTTCAAGCACATGAACATCATCGACGGCGCTGCCCAAAAATCGCAACCTCGCCCAATCAGGCAGTCTCTCGTTTCTTTCCTCTCTTTGGCGCTGTTGTTCGCCACCATGCCTCAGAATTTGCCGGCTTCTCAAGACGCCCAAGCTCCGGCGCAAAACACCCAGGCTCCCGGGCAGCCCGCCCAGGCTCCGCAATACGCGCAACAATCTCCCGAGCAGTTGCAGCAACTGGTCGCACCGATCGCCCTCTACCCGGACTCCCTGGTCGCCCAAATCCTGGCCGCTTCCACCTTCCCCGAACAAGTCGTGGAAGCCGACCGCTGGGTGCAAGCTCATCCTGATCTGAAGGGCGACGCTCTCGGCCAGGCCGTGGATCAGCAAAACTGGGATCCCAGCGTCAAGGCCCTCACTGCATTTCCCTCGGTCCTCGGCAATATGGACAAAAACATCTCTTGGACCTCCTCTCTCGGTGACGCCTATTACAACCAGGAACAAGATGTGACGGATGCCGTACAAGTAATGCGCCAGAAGGCCCGCGGCGCCGGCAATCTCAAGGACACACCCCAGCAGACCGTCACCACCCAAGGCTCGACTGTCATCATTCAGCCTGCTCAACCTGACGTGGTTTACGTGCCCGCCTACAATCCCTGGGTAGTCTATGGCGGACCCATCGTCGCCTGGCCCGGTTGGTACCCCTATCCCGGCATCTGGTTTGGCGGCCCATACCTCTCCTTCGGAATTGGCTTCGGCATCGGCTGGTACGGCGGTTTTGGCTGGGGCTGGAATCACTGGGGATATGATTGGCACAACCATTACGCGGTCTATAATCACAATCACTACTACTCCCAGAGCAGAACTTTCTATAACCGCAACACCTATTACCGCGGCGGCGGCGCACACGGGGTCAACAATTTCAATCAGCCCGGCGGCGCGCGCGGCTTTAACTCCTCCAATGGAAACGTTTATAACCACCCTGGCGCCTCGACAAAACCCTTCGAAGGCAACAACCGTGCTGCTCGTGGCTATGCTCCGCCCGCCGGTCAAATGGGTGTCAAATCCGGCGCCTATAGCGGGTACGACCACGGCGGACAAACCAGAAGCTACTCCTCGCGCGGTAACGCCAGCCTTGGCGGCGGTGGCGGATTCCACGGAGGCGGCGCACCGCACGGCGGTGGTGGCGGCTCCCATCATTAAATTGCTCGAAGGGTCGCAATGTTTCGGGTGAATCATCAATTTTAGAAATGGAGAAAAGCTATATGCGGCGAGCGATGCTGAACTTCGACAGATATCACTGGTTCAATCTTCTTCAACTGGCAGTGGCCGCTTTCCTCTTGACCGCCTGCCTTTCCACTCGTTCCATGGCCCAGCAACCCGGCCAAAAAACTTTCTCATCGCCGGAGGACGCGAGCGCGGCTCTCTTCGCCGCAACTCAGACTGACGACCCGAAGGCCCTCCTCGATATCTTCGGTCCCGACGGAAAGGAAATTGTCTCCTCGGGCGACGCCGCCGAGGACGCCAAGAACCGCGCCAATTTCGCCGAAAAATATCAGCAAATGCACCGTCTGGTGAGAGAACCCGACGGCACCGTCACCCTCTACATCGGCGCAAAGAATTGGCCCACTCCCATTCCTATCGTCAACAAAGGCGATGCCTGGTATTTCCACACTGCCGCCGGCAAGCAGGAGATCCTCGCCCGCCGCGTCGGTGGCAATGAGATGTCCGCCATTCGCGTTTGCCAGGAGCTCGTCGCCGCGGAAAAGGAATATCACTCCGCGCAAAACAACCAGTACGCCCAACAAATCTTCAGTGACCCCGGGAAGAGCAACGGCCTCTATTGGAAGGCCGGCGATGGCAACCCCGAGAGCCCCGTCGGGCCCCTTGTGGCCTGGGCAGTTGCTGAGGAAAAGGCCAAAGGCCGCGGCGAGCCTCCCGTTCCTTTCCGCGGCTACTACTTCGATATTCTGACCCGCCAGGGAAAAAATGCCCCAAGTGGCCCCAAGAGCTACATCGTCAATGGCAAGATGACCGAAGGTTTCGCCATCGTGGCTTTTCCGGCGGAGTACCGCTCCTCTGGCGTGATGACCTTTATTGTCGGCGAAGATGGCGTCATCTACGAAAAGGATCTCGGCAAAAAGACCGAGAATCTGGCCGCGAAAATGAGGGAATACGACCCCAACAAATCCTGGCAAAAAACAGACATCGGTCATGAAGAAGTAGCTGCGCAAGAAAAAGCAAATTAACCTGCAACCTGGCCTTGCTCGCTTATCCAGTGGCCCCGACCCCATCGGGGCCCTCCACCTCAGTGCCCTCTGTATTTAAATCCCCTCTCCGCTCCGTTTCCTGCATTTCTCTCTTCAATCCTCGCTGGCCTTTCAAGCCAGCTCTTTCTTCTCCTCTTGCAAATCCCCGGCCACTCCCATTTCACCAGTCGCTTCTTCCTCACTCCCCACAAAAAATCGGCCCACCGCGGTGGCGATTGGGCGCATACTGTTTGCAGGCTAGGAGGGGAAAATACAAGCTCAACTTCATATTCGCACCGTTCTCCATGCACGCTCTCCCCTCTGCACTGGGGCGTCCATTCACTCGCAAACCGCCGCCCCATTTTTCCCAACGACCACTTATCCCAGCTCACGAATTGGCGCTACGCCCGGTATCATCTTTATAGAGATTCGATGACCAGCAGTCTTTCGCACTCGCCTTGCGCCAGCGCAAGGCGTTAGCAGACCGGACTTTTCGCAACCGGTCGGAAAAGAGAAGCTTTCGGTGCGCACCCACCAAATCCTTCAAGCATGGGGAAAGATCCTCAAAGGTGAGCCCCCTTCTCTCTCCATCGAAATCACCCGTGAATGCCCGTTAAAATGCCCCGGCTGCTACGCCTATGACGACGCCCACCTCGGCGGCGGTCAGACCCTGCGCGATTTGAACGATCGCCGAGGTCAGGCCCTGGTGGACGGCGTTCTCGAAGTCGTCGATCGCCTCAAACCTCTTCACCTGTCGATCGTCGGCGGCGATCCACTCGTCCGATTTCGTGAATTGGAGTTGCTGCTTCCCCAGCTATTGGCCCGTGGAATTCACGTCCAGGTCGTAACCAGCGCCTTCCGCACCATGGGCCCCACCTGGCCGAATCTCGATCGTCTGAATGTGGTCGTCTCCATCGACGGCCTGCAACCCGAACACGATCTCCGTCGCGCCCCGGCCACCTACGAACGCATCCTGAAAAACATCGTCGGCCAGCGCGTCACTGTCCATTGCACTATCACCGGTCAAATGATGAAGCGCCCCGGCTATCTGGCCGAATTTCTTGAATTCTGGACTCCTCGCCCCGAAATCAAAAAAGTCTGGTTCAGCATGTTCACCCCGCAAATCGGCGATCGCATGCCGGAAATCCTCGGCCCCGAAGAGCGCGCCCGCGCCATCGCCGACATGATGCAATTGCGCAAGCAATTTCCAAAATTGGACATGCCCGCCGTGGTGATTCAGCAGTTCGCCTCCCCACCGCAAAGTCCCCAGGATTGTGTTTTCGCCCTCACAACTCAAACGTTCTCGGCCGATCTGAAGACCAGCATCACTCCCTGCCAGTTCGGCGGCAATCCCGACTGCTCCTCCTGCGGCTGCCTGGCCTCCATGGGCCTCGCCTCCATCGCCGACCACAAATTGGCGGGCATCCTCCCCGTAGGCACCATCTTCAAAGCTTCCATCAAAATTGGCCAACGCAGAGCAAGTTCCGGAGCGAAGAACAACGGCCAACATCCCGCTAACGACACGCTGCCAATCCTGCCATCCAAAGAAAAAGTCTGCGTCCCAACCGAACAAGCCCCAAGTTAGCCAGCGATCGACCCGCAGCACTCGGCGGGTGCCGCACCCTTCGCTTTTAAGGGTGCGCGCCTTTTGCGCCCGCCTCAGGAGGGCGGGTTTTGACTTACCCTACTAGTCCCCGTCCTCTTCACTCCCCCCGCTTCTTCTCCAACTCCCCCCACCGCGCATACATCACATCAATCGCCTCTTGCGCCGCCTCCAACTCCAACGAAAGCTCCCGCAAACGCGCCGCATCCCCCATCACCTGCGGATCCAGCAAAAGCTCATGCTTCCCCTGCAACTCCTTCTCCGCCTCCGCAATCCGCTCCTCCATCGTCTCCAGCTCACGCGTCTCCTTGTAACTCAACTTCTTCTTCGAACCACCCCCGACGCCCGCCGTCTTGCCTCTCTCCCCCGCCCGCTCCTCATTCTTCGCCGCCGACACTTGCCCCCGCTGCCAAATATCCCACTGCGCATAATCCGCAAACCGCTCCGCGCCTCCCAATCCATCCAGCCCCAGCACCACCGTGGACACCCGGTCCAGCATGTACCGGTCATGCGTCACCAGCACCAGCGCCCCCCGATACTCCAGCAGACTCTCTTCCAAAATCTCCAGTGTCGGAATATCCAAATCGTTCGTCGGCTCGTCCAGCAGCAGCACATCCGCCGGCTGCAGCATCAACTGCGCAATCAATACCCGCGCCCGCTCGCCCCCCGAAAGCCGCCCAACCTTCTGATTCAGCGCCTCTCCCGAAAACAAAAACCGCGCCGCCCACGACGCCACATGAATCACCTGCCCCTGATAAATCACCGCATCGCTGTCCGGAGCCAAGGCCCGCCGCAAAGTCACATCCGGATCCAGCTCCCGGTTCTGATCGAAATAGACAATCTTCAAATTCTCCGCCAGTTTGATCGTTCCCTTCTCCGGCTTATTCTCTCCCGTCAACAACCGCAGCAGCGTCGTCTTCCCGCTCCCGTTCGGTCCCACCAATCCCACCCGCATCTCCGAAGTAATTACAAAATGAATGTCGCGAAACAGCGTCCGCCCGCCCATCCCATGCGTCACCGCGTCCAGTGTCACCAGCTGTTTCGTCTTCCGCTCGCTCGCCGTGAAATCAATCTTCGCGCTGGTCGTCCGTGTCCGCGCCTTCAACTCCGCCAGATCCCCAATCAACTCGTGCGCCGTGTCGATCCGCGCCTTCGATTTCGTCGTCCGCGCCTTCGGCCCCCGCCTCAGCCAGTCAATCTCCGTGTGTACGCGATTCTCCAGCGCCTCTTGCCGGTTCCTCTGCGCGTGCAGATACGCCTCCTTCCCCTCCAGAAACGTGCTGTAGTTCCCTTCCACGCGGAACGCCCCGTCTTCGTATGCCGGATTCACTTCCACAATCGCCGTAGCCACATTCTCCAGAAAATACCGGTCGTGGCTAACCACCACGCACGCAAATGCTGCGTTTTGCAGCACCCCTTCCAGCCACTCGATCCCCGCCAAATCCAGATGATTCGTCGGCTCGTCCAGCAGCAGGACGTCCGGCTGCTGCACCAGCGCCTCCACAATCCCCAGCCGCTTCCGCCATCCGCCCGACAAAGAAGCCGCCTTCGCCTCCATGTCCGCAAATCCCGCGCGCCCCAGAATCTCCGCCTTCCGCCCCGCGCGTTCCGCCTCCGCCACCTTCGCCCGGTCCAGCGCCGCATCCACCACCGAGCGCACCGTGTCCCCCGCCGCATACTCCGAAATCTGCAGCACCCCGCTTACCCGTTTCCCCTTGCGCACCGCCACGTCCCCGCTGTCCGGCAACACCCGCCCGTCCAACATCGCCAACAAGGTGGATTTCCCCGACCCGTTCGGCCCCACAATCCCAATCCGGTCCCCCTCCGACACCGTAAACGAAATCTCCCGGAACAACGGCGTAGCCCCAAACCGCTTCCCCAACCTCTGCGCGCTAATTATCGGTGGCACTAAATCCCCTCTCCTTCAATCGTCATCATCGTCCCCCACCAAGCGCCGGAGGCGCGACGGACATTCACGCAACAACCCGCTCCCAGAATAACAGTCGCCTCATCCACCAACGAAATCTCCGCCTGCTCCTTCTCCCCACAATCTTCATTGACACCGACTTTTCGGAAAGACTAACGTATCGCCACACATCCTGGAGGCACACATGAAGTCCATTCTTCTAGGCGCACTTTTAGCCGGCTCCCTAACAATCGTCCTCGCGGCTCAAGACCTGCCCGACAAACCGGTCGTCAGCAAAGCCTCCACCCAAAAATTCGCCGCACTCCCAGGAGTTCCCGATTGCGCCACGCTGGCCGTTCTGCGCGGTGATCCCTCCAAAGGCCCATCCGTCGTGCAGATCAAATTCACGCCCGGCTGCATCGTGCCATGGCACTGGCACACCTACGCCGAAAGCGTGCTCCCCCTCAGCGGGCTCCTCGAAATTTCCATGCAGGGTGAAAAGCCCGCCTTGCTCACCAACGGGGACTACGGCTATCTCCCCGCCAAACACATTCACCAGGCCAAGTGCTCCGGTTCCAAGCCCTGCGCGGGAGCCTTTATCCTGGATGGCCCCTTCGACATCCACTACGTCGATAAATCCGGCGCCGAAATTCCCGCCGATCAAGCCATCGCCGCTGCTGAAAAACTAATGACCAAGCAAGGCGCCAAGCCCGCCCCCAAACCGTAATCACCCCCAACTCCCCGTCATCGCCGAGCACCACACAATAAAGTGCGCGCCGAACCAGTCGTCGCGCTGTCCTTTTTCCAGCACCACCCGCAAAAACCCCAGTCCGACCCCAGAGGCTGCCAGCAATGTGCGGCAGGGCCACGTTCTCATGCTAGAAAGGTGCCCCGCGGCTGTAAGCCAGTCACATCATGGGTACGGCCCGCCTCCTGTTATCTGCCCGCTGTTATCCTTCCTCCCCCATTCCCAAAGCGACCGTATCCACATCATTTCCTCCTCTGTGGATAACTAAATAGCAAATTATCAAAATATGCTTGACATTCAGCGAAACTAAAGCGAAACTGGCCCATCTCCTTCGCCTCCCTCTCCCACAGGGATTCGCGAAACTTTCGGAGTTCCCGATGTCCGATACCGCGACCCTACCTGCCTCCGCTATCGCTGGCGAACGCTTCTCCGACGCCCTCAAACGCTATTGGGGCTATGACGCGTTCCGCCCCAAGCAGGAAGAGGTCGTCCGCGCACTCGCCTCCGGCCGCGACGTCTGCGTCGTCATGCCCACCGGCGGCGGCAAATCCCTCTGCTACCAGCTTCCCGCCGTACTCCACGAAGGCCGCACCGCCGTGGTCATCTCTCCCCTCATCGCCCTGATGCAGGACCAGGTCGCGCAGCTTCGCCAGATGGGCATCCCCGCTGTCTTCCTCAACAGCGCCGTCGTCGAAGCCGACCGCCGCGACGTCAAACAAAAGGCCATCGCCGGCGAGTATCGTCTGATGTACGTCTCCCCCGAGCGCGCCGTCATGGACGGCACCGCCGAATGGCTCAAAAAAGTCCCCGTCTCCTTCTTCGCTATTGATGAAGCCCATTGCATCTCGCAATGGGGCCACGACTTCCGCCCCGAATATCGCCAGCTCGGCAAACTCCGCGCCCTTCTCCCCGATCAGCCCATCGCCGCCTTCACCGCCAGCGCCACCCAGCAGGTCCGCCACGACATCGTCACCCAACTCGAACTCCGCGATCCCCTCAAATCCGTCTCCAGCTTCCGCCGCGAAAATCTCCGTTACATTGTCCGCCAGTGCAAAGGCAGCATGCAGGACGACTACGTCGTGGAAGCGGTAAAAAAAGTGCAAGACGGCAACGTCATCGTCTACACCCCCACCGTCGCGCGTGTCGGCGAAATCATTGATCTCCTCGAAGAGAGCGGCATCGCCGCCGTCGGCTACCATGGCCAGATGGACAGCGGCGCCCGCCGCGAAAATCAGGAAAAGTGGATGACCGAAGAGGCCCGCGTCCTCGTCGGCACCATCGCCTTCGGCCTCGGCATCAACAAACCAAATGTCCGGGCCGTCGTGCGCCTCGGCCTGCCGGACAGCATCGAGCAGCTCTATCAGGAAACCGGCCGCGCCGGACGCGATGGCTTGCCCGCCGATTGCTACCTCTTCTGGCAAAAGAAAGACAATGCCCTGCGCTCCTTCTTCATCAACCGCATCGGCGACTCCCAGGAAAAAGACCGTGCCTGGCAGCGCTACTACCAGATGCAGCAGTTCGTCGGCGCCGAAAAATGCCGCCAAAAGGGCATCTGCACCCACTTCGGCGAAACCACCAAATGGGACCGCTGCGAAATCTGCGACATCTGCGCCGGCGTGCCCAAATGGCTCTCCGGCATGACCACGCGCTCCACCTCGCTCGCCCGTTCCTCGCAGACCGCGCAGGTCAGCAAAAATCCCAACCGCGCCCTCGAAGCCCAGGGTTTTGAACTCAATCCCACCGTGCAAGTGAACGAAGAGCTGCGCGAATTCCTCCGCGAGTGGCGCAGAAACGCCGCCCGCCAAAAAATGACCGCCGCCTTCATCGTCCTGCACGACACCACACTCGACGCCATCTGCCAGGTTCAGCCCCGCACCATCGCCGAACTCCGCCAGATCACCGGCATGGGCGAAAAAAAGTGCGAAATCTACGGCGCCGAAATTCTCGACGCCCTCCGCCGCTTCGCCACCGGCGAACGCGCCACCAAGGAATGGCACGCCAAACCATCCAGCCCTGCGCAAGAAACCCTGGACCTCCTCGAAAAAGGCCACACCTTCGAGGAGATCGCCCAACTTCGCGGCAGAAAAATCTCCACCGTCGTATCCCTGATCGCCGACCTCGTCGAAAAAGGCGAACTCGACTTCCGCCCCGACTGGGTCCATCCCATCCGCGCCGACCAGATCCGCCAATCCGCCGCCCAACTCGGCTTGGACCTCCTAGGCCCCATCAAAAAGTCCCTCCCCGAAGAAATCACCTACGAAGACATCCGCCTAGTAGTAGCCCACCTCCGCCGCTCTGCCAAACCTGCCGCCAACTAACCGCCGGGGATTCCCCTCCTTTTTCCCTGTAGGGGCGGCTTTATGCCGCCTTCTTTCCGCTTCCCTGTGGCACAGCCACTCCTGGCTGTGCACTCGATCCACTGGCAACCAACCCCGCACAGGCAAGAGTGCCTGTGCCACATTTCCGCTCTTGGAATCTCGTTTAGCCTGAAAAACCGCGAAAAATCAGGTGAAAAATCAAAAATGTCGGCGCGCCGACATTGAAAGTAAAACTTTAAGGTTTGGGAAAAACGGAGGGCACACCCCCTTGTTTTTGCGTATGTAGGGGAAAGAAAGAAGTTAGAAGTCGCATGTGCGTATGTTGGGGAAATGTTGGACTTAAGGCGAAAATGGAAAATTGAAAATAGAAAATGGGCGGAAGGAGGCCGATAGGTTGTGGCCGACAGTTTACAGCTTGGGGAGAAGAGGGGAGATTTCACCACCCTTCGACTTCGCTCAGGGCAGGCGGAGTACACAGAGAGCACAGAGGAAAAGGGGAAAGATCGGAGGGATGTGTTTTGGAGCATGCTGCCTGGCTCGGTCAGGATTTTGGGGGAGATTTCGGAGCGACTGGAGGATCGGCGGCTTTAGATTCGTTGGCGGGCTTCGCTTGGGAAGGGGCGGGCTTGGATTTTTTGGGGTCGGGATATTTGATTTCTGCCAGGCGGCGGAAGATGTTGACGTCGATTTCCCACTGAGTGGCTTCCTTCTTAGCCCCTTTTTGGGATTGGATCAACAAGTGGGCGATGTAGGCAAGGGTGGAGGCTCGGCGAGGAGAGACACGGTTGGCGGCGAGGGCGTCGAAGAGTTTGCCGAGGACGTGGTTGATGTCGATCTGAGTGATGAAATCGCCGGCGGGGCTGGCTAGTTCGCGGAGGAGATCGTCTTCGCGATGGAAGGTGCGGCGGTGGATGGTGGCGTGGTTGAGGCAGGGGCCATTGTGTTCGGGATGGGCGGGCATGGTGCAGTGATTGCCGCTGGCGAATCGAAAGTTGCAAAGGTTGTAGGAAGAATCTGGTCTTCGGTTGCTCATGGGGAAGATATAACGAAGAGATAGTGTACTGACAAGTTACTTTTAAGGCACAATTGAAATTAGCATTCGAATGGCTGTGGAAAAGTTTGTACTCACAGGAAGGAGAAAGGCTTCAGCGCCTCGTCGAGGCACTCAAATCTAGGATTCTGTCGAGTATCGAGTTCAAGGTGGGGGATTCATGTCCCTTCGAGCGAGCTTTCGAGAGGAGTTTGCTAAAGAGAGCGGGTCGCTTCAGACAGCCGTCGGGCTTTTCGGAGAGGAGGAAGAGGAGGGCACCGATGGTGGCTGGTTTGTACGGAAGAGCGCGGAGGAGGAGGGGGCGGAGAAGAGAGGAACCGACCTGAAGATCGGCCACTACAGGGGCGGGATGGGGATGTGGAGTTGTAGTGGCCAGCCTTTAGGCTGGTTCTGGGGTTTTCCATGGAGCGGACCAGGAGACGCCGCCGGCTGCGCACTTCATCCATGCGATTGTTTGCGAGCCGGAAAGGGAGAAGGCTCCCGGACTGGCGCAGAGGTTTTTGCGCACGGGATTCCACCAGATGTAGCAGGCTACCGATTCGATCGAATCGGAGGGCCGCAGAATGTAGTCGTAATAGCTCTTTTCCCAGAGATGAGCAGGGGACGTCTTGCGAAATTCGAAGGCGGTGTGTTGCTTGAAGAGACGGACAAATTCGCGGAGATCGGAAAGCGGGTGGCTGCCTTCGGCGAGGAAATGGATGTGGTAGGGCATTACACAGAAGGCGTGGAGGAGAAAACTTTGGCGGGCGGCATAGGTTTTTAGGAGCTGCAAAACATCTTCTGCAAAAGACGGGTCGCGCAGATTTGGTTTACGGGCGTCGCAGCAGATGGTGATGAAGTAGCGGTGCTGCCCGAGGTAGTAGGCGGGAGGGAGGCGGGTGTTTTTGCGGAGGTAGGGCACGGGAGGTATGTTACATCATTCGTTATATTATAAAACAGGAAAAGAAGGAACCGACCTAAAGGTCGGCCACTACTGGGTTGTCGAAACAGCGAAGAGGAGTTGGGCGGCGTAGTAGGAGGCGAGGATTGGGAGCGGAGCGAACGGGATGGGGTGGTGGAAGCGGTTCCAGGCTAGGAGGGAGTCGGAAGCGAGGAAGAAGAGGGCGCCCGCGGCGGCCAGTTTTGCGGGGGAGGTGCGGAGGAGGAGGGCGCGGCCTGCGGCTTGGGCGGTCATGGTGGAGAGGGCTACGGCGTATACGGCTACTGGCAGGGCGAGGCCTGCGGGGAGAGTGGGTTTGAGGGCGAAGAAGTTGGCTGCGGCTATGGCCAGGAACACGAGCCAGAGGAGCCAGTTGGCGGGGAATTTTGCGTCGCGGGTGGAGGCGGTTAGATAGGCGAGATGCGCGAGGAGAAAGGCGGCCAGGCCGGCGACGAAGAGTTGGTCGGGCCAGATTAGGAGAATGTCGCCGAGGAGGGAGAAGAGGAGGCCGATGCAGATCCATAGCGCGAACGGGAGTTTGATTTTGGTCCAGTTGGCGAAGGCGAGGAGGAAAATCAGAATAGTGGCTAGCGGTTTGAAGATGTAGATGAGCCAGAGATTGCCCATCAGGTGGCCTGCGATGGCTATGGCGGATGCGGCGGCGATAGCCAGGATTGGGAGGATTTGCGAATTGCGGGTCATTGCTTGGGAGGATTCTCCGGATTGCTGGCGGATTCGGATGGCTGGCTTAAAAGCCAGCGCCTACATGAGCGAGGAAAAACCCGCACCCTGAAAATCGCAGGGTGCGGCACCCAGGGGTTAGCGGAGCGCGGCTTTGCCGTTGAAGCGGGCGGCGGCGCCTAGTTCTTCCTCGATGCGGAGGAGTTGGTTGTATTTGGCGATGCGGTCGGTGCGGGAGGCGGAGCCGGTTTTGATCTGGCCGGCGGCGGTGGCGACGGCGAGGTCGGCAATGAAGGTGTCCTCGGTTTCGCCGGAGCGGTGGGAAATGATGGAGTTGTAGCCGGCTTTGCGGGCCAGCTCAATGGCGTCGATGGTTTCGGTGACGGTGCCGATCTGGTTGAGCTTGATGAGAATGGCGTTGGCGATGCCTTCGTTGATGCCGCGGGAGAGGCGCTCCGTATTCGTCACAAACAAGTCGTCGCCCACCAGTTGAATCTTTTTCTTCGACGTCTTGCTCCCCACGCTCTGCGTCAGTGCTTTCCATCCGGCCCAATCGTCTTCCGCCATTCCGTCTTCGAGGGAAACGATGGGGTATTTCTCTACCCAACTGGTCCAATACGCCGCCATCTCCGAAGACGAATGTGTGGACTCGTCCGATTTTTTGAATACGTATTTGCCGCTGGCTTTGTCGTAAAACTCGCTGGCCGCGGGATCGAGTGCAATGGCCACCTGTTCGCCGGGTTTGTAGCCTGCGGCGCTGATGGCTTCCAAAACAATTTGAATGGCTTCTTCGTTGGACTTGCAGCTGGGGGCGAAACCGCCTTCATCGCCGACGGAAGTGGAGTAGCCGTGCTTTTTCAGCGCGGCTTTCAGCGCGTGAAAAACTTCCACGCCCCAGCGCAGCGCTTCGCTGAAGGTGGGCGCGCCGATGGGCATGGCCATGAATTCCTGGAAGTCCACGGAGCTGTCAGCGTGCGCGCCGCCGTTGAGGATGTTCATCATCGGCACGGGAAGGAGATTCGCGGAAGTGTCGGTGGAATAGCGCGAGAGATATTTGTAGAGCGGTTGCTTGAGGGCCACGGCGGCGGCGCGGGCGGCGGCCATGGAAACGGCGAGGATGGCGTTGGCGCCGAGGCGGGATTTGGTGGGCGTGCCATCGAGGGTGATCATCTGGTGGTCGAGGGCGCGCTGATCGGCGGCATCGGCGCCGATGACGGCTTTGGCCAGTTCGGTGTTGGCGTTGTGGACGGCTTTCAGGACGCCCTTGCCGAGATATTTGGATTTGTCTCCGTCGCGGAGTTCGAGGGCTTCGTGCTCGCCGGTGGAAGCGCCGGAGGGAACGGCGGCGCGGCCGAAGGCGCCGGATTCGAGGGTGACGTCGGCTTCAACGGTGGGATTGCCGCGCGAATCGAGGATCTGGCGGGCGCGAACGCGGGTGATTTTGGTGGACATGGTGGCAATGGCTCCTAGTGGATAGGTGCAACTGGAAATTGTAGCAGAGTGGAGTTGGGTGACGAATGGAGGGAAGCTGACAGCCGACAGTCTACAGCCGACAGATTGGAGAGAAGAACGGCCCGTTCGCCGCGACGAGCGGGCCCTACAAAGGAATGCTGATCAAGCGGGCTCGGGTTCTTCGATTAGGGATTCCTGGCGGACGACCACTACGATGCCGGAGGGGGTGACGTGGAAGCGGCGCTTGTCGGCTTCGAGGTCGTAGCCGATTTCGGTGCGTTCGGGGAGGCTGACGTGGCGATCGATGATGGCACGGCAGATGCGCGAGTGGCGGCCGATGTTGACGTGGTTGTAGATGATGGAGGCGGTGACTTCGCAATAGCTGTTGACGCGCACATCGTAGCCGAGCAGCGAGTTTTGCACGCGGCCGCCGGAGAGGATGGAGCCGTGGGCGACGATGGAGTCGAGGGCAATGCCCATGCGGTCGGCGTCGGCAAAGACGAATTTCGCCGGGGGATACTGGTGCTGCCAGGTGCGCAGCGGCCACGCCTTGTCATAGAGGTTGAAAACCGGGGAGACGCTGACGAGGTCCATGTTGGCTTCGTAGTAGGCGTCAATGGTGCCGACGTCGCGCCAGTAGAGCGACTCTTTGGAGTTTTCATCAACGAAGTTGTAGGCGAAGACGCGATGCTTGGAGATGGTGCGGGGAAGAATATCCTTGCCGAAATCGTGGGAGGATTTGGGATCCTCGGAGTCGGCCATCAGCGTGGGAATCAGGAGTTGGGTATTGAATATGTACACGCCCATGGAGGCATTGCAGTGGGTGCGCTTGTGCGGAGAAGTCTTGGCGACGGCGGGTTTTTCCTCGAAGCCAACGATGCGCCAGTCCTTGTCGGTTTCGATGACGCCGAACTGGCGGGCGGCTTCGACGGCGGGGACTTCAATGGTGGCGACGGAAACTTCCGCGCCGGTATCGATGTGCCGCTGGAGCATTTTGGCGTAGTCCATTTTGTAGATGTGGTCGCCAGACAAGATGAAGGTGTATTTGGAGCGTTCGCTGCCGATGGAATAGATGTTCTGGTAGACGGCGTCGGCGGTGCCCTGATACCACTGCTGGGAGACGCGCATCTGCGGCGGGAGCACTTCGATAAATTCGCCGAGGCCCATGAGCGGCGACCAGCCGGCGCGAACGTGGCGCGAGAGGCTGAGGGCTTTGTATTGCGTGAGGACAAAGACGCGGTGCAGGCCGGAGTTCACACAGTTGGAAAGGGTGATGTCAATGATGCGGTAGAGTGCGCCGAAGGGGACGGCGGGCTTGGCGCGGTCGCGGGTCAGCGGCCAGAGGCGTTCGCCCTGACCTCCAGCGAGGAGTACTCCGATGGCGTCGCGCATATCGGGCATGGAGGTCCGCTCCCGAGGCAGGAATTTTGAAGCTCCTCAGTGTACCAGCACTGGCAAGGGGGCGGGAGACGGGAGAGGGATTACTACGGAAGTAAAGAGTAACTCCGAAGGTATCCCCGGAACGATAATATACGGTTTAGCCGAAAGATTACTTGACTTGGATGGGGGAATTGACTACAAGAAGCCAACAACCTCGTGCGATAATGTATTCAGGGGCAGTGCGGCAAAGCAGCGACAGCACTGCACGTAGATAATCCGAACCGGAATTGGGGTGAAGTACATTGGCAGAAGTAGTCATTCAAGAGAATGAATCCTTGGAGAATGCCCTGCGGCGATTCAAGCGCAAGGTGCAACAGGAAGACATCATCAAGGAAATCAAGAAGCACAGCTTCTATATGAAGCCCGGTGAAAAGCGCCGGGCCAAAGAAGCGCTTTCGCGGAAGCGACTGCGCAAGAAGCAGCGTCGCGAGCAGGATTAATTTCCTGCGCGGGACGCGGCTCGGCGCCGCACTTCCGGAATCAGGCCCCTATCAGGCAGAGCAAGTTGGGTGTTCGTTCCATATCTGCGCCAGCTGGCCCCAGGGATCCGTGCCCGGCGTCCCCCGGTTACGGGTTTCAGTTAATAAAAAGGCCCGTTGTGCAAGAGCCCGGCCCCCCGCCCGATACGGGTCCAGGGGGAGCGGGGTCATGGAATTCCACGATAAGGTGCTGAAGTGTTCGGAGTGCGGCGCTGAGTTTGTTTTTACCTCCGGCGAACAGATGTTTTTCGCCGACAAGGGGTTTAAGAACGAACCGAAGCGCTGCAAGGGTTGTAAGGCGAAGCGGGCGGAGGGTGGAGGTGGAGGCGGGGGAGCCGCTCCACGATCGGAAACGCAAACCACGTGTTCGCAGTGCGGGAAGGAGACCACGGTTCCCTTCCGGCCAACGCAAGGACGCCCGGTTTTCTGCCGCGAATGCTTTCAGGCGCGGCGATCGATGGGGGCAGCTTAGAGCGCAGATTCGGCCGTAGGATTTCAGGCAAAAAAAAGGCACCCGGAAATTTTCCGGGTGCCTTTTTCTTTTTTTGCATGGCCCGGTTTTGAAATCTACGCCGAACGCGTCATGGCTTTCGATTTCAAGTACGTTTCCAGTTGTGAGAGCGATTCGGGCATGTTTTTGCGGCCGTAGCCGAAGCGGATGTGGCGGGGTTCGTCGTACACCGTGCCGGGAAGGAGCAGCACGCTGGCGTCACGGACCAGTTCGTCGCAGAAGGCGAGGACATCTTTTCGCGGCTTGAAGCGCGCGAAGCCGATGGTGCTGGCGTTTGGGGGTGTCCAGTCGAAGAGATCAGCGTGGCGGGAGAAAAAGGCAGTGAGTTGCGGGAGGTTGCGCAAGACGATTTGCAGATTGCGGTCGATGAATTTCTGGCGGTGGCGGAAGGCCAGGGCGGTGAGGAATTCACTGGGGGCGCTGGCGCAGATGGTGGTGTAGTGCTTCAGCGAGACTATCTTTTGGAGGAAGTTTTGGTCGTGGCAGGCGAGCCAGGCCAAGCGGAGGCCGGGGAGGCCGTAGGTTTTGCTTACTGAGCCGAGGCTGAGGGCTCGATCGTAGAGATCGCAGGCGGCTGGAAGGCGCGTTGTGGGATCGTGTTCGAGCTCGCGGTAGACTTCGTCGGAGAAGACATGGATGTTGTGCTTCGCGGCGAGGTCCAGAACGCCGCGGAAGATTTCGGGGCGCATCAGGAGGCCGGTGGGATTGTGCGGAGTGTTGATGTAGATGGCACGAGTGTTCGGGCGGATCAGGGCTTCGAGGGCGGAGAGGTTGTGAGCCCATCCGTCGTCCGGCTTGCGAGGCCATTCGCTGACGGCTGCGCCGGTGCTTTTCGGGAGCGTCAGGGCGCTTTCGTAGCAGGGCGTTTCCACGATGGCGTGATCTTGGGGGGTGAGCAGCGCGTGGTAGAAGAGGAAGATGGCTTCTTCCGCGGCGGAGACGACGACAAGATCATCGGGATGGATGGACGTGTAGATGGCGGCCAGGGGTTCGCGGAGCCAGGGCGCGCCGAGCGATTCGGTGTAGCCGCACCAATGTTTCAGGAAGGCATCGTGGGCGCCGGGTTCGAGCGCGAGAATTTCTTCAATGGTGACAGATTCGGCGTCCGAGGAAGAGAGCAAGTACTTGGCGGCAAATTCGTATTTGCCCATGTACTCTTCGATGCGGAAGGGCGTGATCTGCATGGAGAAAGTGTCTCAGCGAAGGCGATGTGGCGTCGAGGGCCAAATTGAACGACGGGCAGGCGTGGCGGTTTCATTTCGTGAGTTGGGGCCTTTGGTGCCTTGCTTTAAAAGAGCCGAGGAAGATTTCGTCCGAAGTGAGCAAGGGCGAGTGCTGAATGCGGTTCTGAATACTGTTGATGGCGGTGCCATTGCGGGAGCCGAGATCTTCCAGAATGTAGGCGCCGTCCTGCTCCGTGATACTGGCGTGGTGGCCGGAAATGATCGGATAGTCGAAGCAGACATCGCAATCGGCGGCGCGGCCAATCTTAATTACTCGCGAGGCCCCCGCTTTCGCAGGCGCGGCTTTTATTTCGTCGGGCCATGGCAGGGGTATATCATTTCCGAGCACGACGGGTTGCAGGGGAGAAATCTTGAGCGGAGCGCGCGGGGCCAATCGGCGGCCATCAACGAACGTGCCGTTGAGAGAGTTTAGATCCTCGAGGAGAAAGCCGTGATCATGCTGGGTGAGGCGGCAATGCTTGCCGGAAACCGTGGGATGATTGACGAGGATGTCGCACGTCGGCGAACAGCCAACGGTCCAGGAGCGAGCAGTCTGCGGTGATTGCTGAGGCATCGCAAGCACTCCAAAGAACGGTGAGTGTAGCATAGGGACCGGGCAGGAATATGAAAAGGATGGGCGGAATCGAACGCGCCAAGAGCGATTCACGGGAGAAGAGAGAATGCGTTGGAGAAGCTTGAAGGCAGCGGGAATTTGCGGTGTATTGCTGGCAGGAGCGGCAGCGCGGTGCGGTGAGAAGCCGGCAAAGGAATACTGGGTGAAGCTGGTGTGCGAATCGGCCGACCGGATCGCCACGGTGAAGTTTGGGCCGCAGGGAGCGGGGCTGGAAAAGACCCTGGAGACGCGGATCCTGCAGAGCGACATCAGCGGGCCGCATGGAATTGCGTTTTCGCCGGACAAGAAGAATTATTACGTGACCATCGGGCACGGAAGGCCGTATGGAACAGCATTGAAGTATGAAACCGCGACGGACCGCGTGGTGAAACAGGTGACTTTGGGGCTTTTCCCCGCAACCGCGGATGTGACTCCCGATGGGAATTTTCTGTTCGCGGTGAACTTCAATTTGCACGGCGATCCGGTGGCGAGCAGCGTATCGGTGGTGGACACGAACGAGATGCTGGAGGTGGCGCGGATTCCGACTTGCGTGATGCCACACGGCTCACGAATTACGAAAGACGGCCGGCATCAATACTCGGCGTGCATGATGAATGATCTTCTGGTGGAGATTGACGCGGAAAAGATGAAGGTGTCGCGGAGCTTCCGGGTGAGCGCGGGGAAAGAGCAGGGATATGCGGGCTTGCCGGAAGAAAAGATGGAGCATCACGAAGGCATGCCGATGAATATGGCGGGGATTACCTGCAGCCCTACGTGGGCGCAGCCCTCCAGCGATGGAAGCCGCGTGTATGTGGCTTGCAACAAGTCGAGCGAAATTGTGGAAGTGGATACGAAGGAGTGGAAACTGGTGCGGCGGATTCCCGCGGGGAACGGCGTTTACAATTTGGGAGTTACTTCGGACGGGAAGCTGCTGCTGGCTACAAACAAGCGGGATGCATCCGTTTCTATTTTTGATGCGGCGAGCGGAAAGGAATTGGCCCGGCTGGCTACGAAACGGAAGGTGGTGCACGGAGTGGTGGTTTCGCCCGACAATCTTTATGCGTTTTATACCGTGGAGGGCGTGGGAGAGGAGCCTGGGACGGTGGAGATTGTGGATCTGGAGGCGCGGAAGATTGTGGCGGAAGTGGACACGCCACCGCAGGCGGCGGGGATTGATTTTTGGAAGATGGAGTGAAGAGTTAGAGATTTAACACAGAGGGTACGGAGGCGGAGCACAGAGTACACAGTGAGAAAAGCGGACCGCCTCGCTTCCTGCGTCAGGGCAAGCGGAAGGCGGTCCTTACAAGCGCGAGACGAGTGGCTAGATTATTGGAGCGGGGGATCGGTAGTCATGGAGTAGGGTTTGGGCTTGCCTAGCTTGATGATCCAGAGGCCAGCGTGGATGTCGTTGACGTAGATCAGGCCTTTGTACGGATAGGCGCCCCACGCGAAGGGAAGGTTTGGACGGAATCCCTGGGGATCGCCGCTCCAGAAATGGGCGATTTCGCGGCCCTGGTTGTACAACTCGCCGCGAAGTTCGCCGGAAACATCCAGGACGCGCGCGCCGCCATTATAGTAACCCATATAAAGGACGTCGTCGAAGATCCAGATGTTGTGCGAGCCGGCTTCGGGGACGCTGTAGGTTGCCACTTCGCGCGGATGCGAGAGATCGCTGACATCCAGCACGTGGGCGATGCCGCGGACCGGGATGCGGTTTTTCGAAGCGATGTCAAAGTCTCCGGGGAACACTTCGTCGCCAACGAAGAGATAATTCTTGTAGCGGTAGATGGCATGCGCGCCGGCGAGCCAGCCGGAGCCGTACAGTTCGTCGTAATTGAAGCGGTAGTTGGCGACGAACTGCGGATGCTCGGGACTGCCACCCTTGATGCCGTTGCCGACATCGAGAATGATGGCGCCATCGCGCCAGTAGGCGAGATAGGCCAGGCCGTCGACGACCTGCAAATCGTGGAGATAACGGCCGACCATGGTGAAGCCGCCGCCTTCTTCCTTGGGAATCGGGATGCGCATTTGGCCGGAACTTTCGATCTGCCAGCGCGCGACTTCCTTGGGATTCTTCACGTCAGCGAAATCGATGACTCGCATGGAACCGGTGGCATCGTCGGTGAGATAGACGTAGTGCGAGTTGATGTAGGCGCTGTGGACGCCGCCGGTCACCGTGGCGGTGTATTCGGAGAGAACTTTGGGATGCATGGGATCGGAAGTATCGAGGAGGACGATGCCGTTTTTGCGGCTGGAAGCGCCTTCGCGGGTGATTACGCCAATTTTTCCGTCGGAGGTGACGCTGACGTCGTTGATGAGGCGCGCGTCAACCTTGAGGGGATCGGCGGCCAGGGGATGCGCGGGGTCGGCGATGTCGAAGATGTAGAGTTTGTCGCTGATGGTGGAGAGATAGACGTAGTGATCCCAGATCCATTCCTCGGCGAACTGTTCGTCTTTGGGCATGGCGTGGCCGACGACTTCGGTTTCGCGGGCGATGTTACGGGGAGCGACCACGACGCTGGCGGAAGCGAGGCGATCTCCGACGGCGGCTTCGATGGTGTAGGTGCCGGGGCGCTCAGCGACGAAAGAACCGTTGGGGAAAATTTGCGCGCCGGAATTTTGCAGGGACCAGGCGACTTCGGTGGAGATGGGGGAGCCGTTTTTTGCCTTGGCAGCGAAATGGAGTACGTCGCCGGTTTTGGCGGTGGCGTTTGCGGGAGAAATTTCCAGAGCCGTGACGGAATTTTTGACTACCTGGATTGAGGTTTCGCCGGTGACGCCGTCGGCGGCGGCGCGAATTTTCGTGCTGCCAGGCTTCAGCGCGTGGACCAGGCCTGCGGCGTCAACAGTGGCGATCGAAGGGTTCTCGGACGTCCAGGTGAGAGCGATATCCGTGCGCGGGTCGCCGTTGGCGTTGCGCGGCGTGGCGGTGAGACGATGCGTGGCTCCGGCAGCTAGCGGCATGGAGAGAGCAGGAACTTCGATGCCGGCGATGTGTGGCTTGCTGATGATTACGTGGGCATAGCCGATTTTCTTGCCGATCAGCGCGCCGATGGTGATTTCGCCAGGCTGGACGAAGGACACTTCGCCGTTGTCATCGGCGGCGGCGGAATCAAACGGAGCGGCGAACCAGTGCTTGACGGGATCGGGGAGCGGCTGGCCGTTGGCGTCTTTGGCGACGGCCTTGAATTGCAACTTGCCGCCGACGGTGGAGGTGGACTGGGCCGGAGAGACTTCGACGCTGACGACTTTGGAAACTTCTTCCGGTTTCTTCTCAGATTCCTGGGGGTTTTTCGCAACGGCCGTAGTCGTTGGCAAGAGACATGTAGAGATAAACAACACAAACGAAAATAAAGTGGTCGTTAGCGAACGAATGCGCATTAATACGCCTCGATTCCGTATCGGAAATGATGGCAACCGAACAATGAAGCCGATGACGCGCGAGTGTATGGCAGGCGGTGAATCGTGTCAATGGACTTGGGCGTTAGGGCGGGGCGCGTGATGTGTTTTTTGAGGAGGGAGGAGTATGATATTGGCTCCGAAGTCCCCAGTAGAGACCCAGCAGCCGGGAGGGCCGCCATGGCTCACCGCTTCACCATCGGTGTCGAAGAGGAATTCCAGATTATCGATCCGGAGACGCTGGAGCTGCGTTCGCACGTGGTGCAGCTGCTTTCATCCGCCGCGGCTCGGGGTGTCGGCGACCTGGTGAAGCAGGAGATGCACCAGTCGATCGTCGAGACGGGGACGAAGATCTGCGACAACATCAGCGAATTGCGACTGGAGATGCATCGGACGCGGAGCGAATTGGTGATGGCGGCGGAAAGCACCGGGTTACGAGTGGCTGCGGCGGGAACGCATCCATTTTCGAGTTGGATCGACCAGGTGATCTCTCCCGGGGAACGTTACCAGCACATTGTGGAAGAGATGGGGCAACTGGCGAGGTCGCTGCTGATTTTCGGCATGCACATCCACATCGCCATGCCGGACAAGCAGACGACCATCGACATGATGAACATGGTGCGTTATTTTCTGCCGCACCTGTTGGCGCTTTCGACGAGTTCTCCTTTTTGGATGGGACGGAACACGGGGCTGAAATCGTTCCGGACCACGGTATTCCGGCGTTTCCCGCGCACGGGGATTCCAGAAATTTTTCAATCATGGAGCGAGTACGAGAATTTCATCAATCTGCTGGTGAAGCTGAACTGCATCGACAACGGGAAGAAGATCTGGTGGGATGTGCGGCCGCACCCGACGTATGGAACATTGGAATTCCGGATGTTTGATACCGCAACGAAGGTGGAGGAAGCGGTGGCCATCGCCGCGATGACGCAAGCGATTGTCGTGAAACTGCACAAACTGTATACGCGGAACCAGAGCTGGCGGATTTACCGGCGGGCGCTGATTGAAGAGAACAAGTGGCGGGCGGCGCGGTATGGAATTGAGGGTAAGTTGATTGATTTTGGGCGTGAAACGGAAGTGCCGGTGCGCGAACTGATGGGGCAATTGATGGAGTTGACTGACGATGTGGTGGACGAACTGGGCAGCCGGAGCGCGGTCGAGTACATTCACACGATTTTGAACGAGGGGACGAGCGCCGAGCGGCAGTTGCGGGTGTACCAGGAGACCGGCGACCTGAAGGCGGTGGTTCGGCACCTGGTGATGGAGACGCGGGCGAGCGTGATGGATTCGAAATCGAATTCGGCGAGTGCAATTAACTGACGGAGCGACCGCGCCGAATCGGCGGCTTCCGTTCAGGGAGGAACCCATGTTGAAAGTTGGACTGATGTGCGGGCGCGAGTACAGTTTTCCTCCGGCGTTCATCGAGCGGGTGAACGAACTGGGAAAAAAGGAGGGTGTGAGCGCTGAATTTGTGAAGCTGCGCGGCACGAAGATGGGGGAGGCGGCGGAATATCGCGTGATCGTGGACCGAATCTCGCATGAAGTGGAGTACTACCGCGGCTATCTGAAGCATGCGGTGCTGCAGGGGACTTACGTCATCAACAATCCGTTCTGGTGGACGGCGGATGACAAGTACTTCAACTATTCGGTGGCAGCGAAGTTGGGCATTGCGATTCCGAAGACGGTGCTGCTGCCGCAGAAGGGGTATCCGGCCGATGTGGATATCAATTCGGAGTCGCTGCGAAATCTGACGTATCCGATTGATTGGGATGGATTGCTGGATTACGTTGGGCGGCCGGCGATTCTGAAGCCGTTTTCTGGGGGCGGGTGGAAGCACGTATATAAGGTGAATAATAAGGAAGAGCTTTGGGAGGCGTACGACAAGACTTCGCCATATTGCATGACGCTGCAGGAGTTCATCGATTTCGGGCAGTACGTGCGGTGCTTCACGTTTGGGAAAACAGACATTTTGCCGGTGGCGTATGACCCGAAGGAACGAAAATACCTGGTGGAGCACGCGTATTTGTCGAAGGAATTGGGGGCGCGGGTGGTGAAGGACGCGCAGACGATCAACCAGGCGCTGGGCTATGAGATGAATACGATCGAGTTTGCGATCAAGGATGGCGTGCCGTATGCCATCGATTTCCTGAACCCCGCGCCGGATTTTGAGCGCGACCGCATCACGGAATTTTATTTTGAGCATGTGGTGGAAAAGATGGCGCGGCTGGTGATTGACCGCACGTTGCACGGGAACATCGCAAACACCTGGCCGCGGTGGGAAGAGATGCTGGGCATCGGGGCGGCGGCGGGGTTTACGGGAGCGCCTCGAGCGGCACAGGCGGCGCAAACCGCGCCTTCGGGATCCACGAAGCGATGAAAAGGGCGCAAACTTCGACTGCGGGCCAAGACCCTGTTGAATATTGGAATGAAGTGCTGCGGCCCATTCTGGAGGAGTCTCCCGGCCTTCCAAAGAAATTCCTGAAAGAATTGAGGAACGCGAATCTGACGTTTGGGAACCGGGTGCATTGCCCGTTTCTGCGGCCGTTTTTTCTTTCGCCCCGCGATGAAGAACGTGTGCGACATGCCACGGAAATGCTCGCGAGGCTTGGTGAGCGAGTCGCCAGCCTGGCGATGGAAGATCCATCGCTGTTTGCGCAATTCCACCTGCGGCCGGAAGAAGAGAGACTGGTGCGCTTGCCCGCCGGCGGAGGGCCGGCGAGCACGGCGTCTCGCGTGGATGCATTCCTGCTGCCGGAATCCCTGAAATTCACGGAATACAACGGGGAATCGCCGGCAGGCGCCGGATACACGGAAAACCTTGCGGAGGTTTTTCGCGAATTGCCGGTGATGAAGGAGTTTGCGAAGAGATTTGAAATTCACAGTTATGCATTGAGCTCGCAACTGTTGGATGCGCTGATTGGCACGTACCGCGATTGGGGCGGAACCACGCAGCGCCCGCAGATGCTGATTGTGGACTGGAAGGAAGTGCCGACGTGGAGCGAGTTTGAGATTTTGAAGGAGCGGTTTAAGGCGCTGCGGGTGCCGGTGGTGCTGGCCGATCCGCGCGAAGTGGAATGGGACGGTAAGAAGCTGACGGCCAAGGGAAAGAAGATCGATTTTGTCTACCGGCGGGTGCTGATCAACGACATTGTGGCCAGGCCGAAGGAGTGCGCGGCGCTGGTGAAAGCGTACGAAGCGCAGGCGGTCTGCACGGCCAATAATTTTCGGTGCAAGATCCCGCATGTGAAGGCGTTTTTTGCGGTGTTGACGGAGCACAAGAACGCGAAATTGTTTACCTCCGAGGAACGAGAGATGATTCGGCGGCACGTGCCGTGGACGCGGGTGGTGGAGGACGTAAAAACGGATTACCGGGGCAAGCCGATCGAGTTGCTGGAGTATGTCCGGAAAAACCAGAAGGAACTGGTGCTGAAACCCAGCGACGAGTATGGGGGGACGGGCGTAACGCTGGGATGGGAAGTGGACACAAAGCAGTGGGAAAAGTCGATTGAGCAGGCGCTGCCGGGCGGGGAATTGCAAAAGAAACATGGATGCTGGATTGCGCAGGAGAAAATTTCGATGAGCCGCGGGGAATTCCCGTACATCGGGGCGAATGGGAAAGTGGAGTTCCGCGACATGCTGGTCGATTTGGCGCCATATATGTTTCGCGGGAAGTTGGCGGGATTTCTGACCCGGTTGAGTGCCAGCAGCCTGGCCAATGTGACCAGCGGCGGGGGGCAGATTCCCGCGTTCCGCGTGGAGCCGAAAAGGGTGAAGAAGGCGACGCAGGCGTAAGCGGGATGGGTTTTGAATTTGCCCCGAGATTAGGAGAAAGTCCGCCGGCCGGGTGAATGCGGCTGCTGCTTTTTGGAGACGGGAAGATTGGCAGGGTGAGAATTTTAGGTAAAATAACAAGGATGACCTTTGGAGACGCTCCCGCTGAGTTGATGCCTGGCGCCGAAAACGCTGTGGATGTATGCCTGGGTGTGCAGCCCGGAGAGCAAGTGGCATTGATTGCGGACGAAGTGAGCCGCAGCGTGGCGGCTAGCCTAGAAAAAGCTTTGGACGCGCGTGGGGCGGTGTTCACCGGCCTGCTGTTGGAAGATTTTGGGCCGCGGCCGATGAAGGGTGCGCCGGAGGCGGTGCTGGAGGCGCTGGAGACGGCCGATGTAGGCGTGCTGTGCATGACCCCGCAGCCTGGCGAGCTCGGCGCGCGGATGTCGATTGTGAAAGTGGTGGAGCGGCGGCAGATTCGTTACGCGCACATGATTGGGGTGACGCCCGAGATAATGCAGGAAGGCATGCGGGCGGATTACCGGATGGTGGACCGGTTGAGCGATAAATTGCGGGAACGGATGCTGCGCGCGGAGACGCTGACGGTGAGGACGGAGGCGGGGACTTCGTTTTCGGCGCACTTCGACCGGGGACTGGATTGGGTGAAGACCAGCGGATTGATCAGCCCGCGGTACTGGTCGAATTTGCCGGCGGGGGAAGTGTTTACGACGCCGGGAACGGTGGATGGGCGGTTTGTGTGCGACGCGACGGCGGGGGATTATTTCAACGGGAAATATGGGGATTTGCAGGATACGCCGCTGGTGCTGGAGATCATTGGCGGGCGGTTGGTGCACGCGGAATGCGCGCGGAAAGATCTGGAAGACGAATTCTGGAAGTATTGCCATACGGATGAGAACAGCGATCGCGTGGGGGAGCTGGCGTTTGGGACGAATCTGGGATTGAAGCGGATGATCGGGATATTGTTGCAGGACGAGAAGTTTCCCGGCGTGCATATCGCGTTTGGGGATCCTTACGGGAGCCAGACGCATGCGGATTGGAAATCACGGACGCACGTGGACGTGCTGACGCGCGATTGCGATGTGTGGATCGATGCGGACCAGGTGATTGAGAAGGGGCGGTATCAGATGGAGCATCTGGGGTTGGCGTAAACCGAGAAACTTTATTCTTCGAAATTCGGAATTTGCAATTTCATGCCGTGGAATTCCGGAATCTCCTCACCTTTTCGCAACCCAATCCCGCGGAAATGTGAGGAGACTGCGGTGCCGAATCCGATCTTCCGATCGGCCGCTTGGGACCCTGTAGGTTGCGTAGCGAGGCGTGTCTTTTTCTGCTTTTGGCGACGTGGCTTCGGTTTAACTGCTGGGCGCTTCATTGAGTTATCTCCGCTGGAGTATTCTTTCTTGCTAATCGTGTCGCCCCGGAGTGCTGGCATGAAAGCCAGCGCTACAATTAAAGAATAGAAAATTTCTAATAGAGTTGTGCCAGGTAGGTGCCCATTTGGTGCTTCCAGTAGGGCCAGTCGTGGCCGCCTTCGGGGCCCCAGTTGTCGACGGAATGGCGGATGCCTTTGCTGTTGAGGACTTCAGAGAGACGGTAGGTGGGACCGCTGTGCTCCCAGGGACCTGTGCCGGTGATGAGGTGGATATCGCAGGTGGCGAGTTGTTCGTAAAACCAGGGATCGGAGAGATTGGCGAGATAGTCGACGGGATTGTTGAAATAGAAATTGTCGTCGTAGAGGCCGTCCATGAAATTTCTGAGGTCGTAGACGCCGGACATGGCGAAGCAGCGCTTGAAGACGTCGGGATGCTTGAACAGGGCGTTGGCGGCGTGATACGCGCCGAAGGAAGCGCCCATAGTGGCGATAGCGACGCGTTCACGACAATTGTCCCAGATGAAGGGCACGACTTCTTCGCGCAGGTAGGAGTCAAAAACCGACTGCACATAGCTGCGATGGAACGGATGCGCGGCCTTGTTGTAGAAGCTGAGGCCGTTGATGGAATTGACGGTGTAGAACTTGATGCGGCCCGCATCGATGAAGGGAGCAAGCGCGCCCACCATGCTTTGGCCTTCGAGTTCCCATTCGTCACCCGCGCTGGTGGGAAAACCGAGAAGGGGCGGGCCCCAATGGCCGTAAGCCACGACGCCAAGTTCCAAGCCGAGACGCGGGGAATACCAGCGATGATATTCGCGATTCATTGTCAAGGGCTCTCCAAGCTGCGGGAAACGAGTATGCCAGCGGAAAACGAGGGAGGCAATGAGTTTGCGCGCACCGCGAGTGCAAGTTGCGCAATGGCGGGCTGGACTTGCGCGGATATGGAATGCAGGTAGGATAGAGGACAGAAGTAGGTGAATTTTAGGTGATTTTCGTGAGACTGAGCGGCAGGTGAGGACATGATTCATATTGAAAATGTGAGCCGTCGCGGTTTTTTGATCGGGATTGCGGGGACGGGCGCGTTGGTGCTGAGCGCGCGGTATCTGCCGGAGAGTTTGCTGGCAGCGGGAAAGCCTTCGGCTGCGGAAGCGATGGGAGCGGCGGCGTTGCAGCCCAATGTGTATCTGGCGATCGCGACGGATGGGACGGTTTACATCGTGGCGCATCGCGCGGAAATGGGGAGCGGCGACCGGACCGGGTTGCCGATGATCGTTGCGGATGAACTGGATGCGGATTGGAGCCGCGTGAAGGTGGTGCAAGGAGACGGCGACGCGAAGTATGGCGACCAGGATACGGATGGCTCGCACTCGGTGAGGAGTTTCTTCGATACCTTGCGGGAATCGGGCGCCAGCGGGCGGCTGATGCTGGTGCGGGCGGCGGCGCAGACCTGGGGAGTTTCGGAGAAAGAGTGCACAACAGAGCCGGGCATGGTGGTGCATAAGGCGAGCGGCAAAAAGCTCAGCTATGGAGAATTGGCGGCCACGGCGGCGAAGTTGCCGGTGCCAAAAAAAGAAGAGTTGCAACTGAAGGCGCGGACGGATTGGCGGTATATCGGAAAGCCGAAGAAGGGGTACGACTTGACGGCTATGTGTTCCGGGCAGGCTGCGTATGGGCAGGACACGCGGATGGACGGAATGCTGTATGCGTCGGTGATGCATCCGCCGGTGTATGGCAGCACGGTGAAAAGCGTGGACGATTCCGCGGCGTTGAAAGTGGCCGGGGTGAAACAGACAGCGACACTGGAGACGTTTAAGCCACCGGTGCTCTTCCAGGCGCTCGGCGGAGTGGCAGTGATGGCGGACAGCACCTGGGCGGCGTTCCAGGGGAAGAAGAAGCTGAAGGTGGAATGGAATAAGAGCGAGCACAGCGTTTGGAACTCGGATACTTTCCGGAAGGATTTGGAAGCGACTTCGCTGAAGCCGTGCAAGGTGGTGCGGGAAAACGGCGACGTGGACGCGGAGTTCAAGAAGGGCGGGAAGGTGGTGGAGGCGCAATATTATGCGCCGATGCTGGCGCATGCTTCGATGGAGCCGCCCGCGGCGCTGGCGTTTTGCAAGGATGGAAAAGTGGAAGCGTGGGCGCCGACGCAGAATCCGCAGGGAGCGCAGGATGCGATTGCGGCGGCGGTGGGAATCAAGAAGGAAGATGTGACGGTGAATGTGACGCTGCTGGGCGGCGGGTTTGGGCGGAAGTCGTTTCCGGATTTTATCGTGGAAGCGGCGGTGCTTTCGAAGAAGATGGGGAAGCCGGTGAAGGTGGTGTGGAGCCGCGAGGACGACATCAAGTTTGATTCGTTTCACTCGGTGGCGGCGATGTATTTCAAGGCGACGCTGGGAGCGGATGGGAAGCCGACGGCGTGGCTGCAGCGCAGCGTTTTTCCGCCGATTGCGTCGACGTTTGAGGCGACGCAATATGCGGACGCGGGAGAGATCGGGCTGGGATTCAGCGACGTGCCGTTCGCGCTGGCGAATCATCGCGCGGAGAATGGCCCGGCGCCGGCGCACACGCGGATTGGGTGGCTGCGCTCGGTGGCGAATATTTATCACGCGTTCGGGATTCATTCGTTTGTGGGTGAACTGGCGAATGCGGCCGGAAAAGACCAGGTGGATTACATTCTGGCGCTGCTGGGACCGGATCGGATTATTCCGAAGAGCGAGTTGCCGAAGGATTATCCCAACTACGACGGCGATTATGGGCAGTATCCGATTGATGTGGCGAGGCTGCGGCGCGTGGTGCAAATGGCTGCGGAGAAATCCGGGTGGGGCAAGCAGAAACTCGGGAACGGATTGGGAATGGGAATCGCGGTGCACCGGAGTTTCCTGACCAACGTGGCGACGGTGGTGCAGGCGGAAGTGAAGGATGGACAGGTGAAGATTCACCGTGTGGATACGGCGGTGGATGCAGGGACGATTGTGAACCCACTGACGGTGCGGCAACAATTTGAAGGGGCGGCGGTGATGGGGACGAGCCTTGCGTTCTATGGAGAGATTACCGCGTCGAACGGGGTGGTGGACCAGTCCAACTTTGATACCTATCCGGTGGCGCGAATGAACGTGGCGCCGCTGGAGACCAGCGTGCACATTGTTTCGAGCGATGCGCCGCCAGCCGGAGTTGGGGAACCGGGATTGCCGCCGTTTGCGCCGGCGCTGTATAACGCGGTGTTTGCGGCTACGGGGAAGCGGTTGAGGGAGATGCCGCTGAGTAAGTTGGGGCTGGCTTAAGAGACAACGCTGGGAAAGAAATCGCGGTGGTGGAGACGAAGGGGCGCAGCGATGCTGCGCCCCTTCTTATTTTGGCGTAGTATGCACTGCGGGAGAACTCTTTGACGCGAATTTTGAAAATCGTTTGGCTGACGCTGGGTGTCTTTGCGATTCCGACCGCCGCGCAGCGCCGCCCGGTGCTGCCGCAGATTGATGAGCCGCATTCGTATTACTACCGGGAACTTTATTTGCCGGAGTTGACGAGCGGGCCGAGCAGCATGAGCTGGGGGCCGGATTCGCAAGAGTTGATTTATTCGATGGCGGGTTCGCTGTGGAGGCAGAAGCTGGATTCCAAGGAGGCGATTCAACTGACGGAGGGGGCGGGTTACGACTATCAGCCGGATTGGTCGCCGGACGGTAAGAGCGTTGTGTATGTGTCGTACCAGAAGGATGCGATGGAATTGTGGCTGCTGGATTTGGCCACAGGAAAAACTACGCAGCTCACGAGCGGCGGGGCGGTGAACGTGGAGCCGCGGTGGTCGCCTGACGGAAAGAAGATAGTTTGGGTTTCCACGCAATACAACGGGCGCTTTCACGTGTTTATGGGAGACGTGAAGAACGGCGCGCTGGAGAAGGTGGTGCGGCTTACCGGGGAAACGAAGAGTTCCCTGCCCCGCTACTACTACAGCGCGTACGACATGGAAATCAATCCGGTGTGGGCGCGGGACGGGAAGGAGATCTTATTCGTTTCCAATCGCGGACAAATCCACGGGACCGGGGGATTCTGGTTGATGAAGGCGGAGCCGAGAGCGGAGGCGCGCGCGATTCATTACGAAGAAACGAGTTGGAAGGCGCGGCCGGATTTTTCTCCAGATGGTTCGCGGATGATCTACAGCTCGTATCTGGGACGCGAGTGGCAGAACTTGTGGGTGATGCCTGCGAAGGGCGGAGATGCGTTTCCGATTTCCTACGTGGATTGGGATGAGACGAACGTGAGGTGGTCGCCAGACGGGAAGAAGATAGCGGCGATTTCGAATCAGCCGGGCGGGACGGAGATTTTCTGGCAGGGCGTGCCGGGAGGGCAACGAAGTACGTTTGTGATTGAGACGCGCCATACTTTGCACCCGCAAGGGCGAATTGTAATCACCACGGGGACGACGCCGTTTGCACCGAAATATGCGCGGATATCGGTGGTGGATGAGCGGGGACGCTTCCACGCGCCGGAAGATGCGTGGATTTTTGCCGACGACGGTTTTGACCGGAAAGAGCAGGCGTTTGAGGCGCATTATTTTTATCCGGAGACGGACCGGGAGATAGCGGTGGACGTACCCGCAGGCAAGATCCGCGTGCGGGTTTCGCGCGGGATGAAAGTGAAACCGTTCGATCAGGTGGTCAGCGTGAAGGCGGGAGAAACGCAGACGATTTTGGCGGACTCGGCGGAGATTGATTTTGATACCGGCACGGGCGGGCATTGGGTGTCGGCTGACCTGCACGTGCACATGAACTACGGTGGCACGTACAGGAATTATACGAGCCATCTGTGGACGCAGGCGGAGGCGGAGGGCCTCGAAGTAATTAACGAACTGATCGTGAACAAGGAGCAGCGGATTCCGGGCGTAAATTTTGTGGTGCCGCCGATGATTGAGCCGGAAGATTCGGAGGCGTTGCTGGTGCGCGGGCAGGAGTATCACACGAGCTATTGGGGGCACCGGGGAGTGCTGCGGCTAAAGGGCCAGTTGCTGTTGCCGGGGTATGCGGGTTATCCGAATACGGCGGCGGCGAGTTTGTATCCGATGAATGCGGATATTTATGACATGGCGCATGCGCAGGGGGCGGTAGTTGGAGCGGTGCATCCGTTTGACGAGGTGCCCGATCCGTTTGCGAAACCGGCGCGGAGGATTACTGACGAATTGCCGTTGGATGTGGCGCTGGGGAAACTCGATTACATGGAGATTGTGGGTTTCAGCGATCACAAATCGACGGCGGAGGTTTGGTACAAGTTGCTGAATCTGGGGTTCCAATTACCGGCAGGGGCGGGCACGGACGCGACCACGAATTATGCCGCGCCGATTCGCGGGCAGATTGGATTCGACCGGGTTTATATTTGGGCGCCGGCCTGGCCTGCAAACGTAGATACGTTGCTTGACGAATTGAAGCGCGGACGGACGTTTGCGACGAACGGGCCGTTGATTGAATTCACGATGGGCGGGGAGATGGTGGGGAGTGAATTGAAATTTGACGTGGCGCCGGCCGGAGTAGCCTTCACCGCGAAATTGCGGTCGATTGTGCCGGTGGATCACCTGGAAGTCGTGTGCAACGGAAAGGTGGTGCAGAGTCTGCTGCTCGACGGGAGCAAGGAATCCGCTGATATGAAGGGCTCGCTGGCGTTGCAAGAGAGTGGGTGGTGCTTGTTGCGGGCGTGGAGCGAGAAGGCGGAATATCCGGTGATGGATAAGTACACGTATGCGACGACGAGTCCGGTGTATGTGACGATTGGCGGGAGACGGGCTTATTCGAAGAAAGATGCGGAGTATTTTGAGGCTTGGATTGATCGGACACTGGAGGTTACCTCGCAATATCCGGATTGGAATTCGGGGGCGGAAAAGGAGTTGGTTTTGAAGCGACTGCGCGAGGGGCGATCGGTTTATGAGAGTCTGCGGTAGCCGGAGCTCCGCGTGCTTCCAACCATTGGAGAAAGAAAGAGTTGTAACACAGAGGGTACGGAAGAAGAACACAGAGTACACGGAGGCGGCGGGAGGTTTTGCCACCTTGTCCTTGAGTGGAGATTAGAGATAGAATTTCGCTGTCGATTGGATTAGAGCGTTTGCAGTGGTTGGTTTTGAAATCGTGACTGCGGCCTTTCCCAGAACTGGGGCCATCGCTCCGCCCCCGATTCCGCCAGCACAGAGATAAGCAAGCGAAGGTATAACTTACTGCCGGAGACCGAAGTGCGGATGCACTCAAGAATACAAAAGTACCCCAGGGCCGGCCGCGAGCAATTCCCAATTACGTTCGAACCATTCAGGAAGGAGGGTGCATGATCGTCGGTGTGCCCCGAGAGATTTATCCGAAGGAGCGCCGGGTGGCGCTGGTTCCCGCGGTGATCCCCAGTTTGAAGAAGGCGGGCCTGGAAGTGCTCGTCGAAGCCGGAGCCGGGCACGCCGCCGGCTACCCCGATAAAGATTATGTGGAAAAAGGCGCCAAGCTGGCCGCGGATCGCGCTGAAGTTTTTCGCAGCGCGGACACCATTGTGCAGTTCCTGTGCTATGGCGCGAACGACAAGAATGGCAATGTGGATTTGCCGCTCTTCCGTGAGGGCCAAGTGCTGATAGGATTCCTGCGGCCGCTGGGAACGAAAAACACGTTGCAGGAGATTGCGGCGCGAGGGGTGACGGCGTTCGCGGTGGAACTGATGCCGCGGACGACACGCGCGCAGAGCATGGATGTGCTCTCTTCGATGGCCACGATATGCGGATACAAGGCGGTGCTGCTGGCGGCGGACACGCTTCCGCGAATGTGCCCGATGCTGACGACCGCGGCGGGGACGATTGCGCCGGCGCGGGTGTTGATTATCGGCGCGGGCGTCGCCGGCCTGCAGGCCATCGCCACGGCGCGGCGGCTTGGGGCCGTGGCTTCGGCGTATGACATGCGGGCGGCGTCGAAGGAGCAGGTGCAAAGCCTCGGCGGGCGCTTTGTGGAGCTGGCGATTGAAGCGAAAGATGCGCAGGATGCCAGCGGATACGCCAAAGCGCAGGACGAAAGTTTCTACCAGAAGCAGCGGGAGTTGCTGGGAAATGTGATCGCGGAGAGCGACGTGGTGATTAGCGCGGCGGTGATTCCCGGAAAGAAATCGCCGGTGCTGGTGACGAAAGAGATGGTGGAGCGGATGGCGCCGGGATCGGTGATCGTTGACCTGGCGGCGGAGCGCGGCGGGAATTGCGAGCTGACCAAGCCGGACGAAGTGATAGTGGTGCACGACGTCACCATCATCGGGGAATACAACCTGGCGGGGACGGTGCCGTATCACGCGAGCCAGATGTTCGCGCGAAACATCGGTTCGTTCCTGCTGCACCTGGTGAAAGACGGGAAATTGCAGTTGAACCTGCAGGACGAAATCATGCGGGAGACGCTGGTGACGCGGGACGGCGAAGTGGTGAACGCGCGGGTGAGGGAATTTTTCTCGATGCCGGTGCTGCAGGCCGCGCCAGCGGGAGGAGTGGCCTGATGCAACTGGATCTGATTACGAGTTTGTACGTTTTCCTGCTGGCCGCGTTTATCGGGTTCGAGGTGATCCGGCGGGTTTCACCCCTGTTGCATACGCCGCTGATGTCGTTGACCAACGCGTTGGACGCGATCGCGGTGGTCGGAGCGATCATTTTGGCGGGTGAAGGCAAGAGCACGGTGGCCAAGGTTTTGGGAACCATCGCGATTGTTGCGGCAACCAGCAACATCGTGGGCGGGTTCATGATTACCGACCGAATGCTGAAAATGTTCAAAGCCAGCGGCCCGAGGAAGCCGTAACCATCATGTTCGCGAGCGAATACATACTTGAAATTGCCTATTTGATTGCCACCGCACTTTTCGTGCTCTCGTTGAAATGGTTGAGCTCGCCTGTGACCGCGCGGCGGGGTGTTTTGGCCGGCGAAGTGGGCATGGCGCTGGCCGTTGCCGGAACGCTGTTGCACAAGGGCATCGTCGATTACACGTGGGTAGCCACTGGGTTGGTGCTGGGCACGATCATCGGCGTCCCGCTGGGCCGCGTGGCGATGACCGCGGTGCCGCAACGGACGGCGTTGAGCCACGCCTTCGGCGCGCTGTGCGTCACGCTGGTGGGCACGGCGGAATTTTACTTACGGGCGCCGGCAGTTCCGAGATTCATGATGAGCGTGCTTTCGCTGGAAGTAATTTTGGGAGCGCTGACGTTTACGGGAAGTTTGATGGCGGCGGGAAAGCTGCAGGAAGTGCTGCCGCAGCGGCCGATCACGTACAAAGGGCAGAATCTTGTGAATTTGGGGTTACTGGCGATTGCGATTGGGATTGCGGTGACGCTGGTGTTGCACCCGGACAAGACTTTTCTTTTCCCGGTAATGATCGGGATTCCGCTGGCGTTCGGGGTGATGATGATTATCCCGATCGGCGGCGCGGACATGCCGACGGTGATTTCGCTGTTGAATTCCTACGCCGGACTTTCGGCGGCAGCGATGGGGTTCGTGCTCGGCAGCAAATTGTTGATCGTTGCGGGGGCGCTGGATGGGGCATCGGGCTTGATTCTTTCGGTGAACATGTCCAAGGCCATGAACCGATCGTTTACCAACGTGCTGTTCGGCGCGTTCGGGCAGGAACAGATTAGCGCGGCGGGGACGAAAGAGGCGCGGCCGGTGCGGAGCGCTTCGCCGGAAGAGGCTGCGGGAATATTGGCGGCGGCGAGCAAGGTGGTGATCGTTCCGGGTTACGGCATGGCGGTGGCGCAGGCGCAGCACAAAGTGCGGGAACTTTACGACCTGCTGACCAAGCGGGGAGTGGACGTAAAGTTCGGTATTCACCCGGTTGCGGGAAGAATGCCGGGGCACATGAACGTGCTGCTGGCCGAAGCGGACATTCCTTACGACAAACTTTTGGAGATGGACGACATCAATGGGGATTTTCCACAGACCGACGTGGCGCTGATCATCGGGGCGAACGACGTGACGAATCCCGCGGCGCGCGAGGACCAAAGCAGCCCGATTTACGGGATGCCTATTTTGGACGTGGACAAGGCTCGGACGGTGATGGTGATCAAGCGGAGCATGGGCGCGGGCTTCGCGGGCATCGACAATCCGTTGTATTACATGGACAAGACGTTGATGCTGTTCGGGGATGCGAAGAATTTCGTGGGATCGATCGTACGGGAACTTTCCGGCGGGCATAACTAGATCCGATAAAGGAAAATAGGAAGAAACAATAACGGCAGGTGACGCTTTTGCCGGCGCCTACCTGCCGTTTTTATTGCATGGGTTAGGTTTTATGGACGGTTGGGGCTTTCTAGCGCCTCTGTGACGGTCACGACGGTAATGACCGTGGCGGCTCCGACGGCGACGTAGAGGAAGCGGCTTTGGCCGGGAGCGAGCGGCGAATGTGCCTTGGCGGTGTGGTATGCCGCGCAGGGGCTGTGATCGTGGTATTTGTGGTAATCGTCGGCATCGGGCGAAAGATACTTGCGGTAGCTGATGGAATTTTCCGCGCGGACGCGATAGGCCTTGCCTGATTCCACCAGATGCGATTCCGAACCCACTCGGACGTTGACCTGGCCGCGCTCACTCTGCACGGTGACATTGCAGGGGTCGTCGACGGTTACGCGGCCGAAATCGGCCAGGCTCAAAACCGGCGTTACGCGCACGTCGGAAGCGACAATGACGACGTTTTGTGAATTGCCGGGAGTGGTGTAGAGAACGCTTCCGCGATTCAGTTCGACCACGGCGCCGTAGGGAGCGCGATAGATGTGCGCTGAGGAACTGCCCTGGAGCTCGATGCTCAGCGGGCCGATACGCACCAGCAACGAGCCGCCATCCTCAGTTGACAGATAATCTCCGGAATAGATCGTGGCGCCAGCGGAAGCCTCGGAATTTCCGATGCGCGCGGACTTGGCGCTGGCAACCAGGCCGAGCGGCGCGTTGGGCGTTTGCGCAAGCGCCGGCAGGCTGCTGCAAAGCGCAGCGATAATGGTGAATGCAAGAATCAGACGGTTGATTTTCATTGTTGCGGTTTCCCTTCCACGCACACGAGCCCGGACCTGCAAGGAGATGAAGAGCCACTAGGTGCGCCATTGACTGGTTGCATCTGTGTTGTCCCCGACTGCGTTACGGAGGCGTCCATCTGGAATTTCATCGCCGGATCGCCAAACAAGATCCAGGTGCGGCGGACGTCGTTATCGGTGGTGCCGGATTTGGCGTCCAGGATCATGCGGCCCAGCGGCTCCTGGGGATGCAACTTGAACTGGCGGAGCAGCGCCTGGTTCATGGTGGCCTGCGGGGGTTGAGTGGTGAAACCGGAGGAAGCCCAGACGGCCACTGCGCCGCCATTGGGGGCCAGCAGCAAGGATTCCGCGAGGCTTTCGGCATAAACGTCCTGGAAAAATCCATTCAGGCAATCCATGAGCAAATAGACGGGCAAGCGTCCGCCGTTGGTGAGCGCCTGGGCGTCCTCGGTGCTCAAGAGATTGGCGAAGGACCATTGCTGTTCCGCGCCATGGCCGTCGTAATTGATCAGCAGGGCGCCGTTATTCAGCGCGGAGATGATTTGCGCGTGGGCAGCGTCCGTGGCGAGCCCGTCGGTTAGGATTTTGCTGGAGGTTAAGGGAGCCGGCAGGTTCGCGGCGGCCGCGGCGGCGGCGTTGCTGAAGTTGGAGTCCACGTTCTGATCGGCGATGAAAACCGCCTGAGAGTTCCAGGGACCGGTGGACGCGCCTTGCTCGTAGTTGACGATTTTCGAAACCACCAGATCGGCATCGGCAGCCGTGCGGACGGGGAAGCGGCCGGTGGGAATCGTGGGGTAGCCATTCTGCGTGAAGTCGGTGAACCAGTCGTCGGAGGCGGTTTTAAAGGCGGCGGTTTCGATGATGCGGGTGGGGACGAAGTCGAAGGCGCCGAGGCCAAGATAGTCGCGCGGGTCGAAGGAAGCGTCGCCGACGAGGAGAATGGATTGCGGTTTGCGGCTCCAGTGGGAGGCGGCGTCCTGCAGGAACGCGCGCATGGCGAATGGGCTGCGCTCGCCGAAATTGTATTCGTCGAAGATCTGGTCGGTGGTGACTAGTTGAACGTGATGTCCTTGCGATTCACGCAGGCGCACCAGGGGCGCGAGATTGGGCACAAAAGCGGGGTGCGTGATGATCACCACATCCGCGCCGGCCTTCTGGTCGTCGAGGAAAGTGGGAGTATGCGGCGCGAGCGACAGCGGGGCGGAGACCGCATCGGCGGCGAAGGCGAGAATGGTGCGCTGCTGCTGGCCGGTGAGGGGCAGGGTGAGCGCAATCTGGTAAGAGCTGGCGCCGGAGGAAATCTTTCCGGGCAGTTCGGTGATGTTGAGCGGGTCGGTGATGTCGAAGGCGCGAATCTGCGGGTTGGTGAAGCCGGTGATCTGGACGCTGGAGCCCGCGGGTGCAAGCGCTTTCAGCCAGTCGGCATCGGCGGCGTAGGTGTGTGGGTAGTGCAATTGCACGGATTGCACGACGCTGACGTCGTTGTCGCCATCGAGTGCGGTGAGCGTGACGGTGTTTTGGCCCTCGACCAGAAGCGACGATTCCACGGGGAAAGTTTGCGAGGCAGGTATCTCGCCAAAATAATCGATTTCGCCAATCGTGGAGCCGTTGAACTGAATGGTGACCTGATGCTGCTGGCCGTCGGTGACACCCTGCATGGAGACATCGAGGGTCACCGGCTGGGCAGAGGAAGTATCGATGTGTGCCACTTGCAAGTCCTGATCCACGGGGTCGCTGCTGACGACAGGGCCGAAGAAGTTGTCGTTGTTTTCGCCGTTGAGTAACGCGGCGAAATAACTGATGCGGTCTTCACGAACCACTGTGAAGGGGAAACTTGCAGGGGCTGTGCTTCCAGAAGTTGGGGCAATCGCAAAAGGTATGCGCCTGGGAGAAGTGAATTCCTTCACCAGCCAGTAAATTCGGATGCCGGAGAACGGAGTGTCGATGCCCGTGCCATAGAATTCGATGGCGCCCGAAGCGCTGCCCGGGACATTCCCGGTCAACAGCATGGGTTGCTCGACGCCTTCGGCAACCAGGTGCAGGGTGCGCGGATCGGTGCTGGGGTCCAAGCCCGCGGCGTAGAGTTGGGTGAATGGAATGGAGTACCAGCCTTCTTGCTCGATACCGATCTTCACGGCCGCGTGATCAGCGACGGTAAATACGGGGGTATTCACGGGGCGAGGAGAGGGCAGGGGGCGAGGAGAAATCAGCCGGAGCGCAGGGTGAATTGCGGAGAGCGCATTGGCGTGCAGTTGGGTGAGCGTGGGCGAAACATAAGTGGCAGACGCGGCCGGGGACGGGGCAAACTCCGCGGATTGCACGTTGGTTGGCCCGTGGAGCGTCTTCGTGCCGTTGATGTCGACGTCTTCAATCCAGTAAATTGCGTCGGCGGCTGGCTGGGAATCGATCCAGCGATAGGTCTTGGCAGCGTGCTGCGGACGGGAGCCGCGAAGCAGCAGTGCGGAACCAACAATCAGAGAAGGATCGATGCGATGACGGCCGGAGGAGTCTTCACGGTAGAGATGGAAGCCGATGTTGCGGGATTCTTCGAGAGTGTGCCATTGGAGCATTACCGAACCATCCGGCTGACGGAAAGCGTTGAACGAGGAAATATCAACGGCGGTCGCAGCCTGAATGGTGGAAATGGCGCTGGAAGAGTTGTTCGATAAATTCGGATCCGAGGTGGTGCTGCTGACGGTCGCCGTGTTGGTGGTGAGCGGTCCAGAGCCGGTGAAGGTGGAAGCGGCGACATTGATGGTGATGACGACCTGGGCTCCGACGCTGACGGAGCCGACGTTGCAGTTCACCTGCAGGGTCGAAGGATAGGGTGTGGAGACACTGATCGCCGTGGTGGAACAAGTGGTCCCTGGCGGCGCAGAAACGGAAGCGTAGGTGGTGGTAGAGGGAATGTCGTCGGAAACAGTGACGCCTTGCGCGACGGCGGGTCCGTTGTTGGACACGATCAGCGTATAAGTAAGATTGGTGCCCTGAGTCACGGGCTCTGGCGCGGCCGTTTTTACAATGCTGACGTCGGACTGCGAAGGCGAAGCCACATACACAGTCGTGGGAGCGGTGTTGTTGGCGCAGTTCGGATCGTTGCCGCCAGAGGAGCACGGCTCATTGATGTTGGCCGTATTGGTGATGGTAGATCCTGCGGCAGTGGTCAAATTCACTTTGACGACCAGAGGGAAATTTACGGAGCCGTTCACCGGAATGTTCTGGCCGATGTTCAGAGTGCAGGTAAAGGTGCCCGTGCCCCCAACGGAGATGGTGTTACAAGTCCAGTTTGCTGGCGGTGTGAAGGAGACCAGAGTTGTGCCGGCAGGAATAGTGTCCGTAAAGGTGGCTACAGTGGCAGCGGCGGGGCCGTTGTTGCTGACCGCCTGGGTGTAGCTGATGTTGTTGCCTTGGGTGACAGGATTTGGAAGGGCGGAACTGCTAACCGCCAGATCGGATTGACCCGCATTCGCCGCGACCGTCGTGGCAATCGAATAGTTGTTCGCCGTGTTGGGATCGGGAGTTGTGGAAGTGATGTCCGCCTCGGCGGAAATCACCGTGCCAACCGCGGTGCCGGCATTAACAGTGAGCACCAGCGGAAAAGTGGCCGTGCCATTCAGCGCCAGCGAACCGATACCACAAGAGAGAACGAGTGGGGGGGTCGGGGAAGCGGGGTTGGTGCTGCCGGCCGGGAAGGAATTGCAAATCCAACCGGCTGGGGGCACGAAGGTGGTGGCGACAGTGGTGTTGTTGGGAAGAGTTTCCGTGAAAACCAGGCCTGAAGCAGTAAGAGGGCCGAGATTGGTAACGACCGCAGTCATGGTTACATTGCTCCCGATCACCGTGGTGGCCGCTGAGGCGGTGTTGACAACCCGAAGATCGGCGGAGGTAGCAGAGGCAACGGTGGTAACGACCGTGGCGGAGTTATTGGTCAAATTAGGGTCGCTGGTGCCGGAGAGAATGTTGTCAACGTCGACGATTTGCGAGCCGCTGATGGCGCTGCCGTTCACCGTGACGGCAACCGCAAATGTGGCGGACCCACCGGTATGGGAGAAGTCCGCAATGGTGCAGGAGATGGTTCCTGTGGCTCCGACGGCAGGCGTGCTGCACGACCATCCAGCGGCGGGGACTATGGATTGAAAGGTGGTATTTGCCGGAATGGTCTCGGAGAAAACGGCGTTGACGGCGTCGAGTGGGCCGTTGTTGGTGGCAACCTGGGTGTAGGTGATGGTTCCGCCGGGAGCGACGAGAGTGGGAGAACCCGCATTGGTTACCGCGAGATCGGCGCTGCCGCAGTAGGCGCCGGATTGCGTGCCGGGAGTTTCCGTGATGACGTGGGCGGTGGCGACCACGCCTGCTGAACCGACCGTGGCGCCGTAGGAATCCTGCACTGTGTTGGTGTAACCGTTGAAACCGCCGGTGACGCTGGAGCTGAGCGGCGCGGCCGTCAGGAAAATAACGCCACCTCCGCCGCCGCCACCCGGGCCGTGCCGCTGGCCGGGAAAACCTCCAGGAGCGGGGAGGGGATTTGCTTCGCCGGCATTTCCGCCATTGGCGGAAACGGTAAGACCGCCCAAGCCGCCGCTGTTGGCGAAGAAGAGGATGGACCCGCCCGCGCCGCCGCCACCGGTGCTGTCGTTCAGGGTGCTGAGGGTGGATTGGCCGTTGGAAGTGATGGTGCCGCTGCCGGTGACGGAACCCGCGTGGACGATGATGATGCCGCCACCCGCGCCGCCGCTGCTGTAGATGCCCGTGCCATTGCCGCTGGTGGTGCAAGTGCCGTTGCTGCTGTTGTAATTGCAATAGGTGCCGTTGTTGGTGGTGCCTGCGCCGCCACCGCCGCCCATCACCAGAGCGCTGGTGGAGGCGGGAAATGCCGCGCCGCCAAAACCGCCGTCGGTGGTATTGGTGACGGTCATGCTGTTCCAGCCATAGCCGCCTTGACCGCCGGTGCCACCATTCGCGCCTGCTCCGCCGCCGGAGTTGTAGTCATTGTTCACGGGATGGCCGTCAGTACCGCCGCCGCCGGCGTTGCCAGGGGCACCGCGGGCGGAGCTGCCGTTGGGCAGAGAATCCGTAAGCGTGCCGCCGTAGGCGTCGGTGGGGTTGCTGGTGATCGTGATTGGGGCCGGGGCGACATAGCGGGGAGTGCCGGCGATGCCTTCGCCTTTGGAACCATTGGCGCCAGTGGCGGTGGTGTTATTCGCTGGAGCGCCGGTAACGTAATCGGTTGGGCCATCCGTGCCACCGACGGAGGGGCCGGAAAGCAACTGAGCGCCTCCACCACGGAAACCAAGAGCATCGAGGGCAACAGGGCCGCCGAGGGTGAGCTGGGAAGAGACGTCCAGGGCGAGAACGCCGCCGAGCGAGCCGGTCCAAGCCAGGGGCAGCAAGCCGGAACTGAGTGTGGCGGAACTGTATTGCGGGACGCGAATGACTTGATAGGTTTGCTGGGCCACGTAAGTTGTGCCGACGGCGGAGGCGGGGACGTAGGAATAGCTATTGAGCAGGCCGCCGGTGGGACCCGTGCCGGAGAAGTTAAGAGTGCCGCCGGCGAGGGGAACGGCGCTGGTGGCGGTGACGAATTCGAAGAGGCCGGAGCTGCCGAGGCTTGAAGAGCCGGAGGCAGGATCACCGGGAAGATTGTCGCCATAGGAGCTAGTGTTGGTGCTGTTGATGGAGGCGGCCTGCATCTGGATGATGAGCAGGAGATCGCCGGCGGCAATCGGCGGGGGCAGAGGGCTAGCAGAACCCTTGGCTGCGCCGAGCACGACAGAGGTGGCCGCCGAGGCGAGCGTGCCAACGGTGACGGGCGGGTAATAGGTGTTAACGATGCCGGTAAGCGTGCCGCCGGCGCCATCACGGCCCGGAGTTGCGCAGGCCAGCGGCTGCACCACGGTGTAAGCGGTGGCTGAATTGTTGGCGGAGTTGGGATCGCCGGCGAGAGAAACCGTAGCGGTGTTGTTGAGAGTGGTGGCGGTGGTGGGGGCGTTGACGGTGATAGCGATGGTTGCGGTGGAACCCGCCGTGGGCGTGGCCGGCATGGAGGAAGTAATCGAGCAGGAAACGGTGCCGGAAGAATTGACAGCCGGAGTCGTGCAGCTCCATCCCGATGGAACAGAGATGGAAGCAAAGGTTACGCCAGTGGCGCCGGAAGGAAGCACGTCGGTGAGGACGTTGGAGGTAGCAGGCGCGGCGGCCTGGCCAAAATTCTGGACCTGGATGGAATAGGTCAGCGTAGAAGAGACGAATACAGGAGTGGGATAGACGGACATGGAGACGCCGAGGTCGGAGGTGTTGGCGGGTTCCACGAGGATGGAGGACAGGCTGGTGTTGTTGGAGGGGACCGTATCCACGAAGGTGGAGTTGGTGACCGTGGCGGAACTGAGGATGGTGGTACCCGAGGCGGTGCCGGAAACAACCTGATAACCCAAAGTGAGTGCGGACGCCGTTGCGCCGCTGGCCAGCGTGGTGTTGTAAGTACAAATGACCGGGCCGGTGCCACCGACGGCAGGGGTGGTGCAAGTCCAGTTGGTGCCGGAATAAGATTCGAAGACGGTGTTCAGCGGAGTCTGCATGTAGACGGTGATGGTTCCGGAAGTGACGATGGCGCTGGAAGAATTGTTGGTGACGACTTCGGTGTAGGTGTAACCGGCGGGAACGGTGCCGGTGCCGTTGGCAGTGGAAGTGATGGGATTGATGGTGCCGGTGCCGTTGGCGGTGGACGAACGTGGATTTACAGTTCCCGTCCCGAGAGCGGTTGCAGGTGAGGCGCCCGGGTTGGCGGCCGTAACCTGGATCACGCCCGTGCCGGCATTGACGTTGGTAATCGCCACATTCGCAACGTTGTATCCGGCGGGTGTAAAGCCCGTGGTTGTGAGCAAGGCGCCGACAACTGCATAAGAAGGCAGTGGGGTGGGAAAGGTAAACGAGATGCGGCCGGTTCCGTTGTTGTAGGTCGCCGCGGTGGCGGCTCCCAAGGACTGGTTGGGCAGCGCGACGGTGACTACTCCCGAGACGGTGTTGACGCTGGTGATCGTGGCATTCGTGACGTTGTAGGCGGCGGGGGTGAAGCCGGCGGTGGTGAGTTGCGCGCCGACGACCGCGAACGAAGGCAGAGGAGTGGGGAAGGTGAACGAAGCGACGTTGGCTGCCCAGGTGGCGCTGGTGGCTGTGCCGGTCGCCGGGGCAGCGAGAGCAACCGTGACTACGCCGGTCGCGTAATTCACGGAGGTAATCGATGTATTCGAAAGATTGTAGCCGGCGGGGGTAAAACCGGAGGTGGTCAGAAGAGCGTTGGTGAAGACACCGGAAGGCAAAGGAGTAGGAAAGGTAAAGGAAGCGACACCGCCCGTCCAAGTGACGGTGGCGGCGGTTCCCAACGATTGGGTGCTGGCGTTGGTTGCAATGGCGGAAGAGGAAGCGGTCTGGGTCAATTGGAGGTCGGCGGTTTGCGCGTGGACAGCCGGGGCAAGGAATGCTGTGCACAATAGAGAGGCGCTGACGATACCGGTGAAGAGCCGCGCAAAATTTCGGAGGCGCGATACGGCTGTGGCGTGCAGGCGGCGAGAAAGACTGCGTGCCGGGTGAACTAGACGATTCCGCCAGCTATTGAGGGGATATTCTTTTCCGTCTCTGGAAAAGGCGAGCGCGCGGCCAACAATCGCAGCCGTTTGTGGATCGGGTTCGAGTCCGGCATCGCCGCGGGTGGTGGCGCCATCGGGAGTGACATGCTTCACGCGATGAACCCGGAGGCCATCGGAGGTTTCCACGAGGGCGACGTCTCCGTGGCGGAGTTGCGCCGATGAGGCGGGTCCGACGATGACGTTGTCGCCTTCGAGCAAGTTGGGCTGCATGCTTTCGCCGTGGACCTGAAACTGGACCTGATGCCCGCGACGGAGCAGCGCCGCAGCCAACTCCGCGAAGAGCCGGGAATCTTTGCGCACCTGAACTTCACGCGTGGGCATGACGGATGGCCTCCACTGCGTCTTCCGTCGGAGCGAATCGGAAGATGGAACATGGGATCGAACGGGTAAGTTCGTCGAGAAAGTGCAAGGTAAACTCGATGCCGGGCTTCAGGTAGTGCGGGAGGAAGGCGCGGGCAAAGAGCTCGGCCGCGGCCTGGGGCGGAGCAACCGGCAGAATCTGATGAGCTGGGGCCTGCTCCAGAAAATAGATGGCGGTGAGCGGGGCGCTGCCTGCGGAGGCCACGCCAGCGTCTCCATGCCAGGGCGTACCGTACATCCGGTAATTGCCATCGTGCTGGCGCAAAATAATGCGATCGTCGCTGAGCATGCGCACGCCGGGCTGCCGCATCCACAGGCGGGCGGTGGTGCTTTTGCCGGCGCCGGAGTGGCCGAGGAAGAGGTAGCCGCTGCCATCCTGGTCGGCCAGGCCGAGCGCGTGGAGTTCGACGCCTTCACCGAGCGCCAGGCGGTGCATGAGGACCAGTTCGTCGATGGGATACTCGAGAGGAAAGAGAGAGTTCTGGGCCGCAAAACTTGGGCGGTTCAAGACCACGTGTCCGCGGGAAAATGAGTCATCGAACCACGCCGCTTTGTAAGGCTCGGTTCCAAAAGACGGGGTGGAGAAATAGAATTTTGTTCCACTGGCATCGCGGTAGGCGGTCCACAACCCGCCGGAAGCAAAATCGGGGGCCGGCTTGGGGAGTTCCAGTGCGGAGGCCCAGGAAACTTCGCATTCGATGTCGCATCCGCGGCCCTGGTCCGTGGCCTGTAGAAAAGGGCGATGTTCGGGATCGAGGACTGCCGGCATTCCCGGTTCGCACCACACACCCAGCGAATAGCCGCCAATATGCAAGGCGAGGCGCGTAGCGTGGGGGGCATGCGGTGGGAAAACGGAGTAGCTTTCCGGCATTTCGTTTGTGGGCGAGTGTTTCATCACGATCCGAAGGTCCTGCAGAAGAATGTCTTGCAAGAAGGGGAGCCTGGACCGGCGGATCCGGAGACTTTGCAATGCCCCAGCACTGCTTCTTCGGGACGGAGACTGACGCGAGTGACCTCGGGAGCCTGGTAAGCGGGGCGCTCCTTGGTTTCGATTTTTGGCTTCTCTTTCATCACTTTCTTTCTTGCCTCAAAAAATCACCGCAGGGTTATTCCGCACGAGGAACACCCTCCGCCGCTGCATCCAGTGCCCGAACCGAGCACAGGAAGCAGCGAGCTTGAGATATGGATCGGCGCGATCTTCTTGAGCTCTGCCGCGTCTTTCTTGAGGCGCTCGGCGGACTCTACGAGCTCGGCGTGGTGGGCGCCGCCCGCGCAGCAGGGGCAGTCGCCGTGTTTGGGGACTTCCAGGCCGATGCTGAAAGCGCGGAGATGCGCGACCTGACAGAGAAAATCCACCGGGGATTCGGCGTCGCCATTTTCGAGCTCGCCATTCGCGGCACACATGCTGCAAAGCGAGCGGATCTCACATTTGGTGCAGATGGTTTCGCGGGTGGAAGGGATGGCGCGGATTTCCTGGAGGCGGCCTTCCCAGCCTTCGCGGAAACTGCCGGTGCGGATGTCGTAGCCGTCCTGGTGAGAGAGGACACAGATGGTCATGCGGCCGGTGGGATCAATCGCGCAGCCGTTGTGGCCACCGCCGCAGGTGTAGCGTTTGTTGGGCATCGGACGATGCGCAATTGCACGTTCTTGCTCGAAGAGTTTTCCGTATTCGGACATGCGGACGGGATCGCGGAATTCCAGGGCCACGGCCTGTTCCGGGGTGAGCCGGACATTCAGGGGGCTCTGCGAACAGTCGGTGCGCGGATTGACGAGGGGATCAAATTTGAATTCGACGCCGAGTTCCTCTTCCGCGAAGCGCTTCATTTCGTAGACTTCGTGATAGTTGACGGTGGTGGGCACGGTTTTGAGCTTCAGGGGCAGACCGCGCTCCATGAGCAACTTAATACCGTTCATGCAGCGGTCGAAGGAGCCAGGAATCTGAGTGAGGGTTTCGTAGGTTTCGCGAGTGGCGCCGTATAGGGTGATTTCGATGGCGAAGGGCCGGTATTCCACAAGGTGATCGGCGATGCGCGGGGTGATCATCGTGCCGTTGGTGAACAGGGTGATGATGAAACCCTTCTTTTTAGCTTCGGTGTAGATGTCCAGGAAATCCTTGCGCGCGAAAATCTCGCCGCCAGTAAATAGAATCCAAAGGCAGCCGGCTTCAACGAGTTCATCGAACAGGGTGGTGTACTCCGCCAGAGACAATTCCTGGAGCCGGGCATGGGTATCGCTCATCGGCAGATTGTTGTAGCAATGCTGGCACTCCAGGGGGCAGCGGTGGGTTACCTCGATGGAGACCTCAGTGGGCGCGCGGCGGCCTTGTTGCCGCAAATGGACCTGATTCGAAAACTCACCGTAGGTGGCCGTTTTCAACAATCCGAACTCTCCATTCAAAAGCTGCAATTCATCCCTGATTCACTACTTTTGCGACGATGGGTGGCGAACGAGTGCTCCCTGAAATCAGGCGACCGATTCGACCAGTTTTTCTTCCACCATCGAATCCAAAAATGCCTGAATGTCTTTTCTGGCCTGGACGGCGGGTACTTCAAATTCGTCGCAAACCCGCTGGACCATCTCCGGGATGCTGTGATCCTCGGCCATAAAATTCCACAACACCGATCCGACCGGGTTGAGGGTGTAGAGCGAGTTCATGTTCGCCACTCCGCGGCGGACCGGGACGATGATCAGTTCCCCTTCGATTTGCCGGGAGACGACGTCGCGATTGCGGACAAATCGTCCGTCATTTCCATTGCGTCGCATAAATGAGACATTCCTCCGTAAACACAGATGTCCTAAATCGAGAATCTCTTGATAAAAGTGTCCGGTACTGGAACACCGGTGTCATGAACCGAAACGACAGGTGTACCCAAACGGTATCTGTTGATAGTTTGGACATAGTCCCAGCGGGGTAGTCCCAATGGGGGATGTTGTTAGAGCGAGGAGACTGGTCTTGTTAGTTACCGCCCCGAGCATTCCTTTGACTTTGACTGCCTAGGCGGGCTGCCTCGGTATATACTTGCGCCGATGGACCCACGCAGCTCTGTTCATGCTGGTGCTATGGGTGTGCTTGGGTTCTGACCGCATCATGGACGATTTGAAGCCCAAAAAAGGTGGTGGCCAGGACCAGGGCGGAGGACTCCGCGCACCGGCCAAGGGCGAAAGCTCGTCCAGCGAGGTGCCGTTGGGCAACGACGGCGCTACCTTTATTGAGCCGCCACCCCAGCCTCCACGACGACCCCCAGTGGACCCCAGTGCGACCGTCGTTCATCCGAATGCCTCGCTGGAGGGCGGCACGTCCATCAGGACTCCCAGCGGCCCTCGCTCCTATGTGACCTCTTATACGAATGTGGTGCTGCAGGAGGGCGACCTCCTGGGTGGCCGCTACGAAATTCTATCCTTGCTGGGAGAAGGCGGAATGGGCGCGGTCTATAAGGCTGCCGACCGTGAAGTGGAACGGGTCGTGGCCCTGAAACTGATCCGTCCGGAACTGGCCAGCAATCCCGCCATTCTTGCCCGTTTTAAGCAGGAACTCCTCACCGCCCATCAGGTGACGCACAAGAACGTCATCCGCATTTACGACCTGGCCGAGGCCGATGGCGTGAAGTTCATCACCATGGAGTTTGTGGAAGGCAGCGACCTGCGACAGCTACTGAAGGAACATGGAAAGTTTTCGCCGGACGAGTCCGTAGACATGATCCGGTACGTGTGCATGGCGCTGGATGCCGCACATAGCGTGGGCATCATCCACCGGGACTTGAAGCCGCAAAACATCATGCGGGACAAGGCCGGGCGCATCCTGGTGATGGACTTTGGATTGGCCCGGTCGGTGCAGTCGGAGGGCATGACCCAGACCGGCGCGTTGATGGGCACCATCGAGTACATGTCGCCCGAACAGGCCATGGGAAAGACGCTGGACCAGCGCTCTGACCTATTTGCGGTGGGACTGATTTTCTATGAGCTGTTGAGCGGGAAGATGCCGTTCCGGGCGGAAACCGCCATGGCCAGCCTGCTGATGCGCAACCAGGAGCGGGCTGTGCCGCTGTCGGAAATTGATGCCACCGTGCCGGCGGGGCTCAGCGACATCGTCAGCCGTTGCCTGGAGCGCGACCTCGAGCGACGTTATCCCAATGCTGCGGAGATTATCGCGGATCTGGATGCCTGGCAGGGCAAACGCCCGGTGATGGCATCCATCATCATGCAGGCGCCGAAGCACCCGAGCAAGATTCTGTGGAAATGGATTGCCCCGGGCGGTGCGCTGTTGCTTGCTGCTGGATTGTTCCTGGCGATTCCCCGGACCAGACACATGATTTTCCCGACTGGGGGTGGCGGACAAGCGGCCTCGACTCAGCCCGCGGCGCCTCAGACAAAGTATGTGGCGGTCATGCCGTTCCGGGTTCTGGGAGATGCCGCCACGGTCGCCGACATCGGCTATATCGGTGATGGATTGGGAGAAGCGCTTTCGGCAAAGCTATTCCAACTGAAGGATATGCACGTAACCTCATTAGACGCGGCCAGAAAGATCGACGCCAACCTGCCGGTCGCCCAGGTCGCCCAGAAATTGGGCGCGAACATGGTTGTCCAGGGAACCGTGCAAGGTACCAAGGACAACCTGCGAATCACCGTAAAGCTCGAAAATATCAAGGAAAACAAGACCGTCCTGAACGAGGAGTTTACGGGGGTGTCCGCGGATGTGCTGACGCTGCAAGATCAGATTTTCAACAAGCTGGCGACGGCAATGGAGGGGAGTACCCCCGAATCCGAACTGGCGAACGCCGCCGCGCATCCCACCGAAAACGCGGACGCGTATGATCTCTACATGCGCGGGAAAAATGCGATGCGCGGCCAGTTCGATCCTAAAAACTTTCAGATAGCTATCGGTTACTTTGACCAGTCATTGAAAAAAGATCCGAACTTTGCCCTGGCCTATACCGGGATTGCCGATGCCAGCTTAAGGATGTACTCCGTCAAGAAAGACCCGACCTGGACGCAGAACGCGCTCACCGCCGCAAAAAAGGCCGCCGCATTGAATGACAAGCTGCCTGAAGCGCACATGACCCTGGGCACCGTTTATCGCACCACGGGGCAAAATGCCCAGGCAATTTCGGAGCTGAAGCGCGGGCTGGAGCTGGCACCGAATTCGGATGAGGCGTATCGAAGGCTGGGCAATGCGTACGCGGCGGTGGGGCAGAAAGACCTGGCGATCGAAGCGCTGGAAAAAGCGGTGGAGATCAATCCGTACTATTGGGCGAACGCGAATTCGCTGGGGCAGGCCTACAATTCGTTTGGAGACTACGATCGCGCGCTGAAAGCGTTTCAACAGGTCGTTCAACTGGAGCCAGAGAACTCGAACGGATATAACAATGTGGGAACTGCCTATGCCAGTTTGCGGAGATATGAGGAGAGTATCACCGCGTTCAAGAAATCGCTGGAATTACGGCCCGATGCGCAGACCTATTCGAATCTGGCGACTTCGCTCTTCGACTTGAAACGATATTCCGAAGCCGTGCCCATGTTTGAAAAATCGGTGGAGATGAACCCGTCCGACCAATATCTGATGGGAAATTTGGCGGATGGCTATCGCTGGGCCGGCGAACAGGATAAGGCCAACGTCACCTATAAAAAAGCGATCGCCCTGTGCAGCAAAGACCTGCAAGTGAACCCGCGGAGCTCCGGCATCCTGGAACAGATGGCGCTGTATTACGCGAAGTCCGGAGACGTTGTCAAAGGGCGCGAGCTTTTGCAGCGCGCCAAAGGTATTTCGCCGGAAGAGGCCGATCTTTACAGTGCGGGTGCGACTTTGGAAACAATCGCCAACCGGCCGGCGGAAGCGGTGGCAGAGCTTAAGAAGTCCCTGCAGAAGGGCAAGCCGGCGGTTGATGTTGAGGCTGACCCGGAATTTACTACCCTGCGAACACGCCCTGATTATCAGGCGCTTATTAAAGAGTACGCTCAAAAGAAATAAAACCACCGACTGAACACGGCAAGCGCTGATTTCCCACCGGCCGTTGCAGATTCCGGATGGATTGAGGACTTCCCAAAAAATGATGGAGGGTCGGCGGGTGTTCGCGGAAGTACCGAGTGAACCACGCGCATGAGAGGTGCCTGCCGAGGACTGCCGACGAGACAGGACGGGGGCACACCAGCCCGTGCGCGGCACTTGCTCCGACATGTGCTTTGCTATCGGTTGGCACTGAAGACTTCACTCCGGGCTTCGCACGGGGAGAACGTAGGGTAGGTAGGAGGGCCGGGCATCGCCGGGCGGGCACACTTCCACATGGCGGAGGAAATTGAATTTATTAGGAATTCTTAGGCCGCGCTATTGGAAAAACGCTTGAAGCCCAGGAGGCCGGCCGAGAGCCCTAGGAACAACAGCAAGCCTGAAGATGGCTCCGGGGCAGATAGATTGCCCGTCACAGTAGTCCCAGGAGGAATATTGTCGCTGCCGTCCGAGTCGGCAATCAACTGGATGTTAAACGCAGACTGGCAATTATCGTCTGCGTCGCCGTCGTAAACCTTAGTTGCAATTCCAGTCTGATTGTTGATGGACCAATCGTTCTTGTCCGTGGTGCAGATAGTGGCGCCCGTCAAGGTGTAATAAGCGGTGCCTCCGGCACCGACATTTCCATCATTGTCGGAGGTGCACGTAAAAAGCCCCCCCGTTTGACAGCCTTCGAAGACCAAGCCTGTCGGGACAAGGAAGGAAACGTTGAAGGTGCTAAGAGCCATGCCCGATTCATTAATGATGCTATCGGTGGCAACCTCCGTGGTCACGCCGTTGGCGGTAACCGGTTCAAAAGTCAGCACGAGGTTAAGGACCTGACTGGGATTCGTGAGAACACTGGCATCACATGCAGGTTGTCCCTTGCCGCCGCAACCCTGTGTAAGCAGTTTCGGATCGGTCGGCACAGAGTCGGCGAGCGCGACCGAGGCGACCATTCCAGAGAACGCAACCAGCATCACTAAGCGAGCGATTTTCACGAGCAACCCCCAATATTAATCCACAACCACAGAACAATCAGTCTAAAGAGTGCAATTCAGCCGCCAAATGTCCCAGAAAATCACAGCTGCAAAACCCTGCATCTTCTGGCCTTACACACATGAAAAAGATCCTGCGATTCTAGCTATGCAATCTTTTTCTCAATTGGCCGACTTCGCTGCTTGAATTGCGCAATTTCAAAATTAGGCGCCGTTTGCGGGGGCAACGGCGGATAACAAGAAACCGCGAGTGATTGTCCTCCGCGTGCCGAAGCATGTCAATCGTAATCTCGAGGAAGGAAAATAATTTCGTGCAACAACTGCGCAGGGTAGTTCTAGGACTCTCAGGACTACAACGGCGCTGTCTTCCACGAGCTCGTGATTTCGGCGTAGGTTCAATCATCGGCTGCCGACCCGGATGTCGGCATCGATGATTACAACGAAATATGGTCGCTCAGCTTTATGGATTATGATTTTGGGTATTTCGAACTCGACACTCGAGTGCTCGAACCACTCGAGAATCCGTTCGGCCCGAGGTTTTTACCCGGGTGGCCGGTACGTTCTGTTACCCATGTGTCCGGGTTGGACGGTAAGAAATTGGTGGGCCCGCCAGGATTTGAACCTGGGACCAACGGATTATGAGTCCGCTGCTCTAACCGCTGAGCTACGAGCCCCCTGTCGCTTCCCTATTTTAGTGCACAAACAGGTTCTTCGCAGCCTGCTTTTGTTTGGTTGGCTAATAAATCCTTCCACAGCGAATGTTCGGGTCTTCCAGGCCTGAGGGGTTTCATGGCGCGGGAGCGATTTTGCCCGCGCCAGGGAAACCGTCACCCCTGGAAGGGTGAGCTACAAGCGCTTCATTTCTTGAAGGATGTTGCCGCCGTCTACTACCAGGATTTGGCCTGTTATATAGGATGCTTCTTTCGAGGCTAGAAATGCGACCGCGACGGCCACTTCGTCTGGCCTGCCAGGGCGACCTAGCGGGGTGCAGTTTCGCCGCAGCGAGTTCCTCCGGGCGCGACGAAGCCGTCAGAATCCAGCCGGGGGCAACGCCATTGATCGTGATGCCATCGAGGCCGTGTCCGATGGCCACGGCGCGCATCAACCCATCCATCGCACCTTTTGCAGCGCCGTAAGCGCCGGAGCCCGCGTTGCTGACCAGCGGCCCGGTCACCGAAGTTACGTTTACGATACGACCATATTTTTGCTTTTTCATGATGGGTAACGCGGCACGGGTCATCAGAAATGCGGTGTTCAAGGTTATCGCGATCTGTTGCTGCCATTCGGTGTAGCTGAGGGTTTCGACTGCGGTGTTTCCGGGCTGCTTGCCGTTTTGCGCCATTCCGGCGTTGTTCACCAGGATGTCGATGCGACCGGTGCGCTTCGTTATTTCTTCAACGACTTGGTGTACGCGGGCTTCGTCGGTCAAATCCGCGATGAAAGGGAGAACCCGTTCACCGGATGGATCGAGGAGTTTTGCGCATTCGTTGATTCTATTCGAGGTGGCGCCGATGGCTACGAACGCGCCCTGGCGAGAGAGATGGCTGGCAAAGGCGAAGCCGATGCCCGTCGGACTGCCGGCGCCAGTGACAATCGCGGTTTGACCTTGCAGGGTAAGATTCATTTCTTGCGGAGGATTAATTCTTGATCCCGCCGATGCACAAATATTTGATCTCGAGGAATTCCTCGATACCGTATTTCGATCCTTCGCGGCCGAGGCCCGATTCTTTCACCCCACCGAAAGGAGCAACCTCAGTGGAAATAATTCCTGTGTTGATGCCGACAATACCGTACTCGAGGGCTTCGGCGACACGCCACACGCGCGCTAGATCGCGGCCGTAGAAATACGCGGCCAGGCCGAATTCCGTGTCGTTCGCAAGCGCGATGGCTTCCGCCTCGGTCTTGAAGCGGAACAGCGGCGCAACGGGCCCAAAAGTTTCTTCGCGGGCGACCGCCATTTGCGGGGTGGCGTTCACCAGAACGGTCGGCTCAAAAAACCGCCCGCCAAGGGCGTGGCGATGGCCGCCGGCAACGACTTTCGCTCCCTTGGAAAGCGCATCCTTTATATGGCTTTCGACCTTTTCGACCGCGGCGTTATCAATAAGCGGCCCCTGCGAGGCTCCCGACTGCAGCCCCGGCGCGGGCTTCAATTGCTCGACAGCCTTGACGAGTTTTTCGGCGAACGCATCGTAGACCGAGTCCTGCACCAGCAGGCGATTGGTGCACACGCAGGTTTGCCCGGTGTTGCGGTACTTCGAGGCGATCGCGCCTTCGACAGCGGCGTCGAGATCCGCGTCGTCGAAAACAATGAAGGGGGCATTGCCACCGAGTTCGAGGGAAAGCTTTTTGATCGTGCCGGCACACTGGGCCATCAAGACTTTTCCAATTTCGGTGGAACCCGTGAAGGATAGTTTGCGCACAATCGGATTCGAGGTGAGTTCCGCGCCGATTTCTTTGGCGGAGCCGGTGATGACGTTCAGCACGCCCTTGGGAACTCCGGCGCGTTCGGCAAGTTCAGCCAGCGCCAGCGCCGAGAAAGGCGTTTGCGTTGCGGGCTTGATGACCACGGTGCATCCCGCGGCAAGGGCCGGCCCGGCCTTGCGAGTAATCATGGCGAGTGGAAAATTCCAAGGGGTGATGCAGGCCACCACGCCGATGGGCTGTTTGAGAACGACGATACGCTTGTCCGCCTGATGACCGGGAATGGTGTCGCCGTAGACGCGCTTGGCTTCTTCTCCGAACCATTCGAGGAAGGCGGCCGCGTACGCCACTTCCCCACGCGATTCCGTCAACGGCTTGCCCTGCTCGAGAGTCATCAGGCGCGCCAGGTCTTCCTGATTCTCCATCATCAGATCGAACCATTTGCGGAGAACGCCGGCGCGCTCCTTGGCGGTCTTGGCGCTCCACGATTTGAAGGCGTGATTTGCGGCTTCGATGGCGTGCCGTGTTTCCGCGCCGCTCAACTTGGGAACTTTGCCGATGATTTCGCCGGTGGCGGGATTGTCGACGCCGATCGTGGCGCCGCCCGCGGCCTGCACCCACTGACCATCGACGTAACACGCTTCGCGGAACAGACGCATATCCTTGAGATCAACGGCGGCAAGCGCCGAGTTAGTGGCCGTGCTGGACATAAGACACCTCGTTCCTCAGTGGCTAAAGCCGCGAATCCTCGCGGTTGATTCGGCATGGCTGAAGCCATGCCCTCCCGAAGTCTTTCGGGTAAATCCTACGCGTGAGAGAGTGCGACCTGCTTTTGTTCCGCGACCAGCGCCAATCCGGCTTCGAGAACGTCCATACCCTCGTCGAATTGCTCGTCGGTTACCACGAGCGGGACGAGAATGCGTACCACATTGCCATACGTTCCGGCGGTGATGGTGATTAAGCCGTGTTCGTAGGCGTAACGCGAAAGCTCCTTGGTTTGGGGACCCGCGGGCTCCCGCGTTTCGCGATTGCTGACCAGCTCCAGCGCGCACATACCGCCGAGGCCGCGCACCTGGCCGACCAGCGGCCACTTCTGCTGCCAACCCTTGGCCCGCTCCTCGAAACGCTTGCCAATGGCCGCAGATCGCGCGAGCAGGCCATCCTTTTCAATCGTTTCAAGCGCGGCCAAACCCGCGACGCACGACGTGGGATTCCCGGCAAAAGTGCTGCCGAGTCCGCCTGGAATCGGCGAATCCATGATTTCCGCGCGGCCGGTGACCGCGGCAATCGGTAAGCCGCCACCCAGCGATTTCGCGGTGACGAGCAGGTCCGGCTCAACGCCGTAGTGCTCGATGGCAAACATTTTTCCGGTGCGCCCGATGCCGCTCTGCACTTCGTCGGCGATGAACACGATGCCATATTTGTTACAGATTTCGCGGATGACCGGGAAAAATTCCTTCGGCGGAACGACGAAGCCGCCTTCGCCGAGCACGGGTTCCGCGATGATCGCGGCCACCTGATCGGCGGCGACAACGCGCTTGAACGTGTCTTCCAGATGATGCGCGCAGGTCATTTTGCAGGACGGATAGGTGAGGCCGTAGGAGCAGTGATAGCAGTTGGCGTAGGGAATGCGATAAATCTCCGGGGCAAAGGGGCCGAACCCGATCTTGTAGGGATTGGTTTTGCTGGTCAGCGACATGGTGAGCAGCGTGCGGCCGTGGAAAGCATCTTCAAAGCAGATCACCGCGGGGCGCTTGGTGTGCGCGCGGGCAATTTTGACCGCGTTTTCGACGGCTTCCGCCCCGGTGTTGACGAAGAAAGTTTTCTTGGCGCCACTCATCGGCGCCAGCGCGTTCAATTTTTCAGCCAGCGCGATGTACGACTCATACGGGTTGACACCGAAGCAGGTGTGCAGGAATTTATCGAGCTGCGCGCGCACAGCAGCTTCCACTCGCGGCGCGCGGTGCCCAACGTTCAGGCAGCCGATGCCGCCGGCAAAATCCAGATAGCGATTGCCGTCGACGTCCTCGATGCAGGCGCCTTCGGCCCTGGCAATGAAAATCGGCGTGACCAGCTGAGGGCCGCGCGGGATGGCGGCTTCGCGGCGCGCCAACAGCGCCTTTGACTTGGGTCCGGGGACTTCGGTGCGCATTTGAATGGTCTTCATGGTTCTCACTTCCCTTTATTGAATTCAGACAAATTCTTGCGGCTCAGTACCAGCCGATGGGAGCTTCGTCGAGATTGACGTACACCTGCTTGGTTTCGAGATATTCTTCGAGGCCCCAGGGTCCGAGTTCGCGGCCGAAACCGGATTGCTTGTAACCGCCCCAAGGAGCTTCGACGTAAGTGGGCTGCATGTGGTTGACCCAGATAATTCCCGCGCGCATGGATTTTACGATGCGGAACGCCTTATAAATGTCGCGAGTCCAGACGGCGCCAGCGAGACCGTACGGCGTGTCGTTGGCAATCTTGATGGCGTCGGCTTCGTTTTCGAATGGGATCACGGTCGCCACGGGCCCGAAAATTTCCTCGCGGGCGATGCGCGCGGAATTATCCACATCGTAGAAAATCGTCGGCTCCACGTAAAAGCCCTTGGCAAAGGCTTTCGCGCGGCCGCCGCCGATCGCGGTCTTGGCTTCCTTCTTGCCGATCTCCATATAAGAGGTCACGCGGTCGTACTGCTCCTTGCTGACCAGCGGCCCCATCTTGGTGTCGCGGTCGAGCGGCGGGCCGAGCTTGATGCGCTTGGCTTTTTCCGTCATGGCTTCAACGAACTTGGAATAGATTTTTTTCTCGACAAGGATGCGGCTGCCGGCGGAGCAGACTTCGCCCTGATTGATGAACACGCCGAACAGCGCGCCATCCACGGCGGCTTCCCAATCGGCATCCGCGAAAAATACGTTGGGGGATTTTCCGCCGAGTTCGAGCGTCACGCGCTTCAAAGTATCGGCGGCGCTTTTCACAATAATCTTGCCCACGGCGGCGCTGCCGGTAAACGCAATCTTGTCCACTTTGGGATGGGCCACCAGCGCCGAGCCGGCGATTTCGCCGACACCGTTCACAATGTTGACCACGCCCGGCGGCAAGCCGGCTTCCTCAAACCAGTTGGCAAACTCCAGCGCGGTCAGCGGAGTTTGCTCGGCGGGTTTCAACACGCAGGTGCAACCCGCGGCGATAGCCGGAGCAAGTTTCCAAGCGGCCATCAGCAGGGGGAAATTCCAGGGAATGATCTGTCCGGCTACCCCGACGGGTTCCCGAAGCGTGAAACTTAATGCGTTGGCGGGCACAGGCATCACGCTGCCGTTCACTTTGTTCGCCAAACCGCCGTAGTATTCGAAACAGGTGGCCACATCGGTGATGTCGAATTCCGCTTCGACAATCGGCTTGCCGCAATTGCGGGCTTCCAATTCGGCCAGCACGGAACTATTTTGGCGAATCTTGTCCGCCAGTTTGAAAAGAATACGCCCGCGATCCTGGGCGGTGGTCGCCGGCCAGGGCCCGGAGTCAAAAGCCACCCGGGCGGCTTTAACTGCCTTGTCGACATCGTTCGCGTTGGCCGCGGCGACATGAGCAATCACTTCCTCCGTCGAAGGATCAAACACGGGAAACGTTTCGCTCGCCGATGCGGAGGTCCACTGGCCGTTCACGTAGTTCTGGTAAGTTTTCACCGCAGGTTTTGCCGGACTGGACATAAATCGCCTCCGAAATTCAATTATTTACGCTGCCGGGGCCACCTCGGCAAGCCGCCGGGCCAATTTCCGCCGCCCGTAAACAAAGAAGAAAAACGCCGCCAGGCCGACGAACAGAATCGTTCCGCCGCACATCCAGACTTCATAGGCGACGAGGGATGTGATTTGTTGCGCAGGGAAAAATGCCAGCGCAATTCCCAAGACCGTGGTCAGCAGCCCGCAAATGCCCGCAAAGAACAAAGTGGGCTTGCCGTAGTGACCGCGCACAAATTTGGGGTCCATCGCGATTTTAATGAGCGCGCCAAACATGTAGAGAAACGGAATCAATTGCAGCACCACCGCCAGCGAGAGCAGTTTTTGAAAGGTTTCCTGGACGCCGGTATTGCTGGCCACCAAAAATCCCGCGGAAACCCCGACTGCCGAGACCACGGCCCTCACTGGCGGCAAAGCGAAAAACGAGTTCCAGATGGCGCTGCCGCTGAAATTCAGAATTACCAGGATGAGCGAAACGCAGGCGTGCACGATGAGAGCGGCATAGGGCGTCGCATACTTGGGATGAATGCGGCCCAGCCACGACGGCATGTAAGAGTCGAGGCCGGCGACGAAGGGGATGCGGGCCGAACCGCCAAGCCACGCCGAGCCAATTCCCGCGATCGAGAGGCTCAGCATGAACGCGAACGGCGCCACAATCCAGGAAACGCCGACCTGCCCCGCCATGTGGCTGACGGCCTGAACAATTCCCTGGAGCACGCTGATGCTGTCTTTGCTGACGGCGATGAGCAGCGTGAGTGTCGCGCCGACGTACAGCAGGCCGGAGAGCAGACCGCCCCAGGCCACGGCGCCTGGCAGGGTCTTGCGCGGATTTTCAATTTCGTCGCCCATGATGGAGGCGAGCTCCAAACCCACAAGGCCAAAGCAAATCACACCGAAAGAGTTCAAGACGAAGCGCGGGTTGGCGGGAATCTTGAAGTCGGACCAATGAATCGAAGTGCCGAACTTGAGGCACACTACAACGCCGAGCCCCATCAGCAGAAATGCGGCGACAAATGTGCCGATGCCGCCAAGATTGTTGATCCACTTGCCGACGCCGAGGCCCATCACGTTCAGAATCACCAGCAAGCTCAGCAGCACCACCGAAGCAGCCAGCGCGAAGGGTTTGTTGTCGGCCAGCGCTTCGTGGCCCGGACCCAGCACGAAAACGGAAACGCCGACGAAGTACAGCATGATCGTCGGCACATACATCATGTTGTTGGTCCAATAACACCAGCCGGAAAGAAAACCGTGGAAGTCGCCGAAGACTTCCTTGGCCCAGAGATAGACGCCGCCTTCGCCGGGATACCGGTGGGCCAGCTCGATCACCGCTATGCCTTGGGGCCAGAAAAAAAGAATTAGCGAGATGATCCACAGCCAGATGGTGACCCCGCCGTTCGCGGCGATCGAAGGCAAGACGTTGAGATTGAAAACGGCGACGACGAACAGGAGCACGAGGTCGCGCTTGCCGAGGACCCGCTTGAGGTGCGTGGTTTCGGAGGGACTGGCGGTTGAAGTGACCTCGGTGGTCAAACGTCTGGCTCCTGATTAAAGGTGCAGAGCGGCCCGTCCGCCGCGGCGGACGGGCCCCGCAAAAAAGCTTCTTAATGTCCGGCTGCGCCGACGAACTGCACGCCGCGCTCTTGCTGGGCCTTGGCGAGGCCGGGAGCGACTTCTTCGAAAACGGCGAGGTGCTTGTCGATGTCGGCTTCGGTGTGCTGCACGGAGATGGTCCACTGCTCGTCCCACCAATAGGGCATGGCGAGCACGCCGCGATTGACCATGCCAAACCAGAATTGCCGCCAGATGTCGACGTCAATGTTCAGCCAGTCACGGTAGTTGCGAATTTCCTTGGGATAGAGCATCAGCGCACCATTGACACCGGCGCTGACGACGTAGCCCACCACACCGTTTTTCTTGACGATGTTGCGGTAGCCTTCAGTGAGTTTCTTGCTGAGCTTATCCACGTGAGCGTAGTTTTCGCGGGTGAGCACTTCGCGAAATGTTGCCAGGCCCGCGGCCATCGCAAAGCGGTTGGTGTTGTACGTGCCGCCGTGGAAAACCTTGTGCTGAACGATCAAGTCCATCACATCCCTGCCTGCGCCGAACGCCGCCAGCGGAACGCCGCCGCCGATGGATTTGGCCAGAGTGATGATGTCCGGCTTCACGCCGAAATATTCGCTGGCGCCGCCCCAGCCGAGTTTCGCGCCGGTTTTCACTTCGTCGAAAATCAGCAGCGAGCCGTTTTTGGTGCAGAGTGCGCGGAGGCCTTCGAGGAAACCGGGTTGCGGCATGCACAGGCCGACGTTCATCAGGATGGGTTCGAGGATGATGGCGGCGATTTGCCCTGGGAACTGCTTGAAGCGGTTTTCGACGCCGGCAAGGTCGTTGAAGGTGGCCACGGTCACGTTGTCGAGAACGGATTGGATAACGCCGAGGCCGCCGGGAACGGAATTGGGCGCGTGGATGTCGCCGGCGTCTTCCAGCTTGGGCTTGACGCTGACGAGCGCGGTGTCGTGCAGTCCGTGATAGGCGCCTTCGAAGCGCAGGATTTTGTCGCGGCCGGTTGCGGCGCGAGCGATGCGGCAGGCGTGCATGGTGGCTTCCGTGCCGCTGTTGCCGAATCGCACCATGTCCACGGGATAGCGGGCGCAGATTTCTTCGGCGAGTTCGAGCTCCATGCCGTGGGGCATGCCGAACGTGGTGCCGCGCTCGGCGATGTCTTTGACGGCCTTGACGACCGCGGGATGCCCGTGGCCGGCCATCAGCGTGCCGAAGCAGAGGTTGTGATCAATGTATTCGTTGCCGTCGACGTCGGTGAGCTTGCTGCCGCGGCCCTCGGAAACGAAGAGCGGATAAGGATGGTAAGCGCGGTAGTTGCTGGCCACGCCGAGGGGGATGCGCTTCTCCGCCTTTTTGTGGGCGGCGGCGGATTTGGGCGTGCGCTTCTCGTAAAGAGCGATTTCCTTCTGAAGAATTTCGTGCATTTTGCTACTCCGTCCAGGTAGGCCTTCCTAGTTGGTCACCTGTGGCAGGTCTGTTCCCTGCGGTCAGTATCAAGCGAGGTAAACGGCGCGGTTCCTGCAGCGAACTACGCTATTCAGTTTACGCCATTTTCAGTGCTTCCCGCAGTCGCAAAGGCGCGCCCGCGGTTCTTCTAATTCCATTCTCTCGCTCGCAGGCAAGCGTCCAGGCAAAGCCGGGACGCCTCCGCGGAATATTGCGCTCTTCCGGCCTTCAGAAGAGGAACTTTAGCCCGAACTGAACTAGCCTTGGGTCCCGCACCTTCTGTGCCAGACCGAAGGTTCCTCCGGTCTCCCCGGTCACTTGCCCGCTCCCATTGGTCGTCAATGTTCCCAAGTCAGAGATATTTCCGTCCACGCTGTAGAACTGCGCGTGATTCCACAGATTGTATATTTCTGCGCGAAACTCCATGTGGAGTTTTTCCCTGAGTTGAAATCCTTTGAAGATACCCATATCCCAGTTATTGATCCCAGGTTGGCAGCAAATCGAACGAGGGGCATTCCCGATCGTGCCAAGAGTGACCGTGCTGTTGGTGAACTGACTCGGGTCGAATGCCAGTCCGCCGTGTGCCCGCGGATCCCATTTCACAAGTGAGGTCGTGTTGTAACCCTGAGCCCAGTTCGGCTCACCGGGCGCTTCGAAAAACGTGCTGTAAAACTCTTCGTCGTCATCCGAGGAGGTTATACGGACTGGAAAGCCTGTCTGGAAAGTAACGATTCCGGAGAGCTGCCAGCCATTCAAGAGTTCTCCCTTCGTTCCATCAAATTTGGGAACGGGCAACTCCCAAACGTAGCTGAAAACAAAGCGGTGCCGAGCATCGAAGAGCGATGGACCGTAAGTGGCGTTCAAATTGACTGGATTTAGAGAGCTCTCAAAACTCGATGCGTTATCGAGCGACTTGCTGTAGGTGTACGCTCCGGAAAACTGCAATCCGTGGGAAAAATGCTTCTCCACCAGCACCTGCAGGGAGTTGTAGTTTGAATGTGCGACGGTATTCTCTGTGAAAATATTGGAAAAGACCGGAATGCCGTCAGACGGACAGCCCGTACCCGTCAGAGGCTGGCACAAAGGCGACGAATACTTGCGCAGTCCCACCAAGGTGATCCCGTTCGAACCCACGGTGCCCGGGCCGACCACCAGTCCTCCGGAACCTGCATTGTATGGCAAGAGCAGCCCGCCATCCGGTGTGCTGGGAATGACCGTGCCGGCGGGGAGGAAATAAGAATTGTCCGCCGATTGTGGACCGCAACTGCTGAGCCCAAGGCCTGCATTGGCCGGAAGCGAAGCAATTGCAGCCAGGTCATTACATGTATTGGGATTGCCATGGTTCAAATCGTAGGAAGCCAGCAGACGATGTCCCTGCGAACCAACATAACCGACCTGTAGGAGAATATTGCCGGGCAACTCCCGTTTGACGGTCAAGTTGTATTGGGCGGAATACTGCGTCCGCAGTTGCTGCGGGAATTGCCCATAAAGGAGAATGGAGCGGAAGGACGACCAATCGATCGCCTGACCCCTTGTCGGATTCAAAATCCCGTTGAACGGATTTGGATTGGTAGATCCGCTCTGTGTGACGAAAGGAGCTTGGAATACAGGGTCGCTGATGAAGTTGCTGCCTCCAAAGGGTGGCTCCGCGCTGAATTGCTCTAGAACGAGCTGCTCAATCGGATTATAGAAGAGTCCCCAACCCGCGCTGATGGAAGTCTTGCTCGGCCCGCCCGTTAACGCCCTCGCCAGTCCGCTGCCGCCAGAGGGGCTCCAGTTGATCCCCAGGCGCGGTGCGAACGCCTTGTAATACGTGTCGGTCAGACCGTTTGGCACACCTTTATCCCCTGGAAATACCAAGCCAACGGGCGTCACACCGGCACTGTTGCAGTCTGTTATTCCTGCGGCTGGATTGTAGAGCGGACTGGTAGTCGGAAGCGTGCAAGGATAGATCGTAGAAACCTGGCCCGGCCGGAAGGTCTGGACCTTCTTGCCGATGTCGGTGAGCGGCGTGTTCATTTCCCACCGCAAACCATAATTGAGCGTCAAATTTGACCGGATCTTCCAGCTATCTTGTCCATACAGATAAACGGAGGTGCTGCGCACAAGTTCCTGCTGCGCCGAACCCTGACTGAAGTTGTTTGGCAGGCCTAGCAAGAAGTTTGCGTTGTTGTCGCCGGTATCGTTCGCGCCGCCGGAGTTGAAGTTGATAATTCCATTCACGTTGTAATACAGCGTTTGGTCGAACTTCTGATAACGGATATCGCCGCCAAACTTGGCGCTATGCGTGCCAATGATCTTGCTGAAATTGTCCGCAAACTGGAAGGTATTGCCCGTCTGAGGCAACTGGCCTTCAGAGTTGTTCCCCAGCGAGAACCCGCCGCCGACGCTGATGTAGGGCAGTCCCTCTTTCGAAGCACCCAGGTGCGGATAAATACCGTAGGCATTGCTTGGCGAGAGAATATTTCCGTTGCTATCCATAAGCGGCTGATCCGTGGTCCCCGTAAAGCAGAAAGCCAGGCTAGTTCCACAAGAGTTCTGAACGAGGGTGGTATTGGTCGGAGTATCAAATTTTCCCTGACCTTCGCGGAAGTAGGTGAAGCGGAACTCGTTGACCGAAGTCGATCCGATCGTCCAGGTATGCGTCGCGTTCACCTGTTGGGTTCGCGTCGAGTACACGCCCGGGAAATTGCCGAGGTTGCCGCCTGCCGCCTGGAACTTCGCGAATGGATCCGTCGTGTCGTCTTCATCGTAGTAATAGTAAACCGCCAACTTCTGATTTCTGGTCAGGTCCTGGTCAACCTTGATCGTAGCCTGATCCCCGTTGTCGATTTTGTTCGGGGAAGCCTGGAAATTCCCGTCCGAGGTGGGGTGGACATACTGGTTGTAGATGGCGGTGGAAATCGGATCGAAGCATTGCGTTGGAATCGGCCCGTTATTGAATACAGTCGTGTACGGAATGTGGGCCGTCCCGGTCGCCGGATCGATCGGCAGTGTTCCATTTGCCAGCTCCGTCATCTGCGTGACCGCGGTGGGAGACAACTGCGAGCCACAACGGCCCAGCAACGTGCTGGCCGTCGGCCCGGTTGTGAGAGAACCGGTGAGGTCGTTAAAGTTTCCGCCCAGCTGGCTGCTGGTGGGAAGTGGCACGGCGCTCGATAAGATTCCCTGCTTGATGCGGCGTCCTTCATAGGAGGCAAAGAAGAAAGTCTTGTCCTTTTTGATCGGTCCGCCGAGCGTGCCTCCGAACTGGTTCTGCTGAAAATCAGGTTTAGATACGGTTGTGGTCGTAAAGGGCTTCGCGTTCAGAACTGTATTCCGAAAAAACTCGAACACACTGCCATGGAAATCGTTCGTGCCCGATTTGGTGACAACGTTCACAACTGAGCCCGAATTCCGCCCATATTCTGCGTCGAACGAATTTGTAATCACGCGGAACTCCTCGATGGTGTCCGGCGACGGCTGCACCGCGGGGAGATTCGCAAACAGGTCGTTGCCATCGCCGCCATTCACGGAGTAGTTGTTGGAGCGGCCGCGGCCACCATTCACTGTGACAACGCCGGGCTTGTCTGAGCCATAGAACAGATCATTTCCAAGCTGAGACTGAACACCAGGTTGAAGTTGCAAAAGCTGGTAGGTATCGCGGGCATTCAACGGGAGTTCGGTCACTTCTCGGGCACCCACCACCGCGCCCAACTGGGTAGTGGTGGTATCGATAACGGGGGGTTCACCTGTTACTTCCACGACTTCCGTGGAGCCTCCCACTTGGAGCGCGATATCAATCGATACCACTGTGTTCAGGTCCACTGCGATGTCCTTGCGGACAAATTTCTTGAATCCTGTCTGATTGAGATTAATTTCATAGTGGCCGACCGGGACTTCAAGAAATAAGTATTCACCCGTGGCGCTCGTTGTGGCTTCGCGCGTCACGTTGGTCCCGGTATTGACCAAGATCACCACAACCCCGACAACGGCGCCGCCGCTGGCGTCGGTCACCGTGCCGCGAACACGGCCGCTAGTGCTTTGCGCGTTTGCGCTTGGTATTGCAATGAGGCTGACGAGTGCGAGAAATGCGGCGAACAGAAGGAAATGCGAACACACGGACTCAAACTGCGGAAGGCGCTTGGCGTCTTTCATTTTTGACTCACCCCTGTTTCACCGAAGAGCTCTTGCCCCGACAACAGGATTCTTCGTGATTGCTACGGCCCACAGAACCTTACTATAATCCAGTAAACTTAGAGAAAGCCGGGACCCGTGTCAAGCAGAAAGAATTTCTCGCCCGCATCGAAAACCCTGCGCCGTCGGGCGCTGCTGCGCATCTCGGAAGTGGCCCGCAGGCTGCGGATTTCCTCTTCGGCGCTGCGCGCTTGGGAGGCCCTGGGCCTGGTGTCGCCGCAACGGACCGCAAGCCGCTACCGCATGTACGCGGAAGCCGATGTGCGCCTGCTGCAGCGCGCGATCTTCCTGCGCCGCGCGCGCGGCCTGAATCCCGCGGCCATCGTGCACGTCCTGAAAAAACAGGGCCTGGTCTCCGCGCCCGCCGACGCGCCGCAACTTCCCGGCCAGCGCTTTCGCCGCCTGCGCATGCGCCGCAAACTTTCCCTCGCCCAGGTCGCCCGCGCCACCGGCGTTTCCGTCGGATTCCTGAGCGCCCTGGAACGCGGGCAGATGCGCTGCTCGATCGGCACGCTGCGCCGCATCGCCCGCTTTTATAAGACCAACATCATATCCCTCTTTGAGACCAACGGCGACGCCCAGCATCTGGTGCGGCCCGGGGAACGCAAAATCCTGGAGACCAGCGCCAATGTCCGGATGGAACTGCTGGCCTGGGGCAACACCGCGATGGAGCCGCACCTTTTTCGCGTGAAGCCCGGCGGCGGCAGCGGCGAATCTTACGCCCACGAGGGCGAAGAGTTTCTGCATGTGCTGCGGGGCGAGTTCGAACTGTGGTTGCATAACGAAGGCCACTATCGCCTGAAAGCCGGCGACAGCCTGTATTTCGAAAGTTCCACGCCGCACCGCTGGAAAAACCCGGGCCGCGCGGAAGCATGGATTTTGTGGGTGAACACGCCGCCCACGTTTTGAAGTTGCCGTGCTCGCCGCGGCGACTGGCCGCTCGGTGCGGTGCTTCGAGGATGGCCTTGAGACGACGTATCTTTCTTAGCGCAATGACTCTGGCCGCTGCAGTGTTGGCGGTCACCTGGCCTGTGTTTGCGCAGCAGTCGGCGCGGCTCGCTCCCGCGGATATTCTGATCGTGCACGCGAAGGTTTACACGCTGGATCCGCAAAAGCCCTGGGCACAGGCGATCGCCATCCGCCACGGGAAAATACAGGCCGTCGGCCGCGACGAGGAGGTGGAACGCTACCGCGGCATCGGCACAAAATGGATTGACGCCGGCGGAAAACTGGTGCTGCCGGGATTTACCGACTGCCACATTCATCTCCTCGACGGATCATTGGGGCTCGGGCGAATCAATCTCGAGGGCGCAAGAGATGTCATGGATTTGCAGAAGCGCTTAAGAGACTACGTTGCGCAACATCCGGGCGGCGACTGGCTGCTCGGCAGCGGCTGGAATTATGCAATGTTCGGTGAGGCCGCTCTGCCAGATAAGAAATACCTCGATGAACTATTCCCCGACCGGCCCGTGTTCCTGGAAGGATTTGACCTTCATAGCTTTTGGGTGAATTCCAAGGCCCTGGCTCTCGCGGGAATCACAAAGGATACGCCGAACCCCCTCAACGGGATCATCGTTCGCGATTCGAAAACCGGGGAAGCCACCGGCGCTCTGAAGGAAGATGCCGACGCGCTGATCCGCAAAGTGATTCCGGAACCGAGCCAGGTTGAAAAGCTGATGGCCCTGCGCAAAGGATTGAAATGGGCCAACCGCAATGGCATCACCCGGATGCACAGCGCCGGTTGGGATTTCGAAATTCTTCCGCTGCTCGACGAACTGCGCCAGGACAAGCAACTCTCCGTGCGTTTTCATGTGGCCTACCGGCTCGACAAATACCAGCTCGCACCCGAGGATCTGGACCGAATTGAGGCCGCGCGAAAAAAATACCGGGATGACTGGATAGACGCCAACAGCGTGAAGTTTGTGCTGGATGGCGTAGTGGAATCGCACACGGCGGCACTGCTGGAACCCTACGCCGACGACCCCACAAAGAAAGGCTCGCTTTTCTGGGATCTGGGAAAATACAAAGCGGCGGTTGCGGAACTCGACAAGCGCGGGGTGCAAATGTACGTTCACGCGGTGGGCGATTACGCCGTGCGCGCCTCTTTGGATAGCTACGAATTCGCAGAAAAGAAAAACCACACAAAAGACCGGCGCAATCGCATCGAGCACATCGAAACGATTGCGCCCGAAGATATTCCGCGGTTCGCGAAACTTGGCGTGATTGCCAGCATGCAGCCGCTGCACGCGTATCCCGATGAGGACACGCTGGACGTGTGGGCCCGCAATCTGGGACCGGACCGTGCGGGGCGCGCGTGGATGTGGAACAGCATTCGCGAAGCCGGCGGGCATTATGCCTTCGGCAGCGACTGGCCGATTGTGACCCTGAATCCCTGGGAAGGGATACAGACAGCGGTTACGCGGCAGACGGCGGAAGGCACGCCGAAGGACGGATTCGTGGCGTCGCAACGACTGAGTGTTGCGCAAGCGGTTGAGGGCTACACGATAGGAGCGGCGTATGCCGGGCGGCGCGAAAAAACGGAAGGTTCGCTGGTGGTGGACAAAGTGGCCGACGTCATCATGGTGGATCGCAACATCTTTGAAATCGATCCGCGGAACATCGGTGGTACAAGGGTCGTCACCACCATCGTGGGAGGCAAAATCGTTTATGAAGCGGAAGCAAAGTAAGCTGCGGGTGTTCAGCGTGGCGTGCCTGGCAGTTGCTTGTGTGATTCTGCTGGCCGCCTGCCAGAAAAAAGAAGAGTCGCTGAGCCTGCTGGTTTGGGAAGGCTACGCGGACCCGTCTTTTGTGCATGCGTTCGAAGAGGCGCACCACTGCAAAGTTTCCGCGTCGTACATGGGCTCGAGCGACGACCTGGTGGCCAAGCTGCGCGGAGGCAGCGCCGGCAACTACGATGTAATCTCACCGTCGAGCGACGTGGCGGTTTCGATTGCGAGCACGGGGCTTGCCGAGCCGCTGGACCTGAGCAAACTCCCGACCTATTTGCAACTTTCTGCGAAGCTTCGCGATCTTCCGCTGGTGAAATCCAACGGCCAGACGTTTGGCGTTCCTTTTATGTGGGGCCCGAATCCGCTGCTCTACGAAACAACGGTTTTTGCGCAACCTCCGGATTCGTGGGGAATTTTCTGGGACCCGAAATATAAAGGAAAGGTTTCCGTGTGGGACGATCTTTCGACTTTGTATATGGCCGCGCAGATGCTTGGCTACGACAAGCCGGATGCGTCGCAGCTCTACAACCTTTCGGACGAGCAACTCTCCGCCGTGAAGCAAAAACTGTTGGCGATGAAACCCAACATCCGAAAAATCTGGTCGACGGGCGGCGAGTTGACGAATCTCTTTGAAAATCACGAAATCGTTGCCGCGATGGGCTGGCCGTTGATGACCAATCAATTGAAGCAGGCCAACTTTCCCATCGGCGAAACGATTCCCAAAGAAAACACCACCGGCTGGATCGATCACCTGATGATTACTAAAACGAGCCCGCACAAGGAACTCGCCTACGCTTTTCTCGAATACATGATTCAGGCACAAACGCAAAAGAAAGTTACCGACGTAACTCACTACACGCCCGCGAATCCGGCTGCCGCGCAAACAATGACTGACGCGGAGAAAAAAGGCTTGCACCTGGACAATCCCGACGCGTACATGCAGCGCATTTATTTCTGGCAGGATGTGCCGCGTCGCGCGAAGTACATTGAAGTCTGGAATGAAGTGAAGGCCGCCCCGTGACGCTTGCGAGTTCCAGCCCGTTGCAAGCCCCTGCGGCTACCGGTTCCGCGGATGCGTTGCTCGAAGTCCGCAACGTTGCAAAACGTTTTGGCGCCCGGGAAGTGTTGAAGCACATCTCGCTGGAAATTGCGTCTGGAGAATTTCTTACGCTGCTGGGGGAGAGCGGTTCCGGCAAGACGACGTTGCTGCGGCTGATCGCGGGATTTGAGCAGCCCAGCAGCGGCGAAATCTGGATGAGCGGCGAGCGGTTGGACACTTTGCCGCCGTACAAGCGGCGGGTGAATACAGTTTTTCAAAATTACGCGCTGTTTCCGCATCTGACAGTGCAGGAAAACGTGAGTTACGGGTTGCAGGTCAGCGGCGCCGCGAAGGCGGAAATTCCGGGCCGCGTCGCGGAAGCCTTGCTGATGGTGAAGATGCAGGAGTTTGCTGCGTCGCGTCCCACAAAATTGAGTGGCGGGCAGCAGCAACGAGTGGCACTGGCGCGGGCGCTGGTGAATCGTCCAAAGCTGTTGCTTTTGGATGAACCGCTCTCCGCGCTCGATGCCAACTTGCGCAAGCAGATGCAGGGCGAACTGAAATCTCTGCAACGCGAACTCGGCATTACTTTCCTGTTCGTGACCCATGATCAGGATGAGGCCATGACGCTTTCGGATCGCATCGCCCTATTAAAGGATGGCGCGCTTGAACAGGTTGCCTCACCGCGCGAAATCTACGCACATCCCGCGACGAGCTACACGGCGCAGTTCATCGGGCAGACCAACCTGCTGCGCGCGGAAGTTCGAAGCGGCGTGGTCACCTGGGGATCGCTGCAATGGAAGGCAGCGCAGCCCGACGGTCGTGTCATCTTTTCGCTGCGGCCCGAGGCCATTCATCTGGCTGCTGGCAGTTCTTCGGCATCGGACGCGGTGCGATTCCGGGCAAGGGTTCAGCAGCAGATTTTTTCGGGCTCCAGCGAGCATCTGGAGCTGGATCTTGCCGGGCAGTTGTTGCGCGCGCGAATTCCCACGCGGGGTTCACTTTCCGGCGAGCATGATTTCTGGTTTACAGCCGCGGATGCGGTAGCCGTCCGCGAGTGAATTGAAAATGTATTCACGCGCTTACAAAGCCATTGTTTCCCTACCGCCCATCCTCTGGGTGGGGCTTTTCCTGCTGCTTCCCTACGCGTTGATGTTCGCGCACAGTTTTTGGATGGTGCGCGAAGGCATGATTGTCCATCAGTGGAACCTGCAAAATTACGCCAAGCTGTTTCAGAATCCGGTGTATCTGGAAGTGTTGTTCCGTACCATGCGGATAGCCGCCGGCGTCACGCTGCTCTCGCTGCTGCTGGGGTATCCGCTGGCGTATTACATGTCGTTTCACGCCGGCGCGCGCAAGGATCTGCTGTATCAACTGGTGATCGTGCCGTTGTGGGTGAGCTACCTGGTTCGCGGGTACGCCTGGAAAACGATTCTGGGCTCAGAGGGCGTGCTGAACGGATTCTTGCAATATATCCACGTCACCAGGGAACCCCTCAGTTTTTTCCTGTATAGCCCGTTTGCCGTCGTCCTGATGCTGACGCACATCTATACGCCTTTTGTTTTTCTTCCGTTGTACGCGTCGCTGGAACACATTCCACGAAATCTGGTGGAAGCCTCGCAGGACCTCGGCGGCGGCTCGCGGGCGACTTTCTTGCGCGTGATTCTTCCCCTTTCGCTCCCCGGCTTGCTGGCGGGGGCAACGTTCGCGTTCGTGCTGACCCTGGGCGATTTCCTCGCGCCGCTGCTGGTGGGTGGCCCCTCAAGCATCATGATCGCAAACATTGTGCAGAGCCTTTTCGGCACCGCGTACGACTGGCCGCTGGGTGCCGCGATTTCCGTGAGCATCCTTCTGCTGACGATCTCTCTTCTCTTCCTCACCGAGCGGCTGGAAAAAAGGTGGTCGTTCCGATGAGCGCGCCTACCCAGAGTTCCCGCCGCTCGCCGGTGCTTGGAATTTATGCGCTGCTGGTGTTTGCGTTCCTCTATCTGCCGATTGTAGTGCTGGTTCTTTATTCCTTTAATCGGGACGGTGTGGGTGGGTTTCCGCCGAAACATCTGACTTTTAGCTGGTATCGGCTGTTGTTTGGCGATGGCGCCATCTGGGATTCCGTCCTAAACAGTTTGCTGGTCGCCGCGGGCGCGGTAGCTCTCTCGCTGACGCTGGGGTTGCTCGCGGCGCTGGCGTTGGATCGCGCGACCTTCCCCGGCAAATCCATTTTTCGGCGACTGGTGCTTTTGCCTTTAATTCTGCCCGGGATTATTACCGGATTGTCGCTGCTGATGTTTGCGGTATTCGCGGGCTTACAACTCAGCCTCGCCACGGTATTCCTCGGCCACGGCACGGCGCTGATCTCCGTGGCCACCACCGAACTTTTCGCCGGGCTGCAAAAAATGGACCGCGCGCAGGAAGAAGCCTCGCTGGACCTGGGCGCCACTCCCTGGCAAACGTTTTGGCGCGTGACCCTGCCGAACCTGAAACTTTCGCTGATTGCCGCGGGCCTGCTGATCTTCACCCTGTCCATGGATGAAATCGCAGTCACCTTCTTTTTGATCGGACGCGACAACACGCTGCCGCTGGAAATCTGGGCCCGCCTGCGCCGTGGCATCACCCCGGAGATTAATGCCATCTCCACGCTGATTTTTGCCGTATCTGTAATTCTAATTTTGATCTGGTACCAGATTCGCACCCGCACCACCGGCAAAGAAGCCCAGGAACTTTTGGAACGACCCTAGGAGGAATCATCCCCATGCCGCAGACGCGCCGCAATTTCATCAAGTACGTGGTTGCCGGTTCGATCGCTTCCGGATGCCCAATCGACAAAGCGCTATTGGCCGAGCCTGGCGGCGCGGCTTCAACGCCGATAGTCGAAGGCGAACACTTCGCCACCTGCCACCAGGTTCGCGACGGCCACTCGTTTCCGAAGCCCGACGCAACGAAAAAGGCCGACGTGGTAATCGTCGGCGGTGGCATTGCGGGCCTTTCCGCGGCGTACTTCCTGAAAGGAAAAGACTGGCTGCTGCTCGAAAAGGAAGAGCATTTCGGCGGCAACGCCTATCAGGAAGAGTACGAAGGGCAAATTTTCGGCACCGGCTCCGCTTACGGATATCGCGGCGATGCGGGGGACCTGCTGGCAAAGGAGATCGGCCTGGACATGCCGCTGATCAGCATGCCCGATCCCATCATTGCTAACGGCAGATATTCGCCGGACATCTGGCGCTCGGGAATCAATGATCTTCCCTATCCCAAAGAGGTCGTCGAGAGCTTCAAGAAATATCGCGACGCCATCATGAAAATCGACATCAAGAAAAACACCGAGGAGCTCGACAGCCAGCCGTTCACGAAATACCTCGCTCCCTACGCTCCGGAAGTGACCAAGCTCTGGGACGCTTACGGCCCTTCGAATTGGGGCGCTTTCACGGAAGACACTTCCGCCCTGATCGGCATCGCGGACACGCAATATTGCGTGCAGGGTCTCGACGACCAGCGCGTAATTCTGCCGGGAGGCCTCGGCTGCATCTCGCACAAGCTGGTGGAAGTGCTCAAGCCACATTACGCGGAGCGCATGTTGAGCGATGCCACAGTGGTTGCCGTAGTGCCGGACAGAGATGAAGTGCGCGTCACCTATTTGCAAGGCGACAAGATCACCACCGTGGCCGCAAAAGTGGTTTTGATGTGCACGGCCAAGTACATCACTTCGCGAATCGTTACCGGCCTGCCCAACGAGCAAAAACAGGCCATGCGCCGGATGCGCTACGCCCCCTATCCGATGATCAACATGATTTTCGACAAGCCCGTGTACAGGAGGGGCTACGACAACTGGTGCCCGGGGAAAACGTTCACCGATTTCATCGTTGCGGACTGGACAATTCGCAACAATCCCGGTTACCAGCCGAAGTACAACATCCTCACCTTCTACACGCCGCTGCGCGAATCCGAGCGCGCGATTTTGCTGAATGAAGACGATTGCAAAGCGCTGGCCGGCAGAGTGCTGAAGGATTTTCAGGGGCTGCTTCCCGAATTCAACGTCGACCCCGTCGAAATCCGGGTCTACCGCCGCGGGCATCCGATGTTCATGGCCGTGCCGGGGCAATACACCAAAAACCGCATGATCGCTTCGAAGCCGATGGACCGGGTATTTTTCGGCAACTCCGATTCGGGGGGCCCGGAATCGCTTACCAGCGAGGCCGTGCGCATCTCGCAAGCGGGTGTCGAATGGGCGAACCTGGTGCTTGCCGGGAAGCCCGGCGCAGCGGACCTTGCGCACAAAGCATTGACCGAGGTGTTGCTCTAGATAGTTCGATTGAGACACGAAAAAATGGCGCTCGTGCTATCTTTCTGCACCGGGCGCAATCCTAAGCGAAGGAAGAAGGAATTCTCCGACAAATGAACCGCGCAAGATTCTGGGCACCGTTCGCTCTACTGTTTCTTGGCTGTTTGATCCTCCTTCCGACCTATTCGCAAAAAAAACCCGCTTCCCTGTTGATTTTGAACGCGCAGATTGCGGACGGCTCCGGCGCGCCGCTCTACAAAGGCAATGTGCGCATCGCACTGAGCCATATTGTGGGGATCGGCGAACTTCAGCCGGAACCCGGCGAGCGCACCCTTGACGCCAAAGGACTGGTTCTTGCTCCGGGGTTCATCGACATTCATAACCACTCCGAAGAATCTCTGCCGAAGGACCTGGCCGCCGAAACGCAGGTTTCGCAAGGGATCACCAGCATGGTCGTCGGCGCGGATGGCGATTCGCCATGGCCGCTGCTTGGCTGGATTCGCTCGATGCAAGAGCATCCGGCGGCGCTGAACGTCGGGACGTTCGCGGGCCACGCCACGATTCGCCAACTGGTGATGGGTGATGATTTCAAACGCGACGCCACCGCTGGCGAGATTCGCTCGATGGAACAACGCATGGGTCAGGCCATGAACCAGGGCGCGCTCGGCCTTTCCAGCGGCCTCGAATACGAAGTGGGCAGCTACGCCACCACCGACGAACTGGTGGCGCTCGCCAAAGTCGCCGCAGCAAGCGGTGGAATTTACATGACGCACATCCGCGACGAGGCGGACAAATCGTTTGAAGCGCTGAACGAAGAAATTGCCATCGGTGAGCGCGCACATATCCCCATCGAGCACTCTCACATCAAGTTAGGCCCGGTGGGCGTGCAGGGCAAAGCGGCGGATTACATCAAAGTTATCGAGGCGGCACGGAAGCGGGGCGTGGATTTTCTGGCCGATTGCTACCCTTATGATGCGTGGCATTCCAACCTGAAAGTGGTTGTTCCCGACAAACAGTATGAAAACCCGAAAAGTGTGGCAACGGCGCTGGCCAGCTACGGCGGCGGCTCGCACATCACCATCACCGAGTTTTCTCCCAATAAATCCTATGTTGGGCACAACCTCGCCGAGCTGGCGAAGGCGAACAAGCTCTCCGAAGTGGAAATGTACATCCGCCTGATTCGCGAAGGCGACGCAGCTCACACGGAAGCGAGCATCATCGGGCAATCCATGATCGAGAGCGACATCAAGGCGTTTTACCAGCAGCCTTGGGTGATGGTGGCCAGCGACGGCGGCATCGGTTCCCAGCATCCGCGCGGCGCCGGAACATTTCCGCGAGTGCTGGGCCTGTATGTCCGCGAAAAACATTGGTTGACCCTGCCAGGAGCGATCCGGAAAATGACCTCGCTGCCCGCACAGCGCCTCGGGTGGAAAGACCGGGGCCTTATCCGGGAAGGAGCGTTTGCCGATGTCGTGCTGTTTAATCCTGAAACTGTGATCGACCGCTCGACGTTTGCCGATCCAACCGCGCTGTCAACTGGCATCGAGAAAGTCTTCGTCAACGGCGTTCTGGTCTGGGACGCCGGCAAGCCCACCGGCGCGCGCCCCGGATTCGTGATCGGACGCAAAGGGGCTGCTCTGGAAATTTCCAACTAGACCGAATTCCACGCCAACCTTGTCCGCCGCGCCAGCGGTACAATGCGGAAGCCTTTCTCCCGGAGGAGCCATGGCCAACGAACTGGATGACTTTCAGAAATTCCGCGAGGAGTTAAATCAGGAGATTCTGAATTGCGGGCACCTGGGCATCAAGCGATTCTTCTCCCTGGACCACCAGGCGTATGACGATGGCGCGCTCGACGCGCGCACCAAGGAACTCCTGGGCCTGGTCGCCTCCACGGTGCTAAGGTGCGACGATTGCATCACTTACCACCTGGTCCGGTGCGGAGAGGCGGGCTGGAAACGCGCCGAGGTCATCGACGCCTTGAACGTCGCCCTGGTCGTTGGCGGGTCCATCGGCATCCCCCACGTCCGGCGGGCCTTTGCCAGAATGAGGGAGATACAAGGGCTCCAGCCTGATGTAAAATAGACGGCACCCCAGCCATGAGCACGACACCTACAGCAATCGCCTCCGAACAAGCAAAACTCTTGCCCAGGGTACGCGGCTTTCTTGGTGCCGCGGTATTCCTGGCGCTGCGGCGTTTCCCCCGCCTGCTGCAATTGCACCGCAACGAAAGTTCCTGGACGCTCTTTCGCGTGGCGCTGGCATGCACGGGAGCGGCGCTGGTGGTGCTGCCACTAACACTATGGCAAGGGTGGTTCACTGCCATTTTTGGCCTGGCGCTTTTCGTGGTGGGCATCCTGCTGCCGCCCGCCGAAACGGAATCCAGCACGGATCGCAAGGCGCGGGAACTTGGCGCGCAGACCGTGGTCAGCGGCGGAGACTATCAACCCGACAACGCGCCCGCCGCACACGTCCGGCTGTTCATTTCCCCAGAGCACATCTGGGCGCTCGACTCTCACTTTCATCCCCTGGTGGTCATTCCCATGGCGGAGATCACGCGCCTTCGGCCGGAACCCGCCGTAAGCGGCTGGACGCTGCAAGTCCGCTGGGGAGATCACAAAGCGGAATTTTTGTATCGGGGTATTTTTGCGGAGCGTTTTGCAAAATTGGCGGAAGAATCCATCCTCGCAGCGAACCCTTCCACGGCGGACACGCTTCCGAAGCATCGGGCTGCGGGTGCTTAGACCTGGCAACAGCAGTTGCCTGCAGCCTCGATTCAACCATCATTTGTATGTCAAACTAGAGCCATGGCACGCGGCTGGGAGAGCAAAGATGTCGAGTCTCAAGTGGAAGCGAAAAAGACAATGAGTGCGGCCACCAGTAACGGACCGAAAACCCCGGAGGAGATGCGCCGGGAGCAGGAATGCAAAGACCTCCAGCTTTCCCGAATCCGAATTGTGAACGACCTGGAGACGGCCACCAATCCCAATCACCGCAAGTCCCTCGAAGCCGCCCTCGCCCACCTCGACAGCAAGATCGCTCAGCTCAGCTGAATTCCCCCAGAATCATATACACTTTCCTGCGGACTGCGGGGAGCAGGTCAGCAGGTCAGGATGAAGAGGGAAATTACGGCCTTAGGGTAGGCCAAATGAAAGTATCAAAGGTCGGCCAAATCAGGTTGTCAAACGCAACGCTGGCGACGAGAATGACGGGGCAGCCGTACTCGCGTGGATTCAGCTTGCCTGCGCAGCGTATCAACCGAATGGGCGGAGGCTTGGGGCTTGCGGTGTTGTGCCTGGGCGTGTGCGTGATTCTGATTTACTCGCGGGCTGGGCAATTCGCCGCGAGGAGATCGCGGCGGTTCGCGTTAGCGGGCGCGGCGAGTGTGCTGTTGCTCGGCGGCTTGCTGCTGGCCGTGAGCGGGTGCGGGGGCGGCAGCAGTTCCGCGGCCAACACGGCCACACCGCCGGGGACGACTACGCTGGTGGTGACGGCCACTTCCGGGCAGATCAGCCATTCGACCAACATTGCGCTGACCGTGCACTAGGCGCGGCGAGCTCAGCTCAGCACGGGGAGGCGGCGATGGAGCCGCCTCCTTTTTTTGCTGACAATTTTTCTTGGAATGAACGATGGTGAAGGTAATCAGTAATCAGTAATGAGAAAAAGAAATGCGAAAAGAAAGCGGGAAGCGGAAGTGAAGAGCACCCCAAGACCCGGGTACCATAAAGCAGAACCCGGGGCACCCCCGCTTCATTTTAGTTTCTACGTCAGGGAAAAGTTTAGTCGTTCGATCAATCGAGAGTTCGTAAGAAGGAACTTTCTGATTGCCGGGGCACGCGACGGCAGGAAAAACGATCCACAATGTTGGCGCGCCGACATTTAAAGTTTTACTTGAAGGTTCGATACTAGTTGGTTACTACGCGCCCGCAAGTCGCTGGATTGGCGCAGGTTGCGGCGGCGCCGGTTCGAGCAAATTGCACCAAATTCGGGCAGCGTTCGAACGCTTGCGGGATTTCGGGCCTATTTGGAGTGCGGCAGCCGAGCTGCCGCTTTTGAGGATGAAGCCCGTAGACCATTCGAAATTGGGACCTGGCAGCTTATACCGTAAAGCGGGAGCCGAACTCCCGCACTCCAAAGTGACCAAGCGGGCAGGTCAAGACGAAGAGTGGCCCACCCGTTGGAAGGCACAAAGGGAAGGCCACCCAAGAGGGCGGAGTAAACCGCGGATGGCCGGTGATGTAAAATCTCGGCACGGTGAGATCCTGTCGGCCCCGCGGATAGCATGCGCCACCCGCCTGATTTCTCGATGGTTCATCACCAGCGCCAACCGGCGCTCTACAGCGCCCAACTTGGGGTGACGTATCATACCCCATCCCGGCGCAGCAGCGCCGCTCCCTCTCCCATAGCCCGTTGCAACTGTCGCTGGTCTGGATACAAACGATAGACCGCTATCTGAATAACCCCGGACGGTACGTGAACAGTTTCAGGATGCCCACACAACCCATCACGACCACGACGAACGTCCAAATCACGACTGGAGGAGTCGACATCAACTCCTTCCAAGTAGCTTGCTTTTTGGCGAATTTTCTACCGCTGAACCAAGCGAGAACCGCAGCTACGGATATTGCAGCTCCGGCGGCGACAAAATTAAACTCGTCGTAATTGCCCGGAACCAGGAAGAGGACGTTGTACGCGACAAGGAGGGCGTACAGGCTCAGTGCGAGCAGAACCCATTTCATTGGCACACCGGCTTTCCGTTCTCGTCTGTCTTACACATCTTGACAGTGACCTCCTCGTGGGGCTGCTGAATAGACTTGAAGAGGATGTCCAAAGGATCGTACCCGAATTTGCCTTTTCCAAAGTTCTGGCCTGTTTGGAATAAGTAGGCGGGTGGCCCAGAGCGAAATGGATTTTCTGGATTTGGCTTTCTCATGGTTGTTGAGGATACCATTTCTGCAAGTCACCGTAGAGACATAATAGCGTCGAATCGTGGGTGCCCCACCCTCGTGGTGAGAGGGTGGGTCTTGAGAGGGTGGGGCACCCAACATCTTCCCTTACGGCCCGCGTCCGGACCACCCGCCCTTGGGGTAAAGTCCAGAAGTTGAATTTATATTTTCAAAACGTGGCTCTAATCCGTGAAAACGACGCCTACCGCTGTCGTGCCCTTCTCCGCGCCTTCTTCGATCCGCACCACGTAACCGCGGAGGAGCATTTCCTGCATGCCGTTCGCTGAGGGCGCCTGCATCACCACCTGAACTTCCGACTGCATCCGCGGGCTGTGCTTCAGCGAAATCAGGGCGCCCTGGATGGAAAGATCCCGCACCAGCGTCTCTTCCTCAAACTTCTGGCCTTCGGCGGTGACGCCGGTGACGCAGGCGCGGAACTGGGCCTCGCGCCGCAGCGAGGTGCGGGAACCCGGCATGTGCGCCTGCACCGGTTCGCTCGCTGCGCCGAGGGTAATCACCATGCCTTCGCTTGCGGCATAAACGGAATCAAATTCCTCGCGGGCCTGGCGCAGCAACTGGTCCACCACACGGTCGGTGGAATCCGGGTCGTGGTGAAACAGCACCAGCGTTTTCACATTCATGTCTCTGGCAATTTTCACGCCCTCGCTCCACGAAGAGTGCCCCCACCCCTTGCGGTCGGTGGCCAGCCGCGTGGGCGAATACTGCGCATCATTAATAAAGATGTCCGCACCGGCCGCCAGCTCGCGGAGGCTCGCATCGAGCGCCGGCACGCCGGGTTCGTTGTCCGTGGCGTAAACCACGGTGCCTGCGGGAGTTTCTATGCGGAAACCGAGGCAGCCTTGCGGATGGTTCAGCCAGCGCGTGCTTACCTTGTTTTCGCCGATCTTGAAGGTTTCGCCGCCGTCCACTTCGCGAAATCTGCGCTGGGCGTTCATGGCCGAAAAATCCACCGGGAAATACGGCAGGGCCATTTGCGCTTCAAAGACCTGCCGCAGGGAATCGGGCCCCAGAAATTTCGAGCGGAAACTGTAAAACTGGAATTGATTTTTTTCGTCGTACAGGGGAGCAAAAAATGGCAGCCCCTGGATGTGATCCCAATGATAGTGGGTCACCAAAATATGCGTGGTGGCGGAAGGCGAGGAACCATCGGCGCCCCAGCGATTTCCCAGAACCCGCAGGCCGGTGCCGCAGTCCAGAATGAATTTGGTGCCGTCCGGTGCGACCAGTTCGAGGCAAGGCGTGTTTCCGCCATAGCGCCACGTGGCCGGATCGACGGTTGGCGTCGAGCCACGGACTCCCCAAAAGCTCAATTTGGCGATCGGGCTGCTCATCTACCTCTGCGTGCCGGCTGGATGCCCCTATGGGGAGAGAAGGTAACGCACCCTTCCGCCCCTTTGGTGATAGTGGCAGTCATAGCCAGGAGCGTCAACGAATTCACGCCCAGGTGTTGTCATAGTTTCCAATAACCGGTTGAGAGTTGCAGGTGCAGCCCGGAGGGCAAGTCCGTAGAATAGAGACCGTAGCGATGCATACCCATTCCCATTCCCCGGGACACTCTCATACGCATGACCACGCGCACAGCCATGGCGACGCCCATGGTCACGCGCACGTACACCCCCCGATGCGGCCCTCGGTTTTGGCCTGGGCCATGGTGGCCACGCTGGGACTGGTGGTCGCGGAACTGTTTGGCGGAATTCTTGGCCGATCGGTGGCGCTGCTGAATGACGCGGTGCACAACCTTAGTGATGTTCCGGCTCTGGGAATTTCCTGGCTGGCCATGCGCTGGGCGCAGCGGCCTGCCGATTCGGAAAGAACCTACGGATACCACCGGGCGGGCACGCTGGCGGCATTCACCAATGCGATCCTGCTGGTGCTGTTGTCGCTATGGCTGGGTTACGAGGCCATTGACCGCCTGCGTTCTCCGGTGGAGGTGGTCGAAAGCTGGATGATCTGGACTTCGATTGCCGCGCTGGTGGTGAATGGCGGCATCACCCTGGCCCTGGTACGCGGGCACGCCGACCTGAATTTGAGAAGCATCCTGGTGCACAACTTCGGGGATGCGCTGTCCAACATCGCGATCATCGGGGGCGCCATTGTGATGCAATACACCCACGCGGCGTGGATCGATCCCCTGCTGGGCCTGGCGATTGGCTTGCTGGTTCTGTATTCGTCGATCGGGATCTTGCGCGATTCGGCGCACATCCTGCTGGAGGGGCGCCCGAAATGTGCGGGGGTAGAAGAGGTGGCGCGCGCCATCCTTGCCATCGAGCCCGTGCAGGAAGTGCACGACATTCATATCTGGTCGCTCGGCGGCTCGCACAACGCCTTGAGCTGCCACGCCCGCATCCCGGATATGCACATGGATGAATGTGAAAAAATCCTGGCGGCCATCCGGAAGAAATTGGTGGACGACTTTCAGATCGAGCACAGCACCGTGCAGCTCGAGCGTGCGGGCCTGCCGGCCACTTCGGGATATGTCATGCCGGAACCCATCCCCAAAAGCTGATTCATTGCCAAAAGTAATGGTGTTTTTCAGGCGGGGAGTTGGATCGGCACGCCGCGCTGTTCGTTGAACTGCTGGGTGGCATCGAGATCCAAGGTGTTGAGCGGAGCGGTGCGGCGGAGCCCCTCATCGGTAATGTACTGCAGCCGGTCATTGATCCAGGAATAGCCCACCGCAAAGATCAGCGTGCCGTCACGGCGGACAAAAACGTATTCGGACTGTTGCGCGGGAGCCGCTTCCGCCAGCACGCGCCTACGAGTGCTGGGGTTTTGCTCGCGTGCGGCTGGCTCTTCCGCCGGCTCCGGCTGCTCCGCGGCTGCGGTCTCCTCGGCTTGCTGCGCGGATGAAGACTCGTCCGCGTACATCGGAACGGGAAGATAGAAACCACCGGAGAAGAACGGAATCACAAAACCTGAACCATGCTGGAAGCGGGCGGCATTCGGATGGGTGGCGAAGTAATGCGGGTAATCAAAGCCGAGGCCCGGCACGCCATAACCGTCCGTCGTCAAGCCGCCATTGGGGAAAACCGGATCCGTAGAAACCGCGGCATGCCTTGTGGTGTGATTCCAACCGGCGGGATGAACTGTTTTCGATGCGGCGCCCAAGCGGGTGCCGGCTGGACCATTGCGAGCAACGGGGCGCGCGGAAATTACCGGGTGAATCGGGGCAACGCGGCCAACGGCCATCGGCGCAGTCGTAGCCGCGAAATGTGCCCCGGACATGGCGGGTATGGCCATAGCGGCATGCTGTTGTGCCTGCCCGATCATGGGAAGCGCACAGCCCACAATGAGAACGAAAACTATATGCCGCATCGCAGTTACCCCGGAGGAGGTACCTTACTCCGCTACATTCTATTGGACGCACCTGCCGGCTTCAACGTTTCCTCCAATCCGCGGCCATCCAGCATACTGGCCCTTCTGCGGCCCCCGGGCCTTTTCCCGGCCCCTCGGGATATGCTATAAACTGTGGACTGTGAACGATACCGGTAAGCAGGGTATCGCCCCTGCGGCAGCGAGGGGCGTGGGGATTGCGGAGTCTGGCCAGTCTTCCCCGGTGGTGGGCGAAGGTTCCCCCCCCCGTCAGGAAGATGCCTCACGGTACTGCCCAGTCTGTTCGCAGCGACTCGAGTCGCGGCGGTGCAAGCTGATTTGCAACGTGTGCGGGTATTATATGTCCTGCGCGGACTACTACTAATCGCCAGGCGGTTGGGGTCGGTAACTAAAGACCGCTTTGCGAAATAAACGAAAAGCATATATGCTTTGCCGTTCAGGGTCGGGTTGCCGCCGGACCCGGGCACGGTCGAACAGGAGATTAACGTGGCATTGAAGATGACAACGAGAGAAGTGGACGGGGTGACCGTCATTGCAATGGACGGCCGCATCGTGCTGGGCGAAGAATCCAACGCGCTGCGCGAAAAAGTGAAAGCGCTGATCGCCGAGGGCAAGAAGAAGATCGTGCTGAACATGGACAATATTACGTTCATTGACAGCGCGGGTTTGGGCACGCTGGTTTCGGCGCATCACAGCGCCAAAGCGCAGGGCTCGTCTCTGCGACTGTGCCATCTGGGCACCAAGTTCACCGAAGTGCTGCAGATCACCAAGCTGATGACCATTTTTGACGTCTACAACACCGAAGCGGAAGCGGTAGCCAGCTTCTCCAAGTAAATCGCTGAAGAGATGTAGCGGGGTTTGAAGAAAAGGGCAGGCCTAGGCCTGCCCTTTTTTTATTGTTCGATGCGGTACATGGTGATGCCGCTGAGGAGTTTCGGGTAAAAGTCCGTGGACTTCTGCGGCATGACCTCACCGGAGGTGGCGACCTTCATCACCGCGTCCACATCGACGGGATTCAGCAGAAACGCCACTTGCGCGCCATGATCGACAGCTTCCAGCGCCGCGGAAAATTCCCTTTCGTAGGTGAGATTGGACTCCGAACTGACGGCGTGCGGGGTGACACCCAAGGCTGGCTCCAGGATTCCCTGGTGCAGCAACACCACGTCCAACTGGCGCTGCAGGCGCGACAACCCCGGCAGGATTTGCGCCAGGTCAGCTTCCGGGCGGAGCGTTAAGAGATAGAAGGCGCGAGACGCCGTGTCCGATATGGGGTACACGCCGATGGCACGTTGAGCTTTCGCCTGGATTAGCCGGGTGTGAAACTTTTTCTGCGCTTCGGCACGCTGCGCATCGCCGGCGAAGGGGAAAACTTCCGTGGCGAACCACGGCTCCAGGTAACGCCGCACACCGCTCCACGCAAAATCCCGCAGGTTGCTGACCACGCGGTGGGTCGGCAGAATCGTGAGCCCCTCGCTGTACGTGTTCACAAAGGTCATCATCGAGCGTTCATAGCTCGCATCGGGAACCACTTTCCCGGCCTTGGCGCGCGATTCATTCCGGAAGTTGAGCGAAGTTTCGTAACGGTGGTGGCCGTCGGCGATCACCAGTTTCTGATCGGTCATGGCTTGCTGGATGGCCGCAACATGCCGGGGATCGGCAACTATCCACAAGCGGTGCGTCACTCCGTATTCGTCGAGGAGTTCCGTCACGGGTTTTTCTGAGGACTCGACCTGTTCAAGGATCGCATCAACACGCTTCTGGGGATCCGAGTACAACATGAACAGTTGACCGATATGCGTGTGGGTGTGCCGCAAGAGTTCCAGGCGGTCGGCTTTGGGTCCGGAAAGCGTGTGCTCGTGCCGGAAGACAACTTCGTTCGCATAATCTTCCAGTTGACCGACACCGATGAAGCCGCGGCGCGTGCGGCGTGTGGAACCTCCCGGAACCGTGTAATCCTGCGAATAGGCATAAAACGCCGGCGTGGCATCCTGCGCCACGGCATTTTCGGCAATCCATCCCTTCAGGGCCGCAGCCGCGCGCGTGTACACATTGTTCTGCGGCGTATCGGCGGGGAAAGTACGCCCCTTTTCCACGGTAATTAGGTTGTGCGGATCGGCGGCGTAATACTTCTCCTGCTGGGCCGGGGAAATTTTGTCGTAGGGTTGCGTAAGCACGTGGTCAAACGGAGCGATGTTGGGGTTGTAACGGTAAGCGCGAAACGGATAAACCAGGGCCATGGGGTCTCCAAGCAACATTTTGCAACCAATGTAGCTCTATAGTTTACGCGAATTCGCCACTATCTGAAAAATAGCTCACGAAGTTAACCAGCAACCATGAACCCGATGTCACCGGCGTATTACAATGGAAACCCCATGAGCCATGCCAATTTTTCGCTGGTGCGAGCGTTTCTGTTTGACCTGGATGGAACGCTGATTGATTCGAAGCTGGACCTGGTGAACTCCGTCAATTTCATGCTGCGGGAAATGAAGCGGGCGCCTTTGCCGCTCGAAACCGTGTCCAGCTATATCGGGCACGGAGCGCCGAGACTGGTAGCAGACGCCCTCGGCGCCCAGGCCGCGGATGCGGATCGCAAAGCGGGCCTGGAGATTTTTCTCGCTCACTACCAGAAGCACAATCTCGATGCGACGCGTGCGTACACCGGCGTCGTCGAGGGGCTGGAAGCTCTACGGGATCATCCCATGGCCGTGCTGACGAACAAGCCCACGAAGATGAGCGTCGAAATTCTCGAAGCGCTCGGGCTCTTGAATTATTTTCGCGTCGTTTACGGCGGCGACAGCTTTGAAAAGAAAAAGCCCGACCCAACCGGTGCGCAAATCATCTTGAAAGACCTGGACTCGCGGCCAGAGCAAGCCGCGATGGTGGGCGATTCGGACGTGGACATTCAGACCGCGCGCAACACCGGGACCCTGGCCATCGCCGTGAACTACGGCTTCGGGAAGCACGACCGCGCCGCGCAACCCGCCGATCTTTACGTGGACAGTTTGCAGGAAATTGCCGCGATGACGATGCGTTCAAATTGATGCGGCACTGCTTTTATTTGGAGTGCGGCAGCTGCGCTGCCGCTTTTGAGGGCTAAGGTCCTCCTCCCAAGTTGATTTGGGAGAAAATGTTTGGGCCGTGAAAGCCGGAGCAAAGCTCTCGCACTCCAAAGGGGCGCAAGCAGTCCTTGCGTTCCTGCTCCCGGGTTTGGCAGACTCACCGCGTGCTCATTGGACTCTTCCCCGAATTGAACGCGCCCGGCGGAATTCAGCGCGCCGGGCGGCATCTCGCCTTTGTGATGAGCGAATACGCCGGCTCTCACAAAATGGAATATCGCTTCCTCAGCTTGAACGACACCCAGGAACTCCACCGCATGCGGGTCTCGGACCGCGAGTTCGTTTTCACCGGCGCGGACCGCGGCAAGGCGCGATTCACGGTGAACGCGATGCGTGCAGCGCGCCGCCGTCCGAAACTCGTCCTGGCGGCGCATCCGAATCTCGGCCCCATCGTCCGCGCCATGGGCCTGTTCGCGCCGCGAATGAAAAGCATCATCTGCACGCACGGAATTGAAGTCTGGGAGCCGCTGCCGTCGGCGCGCCGCAACGCGCTGCGCCGCGCGACGCTGGTCCTCTCGCCAAGCCGAGCGACCGCCGACCACCTTATTTCCGTCCAGGGTGTCGCCCCGCAGCGCATCCGCGTTTTGCCCTGGGCACTGGACCCCGATTTCGCGACGAAATCCTCCGGCGTGGCCCGCGCGGCGCTCCCCGCCACTTTTCCGCCGGGCCGCGTAATCCTCAGCGTCGGCCGCTGGCTGGCTACCGAGCGCTACAAAGGCATGGACACGCTGATTCTGGCCATGCCTCGCCTGCTGCTGCGCTGGCCGGATCTGCAACTCGCCATCGTCGGCTCCGGAGATGATCGCGGCTGGCTGGACCACATTGCCCGGGATAGCGGCGTGCAACGCCACGTGCATTTCCTCACCGGAATTTCCTACGGCGAACTCTCCGCGTGTTACGAAGCTGCGGAAATCTTCGCCCTGCCCAGCCGCGGCGAAGGTTTCGGCTTCGTTTATCTGGAAGCCATGGCCCACGGAAAACCGGTGATCGGCGGCGCTCATGGCGGCGCGCCAGAAGTTATTCGGGATGGCGTCACCGGCTACGTGGTTCATCATGGCGATCCCGTGGAACTCGCCACTTCCATCGACACGCTGCTCTCCAACCCGGAAAATTCCCGCCGCATGGGCGAAGCCGGCCGTCAGCGCGTGGAAAACGAATATCGCTTCAACGTTTTCTCCAAAGCCTTCAAAAAGATTCTCCGCGAATTATGCGAATCCTGAACGTCACCCAGAGCTACTGGCCCTTTTTTGAATTTGGCGGCCCGCCCGAAAAAGTCCGCGCGCTTTCCGAAGGGCTCGTAAAGTTGGGCCACGAGGTGACCGTGCTCACCGCGGATTGGGGCCTCGAGCGGCGCGTGGAGGAAATCCCCGGCGAGGCGCCGGCGGAGAGCAGCCCCTTCGGCTGGAAACGCGAGGTACGCGGAGTAAAGGCCATCTACCTGGCGAACTGGCTGCACTACCGCGCGGTCAGTTGGAATCCCGCCCTGCCGCGCTATCTCCGCGCACGCCTGGAGAATATTGACGTTCTGCACATTTTTGGGCTGTACGATCTGCTCGGGGTACGGGCCGCCGTCGCGGCGCACCAGCGACAAATTCCTTACGTCGTCGAGCCCATCGGCATGTTCGTGCCCATCGTGCGCAGCTTCCAGCTGAAACGACTCTATCACCGCCTGTTCGGCCACACGCTGCTGCAAAATGCGGCAGCGGTCATTGCCACCGCCGAGCAGGAGAAGGCCGAATTGATTGCCGGCGGGATTCCCGCGGACAAAATCGTTCTGCGAAGAAACGGCGTGACCCCTCCCGATGCGCTGCCGGAACGCGGCGCCTTCCGCAAATCGCTGGGGATCCCCGCGGACGCGACCCTGATTCTCTTCTTCGGCCGATTGTCGCAGAAAAAAAGTCCGGAGCTTCTGTTGCAAGCATTCGCGCAAATCGCGCCCAAGATCAACACCGCACATCTGGCTTTTGTGGGACCCGATGAATCCGGGATGCGCGCCAAGCTCCAACACCGGACGCAGGAGCTCGGTGTGACCCAGCGGGTTCATTTTTCAGGGCCGCTTTCCGGCCAGCCTAAATGGTCGGCCTACCGCGACGCCGACATTTTTGTGCTGCCTTCGCAAAACGAAAACTTCGGCAACACCGCTGGCGAAGCAGTCGCCGCGGGCACTCCGGTGATCGTTACGAATCAGTGCGGCATCGCGCCCTTGCTCGCCGGCGTTGCGGGGTTGACCGTCGACCATTCCACCGACTCCATCGCCGCGGCCTTGTTGAAACTTTTGAACGACCAAGCTCTCTATGCCGAACTGAAGAGCGGTTGCGCCCTCGCCGTGCAGCGGCTAGACTGGGCCCAGCCCACCCGCGAAATGGATTCTTTATTTCACATGCTTGCAGGTCTCCCCAAGTCGTAGGACAATCAGGCTCTCTGGAGTTGAACCTTTCTGTGGGCAACCATCGCGTATTCCGGTCGTTCTGGTGGGCGACCAACGCCGCGCTCGCTCTCGCCATCGTCGGAACCCTGTGGACGGGTGTCTGGGAGCGCTCTGTTCGCCAGTATCTCAAGGGTTTCTCGGACGCCATCATTCCGGAAGCCTCCACTCCCCGGCAAAAAGCGGAAGCCATTCTCATCTGGATGCGCTTTGGCCCGCCGCGCCTCGAAGCGCCAGACCCCTCCAAACTTTACGCCCATGACCCGACGGACACCTTGAACTACCGCCAACTCCTGGAAGTCTGCGGCAGCGCGACGAATGCTTTCCTGAATCTCACTCGAAGTTCCGGCCTGGAGTCGCGCCGCTTGTTGCTGCTGAATCCCGATCGTTCCGCGAAGCACGTGGTCGCCGAAGTCAAGCTGGACGGCCGCTGGATCATCGTCGACGCTACCTACCGCACCATGCTGAAAGATGCGCAGGGAAATCTCCTGACCCGCCAGGATCTCCAGAATCCGCGGATTTTTCAGGAAGCCACCAGCCAGATTCCCGGCTACATCCCGACCTACACTTACGAAAAATTTGCCCACGTTCGCTTGGGCGCATTGCCATTTCGCGGAGCCAATCTCCGCCGGGCGCTGGACGCGGTATTCCCTGGCTGGGATGAATATCTGGACTGGAGCCTACTGCTGGAACGCCGTTCGTTCGCCTTTTTTTTCGTCTCGCTGATTGCGCTGATCTTTTTCTTGTCGCTGCGATTTCTGCTGGCCTGGATGGCGGATCACCGGTTGCGGATTCCGCGCTTCCGCCTGCGCACCAATCTCAGCCGCGCCACCGCCGCTTTCTTTTCCACTCCGGAGATTAAATAGCGCGTGTGCGGTATCTGCGGCTTCGCCTACGCGCCCACCAGCGATGATGCCGAACGCCGCGTGCGCGCCATGGCCCATGCCATGCTGCATCGCGGCCCGGATGACGAAGGCTTCCTTGTAAACGATTCCCGAGTTCCCGGCCTGGCGCTGGGCATGCGCCGGCTCAGCATCATCGATCTGCCGGGCGGCCATCAGCCGGTGTGGAACGAAACGCGCGATGTCGCGGTGATTTTCAACGGAGAACTTTATAACTATCGGGAATTGCGCGAGCGGCTGATTCTTGCCGGCCATCACTTTCAGACCAGATCGGACACGGAAATTCTGGTGCATGGATGGGAAGAGTGGGGCGAAGACCTGCTCGACGAGCTGCGCGGGATGTTTGCGATTGCCCTGCTCGATCTGCGGAAGCATTTCGCCACCGTGCCGCTGGTTTTTCTGGCGCGCGATCCGCTGGGGATCAAGCCGCTATATTACGCACAGACCGAAGATGGCTTCGCGTTTGCTTCCGAGCTGCGCGCTTTGCTCGCTTCGGGCTGCGTGCCGCGGGCGCTTTCCACCGATGCGCTCACCAGTTACTTGCTGTTCGGCAGCGTCTCCGAGCCGCTGACAATGGCCGAAAATGTTTTTTCGCTGCCGCCGGGTCATCGACTACTGCTCTATGTTCCGGACCGCCGCCGCAGCCCGCGCGCTCGGCCGTGGTGGGATCCCCGGCGCAGCCCGGCCGCCCGTGATCCGCGCCGGCCCCAGGATTTCGCTTCTGCGGTTCCACGGGTCCGCGCGCTTCTCGACGATGCCGTGCAGGCTCACCTCATCGCCGATGTTCCCGTCGGATTGTTCCTCTCCAGTGGCCTTGATTCCAGCGCCATTGCCGCGTTTGCTGCGCGCGCGCGCAAGGGCATCCAGAGTTTCACGCTGTCTTTTCCGGATACGCCGTATGACGAGGCCCCGCTGGCGCGCCGCGTCGCCGAAGCCACGGGAACGCAGCACACCGAAGTTCCCCTGCAGGGAACGGATATGCTCATGCGCATCGATGAAGCCATCGCCGCTCTCGATCAGCCCACGATGGACGGCTTCAACACTTACTTCGTTTCCTGGGCCGCGCGGCAAGTGGGGTTGCAGGTCGCGCTGTCTGGCCTGGGCGGTGACGAGCTTTTCGCCGGCTATCAAACTTTTTCGGATACCTCGAGGCTTGCGCGCCTGGAACTCCTGTCCAGATTCGTGCCCGAGGCATTTCGCCGCATCAGCAGCCCGCTGGTTTGCAGTCTGCTGGCAAGGCGGGGCTCTGCCGACGCGGCTCGCAAAGCCTGCGATGCCTGGCTCGCGCCGAACGCCCTGCCACATCCTTATTTCTTCACCCGGCTGCTGTTTCCACCTTCGGAATTGTGGCGCCTGACGGAACCTCGCTTCCGCAACAGCGCCATTGCCGCGGATGGCGTCACGCTCGATCCCACCTGGCTCGCGTGGCTGGAGCGCACCGCCGATCAGACGCGCGAACTCGAACCCATCGCGGGAATTTCCTGGCTCGAACTGCGCACTTATATGGCCAGCACGCTGCTGCGCGACACCGACTCCGTCAGCATGGCCCGTTCGCTCGAAGTGCGCGTCCCGCTGCTCGATACGCCCCTCGTGGAATTTATGTGCGCCTTGCCGGACGAAGCGCGCGTCCAGCCGGACCGCCCCAAAGCCCTGCTGCGTGCAGCGCTCGAAGGTTTGCTCCCCGCAGAAATTCTTCAGCAGAAAAAGCGCACCTTCACGCTCCCCTGGGAAGACTGGATGCGCACCGCCCTCCGCCCCCGCCTCGAAGCCAGCTTCTCCAACCTGGCACCCGCGCTAGCCCCCCATTTACATTCCGCCGGCGTGCAAACAGTCTGGGACAATTTCCTGCACTCTCGCACCACCTGGTCCCGCCCCTGGTCCCTCTACGTCCTAAACGAATGGTGCCGCCGCCATTTATCTTGAATTTTCGAGCCGTTGCAAGGCCGACCGGATAACAAGCGGCCCACGTTTTCGGTACACTGTTAAATTCGAAGATGAACATTCTTGGGATCAATGCGTACCACGGCAATGCTTCGGCGGCGCTGGTTTGTGACGGCAACCTGGTTGCCGCGGTCGAAGAAGAGCGCTTCAATCGCGTGAAATATGCCGCGGGGTTTCCCGCTGCCGCGATTCGTTACTGCCTGAAAGAAGCCGGCATCACCCTGGCCGACGTCGATCACGTCGCCGTGCCGCGCAACCCGTACGCGCGCCTGGGCACGAAACTCTTCTATGCACTTCGCATGCCGTCGTTCGCACGCGAACGCGCCCGCGTGATCTCGAAGTTCACTGGGATTCCCGCGGCGCTAGCCTGGGCGTTTGACAGCGACCCCGCAAAAATCAAAGCCAAGTTTCACCGCGTGGAGCATCACCAGGCGCATCTCGCCAGCACTTTTTTTGTTTCCCCGTTCGAACAGGCGGCGCTGCTCTCCGCCGACGGCCTCGGCGATTTCGCCAGCTCCATGTGGGGCCTCGGCAGCGGCAATCACATGCGGATTGACGGCGCGATCGCGTTCCCGCATTCGCTGGGGCTCTATTACAGCGCGGTCACACAATATCTCGGCTTCCTGAAATTCGGCGACGAATACAAAGTGATGGGCCTCGCCGCCTACGGCCAGCCCGCCTACCTCGAATCATTCCGCGACATCTTGCGCTTCAGCAGCAACGGCGGCGATTTTGGCTTCACGCTCGGCCTCGACTATTTCACCCACCACAAAACCGGCCCGGAAATGTCCTGGGCCGAATCCGATCAGACCCCTATTCTCGGCAAAATGTTTTCCGACAACATGCCACGCCTCCTCGGTGCCCCCGCGCGCCAACCCGACCAACCTCTCGAGCAGCGGCACCGCGACATGGCCTCCTCTCTCCAGGCGCGCCTCGAAGAAGTTTACCTGGGCATGCTGAAAAAACTCGCCGCGCAGACCGGCGCAAAAGCCGTCTGCCTGGCGGGTGGAGTGGCCTTCAACTGCGTCGCCAACGGGAAAATTTTCGAGGCCACGCCGTTCGAACAGGTCTACGTCCACCCCGCCGCGGGCGACGCCGGTCTCGCCGTCGGCGCCGCCTACTACGTGTGGCACCAAATTCTCGGCCGGCCTCGCTCGTTCGTCATGAATCACGCCTATTGGGGCCCCGGCTACTCAACTGGGGAAGTGCGCGCGGCGATTCAAAGCAGCAGCGTCTCCCAGGGCGGCTACACCATCGCCGAGTTGCCCGACGACGAACTGCTGCGCCGCACCGCCACCATCATCGCCGACGGAAAAATCCTCGGCTGGTATCAGGGCCGCGCGGAATGGGGCCCGCGCGCGCTCGGCAACCGCAGCATCGTCGCCGACCCTCGCCGTCGCGAAATGAAGGAAATTCTCAATCGCCGCATCAAACATCGAGAAATCTTCCGCCCCTTCGCGCCGTCCATCCTCGCTGAAAAAGCCGGCCAGTGGTTTGAGAAGTCTTACCCTTCGCCGTTCATGAATCTGGCGTACTCCGTACTGCCCGAAAAGCGCGACAAAATTCCCGCGCCCACACACGTCGACGGCACGGGCCGGCTGCAAACGGTCTCCCGCGAGGCCAATCCGCGTTACTACGCGCTCATCAGCGAATTCGAACGCCAGACCGGCGTGCCGGTAGTTCTCAACACCTCGTTCAACGACAACGAACCCATCGTCTGCCGCCCCGAAGAAGCACTCGACTGCTTCCTGCGCACCCAGATGGACGCGCTCGTCCTCGGCAACTTCCTGATTACCCGGCCATGAAGCCGTTCACGCCCAAGCTCACTCCGTGGGGCCCGCCGGTCCTTCTCGGCATTCCCCTGGACCACAATTCTTCCTTCCTTCGCGGCCCCGCACTCGCTCCTCCGCTCATCCGCGAAGCGCTGCACTCTGACGCGTGGAACAAATCGGCCGAGACGCGCGTCGATCTCGGCGCGCCCGGAATTTTTGAAGATGCCGGCGACCTGCCGGACATGGAATCGTCCGATGCGTATGCGCGCATCGAGGAGGCGATCGCCAAAATCGTCGACGCCGGCAAGCGCCCCGTCAGCCTCGGCGGCGATCATTCCATCACCTATCCAATTCTGCGCGCCATCGGCAAACGCATTCCCGGCATCACCCTCATTCACTTCGACGCGCATCCCGACCTCTACGCCGATTACGAAGGCAATCCCCACTCGCACGCCAGCCCCTTCGCGCGAATCATGGAAGCGCAACTTGTCCAGCGCCTCGTGCAAATTGGTGTTCGCACCCTGAACGCACACCAGCACGAACAAGCGGAAAAATACGGTGTCGAGATTTTTGAAATGGACAACCTGCCGGACATGACCAAACTCAACCTCGCCGGGCCGCTCTACATTTCTTTCGATATGGATGCACTCGATCCCGCCTTGGCTCCCGGAGTTTCCCACTGGGAGCCCGGCGGCCTCACGACGCGCGAAGCCCTTCGCTATCTCCACGCGCTGCCCGGCCCGATCATCGGCGCCGATCTGGTGGAATTCAATCCAATGCGCGACGCCAGTGGCCTCACCGCCACCATCGCCGCCAAAATCCTGAAAGAGCTCCTCGGTAAAATGCTCGCGGGTTAACGAGGCCCAAATGTCTCGCGACGAGAAAATCTTTCTTTCCGCGGAGTGGCGCGAACTCCTGATGCTGAACTATGAAGTGGATCCAGCCGTCTTGCGAAAATACGTTCCGGCCGGAACCGAACTCGATTCGTTCGATGGAAAAACATATCTAAGCCTGGTCGGCTTTCGTTTTTGCCGCACCAAACTTCTCGGAACCATTCCGGTTCCGTTTCACACCGAATTCGAAGAAATCAATCTGCGCTTCTACGTCCGGCGTTCCATGGGCAGTGAAATCCGCCGCGGCGTAGTCTTCATCGCCGAACTCGTCCCCAAACGCGCGATCGCCTTCACCGCTCGATATTTCTACGGCGAAAATTACGTTTGCAGGCCCATGGCTCATCGCGTCGTGTGCGTAGAATCAAATTCAGAAGTCGAGTACTCCTGGGCATCGGGCGGCCAGCGCTGCAACCTGCATGCCACCACTGAGGGGACTTCTTCGTCGCCGGCGGAAGGCAGCCTCGAACAATTCATTTCCGAACATTACTGGGGCTATTCGGCTCAGCCAGACGGCAGCACCGTCGAATATCACGTCGCTCACGTTCCCTGGAAAGTCTGGAACGCCAGCAAAGCTGGTTTTTCAGGGAACACTCGCGACTTATACGGCGAAGAACTCTCTCCGCTACTCACGGCCGCACCAGCCTCCGCGTTCATCGCTGATGGCTCGCCAGTACAGGTTTTCCAGGGACGCAAGGTGTCATCCTGAGGCTATCCGACGAGGATAGCTGGAGGATCTCAAGGCTGAATCCTGGCAAGCCGCATCCATTGGGGTCCTTCGGGCCGCAAACACCGCGCCCCCTCAGGATGACAACTCTTGCTGGAAGTTTGAGCAAAGGAAAGGCGCCAACTATTTTTTCGCTGCGACGACGCCCGCAACCTTGAGAGAAATCTTCGGCGGGTGCAGCAGCGTGTTGTGCACCAGGCAGTGCTCCACGGCCTCCTCCACGCCCTTGCGTTGCTCTTCGTTCAATTCCACCGGCGCGTCCACCTCGATCACGAAATTGGTCATGCGCGCCAGCGGGTCCTTTACTTTTTCGCAAGTCACCCGCACCCGCGTCCCTTCACTGGCCAGCTTGTGTTTCCGAAGATACTGCGCCGCGTAATATCCCGCGCAGGATCCCAGCGAAGCCAGCAGCAACTCCGGCGGAGTCATGCCCTCGTCAAATCCTCCGTCGCTCACCGGCTGATCGCTGATGATGCTGTGACTGCGCGTGCGAATCTCAAACTGCACCGAACCCAGGTGCTCTACAGTAATTTCCATGGAAGTCTCCGTCCCGGAGCGCGCCGCCGCGAATCGGTAAGCACTTCTCTCAAACTCGCTGCAGCATGATATTTCCATTCAGATATAGCAGAACGCAGCGCCGCCGCCAATGACCCGCCCGCGCAAGTATCCGTCAGTCCAGAATGGTTTTTCCGCGCTTTCCTTTTTCGTAGTCGCGAAACGCGTCGCGCAACTCATCCAGCAAATGCCCGCCCTTGACCTTGGCGCCATCGGTCTTATGTTTTCCGGCCCACAGCATCCGGCCAGATTTTGGTTCCAGCAAAGCGATCCGTGTGTACCCGCTGGGCACGGCGCTTTCGGCAAACCCACTGTTCGCAGTGGGCACGCGTTCGCCTGCAGGAACGGCGCGCACCCGCGAGCCGTTATCCAATCGCAGGATCAGGTCGGCCTTTTCGGGGCTCTCGGCCAACTCGAAACGCCCCCACTTACTCAGCTCCAACATGGTCGTGTACCGGAGTTCGGTGAAACCTGTCTGATTTTCGATATAAACCGTGTGCGCGCGGGCCACCACCTCCGACAACCCGGAGGGTTTCGCTGCAATCGGAAATCCCGTCGCAAAAAACATCGCGACCCAGAGAAAAATTCCTTTTTCCGGGAATGAACGCTTCCTCATGGGCTCCTCCCTTCCATTTGTCTTGGGAAGCTTCAAAGATAGCTCGGCAAGGCGAGGCCGGGAACTGTCCGGAGGCACGGGATTGGTGCAACTGTCCCCTTTTTTCGGGCGCCCTTGCGTTTCAACGGCTTCCACTTCCCCTGTACAATCGTGACGTGCGTGTTCTGCTGCTGAACCTCTACTACCCGCCGGATACCTCCGCCACCGCGAAAATGGCGCAAACCGTCGTCGCAGCCCTCTCGGCAAAGCACGACGTTACGGTGCTCTGCGGCCGGCCATCCTACGACCCGACAGAGCGCCGCCCCTGGCGTCTATTTCAGCGCGAGCATTCCGGCCGGGTGCGAATTATCCGTGCCGGTTCGTCCGATTATTCGCGCACGCAGATGAAAAAACGCGTGTTCAATTACCTCAGCTATGTTTTACTGGCCGCGCCTCGCGCACTTTTTCTTCCGTGCGACGTCATCCTGGCGATGACCGATCCTCCGTTCGAAGGCATCGCCGGCGCCTTCGTCGCTCTGTTCAAGAACAAACCCTACGTCTACAACATCCGCGATCTGTACCCGGACATGGCCGTAGGCGGCTCCATCGTCAAACCCGGCTTGCTCGCGCGGGTCTGGGAAAAATTGCATCGTTGGGCGCTGCGCCGTGCGACCCGTGTCGTGGTTCTCGGCGAAGATATGCGGCAGCGAATCCTCTCAAAAGGAGTGGACCCGGCGCGCGTGGTGGTGGTCCGCGACGGCGCGGATATCGTTTCCTCAAGCGCAACTCCTCCGCTCCTCGATCCTGAGGTGATCGGCGAGATCCGCGGCAATTTCCGGTTTGTGCTCTTGCACGCCGGCAATCTGGGATTTTATGGCGCTTGGGATACGCTCCTCGCGGGAGCTGCCTTACTCGCGGATGACGACGTCGGCCTGGTGTTCGTGGGCGACGGCGCGCAACGGCAACATCTGGAAGCCGCGGCTGCGGAAATTCCCAACGTCCGATTTCTGCCCTTCTTTCCAGGCAACAAAGTCCCCTCGGTTCTCGCGGCCGCCGATGCACATCTCATCACCGTGAAAAGAGGACTGGAGGGCGTGGTCGTGCCCAGCAAGATGTATGGCATCCTGGCGGCTGGAAAACCGATCATCGCCGTGGCGGCCCGCGAGTGCGATGCGGTCTCGATCGGCGAGGCAAAAGGGTTTTCTATTTCCGTGGATCCTGACGACCCGGCGCGATTTGCAGAGATCGTCCGGCAACTTTCCCAAGATCGGGCAAAGCTTGAAGAAATGGGCCGGGCGGCCCTGGCCGCCGCGCCGGAATACGAACGGACACGGGAACTCGGGAAGCTGGTGCGGATACTGGAGGAGGCGGAAGCGCGATGATGCGCCCGGACAAGGTAATCCGGCTTAGTTATATTTTAGTTACTATAAAGGTCACTAAATTGTAATCATCCGCGGCTCAACCAATTTTGGGGTGGCGTATTCAGTACTTTCGCGCTAATTTAACTATGCTGCGTGGGGCAGCAACGGCGGTTCTCTCTAAACCGCCTTTTCCTGGGCGTCACTTGGGAGCCGGATCCCAAACCGGCAACGTCTCTGTGAACTACTGGCGATCTCGGCCTCTGCCAGTTTCCTCAGAACGCGCATTGAGGATGAATGACCGCAGGCCTGCTGGCCTTTTTGATCGCTTCCTCAGCATCGCTGTTGCTGACCGTGCCTGTTCGGGCGCTGGCCATTCGTGTCGGCATGGTCGATCTGCCGGGACCGCGCAAAGTCCATCTGAAACCCATTCCCCTGCTTGGCGGCCTGGCCATTTATGGCGGCGTGATGCTGGCCATCTTGATTGTTTTTGACGGTCCCGCGCGCGCCCAGGTTCTTGGCATCGCCAGCGGCGCCACCCTTGTCGCCGTGGTAGGCTTTCTGGACGACCGCGGCTGGTTGCATCACCAGATCAAACTCTTTGTCGCCATGCCACTGGCCGCTGTGATTCTCCTCGCCAGCGGCATTCATGCGCAAGTCTTCAGCCTAGCCGTCTCCGGAAGTGCCGGATATTGGCTGGACGCCGCCCTAACGATCGTTTGGGTCGTAGGCATCACCGCCTCCTTCAGCATCCTCGATCACATGGATGGACTCTGCGCGGGCGTGGCGGCCATGGCTTCGATTTTCTTTGCGATCCTTGCCAGCCTGAACGGTCAGACTTTGGTGGCCACGTTGGCCGCTTCGGTCCTGGGAGCGGCAGCCGGCTTCCTGCGCTGGAATTTCAAGCCGGCCAAGATTTTCATGGGCGATGGCGGGGCCATGTTCCTCGGTTTCCTGATGGCCACGCTGGCTTTGAAACTTCGCCTGGAGCACGCCTCCAGCGTTGCCAGTTGGCTGGCCCCCGTGCTCATCCTCAGCGTGACGATTTTTGACACCACCCTGGTAACGATTTCCCGCTCGCGCCGCGGCCTGCTTCCGTTTGCCACCCCCGGAAAAGATCACTCCGCGCATCGCCTGGCGAATCTTGGTCTCGGGCAGCGCGGAGCCGTCCTGACGATTTACCTGGCGGGCGCGTTATGTGGCGGGGCAGCCCTGCTGGTGGCGTATCTTTCGAATTTGGCCGCGACGCTCATCGGCCTGCTGGTAGCTCTCGTGATGCTCGCAGCCGTTGCCTGCTTCGAACGGGCACCTTACGAAAAACAAATCCGCAAGCAAATCCCCTAGAGCACTGCTCGACGCGGAACTTTCGTGTCTCGCGTGTGTTTGGTGTGCACGGAGGGATTCGTTATAATCTGTTGCACTGTTTGCGCGCCAGCTTGCTGATGCCCTGGCTGGTGGCGTGGCAGTTCTCGCCAGGCGGGCAAGCGAGGGATCACTCCTTTTACAGGGTTAATCGAGACGGTGGGACACGAAACACATAGCTCCCGCAAGCCGCGGGACTCCGAGGATGTTGTTGTCATTGGCAGCTCCGCGGCCGGGCTGTATACCGCCGCGCGCGTGGCGCGTGGCGGGCGGCGTGTAAGCGTTCTGGAAGCGAAGGCCACACCCGACCCGGCGCCGCGCACGCTAATTGTCACCGATTATTTCAAGAATCAAATTAGCACCGCCGCGCGTTCCAGCATCCTCAACGAAATCCGGCGCTTTGAATTGTTCACCGATGGGCGCTCCGCCCACGTTTCGTTGAAACACCCCGATCTGATCATCGAGCGTTCACGTTTAATTCGCACCCTGGCGGACGAAGCAAAGCAAGCCGGCGCGGCGCTGCGCTATGACACCCGATTTCTGGACCTTTCGCCCAATGCCAGGGGCTTGCATGTGCAGGTGGATGAAGGCGGCAAGCGGGAAGAGTTACACGCGGCCAGCGTCGTCGGTGCCGATGGCGCCGCGAGCCGCGTCGCCAAAGCGGCTGGCTGGCCTCCGGTGGAAACCGTTCCGCTGGTCCAGGCCGTCGTGAAGCTTCCCAGGGATTGCCCTGTGGACACCACCCGGGTGTGGTTCATCCCCGACGATACTCCGTATTTTTATTGGATGATTCCCGAATCGCAGGAGCGCGCCGCAGTCGGCGTCATCGGTGAGGAGGGCCGTGCCACGAAAATTTGCTTCGACCGTTTCCTTGAGAAAAAGGGGTTGGAACCTCTGGAGTGGCAGGGAGCCCGCATCCCCGTCTACAAACGCTGGGTGCCGGTGCAACGCACCGTGGGCAACGGCGATGTGTACCTGGTGGGCGATGCCGCCGCGCAGGTGAAGGTATCCACCGTGGGCGGAATCGTCACCGGATTCCGCGGAGCGCAAGGCGTGGCCGATTCCATTCTGCAAAAAAACACTTCCGAATTGCGCACGCTGCGCCGGGAATTGGGCACCCACTGGCTGATCCGCCGCGCATTGCATTACTTCCAGCAGAAAGATTATTCCCACCTGGTGGACTTGCTGAACGTTTCGGCTCGGGAATCGCTCGGCGAAATCAACCGGGATGAATCCACCAAGCTGCTGTGGAGCGTCGTTCGCCGCCAGCCAAAGCTCGTGCTCCTTGGTCTGCGTGGACTACTGCTAGGGAAAAAATAATTGCCAGTCGTGCTTTTTGAATGATTCCCTGCGCGGCAATCCCGGCACACGGGACGCAGCGACTTAGAGATAAAGGAAGATTCAGCGCGGAGTTGACACAAAAGGAGAGAGCCAAGTGCGTTTGACGGTAATCGGGTGTGGCTACGTGGGGCTGGTCACCGGCGCCTGCCTTGCGGCGGCGGGCCACGAAGTCTTCTGCACGGACATTGACGAAAATCGGATCGACCAGTTGAAAGCCGGAAAAGTCCCCATCTACGAGGAACATCTGGACGAAGTGCTGAAGCGAGCGGTCCACGAGAAGAAAATTATCTACACTTTCGACGCCGGGGAAGCCATTCGCGCCGGGGAAGTCATTTTCATCTGCGTCGGCACGCCGCCCAAGGATTCCGGTGAAGCCGATCTCTCCGCCATTGATCATGTCGCGCGGCAAATTGCCATGGAAGCACGCGGGCCAAAACTGGTGGTTGAAAAGAGCACCGTCCCAGCCTTAACCGGCGTGCAACTCCAAAAAGCTCTTGCCGCCTATTCCCCCGATGGAGCCATCACGTTTCAAGTCGCCTCCAATCCGGAGTTTCTGCGCGAAGGCACAGCCGTGGAAGATTTCTTCCACCCCGACCGCATCGTCGTGGGTGTCGAAGACGAAAAAAGCGCCGCAACCCTCCGCGAGATCTACCGACCCATTCTGGAGAGAAAATTCCATTGTCCGGTCCACGCGGGTAAATGTCCCGCGGTTACCAGCGGCGCGCTGCTGGTAACCACCATCAGCAGCGCGGAACTCATCAAGCACGCTTCGAACTCTTTTCTGGCCTTGAAAATCAGCTACGCCAACGTGATTGCCGACCTTTGCGAACGCATCGGCGCCGATGTCGAGGAGGTCACTCACGCGATGGGCCTCGATCCGCGCATCGGCACACAGTTCCTGAAGGCTGGCCTGGGTTTCGGCGGTTTCTGTTTTCCCAAGGACATTCAAGCCTTCATTCACCTCTCCTCGGCCGTGGGCGTCGAGTTCGACATGCTGAAAGCCGCGGAACGCGTCAACAAGCAACGCATCGAGCGCTTCTTCGAAAAAGTGCACAAGGCTCTGTGGGTGGTGCGCGGAAAGCGCGTTGCGGTTCTCGGGTTGGCCTTCAAGGCGAATACCGACGACATTCGCTTCGCGCCGGCTCTGGAAGTGATTCGGCGTCTTCTCGAGGAAGGCGCCCAGGTACACGCCACCGACCCGCAGGCGAACTCCCGGACGAAACAATTCTACCCCAATGTTTCCTATTTCGAAGATCCGTACGAAGCGTTGAAGGGCGCCGACGCCGCTCTGGTGTGTACGGAGTGGCCCATTTTCCGAGAGCTCGATTGGGAAAAGGCCGGGCACCAAATGAGCCGCCGCCTAGTCATCGACGGCAGAAACCTCTACAACGCAAAGAAAATGCAGGCACTCGGGTTCGACTACTACTCCTTCGGCCGCTCCTGATTTTCTACTCGCGTTTTTTTTGCGATTGCGGTTGGCGAAGGCTAACGAGCCGACACCATCTTGGCATACTGCTCTTTGAAATACTTTAATGTGTGCCGCAAGCCTTCTTCCAGGCTCACTTTCGGCTCCCATCCCAGGAGTTTCTTCGCCTTGGAGATATCCGGCCGGCGCTGCTTGGGATCGTCTTCCGGCAACGGTTCATAAATGATCCTGGGCGGATTGGGGAACTCCGCTCGGATGCGCTCGGCAAATTCCAGGATTGTCAGCTCGTTGGGATTCCCAATGTTGGTCGGAAAGCGCTCGTTCGATTGGCTAAGCCGAAAAATTCCGTCAATCAGGTCCGACACGTAACAAAAACTCCGCGTCTGTTTTCCTTCGCCGTAAACCGTGAGTGGCTGCCCGCTGAGCGCCTGGTACACAAAATTCGGCAGCGCCCGGCCGTCATTCAATCGCATGCGTGGCCCATAGGTGTTGAAGATCCGCACGATGTGGGTGTCCGCCCCGTGGTGGCGGTGGTAAGCCATCGTCGTCGCCTCGGCAAACCGCTTGGCTTCGTCATACACGCTGCGCGGCCCCACGGGATTTACCCGGCCCCAATACGATTCGCTTTGCGGCGAAACTTCTGGATCTCCATAACACTCGCTGGTTGAAGCCAGCAAAAACTTCGCCTTCTTCTCTAGAGCCAGATCCAGGGTGTGCATCGTGGCGATCGAGCCGACCTTCAATGTTTCGATGGGATATTTCAGGTAGTCGGGCGGGCTGGCCGGCGACGCAAAATGGAAAACGTAGCCTACTTCTCCGGCCACGCGCAGCGGTTCGTTTACGTCTTTTTTCTCAAAGTGAAACTTCGGATTTCCACCGAGGTGTCTGATGTTCGCTTCGCTGCTAGTGATCAAATTGTCCAACGCCAGAACTTCCCAGCCCTCCGCCAGCAACCGGTCGCACAAATGCGACCCCAGAAAACCGGCCCCACCAGTCACCACCGCTCTCATTCGTCCTCCACAGTGCTCCAAAAACTGCAAGTTTAGCGTGCTCCGGGGAGCTTTGGCTAATCGAAATGTCCCGTTTGGACCGGAAGATTTCTAGGGATTAAATCCTGCGCAATCCGGCCCCTTGCTGGATATGATTGCAACACGCAATGATTCTGGCCTCCATCATGCCCAACTCCCCGGCTCGCAAGCCGCGCCCTTGGGGTTCACTTATCGTTTTTCTGATTTTCCTGATGTTGTTGGCTTTCCTCAACGTCGGGCGCTGGCTCGACAAGGAAGACCCGCTGCAAAAGGCCGCCGCCATCGCGGTCCTTAGCGGCCGGATGCCCGACAGAGCGTTGGAAGCTGCGAGACTTTACAACCAGGGCTACGCGCGACAGGTCTGGCTCTCTTATTCCGTCGAACCGGGCGCGACCCTGCAAAAATATTCTGTCGCGTACATCGGCGAAGAAACCTACGATCGACAAATTCTCATCCATCAGGGAGTTCCGGAAAGCGCCATCCACGTTTTGGATCCGGCTATCGTGAACACCGCCGACGAGATGCGCACCTTCGGGCAAGCTCTCCTCAAGGAAAAGGATCGCCGCCTCATCATCGTCACCTCCAAAGTCCACACCCGCCGTGCCGCCGCGCTCTGGAAGCGGCTGGCCTCCAAAGACGGTGAAGCTATTGTCCGTGGTGTTTCCGATGATCCGTTTGATTCCATGCACTGGTGGCGCAACACCCAGGACGCTCTTGATGTTGTGCGCGAGGTTTTGGGGTTGCTCAATGCCTGGGCGGGACTCCCCTTGCAGCCTGCCAAGCCGTAAATGCGGCGTTCTTCAAAAAAAGAAGAAGCGCTTTTTCTTCCGGCGCTCCGGCTCGGCTGCCGCCTCTGGGACGTATGGCAGCGGCTCGCCCTCAAATGCCGCCAACGGGTTCTCCATCAACAGCGCTTCCGCCAGCGCCCGGCCGCGTTCCTTGGCAATGGCTTCATAGGCAAACCGCAATTTCATCGAACGCCGCGCGGTATTGTGAGCGTCGCTCGAAACAAAATGCACCAACCCTTGATCAATCCACGTCCACGCATCCTGCTGCGCTCCCGGGCCGAACACACCTGACAGCGAACCGGCGGTGACCTGCGCGTAACATCCCAAGCGCGCCCAGGCCCTCAGCCGCTCGGGTTGCGCGCGCAGAATTCCGTTGCGCTCGGGATGCGTGATGATGGGACGCAGACCCATCAACTGCAATTCATGCAGCGTCTGATCCATGGCCGGCGGAATCGAAAATTCGTTGAATTCCACCAACAGATAATCCTTCTGATTGATGCAAAACTTCGCCGGATCTTTCTTGAGGAGCATCAGGTTTTCGTGATCCAGATGAAAATCGCAACCCGTCGCCAGCGTCAGGCGCCCCTGCAGGCGTTTTTCCAACTCCTCCCGGGCAGCCTGCACTTTTGCAAAATCAAATTTGTAACTCGTGCTGGCGTGCGGCGTCGCGACGACGCGCGTAATTCCATCCTGGATGGCGTCTTCCGCCATCGCCAGGGAATCCTCAATGGTCTTAGCCCCGTCGTCCAATCCCGGCAGGATGTGGCAGTGTAGGTCAACCATGTCTACGTAGTATGCGTCATCGGTGCCACGCTGAGAAAGCCTGCCAGGCTCCCAGCAGAAACATCAATGCCGCAAAAACTTGTCTCATGCGCAGCGGGTTAAGTTTGCGCGCCAGCATTCCGCCCACCACTCCGCCAATAACTACTCCGGGAATCAGCAGGAGTCCCGTCTGCCAATTTACAAACCCCGCTTTCCAATACGTCAGGAATGCCAGCAGTCCCGTCGGCGGAATCAGCGCGACCAGACTGGTGCCTTGCGCCTTGTGCTGGCTGTAACCGAACAGCAGGCTCAGCAAGGGTACCAGCAACACGCCGCCGCCGATCCCCACCATCCCAGCCGCGACTCCGCAAAATCCCGCCGTCAGAAATATCCCAATCGCGCGCCACGGGTTTGCCTGCGTGGAATCTGCCTTCTCCAGATCCGGCATACTTGGAGTTGCGCTTCTTCTCCATATCAAGGCCGCGGAAATCATGAGGAAAGACCCAAATATTATTTTCAGCATGTCCGACGGCATCGGCACGGCGATCTTTCCGCCAGCGTATCCGCCCAGCAGGAATCCCAGCGCGCAATTGATCCCCGCCCACACATCCACCTGTCCGTTTTTCCAATATTGCCGCAGCGCGCCAACGCCAATCGGAGGCAGCAGAATGAACAGCGAAGTTCCCTGCGCCAAGTGCTGGTCGTAATGCAAAAGGTAGACCAGAGCGGGCACCAGCACCACGCCGCCGCCGATGCCCAACAATCCCACCAGGACCCCGACCGTAAGACTAAGCGCAAAAATGAGCAAAATGGTCATCGTTCCAGATAACCCGCAACCCCCAACAAACGAAAGACTTGGGCGTCGATTATCTTCCTATCTCCATCGTCGCATGGCAATTCGCGCGTGACCTGATGTACGTCATCGGAACATGAATTATTCGCAACATTCTCATCCGTCCATTCTGGAGACGCCCCGGAAACTGTTATATTAAAAAGGCGTTCGGCCCTCTGACCGCTGGGCCTTTACTACCTCATTTAGAGATTAGGAGTTTGTTTCCCCCACATGGCTACGGATAGACGACCCGAGTTTTTCAAAGGCGCACAGCTGAAAGTCGCCATTATTGGATGTGGATACGTCGGTCTTCCTCTTGCGCTGCGCTTCGCGGAAGCCGGCCACAAGGTAACCGGGTTTGACACCGATCCCGAAAAAGTTCGCATGCTCAATGCCGGCAAATCCTACATCGAACACATCCCGCAGACAAAAATTCAGCAGTTCGTGAATAGCCGGCATTTCAATGCCGTGACTGATTTCTCCAAATTACGGGAAGCCGATGCCATCATTATTTGCGTGCCGACACCGCTGAACGAATACCGCGAGCCCGATTTGAGTTATGTTGAGAACACCGCGAAGTCCATTCAGCCCCACCTGGTCAAGGGCCAACTGGTGGTTCTCGAATCCACCACGTATCCCGGCACCACTGAGGAACTTGTTCTTCCCATCCTGGAGAAAAGCGGGCTGCGCTGCCCGATTGCTTCCGGCCCGGAAAACGAAAATGTCCCGCTGGATTTCTTCCTGGCGTTTTCTCCCGAACGCGAAGACCCTGGCAACAAGCAGTTCGGGTTGGCGCAGATTCCCAAGGTCGTCGGTGGCGTCAATCCTCCCAGCGGCCGCGCGGCCATTGCTCTTTACGGGCAGGTCGTTGCACGCGTGGTGCCGGTCAGCTCCACCCGTGCCGCGGAAATGAGCAAGCTGCTCGAAAACATTTTCCGCTGCGTCAACATCGCCCTGGTCAACGAGCTGAAACTCCTCTGCCTGCGTATGGGTGTGGACGTTTGGGAAGTCATTGACGCTGCTTCGACCAAACCCTTCGGCTTCATGCCGTTTTATCCGGGGCCCGGCCTCGGCGGCCACTGCATCCCCGTCGATCCTTTCTATCTTTCCTGGAAGGCGCGCGAGTACGATTTCTCCACGCGCTTCATCGAACTGGCCGGCGAGATCAACACCTCCATGCCCTACCACGTGGTTGATTCCGTCTCCGAAGCCTTGAACCTGCACAAGAAGAGCCTGCGCGGATCCAAGCTTCTCGTTCTCGGCGTCGCCTACAAGAAAGATGTGGACGACCTGCGCGAATCCCCAACCCTGAAGATCATGGAAATCCTTCAGAAGCGCGGCGCCGATTTCGATTACAACGATCCTTATTTCCCGCACCTTCACAAGATGCGCCATTACGACTACTCCAACATGAAATCGGTGCCCCTGAACCCGGAAACTCTCGCCAAGTACGACGCCGTGCTGATCGCCACCGATCATTCCAGTTACGATTACGCCGCCATCGTGGACGCGGCAAAGCTCGTGGTTGACACGCGCAACGCCACCCGCCGGGTGATGCGCCACCGCGCAAAAATCGTTCTCTGTTAGGAGTTCATGTCCGCACACATCGAGGAAATCCGGCGTCAGTTGGCGGAAAGCGCGCGCGTCCAGCAAAGCTTTTCCGACGCTCTGGTCGCACGCATCTCTGAATTTGCCCAGCGCTCCGCGGGAGCCATCCGCCGCGGGGGTAAATTAGTCTTCTTCGGCAACGGTGGCAGCGCCGCAGATGCCCAACACCTCGCTGCAGAGTTGGTTGTTCGCCTGCGCACCGAACGCCCGGGCCTTCCGGCGCTCGCCCTCACCACCAACACTTCTGTTCTCACCGCCGCAGGCAACGATTATGGTTTCGAACGCATATTCTCCCGCCAGGTGGAGTCTCTTGTTGGCCCCCACGATGTCGTCGTGGCTCTTTCCACCAGCGGCACAAGCCCCAATGTGGTGAAAGCCGTCGAAATGGGCCGTTCGCGGGGCGCTTTTCTGGTTGCCTTAACGGGAGAGACCGGCGGCGCGCTAGCCGGCAAGGTAGACATTCTCCTCGACGTGCCTTCCCGCGATCCCCAGCGTATCCAGGAGGCCCACATCACCATCGGCCACATAGTCTGCTCCCTAATCGAACATCTAGTAGCCGCTAACTAACCTTTGGAGTGCGGAAGCTCAGCTTCCGCTTTTGAGCATTCCACTCCGCCACCGAGCCAGCTATTATCTAACAAACTCGCCGTCGAGCCGTCCTACTTTACCTTCGTCAATTCCACCCGAGCCGTGGCAATCGGTAAAACCGCCTCCATCAAAACCGGCAACCGCTCGACACCATCCGCCAGGTAAAGCCAAAAGTGCGCGTCCTTCATCTCCACCCCGTTATCCATCACATGAATCTCAATCTTCGTAGTGACGTATTTCCCGGCCGCCACGGTGACCTTCTGCGACTTTCCCGCCAGTACCGCACGGACGTCATACAGTTTGTGCCCGTCAAAAACCGGCGAACGCAGTTCCGTCGTCTTCGCCCAATCCACCCCGCGCAAATACATCAGCATCCCAATCGGATCGCGCGTTCCCGGCAGCACGCGCGCCGCCACGGCGTTCGCCGGCGCAGGCTCGCGGCTCGAGGACATCATGCGCTCCACGGTATCCACTTTTTGCCCGCGTTCGCTCAAATGCATTTCGTATTGCAGGCTGGTCAGATTCGCCGCATCGCTGTAAGAATCAAACTGGTCGTCCAGCTCAAACACCATCCGGTAGGGGTTTTCCGTATGCGCGAACGCCTGTAAATGCCATGCATTCTTGCCCGCAAGATTCCGCCGCTCCCCCACCAACACCTTTAGATCGGCCACCGTGGTGTTCAGCTTGGTCACATTGGCCGCAAACTCCAAAGTTTCTCCGGTTCGCGGCTGAAAGGGAGGAGCCTCGCCGCTCGCTTCCTTGCCCACTGGGGGTTCGCCGGCAGAGGGTTTCCCACTCGGTGTCGCGCCGGGTTGCACCGGTTCACGCGGCGTTACAATCACGGGCGCCGACAACTTGGCCGCCTTCCGAGCCGCAAGCCGCCAGTACGTCCACACCCCAGCCGCCAGCAACACCAAAATAATCAGTAGCCCCACGCCAAGTTTCTTGCCCATGCTTTTTGTGCGACGCTCCCGATATTCGGCGTTCCCGTGTACCGCTCTCATCGTACAATAAGATGTCTTTTGCGGCAGGAGGCGGAACGCATGCGCTACCTGGTTACGGGCGGCGCCGGTTTTATCGGCTCAAATACAGTTGACGAACTCGTGCGCCGCGGCCACGGTGTCGTCGTCCTTGATGATCTGTCTTCGGGCAAGGAAGAAAACCTTGCCGAAATCCGCGGGAAGATCACCTTCATGAAGGGCTCCATCACCGACATTGAAGTGGTCCAGAAAGCGATGGTCCAGGCCGATTACGTGATTCACCTGGCCGCGCGAACTTCCGTGCCGCGCTCCGTGAAGGATCCCGTGGACACCAATCGCATCAACGTCGACGGCACTCTGAATGTCCTGGTTGCCGCCCGCGATAACAAAGTCAAACGCGTCGTATTCGCCGCGTCTTCCTCCGCCTATGGCGACACTCCCACTCTTCCCAAGACCGAGGAAATGCAGCCGATTCCCATTTCTCCTTACGGCGTTTCCAAATACGTCGGCGAACTCTACGCCCAGACCTTCGGCCGCTGCTACGGTCTCGAAAATGTCTGCCTGCGTTACTTCAACATTTTCGGGCCGCGACAGGACCCCGATTCTCCCTACTCCGGCGTCCTCTCCCGCTTTTCCACCGCTTTTCTCGATTCCACGCCGCCGGTCGTCTTCGGTGACGGCGAGCAGACCCGCGATTTCACCTACGTCGAGAATGCTGTGCAAGCCAACATCCTCGCCTGCGAAGCCCCCAGCGCCTCCGGCAGAACCTTCAACATTGGCACCGGCCATGCCATCTCTCTCAACCAGGTTTTGCAAATGCTGCAAACGGCCTCCGGGAAAACTTTGGAAACCAAGTACGAGCCCCCGCGCGAGGGCGATATCCGCGATTCCCTCGCGGATATTCAACTCGCCAAAGAATTCCTGGGGTACGAACCCAGCGTTACTTTTGAAGAAGGCCTGGCCCGCACTTATGTCTGGTACCAAGCCCACCACGAAAAAAACGTAGCCAGCTGACCACCGCATCCTGTAACTCTGGCCTTCCAGGCTTGCGGATTCCCGCAAACGTCGGCAAAACTCTCTTGGGTGGGGAATGCCTGCCCTCGCGACGAAAAGCCTCACCCCTCAACGGGGTGAGCTACAGGAGCTCGGATTTTCCCGGCTCCTTCCCTACAATTCTGGCAATCCGCGTGCTAGGCTAGCACTTCATTTCCATGGACCGATTCGCCGCGTGAACCCATTCCTCTCCATCCCCGCCCCGGGCCAAACATTCCGCCTGTCTACGCTTCTTCTGCTGTGCGCTTTCCTCGCAACGCCGGGGTCACCCCAGCAGACTCCGGCACCGCCGCCAACCGGCAGCACCGCCGAAATCACCGCGCGTGGCGCGCAGCGCCGCGTCGGCACCACCTACTTTGCCGATGACGACGTCGACGTTACCTATGGCGGCATGCGCCTCCGTGCGGATCACGTCGAATACGACGACACCACTTCGCAAGTCATCGCCCGCGGCCACGTCATCTTTGACTATGACAATCAGCACCTGGAAGCCGATGATGCCAACTACAATGTCGCCTCTGGCCGCGGTGTTTTCAAGAATGTCCGCGGATTCCTGAAGCTCGAGCGGCGTCCCAATCCCCGCCTGCTGGTCTCCCGCAATCCTCTCTACTTCGAAGCCCAGGAAGTCGACCGTCTCTCGGAAGACGTCTATGTGGTCAAGCATTCCTGGATCACTATCTGCGACCCCACGCAGCCCACCTGGCAGTTTTATGCTCCCAAAGCTAAAATCACGTTGCAGCACCACGTCGCGATGGTCAATTCCAACTTCCGGCTCTACCGCGTGCCGCTCATCTGGCTGCCCTACGCCACCGCTCCGGCCGGCGAGCGCATTCGCGAATCCGGATTCCTCCTGCCGCTCATCGGCAACAGCAACCAGAAGGGATTTGTTTTCGGCGACGCCTTCTATTGGGCACCCCGCACCTGGTTCGACACCACCCTGGGCTTCGACTATTTCAGCCGCCGCGGCACCGCGCAACGCGGCGAAGTCCGCGCCCGCCCTTTCGAAAACACCACCATTCGCTATGACTATTTCGGCGTAATCGACCGCGGCCTGCCGCAAGCCAGCGGCCCGCCGATTAACCAGGGCGGCCACCAGCAAACTCTGGAGATCAAGTCGCTGTGGAAACATGGCTGGCGCTTCGTTGCCGACTACAACGAACTCTCTTCCCTCACATTTCGCCTGGCATTTTCCGACACCTATGGCGACGCCATCAATTCGGAAATCCGCAGCGCCATTTTCCTGACCAACAATTTCCAGGGCTATAGCTTCAACCTGGCCACCTTGAGCGACCGCAGCTATCTGGAACTCAGCCCGCCCAACAGTGTTTTCCTGCGCAGCGTGCCGGAAGCGCGCTTCAGCTCCGTCGAGCGCGCTCCGTGGCGGAATTTACCAGTCTATTTCTCCTTCGATTCCTTCGCCGGGGCGGTTCATCGCGAAGATCAGTTTCTCGACACACCTAATTTTGTCGCCCGCACGGAATTTTCTCCCAAGGTCACCATCCCCTTCCATTTCCGCGAATTGTTCGGACTTACCGCTTCGGCAGCGTTTCGCACCACCTACTACGGCGACTCGCTCAATTCGCAATCTAACCTTGCCGGCCAGTCCATCACCCGCAACACCGGCGAATTCGCGCTGGAGCTTCGCCCCGCCACTCTCGAGCGATTTTTCGACCGGCCGCGCTCCCATCACCGCTATAAGCACACGATCGAACCCCTCGCGACCTATCGCTACGTCACCGGGGTCCACAACTTCGCCGACTTCATCCGCTTTGACAGCAACGCCACTCTCACCGACACCAACGAAATCGAATACGGCCTCGTGCAGCATCTCTACGTCAAATCGGGCGACGAGCAACCCGTCGATTTCCTTTCCTGGCGCATCGTACAAAAACATTATTTTGATTCCACTTTCGGCGGCGCACTGGTCCCCGGCCAGCGCAATGTCTTCGAGGCCCTGGACTCCATCACCGCCTTCGCCTTCGCCTCCACCCCGCGCAACTGGTCGCCCATCGTCAGCGACCTCAAACTCACTCCCGGCGGGCACTACGACGCCGAGCAGATCCTCGAGTACGACCCGCAACTCCAGAAGCTCACCACCATCGGCACCCTCCTGAAGCTCAAGCCCTACCGCGAATTCTTTTTCACCGTCGCGCACTTCCGCTTGCAGGGCGACCCCATCGTCCAACCGCTCTCCCAGCAGATCCGCGCCATGCTCGGCTACGGCGACATCACCCGCAAAGGCCTCAACGTTTCCACTGGCATCAGCTACGACATTAACAGCGGCACTTTGCAGAACCAGTTCGTCCAGGTCGGCTACAATGGCGGCTGTTGCGGCCTGGCCGTCGAATATCGCCGCATTAACCTGGGCACAGTGCGCGACGAAAATCAGTTTCGCGTCGCGTTGATCCTCGCCAACCTCGGCACCTTCGGAAATCTCCGCCGCCAGGAGCGTATCTACTGATGCGCCTGGGTACGGAACTCGCCTACGCCTCGATTTCCGAGATTGGCAAACTCTACCGCCGGCGTAAACTATCGCCGGTCGAACTCACGCAATTTCTCTTGAATCGCATCGACCATCTCAATCCCCTTATCAATGCGTATCTGACCCTCAATCGCGAAGCGGCTCTCCAGGACGCGGCGGCCGCCGAAGCCGCTCTTTGCAGCAAGTCGCGCCGCAAATCCAGCCGCGACCTCGGCCCGCTTCATGGCATCCCTGTCTCTCTGAAAGATAATCTCTACACCAGGAATCTGCGCACCACCGGCGGCTCGCAAATCCTGCGCGATTTTCTGCCGCTTCACGATGCCGCGGTTGTCATTTCCCTGAAAAATGCCGGCGCCATCCTCATCGGCAAGACCAACCTGCATGAATTCGCTTACGGTGTGACCAGCAATAATCCCCACTTCGGCCCGGTGCGCAATCCCTGGGATCTCCAGCGCATTCCCGGCGGCTCCAGCGGCGGCTCCGCAGCCGCGCTCGCGGCGGGCCTTTGCTATGCCAGCATCGGCACGGACACCGGCGGCTCCATCCGCATTCCCGCATCATTGTGCGGAGTGGTTGGGCTCAAACCGGGCCTCGGGCGCGTCAGCAGCGAAGGCGCGATTCCTCTTTCTTCCACGCTGGATTTTGTCGGCCCGATGGCCCGGACTGTCGCTGATGTCGCCCTGGTTTTCGAAGCGATCGCCATGCGCGGCAAAAATGAACGGCGTCCCCGCGCCGCTCGTCTTCCTTCCACTCGCGCGCGCCGCCCGCGCATCGGCATTCCCAGACATTTTTTCCTGGATATTCTCAGCCCGGAAGTTCAGCAAGCATTTGAAACTTCACTTCGCACTTTGAAAAAGCTGGGAGCCAGGCTGAAGGAAATTTCTCTGCCGTATATTCAAGAAACCGAACTGGCGGGCAATCACATCGCCTGGCCGGAAGCGACTCTTTATCACCAGCAAGCCGGCTGGTGGCCCAATCGCGCGGAGGAATATGGAGAAGACGTCCGGGAGCGACTCGAAATGGGCGAGAAAGTGAACGCTCTCGATTATCTTAGAGCCCTCGATCTGCGCGAAAAATTCATCGCCGGCTTCCACCTCGCCCTGCTCGAAAACGAAGTGGACGCCCTCGTGACCCCAACCACGCCAATCGCCGCGACGCTCATCGGCCAGGAAAATATCTCCATTGGCGGCGCTGATCACCTCACCCGCGCCTTGCTCTTGCGCCTCAATCGCCCCGCCAACCTCGGCGGCTTCCCCGCCATCTCCGTTCCCTGCGGCCTCACGTCCTCCGGACTTCCACTCGGCCTGCAATTCCTCGCCGGCGTCACCGACGAAATCCTGCTCCTCGAACTCGCTTCCCGCTTCGAACAAGCCTCCCCATTAAGTGCCCGGCCTGATCTAAGCTCGTTCGAATAATCTTTTCCTTGAGAGCCCCTCCCCGTTCGTCGTCACGGCATCCTTGCGCTTCATCACCCAACTCCCAATCACATAGCCGAGCGTCCCGGTAACAATTCCCCCAAAAATATCCGCGATGTAGTGATACCTTCCCCAAATCGTCGACACGCACATCAGGAACACCAGCGGTGCCATGACCCAGAACAGCCACCGCCGGAATCTCCACGCGCCCCACAGCACGGCAATCGCTCCCGCCACATGCTCCGAGGGAAACGCCGCTCCCCGCACGCGCCCATAATGTTCAATGAAATTGATCGTCGCGGTGATCGGCCCACCCACCAGCGGCGCCTTCCATGCCCCGGCCATCGAAAACCACGGACTCTCAATCGGAAAACACATTGCGATCAAATAGCCGATCGAATAACCCGCCATCGAATACGTCATCACCGACCAGTACGCATGCCACTCCTGCCGGTAATATAAAATCCCGCCCAGCACCACCAGGTACACAAAATACGTCAGGTATGCGAGCTGCATGAACTCATTCCGGCCGGGCGTAACAAACTGCTCCAGCCAGATCGAAGGATGCACGCCGGTCAGCCAGTAGTCGAACCCGATCAGCTTCGCATCCTGCCACTTCGGCGTAATCAAGGTCATCAATTGCGCCAACTCTTCGAAACAAAACAAAAAGAACAAGTGCGGATACCAGTGCCGCCAGAAATGCCACCACTGTGCGGCAAACGACGCCCCTTCCAAGCGCGAGAGCTCTGCCGAGCGCGCCTCCACCAGGCACAACGCCAGCACCACGCAAAGCACAATCGCCCGCACTCCCAGCAGTCGCAATGGATGCCGCAGATGCTCCGCGAACACCGCGATCAGCACGCTGGACACGCCAAAATATCCGAACGCCATCCACTCATAAGCGCCGCAAGCCGCCCAGGCCGCCGCGAATTCCGACCGCAGCCAAGCCAGCGCCCGCTCGCCTATTCCCTGTGTAACACCCAAAAATGCCGCCTCCCCTTGATAAGAAGCCGGAACCCCCAAGGCTTGCACAACTATCTCCGATTGCCGCTCTTGTGTCTGCTTTCTATTCATGGATGTGTCCCAATTATTTTGAGTTTTACTTTATCCTTTAGCGACTTTTCCGAAGCCAACTTTTTCTCCATGTGCCAGCGCCAGATCGCCCAATCCCGCAAATTCGCGGTCTTCGCCAGCTCCTTGCCGGGATTTACGGCGTGTGCGTGTCCAACAGCATCCAGCATCGGCTGATCCCGCAGCGAATTCCCATACGCGTGCGATTCCCGCAGGTCGATCTGCATCGCGCGCGCCACATTCCCGATCGCTCTCCTCTTCGCTTCCCCAAGAATCGATTCGCCCAGCACTCTTCCTGTAAACATTCCCGCGCGCTCCTCAATCCGCGTGGCGCTCACCAGCACTTCCCTCTCAAGCCCGCGCGATTCCAACTCGCACTCCAGCGCCATCGCCGCCATCCTCGCCACCGGCTTCACCATTCCGCTCACCAGCACAATCTCGTGCCCCCGCCGCACATGCCATTCCACACGCGCCACGCCCTCTTCGAAAAACGCAATCGCCTCAACCGCTTCCACAACCTGCTCCACCCGCAGCCCAGTCAAGTAGCGCTTGTTCCCCTGCGCAATCGCAGCCAGCCCCCGCGGCAGCAGTCGCGCCGCCTCCGCTCCCCAACGCGCATAATTCGCCCACGGAATCGCGCCGCCGCGCCGCAACTCCCGAAACATTCGCCGCTCCAGCGAAGGCCCCGGCACCAGCGTCCCGTCAATATCAAAAAACGCCGCAACCCGCCACGTCTGTTCCCCTGCGCCGCTCATCCCGCGTCTCCCCGTGCCACCTCTCCCGACTTCCCCGCTGCCAGATTGCTCGCCAGAAACTTCCAACCCTCCACCAACACCGGCAACCCGCGCACCACGCAGAAAATTCCCGTCATCCACGCCAGCGTTTGCGCGCCCGCGCGAATCGCCGCGTGCGTATCAAGCGTCACCGGTCCCAGCAGCGCCACTGGCCCGCGCGTCAGCGCCAGCTCCAATCCCAGGTAGCAAAAACACGCGCACTTCATCGCCGCATACAGCCCCCGGCTCCAACGCGACGCCACTAACGCTCTCGCCCAAGCGCTCTGCAGCATCGCGTTGGCGCCCCATCCCGAATACCCGGCCTTCATCGCCAGCCCGCGTAGAAAATCCGTCGCCGCCCCGCGCGCAAAAAACAGCATCGGCAACCACAGCGACACCATCCCCACCGCTGCGAAGTACGTAAAAAACATGTTCTCGATCACCCGGTCGCCCAGAATGTCGAGCTGCGCTCCCACCGGCGTAGCCATTTTCTTCGCGCGCGCTAAGTACCCGTCCACGGCATCCAGCGCAATCGCCGCCACCGTCAGCAGCACGCCGAGGAGGTTCATCCACGCCCCATGCCCAAAAGCGCTGACCGCCAAAAATCCCACCAGCACTCGCAGCAGTGTCACTTTGTTCGGTGTCCAAACCATGCGCACCCGCCGGCGTCTGTCTCGCCAGCTGAACAAAGCAAAGTCCTGACCATCCGCCCGCCAGACAACCCTTCTCTTCTCAGCCCTTTGCAAGCCGTCAAACTCGCGTCGCCGCCTCTTCCTGCCAGCCGAATCCGCCACCTGTCCCTGTAACCTGTCTCCCTCTCCCTCACTCCAACCAATGCGTCTAACTCATCGTGATGCGAGCCACCCCGAAACATCGCGCACATCCATCTGTGCGAGAATAGAAACAGGGGGAAAGTGCGGAAACATCCCCGGCGCGACGAAACTTAAAATGTCTCAACCACGAGCCTTCCAATCATGAATGCTGCCACCGACGTCCCCCTCGCAGCCGCCTTTCTCGCCGGGCTGATCTCTTTTCTCTCTCCCTGCGTGCTTCCGCTCGTCCCTGGCTACATCTCCATGCTCTCCGGCATCGGCGTCGAGCAGCTTCGCGAAGAAGATGCCCGCAGCTCCGGCCTGCTCGCTTCGGCGCTGTCCTTCGTGCTTGGCCTTTCCGTCGTGTTCATCACGCTGGGAGCTTCCGCCAGCGCGGTGGGCGAACTTCTCAAGCAAAACCGCAACGCGCTCACTCCCATCGCGGGCGCTCTCGTTCTGCTCTTTGGCCTTCACCTGCTCGGGGTCCTCGCGAAGCTAAATCTTCGTGCCGGCATCGTCATCGGCACCGTCCTCGCGGCATTCGGCGTAGCCAGCCTCCTCCGCCACGCCCCGTTGTTCGCCGATTTCCACGCGCTGCACTTCTTCTCTCTTTCTTTCATCTTCTTTTTTGGCCCGGCCTTGGCCCGCTGGCTGAATCGCGATGTGCATTTGCGTACCTCGGTCGCCCGGCCCAGCCTGTGGAGTTCCTTCCTTCTCGGCTTCGCGTTCGCGTTCGGCTGGTCGCCCTGCCTCGGCCCGATCCTTTACAGCGTTCTCGCTCTTGCTGGAGCCAGCGGCACCGTCGCCCGCGGCGTCCTTCTCCTCGCCGTCTATTCCGCTGGCCTCGGCGTGCCCTTCGTGATCACCGCTCTCGAAATGAGCCGTTTCTTGAAGTTTTACCAGAGCTTCCGGAAGCACCTGCACACCGTGGAGCTCTTCAGCGGCGCATTGCTGCTCTTCATTGGCAGCCTCGTTTTTCTGAACAAGCTGGCCTGGCTCACCGGCAAGTTAAGCTTCCTCACGGCCATCACCGGATGGCTGGAGCAATCCCTCACCACCGGGAAGCACGGGCTGGCTTTCTCCGTGCTGCTTGGCCTGGCCGTGGCCGCCCTCTTCGTATTTGCTATCATTCGTTACAGGGAGATTTTTACCTCTATGCCCCGAAAGAAGACTGCGCTGGTTATTCTCACCGTTATCGCCCTGATCGGCGTCACCATCTGGGCCGACAAAGCCACGCGCGTCTCCGGCGCTGCCGCCGGCCCGGGCGGCATTCAAGTGGACAACCAAATCGCCGGCAAGCCCGAGCCCGCCCTAACGTTGAAAGACGTCGACGGCAAAGACATCGCGCTCGCCGACCTCAAGGGCAAAGTCGTCTTCGTCAATTTCTGGGCCACCTGGTGCGATCCCTGTCGCATTGAAATTCCCTGGCTCATCGCCATGCAGACCAAATACGGCCCCAAGGGCTTCACCGTCGTCGGCATCGCCATGGATGACGAGGGCAAATCCGTCGTCGCCCCGTTTGTCGCCAAGGAGCGCTTCGACGTCGATGGCCAGCAACTCCCAATGAACTACCCGATTCTTCTCGGCACCGACGAAGCCGCGGACAAGTTCGGCGGCCTCCTCGGCTATCCCAGCAGCTTCCTCATCTCCCGCGACGGAAAAATCATCACCAAATTCCAGGGCCTCAAAAGTGAAGAAGAACTCACCAAGGCCATCGAGTCTCAGCTCTAAACGAGGCGCTCGCGCATGCTTACCGAACACGACTTCCAAAAAAAGGCCGACCTCGCCTTTGAAGACTTGAAAAAACGCCTCCTGAATCTCGGCGATCAGCACGGCTTCGACGTGGAAGGCGAGAGCGGCAAGCTGGAAGTTATCTTCGAAGAGCCCGAACTTGCCAGATTCGTCATCTCTCCCAACGCGCCCATCCGCGAAATCTGGATCTCCGCGCTCTCCACCAGCTTCAAACTCGCCTGGTCCGAAAAGCGAAACACCTTCGTGCTCGAAAAAACCGGCGAAGATCTTCTCGCGGTCATGAGCCGCGTCGTCTCCCAGCAACTCGGCGCTCAGGTGACGGTGTGAATCGCCACCTCACTGCATTCGCCGCTTGCCTGCTGGCCGCCGCGCTCGTTGTTGCGCCCGCGCTCAGCTCGCAAACTCCTTCCGGCAAAGATGTCGTCGCCCCCGCGGCCTACGCCTCACACGATCCCGTCGCCCGCGGCATGTCCCTGCAAGTTGCCGTGGTCATGAAAATTCGCCCCGGCTTTCACGTCAACGCCCGCCAAGTCACCGAGGACTATCTGATCCGCACCGATCTTCACGCCGAAGTTCCCGCCGGCTTCAAACTCGGCGAAATCGCTTATCCCAAGGGCACGCTGCAAACCTTCACCTTCTCGAAAAACAAACAGCTCAATGTCTACACCGGCAACGTCACCATTCTCTTGCCGCTCACCGTTCTCCCCAGCGCCCCGCTCGGCCCCCAACACATTCCCCTGAAACTCCGCTACCAGGCCTGCAGCACCGAAATCTGCCTGCCCCCCGTAACCAAGGACGTCGATACCACCCTCAACATCGTCGCCAACTCCTCCGCAGCCAAACCTGCCAACCCGGAAGTTTTTTCTTCCAAATAGTCCACCTTGCGCATAGTGCTTTGAACACCGGCAACCCAGTGTCCTCGGGCTCTCGCACCCCGCTCCTCTAAACTGGTTGTGCATGAGTCTCCTTGCAGAAGCTCCTCCCGCACACCCGCGAGATCCCTCGCCTGAATTACCTGCGCCGCCTGCCTCCCAAACCAATTCCTCTGGCGGGGCTCAACTGTCTTTCGCGATTGCCATCTTTCTCAGCGCCTTCCTCCTCTTCCAGGTGCAACTCCTCCTCGGCAAACAGATCCTTCCCATCTTCGGCGGCGCCCCCGCCGTCTGGACCGCCTGCATCCTCGTCTTCCAGCTTTTCTTTCTCGCGGGCTACGGCTACTCGCACGGCCTCGCCACTCGCCTCGCCGTTCGCAGCCAAGTCATCCTTCACTGTGGTCTTCTCGCGTTTTCCGTCGTCCTTCTCGCCTTCCTGAGTTTTTTCCGGGGCACGCCCATTGGACTCGGACCCAACTGGCGCCCTTCGTCCGGCGCCGATCCCACCTGGACGATCGCCGAATTTCTCATCCTCGCCATCGGGCTGCCGTTCACTTTGCTTTCGGCCACCAGCCCGCTGCTCCAGCACTGGTTTTCTTTCGCAGCTCCCAAAATCTCGCCCTACCGTCTCTATGCCCTGTCCAACGTGGGATCGCTCCTGGGACTTGTCTCCTATCCCTTCCTGATCGAACCGCACTTCCGCGTCAGCACCCAAAGCTGGGCCTGGGCCGCCGGTTATTGCCTCTTTCTGGTTTGCTGTTTTGTCTGCGCACGAAACGCAGCCCGCTCGATTCCCGCTATTCCCCCAAAACAATCTTCGCCCTCGAATTCAGCGGTGCACGCCTCACCCGTAAAATGGTCGCTCCGCCTCGGCTGGATCGCCCTCGCCGCCTGCGCCTCCGTCCTCCTCCTCGCCACCACCACCCTGATTTCCCAAGACATCGCCGTCAGCCCCTTCCTATGGGTCCTGGAATTAAGCCTGTACCTGCTCTCCTTCATCCTCTGCTTCGAGAGTGACCGCTGGTTTCGCCGCGAGATTTATTTCCCCCTGTTCGCCGTCGCAGTCGGTTTCGTCATTCTCGTCTCTCTCCCCAACGCACAATATTCCTTCCTAGCGCAACTCGCCGCCTATTCCGCCGTCCTCTTCACCGGCTGCATGGTCTGCCACGGAGAAGCCGCCCTCAGCCGCCCGGGTAAGGAATCCCTCACCCTCTTCTATTTCTGCATCGCCACTGGCGGCGCGGTCGGCGGAATCATCGTCAGCCTGATCGCTCCCGCAATGTTTCCCAACTATTGGGAATATCCGCTCGGCGTCCTCGGCTGCATCGCGGTGCTCCTATCGGTTTCCTCGCAGGATCAATCGTCCTGGTGGTACACCGGCCGCGCCTCGCTCGCCATCTTCATTCTCGCCGGCGTAGTTCTGCTCGCGCCCTCCGTCGTTGCCCCAGTCTGGCCAAAAGCCCCGCACCTGCCGCAGTCACTCCACTTCTTGGCCGCTGCAATCTTGTTCTGCGCCGCAATCTTCAAATACGCACTGGAGCGCCGCGACCCGCGCAAAGTTCCGGCCACAAGCCTGGTCCGCGCCGCCTCCAGAATCGCCCTCGCACTGCTAGCCGCCGGCCTGATGATTCCGCAAAAAGCAGCCCTCTACCACGTCGTCGCCACCTCCAGAAATTTCTACGGAGTCCTGTCGATCTTCAATGTTGAAAAAGAAAACTACCTCGCTCTGCGCTACGGCAACACCCTCCACGGCTTTCAGTATCAAGACCCGCAGCGCGCGCGCCTCGCCACCGGATACTACGGCCCCGGCAGCGGCGCCAATCTCATTATCACCAACTCGCCGCAACATCCCATGCGCGTCGGTATCGTAGGAATGGGCGTGGGCACGCTGGCCGCGCTCGCCCAACCCGGCGACGTTTTCCGCTTCTACGAAATCAACGCCGACGTCTACAGAATGTCCAGTTCCGTGCATCCCTACTTCACCTATCTGCGCGATTCCCCCGGCCGCATCGAAGTAGTGCTAGGCGACGCTCGCGTCTCCCTCGAACAGGAAGCCCGACAAGGCGAGTTCCAGAAGTTCGACGTCCTGGTCCTCGACGCCTTTTCCAGCGACGCCATCCCCATGCATCTCCTCACCCGCGAAGCCTTCGCCGTCTACCAGCAGCATCTCCGCTCCCCGCAATCCGCAATCGCCATCCACATCAGCAACCAAACGCTGAATCTCCGCCCGGTCCTCGCCGGCATCGCGCAAGAGTTCAACCTTCACGCCGTCCGCGTCTACCCGCTCCTCCCCACCGGCCCCTTCTCCCAATCCGACTGGCTCCTCCTTTCCGCTGATCCCGCTCCACTCTCCCGCCCGGAAATCCTCCAACACTCCGAACCCTTTCCCGCCAAAACCCAGCCCATCCTCTGGACCGATGACTACTGCGGCCTGCTCCACGTAATCCGCTGGCGCGATTAACGCCGCGGCCACATAGCGAGCTTGCGCGACGCACTTCTACCTTTGCGCTTAGTAAAAGATGAAGCGGAAGGGATCGACCTGTTTCGCCCCCAGCGCCAATCGGGCAGCTCCGGGTGAGCCGCCATTCGTTTGGCGGCCAGCGCTAATCAATCGCAACGGCGGGGTAGTCTTCGATATATTTCTCGCCTTCGCATCCGTAGTACGTGCATGTGTGGGCGGCAAAATCGACTTCATAGTGCACCACTCCGGCACGCCAGCTGGCCATCAAGAACTCGGGAAAAGTGCTCTTCCCGGCCTGGTCGGTTCGCAGCGCCGCGATCAGCGCCTCTCGGTCGAACCGGGGCACATCCGCTGTGCCGGTTAGCAGCGGCGTACCCCGGGTCACCACCGGCCCTTCTTGAGTTAAATACAAACTCTGGCACGCGGGCAGAAACCACTCATTGCGCGTCACTCCGCCGCGGCGCAGGGTCTCCGCCAGGTAAGGAAAACCGCCCACTTTCGGTCTACCAGCCATCGCTCGCTGTTGGGCCGCCTGTAGTTTTTCAATCGCGGTACTCACCGTCGTGCTCCTTCGCTGCAAACATTGACGACGCGTTCCTAATCTCTCGACTGTAGGCCTATGACTTATGGCTTTCGACTTATAACTTATGACTTCTAACTTTCAACTGTCACCTTCCCCCGCTACTTCCACTCCCTCACCGCTTCCCGCAACCGCCGCACTACCCGCTCCTGACCCAGCACCACCATTGTGTCGAACAACGGCGGAGCCACCGCCTGGCCCACAATCGCGACGCGCGTCGCGTTGATCAGCAATCCCGCTTTCACCCCGCCCTCTTCCGCCACCTGGCGCGACGCGTGGTCGCACGCATCGTGATTCCACTCCGGCAACGCCGCCAGCGCATCCGCCAATTTCGCCAGCAGCGCTGGCACCCTCTCGTCTTTCCAGAATTTCGCCTTTGCCGCCGGGTCAATCGGAAATTCATCACTGAAAAACGCCCGCGACCAGCTTGAAAAATCTGGCAACAGCCGGATCCGCGGCCGCAGCAAATCCACCGTCTTCGCGAACCACTCGTGCCCCGCGCCCGCCGCCCACTCGTCCTTCCAAAGTCCGTCCTGCTTCAACTGCGCGGCCACCTCCGGCAGCAAATCTTCGATCGGCAGCTTCTGCAGATACTGGGTGTTGAACCACTCCAGTTTCGCCCGGTCAAACACGCCATTCGTCCGGCTCACGCCCTCCAGCGAAAACTTCTGCAGCAGGTCCGCCGTCCGCAAATACTCCTCATCCCCGCCGGGAGACCACCCCAGCAGCGCCAGAAAGTTCCGGAACGCCTCCGGCAAAAATCCCTCCCGCCGGTACATATTCACGTCCGTCGCCCCATGCCGCTTCGACAGCCGCGATTTATCCGGCCCCAGAATCAGCGGCACATGCGCGAAAATCGGCGGTTCCGCTCCCAGCGCCCGGTACAGCAGCACCTGCTTCGGCGTATTCGAAATGTGGTCCGCCCCGCGAATCACGTGCGTGATCCGCATATCAATGTCGTCCGCCACCACGCTCATCTGGTACATCGCCTGCCCGAACTCCTCGCCCTCTTTCCCGGAGCGCAGCAGCACGAAATCCTCAATCTCGTCGTTCGAAAATTCCCGCTCGCCAAACACCGCGTCAAAAAACTTCGTCGTTCCGCCCACCGGCACCTTGAAGCGCACCGCTGGCTTCGCCCCCGGCGTCGAAGGTTTCCCCTCGCGGCATGTGCAGCGCGTAATCCGCCGCACCTTCCCGCCCTCCGCTCCCTCTTCCGCGTGATCCCCGCCCACATACTTCTCCGGCGGGCAATAGCACAAAAACGCATTGCCGTTCGCCAGCACTTTTTTCCCCATCTCGCGGTACAACTCCGTCCGCTGCGACTGGTAAAACGGCCCTTCGTCCCAATTCACGCCCAGCCATTTCAGCCCTTCGATAATTCCATTCACCAGCTCCGGCTTGTTGCGCTCCGCGTCGGTATCCTCGATGCGCAGAATCATCACCCCGCGCTCTTTGCGTGCAAACAGCCAGTTAAACAGCGCCGTCCGCGCCCCGCCCACGTGCAAATATCCCGTCGGCGAAGGCGCAAACCGCACCCGCACTCCCCCTGTTTGTGTCTTGTTCGTTCCCGTCATGGCCAATCGCGTCTCACTCTCTTTCCAGAATCCCCCAGTTTACCGGAACCCTCCGCAGTCCGTCCAACCAACCCGGCCCGGGCAGCAGTTCAGCTTCCGATTTCTCAAAGGCTAAAATCGTTCGCAAGCGTTGAATCGAACCGAACACCACCGTGGCTACGTTTCGATTGGGTACAGCTCGACAGATCGTTCTAAGTGGGAAGTATTGTCGGATCAGCTGATTAGATGGTGTTGCGGCGACCGGTTGAACTCGCAGCGTTAATCGGGCAGTGACTGGCAAGTACAACCAGAACAGCGTTTGATGACCGATCTGTTCCTGAATTTGACAGTACTATTCCCTGAGGAACCCGTGATGCCTTAAGCCGCAACAACTCTCGCAGGCTTGGTTCTCTCCTCCAGCAAAGCCAGCCTTTGTTCGTGTTTCATCGGCCCCCACGGGACAAGTTTCCTGGCCAGCACATCCATCCTGCGAAGCAGAGTCAACTCGATGAAAAGCTCCATGAAATCCAAGTCCCGAAAGACCAGGGAGCCCGACTCTTTCATCTTGTCGCGGATCCGCTCCAGATGGGCGGGCATCTCCGTCCAGTGCAGTCCAGATCGGTGGTGATGACAGAGGTGATACCCTTCGTTCATGAAGATCACCTCATCAACGAGGGTCACTGTATTTACAAAATAATCCTCGGGATGATCCGGGGCACAGAAAGCATGCTGGACCCATGAGGTAACCGACATGATGAAATTCAGAGTGAGAAGAGGAACCAACACGAACGCGATTCCAATTCTCCAATCGTAAAGAAATACAGCTCCGAAATAAACGAAGTATCGCGCAATTCCCCACAACATTCGCTGCTGGTTCTTTACATCGCCCCTGGATTTGAAATAGGCGTAGGGAACCAGCCCGAGAGTCGTCCAAATATTGTCCGAAAGATACCAGAGGAAGTGCAGCCGGCTGGTTCGATCGTAGGCGCTGGTGGCGACAGTATCTTCGGGTCCGCCGTTCTCTTTGTGGTGCAGACGAACATGAACCGTCCGGCCCAGTTCCGGAAGGTCCCCATACAAATATCCGAGAAAGAATTCCACATACCGGCCGAAGATCCTATCGTATTTCCCAGAGAAGTACCCTTGGGGGCGGTGCGCCTCCATGTGTTTGGCGCTGAACATCCGGATTGACCGCTGAAACTTGGGACCGCTCAGTGCAAGATAAAAGGCAATGACCAGTAGAAGGCGAAGTTTCCCTAAAGCGAGTTGCAGCGCGAATATTGGCAGCGCCGTAAGGCTCAGGGAAACCATGACTCGTAACGCGGGCGCGTCCCGAGGATCCCGCAGAACTTTTTGGCCCAGCAGGCCAATGAACCGGTCGTAAGTCCGCGAAAGAAACTGATACGCCTCGCGTAGGGGATGAACCATGCCGAGAAGCTTAGCCACCCAATAGCACGCTAAGGAAAGCACCCCCATGAGCGACGCCGCCACAATGCTGGCCAAAGCGATGGGCACTGACAAGCAGCGAAGCAGAAGTTTCGGTATGGCGTGAGGATTGATCGCCGACACAGACGTGTTGGTTCGAGTGCCATTTTGCACGTCGTTCAAATCCGCTTCCGTTAACTTGCCTGCGAGTTGCATGTTCATCGTTTTGCCCAATGAGCAGCTTCGCCCGGTGTCACACGCAAAAGGACTGTATACCGAAGAAGCGCAAAATTCCACCATCGAACGGTGATGCGTGTTGGATCGGAAACGTGTTCGTTGAACAATGCCTGACCGTCCTAAGGTGCTGCTCCAACTCCCCGCGGGCCGCACGCCCCGGGTACTCGACAACGCACGCTGCTGAGGTAGAATAGGCTTCTTGCCTGCGAACCCAAATCCGGAAGCCCGTGCGAGGCCCTCGGTGGCCAACCCGCGTTTCAATGAGAAGCACAAAATTATAGAACACTACGACGCCGTTAGCCCTTACTACTCCTCCCTGTGGGGCCAGCATATCCACCACGGCTACTGGATCCGTGGCGATGAATCGAAAGAGACCGCGCAGAACCAGCTCATGGATCATCTCGCGCAGCTCGCAGACATAAAGACCGGCTCGCGCATTCTGGACATCGGCTGCGGCTTTGGCGGCACCAGTCTCTATCTCGCGAAAAAATACGCCGCCAGCACCACAGGCATCACCATTTCTCCCGTGCAAGTGCAAATGGCCAAGGAAGCGGCGGCCAAGACCAACCTGGACGCCAGCTTTTTGCTGATGGACGCGGAGGAGATGCAGTTCGCGGAGCCGTTTGACGTGCTTTGGTCCGTCGAATCCATTTCTCACTATCATGATCCGCGGAAATTCTTCGCTTCGGCGGTGAAGTTCCTGAAGCCCGGCGGCTGCTTCGCCCTCACGGACTGGTTTCAGAAAGAAAACCTTTCGCCCGCCGACAGGAAGAAATTCATCCAGCCGATCGAGAAGGGCATGATGGTCGAGCTCCACAGAATGGATGACTATAGCGACTTTCTGGTTTCTAGTGGCCTGCACATCGTCCATCGCCAGGACCTCACGCTCAATTGCGCGAAATCCTGGGACTTGGGCCTGGATATCATCAAAGACAAGAAATTTTGGATCCTGGCCGCGAAGCTTGGCGCCGGATTCGTCACCAACCTGAAATCATTCCATGCCATGCGTGCCGGCTTCGCGTCCGGCAATTTCGTCTATGGCCTCTTCGTCGCAAAAATGCCGGAAAACGGCAGCAATCACACCTTACCGCTCTCTCAAAGCAAGGTGTAGCTGACTTCATTCCGTAGAATCGTGCGACAAAAGGCCATCTTCCACGAGCGGCAAAGAGCATAGGGACGAATCTCCATTTTGGTGAATCATCCAGCCTCAATTGCGCCTGCTATCCCGACAATGCTCCTGTGCACGTGACCCGCGACCGGCTATTCCCTGGCCGCGGAATACTGCGCCACTCGCCTAGGTTCTGGGAAGTCGGACTACCGGAAAAGTTCTTACTAGTACGCACAATCTGCCCAACTTTCGGCCACTGCCTGCCAAGTCCAGTTGGCCGGCGAATGGACCCCAGATAATTCGCAGTCTTCCTACGTAGCTTGCTCGAAATCCCTTGAAACATAACCGGCGGCACTCCTCGAATGCGAGTAAACTGAACTCACCATGGAAAAACTCGCAGACTTCCAAGTCGCTGCTCGCAAACATGGTTTCGTTGACGTGGAAGAAACCGAAGACGGAACCGTTCTCTGGTTAAGAAGGCCGACGGCGGATGCGGAAGACCGCCTGTGTCTCGACAGCGCTTCAAACACCGCAACAGTCTTCTGGGCCACGATTCCCTGGAAGATAAACTCGAAATCATTTCGTTTCGTTTCCGAGCTGGAAGGCTGGTTCACGGCCACCGCTAAACCGCCCGCAAAATAGGACAACTCCCAACAAGGCACCCGATCGGGATCAAACCCGTAATCCCAGCCCGTTTCGCATGCCCCTCCCCCGTGCCCCCTTCCCTACTATCTTTTTCGCTACCAGTACTTCCGTAGGCTTGCCCCCTGTTTTTTCCCTGCCTCATAATCCTAAGTGATTCGTTTTCTGTGCGGTTTGGGGTGACACGTCGAAGTTGCAGGGTGCGCGTAACTCAGCTTCTTAGAACAGTTTCCTGTTCACGCGAGTGATCCACCCACTTCTTCCTCTCGTCGCTTTTCAATTCCCTGCGCCCGCGGAACGACACGATCCGGCCCAATGCCTCAAAGCTTCATCGCTCTCGGCTTGCTTCTCGGAACACTCCTCATAGGTGTGTTCTTCGCCTACATTTTTTCGCTCAAACGCCAGAACTATCTCCTCTATTGGACCGCCGGCTGGACCCTCTACGCCCTCCACTATCTCTGCCCCGCGCTCGCTCCCTGGATCGGCGCGAACACCGCCCTCGCCTCCCTGAATCATGCACTCTTCGGTTTCGCCGCCATCGCTTTTTTCCTCGGCGCGCAGCGCTACACCCATCACGAGCTCTGGATCAAGCCCGCCATCGGCGCCGCCGCCGTCATCGCCGTCTGGTCTGCCGCCAGCGCGCTGAACTACCTCCCTGTTCCTTCCTTTATTCCCGCCGCGCTCATCTACGTCGCCGTCGGCTACCTCTTCTGGAACGAAAGCCGCCATCACGAAACCCTGGCCGATCGCCTCCTCGGCGTAGCCTTCTCCGCCTGGGGCGTGATTTTCCTGGCGATTTTCTTGATGCAATCCGCCAGAAAATTCCTCGGTGATGCTCTCCCGACCATTTCCGCGCTACCCGTCGCTTTCGTCTGCATGCTTCTGGTCATGGCCGTCTACGAAGAAGAAAAGCGTCGCGTCGAGCGCAACATGCTGGCCCTGTCCAATCTGAATCTCGCCACCTCTAGCTTCGTAGGCGGCGAAATCCAGCGCATGCTCGCGCAAGCTCTCGACCGCGTCCTCGGCGTTGTCCGCCTTCCTTCCGGCGCGCTTTTCCTGCACCATGGCGACACGTCCGGCCCCACTTCCGTGGTCTCCGCTGGCATTCCCGACGAATTCTGCCGCGCCACCCAGAGCGAAGGCCTTGACGACTATCTCGTCGGCCTCGTCTCTCGTCTCGGCGGCCTGCTCGGCTTCCGCGATCTGCGCGACGACAATCTCACCGCCCTCGAAAATGACGAACCCCTCCGCCGTTTCCGCGAACTCGCCCTGCAGCAAGGCCTACGCAGCGTCGTAGTCATCAGCCTGCAAGCCAAGGAGCAAGCCTTTGGCCTCCTCCTTCTCGGTACTCCGGACAGCCGCCGCTTCACGCCCGCGGAACTTCGACTCCTGCTCGCGCTCGGCCACCAGATCGGCATGGCCGTCGAAAACAGTTTTCTGATTCAACAGACTTCCCGCCGCTCCGAGGAACTCCACGTTCTCAACGAAATCGGCCGCGCCCTCAGCTCCACTCTCAACAAGGAAGATCTCCTTCGCAAAATCTGGGAAGAGCTCCGTCGCCTCTTCGACGTCGAAAATCTTTACATTGCCTCACCCGATCCCGTCCGCGACGCCATCAATTTCGATCTTGAAATGATTGCCGGTGAACGCCAGCCCATGCGCTCGCGCCCCGCGGGCAATCACCTCACCGAATACATCATCCGCACCCGCCAGCCCGTCCTCGTCCGCGAAAATTACGTCACCGAAATCCGCAAGTTGGGCATTGATCCCATCCGCACCGCCGGCTCCTTCTGCGGCGTGCCGCTCGTCGCCTACGACCAAGCCATCGGCGCCCTGTGCATCTTCTCCGACCACGACCGCGCCTTCGATGAAGGGCACCTCGAACTTCTCCGCGTCCTCGCCAGCGAAGCCAGCATCGCCATCGAAAACGCCCGCCTCTTCCAGAACGAACGCACCAAGGCGCGGCACCTCAGCCTGCTCAATCTAATTTCCCGCGACGCCATCGCCACTCTCAATCCCGACGAAGTCCTCACCAAAATCATCGAGCAGCTCGAAGCCGGCCTCAATTACGATCACATCGGCATCGCTCTCCTCGATTACACCACCCGCGAACTTGTCATCCAGGCGGAAAGCGGCGCACGCCGCGGCGCGCTCGGGCGCCACTTGCCCCTTGAAGCCGGCCTCATCGGCCAGGTCGCGCGCACCGGCAAAACCGCAACCTACCGTTCCCTGCCCAACAACGCGCAAGGCGCCAAACCGGTCCTCCCGGAATCCTCCGCTGCCATGGGCCTTCCAATTTTCTACGCCGATCATCTCCACGGCGTTCTCTATGTGGAATCCCTCCATCTCATCGATTTCTCCGAGGAAGAATCGCTCCTCCTCCGCACCCTCGCCGACCTGATCTCCGGCGCTCTCCACAACGCTCTCACCTTCCAGAAAGCGCAGGAGCAGGCCATCACCGACGGCCTCACCGGCGTCAAGACTCATCGCTTTTTCATGGAAGCTCTGTCGTCCGAGTGGAAGCGCTCCTCCCGCGCCGGCCGTGCCTTCGCGCTCGTGCTCATGGACCTCGACCGCTTCAAATTCGTCAACGATTTCTACGGCCACCTCGAAGGCGACCTGGTCCTTCAGCGCGTCGGCCAGATTCTCGAAACCAATTGCCGCCGCTCCGATGTCGTCGCGCGCTACGGCGGCGATGAATTCGTCATCCTGATGCCCGAAACTACCATGGAGCAGGCCCGTCAGCTCTCTTCCAAACTTCGCGGCTGGGTCGCCGCCGATCCGCTCCTCCGCGAAAAAAATATCAGCGCCAGCTTTGGCATCGCCTGCTACCCGCTCCACGGCGCGTCGCCGCAGGAACTCATCCAGGTCGCCGACGCCTCCATGTACCTTTCGAAGCATCAGGGCGGCAATACCGTTTCCACCGCCGACCACGTGGACCCCAACGAAGCCCGCCGCTGGAAGCGCGACGTCCTCGAAGCCTATCTCGGCGTCACCCTCAAGCGCCTCTTCACCACCGGCCCCGACGCCTTCGAAGAAATTTACTTGCGCCTCCGCCAGTTCACCGATTCCCTGCCCTGCACCGAAATCGCCCAGGAAACCCCGGCCGATGGCCCGCGCGCCCTTCCGCAATCCATTCTCGACACTGTCACCTCCCTCGCCTATGCCATCGACGCCAAAGATCAATACACCCAGGGCCACTCGCAAAAAGTTTCCGCTTATGCCGCTCTGCTCGCCGAAGCCCTCTCCATGAGCGATCTCGAAGTCGAGGAAATTCGCCTCGGCGCCGTTCTTCACGACGTCGGCAAAGTCGGCATCCCCGAGGCCATCCTCAACAAGAGCGGCCCGCTCAATCTCGAAGAGTGGGACACCATGAAGACCCACGTCACTTTCGGCGGCAAACTCCTCGAGCCCCTCGTCCCGCTCGAACGCATCCGCCGCATGGTCCTGCACCACCACGAATTTTTCGACGGCTCCGGCTATCCCGAAGCCCTGACCGGCGAAACTATCCCTCTCGGCGCGCGCATCATCACCATCGCCGATTCCTACGACACCATCACCAGCGACCGCAGCTACAAAAAAGGCCGCACCGCCGAACAAGCCCTCTCCGAACTGGAGCGCTGCGCCGGCACCCAATTCGATCCCCGCCTCATCGAAGCCTTCGTCCGCGCCATGCGTCAGCTCCCCAACCCCATCATCGAAGTAGCCTCCCTACTCTCCCGCACGTCCTAGTGGCACACGCTTCAGCCTGTGCACCCTTCTTCTCTTCAATCCCCTGTAGGCGCATGGCTTCAGCCATGCAAGCCCGCCCGGGAACGCCAACCTCCCGATTGGCGTTCCTTCTTCTCTTCCTACACACCCACCCCGCCCTCTTCTTGACGGCATCCGCGTGCTGACCTACGATTACAGAACTCTTCATAAATGCGCACTCCAGCCAAATCATGATCGGCCAGGAATTCTCTCACTACCGCATCGTCGGGAAACTCGGTGGCGGAGGCATGGGCGTAGTTTACGAAGCCGAAGACACCACCCTCGGCCGCCACGTCGCGCTTAAATTTCTTCCTCCCCAACTTGCCAACGACCCGCAAGCTCTCGAACGCTTCCGCCGCGAAGCCCGCGCCGCCTCAGCCCTCAATCACCCAAATATCTGCACCATCTACGAAGTCGGCGAAGCCCAGGGCCAGCCCTTCATCGCCATGGAATACCTCGATGGCCAAACCCTCAAGCACGCCATCCAGGGCCGCCCTCTCGATCTCGAGAGTTCGCTAACGCTTTCCACCGAAATTGCCGACGCCCTCGACGCCGCCCACACCCAGGGCATCGTTCATCGCGACATCAAGCCTGCCAACATTTTCGTCACCCGCCGCGGCCACGCCAAAATTCTCGATTTCGGCCTCGCCAAACTCGAAAATCCCGGCAGCGCCCCCACCTCGCAGGATCACGGCGCAACCCTGGGCGCCGAAGCCGACCATCTCACCAGTCCCGGCACCGCTCTCGGCACCGTTGCCTACATGTCTCCCGAACAGGCCCGCGGCAAAGAACTCGATGGCCGCAGCGATCTCTTCAGTTTTGGCGTGGTGCTCTACGAAATGTGCACCGGCACGCAACCCTTCCGCGGAGAAACCACTGCCGTCATTTTCGAAGGGCTCCTGAACCGCGCCGCTTTGCCGCCCCAAAGATTAAATCCCGAAATGCCTCCAGATTTGGATCGCATCATCACCAAGTCCCTCGAAAAGGACCGCGACCTCCGCTACCAGACCGCCGCCGAGATGCGCGGCGACCTGAAGCGCCTCCAGCGCGACACCGCCTCCGGAAAAACCGCGGCAGTCAGCGTGGCAGAACAAACCGCGGCTCACTCCACAGCCAAAACGAAGTGGATCATTCCGGTTGTCGCTGCACTAGTCCTGCTCCTCGCGGCGGGAGGCTGGTGGTGGTTCCGCAATCGCGGCGGAGACGCCGTCCGCTCCGTGGCTGTCCTGCCCTTCGTAAACGCCACCGGAAATCCCGACGGCGAATACCTCAGCGACGGCCTGACCGAAGACATCATCAATCGCCTCGCTCAATTGCCGGAACTTCGCGTCCTCTCTCGCAGCACGGTCTTCCGCTTCAAAAATAAGGACGAAGACCCGCAAAAAATTGGCAAAGACCTGCAAGTTCAGGGCGTGCTCACCGGCCGCATCACCCGCCGCGGCGACGATCTGGCCGTGGAAACCGATCTCGTAAGCGTTTCCGATGGCACCCAAATGTGGGGCCAGCGCTACACCCGCAAAATCTCCGACGTCGCGGCGCTGCAGAACGACATCGTCGGCGACCTCTCGCGAAAGCTGCGCACCCAGGTCACCCACCAGGAAAAAGAGCAGATGTCCCTGGGCACCACCACCAATTCCGAAGCCTACCAGTTGTACCTAAAAGGCCGCTTCTACTGGAACCAGCGCACCAAGCAAAATCTCCAACACAGCATCGAAAGCTTTCACCAGGCCATCGCCCTGGATCCCAACTACGCGCTGGCCTACACCGGCCTCGCGAATGCCTACGAAGTTGCCAGCGGCTATGGTGCGCTGGAGTCCAAACAGGCCCAGCCGCTCGCCGAGGAAGCCGCCAAACGCGCTCTCGAACTCGCCCCTGACTTGGGCGCCGCCCACGCGGCGATGGGCGCCGTGCTCGCCGCGCGCCACGAATGGGACGCCGCCGATCGCGAGTATCAACAGGCGCTCCGCCTCGATCCCAAGGATGCCTTCAGCCACTATTTCTACACTCTCACCGTGCTCATGCCACAAATGCGTTATGACGAGGGTATTCGGGAACTTCAGCGCGCGCTTGAATTGGAACCTGCCTCGTTGGCCGTCAACGCCAACTATGGGGGAATTTTCACGATGGCAAGACGCTACCCCGAAGCCAAAGCAGGACTCGATCGGGCCATGGCTCTGGACCCCAACTTCATCATCACCCACGCGCGCCTTCGCGAATATTACGAAATTCAGGGACAATTCGAAGAAGCCCGCCAGATTGCCATCCCCTATTTCCCCGAAATCATCAAGATGCCGGCGCACCCGGGAAAAAATGAATACTGGCACGGACTCATCGAAGTTGCCCGGGTGCGCTCAGAAAGTTCTGGCGAAAGTTTTACCGAACGCATCTTCCAGGCGGTGGCCTACGCGCAACTCGGGGATCGCGACAAATCCATCGCCTGGCTCGAAAAATCCGCCGCCCACGACGACGATCTCCTACCCAATTTCATGCGCTACCCCATCTTCGACCCGCTCCACAATGATCCCCGCTACGTCGCCGTCCTCCGCAAACTCAACCTCGCCCCTTAGACCAAAGACAACCCGGCCAATCCCATTGCCTGGATTCCGCCGATCGTACCAATCCAGGTGCCCGATGACCGTTACCGGAAAAGTGAAGCCCCGCTTCAAACGTTCGGCTACGCGCCTACCCCGATTTAGTCGGCCGTTGCCGGAGCCGATTATTCGTGGCGCGAGTATTTATCTACACCCGTCCGACGACGCATCGGGATTGGGAGGGCCATCTCCTGTTTAGTTCTCGTCGGGGCGAACACCGCGGGGCCGCTAGCGGATCAATCCCCCAAGACAATGTTCAGGGGTAAAGCCCCTTAGACTGACGAGGACTTTTCCCGCATTGACGATCTATTTGTCGCTTGTTCCTGGCCTGACACAAACGAAATTCGCCGCGTCGTTCGTTGCGCCCGTGCCCTTGTAGCGAGTCTGCAGCGGAAAGGGGCAAATTGGGCGTGTGCCTCCGGTCGGAAAATTCTCAGCGACGCGAGGATCAAACGGTGCGCCGCTGGGAAACGGCGAGGCGGTATTTGTGTTGGCGGCGATGATTTCATCGGGCGCAACTCCTTGTTCGACCCACGTGGTGATTGCTCTCAGCAGGTTTGCGTTGAAGCTATTGGTCGCCGGCCCGCCGCCGCAGTGCGCCATGTTCGGAATCATGAACAGTCTTGCGAAGTCGTGCGCGCGCCCGCCCATTACCAAGTCCAGCAGGTTGTAATACTCGACCACATCAACGCCCGAAAAGATGCCGTCGTTGACGGAGTCATACATGATCATCTTTCCGTGATGGTTCTTGAAAGGAAAGAGGAAAGGTGACGGACCAAAGGGAGTCCCGGTCATGAAGTCCATCGGACTTTCCGGGTAACCCGGCGCCGGCTTGTAGATCGTCGGCGCGTCGGTATCGAAGTTGTAGTTGAAGACGAATGCTTCTTGCCCGTTGCTTCCGGCTACCGGAGTGACCGCCGGCGGATTCGTAAAGAGCATGGGGATTGCTCCCGCGCCCAGCGTGAGGTTAATGGCGGTGTTGGTGTTAGGCGCTCCAAAAAAGGAGACGTTCCAGGCTTGCCAGCCGGCGCCAAACGCCGTCGGCGGATCCCAAATGCCCGCATCCCAAAACCAGCTGGAGTACAGTGGCACACCGTGCGAGTTCCTGGGGCCGGCGTAAATCTTCTTGAGCGCGTCTACTTGTCCTGCGGTGAGGCACGCGCCGCCGTGTGGCGTGTTACCATGCGCGCCGTTGGAGTTGCATGTGTACGCGGCCAGTGCGGGGTACACCTTGTCGTCGGTGCACGCCAGGTAATTGTCAATAATTCCGTCAACCAATCCGTCCAGCGCATCGCACGCGCTGAGAATCGCCGCCGAGGCTACCTCCAAATCCTGCGCCTGAAAAGTGGGTGGTAAATAGGGCTGGCCGTTGCTGTCCAGGCTCGTGGCGAGCGGGGCAAGCTGCTGTTCGTTCCAAGCCTCAGCGACAGCGGCGCGCGGCAAATCAAAACCTGGATTTCCCGCCACCAGCCCATCAAACAGGTCGGGCTCGCGCTGGGCTGCCACCATGGCGTCGCGCCCGCCGTTTGAGCAGCCCCACAGGTACGAGTATTGCGGATCTTGCCCGTAGTACCGCGAGATAATCAGCTTCGAAATTTCCGCCGTTTTCGCGATGCCCTTGTAGCCGTAATCCACACGGGCCTGCTCGTCAATGCCGAAGTGTGCCGTGCCACCCGCGTTGCTGTCGTCGTCAATCCAACTGAACGCCGGGTTTCCGGGCGCGTCCTCGTGCCCCCCGTCGTCAGCGGCAACCGCCCAACCTTGGCTCAATTCGCTGCCGGCGCTTCCCTGCGGACTCGCAACCGAGCCGTCCGTGCCGCCGCCCCCCATCATCTCAAACCGGCCGATCCAGGTATCGGGCAAGTTCAGCTCGAATCCGATGCCGTAAACGAAATGATCGGGGTCCTGGCCGCTGACGCGCTCGTCAATCACTCCGATGACGTTGCAGTAGTTGCCGCCCGGATTGCTAACCTCGGTCGCGCTGATGATGCGCGTGCTCGGCAACGACAAATTCGTGAGACTCCCGCAACTCATCGTCGGAGCTGCGGCCGACGCTCGCGCGTCCTGGGCGCCGGCGCTCGCAAAAGGCCAACTCGCAAGGACGATTAACGCAAACAAACTCGAAGCCGTTCGCTTCACGTTCATATTGACGCCTCCTCAAACGGCGGAGTAACGGTACTCTCGAGACTCGCCGGAGCCGGTCCGCCTATGCCGTCGGCGCAATCTTGCGAACAAAACCGCGACACTCTGAATCCGCGCAATGGTTCTGTCAAGACCTAAAACGATATATTCCACATACCAAAAAGGTATTTATATTAGAAAGGTATGGTCGTCTCGCCCCTTCCGCTATACTACGCAGCCTTATGGAACTTCATCATCTTCGTTATTTCGTCGCGGTGGCCGAAGATCTCAGTTTCACGAAAGCCGCGCGGAGGCTGAAGATGGCGCAGCCGCCCTTGAGCCGCCAGATCCGCTCCCTGGAAAACGAGATTGGCGTGCTGCTGTTCGAGCGACGCTCGGGAAAAGTCTATCTAACCGACGCCGGCTCCCGTTTCTTAAGCGGAGTCCGCTTGGCGCTGGAACAAGTGGCGCTCGCCGTTGACGTTGCGCGTCAAACTAAGGGCGGTGAGTTGGGCACCGTGCGTGTGGGGTTCGGGAAAGGCCTCGGCGATGTCGTCAGTCTTGCAATCAATCAACACATGCGTTTGTTCCCGAAGATTGAGGTAGATGTTCGAGATGTGCTTTCCGGCCACCAGAGCCCGGCACTGCTGACGCGCATCATTGACGTCGGGTTCTCACACGGTCCCGCGACCTCGCTCGAACTCGCATCGGAGAAACTCTTTAAGGAGAGTCTCTCGGTGGTCCTGGCACGCTCCAACCCGCTGGCTAAGCGAAATCAGCTTCGTCTGAAGGATCTGCGCCATGAGACCCTGCTCCTGATTGATCGGTCCATCTCTCCGCATTTCCATGACCTGGCGCTCACGCTGTGTCGCGACGCAGGACTGAGTCCCCGAATCGTTCTCACCGAATCGACTGTTTACGACGAAGCTGGCGCAATGATGGCGGCGTCCGGGAAGGGCGTATTTCTGGCCGTCGGCAAGAGTCCTTGCCATCCGTCGTTCGCCGATCGCCTGGTGGCCTTACCGCTCCGGGAAACGCTGGCAACCCTGGAGGTGCATGTGTTGTGGCGGAGAGGCGAATCCTCCTCGACGGTTCTGAACTTCATTGAAACTACGCGAGCGTTGCTGCGGCGCGGATCACGGGTGTTGGATATGCGGAACTTCCCACGCATCGGCCGGCCAGCCTCGGCGCTTACAAGGCAGAGACTTCGGAGTAAGGCGTGACATCCGGCGGCCTTTTTTCTGTCTCGTGGGATCGGTCTGGACCCTTAGGACTCCCCGAACTGACCACTATGTTAGGACTTTCATGGAGCGGAAACTGTCTCGTTTCAAAGAACCATCAGGATCAGTGGTTGTCGCCACCTGGTGTACCCAGTGCTTCCATCAAGTGCGACGCCTCATCAGCGGTGACAAAAGCGATGTTTTTCTTCGACTTCACTCATGGTTGAATATGGCCTCCGTTGCTGCGCCTTCAGCCATGCTAAAGGAAGGACGGTGTCAGCGTAATGAACCGGCGAACTTTCTTGAAAAGATCGGCGGTAATTTGCTCCCCAAATTCATGCGCAACCCCATCCTCGACCCACCCCACAATGATCCCCGCTACGTCGCCGTTCTCCGAAAACTCAACCTCGCCCCGTAATCCATAAACAGCTCCGCCGACAAGTCATTTGCACTTTTGCCGCTCACGAGACAACCCCTGGCAGTCCACCGCCGATCCTCTCACATCGGAATCCGCGGATTCCCCTCCCAATTCCCGAAATCCATTTGTCGCGTAACACCATTAATCCGAAGTTTGCCACGGACTGGACCGCCTTTAGACCGCGTGCATATACCCCGGGACAAAGACTTCGGTGACGAACGATTCCAGCGAAGTAGGTGTGGTGTTTCTCGCCGACCGCGCTTCTTGGGGCGCGATGAGACCCGCATTCGCGCCTTCCCACATTTCAATAATTAGTTTTGCGGTCTTTTCAGGCAAACCCATCTTCCGAAGGTCTGACTCAAGTATTGGGCTCGATACTTGCACATAGCTAACATTGGGCTTGCCGATTGCCTTGCCCACAATGGACGCCGCCTCGTTCATCGAAATATCTCGCTGTCCGTGCAGTTCCTGTATCGAAGTACCGGAAAAATCTGGGGACGCTAGGCGAGTGGCCGCATAAGTTCCGATGTCTTTCGTGGCTATCCATGGCAAGGGCACATCACCCCGCATTCCACCGGGCAAGGTGCCCTTTGCCCGCAATGGCGCCATACTCATGAACAGATTCTCCATGAAATACGCTGCCCGCAGGTGCAGAACATTGAGCCCAGCGATTCGATCCAGTTTTTGTTCCTGATTGTGCAACCCGACGATGGGACCGGTACCTTTCGCGTGTTGAGCGCCAATACTACTTAAATTGACCGCGAATCGCACGTGCGTGTTTGCGATTGCAGCGGCGTAGCAATCAGAAACCCGTTCTTGATGCGCACGCAAATCCTGTTGTGACAAGTCCTCGGGCAGAAGCAGGTAGACTGCGTCCGCGCCGGCAAAGGCTGCCATCAGGTAAGGAACGTCTCCGACCCTGCCGACAAAGGGTTCCGCACCTAGTCCCACCAATGGTGCGAGCTTTTTCGCATCTCGTCCAAGGGCGCGAACCTTTTCGCCTTTTGCCAGCAACACTTCCGCCACTCGTCGTCCTGTACGTCCCGCTGCGCCTGTCACGACGATCATTTCGGACTCCTGGAATTGCACCACACAATTTGGCAGCTCTGGACTCCGCCAACGGTCGCATTCTAACCGACCTAAGCGCTCTCGCCGCGAATTAGTATTTCGGTGCCGCCAACCCTGGTAGGTCCGCTTATCGGTAACTTGGGACTGGGACGATCTTCTTCAATTCTCGCTTTAGTGTGGCCGTTCCTTCCAGCGGTTAATCGATCAGAAGGTCATTTTGCCGCTGGTGCTGAGTCCTCGGCAATGGCGGATGCTGCCAGATTGGCGCAGGCCAAATTGGGTCTGGAGGCGGATCGCGTTCTCGAATTCAAACTGCAGATTCCGGGCTACAATGGCACCACCTTGTACAAGGAGATTTGTCCATGAAGAAGATTAAAGGACTGCTCGTAGTTCTGTTTCTGCTGACTGGCGGCCGCTTTGCGCTGGCACAGGACGCAAAGCCGGCGGACCATCGCACCGTCGCGCAAGAGATGGACAAGAGCGTGACCGGGGTGGAGAAGGAATTTGTTTCCGCAGCCGAGGCCATGCCGGAGGACAAATACTCGTTTGCACCCGCGAACGGCGAATTCAAAGGTGTGCGCACCTTCGCTCAGCAGGTGAAGCACGTTGCAGCGGTCAACTACATACTCGGGGCCTCCATCCTTGGAGAAAAACCACCTGTCGATGTGGGCGGCGAGAGCGGCCCAGATTCGATCAAAACCAAAGCGGATATCTTGAAATTCCTCAAGGAGTCGTTCGCATATTTCCACAAAGCAGTGGGTAGCATCAATGAAGGCAATCTGCTGAATCCCGTCAAGAATCCCTTCGGCGAAGGGATGGTCACGCGACTGTGGCTGGCTACTCTGAACGTGGGGCATTGTTTTGACCACTACGGCCAGATGGCGGAATACCTGCGGATGAACGGCATCGTACCTCCCGCCAGTCGCCAATAACTGCAGCGGGTTAGTTTCCCGCAAGCTGCGACGAACAATCACTGACAGTGTACCGTTAGCGCACTATCAGTGCGCGACAAGTTGAACTACTCGCCGTTTGGGACGGGCGTCTCCACTTCTCCGATTACCGCCAACCAAATCGTTGTACAATAGGCCCACGTTGTATGCCACGGTGCACCTTCCGCCCCGGACGTTACATTTCCGAATTTGCACTGAGAATTAAGTCGCTCCCAAGAAAGGACCACCCATGAGAAAAAGAATAGTTGTGCTCACAGTTTGTTTGGCAGTAGCTGCACCCCTATTTGCTCAGAAGAAAGAGGAGGAACGGCTCTCGAATGCCGCCACGGCCATGCAAGCGATCCTTGGCGAGAACAATGGCCTTCCCAAGAATATCCTCGATCAGGCCGATTGCGTCCTGATCTTCCCAAGCGTCAAGAAAGTGGCCGTCGGAATCGGCGGCAGTTACGGCCGAGGCGCGCTCGTTTGCCGTAAAGGCGCAAAGATGAATGGTGAATGGGGCGCGCCTGCGATGTATAAGCTCGACCAGGGCAGCATCGGGGTGCAACTAGGTTCAACCGCAACGGATTTTGTGTTGGTCGTCATGAACCAAAAAGGCGCGGACCAAATTCTGAACGGCAAGACCAAGCTTGGCGGCAATGCCGCTGCGGCTGCAGGTCCCAGCGGTGCCCAGGCTACCGGTTACAACGCCGATGCCATGAAGGCGGACGTTCTCACCTACTCGCGCTCCAAGGGACTCTTTGCCGGCGTTTCGCTGGAAGGCGCTTCGATGGACACCGACGACGATGCCAACAAAGCTCTGTACGGCAAACAGAACAGCGCGAAGGATATCGTCACCGGCGGCCAGGCGGTCATTCCGGCGGCCAAGCCGCTTGTTGACGCGCTGGACAAAGTATCACCAGCTCATAAATAAGTTTCCTCAACCCAAAGCGCTCACAGAAACGTGGTCCGCGGTTGCAGGCAGTCTGCCAGACCGGACCTGCTTGCCATCGGGCAGTCCTATTGCGAGCTCTCGCGCGAGCCTTCATCACCATCACCCTCTCGCGCGAGAGGATCGCCATGATTCCCGCCGGTAAGCTTTAGTAGTACTCAAACCCTCCTCAATTCCCACCCTTTTGTCTCCTCAATAATTGCCCCTTCGAGCGACCATTTTCTCCTGCAAGAAATCCCTGTGAGTACGTTCTCTTCCTGAGTGAGGCACAACCTATGAAATCCTCTGCGTACCACTGTCTCTATTCGTCGTCTGGCAATCTCCAAAAACTAACTCTGCCGATCGCAATCATCACCCTGCTCGCCTTTGGCACACCCGGCCCTTTGCTCGCCCAGGATTCCACCCACTCCCCCGGCTGGGTCGTCATCTCCGTCCCCGACTATCGCGCCCTCCGCGTCAAAGCCTATCCTGCCGAGCGCGAGCCCGAGCCGCCTCCCGTCGACGCCACCCTCACCCGCGTTGACTACGATCTCCGCGTGGGCACCGACCTCGCCTCCGGCCGCGCCACGCTCACCGTCGATGTCCTCAAATATGGATGGGTCCGCGTCCCCATCCCCGCCGGCCTCTTCGTTCGCGAAGCCAAGCTCGACGGCAAATTGCTCTCTCTCGCTCCGCCTGTCGCCGGCAAAGACCCCACGCAACTCTCCGCGCTTCTCTCTCATCCCGGCCGTTCCGTCCTCACTCTCGAAATCGCTCTGCCCATCTCCTCTTCCGCCGGCGAAGAGCGCTTCTCCATTCCTTCCACGTTCTCCGGCGTCACCAAAGTCGCTCTCGAAATTCGCCGCCCGGGAGTCGACCTCTCCCTCAACGGCGGCCTCTTCTCCGATTCCGCCGATCTTCCCAACGGCGGCGGCAAGTGGACCGCCTACGGCAAAGGCGCCGAGCCAATGACCTTCTCCTGGCGCCGCAAAACCGAAGATCACCACTCCACTCTGCCCCTGCGCATGCGCGGCACGCTCACCCAGTTCGTCGGCCTCGGCGAAGACTCCACCTCGCTCACCGCCAACGTCACTCTCGAAATCACCCAGGGCGCCGCCAAGGAAGCCCGCATCCAGCTCCCCCAAAATGCCACCATCAATCAGGTGCAAGGCGCGCTGGTCGCCGACTGGGAAATGAAGCCCGGCGAACTCCTTATCACCTTTCTCGAACCCGTCGAGCAAGCCGCCAGCTTCGTCATCACCGGTGAAGCCACCCTGCCTCACGATGGCTCGATGGACATCCCGCTACTTCGCCTAACCGGCACCGAGCGCGATTCCGGCGGCGTGGCCGTTGACGTCCTCGGCGCCGGCGAAATCAAGGAAGAGTCCATCAAGACCCAAGGCCTCGAGCGCACCGACGCCAGCGATCTCGGTGAGCCTGTCACCAATCGCCAATCTCCCGCGCTCATCGCCTTTCGAACTCGCTTCGGCGACGCCAAGACTCCGCGCTCTCTCCACATCGTCGTCGCGCGTTACGCCCAACAAGCCGTGCTCATGGCCAACGTCGAAGAAGCCCGCTACCGCGTCCTGCTCACCAAGGACGGCAAGTCCCTCGTCGAATCGCGCTATGCCGTGCGCAATAACCAACGCAACTTCGTCAAAGTCACTCTTCCTCCCGGCGCAACGCTCTGGAGCGTGTCTCTCGCCGGTAGACCCGTCCGCCCCGGCTCCGCCCCCGATGGCAGCCTGCTTCTCCCGCTGGCAAAAACGCGTGCTGGCGACGACACACCCGAATTCGCCCTCGAAATCGTCTACCTTCTCCCCGGCGCTTCCTGGAACGACAAAGGCCGCCTGAAACTTTCTCTTCCCTCGCTCGATCTCCCCATCTCGCGCACCGGCCTCCAGGTTTTTTATCCGCCGCTTTTCCGGCTCTCCTCTGAACCCGGCTCATTCCACGCCGAGGCCTACGTCAATCCGCTCTCCCCCGTCCTCGTCGCCTTCATCGCCGAACCGCCCGTGGACACGCCACTGCCCGCGCCTTCAGCCTCTCCCGCGATCAGCAGCGCGGCCAGCACCTACGCGATGACGGACATGGACATGGCAAGGTCCGACAAATCCAAAGACGCCAAGCAACTCGTCGACAAATTCCACGCCACCGAACGCGGCGTTCGCGCCACCGGCATTCTTCCCGTCCGTGTGGATTTCCCCGCGTTCGGCCCGTCTCTCTATCTCGTCTCCGAACTCACCAGTGAAAATCAACCTCCGTCCGCTGAATTAACGTACCAGCAGGACAAAAAGGCAGGTGGCAAGTGAAACTCTCTCTTCGCAGTTTCTGCAACGGACTCCGCCAGTGCTTGGCTCCACAGCCTCTGCAGCAGCAACCAAACTGTCATCCCGAACCCGCGCCTTTTGCGGGTGAGGGATCTGCTTTTCGCGACCACACCATGAAAAAGCAGATTCCTCACCCCGTTCAAAAACCGAACGTGGTTCGGAATGACAAGCCGGGGCATATGCGCATCAACAGCTTCGCCGCTACTCTATCGATGCTGCTCTTACTCGCTTTCGCGCTTCCCTCTTTCGCCCAGCAAAAACTCGATCCGCCGCAACCCGCCCCCGGCAACGTCACCCTTTCCCTCGACGAATACAATCGCCTGCTCGCCCTCGCCAATCGTCCCGGCAAAAAATCTGAGATCCCCCCGCTCCCCTACGTTCTCAACCGCGCCGATCTAAAATTCCGCGTCACCAATGACGACGTCCTCGGCGCCATCCAACTCGAAGGCGAAACTCTCGGCAGCAACTCCGCGAAAGTTCCTCTGACCACCGGCATGACCATCCTCGACGCCCGCCAGGGCTCCCGCCCACTCCCGCTACTCCTCGACAACGGCACTCACGTCGCCATCCTCCCCGGCGAATCCGAATTCTCTCTCACTCTTGACGCCGGCCTTCCACTCTCCATCGAAACCGGCCGCGCATCTTTCCTTCTTCCTGTTCCCACAGCCGGCAGCGCCCGCCTCTCTCTCACCGTTCCGGGAGATCGCGCCAACGTCCAGCTCAACCACGGCATCATCACCCATCGCGCGACCGTCAACGGCAACACCGAAATCGAAGCAACTCTCGTTCCCGGCCAGATCGCCAACATCTGGTGGGCCACCCGCGAAGTCGTCGCTCCCACCGTCCCGCGCGAAGTCCGCTTCCTGTCCGACGTAAAAACTCTCGTCTCTGTCAGCGAATCCGATCTGCAAATCGCCGCGCTGGTCGACATCACCGTCGTCCAGGGCGACACCGATCAATTCTCCGTTGCCGTACCCGACGGCTTCGAAGTCACCTCCGTCAACGGCCCTTCGCTCGAGGCCAGCGAAATCCAGAATGGCGTCCTTCTCCTTCATCTCGCGGGACACGGTCGCTCCGCCCACGAATTCCTCATCTCCATGGAACGCCCTCTCTCCGACTCCAAAGCCGTCGCGCCCATCCTCGCTTTCAAAGGCGCCCAGCGCGAAACCGGCGAAGTCCTCGTCGAAGGCCAGGGCACCATCGAACTCACCTCCCACGAATCGGGCGGCCTCAAGCGCCTCGACACCAAGGAAATCAATCCCTATCTCCGCGCGCTCTCCCTCTATTCGCTGGAAGCCGCTTTCCGCTATCATCGCCAACCCGACGAATCTCCCACCCTCGCGCTTGAATGGACCCGCTTCCCTGACGCCAGCGTTCTCGCCGCCGCAGCCGAGCGCGCCGTTGTCACCACCCTGGTCACCTCCGAAGGCAAAACTCTCACCGAAGTAAAACTCACGGTGAAGAATCAGGCCCAGCCTTTCTTGAAAGTGGATCTTCCTGCGGGCGCCAGCATCCTCACCGCCGACGTCGCCGGCCAAAAGGTAAAACCCGTGCAAGGCGCCGACGGCAGCCGCGTCCCGCTCCTCCGCACTGGCTTTCGTCCCGCCGGCGCCTACACCGTTTCCTTCGTCTTTATCCATTCTGGCTCGCCCTTCGCCAAAAAAGGCGACTCCGATCTCTCGCTCCCGAAGATGGATATCCCCATCAGCATTCTTGAATGGGAAGTTTTCCTGCCCGAACAATACAAAGTGAAAGATTTCGGCGGCGACGCCCTCTCTGCCTCTCTCTGGCCTTCAGTTTATCCTGCGGTGGGTTACGGCGCGGGCAATGGCTTCGGCGGTGGAGTGGGCATTACGGCCGGCGCAGGAGTGGCCGGTGGTAATTTCCAGGCCGGCGCCGTCGTCGCGCCTTATGTTGCGAACGGCCGCAATTTCATGGCCCTCACCCCGCTCGCAACCGACGATCTCACGCCGGGCAAACTCGGCGGGTCAGTCATCGATCCCTCCGGCGCAGCCGTCGGCACCGCCCAAGTGCAAGTCCAGAACATCGCGACCCACGCCACCTGGAGCGCCTCCACCACTTTCGACGGCCGCTGGATGCTCCTCGGCCTGCCCTCCGGCAGTTATCAAATCACCGCGACCGCTCCGGGCTTTCAATCCACTCGCTCCACCATCTCCTATGACCCATCCCATCCCGCCGCCTACCAGATCGGCCTGAACATCGGCACCCTCTCCGAATCCATCGAGGTCTCGGCAAAATCCTTAACCATAGACACGGAGAACGCCCAGATATTCACCCGCAAAGAAAAGAAAAACAAAAACACTCCCCAACCGGCGGCCGCGCCTCCGCCACCTCCACCCGCGTCCGCCAACGTCTACAACCTCCAGCAACGCGCCACCGGCATCCTCCCCATCACGGTGGACATTCCCCGCTCCGGCGTGTCCTACCGTTTTCTCCGCCCGCTAGTCCTAAACGAAGAAACCAAACTAAACTTCGCCTACAAATCAAAGTAGCCATCAGGAACGCCGATCTCCCGATCGGCGTTCCCCCTTTGAGTGCGGAAGCGAAGCTCTCGCTTTAGCAACGTAATCCGCCAGCATCACCTAAAATTCGCGCATGATCTGCCTGAGGGTGGGTCCGCTCTTCCTCTCTTCGCAATCGCCCCTCATTCACGTACTCGTGAATTATTCACAATCGTACTTCCTTCCGTGTGGCTCACACTCTCGATTCGATTGCGTTAAGATTAACTGTATGGGCTCACGGCTCCCCGGTGACCATCTCCGAGAACTGCGTTTCCGCCTCGGGATCACCACGCGCGACGTCGAAAGCCTCAGCCAAAAAATCGCCGAAGTCGAAAAAAATCCCGAATTCCAGATCTCCAATGCCTGGCTGACGCAGCTCGAAAACTCCGATTCCGTTCCCAGCATCTTCAAACTGTATTCCCTGGCCTCCGTCTACCACGTCAAATTCACCGACCTCATGCTTATTTTCGGCATCGACCTGCAGAAAATCGCCCACCACCAGCTAGCCTCTCCTCTGCCCAACACCCATCTCACCAATCTCGAAGTCTACGATGCGGAGAAGACCGTCTCCTTTCCGGTCCGCTTCGACCGTTCCTTCGATCTCGACAACACCAATCTCCTCACCCGCATGGTTGAAATCTGGGGCGAAGTGCCCATCGCCCTCCTGCAACATCTCGATCTCCGCCACAATCTCTACGGCTACGTCGGCCTCCGCGATTTCACCCTGTACCCGCTTCTGCGCCCCGGCTCTTTCGTGCAAGTGGATCAGCGCGTGCACAAGATCCAACCGCTCCGCTGGCGCACCGAGTTCGACCGCCCCATCTACTTCATCGAACTTCGCGACAGCTATGCCTGTTCCTGGTGTGAACTCCAGGACGGACATCTGCTGCTCTTGCCGCACCCGCTTTCGCCGGCCAGCGTTCGTCGATTGGATTATGGAAAGGAAGCCGAAATTATCGGCCAAGTGACGGCAGTGGCGATGCGGTTGACGGATACCCCTGAAGCCGCAGACGACGGCACTTCAGCACCTCTAGCGCGAGCTTGATGTTGCTCAAAAACAGGCGGACCATCGTCGGATCCACTTCCATCGGCACCGCCACGCGGTAAGGCTCAAGCTCCTGCCATGCTCGCAGGAATCCCATCGGATGTTCCCGCGATACTTGCACGTAAAGCTCCAGTTCTTCCACCAGGTTTTCCAGGGACATGCCGGTCAGCCGGTAAAAAATGTCGCGATGAGCCTGTTGCAAAGCGGCGCACGCCTCTTCCGGCTGGTGGCGGGACGACAAACCCTCGTGGTGGTACGTGCCGCTGTTGTAATCGCGCGTCGACGCCAGGTAAATCAGCCGTGACAATTCACACGGTATATTCGCTAACGTCCTGCGCAACAGGTCTTCATACGCGCTCTGATGGCCCCCGAGTTTGCCATATCCGCTCATCGTTGCATTACGCCCCGCCCAGCCGCCACGCGGGTTCCACTCGTCAAGTCCTCCAGCACCCGATCGATGGATTGCGATAACTCCATCGCATGCGTCGCCAGATCCATCAGCGCGTGCGGTCCGAATACGCGGATCAGGCAAACCAGCAACACGCAAAGTAACCGGAATTCCACATAATGGAACAGCAGCCCCAATTCGCGCCCCACTTGCAAATTCTTGCTTTCCCGCGCAGCCAGCCGGTGTTCCCGCATCACTTTCCCCACCGCGTTCGCATTCCTGCATACCCAAAACAATGCGATCCGTGCGCGTTCTGCCCGGTAGATTCGTCGCAGCCGCGCGGACCCCTGACGGTCCACAAACTCCCGGTCTCCTGGAGAAAATATCCGCCGCACGCACGCATTCATCTCCGCTTCTCCAGAATAGCGATGCCGCAATCCATCCGCAGCCTCCGGACTTGCCTCTTCCTCGATATTCCAGGTCGCGCCCAGCAACGAGAGCATCAACAACAGCAGTATCGGTATCCCGGCAAGCACCACTATCTCCGTCAAGGCCGCACCGCCGATCCCATGCGGGCGCGGGCCTGTTCCAGCAACCCGCGTGTGGAGTCCGCCAGCGCCCCGTAATCGCCGCCAGTCTTACTGTCTGGTCTTGATTCCGCAACGTGGTCAAAATTCCAGAGCGCGCCAACCCATATCCCCAGCACCATCAGGTACGAGCAAGGCTGAATGTACGACCACACCACTCCAATGTGATTCCACAAACGCGACGCCGCTGTCAGTTGCAGGACGCTCATGCTGATGAACAGCCCGTAGCCGTACACGATTCCCTTCAAATTTCTCCCGAATGGAATCGCATACCAGATGCACATCGCCACCAGCACCAGCAGCGCGGACGCTTGCACCACCCGCAAACTCCGCTCAAGCTGCTCGGACTTGAAAGCCAGCCACGGGAAAAGTCCCAGCGTTGGATTCTCCAGCACTTTGACAAATATCACTGCAAACACAATCGACAGCGAGGCCCGGGCCATCCTCGCGGTCCCCGGATACGCTCGCAGCCCGATCCGGTAAAGCTCGAAGATCACTGTCGAACCAACCACCAGGCTCAGGTACTGCGTGCTCCAATAGACCTTGAAATATAGTTTGGCGTCCCAATGGTAGGCAATGAAGCGGAGAAACTCTTCCAGGAATACAAACAATATGTAGGAATAGAAAAACGGATACTGGCGAAATAGCTTCTGTTGAAACCCGCGGACAAGCAGCAACCCTTCCAGAAAAATTGCCACCCACCAGATCGTCATGGTGACCATGACTTCGCCGCACTCTCCCAAGACATCCCTGACTCCGGGAGATATTATCACGAGTTGCGGGGGAGAGTAACCTCCCCCTCACTCTAAAAGTTAATCACCCTATCCGGCCATGATCTCTAAGCTACGCTCTTTGGCGGCGGAGTTGTCACTGGTGGGGGCGGTGGTGCTCCTCCATCCGCCTGCAGGAACTGCAAGTCAATCGCCTTTGGCGGCGGAGTTGTTACCGGAGGCGGCGGTGGTGCTCCGCCATCCGCCCGCATCGGATTCACCAGTGCGGACGGCGCGACGCCGACACCCTGTTTTTGGGCGGCAACATCGTGACTGATCGTACCTATTAAAAGCGCAGCAGCCATGAACCCTGCTACTGCACTAAACGTGAGATTTACCTTGCGCAATTTCATTGGCCTCTCCTGAGCTGTTGAGGATGGACGTCCACGAACCCTCGTGCTTTTGGGTTCGAACGTTCAGCACACGGTATGCGGCAGAGGCACAAAATTAGGAATCAGCAATAATCTGGTTGGGATTCCAAGCAGAGTTGCTTCCAGGCCACGTTTTGCAGCCCATTTTCGCTTTCCTTCAGCTTCAGCAGTCCGGCACAACGGCTTTCCTAGCCTGCTGCGATTCCGCGCCGCCTCGCGTTCCGCTATCGTTTGGCCGCTCAACATCTCACTCAGGCCATCTTCATTAGCGCTTCATGTCCGCGTAATTGACTTCATTCCCGATACTTAGCGATTACAGACTCACCAATACCCGAGATTCCCTGAAACTGCGTTGCCTCAATCAGCTAAAGGTCCGGAGTTCTTCGCTCACCCCGCCTCTCTCATTCCGCAAACATATTCGTTCTTTACGCGATCCTCAGCGCCATTTCTCTCTCGCTTGGTATCCAAAGCTTCCTGCCGTTTTCCCCCAAAGCGTTCCGCATTTCAAACAAACTTCGCCGATGGGATCAAACTCTCTCGTTGAGGAGCCGTTTCCCTGCGCAGGCGCGCCCTCCTCCTCAAACTGTCTCGTGACTGCTCTCGCTTTCCTGCGATCCCAGCTCCGCCTTTTTGCCTCTCTCGCGCAGAACGCTGCCAAGTGCCGACAGATTGTCATCCCGCAGGTCGCTTGCCTTCTCATCGCGCCGGCGATTCCAGTTTTCCTCGTGGATTCCGGGGCACGGCGGATTCCTTGCGCCACACGGGCCAACAATTGACGGCCGGCTGTTCACAAGTTGTTCCCGAGTGCCGCGAATATCCGCGGATGTCTGTTCGCGGCACGGTTTTGCCCGGGGCTTTTTTCGGCGTTTCACAAACTCTGGCGCCGCGAAATCATTGTTGTTTGCACTGAAGGAGGAGCCAAGCAATCAATGCGATGGAGACCTGGGGAAAGATTGTGCTGTTCAAATCCTGCCTGCCGCCTCGAAATTATCGTCCTGCGGGGAGGGTCCGAAAACGAATCCGATACTTCGTTGACATGCCATTGCGGTTCGCTGATGAAAAAATCTTATGAAAAACCCGTGGCTACCAAACTCAAGTTTAGCCGCGGTGGCCTTGCCAAAACTTGAAGCTGCGCCCCAATCCCGAATCCCGCCGCCGCAGTGAACGCGTGTTGCTGCAAATACATCTCCGCCTGGAAACTTGCCTCGACGACGGAAAACTCGTCGCCATGGACGCCTTCACCCTCGTCGTCAACGCCCACGGAGGTCTCCTCGAAATTGGCTACAAGCTCCCCAAAGGCCACAAATTGGCCCTGGTCCATTCGGCCACGGGCGCCAAAGAACCCTGCCGCGTCGTCGGCGTCCGCAAATCCCAGGATGGCACCTTCGCCATCGCCTTCGAGTTTGAAAACCCCGCCCCCGATTTCTGGCCCCTCAGCTTTCCGCCCCACGACTGGCACCTGGTCAATTCCAAGTAGCCATTCGGCGCGAGGGTTTTTGGGGCGGGAGGATGTGTGTTATGTATCAGGCGGTAACTCCCCCTCCCCCCTGTTTTTCGTAAGTGACCGAAAGAATGGACTTGAAGTCGTTTGTTTTCTATCGGTTTTGAAGTGACGGAAACGCGGGACTTAGCAGCAAGGCTTTTTGGGGCGGGAAGATACGCGGTGTGTAGAGAATCCTCTCCTCGCGCGAACCCAGCGCGCGATGCGCTTCGGGCAAACATGGGCCATTTTCTCACAATATAGCAATTTAATCAACAGTATTCTGTAGTACTGGAACGATTTTGCGCCGAATGAGTAACGGGCGGGATCGGAAGTTGAGGGTCAAAAGTTACACGGTTGGATTTCCGGGAAAATGGGAACAGATGAGGCGACCCCAAGACCCGGGTACCACAAACCGGAACCCGGGGCAGCCGCCGGTCAGGGGTCGCAGTCCTAGTTTCCGCTTCCGCACTTGATGGGGCTGAATTGACTGAGCGGGCCCGTGTAATCTCCAAAGGTCGGTGAGACCGAAGGCGCGAAGGTCAGGGAGCCGGAACAGATATTTGCTTTGCCGGGTGCCCCGGGTTCCGTTTTTTGGTACCCGGGTCTTGGGTCTTCCGCCTCTTCCTCTTCGCTTCCTGTTATCTGTTCGCTGCGATCTGTTCGCGCTTTTCCTTCTGATCACTGGCAATCCGCCCCGAACGCGGTTAATCTGAAGGGCAGAGACCCACTGCAATGACGATCAAGGTTGAACTTAATCCGGAGACCGAAGCCCGCCTGAAGGCCGAGGCCCGCGCGCAGGGGCTGCCGCTGGAAACGCTTGCCGAACGCCTACTGAATGAAGCTCTCGCGGCACGGCAGTTGTCACAAGGCCAGCTGAGCGTTGAGGAATTTCATCGCATGCTTGGCGCGATGGCGGACGGGTCCGAGAGGCTGCCTGACTTGCCCACCGGGAGTTTTTCCCGTGGCAGTTTTTATGCCGAAGCGGTCCATCCCCGCGCCATTCCTCTCTCATAGTGCGCCGCGGGTACCTAGGGCACCGTCTCTTGGTACCCGGGTCTTGGGCCTTCCGCCTCTTCCTCTTGGCTTCCTGTTATCTGTTCGCTGCGATCTGCTCGCCGCTTACTGATTACTGGTCACTGATATTCTCACCGCGGAGTGGCCCAGATTCCGCATATTGATACCTGGGACTATGTTGCCATTCGTTTTTTTAATGTTTGAACGCCGGCCCAGGTCTCTATTCCCGGATGCGTATCCGATTGACCTCAACCACCAGTAACTTCCCACGGTAGTGCTCCGCCGCGGGCCAGCTCTTCAAATACTCGTTGAGCCTTGCGAGCAAGCGCTCCAGCACCTCGGCATGGTTGCGCATTTGCAGCGCGACGATTCCTTTGTAGTTCTTCGGCGGATAAGTCACGATGTCCGCGAAATCGCCGTTCATGGAAAGCAAGATCGCGCCGATTTCCTGGGCCTTAGCGATCACCAGCCTGTCGGGCGAATCCACCGGCAATAGTTCCCGGAGGCGGTAAACCTGGTGGCCCGCAGCTTGAAGTGTTCGAATGGTTGTGTTGGAAATGCAGTGATCGGCCAGGAACCGCAAGGCCATCAGACGACAGCCTCAAATTCAGACAGCTCGCGCGCATAATCGAGGCAAGCGGCAATCTGCTCGCCCGTAAGGTCCGGAAACTCCGCCAGAATGTCCGTGGAAGTCTTGCCCGCCGCCAGGTAACCCAACACCAGCCCGACGGGAATGCGCGTCCCCTTAATCCGCGGCTTGCCTCGCAGGACTTCGGGGTCGCTGACGATGTGCTGCTTCCATTCCACGCTCATACGCCGATACTAACCCCTTTTTCCGTCATTCGCAAAAGGTAGTGTCCAATGGAAAAGCAAGCTGCTGTTTGCGCGGCCTGAGGGGCTGAAGCCCTGTGTTTTCGCGACGGTTGCGGGACGACCCTTCGACTTCGCTCAGGGCAAGCTGAAGTGGTGCCCTCCCTGCAGCTATTCGAGATTGCGACACAACTCTTCGGCGTTGCTCCAGGCAGGAAGGATGGCGGAGAAGAGGTGGAGCGGACCTACCCTATGCAAAGGGCGCATAGGGTAGGAGACCCAACAACCCAAGAGCACAGGCAGGAGTGCCTGTGCTACCACGGAGCGGCCCACGCGTCACTGCCTGCTGGCCGCCGGGCACTGGCCGCTGTCCACTCCTCTCTTCTGTTACATTACCAATGCAGCGGCATCGAACCTCACTGCACTCCTCCACCACAGGAAGGTCTTTATGCAAACAGCGTCCATCAAATGGATTGGCGAACAGAAATTCCTGGGCACCAGCCCCTCCGGCCACGCGGTGGCGATCGATTCCGACCGCGAATCCAACAAGGCCCCCGGGCCGATGGAAATGGTGTTGATGGCGCTGGGCGCCTGCACCGCCACGGACATGGTGATGATCCTCGAAAAAAAGCGCCAGAAGCTCGCCTCCCTCGAAGTCCTCTGCTCCGGCGAGCGCGCGCCCGAACCGCCCACCGTGTGGACCAAGCTCGACGTCCTCTTCCGCATCCGCGGCGAAGTGGACGAAGCCGCCGTCCAGCACGCCATGTCCCTCACCGAGGAAAAATACTGCTCCGTCGCCGCAATGCTCAAGAAAACGGCCGCCTTCACCTGGCGCTACGAAATTCTTCCCCCCGCGGACGCCAAATGACCCTGCGAACCTCCGGCGCTTGTTTCCCACAAAGCCCCTCGCATACAATCAATCTTCTCAACAGGGTGCAGGGATTACTCAAGGAGAATCATGTCTCGCCGCATCGCCGCTAAAATCACGGCTGTCGCCGGTTACGTTCCTCCGCGCATCCTCAGCAACGCCGACCTGGAAAAAATGGTGGACACCACCAACGAGTGGATCATGGAGCGCGTCGGCATCCGCGAACGCCACCTGGCCGACAAGGGCGTAGCCGCCAGCGACCTGGCCGTGGAAGCCGTGAAAAAGCTGCAAGCCTGCCATCCCTTCGATTTGCAGTCCGTGGACCTGATCATCGTCGGCACCGTCACTCCCGACATGATGTATCCCTCCACGGCCTGCCTGGTGCAGGACAAGCTGGGCATCGTGGACACCTGGGGCTTCGACGTTTCCGCGGGTTGCTCCGGCTTCCTTTACTCCCTGAATATCGGCACGAAATTTGTGGAATCCGGACAATATAAAAAGGTGCTGGTGATCGGCTCGGACGTCAACTCCTCCATGACCGACTTCACCGATCGCGCCGTGTGCATCATCTTTGGCGATGGCGCCGGGGCCGTCCTGCTGGAGCCCGCCACGGAAGGCGAAGCGGGCATCATCGATCACGTCGCGCAGATCGAAGGCATGGGCGGCCAATTCCTGTATATGCCGGGGGGCGGCAGCCTGCACCCCGCTTCGCATGAGACCGTGGATCAGAAAATGCACTACATCCACCAGGACGGCAAAAACGTTTTCAAATACGCAGTGAAGAAAATGGCGGAAATGACCGAGCGGGTGCTGGCCAAAAACGGCCTCACCGGCAAGGATGTGGACTGCTTCATCGCCCACCAGGCCAACCGCCGGATTATCACCGCCACCGCCGAGCGCCTCGGCATGCCGCTCGACAAGGTGATCATCAATATCGAGCGCTACGGCAACACCACGGCGGGCACCATTCCCCTGGCCATGCAAACCGCCATCGAAGAAAAGAGACTGAAAAAGGGCGACCTGGTCCTGCTGGCCGCCGTGGGCGCCGGCTTCACCTCCGGCGCTACCCTGGTCCGCTGGTCCTATTAAAGGATGCGAAAAAAATGTGCGTGCGATTTTTGAATGGGGAAAACTGGCGGGATGGAAATGGCTGCCGATGAAAAACTAGATGGAACGAATCGAGGCGGCTTGCGCCAGATTGGCCTGCAGTTGGCGGTCAATCTGCACCGCCGCAAACCGCGCGCAGAGCAGCCGCTCTTTCTCGCCCCAACTGGCGATCAGCGGCGAGAAACTTCCCAACACCTTCTCGGCTTGTTTAATCACGTGGTAGTAAGCGCGCACCGTGCGCAGCCCGCTCTTCGCATCTTTGAGTTCCGGAGTGAGATAGTGCAGGCTGGCAAGCTTTTCAAAGTCGTCGCCGCGCATCGCGGACTCTTCCACCTGCGCCGCTTCCAGCACCTGGCTGGAAATCGGCAGGCTGGCCACGCCAGTGAACACCGCGCGCCAGTAATACAGCGCGAACTGTCCCATGGCGACGATAGCGATGGCAAAAAGCATTGCGGAGAACATTCCTCAGCCTCCACTGTCATTATTCCCGCCACTCCATATTCTCCCAATAGCGCCCGAGTACTATCGGGATAGCACTGTCGGGGTGGCTCTCCGTCCGGGGAGTCTGGTCGGGCGCCGGAAATCGCGCTATGTCACTCTTTCTAAATCAGTTAGGAGCGGTCCATGAACGCCAAAAATGTGTTATCTAGGCTGGTATTCTGCTCCCTTTTGGCGGCCCTGATTGTGGGCGCAGCCAGTTCTCACCCGCAGCAGGCAAAAGAGGCCGACCGCGCCGCAATCCTCGCGGTGCTGACGGCGCAACAGCGCGACTGGAACAACGGCAACATCCGCGCTTTCATGGACGGCTACTGGAATTCGCCCGAGCTGACCTTTGCCGGAACGCGCGGCTTCACCCGCGGCTGGCAGCCGGTGATGGCGCGCTACGAAAAGACTTATTCCGACAAGGCAGCCATGGGCACGCTGGATTTTTCAGAGCTGGAGATTCGGCAGCTGGGGCCGGCGGCTGCGCTGGTCCTTGGAAAGTGGCACCTGCAACGCCAGGCCGGCGACGTCGGCGGAATCTTCACGCTGGTATTTCAGAAATTCCCCGAAGGCTGGCGCATCATCCACGACCACACCACGCAGAGCCCTTCCGAAACCAAATAGCGAAAAAGATCGCGTTCAGAGGATTTCGATGATTTCTTCGTAGCGTTTGAACGGGGGAATCAGATACGTGCCGGCGAGTTCGGTGCGCGCCCAGGCCAGCATTTCGCGGGCAACTTCAAAGCCGCGATCGCGCGCGCTGGCGCCGGCGGCCTCCATGGATTTCAAGAGCGGCTCGGGAATCACAATTCCGGGAACTTCGTTGTTGAGGCGCAGCGCCTGCTTGTAGCTGTTGAGCGGCCAGATCCCGATCATCACCGGGATGGCCGGCTTGCCGCCTAGTTTTTTCAGGAACGCGTACCAGTGTTCGGGATCGAAGAGCGGTTGAGTCATGGCGAAGTGCGCGCCGGCTTCGACCTTGGCGTGGAAGCGGGCGATTTCGATGTCGAGATCATCGGCGACCGGATTGAGAGCCACGCCGATGGTGAAATTGGTTTGCCCGCCGAGCGTTTTCCCTGCCCAGTCCGTGCCCTGATTCAGGCGGTGGAGAATTTTCACCAGGCCGACGGAATCGACTTCGTAAACACCGCTGGTTTCTGGGTAATCGCCGACCGACGGCGGATCGCCGGTGATGGCAAGAACATTGCGGACGCCGCCGACGGTCCACGCGCCGAGGAGCATGGCTTGCAGGCCGATAATATTTTGGTCGCGAGTGGTCAGGTGCGGAACGGTTTCCACGCCGCGCGCTTCCAAGGCTCCCGCGACAATCATTGCATCCATCCCGACGCGGGCCATGGCGCCGCTGTTGATGTCGATGGCGTCCACTTTCTTGGAGGCCATCACCCGGTCCACTTGTTCGTAGATACGTTCGAGAGAAATTCCCTTCGGCGGATCGATTTCGACGCACACCGTAAATTCGTTCTCCTGCAGCCTTTTCCAGAACTTGCTTTCCGGCTCGCGCTCCTGCATCGGGGGAGCGGGCTGCGCCGCGGCCACCACCACAACGGAACCCTGCGCTTTTGCGGGGCGGAGCGACTTCACCGCTTCGGCCATGGCGCGAATGTGGGCGGGCGTGGTTCCACAGCATCCGCCAAGAAGGCGGACGCCAAGTTCGGCAGCTTCGCGCGCAAATTCGGCGAAGTATTGCGGCGAGGATTTCGGATATACGATGCGGTCGCCTTCGCGCTTGGGAAAACCCGCGTTGGGCATGCCGCTGACACAAATATCTTGGGTGTTGGATAGTTCCTGAAGGATCGGCAAGAGCGATTGCGGGCCCAGGGTGCAATTGGCGCCGATGACCTGAACGTTTTTCTCTTTCAGCAACGAGGCGGCAAGAAACGGGCGGACGTCGCCGAAAGTGGTGCCTTCTTCGGAATAGGTGAGCTGCGCGACGATGGGCAAATTGGAAAACGAGCGGATGGCGTCAATGGCCAGCATGATCTCTTCGATATAAGAAAAGGTCTCGAGGATGAAAAGGTCCACGCCGCGTTCTTCGAGAGCCAGCGCCTGTTCGTGAAAAATAGCGAGGATTTGATCGGGCTCCGGATGACGCGCCTGGACGCCTATGCCCAGCGGTCCGATGGAACCAGCGATGAGCACTTCGCGGGAAGCGGCTTCGCGCGCTTCGCGGGCGATTTTCACACCACGGCTGTTGAGGCGTTGAACATCGTCGCCAAGTCCCAAGTGGGCCAGTTTGAAGCGATTGGCGCCAAAAGTATTGGTTTCGATGATCTGCGCGCCGGCTTCGATGTACGCCTGGTGAACGCGAAAGACCGCTTCGGGTTCCGTGGCGTTCAGTTCATCGAAGCAGCGAACTGCTCCGACGCCCTCATAGAGCATGGAGCCCATGGCGCCGTCCGCGATAAGAATAGAATCCTTCAGTCGATCATTGAAGTCCTGAATTTTCACTTTTAGTTTTTCCTGTGCTCTCGGTCGCGCGCGGGGATTGCGGCTAGCGTTTTTGTTCCATCAAACCGGCAACGGTGCTCATCAGATCGTACTTGGTGAGGATTTCGAATTTGGCTTCGTCCATTTCCACGAAGACGGCGGGATTTTCGTGACTGAGCATGTAGGTGACGCGCTCGACGGGCGACGAACCAGGGATTCGCGGCAGCGGCTTGCTCATCACTTCGCGCACTACCAGTTTGCGGAGGTCCTTGCCTTGCAGTGCGAGGGTGAGGATCTGGTCTTCGTAGATGGTGCCGATGGGGATAGCTTCTTCGAACACCGGGATTTGCGAAATGTCCTGCTCCTGCATGGTCTTCAGGGCATGGAAAACCGTCTGATAGGGCCGCGCAATCACTAGTTCGCGGACTTTGCCGGACTGCCGCTTGGCATTGACCACTTCCGCGGCGGTGATGGGCACGCTCGATTCCACGTAGCCACGCTCGCGCATCCACTCGTCGTTGTAGACCTTGCTGAGATAACGCATCCCGGTATCGGGAAGGAGCGCAACAACGTAATCGTCCGGACCCAGATCTTTAGCCAGGCGTAGAGCGGCGCTGAGGCAGCCGCCACCGGAGCCGCCGGTGAAAATGCCTTCTTGCTTGGCGAGGCGCCGGGCGACGACAAAGCATTCTTCATCGTTCACCTGGATGACGTCGTCCAGAATCTGCATATTCATCGTGGTTGGGAAGAAATCCTCGCCGATGCCTTCGACGACATAGGTGCGCGCCTTGGCGATTTTTCCGGTCTTATGAAAGTCGTAGTACAGCGAGCCTTCCGGATCGACACCGATGATTCTTATGTTGGGATTCTTTTCCTTTAAGAACTTGCCGACCCCGCTGATGGTGCCGCCGGTACCCATGCCGCAAACAAAATGAGTGATTTTGCCTTCGGTGTCTTCCCAGATTTCGGGGCCGGTGGTTTTGTAGTGCGCGTCGGGGTTGCAGGGATTGTCGTACTGATTGGGATAGTAAGAGTTCGGGATTTCGCGCGCCAGCTTTCGCGCCACGCTGTAGTAGCTTCGCGGGTCTTCCGGCTCAACCGCGGTGGGGCACACGATCACTTCGGCGCCGAGGGCCTTCAGCAAATCTACTTTTTCCTTGGACTGCTTGTCGGTGGTGGTGAAAACGCATTTATACCCGCGCACGGCTGCAACCAAGGCAAGTCCCATCCCCGTGTTGCCGGAGGTGCCTTCAATAATGGTGCCGCCGGGCTTCAGCAGGCCTTTTTTCTCGGCTTCATCGATCATGGTGATGCCGATGCGGTCTTTCACGGAGCCGCCGGGGTTCAGCATCTCCGCCTTGATCCACATTTGCGGCTTGAGGTCGTGATTGATCCGGTTCAAGCGAATGAGCGGGACGCGTCCCACGGCTTCCAGAATGTTATTGCAGCGCATAGATCCGTCTTCCGGCACGTGGCCCGAGCGTGGCCTGCCTGTGCCATACTTCCTCTAAGTTTAGCACGCGGAACATCGGCGATTTACTTTGCCGCCTGCCGGAGAGGACCAATATGGCACGCCAAAACTTTGCAACCGGGACGACGTGGGAGCCGATCGTGGGCTACTCGCGCGCCGTGCGCATCGGGAACCACATCAGCGTTTCCGGAACGACCTCCACTGGGCCGGACGGGAAAATCCTTGGAATCGGCGATTCATACGCCCAGACCGTGCAAATTATCCAGAACATCGAAGCCGCCTTGGGCCGCGCAGGCGCCGGGTTGAAAGACGTGATTCGCACGCGAATTTTTGTGACCAACATTGCGGAGTGGGAGAAGATCGGCCGGGCCCACGGGGAGTTTTTTGGAGAGATTCGGCCGGCGACGTCGATGGTGGAAGTGAGCAAGCTGATTTCGCCGGAGATTTTGTTGGAAATTGAAGCGGACGCGATTGTGGAGGATTAAGAGGAGTGGCCGATCTGAAGATCGGCCACTACATGGTTCTCGGGATCACCATTTGGTGCGGATGCGGTATTTGAGGACGGATTCGCCGTTGGCTTTCACGGGGACTTCGAACTGGGCGGCGAAGGCAGCGGTTTTCGTGGCTTTGTAGGTGGAGGAGAGCGTTTCCCAATCACCGCCGATGGGCTCGTTCACTTGCACGGTGACCGGCGTGTCCTTGTGATTCCGGATGGTAATTTCAAACTCCATTTCCCACAAACGGCTGCCGAGGCTTTTGTAATCCGTCTGCTTGCGTTCGCTGACCACATCGAAGGCGTTGCCGATTTTCACGGTGATGAATTCGTCTTTCGGGGTGTGATCAATGTGATCTTCGCCGATGAAGAGCAGGCCGCCCTTGGAATCTTTTTGGTAAACGCGCAGGTTGCCCGCCGGCAGCGGAATGCCCAGCCCGGCCTTCTCTTCATTCTTGAACTTGTAGAAGACCATGACGGGGTCCTTGAGCGGCGAGCCGGGATTTTGCGCGTTGTGGTAATAGAAATTCTGTCCGTTCACGACGAAGAGTTTTTCGACGGGAACGCCGGTGCCTTCGAGGAGGCTGATCTGCTTAGTTTCCTTGTCTTCGACAGAGGTACGGCGGCCGAGCGAATAGAGATGATATTCGCTGAAATTTTCCTGTTGAAATTGCGCGGCACCGCTCGCCGCAGGAACCTTGGCCATCATCTCCATCGCGCGGAACTGATCGCGTTGCGGCAGGCGGTTGAGGTCGCCGGCGACAAGTTGCAGCCGGGCATTGTGAAAGGCAGTGCCGCTGTTGTTGGTGATGGTGACCCAGCCGTCGAGGTCGGCGGCTTTGTCGTCGCGCCCGACGGTAAGCACGTAGTCGGCATTCCAGGAAAGGTTGCCGGCGAGATAGGAGGTTTCGATTTTCTGCTTCGAGGCGCCGGAATTTTCGAGTGACATCAGGAGTGTCGGCCGGTCGTAGAGATTCGCGGGCACCTCGGGGAAGCGGTAGCTCTCACCGTAAACTCCCGTGACGATGTCGTTGCCGATTTTCCAGACTGGGCCGTTATTGTTGGCCAGCAGCGTGGCCTTGATCTCTTCGTGCTTGGTGGTGCCGTTGTCCATGTAGCTGCGCACCAGCGTGACTTCCTTGCCGACATATTTGTTCAGAAGTTTCGCGGGCTCCAGCAAATCGTACTCATAGTTCTGTTCCAGCACCCCAACCTTGTCCGGCTCGGTCAGAGAGCGGAAGTGAACCGTGGCGGGATTGACGGTTGCGGCAATGTCCATGAATTTGAGGCGGAAATTCCCGCGGGGAATCTGCAGTTCGCGGACATCACGGATCAGCGCGATGTTGGAGTTGTAGACGGTGACGGCAAGATCCGTCTGGTCGTTCAAGGAAGTCGATTGATCGGGCGCAGCGCCGCGGCTGGTCTCCTTTTCCTGAGGATCCGGCTTTTTGCCGGCGTGATAGTCCGGCACAAACGCGGCAGCGCCGGCCAGCGCGATGGCCGCGGTTGCGGCGATCCAGCGCGAAGCACCGCTATTGGGAAACCGTGGAGTATTCATCTGCACTTCACCTCACTCAGGAATTTGCCTTCTTGCTTAGAACGACGCCAGCGATATTTCTTGCAGCGGCACTATTCGTTGGCGGTTTGCTTCCAGGTAGCGCCGCCATCCGACGTTTCGTAGCTCTTGCGGTTGGCCGCGTCCCAGATGGAAGCGTGCATTGCGTCGGAGGCGTGAACCCCGCCAATATCCCCAATGACCGGGGCGGTGATCGCGGTCCAATGGCCACCGCGATCGGTGGTCAGGACCAGCGTTCCCGCCTTCCCGGCAATCCAGCAGACGCGCGCGGACGGCGCAAAGCCCGACGTAAGTTCGCCCGATGCGCGGGTGTTCAGCGATTTCCATTTCTTGCCGCCATCGGTCGTCAATTCGACCAGGCCACCGGGCTGCAACTTCCACCATACTTTATTGTCCGGCGTAAGGATCAGCCCCACCTGCGGCGCCGTGACCTGCACCATTTGGTTGGCAACACCCTGCTTCATCATCATGGCGTGGGTGTCCAGATTCGCTCCGGACTGTGGGAGCTCGACTTTGGCTTTCTCCCTGGCGGCCGAAGCAGTCGGAGTTTCGACCGCCGGCGCCGCGGCAGTGACCTCCACCGTCTCAGTTACCGCGTGTGGAGGAGCGGGAACCGGAGCGGCATTGCTCACTGCCCGTCCGCCCACTAGTCCACCCCCGGCCCCACCACTAGGCGCGGGCGGCGGGGGCGCAAGCGCCGGGCGATTTTCCGCCGTGAGATCATCGGTGCCCGCTCCAGCTTGAAAGTGGCCCGGTGCAGACTTGGGAGCCGTTGGCGCGGGCGTGTACGCAAACTTTTTCATCGATTCATTCTTGGTGTTACTCTCGTCTTTGGCCAGATTGCCGACTCTAGGCGTGGGAGCGGAAGGACTCAATTGGCGCAGTGCGAGGTCCGAAGACCCGGCATCCTGGCGCCCGATTTCCTGAGTGGACTCCGATCGCCGGGAATCGCGTTCCATCGGCGGCTGCACTTTTGCTTCAGGCACAGTCAGCTTTCGGTCCTGCGCTGCGGGCGCTTGATTCTGCGCCACCAAAGTGCTGTTTGAGCGCTGCATTTGTAAGGCGCGTTGTTCGTGGACGCCTATCCAAATAAGGACGCCGGCTGCCACGGCGCCAAGAGGAATAGCCCAACGGATGAGGGCGGGGCGGCGCCGCGACTTCATCGCAACCGGAGCTTCGCCCGCTTGCGGAGTGACTTGCGTAGCAGCGCCTGTTCTCTGCAACGGAGCGTTTGCAGGATGCGTTTTGTGGACTGCCGCCGCTTCCAGCACGGGAATCTTCTGCCCTTCCCAATCCTCGGCCAACTGCTTTTCCGTTGTCTCGACCAGAGCGAGCGTTTCCTGACAAGCGGCGCACCCGGCGATGTGCTGTTTCCACAGAGCCATTTCGTCGAGAGAAAGTGTCCGCTCGTGATACGCGGCCAGCACTTCCGCGTCCGGGCAGCCCGCCTGCGCGGAGCCGCCGCGCAAATGATGCGCCAGCGCGCGTTCAAATTTTTGGTCGCGGTCGTCAGACGGCATGGCGCTCTCCTTCCTTAGAACGATGGCGAAGGCTATTCTTGCAGCGCTTCACGATGGCTCCTTTCGATTCGCCGGCAAAGGGCGCGATTTCGTGTCCGGGAACATCTGCCGGAAATCGATGGGCACATCTTCGGCGGCATATTCGAAGCATTGCTGGATCTCGGCATCGCTCAGGGAAAAAGCGTCGCGCAAGTGGCGTTCCGTAAGCGAGCGGAGCTCCCCGCGAATGCGTTCGAGATGCCGGGAAACGCTGGATTCGTGCTCCCCCAGCTGCCTGCCAATCTCCGCCAGCTTCATCTGGCGTGCGTAATAGAGCTCCAGCCGCTCGCGGTCGGAGGCATTCAGTTGTTTCAGGCAGTGCTGCAAGGCCGAGGAAAAGCAAGAAAGATAGTGCGCGCGATGAGGATCCAGAAGCGGCTGCTGCACGCGCTCCTGGGGAAGCTCCGGCCTTTCCCCGTCCTCGCCATCGAGCGATTCCCAGCGGCGGTGCGACCGAATGTGATCCACATGGCGTTGCGCCAGCACCGTGCGCAGCCAGGTCTTCAGCGAACTGCGCCCATGAAAATAACGGAACAGCGAGCGCTCGCCGCGCTTCCCGTCAATCAAGCCGAAGAGATCGGAAAACAACGAGTCGGCAAGTTCCTGGGGATTTGCTCCATAGCGGCTGGCTTTGGTGATCGCCCCGGCAGCGGAGCGAAGATACCCGCGATATTCTTGCACAAAATATTCCCAGGCGGCTTCGCAGCCTTCCAGGCAAGCCGTGGCCAGCGAAAGATCCTCAAGGTGCAGTGTAAAAAGGTATTCTTGCAGCCGTTCGGGAGCGGGCAAGCCTTCCTGAAAACGCCGGCGAACGCTGCGCTCCAGGCCGCCGCTGAACTGAGCTTTGGAAAGTCCCCAGCGGCCGGCGCCCGATTGGGAATACAAAGAGGTGACCAGCGGCTCGCAGGAAGCGAGGAGCGGGGAAGCCCCACGCGGGGGTTTCTTTTCTTCCGGGGGCTGCGGCACAATTCTCCTGCCGGGAGTCTAAGACTCCTTCTTTCAGCATCCTACGGCGTTAAAGAAATAACCAACGCCAGGGGACCTGACTGCATCCTAAAGGGTACCCTAAAGGAGTGGCCGGTGCGCATGTGGCCGCAATTACACGGGCCAGTCCCCCTCCGAATGGGTTATTCTAAGGAGAGTTGCGCCCCCCGCCCCGCAACGAATTTCGCCTCGGCGGGTTTGTCCGTGAGACAGAAACCCCGTGTGGAGATGCACTTGCTTTGGCATTAGCGAGTTCGCGTCTTTAGTACGAAAGTCCTATTCGAGAGCCCAGCCCCGCTAAGTACTCTCGTACTGGTAACACACACTTTCTGTTTTCAGTTTTGACCCCGCAAAGGGCCAAGGCTGCAGGACAATCGCACGAGGCGGCTAGCGGATGACCACGATGATTGCAAATCCACCAACGAGCCGATCACTGGGCGTCGGGTTCGGTCCCAACCGTAGTCGAGCGGGAAACCCCGAAGCCTGGAAACAGCATATGGGAACTAAGCCGGTGCCGGCTCGTTTGGCCCTGTTGCCGGAAGCCAAGCCGAACTGGCAGCGGGTTGGATTCAGCGCCGCCGTGCAACTTACTCTGCTGGGCTTCTTCATTATCGTTCCCATGCTCTATCCGGAGCAGATGAAGACGGCGATCCAATATTCGTACACCGCGATCGCTCAGCCGATGACGGAAATTCCAGTTGCACCCCCACCCCCGCCGCCACCAAAGGTAAAGGCGGTGGTACCCAAGATTGCGCCGAAGCCGGAACCGGTTGCCCCGGCAGTTCTGAACCCCAAGCAGCCGCACATTTTTGCCGATTTGACGAAACCCAAGCCGGTGCAGCCCAAGCTGGAAAAGGTCGAAATCAAAGATCCGGACCTGACGCCGAAGTTCGAAGCGGCGAAGATTGAAGTCAAAGAAAACGGCCCGAAGCGCCCGCACGAAGACGTGAAATTGAACAACATGAATTCGGGAAGTGCCGCGCCTGCGACGGTTGTCGCTCCGGTGGAAAAAGTGCAGACCGGGGGATTTGGCGATCCGAACGGGGTAGCCGGCAAAGGCGACCCGAAGCATGCCACCAACGTGGCGCGCCTTGGTTCTCCCGCACTGCCCGGCGGCGAAGGATATGGCAACGGCACCGGCGGCAAAGAAGGAATCCGCGGCACGGTAGCCAGCACCGGTTTCGGCAACGGCACGGCGAATCCTCCTCCGAGCGGCGGCAAGAAGGGCGCGGTTGTTGCAACCGGCTTTGCCAATGCAGCGGACGCCACGGCCGAAGCGCCGAAGAAGAAACAACAGAACGGCGGCCCGGCGGATACTTCACCGACGATTCTCGACAAGCCGAAGCCGGAATATACCGCCGAAGGGCGTTCCTTGAAGATTGAAGGCGACGTGGTGGTGGACCTGGTTTTCCTGGCGAATGGCACGATTCAGATCAACAAGGTGGTCAGCGGTCTGGGGCATGGCCTGGATGAAGCGGCCGTGCGCTCCGCGCAACAGATGAAGTTCAAGCCGGCAAAGCGCGAGGGCGAACCGGTGGATTTTCCGGCTCGGGTACGTATCGAATTCCGTTTGGCTTACTGAGGGGGAAATGATCATGCGAAAGTTGTCGTCTTACATTCTCGTCCTGGCGTTTGGCGCTTGCGCCAGTGCGACTACTTGGGCTGCGCCGCCTCCCGCCGCAGCGGATCAGCCGCGGACCATGGAGCAGGTGGTGGACCGCGTCGTGGGCAACGAGACCAAGCTCTACGACCAGATCCGCAACTACTCTCCGCTCGTGGAGACTTATATCCAGAATCTCAAGGCCGACAAGGACCTCGGGGAAGTGCCCGCCGGCGACAAGTACTTTCTGGGCCGCGCCAACTTCGCCAAAGGTGTCAGCTTGGTGCCGCTGAACGACACTTCCAGCAAGGGCAAAAAGGTCTTTTCGTCGGTCGGCAATTTCTTCACCTTCGCGATGCAGTTCCTGCCCGACGGCTTCCTGCAGATGATCTTCATCGACACCAACGGGTTCGACCGGCAGCACTACAAGTTTGACTACGTGCGCCGCGAATTCCTGGGCGAAGTGCGCTGCCTGGTGTTCGACGTTACGCCCAACGAAAAGAACAACAAGGGGCGCTTCCTGGGCCGCATCTGGGTGGAAGATCAGGACTACCACATCGTGCGCTTTAACGGCTCCTATAACGGCAACGGCCACTCCAGTTGGTATTTCCACTTTGATAGCTGGCGTACCAACGTGCAGCCGGGCCTGTGGATGCCGACGTTTGTGTACAGCGAAGAAAAGGATTTGCACTACGCCCTTTCCAAGAAGCTGGATTTCAAGGCGCAGACTCGCCTGTGGGGCTACAACCTCGGCGGAGCGTCGCAGGAGCAGGAGTTGAGCAAGATCCTGGTGGAAACGCCGATGCAGGACGACACCAAGACTTCCAACGACCTGTCTCCGATTCAGGCCCAGCGTTCCTGGGATCGCCAGGCGGAAGACAACATCATTGATCGCCTGGAGCGCATCGGGCTGATGGCGCCGAAGGGCGAAGTGGACAAAGTGCTCGAGACCGTCGTTAACAACCTGGAAGTCACCAACAACATTGACGTGGAGCCGGAAGTCCGCTGCCGCGTGCTGATGACCTCCACGCTGGAATCGTTCACTGTTGGCCACACGATCGTGCTGAGCCGCGGCTTGATTGACGTGCTGCCCGATGAAGCCAGCCTGGCGACCATGTTGGCGCATGAACTCAGCCACGTTGTGCTGGGCCATCGTCTGGATTCGCAATATGCTTTCTTCGACCAGTTGCTGGTGGATGATAAGGATACTTTCCGGCACTTCGGCTTCGCGCGCACCCCGGACGAAGAAAACCAGGCCAACGCCAAGGCCATCCAGATTCTGAACAATTCTCCCTACAAGAATCAACTGGGCAACGCGGGACTCTTCCTGCAGGCGCTCGACAGTCGGCAGAAGGAAATTCCAAACCTCATCAGCGGCCACCTGGGCAACCGCGTGCCGCAGATCAACGACTTGAAATCCACGATGGCCATGGACCCGAAGCAGAATCCGCAGAAGATCGCGGCCCTGCCTCTCGGCGGCCGTGTGAAGATCGATCCGTGGAACGACAATCTGTCGCTCATCAAGAGCAAGCCCATCGGAACCGTGGCGGAACGCGAGAAGATGCCGTTTGAAGTGACCCCGTTCATGCCCTACCTGCTGCGCTACGGCGCCGACTCTTCCAAGCCGGTGGCTGCCAGCGCTGCCGCTCCGCAAGACGCGAAGCCGGGTGCCGCTGCTCCAGACCCGACGAAACCATAAGCCTTATTACTTCTTTCCGAAAGAAAAAGCCCCTGAAGTTCGGGGGCTTTTTTATTTTCAAATGGCCCGCCAATCTCCAGATTGGCGGGACTGCAGGAACGCCATCCGGGAGAATGGCGCTCCCAGGAGCGTCACTTCGACGTTGCGAGTGTTTTCATGAAGCGGTAGCCGAATTCGACGCCGTCGTAGAAATCCTGGACGCCCACGCGTTCGTCCTTGCCGTGCGAACGGTGGTCTTCCATATCGAAGAACATGCAGGCGATGCCATAGGTGGGAACGCCGGCGATGCGGAGATACTTGCCGTCGGAAGCGCCGGTGGACATCGTTGGGACGATCGGAATACCCGGCCACATGGTGGCCAAAGTGCGATCCAGCGCGGTGGTCACTTCCGGCAGCAGCGGCGAGGGCGGCACCGCAACGATGGGAATGAGCTTCCCGTCCGCCGTTTTTTCCGGCACCACGGTGATACTTACCTTGGGATCCGCCGCCACGCGCTCCAACGTTTTGCGGACGCTTTCCGGGTCTTCGCCGGGGAAGATGCGGCAATTCACATTGGCGCGCGCCGTTTGTGGAAGCGCGTTGGGCGCGTGGCCTCCAGACAGCATCGTGGCCACACACGTGGTGTGCAGCAACGAGTTGTAATACGCGTTCGTGGATAGCCGCTTAATCGCTTCCTGGTCCGGAGGTTCCTTTGCTGCGCCGCGGAGATCCGTGGAGAGTTGACCGGAGGTGAGCGACGCCGAATGCGCGAAATAATTGCGGGTGATTTCGCTGATGTTGACTGGGAAAGAGAAGGATTGCAGCTTTAGCAGCGCGGCAGCAAGTTCGTAGATGGCATTATCGGGACCCGGAACGGAACTGTGGCCGCCGGGATTGGTGGTCTCCAGCTGAAAATCCGCATAGACTTTTTCGCTGGCCTGCAAGCCTGCGAGGACCCGCTTCCCTTTCAGTTTTTCAAACTCTCCGCCGTCGAGATTGATGCAAAACTCCGCGTCGATCCAGTCGCGATGCTCCTTGATCAGCCAATCGACACCATTGAAATCGCCGCCCTCTTCGTCGGCGGTTAGGGCAATGATCAAATCGCGGTCCGGGATGAAGCCTTCGCGCTTCAGTCGCAAAAAACTTTCGACGAGAATCGCGTCGCCTTCTTTCATGTCCTGGGTGCCGCGGCCGTAGAAAAAACCGTCCTTTTCGACGAACTCGTAGGGATCGGTGGTCCAGTCTTCTCGGCGGGCTTCGACGACGTCCAGGTGGCCGATGAAAAGGATAGGTTTTTTCCGCCCCGAACCGTGATAACGGACAACCAGGTTCTTTTTGCGATCATTCGGGCCGGCCACCACCACATCTTTTTCGGAGAAGCCGGCGGCCAGGAGCCGCAGCGCCATCGCTTCGGAAGCATTGGTGACGCTGCCAACCGAGTCGCTGGTGTTGATCTCGATCAATTGCTGGAAGATGGCGCGGGCTTCGGTGTTCACGGCCGGAGTATTCTGCGCGCGAAGGGATGCGGCAAAAATCAGTGTTCCGCACAAGAATGTCGCCACGCCGAGCGCCCTGTTCATCCGATTCTCCTTAGAAGTGAAGGACTTAGCCTAACGGCTTAGCGCGTTCTGCGTCAAATTACGGGCGGGTTGCCGATGCCGCGCCGCGTCGCATAGACTGGCAGAGTTATCCGCAAAGGGAGGAATTCCATGGAATCGCGCAATCGCCGATGGATGCAAATCGTGGCGGGAATTGGGCTGTTTTTGAGCGGCAGCGTTGCGGGGAGCGCGCTTACGCAGAAGGTGTCGGCGGTGAATCGCTTCGGGCAGCCCAAGACCATCATTCATGTGGTGGCCTACAAATTTCGCAATACCACCTCGCTGAACGATCAGGAGCAGGCCATCAACGGCATCCGCGACATGGCCGCAAAAATCCCCGGCATCAAGAACATCTGGTTGAAGACCGAGCGGAACCAATTGCAGGATTGGAGCGGGGTTTACGTGATCGAATTCACCAGCGCGGAAGCGGCGGCCGACTACGCGGAAAGCCCGCTGCACGACATTTGGCGGAAAAAGTGGGAACAGCTCCGCGAAAATAGCGTTTCGTTCCAGATTTCCAACTGACGCGAAGAATCCTTCCGGAGGCAGCGCCCACCCGCAGTTTTCAGGCGAGCGCCTGCAGCAGATCGGCGATCAGGTCGTCCGGATGCTCCAGGCCGATGGAGAGCCGCAGCAAATTCCGTGGTGATGTCGAGCCTTCCCCTTCGGCGGAAGCACGGTGTTCGATGAGGCTCTCTACTCCGCCCAGACTGGTGGCCGGCTGAAAAATCTTCACCCGCGATACCACCCGCACCGCGTCTTCCCAGCCGCCTCTCACCAGAATCGACATCATTCCGCCAAACTGTTTCATCTGCGCGGCAGCGATCTCATGTCCAGGATGGGTCGGCAATCCGGGGTAAAACACGCGCTCCACTTCCTTCGCCTCCGCAAGCACCTTGGCCACCGCCATGGCATTCGCGGAGTGGCGCTCCATGCGGCACGGCAGCGTGCGAAGCCCGCGCAAAATTAGCCAGGAATTGAACGGAGAGCAGACCGCCCCCAGAACCATGCGGACGTGAAACAACTTTTCGTGGAGTGGCGAGCGCCGTTTAAACACCAGGCATCCGCCCTGCACGTCGCTGTGTCCGCCACAATATTTCGTCGTGGAATGCATCACCACATCGGCACCAAGCTCCAGTGGCCGCTGCAATACTGGCGTGGCAAACGTGTTGTCCACCACCAGGAAGGCACCGGCCTGCCGGGCGATTTGCGCGACGCCGGAGATGTCCATGATTTTCATCTGCGGATTCGACGGTGTCTCGGCCCAGATCACTTTCGTATTGGGGCGCACCGCAGCGGCAACCGCAGCGTTGGATTGCGTGTCCACGGCCGTGTATTCGAGTTGCCAGTTTGCGAAGTAGGTTGCGGCAATGACGCGAACATGAACGTAGACGTCCTCGGGAATAATCACGTGCGAATGGGGTTCCAGGCTTTGAAAGAACGCGGACGTCGCGCCCATGCCGGAAGAAAACGCCAGGGCATCCTCACCCGCTTCCAGCGCGCTCATGGCCGCTTCCAGGCGGTCCTGAGTCGGATTTTTGTCGCGCACGTAAATGTAACCGTGAATCTCTTCCGTCGCCGGCCCGTGAAGAAACGTGGTGGAGAGATGGAGGGGCGGCGCCACGCTACCCGTGACCGGATCGGCCCCTGCGCCTGCGTGAACGGCCAAAGTTTCCATTTTCATGAAAGCAATCCTCGCGAATGATACGTTGGTGCAAGCAGTTTAGTCTTTCTGCGCCGTGGAGGAAATCACGCCGCTGGCGCCCCGGCCCCCAATTTGGCCGGAGATATCCAGTCGCCCCTCGGCCGCGGGTGCATTTTTCACTCTGGCGTGTATCCGTGGCGGGTTAGTCTTCTTCTTCCCGCACAATTCCAAATTTGCGTCGCAAAAAGGAATCCATCAACGTGTCCGGAAGCAACCGCCGCCCAATGGACACCCATTTCGCCAGCGGAGTCACCGTATAACGCGCCTTCGGGTGGTTCGATTCAATGGCGTCGAGAATTACCCGCGCGCAATCTTCCGGCGTGGTTTTCGATTCGCGGCGGCTACTGCTGGCTGCCGCAAGCGCGGCGGTGTAAACCTTGGCATAAGGACTGGCCGCGGAGCCTTCCACGTACGACTGCGCAAGCTCCTTCGCGGTCTGTTGAAAATTGGTCATGATGTAGCCCGGCTCGATGAGAATCACTTCAATGTTAAAGGGATACAACTCCAGGCGCAGCGCATTGGAAAGCGCTTCCACGGCGTGCTTGCTGCTGCTGTACGCGCCATAGGTGGGCGGCGTAACGATACCTGCCACGCTGCTGAGCATCAGGATTCGTCCGGCCTTGCGTTCGCGCATGTGCGGCAGCACGGCCTGGGTGACGCGCAGCAGGCCAAAGACGTTCGTTTCGTACTGACGGCGCAGGTCATCCAGCTTCAGCTCTTCGACCACGGCCATAAAACCCACGCCGGCGTTGTTGATGAGCACGTCAATGGCACCGGCCTTTTGGATGACCAGCTGCACGGCTCGGGAAACGGAAGCATCATTGCAGACGTCGAGTTCCACGGATTCCACGGGAAGTTTTTTGCTGGCCGCCAGCCGGTCCAGTTCGGCGCGCTTCTCCGCGGAGCGCCCCGCGGCAAACACCCGATACCCCTTTTCAGCCAGCAATAGTGCGGCCGCGCGGCCGAGGCCGTCCGTTCCGCCGGTAATGAATACCGTTTGTTGCGGATTACCCATGCTTCTCTCCTGTAGAGAGGCCCATTTTACGCAGCGCCACGCGGAGAAGCCAGCCGGATGTGTGCGGCAATCAGTTGCGGTGATGCTTCTTCGCGGCAGGTGCAATCTGGACGGGCGCCTGTGTTGCTTCTCGCAATCCTGCGACAAGCCCCTTGGCGCTCTTGGAAAGCGGGCGTCGCCGGGGCAAAATCACGTCCAGGCTGCGGCGCAACGGCTCGGAATTGGTAATTTCCAGCGGGCAGAGTTTTCCTCGGCGGAGTTCTTCTACCACCGCGATTTGCGGCAGAAAGGCGAGGCCCAGTTTTCGCAGCACCATGCGTTTGCAGGCTTCAATGGTCTCGACTTCCAGCACGATGTTCGGCAACAAGCCATCGCGGCGGAACAGTCCGTTCATCAATGTCCAATCGCTGGAGCCCCGATCGTAAGAAATAATCGGAATAGACTCGAGTTCTTCGAGGCGCAGTTTTCTTTTGGCCATTGCGGGATGTCTCGGATGCCCGACCAGAATCAGCGGGTCGTCACGCAGTTGAATGGTTTCCACTTCGGGATGATTCAAAGAACGCGCGAGGCCCAGATCGACTTCGCCGTCGAGCACCATCTTCAGCACTTGCGCCGAGTTTCCGCTGCGCACACTGACCACGACGTTTGGATGGCTCTCCTGGTATTTCTTGAGCACGTCCGGGAGCAGATAGGTGCAGATGGAAAGCGAGGCGGCGATTGGCAGTGCGCCGCCGGCGATCGGATGCAACTCATGGACGGCCTGCCGCGCCACGGCTACCTGGCGCAGAACCTGCTCGGCATGGGGACGCAGCGCCTTGCCTGCCAGGGAAAGGGAAAATTTGCCGTGCTCGCGCTCGAACAACCGGGCTCCCAGCGCTTCTTCGAGAGTACTAATCCGCGCGCTAACCGCCGGTTGGCTGATGCGCAGGGCTTCCGCGGCGCGGTGAAATCCGCCGTAGGTTGCAACTGCTAGAAACGTTTCCAGTTGGAGTATTTCCAATGGCGCGGGTCCCCGCTACTTCTATACTAGACGTACTGATAGAAATTGTCTATCAGTCTGATAATCACAATCCGTTTGACTGACCACCTTGCGTTCCGCAAACTTGAACCCAGTGAACGCGAATTGCGCGTTGCAGGGATTTTCCCGGGCCCGGCATTTAGAGATCAAATTAAGGGGGACGTTCCGATGTCCACGAAGCAGACCCATAACACTGAGACCCTTGAAAATCAGTGGAAATCCAATCCCCGTTGGCAGGGGATCACGCGGCCCTACCGGCCGGAAGATGTTCACCGGCTGCGCGGTACCGTCCAGGTCGAGCACACGCTGGCACGGCTGGGCGCGGAACGTTTGTGGGATCTGCTGCACACGGATTCTTATGTCGCGGCGTTGGGCGCGATGACCGGCAACCAGGCCATCCAGCAGGTCGAGGCGGGACTGCCGGCCATCTACATCAGCGGCTGGCAAGCGGCGGCGGACGCCAATCTTTCCGGCGAAATGTATCCGGACCAGAGCTTGTATCCCGCGAACAGCGTGCCGAGCCTGGTGCGGCGCATCAATCAGGCGTTGACGCGGGCGGATCAGATCCATCACGCCGAAGGAAAGAACGGAAAATACTGGTTTGCGCCGATGGTGGCCGACGCCGAGGCGGGTTTTGGCGGGAACTTAAACGCGTTCGAGCTGATGAAGGCGATGATTGAGGCCGGCGCGGCTTGCGTGCATTTTGAAGATCAGCTTTCGTCGGCGAAAAAGTGCGGGCATCTGGGCGGCAAAGTACTGGTTTCGACGACCGAAGCGATTCAGAAGCTGGTGGCGGCGCGGCTGGCGGCGGACGTGCTGGGCGTTCCGACGCTGATCATGGCGCGGACGGATGCGGACAGCGCTACTCTGCTGACCACGGACGTTGACCCGCGCGACCGCGAATTCTGCACCGGTAAGCGCACGGCGGAAGGTTTCTTTGAAGTGCGCCACGGACTTGCGGCCGCGATTGCGCGCGGGCTGTCTTACGCGCCTTACGCCGATCTGCTGTGGTGCGAAACTTCCAAGCCGAATCTGGAAGAGGCGCGCCAGTTTGCCGAAGGCATTCACGCGAAATATCCGGGGAAATTCCTGGCGTACAACTGCTCGCCTTCGTTCAATTGGAAAAAGCATCTGAGCGGAGAGGATATCGCTCGGTTCCAGCGCGAACTCGGCGCCATGGGTTACAAGTTCCAGTTCATCACGCTCGCGGGCTTCCACGCGCTGAACCACACCATGTTTGAACTGGCGCGCCAATACAAAATGCATGGGATGAGCGCTTACTCGCAGTTGCAAGAAGCCGAGTTCGAGAGCGAACATCACCATCACTACACGGCCGTGAAGCACCAGCGCTTTGTCGGCACGGGCTATTTCGACGAAGTGCAGAACGTCATTACCAGCGGTACGGCGTCCACCACTGCGCTGGCCGGTTCAACCGAAGCGGAACAATTTCACGACGCGCCGGCTAAGAAAGTTTCGCATCAGCCGCACGCGGTCGCCGCTTCCACCGACTAAACGGAATCGACCACCAAGAGGCGCGAGGCCCGGTTCAACCCAACCGGCCCGCGCCTTTGGTGTTTCCATCCTCCTGTAGCTCACCCCTTCAGGGGTGAGGGTTTCCTCAGCACCACCAATCCTCCTCCACCGGCAAAATTGCGCTGTCGCAACGAACATCCTCAGGCCTCGACGGCCTGAGCTACATGGGAAGATCAAACCGTTTTCGATGGGCCGCGGCGCAAGAAAAAAGATGCGATAATGCCCGGAATTGCCGCGGCTGTACAACGGGAACGGTTCGGACTGCTTGGCTGCGGCGGGTTGCAGGGGGAGGGTTGCGGCATGAAAAATCTTTTTGAAGCGGCGATGGCTAAAGAAATCAAGGAGCGGATCGCGAAGCTGGGGCCCAAGAGCGAGCGGCAGTGGGGCAAGATGACCGCTCCGCAGGCGATGGCGCACTGCTCGGTGGGCATGGAGTGGGCGGTGGGCGACAACCATCCGCCGCGCATGTTCGTGGGGCGGCTCTTCGGTCCGATCGCGAAGTCGCAACTGCTGAAGGACGAAAAACCGATGGGCCGCAACGCGCCGACGGCGAAAGCTCTGGTGGTGTCCGACGAACGCGACCTGGCAAAAGAATGCCAGCGGCTCTCCACATTGATCGAGCGGTTTTGCGCGGGCGGGCCACAGGGCTGCACCAAGCATCCCCACATGTTCTTCGGGCAAATGACGCCCGAGGAGTGGGCACAAATGATGTACAAGCACGTGGACCATCATCTGCGGCAGTTTGGGGTTTAGCGGAAGCATCTGAAAGCTGACAGCCGACAGTCGACCCGTTCGGCAAGCTCTGGGCAGGCAGCTCACAGCAGAGAAAAAAGCGACCCCAAGACCCAGGTACCCTAAACCGGAACCTGGGGCACCCGCACCCGCTCCTATCTGCGATTGAATCAGGAATTGGTAGGACCGCGCCGCCCTACCCCCTATTTTCCCGTAAGAGACGCAGGGAAAGGACTTAGCAGTGGGGCGCGCAAGTTTGGGAAAGACAGGGGATAGCGGAAGTGGCCTGTTATCAGCGACCAGCGACCAGGAAAAACAACGGCGCACCGCAGGGACGCAGAGGCAAGGATTTGGAAAATGGAAATTGGAAAGTTGAAAGTGGGCAGGAGCAGGTTCGCTCGGGGCACGCCGGGCGTGGAGGGTTGCGCGGGCGGACTGGTGCGCGATGGTCACGGGCCATGGTAGCACAGCATGGGTACCTCTGTCAATAGTTAACTGAGTGGTATCTGATTCGAACGTTGAGCGGCTTGCTGAGTTTCCAGTAATGTTCGAAAGGATCCAGGACGCGTCCGATGCGCATGCCGTGCTGCTCGGCAATCCGAGAGGAAGTAGATACTGATCAGCAAACCAAGCGCACGCCAAAAAGCAAAAGGCCCCGAACCGGAGTTCGGGGCCTTTTTAATTTTATCCCGGCGGCGAGCTGCGTTCGCGCACAGTTATCCGTGCGGTATCATCGGCCATCTGAGGCTTAACTTCCGTGTTCGAGATGGGACGGGTGTGCCCCTCTTCCGTAGCGGCAGAGCGTCCCTGGATATAGGGCCCGGACCCTTAAAGGCGCCCTTCGGCGGAGCTCAGGGCAAGCAGGGCACCCGGGCGCGGAGAAGAAGGC
>Ga0074046_10000007_pt1 | contig 195298 bp, 177 predicted proteins | sample BogForMeECP23OM3_FD_94441 | JGI IMG/M metagenome (GOLD analysis project Ga0074046, IMG submission 94441) | Bog forest soil microbial communities from Calvert Island, British Columbia, Canada - Bog Forest MetaG ECP23OM3 | ecosystem: Environmental > Terrestrial > Soil > Wetlands ... | reverse complement strand
GGCTGTCGGCTGTCGGCTGCAAGCTCCAAACTAAAAAACTTAAAATTAACAACTAAAAACTGTCCCCCCATGTTCTCCACCCGCACCAACTGGCCGCTCTCCCGCAATCCCTTCACCCTCGCCCTCGACGAACTCCGCGCCGCCGGCGTCACGCTCCTCGATCTCACCGCCTCCAATCCCACCCAATGCGGCTTCCATTACGATTCCACCGCCATCCTTTCCGCCTTCCAAAATCCCACCGCGCTAACCTACGACCCGCAACCCAAAGGCTCCCTCGCCGCCCGCCAAGAAGTCGCCCGCTACTACCTCGACGATCACCAAACCACCGTCGATCCCGAATCTCTCTTCCTCACCACCAGCACCAGTGAGGCCTACTCCTATGTCTTCCGCCTGCTCTGCAATCCCGGCGACGAAATCCTTCTGCCCAAACCCAGCTATCCTCTCTTCGAATTTCTCGCCACTCTGCAAGACGTCAATCTGATACCGTACTCCCTCGAATACGCCCAGGGCTGGTTCATCGATTTCCAATCCCTCGAACGCGCCCTCACCCCGCGCACCCGCGCCATCCTTCTCGTCCATCCCAACAATCCCACCGGCTCCTACGTCCACCCCGAGGAAGTCGCCCGCCTCAACGGCCTTTGCAAAAAACACAACCTCGCACTGATCGTCGACGAAGTCTTCCTCGATTTCGCCTTCACGCCGCCGTCACGAAAAACTTTCGCCGGCAATTCCGAAGCCCTAACCTTCACCCTCAGCGGCCTCTCCAAAATCTCCGCGCTCCCTCAAATGAAAATCGCCTGGCTCGCCGTCACCGGTCCCGCCGCGCAAGTCCGCCCCGCCCTCGATCGCCTCGAAATCATCGCCGACACCTACCTCTCCCTAAGCGCCCCCGCCCAAGCCGCCCTCCCCGCGCTACTGGCCCAACGCCACCCGCTCCGTGAACAACTCCTCGACCGCATCCGCGAAAATCGCGCTCATCTCCAATCCCAACTTCGCTCCTATCCCACGTGCGAACTCCTCCACGCCGAAGCAGGCTGGTACGCCGTCCTCCATCTCCCCTCCCATCTTTTTGCAGGTTCTTCCAGCCGCCCCTCCGCCTTCTCCTCCGACGAAGACCTGGCCATCCAGCTCCTCCGCGAGCGCCACGTCCTCCTCCACCCCGGCCACTTTTACGACTTCCCCTCCAGCAATCACCTCGTCCTAAGCCTGATCACTCCCGAATCCGTCTTCGCCCAGGGCTTCCAGCAATTCGCCGATTTCCTCTGACACCCATCCATCTCCCTCGTTGTTGGAAAGTACCCGCGCTGCGTCAGCACCAAATCTCCGCGACCTCTGCGGCTCCTCTGCTACCTCTGCGGTAAACTCTTTCCCCCAAAAAACAAAAAAGGCGCCCCAGAGGCGCCAATTCACAACCAAACACTCAAATGTCGTGGACTTTTCCTAAACCGATTATTGATAACTGATTACTCTTCTTGGTAGCGATACCGGGATTCGAACCCGGGTTTCCGCCGTGAGAGGGCGGCGTCCTGGACCCCTAGACGATATCGCCATCCGCTACCGCTTTCGTTGCGTTTACTGCATCTTGAAATGTTCTCACGCCACTCCGCCCCGCGCAAGCAGCCCTTCCTCTTTCCCGATTCTCTTCTCTCCCTCGCCTCTGCTAAACTACTCCCGTTTCCGCGCCAACCCTCACTCCTGGAGAATCCGAAATGAATTCCATCGCTCCGTTCACCCGCAGGCAATTTCTCTCGACCGCATCCCGCTTCACCGCTCTCTACGCCCTCGCCGGCACAATTCCATTCCCCGCCTTCGCCTCTTCCCTCTCCGACGACCCGCGCATCGCGCAAACTCCCATCGCCGACGCCGGCTTCGCTTCCGTCCGCAAAATCGGCGACGGCCTTTACGCCACCATCTCCAATCCCGCCAAAGGTTTCACCACCATCTGCAACGGCGGCTTCCTCTTTGGCAAAGACGCCGGCCTCCTTCTCGAAGGCTACGGCACGCCCCCAGGCGCCGCTTTCCAGTTCGACGCCTTCCGCTCCGTCACCCAGGTCCCCGCCGTTGGCGCCCTCGACACCCACTACCACTTCGACCATTCCATGGGCAATTCCTTCTACGGCGCCCACGGTCTGCAACTCTGGGGTCACTCCGCGGTCGCAAAACGCATGATGGAAAGCTACGTGTCCCTGCAAGGTGCCGATCGCGCCGCAGTCCTCGCTCCCACCGAAAAGCGCATCAAGGAAGCCAAGACCGACGTGGCCAAACAACACGCCCAGGGCGATCTCGCCGCCATCGGCAATGTCTTCGACATGGCCAACAAAACGCCGTTGAGTTTTCCCAATCGTCCCCTTGATCCCGCCAAACTCCCTCTCAACGTCGATCTCGGCCACTTCCCCATCATCATCGAACACTACCCCGGCCACTCCGGCACCGATCTCATCGTCCGCGTCCCCGAACAAAAAGTCGTCTACACCGGCGATCTGCTCTTCAGCAACGCCTACCCCGCCTGCTTCGACGAACAATGCACCATGTCCGGCTGGCGCAGCACCCTCAAGATATTCGCCTCCTGGGACAAGGACACTCTCTTCGTCCCCGGCCACGGCCAAATTTGCGGCCAGGATGGTATCCAAAACCTCCGCAACGTCTTCGACGACCTCTCCGAACAAGCCGAAAAAATGCGCAAAGCCGGCGTCCCCCTCTCCGACGCCGTCGACCAATACGTCATCCCCGAAAAATTCAAATCCTACGGCGTCTTCGCCTGGGGCTTCTGCATCTCCGGCGCCATCTCCAAGCTCTACGCCGAGATAGGCGCCAAGTAATCGCCCTGCCCAAAAAAATCGCCCCGAAAATCTAGGCGTGCCATCTTCCCTTCCTTAGTGTAGGGCCCGTCCGCCACGGCGGACGGGCCGCTCTTCATTTGGGCTGCGGCAGCTCAGCTGCCGCTTTTACGGTCGCGAACAGATCCCTCGCAAAATCAAGTCGCCTCTCCTCCGGCCGCTCACCACAAACCAATCACTCCCCATTTCCCCCTTGACAAACTCTTACTTGTTGATACACTCATTGACGGGTTAACGTGCGTCCAGATCCCATCTCACCGCTAGCCCTTCGCATTCCACATCCACAAAAGTGAATTTACCAGCGCTCTAAAGCAAAGGGGTCCAGGACTTCGTCAGATCCCTAAAAACAGACCACTTACAACTCTTCCAGAATCTGCACTTGCGCAGCCGCTCGCTAACCTCTTTTTGCCCTATCTCTTACAAAAATGGGGGGGGTAACACTGCTGCCGCATGGGCGGTAGGACACTTTAGTCGTTCCGAAGAGCGCCGGAGGCGCGGCAGCTTCGTCCTATCAATGGATTGCCAATTTCCAACTGCCCGAAACCGCCCATTCATCCCGGACCTTCCGTCCCTGCCTCGGGACACGAGTCACGGAACAGGGGCCACGCTATCCGCCCTAACCGACCAACGCTTCCTTCTTCGCAATCTCCGCGGCCATCTTTTCCATCTCCGCGTGGATCAACCCATTCGTCGCCAAGATCGACTTGCCGCCCAATAAATACGGTTTCCCATCCAGGCCGCTGATCTTCCCTCCGGCCTCTTCCACCAGCACCACCCCGGCTGCCGTATCCCACGGTTTCAACCCAAACTCCCAAAATCCATCAAATCGCCCGGCCGCCACGTACGCCAAATCCAGCGCCGCCGACCCGTCGCGCCGCACCCCGTGCGAGCACAACGTGAAATCCCAGTAGTAGTGAATGTTCGGAAGCGCGTGCCTCTTATGATTCGGAAACCCGGTACACAACAAACTCCCCCGCAGCGCCGCAATCTTCGAGCACTGCAGCCTCTTCCCGTTGAAAAACGCGCCTTCGCCCCGGGCCGCCGAGAACATCTCCTCAAAAATCGGGTTGTACACTACGCCCAGCAGCAATTCATCGCCCTTCGCCAGCGCCATCGAAACGCAAAAACACGGATACCCATGCGCAAAATTCGTCGTCCCATCCAGCGGATCCACGTGCCACCGGTACTCCGAACCGGTCTCTTTTCCACTCCCCTCTTCCGCCGCTACCGCATGTTCCGGAAAATACTTCTGCAGCCGGCCAACTATCACCGCCTCCGACCGCTTGTCCGCCTGCGTCACCAGGTCATAATCGCCTTTGTACACAATATCCGGCGGCCGCTGCACCTCCTCGCGCAAGACCGCCCCGGCCTCCCGCGCAATCTCCACCGCCGCCTCTAAATAATCAATAGCCATGCCATCTCACACTGTGGATTCCGTATCCGCTCTGACTGATTACTGATTGTCGATTACTGATTACGCGGTCGTGCTTCCTGCTCGCTGTTATCTGTTATCCCTTGCCCTCACCGCGATCTCGCTATTGTGCACCAACCAGATACATCGTCCGATGCCGCGCCGTATACCCCGGCGGCATCTTCACCTCAATTGTACGGTACGTATTGGCCGCCCCGCGCGGATACGGGTAATACGCCAGCCGGTATTGCGTCCGCAACTCGCTGTCAATGCGGTCGAAAATGATCGGCAAATCCTGCGGCGTATCCGGAAAAAACATCGCTCCGCCGGTCGAATCCGTGATGGTCTGCAGCGCGTGTTCTCCCGCAGTGTTCCTCCCATTCTCATTCTTCACCGGACGGATCAGAATCGTGTACAGCAACACTTCCCCGCGCAGCGCCGCCCGCCGCGCTGCATCAAAATCCGCGCGGCTGGTCGTCTCTCCGCCATCCGTCACCAGGATAATCACGCGTCGCCGCTCGCCGGTGCGCTTCGTCAACGCCTGCGAACCCAGCACCACCGCGTCGTATAGCGAAGTCCCCGCGCCATCGGGAATCTTGTGTACTGCTTCCTGAAGCACCGGCACCTTATCTGTGAACGTCGTCCGTTGCGTCACCGTTTCGTCGAACGAAAATACCGACATGCGGTCGTCTGGCCGCAGCACCTGCTTGATGAAATGCTCTGCCGCCTCGCGCTCGAACTGGATGTCCATATGCGCGCTTAGGCTGGCGTCAATCATCAACGCCAAATCCAGCGGCCACTTGGTTTCCGATTCAAAAAACTCAATCTTTTGCGGAACGCCCTGCTCCAATACTTGAAACGCCTCCTGCGGCAGGTTCGGCGCGGGGCGTTTGTTCTGGTCCAGCACGCTCACCAGCACGTTCACCAAGTTTACGTTGACCTTAATCGTGCTCTTCGGCGAGGTAGGCTGCTGCGGCTTTCCCGGTTCGGGCACCGGCGCTGGCACAATCTGCCCGGGCGTTGATGGAACCGGCGGCGACGGCTGTGGCGAAGCTGGCGGCAGAGGTTGTGTCGAAGGCGGCGGCTGGCTGGCCCCCGGTTGCGCACCAGGCTGCGCCCAGGGCGGGCGATCCGGCTTCTCCTGCGCCTGAGCAGGAATCGCTCCGGCAAAGAATGCCAACGCAGCGATACCCCAAAAGAAAGTTCGTAGCACCTGGACGATCATCAAAGAACTAAGATGCACTTTTCGCACTTGGAGGTGTCGGAGGCAGTTCGCCATCCGCCCACACTGCCCCATCCGCAAAATATTCCTTCTTCCAGATGGGCACCGTGCGCTTCAGGGTGTCAATCGCATACCGGCAGGCGTCGAACGCGGCCCCCCGATGCGGCGCGCTCACCGCAATGAACACGCTCGTCTCCCCAATTTCCAGCCGCCCCAGGCGGTGCACCATGGCCACTCGATGAATCGCAAACTTTTCATGAATCTGCGCGCCAATCTCCTTCATCTTCCCGAGCGCCATCGCTTCGTACGCCTCATATTCCAGGTAGCTGGTCTCGCGCCCATGCGATTCGTTGCGCACAAACCCATCAAACGTCACAATCGCCCCATCCCGCCCCTCGCGCACATGCTTCACCAAACCAGCAGCATCAATCGCCTCGCGCACCAGCTCAAATTTGTCTTCATCCATCGTCGTCACAAGGAAAACCTGCCATCCGTCAGCACGCCAACCGCTACAAGTGCCCGAGGACTTTCCCAATTTCTATTTTCCAATTTCCATTTTCTATCTTCTATTTTTATCCGCCACTCACCGGCGGCAAAAACGCAATCTCATCCCCCGCGGAAACCCGCGTATCCCAAGCCGCAAACTCCTGATTCCGCGAAACCACCATGGATGCGCGAAACTCCGCCAGCTTCGGATACCGCTCCGCATAATGCGCAAAGACCTGCGCCAACGTCGCTCCCGCAGGCAGATCTCCCGCTTCTTCGGCCAGTCCGGTCAACTCCCGAAACCGCCCAAAGAACAATACCTTCACCCGCACTGTCGTCGAAGTATGTGCCACCCAAAAATTGTAACCCGCGGAACCCCGCCCCGCCACCTAAGCCCTTGCGTGATTTCGTCCAAACACCTTCGCGTAGTTGTAGGGCCCGCCTTCCGCTCGCCCTGACAAAGGAAGGGAGGCGGGCCGCTCTCAGGCTATGCAATGGCCGAACTTTAGATCGGCCGCCACCCAGCGCCGAAGGTGCGAAACACACTAGCCCATCACACAAGTGGTGGGAACCGGTGCCCAAACGCCCCAAGTGCCGGAGGCACGACAGACCTCTCTTCGCCCAACCCCTCAACGATGCCTGCGCAAACTCAATCTCCGATTCTTCTACTCGCAACCCGCGCCACAATCCCCCAACTGCGCGATAATCAAATCACCAAAAAGGACCCCATGAAAATCCTGATCACCGGCTCCTCGGGTTTAGTCGGCGCCGCCCTAACCCAAGATCTCCAACGCGCCGGCCACACCGTCTGCCGCCTCGTCCGTCCCGGCGCTTCCTCCGACGCCACCCGCACCTCCCCAGGCTTCGACGTAAACTGGAATCCCGCCACCGGCGAACTAGGCGGAGCCGCCGTGGGCGCCGACGCAGTAATCAATCTAGCCGGCGCCCCCATCGCCGACGCCCGTTGGACGCCCCAGCGCAAACAACTCCTCCGCACCAGCCGCGTGGACACCACCCGCGCGCTAGTCGCCGCCCTGGCAAAAATGTCCGCGCGCCCCCGCGTCCTCATCTCCGCTTCCGCCACCGGCTACTACGGCAACCGCGCAGACGAAATCCTCACCGAAGCCAGCCAACCCGGCGCCGATTTTCTAAGTGTGATCGCAAATGAATGGGAATCCGAAGCCATCAAAGCCGAAGTCCTCGGCATTCGCGTAGTCCGCGCCCGTTTCGGCGTAATCCTCGCCAAACACGGCGGCGCCCTCCCGCAAATGATGCGCCCCTTTCAATTCGGCGCAGGCGGAAAGCTCGGAACCGGCCAACAATGGATGAGCTGGATCACCCTCGACGACACCGTCGCCATCCTCCGCCAAGCCCTGGAAAACGCCAACGTAACCGGCGCCCTCAACGTAGTCTCTCCACAACCGGTAACCAACGCGCAATTCACCAAAATCCTGGCCGCCACCCTGCATCGCCCCGCGCTCTTCCCCGCGCCCGCCTTCGCCCTGCGCTTAATCCTCGGTGAAATGGCCGACGCCCTCCTCCTCTCCAGCCAGCGCGTCCAACCTGTCCACCTCCAAAAACTGAACCACCAATTCCAACACCCGGACCTACCCACAGCCCTAGCCGCCGTCCTCTCGAAGTAACTCTTCGTTCCTACAGGAACCGCCTTCCGGTCGCTCTGCCAAAGGGAGGGCGGCGGTCCGTTCTTATACTCATGTAGTGGCCGAACTTTAGATCGGCCAGACAAAAGCCGCGCGCCCTCGACGCTAACTTTCCATCCGCGGTTTCTTCACGGGCCAAGGGACACAGGCCACGTTCCCTCAAATATTCAACAACCGCAGCAGTGCCTCCAAGTTCAACTCATCCACCACCAGCCGCGCTTCGCGTGCCGCCTCCGCCGTCAGCGGGACATCGCCCTCATCAAACGCCTGAAACAACCGCATCTTCGCCACCGCATACTCTTCGCTGCTGGTAAGTGCCCGTCCGTTCGCCGCGGCCCACGCCGTCAACGCCCCCTCCCTCACAAAAATTCGCAGCCCAAAGCTAGTCCCCCGGTCCGCCGAAATCGCATAAACAAATTCCCCAGCCGCCGCGCCATCCACCAAAACGCGGTTCACCTCGTAAAAGCAATATTGATACACATACCCGTTCGCCGCAGAATAACTCTTGATCCTGCGCACTGCCTCAGGCTTCGTCATGGCGCGATTATTCGAGCCGCCCGAGCGAAAGTCAAACCGCCCGCGGCGTGCTTCCCAGTTCGGGAACGTACCCTAGGAACGTCGTTCAATTCGGAACTTCTTGCAACCTTCCGGCACACTTCTACAGCCGCATTTTTCAACTCACTCGCTTTCTCGCAGCGAGCTTCAACCCCTTCGTTCCACGCACTTTAGAACTCACAAATTTTCCCAACGCACGGTAACTCGGCCTCCGTGCCGCGCCGTGCGTTCGCTGGCCCTTCGTCTGCATTCGCAAACGGCATGTGGTCCCTCTCGCAAACGCGCTCAAAACAAGGCTCCTCACGCAGGAGCTCCAGCGCCCATCCTCGCTCTGCGCCGCCACTTTTTCTCCTAGCCCTCAGTGTCTTCCTCGCCGCTTGCGGAGGCGGCGGCGGGGGCGGCGGTTCCACTCCTCCCCCGCCTCCCATAACTGTCACCATCACTCCCAATTCCGGCACGGTGTTGCTCGGCAACACACTTTCTTTCTCCGCCTCCGTCACCAACTCCTCCGACACTTCCGTCGTCTGGAGCGTCAACGCCGTCCCCGGCGGTTCTGCTCAAGTCGGCACCATTTCTGCCGATGGACTCTTTACCGCCCCCGCAGACCTTCCCTCGGGCGGCAAAGTGCAAGTGACCGCCACCAGCCACGCCGATCCCACCAAATCCTCCACCGCCGGAGTCACCGTCTCCAGCGACATCACCATCTCGCTCGCCGCTTTTTCGCCCAGTATGGAACTCGGCGTCGTGCAATCCTTCCACGCCTCCATCACCAGCAGCGGCAAACCCGATCCCACCATTCTCTGGACCCTTTCCGGCCCCGCCTGCCCCAACAATTGTGGCAGCGTTGACGTCAACGGAAATTACACCGCGCCCGCCATCCTCCCCGCAGCTCCCAACATCACTCTCACCGCCACCAGCGCCGCCGATCCTTCCAAGCAATCCCCCACCGCGCTTACCATCACCAGCCATTTCACGCTGCAAGTTTCCGCGCCCGCCAACCTGCAACCCAGCGCAACTTCCGCCATCGTCGCCACACTCACTCCCGTTCCCGGCTCCAATCCCGACGAAGTTCTTTCCTGGTCGCTCTCCGGCACCGGCTGCAGCGGCAACTCTTGCGGCGTGCTCACCGTCATCACCACGCAAGCCGCGGGCGGCGGCGCCATCGCCAACACCGCCAACTACACCGCGCCCAACAATCCTCCGCAGCCCAACACCGTCGTCGTCACCGTCACTCCGCAAGCCGATCCTTCCAAGCAAACGCAGGCCACCATCACCATTCAATCCGGCCCGGGCCTCGGCCTCTCGCCGTCCACCGACACGCTCGCCGCCAATCACCGCGTCACTCTCACCGTCACCGAAACGGGCACCACCGGCGAATCCCTCGCCTGGAGCGTCAACAACATTTCCGGCGGCAACGCCACGCTCGGCCAAATCTGCGTCGTTGCGACCTCCCCCTGCCAAAGCGTCACCAGCGGCACCGCAACGCAAGTGGACTACATCGCGCCCGGCGCCATTCCCTCCCCCAACCCCATCTCCGTTCAAGTCGCCAGCACGGGAAATCCCGCGCTATCCGCCTCCGCGCAAATCACCGTCATCAATCACATTCTCGTCAGCGTTTTCCCCAACAATGTCACCCTGTCGCCGCTCGCCGTGCAGGGTTTCACGGCTACGGTTCTCGGCACCAGCAATCAAGCCGTCATCTGGCAAATGCAAGGCAGCGGCTGCTCGGTCGGCGGCGCATGCGGCTCCATCGATCCCAGCGGCACATTCACCGCGCCCGCCGCACCGCCCGTTCCCGATGCCATCCAGATTGTCGCCCTCAGCCAGGACGACTCCACGCAATCCGGCACCGCCAGCGTCACCATCTCCACCGGCTCAAATATCCTCACTCTGCATCCCGCCAGCGTTTACGCCGGCAGCGCCGACGGCTTCACCCTCACCGTGGACGGCAGCGGCTTCGTCCCGTCGACCTCCGGCCCCGGCTCCACTCTGCTCATCGGCGGCACGGCCCGCGTCACCACCTGCAGCTCCGCAAATTCGTGCTCCGCTCCCGTCAACAGCACCGACGTCGTGCAAACCGGCAATGTCCCCGTCCAGATCCAAAATCCGGGCGGCACGCTCTCCAACACCGTCAGTCTCGTCGTCGTCGCTCTCGGCACTTCCGACACCGTCATTACTCTCACCACTGCTTCTCCCACCTCCACTGGCCAGAACATCATCGTCGTCGAGCCCACCAGTGCCGGCATCGATAACTCCTCTGTCTCATTCGATCTCAACGTCGCCGCCCTCGGCCTCTTCAACACCTCCACCAATGCCTGCAATCTCGGGGGCAATCCCATCCCGCTCGTTCGCCCCGCCTCCGGCATCACCGCTGCCGACATCTGTCTCTTCTCGCAATCCGGCTTCGACGCTAGCATGAACTACACCATCTCCGACCCCGGCGACATCGCCGTCATCTCCAAACAACCCGCTGGCCTCGGCATCATCCATCTCACCATCCAGATTCCTTCCACCGCTGCCGCCGGTGCGCGAACGCTTTTCATCCAGAACAGCAACCTCGACGAAACATCCGCTTCCGGAGTGCTCGAAATTCAATGAACAGGGGTGTATCTCCATGAGCTACGTGGATCGCAGACGTTTCCTCTGGGTCCTCTTTTTGATTGGCCTCGCCTTGATCGCCGTCGTCGCGCAGGCCACGACGCTGGTGCGTCTCCGCTTCCAGGATCTCGTCCACTATTCGTATTCCGTCGCGCGTGTGCGTTACATCCGCGCCCAAACGCGCATGGAAAACGGCGAAATCTGGACGGACACCAGCTTCAACGTCCTCAACCACAACAAAGGCTATCTCCCCGCGCAAATCGTCGTGCGGCAACCCGGCGGCAAATTCCAGCACTTGCAATCGCACGTCGATGGCGCTCCCGAATTCCGCCCCGGCGACGAAGTCTACCTTTTTCTGAGTGGTCATCCGGGCAGGCAATTCGTGATTGTCGGCTGGGGACAAGGCACTTTCCGCATTCGCAGGGATCTGCGCACCGGCGGTGAACTCGTCACCCAGGATTCCGCCGAAACTCCGGTCTTCGATCCCGTCTCCAACTCCTTCACCAAGACGGGTGTGAAGAATCTGCCCATCGACGTTTTCGAGCAGCGCCTCAAACGCGAAATGTTGCGCGAAATGGAATGAAGTAAGACTCAAAAGGAACGCCAATGCCAACATCGCTCCGAAAACTCTCCGCCGTTGCACTAACGCTCTTCTTCACCCAATGGTCAGCCACGTTCGCGGGCGGCTACTCTTTCAATGAAATTGTGCCCGACGTTCGCGAACCCGCCGGCGTCTCCGGCGGCTCCGCTTGTCCCTTGCCCTCCCGCCAACTCACCAGCCCCGCGGCCATCGCCTTTCGCTGGAGCACCGTCCTAGGCAACAACCCCACCACCATCCTCACCCAGGACCAGACCGCCGCCGGCAGACTTAACGAAATCGAGCAAGCCATCCAGCAATCCTTGAGCGTCTGGAGCAACGTGAGCGGTACCGCTCTCACATCCGCCTCCTTCGCTCCCCTCACCCGCGTCGCCTCCAGCAACCTCTGCGGCTCCGATGGCATCGACTCCATCTGCTTCGATCAAGCGGACTCGGCCTTCACTCCCGGCGTCCTTGCCTTCACCCGGGTCATCACCGCCGATCAGATCGGCATCCAACTCGGCAGCGGCGCGCCCTCCACCCAAGTCGGTCAAATCCTCGACGCCGACATTTATTTCAATCCCAGCGATTCGCTGGTCACCTTTGCCACGCCCGCCGCTCTCGCCGCCAACCCGAAGGCCTACGACCTCGAATCCCTTCTTACCCACGAACTCGGCCACTCGCTCGGCTTCAGCCACTCCGCCGTCTGGAGCGCAATGATGTTTCCCTTCGCTCCCGCACCTGGCACCTTCACCGGCATACGCCCCACTGTGCAGCAGCCCGACGCACCACTCAGTGACGATGATCGAACCGGCCTCCGCGTCCTCTATCACGATCTCACCGACACCCAATTCGTCGGCTCCATCCAGGGCCGCATTCTTCCCGCAAATCCGATCTCTCTTCCCGCGTCGTCGCCTGGTGTCACAGGGGTCTTCGGCTCGCACGTCGTCGCCGTGGACGCCGCAAGCGGCTCCGTCATTGCCGGCACTTTAGGTGGATGGAGTTGCCGGGCGCCCGGCCCAGCACAATTCGATGGCACTTTCGAAATCGACGCTCTCTCTGTGAACCAAAGCTACAAAATTTATGCCGAGTCGCTCAACGGCGCCGTCGGTCCCTCCGAAGTCTCCAACGCCCTCGTCACCCTCTGCCGCAATCCCACCACCGACCCCGGCTGGCCTCCGCTACAAGCCTGCGTAGTCCCCCAACCCAACCTCGAATTCACAGCCGCCACCCTAGCCTCACCGTAGGGCGTTCTTAAACACACTCGCAAAACTTGGCATCCTCAGCATCCCGATTCTGAGTTGGACGCGAAGGACTTCAAAGTTAAGTCCAATAAGGCCTTCGGACCGCCTCCACCCGCCTTACTCAGGAGGCTTTTCCCTGCGCCACGTTTCCCAATCCGCGCACCAAAATGATCAGGCTCACCAGAGCGCTGAACGACCACATGCAAGACTTGGCCACATCTACAGCAATCATCGCCGTTGAACTCAGAGGTGCTGCACGAACCGAGATGAGAGCGCCGACAACCGCAAATGTCCCAAATATGATCCGGTCTGTCCGGAAAGAAGATCTGTATGCAAACGAAACAGCGACGAAACTCAGGAACAATGAGAAGAGAGCCGTAATCAAATCCACGGGGTGCCGACAACCCCTGACGATGCAAGTCCATGTCCAGACAGTTTCGATCAGGCAGAAAATCGTGATCAACACTAGTGTGGGTCGCCTGTTTACTATTCCGGGAGGCGAGTTCATTCCAAGTTTAAACCTCCGTCATGCTTGTCGGGCAGGGTGGAGAATTTTCAGCATCATTCGGGTACTGAACTTGTGAGGCAAACCACTTCCGTGCCAACCCTCCGGTTCCGAGGGTGCGGTTTCTCCTCACTGTTGGTGCCGGGATTCTGCCCTCAACCACCCACCGGCACCATCCATCCGCCGCCAAATAGCAACCCGGGCGCCAGCGAAGCCAGAAACACCGCGGTCCGTTCCCCAACCACCTGCTTCTTCGCCTGCTCAAACGCTGAATGCAACGCCGCCCCGCACATCGAAGAGCCCAAATTCCCCTTGGTCACCGCAATCGGCGGAAACGTGCTGCACGACACGCCCAGTTGCTTGGCTAGCAGCGTCACCAGCCGCGGATTCGGCTGGTGCGTAGCAAACGCTCCCACCTTTTCCCGCGAAATTCCGCTGCGTTTCTCCACTTCGCTCAAAACCTGCTCCATGCGGTTCACCGCCGCGCGCGAAAGCGCTTCGCCGTCAAACCGGATGTCCAGCTCCCCGCCGCCTGCGTCGCTGATGGCGATCGCTTCGGCGTAGCGCGCCACGCATCCGAAAAAGAACTCGCCCATCTTGTAAGCGAACCGCCCTTTTTCCGGCGGCTGGCTCGAAAGCAGAAACGCACTCGCGCCATCTCCAAACAGCCCGCCGAATTCTCCCGCGCTGCGCCCGGGACCCAGGGTGCGGCTGTGCACATCGGCAGTCGCCACCAGAATCTTCTCCGCACTACCCGCTATCAGCATGGCCTGTGCCACGCAAAACACCTGCAACAGCGCCAGGCATCCGCTGCCCACATCCAATGCCGTGGCGCGCTCGCGCAGTTTCAGCAGGGCATGCAGCTTCGCCGCCAGCGAAGGGTAACCATGATCCGTTTCGCTCGCCGCAATCACGCCATCCAGATTCTGCGCGTCCTCGCCGCACTGCTGCAAAACCTTTTGGCAGGCTTCCGCCGCCAGCGACCCTTCCGTCTCCGCATCAGTTGCGTACGCCACCGACACAATTCCGGCCCGTGCCCGCAGCTTTCCAATGGGCATGCCAAAGGCTTCGTCCACTTCTTCGGAAGGAATCAGGCGGGAACCAAACTCACTCGCGGCACCGGTCACATACACATTCTTGGCGTCCAAGACATGAGCCCCTTTGCTCGTTGGCTTGCCCTCTCGTCCGGCTCCGGCGTCTCGCCCGGGACCAGAGAACAACCGCCTCCCATCATCCGGCACTGTGCCGCTCTTTTCCAGTCCAGAAACAAAATAGTCCTCCCTAGTTGCCTTCTCACAAACACCCCCCGCCCCGCCGCAACTTTGGAGTGCAGCCTGCCATGCGCGTAGCCGAAGGGAAGTTCAGCTTCCGCTTTTACGGCTTCCACTCCACCGTCCAACTCCCTTCGACTACCCAGACGTCCTAACAACGTCATTACCCCTTATGCCGCTACTCAATTCGCCTGCTCGAGCAGCCTCCATCGCGCATGCTATCTTTGAACTACATGCGCTTGCATTCAATCAGCGCTGATCGTAGAAATCAAAGTTTTACCGTCTTGAAATGGAACAGCAACCCTTCCAGCGAACTTTCTTTCTGCATTCCTTCCTCGCCATCCTTCTCTCCCTGGCTGCGGGAATGCCAGCGCGCGCCCAGCGCCTGCGCGGCGAACTCCATCTCGAACTCCGCGATCCCAAGGGCGCCAGCTTGGCAGCCCGCGGCGAGCTCCTCAGCGAAGGCAACTCCTTCCAGCGTAACTTCCAGGTTCCCAATGACGGCCACATTGTGCTGCAAGATCTGCCTTTCGGCGTCTACCGCCTGAATCTCAGCGCGGAAGGCTTCGCCGTCTGGAGCGATGTCGTCGAGGTGCACTCGGAAGTCCCCGTGAAACTCGGCATCACGCTCGGCGTCGCGCCGCTGACCACCCAGGTTCAGGTCACCGACGAGCTGACCCTCGTGGATCCCACACGCACCGGCACGCTCTATTCCGTCGGCCAGCAATCCATCCGCGAGCAGCTCAGCCTGCAGCCCGGCCGCGACCTCTTCGATCTCGTCAATGAACAGCCCGGCTGGCTCTACGAAGGCAACGGCGTGCTGCATCCCCGCGGCTCCGAATATGACGTGCAATTCGTCGTCGATGGCCAGCCGCTCACCCAAAATCGCTCGCCGGCTTTTGCCCCGGACATGGATTCCGACGCGGTGGAATCCATGCGCGTGCTGACGGCCAGCTACCCGGCCGAATATGGACGCAAACTCGGCGGCATCGTAGAGCTCACCACCGACAAAAACACACTACTCGGCTGGCACGGCGAATTCGACGCCGCCGGCGGCAGCTTCGATCAACTGAATGGCTCCGCGGCCATCTCCTATGCGCGTGAAAAAGACCGTTTCTCCATTCGCTCCTTCGGCTTGCATTCGGACTGGTATCTCGATCCCCCGGTTACCGGTAATTTCACGAACGACGGCAACTCCGGCGGATTCTCCACCGCCTACGAGCACGACTTTTCCGACAACGACCGCCTGCGCCTGACTGTCGCTCACAATTCCCTGGGTTACATGGTCCCCAACGATTACCTTCAGGAAAATGCGCTGCAGCCCCAGCGTCAGGACGCGGCCAGCGTCGAAACCGGCGGCCAAGTCTACTTTCAGCACACCGTTTCCCCCACGCTGGTGCTCAGTTTTTCGGGCGGCGTGCGCGATTCAAGCTTTACCCTGCGCTCCAATCCGTTTTCCACTCCGGTGATCGTCAATCAGGATCGCGGTTACCGCGAAGGCTACGCTCGCGGCGATGTCGCCGGTCATCACGGCCATCACGACTGGAAAGCGGGCATGGATTCCTTCTTCACCCCGGTTCATGAAGCGCTGCAATATCACATCACCGACCCCTCGCAATTCGACCCCGGCACCCAGCTCAATCTCAATTTCACCGCCAGCAAGTGGGACACCGAGCCGGCCTTCTACGTCCAGGACCAGATGCGCTACGGCGCGTGGAACATCAGTGCAGGGCTAAGGTTCGATCACTACGGCTTCGTGGTTCATGAATGGGGAGTGAGCCCGCGCGTCGGAATCTCGCGCTACATCTCCTCCCTCAATCTCCTGCTGCACGCTTCCTATGACCGCGTGTTTCAAACGCCCGCGATGGAAAATCTGTTGCTCGCCAGTTCGCCGGAACTCGATTCCGTTAATCCCGTTGTTCTCCGGGTTCCCGTTCCCGTCGCTCGCGCCAACTACTACGAAGGCGGCCTCACGGAATCTTTCCTAGGCAAATTCCGCCTGGACGCCAATATTTTTCGCCGAGACTTTCACAACTATTCTGATGACGATGTGCTGCTGCAAACTGGCGTGAGTTTTCCGATCTCCTACGCGAAGGCCCGTATCATTGGCGAGGAAGTGCGCCTGGAAGTCCCGCACTGGGGCCGCGTCTCAGGTTTCCTGAGTTACGCGAATCAATCGGGATTGGGGCAAGGGCCCATCACCGGCGGCCTCTTCATCGGCAGCGACGCCAGCGGCGCGCTCACAGACACCGGCAAATTCGCGGTCTCCCAGGATCAGCGCAGCACCTTGCGTGCGCGCGCGCGCTTTGATGCAGGCCGCGGCATCTGGTTTGCCGCCGGCGCTCAATACGGCAGCGGTTTGCCTGCCGACCTCAGCGACAACACCGAGATCCCCACGCTCATCGCGGAGTACGGCGCCGATGTCGTCTCCCGTGTGAACCTGGCCAAAGGCCGCGTGGAGCCGAATTTTTCTTTGGATTTGGGAATGGGCGCGCAACTCTATCGCAAGGAATCGCGTTCCGTTCAATTCCAGATTCAGGCTGCCAACATCACCGACCGCCTCAACGTCATCAACTTCGCCAGCGTCTTTTCCGGCACGGCCATCGCCCTGCCCCGAAGCGTTTCCGCCCGCCTCCACGTCACGTTTTAGCAGCACACCGATCGGGAGGGCACGGCTTCCCAGCTTGCCAATTTGCCAATGAGTAGAGGATTGTCATCCTGAGGGCATCCGACAAAGTTGCTCGAAGGACTTCAACTTCCAACGCTTCGATAACTGCCTGAACGGACGAGGCTCGAGTTCGTTCACTGCGCTTCAGTCTTCCCGCAGCCACTTCCGCGCATCCGCAATCCTTTCCAACTCCGTCAACACGCGATCCAACTCCTCGACCAGCCCATTCGTTCCCGCCTCGCGAAATACGCCAACCAGCGTGCGGTAATACCACAGCGTTCCATCTTTCTTCCCTTGGAATCGCTCAAACGCCTGCTCCCCGTCCGCGTGCACATCCTCCAGGATGTCCCGCACGTTCGACAATTTGTCCGCCGCGGAAACCAGCCGCGTATCTTCAGGCTCTCCAGCCACACGCGCGATGTAGCTCTTCTTGCGCTCCAGCCACGGCGGCTTTGGTTCGTTGTACGCGTCCGTGCAGCCATCCACAATCCGCGCTACCCGCTTCCCAAATTTCTTCCGGATCTCCTGCAGCCGCTTCAGCCCGCCCTGATCTTCCACTGCGTCATGCAGCAGCGCGGCAATAGCCATCTCCTCGTCGCCGCCGTAAGCAATCACGATCGACGCCACGCTCATCAAATGTCCAATATAAGGTTTGTTCGTGCCCTTGCGCCGCTGCCGCCCATGCAACCGCGCCGCATAAGCAAACGCCCTCGCAAACCGCACGGAGTACACCGACGGCTTGCGTTTCGCTGCATTTTTCTTTTTGTTTGCCACAGTTAGCGGCGGCGAATCTTGCTGAGCAAGCGAAGAATTTCCATATATAACCAGATCAGCGTAACCATCATTCCGAACGCGCCGTACCACTCCATGTACTTCGGCGCGCCCATCTTCGCTCCGGTTTCGATCATGTCGAAATCAAGAATCAGGTTCAGCGACGCAATAATCACCACAAACAGGCTGATCCCAATGCCCAGCGGCGTGCTGCTGTAAAGAAACGACATCTTGGCATGAAAGAAGATGCTCATCACCATGTTGATGATGTAAACGATCGCGATTCCGCCGGTGGCCGCAATCACGCTCAGCTTGAACCCGCGCGTCGCCTGCACAATGCGCAACTTGTACGCCACCAGCAGCACAAACAGCACGCCAAACGTCAGGCTGATCGCCTGCATGGCGATGCCCGGATAACTCTTGTCAAAAATTGCTGAGATGCCGCCGAGGACCAGACCCTCGAGCAGCGCATAAATCGGCGCGCGGACGGGTGACCACTCCTTCTTGAAAATCGTCACCAGCGCTACGGCGAACCCGCCAAGAGCGCCGCCAATCATCCACGGGAATGCCGCTTCCGGCGTCGGCGAATGGCTCAGGCCCCAGGTCCACGCCGCTGTCGCCACCACAAACAGCAGCAGCAGCCCGGTCTTGTTGACCGTGCCCTGGATGGTCATCGTCTCGCCGGTCGGAATCGCCCCGGCAAACGCCTTCTCTTTCAAAACAGGATTCGTGGACCGCAGCAAATCAGCCATGAGCAAAGCCTCCATATGCGCAACGCAGTTCGAATACTTAAGAATAACATTAAGGGGTTTTGAAGGTGTTTCGAGGGAGGTAATTTTGGTACCGCTAACGGGAATCGAACCCGTATTTTAGCCTTGAAAGGGCTACGTGCTAACCGTTGCACCATAGCGGCACTCTTGGGTGGACTGCAATCCATTAATTATACGGAAAACTTTGAATTTCTGCTACGCGCGTCTAACTCTTCCGGTCTTCCCACTCCTCGTGCCAGGCCGCCTGAATTGCTTCCAGCTTGCTCTCGTTGGACTTCTGCGGATCGCCTGCAAAACCCTGCAACTCCGTGATCCACTTGTGCATGTCAGTGAAGCGCACCGTGTATGGATCGAGGTCCGGAAACTTGTCCGTCAACCCGATCGCAATGTCTTCCAAATTGTCCCAATCAAACGTCGACGGCATGAATTTTTCCCTCACCAATCACCAGTCACCACTCAGTGTCCGTCCAGCTCCTTCGCGTAATTCTTGTTCCATTCCGGAATCTCCACCACGATGTCGGTCGTCCCATCTGGCACCGTCTGGCAACCAAGCCGCGACTTCGGCGTAATGCCCGGCGCTTCGTCAAGCTCATCCAGCTCCGCATCCGTCGCTTCGTTGCACGATTCCAGGCCTTCCTTCACTCTGACGTGGCACGTCGAGCAGGCGCACACCCCGCCGCAAGCATGATCGAGCCCCATCTTGAAGCCCTCGGAAATGTCCAGAATGCTGCCCGGCAACCCGTTGTGGCCGTAAGGAAACTTCTCCGGATCCACTTCCACGGTCTTGCCGCTTGGCAGAAACGTCACCTTATATTTCCGCGTAGCTTTCTTGTATTTCACTTCTTCGATGTACGGATTGCTGCCGCCCATAAGCTTCTCCCTAAACTTCCGCCAATTTCTTTCCTTCGAGCGCCGTCTGCACCGCGGTGTTCATCAAAATCTCCGCCAGGTGCTCGGTCGCGTGGTTCAACTCATCAATCTTCTTGCGAATCAGCTTGTAGTCCGTGCCCTTCACCGTCTCCTGCAACGCCGCCACGCTTTGATCCACTTTCACGCGCTCCGGATCAGACAAGCTCGCAGCCTTGGGATTCGCCAGCGCCTTCGATGTCGCGATCAGAATGGATTCCGCTTCGGTGCGCGCTTCGATCAACTGGCGCTCCGCGAAATCCTGCTCCGCGTATTCGATCGATTCTTCCAGCATCCGCTCGATGTCCGCATCGTTCAGGCCGTAACTCGGCTGTACTTCGATCAAATGCTCTTCGCCGTTGCGCAAATCCTTCGCCGCCACCTGCAGAATACCATTGGCATCAATCAGGAATTTCACCTCAACACGCGGCAATCCCGCCGGCGCCGGTGGAATCCGCAAATTGAAACGCGCCAGCGAGCGGCAATCCTTGGCCAGTTCACGCTCGCCCTGCAATACGTGAATATCAATGCCCGTCTGGTTGTCCACGCCGGTGGTGTACAGCTCCTGCGCGCTCGCGGGAATCGTCGAATTGCGCGGGATAATCTTCGCCACCGCGCCGCCATACGTCTCAATGCCCAGCGAAAGCGGTGTCACGTCCAGCAGCAGCATATTCTGCACGCCGCGATCCAGGATATTGGCCTGCACCGCTGCGCCGAGAGCCACCACTTCATCGGGATTCACTTCCATGTGCGGCTTGCGGTCGAAAAACTCCTGCACCGTGCGGCGGATCAGCGGCGTGCGCGTCGTTCCGCCGACCAGCACGACTTCCTCGATCTGTTTCGGGCTCAACTGCGCGTCGGCCAGCGCCTGGCGCACCGGCGCCATGGTGCGGTCCACCACCGGATGAATCAAAGCTTCCAGCGCGCCGCGCGTGAACTCGTGTTCGAACACCTTGCCGTTCGGCAGCGGAAACCGCAACGTAGCCTTGTCGGTATCGGACAAGCGATGCTTCACGGCGATCAGTTCCTTACGCAATTCCTGCGCCAGCTCCCCGTGCGGCGAAAAATCAATCTGGTCGTGCTGCAGAATCTGCTCGTGCACGAAAGCCTGCAGCAGGTGGTCAATATCGTCGCCGCCCAAGTGCGTATCGCCGTTGGTCGAAAGCACCTGGAAGATGTCGCCTTCGCTGGTCGAAATCAGCTTCAGCACCGAAATATCAAACGTGCCGCCGCCCAGATCATAAACCGCCACCGTTCCGCGCTGCTTTTCGTGCAGTCCATAAGCCAGCGCCGCCGCAGTCGGTTCGTTCACCAGACGCAAAACTTCCAAGCCAGCGATTTTCCCGGCATCCTTGGTAGCCTGCCGCTGCGCATCATTGAAATACGCGGGCACGGTGATCACCGCCCGGTCCACCGGTTCGCCGAAATACGCTTCCGCCCAGTTCTTAAGTTCGCGCAAAATGAACGAAGAAATCTCCGGAGGCGTAAAAATCTTGTCGCCGAGCTGCACGCGAATAACAGTTGTGCTCGCGGGATCGATGCGAAACGGAAATAGTTTCAGCTCGGATTGCACGTCGACGGGTCCGCGTCCCATCAGCCGCTTCACGGAATAAATCGTGCGCTCTGGCTGGGTCAGCAATCTGCGCTGCGCCGGCTCGCCAACAATGATCGCGCCATCCGCGTCCAGACTCACAACCGAGGGGCACAAGGTGCTCCCCGATGGGCCCGGAATACACTTCGGCTCGCCCGTCTTCGCGTCCACGTACGCGACCAAGCTATTAGTAGTCCCCAGATCGATCCCAACCGTTCGTGCCATAAAAACCCCTGTAGCTCACCCCTTCAGGGGTGAGGGTTTCCCATACACGATCGACCAAGCCAGCTCAATAAGAAACCCTCAGGCCTAAAGGTCTGAGCTACAGTAATTCTTTCTGTACATTCACAACCAAATTCCGAATATACGACCGGCGATTCAGCAGCTCGTTCAACTTCGCCATGACGCCCTTACGAGCAACCGCGTCGGCGTTCGCGTCAATCGCGGCGTCCCATTCCTTTGCGGCCGCCTGCATCTCGCCGTCAACTTCTTCAAGCTTGGACTGAAAATTCTTCTGCGCAGAGTCCAGGCGCTGCTTCAACGCAGCTATATCGCCACTAGCGGCCTTAGTCTCGCGCAACTCATCCAACGACTCGTTCAATTCGAACACCTCTTCCAGCAACTCCGGCGGCGCCTGCTGCTTGCTCTTGCCCTCAATCCGCGCCCCCTCGATCGCCAGCAGGTATTCCACGCGCGCCACAGGTTCGCGCAACGTGCGATACGCGTCATTCAACTCCGAGCTCCGCTTCAGCGAAATTTCCCGCTCTTCAGGAGTCGCGTTCACATAATTGTCCGGATGCAACTTCCAGCTGAGCTGCAAGAACTTCTTCTCCAGCCCGCCCATTTCAATCCACAGCTTCCGCGGCATCTCAAACATCGCAAAATAATCGCTCTGCTCGGGAACCTGCAGCATCTTCCCGCACGACGAGCAGAAATGCGTGCCGATGGTCCGCTCGTGGCAACTCCAGCAGACCAGCGGCGAATGAGTGATGGGGAATGGTGATGACATAAGCTCTCTCCTGCTTCCCTGCTCCAGGCACAAAAAAAGTGGCTGGCGCGCCATGCTGCCAGCCGGAATTGCTCGATCCCCTGCGCTGGGTCAGGCCAGCTGACAGGCTGAAGCCTGTTCTACGTTTACGCCGTAAAGCTGCTGCCGCAGCCGCAATTGCGCGCCGCGTTGGGGTTCTGGAACACAAAGCCCTGGCGCATCAGCGTCTCCTCATATTCGAGAGTCGTGCCGCTTAAATACAGCAGGCTTTTCGGGTCCACAAAGATACGCGCCCCAAACTCTTCAAAGATTTTGTCGCGGTCGCGCGCCTGGGTATCCAGCCGCATCGCGTAGGACAGCCCCGAACATCCGCCGCCCTGCACGCCCACGCGCAAACCGCCGCTCTGCGCGGACACGCCGTCTTTCTCCAGCAGCGCGATTATCTTCTTCGCGGCCTTCTCGGTCAGGTGAATCACCGGCCCGGCTTTTTCTTTTTCCGCAGTCTGCGTCGTAACTTCCGCGCTCATGATCCAAATCTCCAAACTGCTTCTGGAGCGAATTCCTGGACAGCGGCCTCCGACGGCCGAAAATCACCGCCGGAAGACGCCACTACGCCCGCGCTGCCGTGCAACTAGTGCGACGACTTTTCGTGCGCGGGAACTTCAATTCCGTGCTTCTTCTTCCAATCGCCGATGGCCGCCTTAATGGCGTCCTCAGCAAGAACCGAGCAGTGAATCTTCACCGGCGGCAGCGAAAGCTCGCGAACAATGTCCGTGTTCTTGATCGCCAGCGCCTCTTCGACAGTCTTGCCTTTCACCCATTCGGTGGCCAGGGACGAACTGGCGATGGCCGACCCGCACCCAAAAGTCTTGAACTTGGCTTCTTCAATGACTTTGGTGTCCGGATTGATCTTCATCTGCAGCTTCATCACGTCGCCGCATTCCGGCGCGCCCACCAGGCCGGTCCCCACATTGGGATCTTCCTTGGGCATGCTCCCCACGTTGCGGGGATTATTGTAATGATCAACTACTTTTTCGCTATAGGCCATGGACGCAAAGCTCCTTCTATATTCGATTCCCTTGCAACTTAGCCCTTCGCCGCAACGAGAGAGCCAAAACCCGCATTCTTGATCGCCTTTTCCGTCAGGGCGATGTTGGTCAAAAACGCCGAGCGGCCCGCGGTCAGTTCCCGCAACGCGTCCCGCACATAGTCGGCGCCGATGCCCAACACGTTCAAGAACGTGCGCACATCCTGAAGTTGATAGAAGGCACGCTCCGCGGCTGGGGCCGGCTCGTCACCATCCTGATACGCCTGGTACGTCACGCGAAACGGCGCGGATGTTCCGGCGATGGAGCGGTGAATCCTGAGTGTTCCTTCGCTTGCAATTGCACTTGCCATTTTTTTCCTTCCAGTCTTCACGGTATTAGGCGGTCTGCCACTTGACCTTGGAAATGTCGATCCCTTCCTTGGCCATTTCATACAGCGGCGAGAGTTCCCGCAGCTTGGTTACCACTTGCACCATCTTGTCGACCACGTAGTCAACTTCCTCCTGGGTGGTAAAGCGCCCCAGGCCGAAGCGGATCGAGGTATGAGCGAGATCCTCTCCCACTCCTAGTGCTTTGAGTACGTAACTCGGCTCCAGGGTTGCCGAAGTGCAGGCAGACCCACTGGAAACCGCGATGTCGTTGATCCCCATCAGCAGCGATTCGCCTTCGACATAGGCGAAGCTCATGTTGAGGTTGTTCGGGAGCCGGTGCTCCATCGAACCGTTGATGAACACTTCGTCCAGCTTGGCTTCCAGCTTGGCGCGCAGGCGGTCGCGCAGCCCGCGAATCCGCTCGGATTCCTGGGTCATCTCCTGCTGCGCCAGTTCGCAAGCCTTGCCGAGCCCCACGATGCCGGGCACGTTCAGCGTGCCGGAACGCATGCCGCGCTCGTGGCCGCCGCCATCAATGATGGCCGAAAGCTGCACGCGGGGATTGCGCCGCCGAACATACAGCGCGCCACAACCCTTGGGACCATAAAACTTGTGCGCTGAAATAGCCAGCAGATCGATGTTGTCCTTCTGCACGTCAATCGGCACCTTGCCGGCAGCCTGCACGCCATCCGAAGCGAAGATAATGCCGTGTTCCTTGGCAATCTTCCCAATCTCCTGCATCGGATTGATGACGCCGATTTCGTTGTTGGCGTACATGATCGCGATCAGGATGGTGGTTGGCCGGATCGCCTTGCGCACTTCCTCGGGATCCACGCGACCGTCCTTGCCCACCGGCAAATACGTCACTTCAAAACCGTGCTTCTCCAGGTTCTTGCAGGTATCGAGAACCGCCTTGTGCTCGATCGCCTGGGTGATGATGTGGTTGCCCTTTTCGCGATACATCTCCGCGACGCCCTTGATCATCAGGTTGTCGGATTCCGTTGCGCCGCTGGTGAAAATGATCTCTTTTGCGGTCGCGCCGATAAGCGAAGCCACTTGCTGGCGCGCGGTTTCAACTGCCTCTTCTCCGGCCCAGCCGAACGAGTGGTTGCGGCTGGCCGCATTCCCGAACTTCTCGGTGAAATACGGCAGCATCGCTTCCAGCACCCGCGGGTCCATCGGGGTGGTCGCGTGATTGTCCATGTAAATCGGCAGCTTGACGGCCATTTCCGTGTTCTCCTCTTACTCTCGAGACGTACCGCTTAGCGCGTTACCGCCAGTTGGTCCATCCCTTTTAATTCCACGAGAGTCGGTTCTTGTTGCTTATCCTCGCTCAACTGCGCGATGGTCACCGTGCTCAAAACCCCCAAAATGCTTTCGTTAACCCGCTGCAATGGTTCTTTGATGGAGCAGCGCTCCGTTGCGTCACAATTTCCGTGGCTCGTTACGCAGGAAGTAATCAACACCGGCCCATCAATCGCCGTAATCACTTCCAGCGCGCTGATCTTCGCCGGATCTTTCGCCAACTGATAGCCCCCGCTCGAACCATGCTTAGCCACCACCAAACTCTGCCGGGCCAGCTTTTGCAGTACCTTGGCCATCAGCATCGTCGAGATGTTGTATTCCTCAGCTATCTCGCTGGCGCTGCATGCGTGCTGCTGGCGGTGGTTGGCCAGATGCTTCATGGCGATCAGGCCGTAGTCCGCCTTCTTGGATAATTTGAACATCTTGCGTCCCCAACGCGGCAATGTGGAGCAAAAGCAATTACGACTGAACAAGTCGCATATTTATTATACGACTTTGCTCCACTGTTTGTCAATCCCACGCTGTGGACTGCTTCCGATACAAATCTTTATTTCTCCTACACTTAGAGTACGACTAATTTAGTCTTATTACGACCACTTTCCACTTAAATGCCCTATTTCCAGCCTGAACGGCAACTATTCCGCCTTGAATGGACTCCGACTCTGTTCCACTAACGGTGTATCTTGGATGCTTCTCGAATGGGAGGGGCGTTCTGAAACGCATGAGGCGACATCGCAAGGCACCAGGAATGGCTTGCGGGACGCTCATTCTATCGTTGTTCTTTGGTTTTGGTGCAGGTCCCCTGTTGGCCCAGGGGGCGGCACCCACACCCAAGTCGATCCCCAAGAGTTCGTCGAAAGCCATCAGGAAAAATCCTCAGGGCACGTTCACGCTGGTCGGCGCCGGGGACATTGCCGGATGCGCCGATCTTTCCGGCACCGAAGCGACCGCCAAGCTGATCGACGCGATTCCTGGAACGGTCTTTGCAGCGGGAGATCTCGCCTACCAACACGGCACCGACGAGGAGTTCCACAAATGCTATGGACCGACGTGGGGCCGCTTCAAAACGCGCACTCGCCCGGCACCCGGAAACCACGAATACAACGGTTCGACCGCCGTGGGCTATTTTCGTTACTGGGGCAAGCAGGCGGGCGATGCCGAAAAAGGCTATTACAGTTATGACCTGGGCTTCTGGCATATCGTGGTGCTCAACACCAACTGCTGGTCGAAAGAACTGGGCGGCTGCGCCGAGGGATCACCCGAGGAAGTTTGGTTGAAGCAAGACCTTGCCGCACACACGAATTCTTGCACGCTCGCCTACGGCCACCACGCCCTGTTCAGCAGCGGGCTAATCGCAAAACACGCCGAGCATCCTGAGTTGCGCCCCATCTGGCAGGACCTGTACGCCGCCCATGCCGACATGATCCTCGCCGGCCACGAACATTCCTATGAGCGGTTTGCCCCGCAGGATCCCGAAGGCCAGGCCGATCCCGAACAAGGCATCCGCGAAATTGTAGTCGGCACCGGCGGCCGCAGCCACACTCCGCTGGGCTACGCGAAACCTAATAGTGAAGTCCGCGACGACAGGACCTACGGCGTCTTGAAGGTCACACTTTCCACGGGAAAATACCGCTGGGAATTCATCCCCATAGCCGGAAAGACTTTCCGCGATTCCGGCGAAGGCCTCTGCCACGTACAACCAATCTCGCCCAAAGACTAGCTCCGGCTCGCGACAAAATACTTGTCCCTGTAGTGGCCGATCTTTAGATCGGCCACTACAATAAGGACGCAAACTGCGTCACCGGCCCCTCTTGCCTTTGTAGTCCCGCCATCCTGACGGCAAGCACGCTGGCCGGCAGGATGCCCGCGCTACCACTTCATTTCGCGCAAACGCCACCGGCCGTAGACGCGTCCACCAATTCTTGAAAAGCCGCCAGTTCGGGCAGCGTCAACTGACATTTGTGGGCCTGCTGCTCCAGCGCGTTGAGAGAATCGACCTGTTTCTTCTTCTGATCGTCTGCAAGCGGAACGCCTTTGCCGATGGCATCGAGCGCATCAAGAGCAATTCTCGCAGCTTGCGAAAGGGCCGCCGACGCTGGCATCGCTTCCCTCACAAGGTGTGAGCGAAGCGCCAGTGTCTGCAATCGCTCATCAACGCTCGCCCACTCTGCAAGCTGCGAGCGAATCTGCCCAGCGAGCGCCGCATCCTTGCAGCCTGCGCCGACATAATGATCCACGAGCAACGAGAACCGCCGCGACACCTCACTTTCCGGATGCACTGCGTCCACCAACTGGTTCAGGGGCGTAAGGCTCGTCGGCGGCGTGCTCGCACTCTCTTCCCGCGCATAATCTTTCTGCTGCTCAACTCCTTGTGCCAGCGCGCGCAGCGCGTCGAATTCCGCGGGAGACGCTGCACCCGCGATGCGCTGCAGCATCGTCCGCTGAAACGAACGATGGGTCAGCCCCAGCCATTCCAGCCGCGCAGCCTCGGTATCCATCCGCGCATACATCGAAGCCAAATCGCCAGTGCCTTCCGGCGACCACAGCCGCTCGGCGATCGCGGCGTTGCGCGGCCATATGCGCGAATCGATGTTTTCGGCGTCCACGTATTCGGACCAGATGCACGATTCCCCGCCCAAAATCAGTTGCTTTTGTTCCGGCGTGAGCGCGGCGGCTGGTCCGCCAAGCGGGTCCATCGCATAATGCCGCGCAGCACTCCATCCGAGGTCAAGGTAGTAGCCGTTCGAGAGAATGCCGCGATATCCATCCTTCGCAGCGGCGGCAAGCGAATCCACGCCACGCCACGATTGAATCACGATCGTTTTCGGCACGCCGGGAACCAGCACTTCGTCCCAGCCCACCGGCGTTTTTTTGTGCTTCGCCACCAACTCCTGCACGCGGCTGCTGAAGTAGGCTTGCAGCTCCAAATTGCTCTTGATCTTGTGCGATTTCATGAACGCCTGGATTTTAGGGTTGCCGTCCCATTCCTTGCCGTTCACTTCGTCGCCGCCGATGTGAAAAAACTGATCCGGGAAAAGCCTGGCCATCTCGCCGATGAATTCGTTCAGGAACTTGTAGGTTCTTTCGTCGGTGGGATCCATGGCCGGATCGAATACGCCCCACTGGCGTTCAATCGCGTAAGGGCCATTGCCACTGGCAAGTTCGGGATACCCGACGAACCACGCGGTGCTGTGCCCGGGCATATCAAATTCAGGAACCACGCGGATGCCGCGATCGCGCGCGTATTCGATGACTTCGCGAATCTCCTCCTGCGTGTAATACATCCCGTCGGAGCCCTGCTCGTGCAGCTTCGGAAATTTCCGGCTCTCCGCGCGGAAGCCCTGATTTTCAGAAAGATGCCAGTGAAAGACATTCATCTTCACGGCTTCCATCCCATCCAGATTGCGCTTCACTACGTCCAGTGGAATGAAGTGCCGGCCGGTATCGACCATCAGGCCCCGCCAGGGAAATCGCGGACGATCCTCGATGTGCAGGGCCGGAATGCTGAAGCCGTCCGCCGAAATGGCGATCAGTTGCAGAAATGTTTGCAGGCCGCGCAGTGCGCCCAGGGGATTGCTGGCGCGCAACTTCGCGCCTGCGGGAGTGACATCGAGCGTGTACGATTCATCTTCGCCAAGCTCCTGCACCGGTTTGCTTTCATGGTCCGTGAAGATCTGGAGGGTCGCGGTGCTTGCATTTTTGTTTGCCGGAAGCGGAACGATTCCGGTCTGCCGGCGGACTTGGTGGAGAAAACGCTGTCCGGCGCGTTCCAGGCGCGCTTCGCGGTAACCCGCGAACGTGATGTTGAAACTGGAATCAATCTTCAGCCAGCCGTCAGCGGTCTCCACTTTCGCCGGCAGCGGCATGATGTTCAACGGTGCGGCAGATTGTGCGTACGTCATGCCAGCTCCCGCAGCCAGCAGGAAAAGAGCCAGCAGACTGCGTCGTAGCCCCGGCCGCGCTTGTTTCATCCTTAAATCTCCACTCAGCTTTAAATCGGTTCAATGCGGGGAAACATCCTGCGCAGGAACGCAGTAAGAGTGTCACACCTTGGCCCTGAGGACAATTCCCTCTCTGGCAGCCGTATCCCCCACACAAAAATTGTCGTCCTGAGGCTATCCGATGAGGATAGCCGAAGGACCTCAGCCTCAAATACGTGCACAATTCTCAAGTTGTGATTTACCCCCGCGTAAACTGCGCTCCGCGCCGGATCACCCTTTTCGTAACGGTGAGACGACGGATAAATTGCGCTTCGCCAGAAATGCAGGTTAGAATGTGCCGCGGTAGCTCGCATACCTCACATGAAAACTTCCGTCGCCATTTATCCAGGTTCCTTCGACCCGGTCACCAACGGGCATCTCGATCTGATCATGCGTGGCGAAAAAATGTTCGACCACCTGATCGTCGCGGTACTGAAAAACGTCGAAAAAGATCCGCTCTTCACCGTTCCCGAGCGCGTCGAAATGCTCCGCGAAGTAACCAAGCAGTGGCCGGCCGTGGAGGTCGACGTCTTCCAAGGTCTGCTGGTGGATTACGCTCGCAAACGCGACGCCGCCGTGATTCTCCGCGGCATCCGCGCCATTTCTGACTACGAATACGAATTGCAAATGGCCTTGATGAACCGCAAGCTGGAGCCGCGCCTCGAAACCGTCTTCATGCTCCCCGGCGAATCCTACAGTTATCTCAGTGCAAAGCTCGTCCGCGAAATCGCACAACTCGGCGGCCCGCTGACCGGCTTGGTTCCTCCCATCGTCGAAGAACGCATCCGCGCCAAAATGGCCTGAGCCTCCCCGTCCTGGCTTACGTTCTCGATTGAATTTCTCCCGCTTTTCCTGAAAACTAGTTAGCACAGCCTCGCTTCAAGGAGCGCACGTGCAACTTACCAACCGCATCAACCGTATTCAGATCTCCGCAACCGCCGCGGTTATCAGCGCCGCAGAACAATTGAAGGCCAAGGGCGTGGACATCGCCGACTTCGGCCCGGGCGAGCCGGACTTCCCGACCCCCGATCACATCAAGAAAGCCGCGATCAAGGCTATCGAAGAGAACCGCACCAAGTACACGCCGACGGGCGGCATCATGCCCCTGCGCGAAGCAATCCCGGCGTGGCACAAGCGCGAACTTGGTTCCGACTATACGGCGAAGGAATGCGTGGTCACCGTGGGCGGAAAGCATTCCATCTTTAACGCCATCAGCGTGCTCATCCAAAACGGCGACGAAGTGATTTTGCCCGCGCCCTATTGGGTCAGTTTCCCGGACATCATCAAGTACGCCGGCGGAACGCCGGTGATTGTGCAGACGCGGGCGGAAGAAGGATTCGGCGCCAAGGCCGCGGACATCGAAAAGGCCATCACTCCCAAAACAAAAATGGTGATCATCAATTCGCCCAGCAATCCCTCGGGCGGAGTGGTGGACGGGCCGGAGTTCGAGAAAATTCTGACCATTTGCAAGAAGCGCAATATCTGGGTGATGGGCGACGAATGCTATTCCCACTTTGTCTACGAGCCGCACAAGCCGTTTTCAATCGCCAGCGCCAAGGATTCCAAGAGCCATGTCATCATCATCGGCAGCGTTTCGAAAACATTTGCGATGACCGGCTGGCGCATCGGGTACACCCTTGCCCCCGAAGAACTCATCCAGGCAATGATCAAGGTGCAGAGCCAGTCCACTTCGAACCCAACTTCCATCGCGCAATATGCCGCCCTGGAAGCGATGCGCGGCTCGATGGACACGGTGCCACCCATGCTCGCGGAATACGCCAAGCGGCGGAGGCGCATCGTGGAAGGCTTGCGCGCGATTCCCAGCGTGACCTGCGAATGGCCCGGCGGCGCGTTCTACGCGTTCCCAAATGTTTCCGCGCATCTCGGCGAAGGCAAGAACGCCGCGGCGAAAAACTGCACCGAGCTCGCCAAATTGCTGCTTGATAAAGCGCATGTGGCCCTGGTCCCGGGCGAAGCATTTGGCGCGCCGGGCTTCCTGCGAATTTCCTATGCCACGTCGCTCGGACGCATCGAGGAAGGACTCCGGCGGCTGGAGAAATTCTTTTCACGCGCGGAGGCCGCTGCCTAGGCCGTGATGCATCCTGTTCTCTCTCGCCTTGAGCCGTTTTTCAGCCCGCGGATCTGGGGTCAGCACTCGCTGGCCCCCTGGTATCCCGAAAAGGTGAATCTACAGGAGCCTCTCGGCGAGGCCTGGCTCACCGCCTTTGAATCGCGGGTGGCCAACGGTCCGTTTGCGGGGAAAACGCTGCGGGAAAGCTGGCATGCGATGCCGCCGGAATGGCGCGGCACCCGACACGCTTCCCTCGCCGATTTTCCAGTGCTCATCAAATTTATTTTTCCGGATGACAATTTGTCCATTCAGGTGCATCCCGACGACTCTTACGCCGCGAAGCACGAACAAAACGCTGGCAGCCGCGGCAAAACCGAGATGTGGCACATGGTCTGCGCCAAGCGCGGCGCTGAAATATTGCTGGGCCTGCAGCCGGGCGTGGACAAAGAGAAATTTCTGCGGGCGCTGGCTGATAACACCGTGGAGAACCTGCTGGTGCACGTGCCCGTGGAGACCGGCGACACCTTCTTTGTCCCGGCAGGCACACAACACGCCATCGGGCCCGGAATGGTGATCTGCGAAATTCAGGAATATTCGGACCTCACTTATCGCGTTTACGATTACGGCCGCGTGGACTCTTCCGGCAAACCGCGCGAGCTGCACGTTCAGAAGGCGCTGGAAGTCACGAATTTCAGTGGAACGCGCGCCGCCAAGGTTTTGCCTCTGGCGCTGCATTCCCCCGACGCGAACAAGCATCTGCTGGCGGCCTGCGAATTTTTTGCCACGGAACGATGGGACTGCAACAGAACCACTCCCATCGAAAGCGACTCCCAGGAGTTTCAGGTGCTCGTCATCCTCGAGGGTGCCGGCGCGTTTCATGATTCGGAGCAGGCCTTTGCGTACCGTCCCGGGGAAGCGTGGTTTTTTCCGGCCAATCTTCCCACGATTCTGCTGCAGCCGAATGGCATGAGTTCCGTTTTGCGCGTGACTGTGCCGGATCCCTGCGCTCTGCGGCAGCAATTGCGTCAGCAGGGCTTTGAAGACCAGGCGATTTCGCGAGTCTTGACAGGTGCCTCGTGACCACCTGGAAAGCTCTTCCAACTCATGCCGTGATTCTTGCCGGGGGACGCGGCACCCGCTTCTGGCCGCGCAGCCGCACGCGCACTCCCAAACAGCTCCTAAATATTGTCGGCGAAGGCTCCATGCTGCAGCAGACAGTGGCCCGGCTGGCCCCGCTCGTTCCGGCACAGCGCATCTGGACGGTCACCAACGCGGAGCAGGACGCCGCATTGCGAAAACAGTTGCCCGCTGCCGCGAGAAAACATGTTTTGACGGAGCCCCTTGGAAGAAACACCGCCGCGGCCATCGCGCTCGCGGCTATTCATGTGCGTCACGCGGCGGGTGGGGATGCGCTGCTCGCGGTGCTCCCGGCGGATCATTACATCGCCCAGCCGGAGCGCTATCGCGAAATGGTCCGCGCGGCTCTCGAACTGGCGCGTGAACCCGGCCGCATGGTAGTGCTCGGCATTCCGCCGACGCGCCCGGAAACCGGCTTCGGCTACGTGGAGCGCCAGGGTGAATCCATCACCACGCAGGGCGCGCCGGTTTACGCCGTGCGGCGCTTCACGGAAAAACCGGAGCTTGCCGTCGCGAAAGAATACGTGGCTTCCGGGAATTTCCACTGGAACGCGGGAATGTTTTTCTGGCGCGTCTCCACCTTCCTGGATGCGCTGAAAGGATATCTGCCCAAGACGCACGCGCTGATCGAACAGTTAGCGCGGCACATTGGCAAGCGCAGCTACGCCGCCAAATTAAAGCGCATTTATCCCCAGCTGGAAAATATCTCCGTGGATTACGCCATCCTCGAACGCGCCACCCAACATCCCGGCCCGCCGCGCGTCTTCGTGATTCCCGCCGAAGTCGGCTGGAGCGATATCGGCTGTTGGGCCGCTATCTTCGAACTGCTGGCCAAACATCCTGGCGAAAATATTCTTGCCGGCCCGGGCCATTTGCTCGATGCCGAAGGCAATTTTCTGTGGAGCCCGCACAAATTCGTAGCCGCAATCGGTGTCCGCGACCTGGTCGTCGTCGAAACTCCCGACGCGCTCCTCATTTGCCCCCGCGATCGCGCACAGGACGTTGGCAAAATCGTCAAAGCTCTCGAAGACCGCAAGCAAAAGAAACTTCTGTAGAAAGCCCGGGAAGCCGCCAACGAAGCCCAACTTTCCGGAATCATCCGCGTGCTATAATTTTTTGTCTCTCAATCACCTGGCATCAACGCGACGCAAATCAACACCTTATGAATGATCGCTTGCGGTACGAATTGCGGGGACTCGCCTATTGGGCGGAATGCGCGAATCCGTTCCGCAACACAGTCACAGCGCGCAACTTGCCGCTCGGGCTGCGCATGCAGGGCTATAAGCGCGATGCGGTGGGCCGCGGGTTGTACCGCCGCGGTTTGCACGATCCGGGCCTGACCAACCTTCTTTTGAAAAACTTTGCAGGCGCTGCCGGATGCAACTTCCTGGACGTCGGCGCCAATATTGGCTACGTTTCCTGCCTGTTTGGAAAACTCGCCGGCCCCACCGGAAAAGTCGTGGCCATCGAACCCGAGCCGCTGAACCGCCAGCTTCTCGAACGCAATCTCAAAAACAACCAGCTAACCAATGTTCAGGTGTATGGCTGCGCCGTGGGTGCGCAAGATGGCGTTGCCCGAATGGGAATTTATAAGTCGGCGAACCGCGGGCGGCATTCTCTAGTGGACTTGGACAGCTGCAAGAAATTCATAGACGTGCCAGTGCGCAGGATAGACGATCTGCTGCGAGACGCGGGCGTGGACTTGTGGACCCTCATGAAAATGGACGTCGAGGGCTACGAACCGTTCGCCTTCGAAGGCGCCGCCGAAACGCTGGCGCGCACCGAGGCTTTAGTCATGGAATACGCGCCCGCCTACTGGAAGAAAGCCGGCGTCGAACCGCTTGGGGTTTTCCAAAAACTCATCCCTATGTTTCCGCGCATCGCTCACTTTCATGGAACGGATCTGATTCCCATGACCATCAAGGAATGCGCAGGAAGCGAAGTGACCCTGGATCTGTTTCTGCAACGCTGATCCGTGCCGCGAACGGCACGCGCGACCTCGTCCAAGAAGCCGCCAAAACCCGCAAAGCCCTCGAAGCCTGCAAGCAAAAGAAACTTTTGTAAGAAGCCATTAAACTGGCCGCGAACGCACTGGCGGACCGGCTTCCGCGATCCAAAGACCCAGTGCCTTCGAATGAAGTCTTTCTTGACTTTGTGGCCGCCGGGGGTATTGTAGGGGCGATCCGCCGAGCCCAGTCGCTGAACTTCTTATTAAGGTTCGTCCAAATCGGGCGCGGCACAAATTCCGAAGCGCGCAGTCCGTTCCCCGCATACCCTAGCTCAGACAAGGAGGCTCCACTATGGCCGCGACCCCTAACCCAATTTCAGAATTGAACCTAGAGACTTCAAGAAATCCTGACGAAACCATCGTCCGCTGCACTGGCAAAGTCATCTCGAGTACGTCCACCATGCTGCAGACGGAAGTCCGCAGTCTCATCCCAGAGACCAAGTGTATCGTGCTGGATTTAACCGGCGTGACCTACATGGATAGCTCTGGCCTCGGGGCGATCGCCGGCCTGTACTTCTCTGCCAAGCGGCAGCACAGCAAGCTGAAACTCATCAATCTGAGCCAGCGCTTACAGGAGCTGTTCCGTATCTCAAAATTGGCTGCGGTGTTCGAGGGCCACGAGGAATTTCTCGGCCATACTCCCGATTAGCAGCTGCTGCGTAACGCGCCACGCGTGACTCGGTGCCGCCGCAGCGATTTTCACTCTCCTTTGCCCATACCGAAATCCGCATTCTTGGGCGCGTAGCCTTCCTCGCGTATACTCACTGTGCATGGCTGCGATTACATTTGGTACTGACGGTTGGCGCGGCGTCATCGCCGAGGATTTTACGTTTGCGAACGCCCGCACCGTGGCGGCGGCCATCGCGCGCTACGTAGTGCGTTGCGAAGATGCCCGCAAGGGCGTGCTGGTCGGCTACGATCACCGCTACGCTTCCGACCGCATCGCTGCGGCCATCGCCGAAGTGATCAGCGCAACCGGGACGCCGGTCTGGCTGGCCGATAAGCCCTGCCCCACTCCCACAATTTCCCTGCTGGTGCGCCAACGGCAAGCGGCTGGGGGAGTGGTCATCACCGCGAGTCACAATCCCTATTCGTGGAACGGCATCAAATACAAGGCCAGCTATGGAAGCAGCGCGCTGCCATCCATAGTCGCGCAGATTGAAAAGGAACTCGCTTATGTCGAGGCCGTTGGTGTGCCGCCCCTGCCGCCACGCAAAGATTTGATTCACTCGCTGGAGCCGCGCGGCCCATACCTCGATACCATCGAAAAATTGATCGACTGGCAACGACTGCGCGACGCGAAATTCCGCTTCGTCGTGGATCCCATGCACGGCTCGGCTGCGGGCCTGCTGAAAGAACTTTTTACCCGCAATGGCGTGGTATGCGACGAAATTCGCGGCACCCGTGACCCGCGGTTTGGCGGCGTGCATCCCGAGCCCATTGAGCCCCACATTGATGCGCTGCGCAAAGCCGTGCTCGCCGGAAAATATGACGCCGGGCTCGCAGCCGACGGCGACGGCGACCGCATCGGCGCCATCGACCGTGGCGGCGCCTTCGTCGATCCTCACCAGATTTTCGCCCTGATGGTGTGGCACCTGGCCGGCACCCGCAAACTGCCGGGAGACATCGCCAAGACGTTTTCCGCCACAAAACTAATCGACAGACTGGCCGCTAAATTTAATCGCAAGCTTTATGAAGTGCCCATCGGCTTCAAATACATTTGCGATTTGATGCTGGAGCAAAATATCCTGATCGGCGGCGAAGAAAGCGGCGGCATCGGCACCAGCCTGTATCTTCCGGAGCGCGACGCTTCCGTCTCCGCACTGTTCCTCGCGGAGCTGATGGCCTGGCACGGCAAGTCTCTCGGCGAGCTGCTGGCCGTACTGCACGCGGAATTTGGCGAATTCCATTACGGCCGCGTGGATCTGGACGTAAAGCCCGGGCAAAAGGAAAAAGCAATCGCCCTTTTCACCAATGAGAAAACGCGGCGCGTGGACAACTGGAACGTCACCCGCCGCGAAAATATGGATGGCATTAAGCTGTATCTCGGCGACATCGGCTGGGTGATGGTGCGCCCGTCGGGCACGGAAAATCTGTTGCGCATTTATTCCGAAACTTCCCGGCCAGATACGACGAAACATGTTTTGCAAGCGACGGTAGCTGCGGTCAACGCCCTCTAGGGAGCTCTTCATGGAAACCGTGAACCTGAAAGACAAATTCAACAAATTCCAGGATTACTGCCATCCCCGCCTGATCGGCGAAGTGAACGACTGCCACGTGAAAGCCGTCAAACTGAAGGGCGAATTCATCTGGCATCACCACGAGAGCGAAGATGAACTTTTTCTGGTGGTGAAAGGCACGCTACGAATGAAATTCCGCGATCACGAAGCCCTCGTGCGCGAGGGCGAATTTGTGATTGTGCCCCGCGGCGTCGAGCATCTCCCCGTCGCCGACGAGGAAGTGCACATCGTGTTGATTGAGCCGCGAACGACATTGAACACCGGTAATATCCAGAACGAGAAAACAGTCAGCCGGCTCGAACGGATTTAAACCACTCCGCGCGACGGCTCCAAGGACGGAATCTAGCCATGCAACACCGCTTTTATACCCTCGATGTTTTTACCACCACACGCTTTCACGGCAATCCCCTTGCCGTGATCACCGACGGCGATGGGCTTTCCGACGACCAGATGCTGGCCATCGCCCGCGAAATGAATCTTTCGGAAACGGTTTTTGTGCAGAAGCCCACCGACGACCGCGCCCTGGCCCGCCTGCGCATTTTCACCACCAAGGAAGAACTCAAACTCGCCGGCCACCCGGTGATCGGCACCTGGTTCCTGCTTGCGGAACTCGGCGTCGTTCCTGCGCAGGAAGGCGGCGTGCACGTCCTGCAGCAGACCGGCGCGGGCATCTTGCCGGTGGAGATTCGTTTCAAGGACGGCCGCCCGCAACGCGTCACCATGACCCAGAAAGATGCCGCGTTCAAAGCCTGCAAGATCAGCAAAAAGAAGCTGGCGGAAGCCCTCGGATTGTCGCTGAAGGAGCTCGATCCCAAGCTCGAGCCGGAATTTGTTTCCACGGGAATATTTAATCTGATGGTGCCGCTGCGGAATCGCCAGGCCCTCGGCAAAATTCAACTCAACATGGTGGAACTTGCGCGGCTCTTCGGCAAACAAGGCGCGCTGGCCTATTGCTTCGCGCTGGGCGGCAATTCCTCCGCCTATGCCCGCGGCATGATGCCCTGGGAATTGTACGAAGACGCCGCAACCGGCTCGGCCGCCGGCTCGCTCGGCGCGTATCTGGCGAAGCATGGCAAACTCGGCGCAGGCCACACCCTGCACATTTCTCAAGGCGTGGAGATGGGCCGCCCCAGCTCCATCGAAGTTGAAGTCTCGCAAGCCGGAAAGAAGCTCACGCCACGGGTCAGCGGCGCCGCCGTAAAAGTATTCGAAGGCACCATCCGCACTTAGCTCGGATTGCTTCCGGACAAATCAACTCCGTGATTTCGCTCTTAGTGGAAATTGCTGATCAGCACCACATCGCTGGTCACTTCGCCTTTGGCCAGTAACAGCTGCTTGCCATCGCGCGTCCACGCAAAATCGAAGATTCGCCCGGACGTAAAATTAGTCACCTGCCGCGGCGCGCCGCCGGCGATCGGCTGTTCCCAGATATTCGTCGCGCCCTTCCTCGTCAAGCGAAATTGCAAACTTTTCTGGTCGGGCGACCAAACGATTCCGTTCGCACCACTGGGGCGTGTAAAAACCTGCACCGGAGCTCCGCCGTCTGCGGGAATAATCGCCAGCTTAGTAGTCGGTACAGGACCTGCCTCCTGGTACTCGATCGCCACCCATTTTCCGTCGGACGAAATCCCTCCGCTGACCCCCATCGGGGAATTAAATATCTCCTTGGGGGCGCCTCCCTCGATGGGCACGCGGTAAAGTCTCTTATCCACATCGAACAAGACCCATTTGCCATCGGGCGAACACTCCGAATTGCCAACGTCCTCGCTGAGCCGCACGCTATTTGAGCCGTCGGCATCCGTGCGCAACAACCGGAGTTTATTTTCCTCCAAAGAATCGAACACCAGATAGCGGTCACCACAAGCGGACAGGTTGAGATAGTTGCGAAGATTCGGGCGCAGCACCGCTCGCTGGCTGCCATCGCCGTTCATTAACACCAGGTCACTGCCCCGGCTACGCACCATTATTTTGCCGGAAGGACCGGGCGCCACACCTTCATCAGGAGTTTCCCCGGTGGTGATCTCTTTGGCTTGCGCAGTTTGTCCCTGCGGCAGGACCCAGATATGAGAATTCACCCTTCTTTCCAGCGCCACCAGCATCTGTCCATCCTGGGTCAACTGAACCGCCTGGCCGTAATCAGATAGATCATTCGTAAAGCGTCGCTTTTCGCCGCTGGGGTAAGAAACCAGCCACAATTGCCGGCGATTTTCCGGCAGCAGGCCCATCGAGGTCACCATGGAAGTGCCGTCGGGCAACCATGCCGGTCTACCGGTCCCCCCGGCATTGGATAAGAGTTCACTCGTGCTGCCATCGGCCACTTTTATGGCGGTCAGCACCCACCTGGATTCCTTGTTGTCCCTCTGGAGTCCTGGCGCCACGATCGTCTTTCCATCCGGCGACCACGCCACGCCGAAGATGAAACCTGGAAAGTATGGCAATGTGGCGAGAAGATGATCGCCTCCACCTTCGGCACTCGCGATATGAATTTCGGTCGTAAGGTGATCTGGCACGCCTCTCATGAAAGCGATCTGCTTGCCATCGGGCGAGAAGCTGACCGCCGTATCGATGTCGCGAATCAACTGCCGCGGTGTTCCCCCGAGCACAGGCATTACATACAGGTAGCTGTACAACGTGGTTGTTTTGTCGGAACGTGTGAAATACAGGTAGTTACCATCGGGTGAAAAAGCAATTCCATGAAATTCGACCGCATCCGGCTGCAAAACCTGCACGTCGCTTTTCGTGGCCACATTGCGCACCCACAAGCCTTGCTGCTCGCCCTCCCGCAGCACGTAGACAATGTACCGCCCATCCGGGGAGATGGCGACCTCGTCGGCTTTGCCGCTATCCGTCAGCTTGGTGATCTGCATGTTTTGCGGATTAAGTTCGTGCGGACGATTCAGGAACTTGTATCCAACGAAGGCCAGCACGGTCAACACGACAACTCCGCCGGCCAGCATGCCTTTTGATAGTCCGCGCCTCGCGGGAATCATTTGCGAAGTTACGGAGCCGGATGCCGCGGTCGCGACTCCGCCGCTTGCTCCGGAGTCCTGCGCCGAAGCTACCGAGCCGCTCACTACACTAGATCGCCCGGAACTCGTGTCGCGCTTCAACCGCTTCAAATCCGCGCGCATCTCCGCGGCGCTCTGGTAGCGCAGGTCGCGGTCCTTCTCCATAGCCTTGGAAATCACTTGTTCGAGTTCAATGGGAAGCCCGCTGTTGAGCCGCGCCATGGCAATCGGATTCTTGTGCAGAATCGCGTCGAAAATCGCCCCGGAGCTTTCACCCTGGAACGGCAGAAACCCGGTGGCCATCTCGTAAAGCACGATTCCGAAAGAGAAAAGATCAGTCCGTGCGTCGAGTTCCTTGCCCAGCACCTGCTCCGGCGACATGTAGGAAACCGTGCCCAGCGAAGTGCCCGGGCTGGTCAATTGCGCCGTATCCACGCCCATCGTGGCCATGCTATCCGATCGCCCGCCGGCCACTTTCGCGTTGGCCACCTTGGCCAGGCCGAAGTCCAAAATTTTCGCGTGCCCCCGCTTGGTCACAAAAATATTCGCCGGCTTGATGTCCCGGTGGACGATGCCTTCACTGTGCGCCGCATCCAACGCGTCCGCGATCTGAATCGCCTGGTCCAGCAGCGTTTCGAGTTCGATCGCTTGGCCGGTGATGCGATGCTTCAGCGTCTGGCCATCCAGAAACTCCATCGCGATGAAAGCCTTTTCGTTGGCTTCCCCAATGTCATAGATCGTGCAGATGTTTGGATGGTTCAGCGCCGACGCTGCCTGCGCCTCCCTCTGAAATCGCGCCAGCGCCTGCGGGTCGTTCGCCACATTGTCAGGAAGAAATTTCAGTGCGACAAATCGATGCAGCCGGGTGTCTTCCGCCTTGTAGACAACGCCCATGCCTCCGCCGCCAAGACGTTCCAGGATGCGGTAATGGCTAAAGGTTTGGTCAATCAGCGATTCGTTGCCAGGCATGCGCCGCTCATCATAGGTTGCGCCGCGCCTCAAGTCAACGCCGGGCGGCCAATATCAAACGCTGCAAAGAGCGGATTTCGCGTTTCCAGGTCGCGGCGAAGGCGCCAACGGCATGAGGAGTTGCTACTTCGCTTTGAGAGTTTTTTGATAGGCGTCGAGGATACCGTTGACGAACCCGCCGGCATCCTCGGAAGAATATTTCTTGGCGAGATCGACCGCTTCGTTGATGACGACCTTGACCGGCGTGTCCGTGGCGCGCATTTCGTGCATCGCCAGGCGCAGGATCGCGCGGTCGATGGCCGCCAGGCGGTCGAGGCGCCAGTTGACGGCGTGCTTGGTGATCAATTCGTCGAGCGCCGCTGAGTCGTGCGCCGCCCCCTCAAAAAGCTGGTTCGCAAAGGTGCGGGTCTGCGCCGCGGCTTTCGCGCTTTTCCAGAAGTTTGGTTCCAGCTTGGCGGGAGTCTGCTGGCTCATATCCCACTGAAACAGCATCTGCATGGCGAACTCGCGCGATTTTGTACGTAATGCCACGTTATTTGCGCCGCCCTTTGCTCGCAGCGGTCGGTGCTTTGGACGATGCGCGGAGCTTGCGCGACAACTGCGCCATCTCAATCGCGCCCAGCCCCGCTTCGAATCCTTTGTTCCCGCCTTTCAATCCCGCGCGATCAATCGCCTGCTCCAGCGTGTCGCACGTCAGCACGCAAAACATCACCGGAACTCCGGTGTCCATCTGCGCCAGTTGCAAGCCGCGCGAAGTCTCCGAACAAACGTAATCGTAATGTGCAGTTTCGCCACGCAACACGCAGCCAATGGCAATCAGCGCATCGTAACGGCCGGTAGTGGCCAGTTTCTTCGCCGCCAGCGGCAACTCGAAAGAGCCAGGCACGTGAATCACGACTACGTCCTTACTCGCAGCCCCCCCGCGCTCCAGCGCATCCACGGCCCCCTGCAGCAGTCGCTCGGTGATGAAACTGTTAAACCGACTCACCACAATCCCAAAGCGCAGTCCCTCGCCATTCAATCCTCCATCAATTTTCGCCGGCTGAATCATCCTGCTCGCTTTCCCGTCCCCGGAAACTTCCGCAATTCCGTTCCTTTACCTCATTTACTTCCTTAACTTCCTTTACTTCCCTTTAAACGCCGCCGCCCGCTTTTCCAAAAACGCTTTCGTGCCCTCGCGCATGTCTTCCGTGGCGCAACACAATCCGAACAGCGTTGCCTCCAGAAACAGCCCCTCTTCCTGGGGCATCTCCACGCCGCGCTCAATCGCTTCCATGCAGTATTTCACGGCCAGCGGCGCTTTCTCGATAATCTTTTTCGCCATCGCTTCGGCAGCGGGCAAGAGCTCCGCGGGCTCGTAAACATGATTGACCAGGCCGATGCGCTGCGCCTCATCCGCGGAGATCATTTCGCCGGTCAGGCACAGTTCGTGCGCCACGCCCTTGCCGCAAAGCCGCGCCATGCGTTGTGAACCGCCGTAGCCGGGAATGATGCCCAGCTTCACTTCGGGCTGCCCAAGCTTCGCGGTCTTGCTGGCAATGCGGATGGAGCACGATAGCGCCATCTCGCACCCGCCGCCGAGAGCGAATCCATTAATCGCGCAAATCGAGGGCTTCCCGATCGTTTCTAGAAGATGAAACACACCCTGCCCGAAAAGCGAAAACTCTTTTCCGTTCACCGGATTCTGCTGCGCCAGTTCGTTGATGTCCGCGCCTGCAACAAACGCCTTTTCGCCCGCTCCCGTCAGAATCAGGACACGCACGGCCGCATCGTCCCGCGCGTCCAGCAGCACTTGTTGAAATTCCTCAACGGTTTTCCGGTTCAGCGCATTCAGCACCTTCGGCCGGTTGAAGGTGATCCAGCCGATGCCATCTTTCTTTTCATACAACAAATTCTCGCAGGCCATGATTTTCCCCTTAGAACTTCATCGGCTTGGGGTTCGCGGGATCGGTGTAGTCGTAAAATCCCCGGCCGGACTTCTTCCCGTTCCACCCGGCTAGCACCATGCGCTTCAGCAGCGGTGGCGAGGCAAAGCGTTTCTCCTTGAACTCATCGAACATAATCTGCGAAATGAAGTACGTGGTGTCCAGGCCCACAAAATCCAGCAGCGTGAACGGCCCCATCGGATACCCGCAGCCCAGCTTCATCGAATTGTCAATGTCCACTACGGAGCCGACGCCCTCTTCCAGCGCCCGAATCGCATCCAAAAGATACGGCACCAGCAAACGATTCACGATAAATCCGCCGCTGTCGTTCGCCCGCACCGGCGTTTTGCCAAGCTTCGCGCCGAACGCCACCATCTCTTCGTACACGGCGGGGTCCGTTGCGATGGTCTTTACGACTTCGACCAGTTTCATCACCGGAACAGGATTAAAAAAGTGCAGCCCGACGAATCGCTGAGGCCGCTTGGTGACTGCGGCGATCTCGGTGATGGTCAGCGAAGAAGTGTTGCTGGCAAAAATCGTCTGCGGCGGGCAAAGTTTGTCCAGCGCCCCAAAAAGCTCACGCTTCACCGGCAACTGTTCGATAATCGCTTCCACAATCAAATCGCAATCCTTTAATTCGTCAACAGACGTCGTGCCCTTCAGACGTCCGCGCACCTCGCTTTTGGCCGCTTCCGTAAGCGTGCCCTTCTCCACCAATCGCGCCAGATTCTTCTCAATCCCCTTCAAGCCTTTTTCCACCAGGTCGCCGCTCACCTCGCGCACCACGGTCGAAAAGCCAGCCGCCGCGCAAACCTGCGCGATCCCCGAGCCCATCAAGCCACACCCCACTACACCAACTTTTTGAATTGCCATGAACTCCTCACGTCTGCAGTTACATGCACTACCGGCGGGAAATTGCCACCCACCAAAGTGTACCAAAGCCGCTTCCAGAACTCACACGTGGGCACGCCAATCCGGGTGGCGCATGCCTCCGGCTCTAGGCGCATAACAAAAAAATAACTCTCACCCTGTCGAACCCGCGCCCTCCCGTTCGATTTACAGGTAGAGCCAAGGAAATTGGTATTCAGGAGGCAGTCATGGCAGCACAATTCACACCCACCTACAACCCGAAGCCAACAGGCCCAAACCCTTCCGGGCTATTGCTCGTTCTTCTTTTCGGAGGCCTGCTTCGCCAAGCCACCCTTCCCCTCTGTGGTCTTCTCTGCTCTTTAGCCAGCCAACTTATAGGCACATTGCCCTCACTCATCCTCGCCGTGGTTCATGCGCACCAAGCCGGCACCCTGGATTACCCGCAAATTTTCACGTGCTTCGAGGTCCTGACGTCGTACGCGCCACTCCTCCACTGCATATTCGGAGCAATTTAGCCGTGGGCTGCTTGAGGGTTCTGAGTCACAACGTCCAATGACTTAACATATCCCCCAAAGAAAGTTACGGTAGCTGTCGATCTCCCCGCGGATCGTTCGATAAGTAACTGGAACGCGTGCTCGGCCGGTCGGATCGTCCAGCGCCCGGCGATCTACCAGAAACAAAGGAGCCCTAACGATGCGATTCATGATGCTAGTCAAAACCACCGAAAACTCCGGCCCTCCGTCTAAGTCGCTGATGGACGCCATCGCGGACCTCGCTGAAAAGGCAAAACAGGTCGGCGCCATGGTCATCACTGGCGGGCTGGCCCCAACCGCGGCAAGCACCCGCGTCCGGCTTTCCCAAGGCAAGATCGCCGCGATTGACGGCCCTTTCGCCGAGACCAAGGAAGTTGTCCGCGGCTTCGCTATTTTTGAGTTCAACTCAAAACAAGAGGCGGTCGAAAGTGCGCGGCGGTTCATGGATCTTCACAAAATACATTGGCCCGGCTGGCAAGGCGAAACCGAAATCCGTCAGGTGTTTGGCACCGAGGACTACACGCTGGACTCCGGTTCTCTTCAACTGAAGTCAGGTTCGCTCTCCAAAAATTAAGGAGCGCCCGTGAACCGTAACCGGCTCGCGAACGCTCCTGGTGTTGCTGGCGCCGGATTACTTGGTGGCAACCGGCAGCGCCACGGGCTGCTCCAGTCGGAACTCCAACAATGTCTCGCTCGGAATCTGCAACTGCTGCCCCTTCTTGGAAGCCGCGACTGCAGTTCCCGCGCCAGCTCCGGCCAGTGCGCCAATCCCTGCGCCCTTCCCGCCGCCCGCCAGTCCGCCAATCAGTGCGCCCAACCCCGCGCCGCCAACCACTTTCTTCGCGGTGTTTCCGCCTTCCCCCTTGCCTTTGATTTCATACGTGCTGGTGAGCAGCGGATACGCCGTGCCGTTGATGAGGATATCGGTCAATTCAAGGGTCAAATTTGAACTCCCGGACATCCTGCCGGCAGAGGACGCATCTGCCAGGCGCCCGTATACCGTCGTGCCCCGCGGCGCGATCACCGTATCTTCCGCCTGCAAGTTGGTTTCCAGCGTGGCCGTGAAACGAAATCCCGTCTTTTGCTTGCTGGAGTCGATGGCATCTATCGTCCGAATCAACACGCGCGTTCCTGCCGGAACTGTGATTCTCTTCTTATTCTGCGGCGCCCCGCCCGCCCAGGAGCTCCTTCCCAAATTCGGAGCGACAATCGCGATCCCCGCTAGCAGCGTTGCTGCTAAAACAAATCTCTTTCGCATTTGCTTTTCCTCTCTCCTGGAATTTACATGCTCTGCCCGACAATCGGCAGCGATGAAACGATCTGCAGGTCGATGATTGCCAGCAACTGATGTTCGACCAGCGCAAACCGCGCCGCCGTGATCGCACCGAGCGCTTGCTTGACCTTGTCATAAGTCTGCGCAAATAGCTCCGCGCGCGCTTTTTGATACGCAATTGATCGCTGCACCAGCTCGTCCGCCTTCTCGTCCGTCATCTGGTTGTAGTTCTGCGCATAATCCTTGATGGTCTGGATTCTCTGGTCGTTTAGCTTCGTGAGTTGCATATCGTAATCGCTATAGATCGGCCAGAATTTCGCGGAATCCTGGGCGTTCAGCTCCATCATTGCGCCCATGATCTCGGCTTTCTCCTGCCGGACGTCCCGCCGCATCAATGCAATGTAGGCGTCCGTGTTTGTCTTCTGCGTCTTGGCCTCGGGACTTGCCGCGGCCTTCTTTTCGGTTTTCTGCGGGCTAGTCTGCGCTCGGCCTGAAGGAGCCACAAGCCCCGTCACGACCACCAGCATCGCCAACAGTACACGATTCAAGAACTTCATATGGTTTTGCCCTTTCGTATGGAATTCACACCCTTAAGTCTTGCGAAAATTTCTTCTCATGGGAGGAAGAACTCCGCGCCCGGTGAACAATACCATAAAGAGCAGCAATTTGAGACCCGCTCCTCGGCGATGCGCCTGCTCGCATTTCACCCGGCACGCTTCACATCCCCGAAGCGTTGCAACTTCCAAAGCGGGCGGCTTGGCGAAGGCGCGCTAATTAATGCGAGAGGGCTTCCACGATGATGGCGATGCCTTGGCCGCCGCCGATGCAGGCCGTGGCCAGGCCATAGCGCAGGCCCTTGCGGCGCAGTTCATTAAGGATAGTGATCACCAGGCGCGTTCCTGATGCGCCGAGCGGATGGCCAAGCGCAATCGCTCCGCCGTTCACATTGGTTTTGTCGCGGTTCAAACCCAGCTCTTTTTCCACCGCCAGATACTGCACCGCGAACGCTTCATTCACTTCCACGCGATCCATCTGCTCCAATTTCATCCCGGCAAGCTGCAGCGCCTTGCGCGAAGAAGGCACCGGGCCGATGCCCATAATGCTGGGATCCACTCCGGCCACCGCCCACGACACGATGCGCCCGAGCGGTTTGAGTCCGCGCTCCTTCGCCGTTTTCTCGCGCGTCAGCACCACCGCCGCGGCCCCGTCCACGATGCCGCTGGCATTTCCCGCGGTCACCATGCCATCTTTCTTAAACGACGGGGGCAGCTTCTCCAGAGTCTCCATCGTCGTTTCCGGCCGGCGGTGATCGTCTTCACCCACCAGAATGGTCTTCTTCCCTTGCTTCACTTCCACCGGCGAAATCTCTTCCTTCAGGTAGCACGACTTAAATGCGGCATCCGCGGCCTGCTGACTGCGCAACGCATAAGCATCGGCGTCTTTGCGCGTAATTCCCTTCTGCTCCGCCAGCTTTTCCGCGGTCATGGCCATGGGCATTCCGCAAAAGCTGTCCGTCAACCCGACAAACAGAGAATCCTCCAGTGCCCCGCCGCCAAGCCTCAATCCGGTGCGCGCCCCGCGAATCACAAACGGCGCCTGGGTCATGTTTTCCATCCCGCCGGCCAACACCATGTTTGCTTCGCCAAGCAGCAATCGTTGCGCTCCCTGCACAATCGCCTCAATGCCGGAGCCGCACAAACGATTCACAGTTACCGCCGGCGTTTCGATTTTCAGCCCGGCTTTCAGTCCCACGTGGCGCGCGCCATAAATCGCGTCGGCGCTCGTCTGCATCACGTTCCCGAAAATCACGTGATCGAATTCCCCCGCGTCCACCCCGGCTCTCTGAATCGCGGCCTTGCTGGCATGCACGCCCAACTCAATCGCCGACACTTCGGAAAACGCTCCCGTATAGCGCGCCATCGGCGTGCGCGCACCTGCCACCACAAACACATCCGTTGGAAACATGATTTTCCTTTCTTTCTAAAGCTTGGGAATTTCGGAGAGCACGATGGTGTCCCCGCCGCGCTTGCGGGCTTCCTCGACGCTGAACTCCGCGCGATTCATCAGGTCGGTCACGATGTCTTCGCTGTCATATTCCGAGCGTGCCGCTGCTTCCACAACTCCCGCGCTCAGGGTGATCTGCGTCGAATCCCACGGCGGGCGCACGCCCGATGCCGCGCGCTTCAACTTATCCACCAGGTTCTGCGCTCCGGATAAATTCGTGTCCGGCAAAATAAACGCCAGCGCCCACGAAGTGTATTTTACCGCCATATCGTTTTGCCGCACGATGGGCTGCAGCGAACGCGAAAGCTGCTCCAGAAATTTCTCCAGCGGCACTTCGCCCTGCTGCCGCAACATATCCGCCCCACGGTCAATCTGCAGCACCGCCAGCGAAAGCGGAGTCCCCTGGGTGCGTGCGCGATCCGCTTCGTTCAACAGGCAGCCCACGTACGAGCTGCGGCTGAGCAAACCGGTACGCTCGTCGGAAACGCCCATGCGCCGCACCAGGCTGCGCAACCGCGTGTGGCTGACGCTCATCATCATCTGGTCGCCGATGGCTTGCAGAAAATAAGTTTCGTTGGACTTCCAGTTGTGCGGCTTGTCGTGCGCCACAATCAGCATGCCCGCGGGCTGCTGCGTTTCCTTATCCGTAATAGTCACCCCAAGCGCCGTCGCTAATCCCAGCTCTTTCACGATGGATTCATCGGACGCATCCACAATCATTCCGCCCAATTCGTCCGGAATCGCCTTTTCCACCTGCGCCAGCAGGAAAACCACCTGCGCCGCGGGCGCCGGACGCAATCCCGATGTGCAGTGCTCGGCGGACATCTCCGGAGGCCGCCCCGGCGCGCCAATCACCGCGAACGTCCGCGCCGCTTTCATGTACGCACCGACTTCGTTCACCGTGGTGTTCAACATCGCGCGCGGCGTCTGCTGCCGGAAAATTTTCTGGTTAATTTCGGAAATTTTCGTCAGGTCGCGCAAAGTCTCCGCGGTGTAACTCCCGGTGCGCCCCGTCGGCGGCGTGGGCTTCTCTTCGACGACCGGTGTCGCGCCAACCACCGGCACCTTCGCGGGTTCCGGCTTGGCCGTCGCCTTCGGCCACCAGTTGGCCATCTGATACAGATTCTGCAACCTCGGATTGCGCGCCTCTTCTCCGGGAAACATCGCCGCAATCTTCTGCAACCGCTCGATGGCCTTGGCCTGGAGCGAATACTGCAAAAAAATTTCCGTCTGCACGATCAGGTCATCCAGCGCCTGCGTCTTGCGGCCCTCTTCGGTTGCCGCGGGAAGCTCTTCCACACTCTGGCTCGCTCTGACCTGGGGTGCCGGACCGGGGCTTGAGGATGTAATGGTGGTGCGCGCCATGCGGCCGGCTATACGGCGCAGGAAGGCTTCATCGGTGTGGCCGCGAAGACGCTCCAGCCGTTCCTGGTTGCGGTAATCGTAGGAGTCAATGTCCACCAGGCGTTCGAGTGTTTCGCAAGCCTTCGCGAATGTGCCGGAATCAAAATTGGCGTCAAACAAGCGAATCAGCACTTCAAAATACTGCGACTCGCGGTTCAGCTCGTTGTAGAGCGCCGCCCAGAACTCGAGAATGGGGATGGATTCCGGATGCTTGGCGCCCAGCGCCTCCAACTGCGCGGTGAACTCCGCGGACTTTTTGTCGGCAAACAGACGCCGCTTGATGATCTGCAGAATTTCCACCGACTTGGAGTCCTGCCCGGCATCGGAATAGGCATCGGCCAAATCGAAGAGCCGAGTGATACCTTCGTTCTTCTCGCGCAACAAGCGTTCGAGAACGGTACGTGCCCGGTCAAGTTGCCCCGACTGCAGCAACGCATCGGCGAAAGCGTCGAGAAAGGGAACGTCGCTTTCGGTGGCGGCAAAGGGCTCCAGAAGCTGGGCGGCCTCCGTGGGTTCGGAGTTGCGCAACTTGGCTTCCGCGTACAGCAGCGCGACGCTTCGCTCTTGAGGCGCAAGGGCGTAGGCACGCGAAAGCAATTTCAGCGCATCAGCCTGCGCGCCGGAAGCGGTGGCGAGTTGCGCCGCGCGCAGAAACGCGCGTGCCGACAACGCGTTCTTTCCCAGTTGCGAAGCGATCTCCGCCACTTTCAATTGCCGGGAATAATTTTCCGGATCGAGCTGCGCGGTGCGCTCCCAGCAGAACAACGCGTCTTCGCCGCGCCCGGCCTCGGAGAACATCTCCGCGGATTTGGTGTACTGCTCGATGGCCTCATCACCGCGATTCTGCTTTTGCAGCAGGAACGCGTAGCGCGCAATGCGCTCCGGAGCCTGCGTCGCCAGCGCGTTGCGCAGAAACCGGTTGTAAATCGCCAGCGCCTTGGTTTCGTCTTTTGGATCGATCAGCAGATCGAACAGGTGCCCGTAATAAACCGCCGCGCGTTCCGGTTGCTCCACGCGCGTGTACAGATCCCCCAGCGCCTGCGAGGCCTCCAAATGTTGCGGAGCCCCTTCGAGCACCCCAAGATACGCCTCGATCGCGTCCTCGACGCGATTTTTCTCGAGAAATTTCTTCGCGCGCTCCAGCTGTTTGCTGACGTCTGCGGCCATTCCGGATTTTCCCTTGGTTTCGTGCTGGGTAGCGTTCACCGCCTCAACGGAGAGCACCATGAACACCGTTCCCACTATATACCCGCGGTGGTGACCCGCCAAAAGCCGAGTGCGCGGGCGTTGGGCAATCGGGTAAGAGGCAGCAACGCCGCTTTGTGGCCGGCGATTCAGAGAAGTCCGGGAAAGTTCAAACAGGAATCAGCAGTGTGAAGCAGGCGGTCGCGATGAGCGCCACCGCCCAGATCAGGTCCAGATTCACCCAGGCTTTTCGCAAAACCTCGAGGCCCACCTTCTCATAAACCACCAACGCGATCAGCCCGGTCAATAAAAGATACCCGAGGGTATGCACCAGCAAAGCCGCCACCGCCATCCACGGCCCCTCAAAACCCGCTCCGTGAACGTGCATCGCGGATCCACTCATTGCAGCGCCAACATGTTGCGCCGACATTTTCAACAAAATCGGCAACAGCATGAAGCCGGCACCATGAGCCGACGCCATCAGGAAAGACCACACGCACAGATCGCGAAACCCAATTTGCATTCCGCCCCAACGCGGATGGCTTTTTCGCCATAGCCGGTACACGCCAAAAGCAAAAAGGATGCCGGCGGCCGCGATTTTGACGTACAGCAATGGCAGCACCGCTCCAGCCGCCACCGCCGCGCCCAACACCACTCCGATCGCAAGGAAATGGCCCGCGGCAATCGGCGCCAGCGACTCCCAAACCGCCGCCGCGCTCTTCTTCTGCATTCCCAGGGCCACCGCAAACAGCCAGCCCATCCCCGGATTGATGCCATGGTAGGCCCCGAGAAGAAACATCGCCGCCCACGGCCATGGCGGCAAGTGGCTCATGAGTAGCAGTAAGAATCGGACGACGCGTCCCCGCCCTCCAAACGCACCTGATGCCCGCGAAGATCCCCGAATTCCAGGAAGAATTTCGGATCAATCGCCATGCCGCCCTCCGGCTTGGCATCCAGCTTCACCATCCAGCTTTTAATTCCTTCCGGATAAAATTGCGCGTCCCACGGGCTGTACAGCGAATTCGTGAAATAAACGCGCCGCCCGTCGCGGCTCACCTCCACCATCTGCGGGCCGCCGTTCAATGCCGCTCCGGGTTTCTTGGGATGCCCTGCGTGACGCACGATGCCGCCCAGATGCACGGAACCCGTCTTCTTCGGATGAAACGGATCGGAAACGTCGTACTGCAAAAATTCCCCCGTTCCCCAGCAGGAGATGTACAGGAATCGATCATCGAGCGACAAATTGATGTCTGTAATCAGCGGTGGCACCGCTTTGAATCCCTTCAGCAGGGGCGGCAGCTTTTCCGGATCGGCGGGCTCTGCGGGAATCTCAATCACCTTCATGACCGCCCATTTGCCATTGTCCCGGTACCACACCCAAATGGATGCTGACAAATCTTTCAATGACACCACCACGCCAAGAAATCCGTAAGCGCGGCTGGGGTCGTGCGCTGGCCGCAGTTCCAGCGCCATCTGTTGCTCGGCGCCCAAATCCAACGCCTGAACATGGCGCCGCTTTCGCAAATCCCACACGTGCAGCGAATGGCCGTAACCTCCCTTCAGAAGAATTTCCGGATTCACACCCGCCTCCACCATGTTCGGCGTTCCCCACTCGCTGGTGATCATGGTGTCTTGTCCCAAATGCCACCAGAAGTCGTAAGCCAGATATTGCGGGCCGCGCTCGATCTCCCACTTGCCCAAAATTTCAAAACTTTCCGGATCCATCACGAAGATGCCGCCGGGCCCGTCTCCCGTGGTGGAACCCAGCGCGCTGCAGAAAATTCCCTCGGGACCGCAGTGGACAGTGTGCGGCCGGCTGTATCCAGTTCGTTCGGCGAGCACGTTCGGCTCAATCACCTTGATGATCTTCGGCTTCCTCGGATCGGGTTTCGTATCCACGATATGAATCCGCGAGGATTTGATCCCCGGCACAACCAGGTAGCGCCGTTCCGTATGTGGATGCGGCATGTACGGGCATAAGCAGGCGCTGCAAGCGTTCCAACCGAAATGATGCAGCTCATCGCCGGCATTGGGCATGTCAACACGGCCAACGATTCCGCCGTAAGTCCCGGACGCCGGATCAACGTCCACCACGCCCAGCGCATCGGGACGCCCGTTGGCTTCCGCGTTGAGCATGGCCACGAATGCTACCTTCTCCGGCGGCGCTTGCATCGCCATTTTCGGCGAAGGGTAAAAAGTTGGATCAGGTCTCCAAAGTTCCACGTGCGTTCTCCTCTCCTCAAATAAATTCTTCGTGCCCGGCTTTCGTAGTCACAGCCGAAATGCTGCTAACTTTAACCTGCCCCTCCCGGTTGCTTCCTATTTCGCCACCTCGGCATAAGTAAACTCGCGAGTCCAATCCGTGGACTGTTTGCCATCCACTTCCACGTAAATTTTCACCAGCGCATTCACCGGCCCATCATTCTGGGGAGGCTGCATGATCAGGTCGCGTCCCATCGACCACGTCACGCGACGCTCATCGAGGTTTCCGAAGTAATAATCCACCTTGCTCGCATCGAAGCCCCTGTAGCCGGTTGCCGTCGTCAGCTCCACCAACTTCTTATTCTTCTCCGTCAGCGGGAACTCCTTACCATAAATATTCGCCAGGGAAACATCCAGCGGTATCCAGCCGTAATTCGGCGCAAAAAACTGAATCCAGCAGTGATAGCTCCCGTCGACCTGCATTCCATTCAAGGTAGGTTTCAGCAGCGAACCGTAAATCATCCGAGTGGGAATGCCCGCGGCTATGGCCAGCGAAGCAAACAACGAATGAAAATCTGTGCAATTCCCGGTTTTCTTCGTCAGGCAATACTCCGTGCTCCCCACCGAAGAAGCCTTCAAATGATCCGGGTCTTTCACCCAGTAATCCACATTCAACAGCGTCCAGTCATATATTTTTCGCGCGGCCAGAATCGGATTGGTCTCGCCCCCCACAATCGATGCGGACAGCGACTTGATCTGGTCGTTGATAATGACGTGAGTGGTGGGTTGCAGATAAGCGAAGAGCGCGGCCCGCTCCTGCTCGGTCAACGGCCGCGTCTTTGCCGGATCGATGGTGTTCCGGATCTCCGTCCGCGTCAGCGCAAACTCTTCCCGCACCGTAATCGGTCCTTCTCCTGGCGCGCTGACTTCCGCGTATCCCACGCGGTTTCCCCAATCATCCCGGAAATACTGCACCGGAAAATCGGCGGTGACCCGCAGGTCGCGCACCACCGAGGCGGCGTCCTCCTGAGGAATCGCAAACCACATGCGCACCGTCTTGGCCCCCTTGGGCGCCTGCACCTTGAACTCATTCTTCACCTGAAACGTCGCCTGCTTTGGCGCCACCATGCCAGGCGCGTCTCCGCCAAACACGCGAACCGAGACTCCGATCGCTACGCCAGCCGCCAGGACACTCAAGATGATCTGTTTGCTGCGAATTCGCGGGAAGTTCATACATTTCTCCTCGTTGTAGAGAAGCTGCACCAATGTTGTAGGGATTTGCGAATAAGGATTAACGCAACGACCGACCGGCGCTTGGGGGGAACTACCATCAAGTAAAACCGGGTTTGCAACAAATAAGCATAAGCGTCAATTCTGCTTAGGGGGAAATATATAAGCCAACGCAGCCGCCCCGTCAAGCCAACATCTGTTCCATCCCGAATTCGAAACGGCATCGCTAACCATGCAATTTCCCTCCGCCGTGATGCGACCATCGCATGTAATATGCGAGGGAACCATGCCGAGTTCCACGACAAGTTTACGAAAGTTCTACGTTCTCGCGCTGTTTCTGGTTCCCGCTCTGCTGTGGGCCGCGTGGTTCCATTATTCCCGTCGTCCGATTCACCGGTTGGAAGGGCCTCGACTCGTCTACTGGGCCTGGGAACGTCCCGAAGATTTGCGCTTTCTCGACGCCAAAAACGAAGGCGTCGCGTTCCTCGCTACGTCCGTCGAACTGCTGCCCGACTCCGTGCGAATTTATCCCCGCATGCAGCCGTTGTATCTTCCTCCAGGAATCCAGGTCGTCGCTGTCGTCCGCATCTACTCGCACTCCGCCGCGCCCCCCGCGCTCAATGCGCAACAATTCTCGGAGGCTCTGCAGGCCTTGCTTCTGGCAGCCCGCAAACCAAACGTGGCGGCCCTGCAAATCGATTTCGACGTTCGTGAATCCGAGCGCGCCTTTTACTCCCAACTCCTCGCGGAACTCCGCCGGCAGCTCGGCCCCGCCTATGCCATCTCAATCACCGCGTTGGCTTCCTGGTGCATCGGCGATCGGTGGATTCACGATCTTCCCGTCAACGAAGCCGTCCCCATGCTCTTTTCCATGGGCCCGGATCAGCCGCTTATCCGTCAATACCTCGCCACCGTGGACACATTTCCCGAACCTCTCTGCCGTGGTAGCTTAGGAATATCCACCGGGGAGTGGTGGCCGAATCCCGTTCACACCCGCACCCGCGTCTATGTTTTCAACAAGAATGCCTGGACGCGTGAAGCGGTCGAAAACATTCGGTCCCGTATCCACCGGGGAATGTAACGCGGCGGCAGAGGAGTTGTAATGTCCAAACGATCCGGCCGTATTGCGTTTACATTCTGCGTAGTTGCCCTTTCCGTTTTTGCTTTCGTCCGCTTGGCGAAGAGTTGTGCGGATCCCGGCGATCCCTTCGACGATTATTCCCGGCATCCCGATGCTCCACTCGAAAAATTCGCCCAGGGTCACCTCGGCGTCGTGCAGCCCACCTTTGCAAGATCCTATCTCGTCGTTGCCTATCGCTATGCTTCCGGCGTTCCGCTAACCAAAGACGAGCAAGCGGCCGCGGAAGCTCTCTGGCAGAGCCGCGCCATCGATCCCACAAATATTTATCCGGAATACTTTTCCGGCGGCGGCGCCGAAGCCAACCGTCAGAACAACTATCTCAAGGATGCCCAGGATTACGCCGACGGCCCGAAGGACTGGGCCGGCGCCCGCGCCGAGATCGTTTCCTCCCCCGCCCCACACATCGAGCCGATGCAGAGCCTCGACACCTACAACAGTTACCTGAACTGCTCAAACGACGCCTTTGCCACCGCGGCCGTCACGCTCAAGCAGCGCGCCGCAAAACTCGGCAAGGACAATCCGGGAGTTAAAGATTGGGTCGCCGCCCAAGATACGGTGTTTGCCAACTGCGGCGGCAATCCCGATCACCCGGCCATTCCAGCGGCGGCCGATCCCGCACTGCCTGAAATTCTTCGCTACGACCGCGAATACCAAATCGCCGCCGCCTACATGTACAGCAATCACTACGATGAAGCCGTGAAAGGTTTTCATCACATTGCCGAAGAGCCGAACTCCCCCTGGCACGACATCGCGCCTTATCTGGTCGCCCGCACGATGGTGCGCTGCGCAACCCTCGACGGCCCCCAGCTCGGAGACGCCAAGCCCGGCGACCCTCTTCCACCTTCGTTCGTGCGCGAAGAAATGCAAGCCGCCGCGGATTACATCACCAAACTGCTGGCCGAGCAGCCCAATCGCCCCTTTGCCTCTCCGCTTCAGGCACTGCTGGACCGCGCCGAATTTCGCCTGCGTCCCGTTGAGCGAACTTCCCTGCTCTCCCACAACCTCTCCAACCCCGCTCCCGACGGCCATTTTTACAATTGGCTGTGGGACTACACGCTGCTCCTCGACAGTCCTGGCATTGCCATGGTCGAGTACAGTGGAACCACCCGCGCGGAAAAATATGCGAAGTTCGTCGAGGATCGCCACAAGGACGGCCTCTCTGACTGGATCATGACCTTTCAACTGCGCGATCCACTAAACGCCCAGCACGCCCTGGAGGTCTGGCACGCTCATCGCGATTCCGTACCCTGGCTCTTCGCCGTGCTTTCCAAGTCCCAACCGAACTCGCCGGAAGTCTCCGAAGTTCTTACCGCAGCCCAGGGCGTGCCAACGTCTTCCCCGCTGTACGTCTCCGTCTTCTATCACCGCATGCGCCTGCTCAGCGCCATGCACAACTACCCCGAGGCTCGCCGTTCCATCGATGCTTTCCTTGCTTCCTCATCCGACTTGCCCGCAGTCGCCAAGGATTTTCTCCTCGACCTTCGCCTTGACGCCGCCAGCGATCTGAACGACGCGGTGCGCTTCCTCCCGCGTGACACTTGCTCGGTGTACAGCCGAAAGGCGCCACCCGATTGCTCGCGCACCTTGCCGGAGCATTCGGCACAATACCTGGATGCGATGCCGCTCGATCTAATGATAGATACCCTGCAGAACAAAGGGTTGGCCGAAGCGGAAAAAGCAAAATTCGTCCGCAACGTCTGGCTGCGCAGCGTTCTCCTCGGCCGCTATGACGTCGCCCAGTCTCTCGATGCCCAGGCCTTCCGCCCGGGCGCCTATCAAGCGCCCATCAACCCCGACGACACTCCCAATCTCGTGAAGGCCTTCGAATCCGCCAGCACGCCGGAAGAAAAAGAATTTGCCGCCGTCTTCCTCATGCAGCACCAATATGCCTTCAGTTACGGCATCGGATTTACCGGCGCATGGTGCGCTTCGTCCGGCGCCTTCAAGGAAGACAACACCTCCTGGCCAGCTTCAGAGCAACCCTCCGCATCTTTTGGCGCGCCTCTTTTCATTACCGAAGCCCAGCGCAAGCAGGCCGAAGCCGAACGCTCCACCCTCGATCATGTCGATTCCCAGGCCAACTACTACACCCGTGTGGTCCTCGAATTCGCCAAACGCCATCCCGACGATCCGCGCGTCCCCGAAGCGCTCAGCCGCGCCGTGAAAAACACCCGAATGAATTGCAACAACCCACGCACTCCCGCGCTTTCGAAAGCGGCCTACGACCTTCTCCACAAACGCTATCCCGACACCACCTGGGCCAAGAACACCAAATATTGGTTCGGCGCGAACTACTGAGGAGACCCTTTTTCACGGGGACGCATCCATTCATTGCAGCAAAACCAATCCGAATGAGGTCCGCCTTGAAAACTTTCGCGCTCACCATCGCGTTATGCTCTGTTCTCTTCACTCTCGGTGTCGCCCGGGCGCAAACTCCGCCCGCTGATGCAACCCTGACCGCCAACCCCGTCTACGAAAAGAACTGCGCCAAATGTCACGGTAAAACCGCTGAAGGCCGTCATTTCGGCGGGCCGTCGCTCATCTCCGAAAAGACCGCCGCCACCTCTGCCGACGACCTGCGCAACATCATCGCCAACGGCAAAGGCCACATGCCCAAATTCACCGGCAAACTAGCCCCCGAAGAAATCGACACCCTGACAAAACAAATCCAGTCCCTAAACAAAAAGTAGTAGCAATCCTCAGCATGGCGGCCACCTCCTGGTGGCCGCCATTTCTCTTCTCTGTGCCCTCCGTGTCCTCTGTGGCAATTCTTCTCCTATCTTCCGGCCGCCAGCTAAGCTGACGCCCCATGCCGTTTATGGCAAACTAGATGTTCACGCGGCAAGGTTTCGAGCAGGGTGAGCGGCCCTCATCTGGCAGCAAGGCCCGCCGTCGAGCTCTCAGATACACCCTCAGGTACAATCCTGTCGGTAACGGACACGAATGGACCCAAAGTTCATACGCAATTTTTGTATCATCGCGCACATTGACCACGGCAAATCCACGCTTGCCGACCGCCTGCTGGAAATGACCGGCGCGCTCTCGCAGCGCGAGATGCACGAACAAGTGCTCGACTCCATGGACCTGGAGCGCGAGCGCGGCATCACCATCAAGGCCAAGAGCATTCGCCTGCATTACACGGCGAAAGACGGCAACACCTATCGCCTGAACCTGATTGACACGCCCGGCCACGTGGATTTTTCCTATGAAGTTTCCCGCGCCCTCTCCGCCTGCGAAGGCGCGCTGCTAGTCGTGGACGCCAGTCAGGGTGTGGAAGCGCAAACCGTCGCCAACACGTTTCTCGCCGCTTCTCATAACCTCACGATTCTCCCGGTGATCAACAAGATCGACCTGCCCGCCGCGCAACCCGATTTCGTGAAAGAGCAGATCGAAAACGTGCTGGCCATTCCCGCCGCCGACGCTTTGATGATCAGCGCCAAAAGCGGCATCGGCGTGGATGACGTCCTCGAAGCCATCGTCAAGCGGATTCCCCCGCCCAAAGGCAGCTCCGAAAATCCCTTTCAGGCGCTGGTGTTCGATTCGTGGTTCGACATCTATCGCGGCGCAGTGGTGCTCGTCCGCGTGATGGAAGGCCGCATCACCAAGCACATGAAGATCCGCCTGGTGGCCACCAACGAGGTCTACGAAGTCGAGCAACTCGGCACACTCACGCCTAAACCGATAGCCTTGGAAGAACTGGAAGCCGGCGACGTCGGCTTCATCGTGGCCAACATCAAGCGCGTCGCCGATGCCCGCATGGGCGACACCGTCACCGAAGCGGCGCGCCCAGCGCCCGCTCTGCCGGGCTTCGAAGCCATTAAGCCCATGGTCTTCGCAGGAATTTTCCCAGTCCTTGCCGACGAATACGAACCGCTGCGCGACGCCCTGGGCAAGCTGCAATTAAATGACGCGGCATTTTTCTACGAGCCGGAAAATTCCGTGGCTCTCGGCTTCGGCTTCCGCTGTGGCTTTCTCGGCTTGCTGCATCTCGAAATCGTCCAGGAGCGCCTCGAGCGCGAGTTCGGCCTGAATCTGATCACCACCGCACCCAGCGTGCGTTACCGCATCACCCGCGTCACCGGCGAAGTCATCGAAGTCGACAGCCCCGCCAAGTTTCCGAATCCCAGCGACATCGAAAAAATCGAAGAGCCCATCATCAAAGCGATGATCATCACCAACGACGACTCCGTCGGCGGCATCCTGCAGCTCTGCCAGGATAAGCGCGGCACCCAGAAAAATTTCGAATATCTCTCGCCCACCCGGGTTATGCTCACCTATGAACTGCCGCTCAATGAAATTGTTCTGGATTTCTATGACCGCTTGAAAAGCGTCTCCCGCGGCTACGCCTCGCTCGATTACCACCTCGCCGGCTACAGCGAATCGGACCTGATCAAGCTGGACATTCTGGTCGGCGGCGAACCCGTTGACGCGCTCGCGCTGATCATTCACCGCGAATTCTCCGTCGAGCGCGGCCGCGACCTCGTCACTCGCCTGCGCAAGCTGATTCCCCGCCAGATGTTCGAAGTCCCCATCCAAGCCGCCATCGGCAGCCGCGTCATCGCCCGCGAAACCGTGGCCGCCATCCGCAAAAACGTCCTCGCCAAATGCTACGGCGGCGACATTTCCCGCAAACGCAAGCTCCTCGAAAAACAAAAAGAAGGCAAAAAGCGCATGAAGCGCGTCGGCCAGGTAGACATCCCCCAGGAAGCCTTCCTAGCCGTCCTAAAAGTAGACGGCGGCGAAGACGAGTAGCGTTTCTTCTGCGCAACCCCCTCAATCCATCACTATTGCTGGCTACACGGCCGTGAAGTAAACTTTTGCCAGGTGAAACGATGAAAGAGCCGACCCAATTCCTCACCAATGAAAAGGGCGAAAAAGTCGCCGTGGTGATCAGTATCGAGGAGTACGAGAAGCTCCTCGAAGAGTTGGAAGATCTCGAAGACATCCGCGCATACGATGAGGCGATGGCCTCAGGCGAGACCCCCATTCCCTTTGAGCAGGCTGTCGCGGAGATTAAGCGCCCACAAAAGTGATTTATGGCCTCTTCATCTTGCCTCGGGCTCAGAGAGAGCTGGCCTCTCTTGCGGATCAGCAAATTGAGATTGCCGAGTCCAAGATCGAGAGCCTCCGTGAGAACCCGCGTCCCCTGGGATGCAAAAAATTAGCGGACCGCCGAGGCTGGAGGATTCGGTTCGGCGATTATCGCATCCTCTACCGGATTGACGACGAAAGCAGGACGATCACCATAACCAATGTCGGCCATCGGCGTGAGATCTACCGCTGATTCTCTGTTCCGCCGCTCTTACTCTTCTCTCTCACCTGTACGCCGAGTTTCCCATCCAGCAGTCTGACGGATACCGGGTCGCCGACAGCGACGGAATCCACAGATCGGAGCACATTCCCCGCGGTATCGGTCGCGATCGCATAGCCGCGCTCCAACGCTTTCAGCGGGCTGCGTTCCTGCAATTGCAGGGTAAGGCGCTCCCAGCGCTCGCGTTTCACTCGCAACAAGCGATCTTCCCGCACGCCTAATCCCTGCGTCACCCTCTGCAAGCGCAACCGCAAAACGCCAATTTTCGCGCGAAAATCGAATGACGCCACGTGCAGCCGCGCGGTGTTCAGCCGCTTCCGCGAATCTTCCAGCCGCGCCCGCAATCCCAGCGCCAACCGCGAAGTGAGCTCATCGGCGCGCTGCCGCTGCTGCCGCAACAAATCCTGCGGCCGCCGAAACCCGCTGCGCGCGGCCAGAGCATGCACGTGGCGCGAGAGTTCCAGGATCCGGTAGCGCAGAGACCCTTCCAGCCGCGCGCGCAGGTCGAACACGTGCTTGTCGAACTCCCGCCGCGTCTGCACCACGATCTCGGCAGCCGCGGATGGCGTGGAAGCGCGCACGTCGGCCACAAAATCCGCAATGGTAAAATCCGTCTCATGCCCCACACCGGAAATAATCGGTATCGATGAATCCGCGATCGCCCGCGCGACGATCTCCTCATTGAACGACCACAAATCCTCCAGCGAGCCCCCGCCGCGCACCAGCAGAATCACGTCCACGGGCAATTTTTTGTTGAAATAACCCAGCGCCTCAACGATCTCCGCCGCCGATCCGTCGCCCTGCACCCGCACCGGATACAGCGTCAGATGCACGTTGTGAAAGCGCCGCCTGAGGATGCGCACCACATCGCGCACCGCCGCCCCCGTCGGTGAAGTGATCAATCCAATGCGGCTAGGCAGCAGCGGCAGCCGCTTCTTCCGCCCGGCCTCAAAAAGGCCCTCGCCCTCCAGCCGCTTCTTTAATTGCTCAAACGCAAGCTGTAGCGCCCCCCGCCCGGCCGGCTCGATCGACTCCACATAGATCTGATACTCCCCGCGCGCCTCGTAAACGCTCACCGATCCGCGCACGGTCACCTTAATCCCGTCTTCGGGCAGAAACTTCATCCCGCGCTGCTGCTGTTTGAAAAGCACGCAACGCACCTGCGCCCGCTCGTCCTTCAGTGTGAAGTAATAATGACCGGACGATGCCGCCCGGCAGTTGGAAATCTCCCCCTGCACGGTAACATCCGTGAAATTCTTAGCCAGCAGCTCGCGAATCCGCGCCGTCAGGTCGCTAACCGTATAGACCCGCCGCTCCGGCTGCAAATTAAATGTCAGTTGACCCAATTCTCGTCCAACCAAGTCTTAGTAAGTTGCGGAGACGCAAGGAGATTCTACCTGAATCGTTGGTGAAACCCGGCAGCTTGCCGAAATCATCCATTCTCAATCCCACAGACGATGCAGTTTGTACTCATCAAAGATCCTGTCGTTGCTCACCAGGATCAGGTCTTCCGTCTGCGCTTGCGCGATGAGCATGCGATCAAATGGGTCGCGATGCGGCCCAGGAAGCATGCCAGCTCTAACTCCATGAGAAGAGGAAATAGGCAGCGGCTCGAAAGACTCCGATGCGACGATCGAATCGAACCGCGAAGCGAGTTCCGCGCCTTGAGGAAGTTTCCCGATTCTGTATTTCGTGGCGACTTCCCAAGCGGTTGCAGCGCTGACGTAGATTGTGTGGGTGCGGGACCCAATATTTTTTCGCGCGCGAGGAGGGAGCGCTTGATCGTCGGCCAACCACCACAGAAGAGTATGAGTGTCCAGCAGCAATCGCACTTTTACTCCCAGGATTTCAACTCGTCCTCGGGCAAGGGCTCAAAAAATTCGGGGCCAACCTTCAGTTTCCCCTTCATACTGCCCGGCTTGCGCTGCCCCTTTTTGCCGCGAAGCGGCTGCAGGCGCACCAGCGGCTCATCGCCACGCGCAATGATGATTTCTTCACCCTTACAGGCCTTCTCGATTAGCCGTGAAAGGTGGGTCTTCGCATGATGGATTTTCACCGTTGGCATATTAGCTAATCTAGCTTAGCTAATCAGCCCCGCTGAAGTCAATGCCACCCAGCCCGCTACTCCTCTTCCTCGTCCCCCATCTGCATGGTGAGATACCGCTCGTAGCCAAGTTCCTTGATCTGATGCACCTGCGCTTCCAGCCAATCGACGTGCTCTTCCTCATCCTTCAGCAGCGTCACGAAAAGATCGCGCGACCCGTTGTCCTTCTCCGCCACCGCCACCTGAATGGCCGCGTTATAGTCCTTCACCGCGCCGAGTTCCAGGTCCAGATCGCTTTGCAGCATCTCCTGAACATTTTTCCCCACCGTCAGTTCCAGGGGCTTCATACTCGGCGTGCCATCCAGAAAAAGAATCCGTTCCATCAGCGCTTCCGCGTGTTTCATCTCTCCAATCGACTGTTTCTTGATGTACTCGGACAATTTCTCGTAGCCCCAGTTCTCGCACATCTCCGCGTGCAGGAAGTACTGGTTGATGGCGGTAAGTTCCTCCTTCAGCGCATTGTTGAGTTCCTGGATAACCTTCGGTGAACCTTTCATAGCAGACGCCTCCTGGAAACTGCGAGTCTATCCCAAGCGCCGGATGGCCTCAACAAGAGAAGGTCTCCTGGAAGAACTCGGAATCAATAAATTCGTTAGCGGCGGATCCGTGAGAGCAGCCACAACAGCAGGCTGAGTCCCACGCCGAGCAAAATACTGGTCGTCAAGGGAAAGTAGAACGTGGAGTGCTCGCCTTCTTTGATGATGTCGCCTGGCAAACGGCCCAGCCGGAAAGGGAGCTTTCCGCCAAAATAAAAAAACGCGCCAACCAGTGCGAGCAACCCCCCACAACCAGCAGCGTCCTGCCGAGTTCCCGCTGTGGATCCATTTCTGCGCCAACGAGCCTAGATCAGTTCAAGGCCCGAAAAAAAATACCCGATTTCAAACGCTGCGGTGTCCGAGGCGTCCGACCCGTGCGTGCAATTGTTGCCGATGCTGGTTCCCAGGTCGTGGCGAATAGTCCCCGGCGCAGCTTTCTTCGGGTCGGTGGCGCCCATGGTGTCGCGCCACTTGGTAATGGCGCCGTCGGCCTCCAGCACCATGGCAAAAATCTTGCCCGAGCTCATAAAATCGGTAAGCTCTCCAAAAAACGGCCGCTGCACGTGCACCGCGTAAAATCCGCCGGCCTCCGCCTTCGTCAACCGCATGGACTTGATGGCCACAATCTTGAATCCCGCCCTATGAATACGCGCGAGAATCTCTCCCTGAAATCCCCGGCCCACAGCATCCGGCTTGATGATTGCAAACGTCCGTTCAATCGCCACAATTCTCTCCTGAACACCCTATTAACAAAATGTAGCGCTGGCTTTTATGCCAGCGCTTCCGATGGAAATCCCTACTTCAAAGCCGCCGCCACCGTGGAACCCAAATCCGCCGGTGTTTCCACGGTCTGAATCCCCGCTGCGTTCATGGCAGTATATTTATCCTTCGCCGTTCCCTGCCCGCCGCTGATAATCGCTCCCGCATGGCCCATGCGCCGCCCGGGAGGCGCTGTCTGCCCGGCAATAAATCCCACCACCGGCTTCTTCACATGCACCTTGATCCATTCTGCAGCGCGCTCTTCCGCATTGCCGCCGATTTCGCCGATGAGAATGATGGCGTGCGTATCGGGATCCTCGTTGAACATTTTGATGCTGTCCAGAAACGAAGTTCCGATGATCGGATCGCCGCCGATGCCAATACACGTGGACTGCCCGATGTTCAACTGCGTTAACTGGTGCACCGCCTCGTAAGTCAGCGTTCCGCTGCGGCTCACCACTCCAACGTGCCCCTGCTTATGAATCCGCCCAGGCATAATCCCGATCTTGCACTTCCCCGGCGAGATGATCCCCGGGCAATTCGGGCCGATCAACCGCGTCTTCGACTTGCTCAAAACTTCCGCCACGCGGACCATATCCAGCGCCGGAATGCCTTCCGTGATGCACACCACCAGCCCCAATTGCGAATCGGTAGCTTCCAGAATCGCGTCCGCCGAATACGGCGGTGGGACAAAAATTACGGAAGCATCCGCCCCGGTGGCCTTCACCGCCTCCGAGACCGTATTAAACACCGGCCGCTCCAAGTGCTTCGTGCCCCCCTTGCCCGGTGTCACGCCACCCACCACGTTCGTCCCATACTCAATCATCTGCTGCGCGTGAAACGTCCCCTCGCGCCCCGTAAATCCCTGCACCAGCACTCGCGTCTTTTCATTCACCAGCACGCTCATCGTGCACCCCCCGCCAGCGCGACCACCTTTTGCGCTCCATCCTTCATTCCGTCAGCAATGGTGAAATTCAAACCGCTATCGCGCAAAATCTGCTGCCCTCGCTCCACGTTGGTTCCTTCCATCCGCACAACCACTGGAATCTTCACCTGCAGATCCTTCGCTGCCGAAACTACGCCCGTCGCCAGCACATCGCAGCGCAAAATCCCGCCAAAAATATTAATGAACACCGCGCGCACCGCGGGATCGCTCAACAAAATCCGGAACGCGTTCTTCACCTGCTCGGCTGAGGCCCCGCCACCCACATCCAAAAAATTTGCCGGCGAGCCGCCCGCATACTTGATAATGTCCATCGTTGCCATGGCCAGACCCGCGCCGTTGACCATGCAAGCCACACTGCCATCCAGCTTGATGTAGTTCAGCCCATACTTCGAAGCTTCCACTTCCAGCGGATCCTCCTCGTCCAGGTCGCGCAACTCGCGCAGATCCTTGTGCCGGAACAACCCGTTGTCGTCGAACGTCATTTTGGCGTCCAGCGCCACCAACTTCCCGTCCCCCGTCACCACGCATGGGTTAATCTCCAGCATCGAAGCGTCGGTATCAATAAACGCGCGATACAGCGCCAACAAAAACGGCGTAGCCACCGCCGTCAATTCCCCCGAAAGCCCCAGCCCAAACGCAATCTTCCGCGCCTGGTATGGCTGCAATCCCACCGCCGGATGAATCACCTCCCGCAGAATCGCGCCGGGATTATTCTTCGCCACTTCCTCGATTTCCATTCCGCCCGCGGCGCTGGCCATGAACATGGGCCGCCCGGTCTCGCGATCAATCAGTAATCCAAGATATAGTTCCCGCTTGATGTCCAACCCTTCTTCAATCAACAACCGGCGCACCACGCGTCCCTGCGGCCCGGTCTGCGGCGTCACCAGCGTCATCCCCAGAATGTTCGAAGCGAGTTCCGCCGCTTCATCCGCAGAGCGCGCCAACTTCACTCCCCCGGCCTTCCCGCGCCCGCCGGCATGAATCTGCGCCTTCACCACCACCACTGGCGACTTCAATCTCTGCGCCGCCTCCCGCGCCTCTTCCTTCGTGAATGCCACCTCTCCGCGCGGTGTAGTCACCCCATAGCGCGCAAGGATGGCCTTTGCCTGATATTCATGAATCTTCATTTGAGGTTCTGCCTTTTCGGGCGGCCCCGGCTCAACCGGAACCGGCGACTTGTGCGACGATGGAACACGGCACCGATGTTAGAATTTGAGGCTTCGCAAAACAGTTAAGTCTACTTGACTCGCGCACCCCGAGCAAGGCAACCCAAATTCTCGCTGGTTCCCGCTCTTTATTCGGCCCTCTCTCAGTTGAAGGAGGAAAATCGAGGTCGTGAGGAAAGTGATTCGGCGCATCCTCCAATTCAATGTCTACCTAGGCTCCGTGAACTTTGCCGTATTCTGGGTCGCGGCGGTTTACCTCGGTGGAGACGCTCTCAGCGGGCATGCCTTTGACGGTCGGTATTATTTGTCGTCTCACGGCCATCTGACAGAAGTGAGCCGCGCGGTCTTTACCTATAGCAAATGGCACACATACAGTGTCTTTCTCACGCACCCGCTGGCAATCCTCAGCGTGATTCTCCTAAGCAGGCAGCCCCAAAATCCGGATTGATGTGCTACCGGGCGTTCAGGCGATAGGATGGATGGCACTTTGAATGTCTTAATTGAAAAAGCCGAAGCGGGCCGCGTGCTTTCGCGGCTGGAGGCGGAAGCGTTCATGGAAGAGCTTCTCTCTGGACGCGTAGCCTCACCGGATATCGTGCGCATGCTGCTGGCGTTGAACCAACGTCCGGTGAGCGTTGCGGAGCTGACCGGTTTCGCGCATGTGATGCGCAAGCACGCCGCGCCGGTGTTCGCGTCGGATGAGCCTCGCCCCACCGGCCTCGTTGACACCTGCGGCACAGGCGGCGATGCCAGCGGCACGTTCAACATTTCCACGGTCTCGGCGATCGTGGCTTCCGCGGCAGGCGCGCGCGTCGCCAAGCACGGGAACCGCGCGGTCAGTTCCCGCAGCGGCTCCGCGGACGTTCTCGAAGCCCTGGGCGTGCGCATTGATGTCCCGCTGACGCACGCAGGCCTCTCGGTACGCGAGATTGGCATCGGTTTTCTATTCGCTCCCACGGCCCACGCCGCCACACGACACGCCGTGCCCGCTCGCCAGCAGATCGCAACGCGCACCATCTTCAATCTTCTCGGCCCGCTCACCAATCCGGCTGGCGCCGAGGCTCAGGTCCTTGGCGTCTTCTCCGCCGAAGTAATCGACACGGTGGCGGCCACGCTCATGCAACTTGGGACGCGCCGCGCCTACGTGGTCCATGGCGCGGGCGGCCTCGACGAAATATCTCTTTCCGGGGAGACGCGAATCGCCGAAGTTCGCGACGGCCAAGTGCGCCGGTTCACCGTCACGCCCGAAGACTTTGGCCTTTCGCGCGCCTCGCGGGAAGAACTGCGCGGCGGCACTCCCCAGGAAAACGCGAACCTGATTACTTCCCTGCTGGCGGACAAAGCCGGTCCCCGCCGCGACATCGTTATCGCCAACGCCGCCGCCGCCTTGGTCGTCTCCGGAATCGCCCATGATTTCCGCACCGCCGCCGATTTAGCGCAAAACGCAATAACCTCCGGCAAAGCCCGTGAGAAGCTGGAGCGGCTGAAACAATTTTCTAACCGCCACAAGGCCCCCAAGTAGCGGCCCCCGGGAACGCCATTCTCCCAAATGGCGTTCCCCAATCACTTTCAAATCCCTCAACTCCTGTAGCGGCGCCTTCCGAGGCGGGCGCTCTTTACTTTCCTTTTCTTTGCAAACCCTCAAGGCTTCGCCGGACTCTCCACTCCACTATTCGATTCGATCAAATCCCGAATCCCCCAGGCCGCAAGTCCACCGCCCGCCCCCGCCACAATGAAATACGCCACTTTCGTCGCCGTAGGCGTCCCCGGTGCTCCCACCCCCGCCCCGGCTGCTTCCTGCGGCTCCGCATCGGAATCCAGATAGATTCGATACGTCTGCCCCTCCGGCAAAACGCAAAATTCCCCGTGATACGAAAAATCCATGCTCCCCAGCCGCGTGGTGACCTGCAAAACCCGCGGCGAATGCGAGTAGATGAGCACCTGCGCCTGCGTAAGCTGGCTCACGTGCGGCCGCAGCAGCGCCCCTTCTACGTGCAACTCCAAAGGATTTTTTTCGCTGGATACCAGCGACACCGACCCGGACTCCATATCCACATGCGCCCCGTCCCCATTGCGCTGCAGCGTAGCGCTGCGCTGCTCTGCTCACCCAGGCTGACCACACTTCCGCCAATGCGCACCCCCAGCTTTCCCTCGGAATCCGTGGACACGCGCTCCCCATCAAACACGGAAAGCCCGGCGAACGCATCCGACGCATTCAAGTGCGCGCCGTAAGCGAGCGTCAGAATCCCCAGCGGTTTTCCGGCGGCACGCAAAGGCAGGTTGAGAAAGCAGAGGAAGACACTGAGAGAGAAAGCAAGGACACCGCGAAGAACTTGCATATTTTACCTCCGAGGGCTGGTGCACAGGAGGGACAACCCGCGGCAGGTACGATACACACTTAGTACCACTAATGCAATATCATTTATTATTTAATATCGTAGTTCTATTTCCGTTCGCCCGTTACCACTGCGTTAGCACTCCTGGAAACCTCCCAGGGCGACACCCTAAAGCGTAAGGAAATTCTTTAGCAACTGCTTGCCAGACTCCGTAAGTACCGACTCCGGATGAAACTGCACTCCCTCAACCGGGTATTCCCGGTGCTGCAGTCCCATGATGATGCCGTCGCTGGTCTCCGCGGTGACCACCAGTTCCCGCGGCAGCGATTTTCTCTCCACGATTAGCGAATGGTATCGCGTAGCCGTGAACGGGTTAGGCAGCTCTCGAAAAATCCCTGTCCCCCGATGCTGGATTTCGCTGGTCTTCCCGTGAAACAGTTTCGGCGCGCGCACAATCTTCCCGCCAAACGCCGCTCCAATCGCCTGATGCCCAAGGCACACCCCAAGAATCGGAATCTTCCCCGCCAGTTTCTGGATAAGCTCCACCGAAATGCCCGCCTCCTGCGGCGTGCAAGGCCCGGGAGAAATCACAATCCGCTCCGGCTTGCGCTGGGCAATTTGCTCCACGTTGATGCGGTCGTTGCGATGTACTTCCACCTGGCAGCCCAATTCGCCCAGATATTGCGCCAGGTTATAGGTGAACGAATCGTAGTTGTCCAAAAGCAGAATCACGATTTGCCCTTCCCTTTCCCGGCTACCCCATGCGCCGCTTCCAGCGCCCGCAGCAGCGCCTTCGATTTATTCACTGATTCGTCAAACTCGCCCTGCGGCGTGGAATCCGCCACAATCCCGCCGCCCGCCTGCACATGAGTCACGCCATTCTTGATAACCATGGTGCGCAACGCGATGCACGAATCCAGATTCCCCGCAAAGTCCAGATAAAGAATCCCGCCGGCGTAAATCCCGCGCTGCGTTTTTTCCAGCTCCTCGATAATTTCCATCGCCCGCACCTTCGGAGCTCCGGAAACCGTGCCCGCGGGGAAGCACGCCATCAGCGCGTCAAAGCAGTCCACGTCTTCGCGCAACTTGCCGCGCAAACTGGAAACTAGGTGCATCACGTGCGAATACCGCTCCACGGTCAGCAGCTTTTCGGGGCGCACTGTTCCGTAATCGCAAACCCTCCCCAGATCGTTGCGCCCCAGGTCCACCAGCATGATGTGCTCGGCCCGCTCTTTTTCGCTGGCCAGCATCTCTCGCTCCAGGCGCTGATCCTCCGCTTCGTCCCTGCCGCGCCACCGCGTGCCAGCGATCGGGCGGTAAAAAACGTCCCGTCCCTGCACCTTCACCAGCATCTCCGGCGAACTGCCCACAACGTAGACATCATTCAACTGCAGATAAAAAAGATAAGGAGACGGATTGAGCGCCCGCAATTCCCGATAAATGGAAAAAGGCTCGGCCTTCGTCTTTGCCGAAAAGCGCTGGCTCAACACCACCTGAAAAATGTCGCCTTCGCGGATGTACTGCTTGGCTTTCTTTACAATGGCCAGATACTCCCCGCGCTTCACGTTGGAAGTAATTTTCAGCGGCTTGGCTTTGCGCGCCGGTGGCTTACGCGGCTTTTCACCCGCAGTTGGTTCCTCCAGCATTTGCCGCGTCCGCCGGATCTCTTTCACCGCCGCGTTGTACTTCGCGCGCAGCGTTCCCCGCCCTTCAGTGAAAACATTGCGCACGATCCACAACCGGTGCTGCACGTGATCGAACGCCAGGATGCCGTGATAAAACATCAGCACTGCATCGAACAGCCCAATCTCGTCGCGCAATTTCTTCGGCAACCGCTCGATCAGCCGCACCATGTCATAGCTGAAATACCCGATAGCCCCGGCGACCAGCGGTGGCAAGCCCGGCAACCGCACGGGACGAAACCGCGCCATATGTTCGCGCAAAAATGTAATCGGGTCGCGCTCTTCCCAGACGATGCGCTCGCGGCTCTCCAGCACGCAGGCCCCGTTGGCGTAACGAAAAATTTCCTCGGGATTCGCGCCCGCAAACGTATACCGCGCAATCTTCTCTCCGCCTTCCACGCTCTCCAGCAGGAACGAATACCGCGCCCCCTGCGCCACCCGCAAATACGCGCTCACCGGCGTCAACAGGTCCGCGGAAAAGGTGTCGTACACGGGAATCAAATTCCCACGTTTGGCAAGCCGCTCGAATTCCTGAAACGAAGGCTGAATCATGGCCTCTCTGCACTCAACTTAATTTGAAATTCATTATGAAAGAAGAGAACTGCTCTCGAACATCCCCTGCGGATAGGTCACCAGCGTGTGTTTTCTTCGTTCTTCAGCGCGCGCAGCACCGCGCTCCTCATGCTCGCTTCGGGCGCCCCGCTGCCCATCCAGTGTTCCCACTGAGCAAAGCCCTGGGCCAGGAACATTTCCACGCCGGAAACGCACATGATTTTCCGCGCGGCCGCCAGCCGCAGCAATTTGGTCCGGATTGGCCGGTAGATCAGGTCCATGACTAAGGAACAGTTTAACTCGCCCGGCGTCAGCGGCGAAACCCTTTCCTGCGGGAACATGCCGGTCGGCGTGGCATTCAAAAGGGCGGCGAACTCCTGGCTTCGCAGCACCGAACGCGGTATGGCCTCGCCACCAACGGCTTTCGCCAGTTTCCGCGCCGCCTCCGCGCGCCGCGCGCAGATAAAAACGTGCGCCCCAGCATGGGTCAGCGCGAAAGCCGCGGCCCGCGCCGAGCCGCCCGCCCCATAAATCACCACTCCGCTGCCGCGCAGCTTCATCTTCTTCTCCAGCGCCCGTAAAACGCCCAGGTAATCCGTGTTGCTGCCGTAAAGCGAACCGTCTTTCCGCACGGTCACGGTATTCACAGCCCCGATCTTCTCCGCGAGGGGCTCCACGTCGTCAAGATGCGCAAATATAGTTTGCTTGTGCGGCAAGGTTACGCTGAAGCCTTGCACGCCAAACGCTGGCAAAGTTTTCAGAAAATCCTTCAGATTCTCCACCAGGAACGGCAGATACACTGCATCCCTGCGCGCCATGATGTACCCGGTGTTGTGCAGCAACGGCGAAAGCGAATGCCCCACCGGATTCCCAATCACCCCAAACACCCGCGTGCTCCGAGTCAGTTCATGCGCCCGATACAATTCCTTCATGTCCCGCATCGGAATTTGTCCCGGCGCGGTAGCAGCCGCCACCGGAGCGTAGGCCAGCGCGCTGCCCTCCCGCAGCGCCAGCACCCGCGCGGGCAACCCAATCTCTCCCATGGCAATGGCCACCACATCGCGCGAACTGCGAGCCAGTTGCAATGTGCGTGCGCTGTCGGCCAAGGTTCGCGCCATCGCCGCAACCTTGATGGCCCGGGCGCCGCCGCGAGCGGGCACCGCCAACTTCCTGGGATATTTGGGAGTCTTGCGAAAATCGTGCATCGAAAGCAAAACTTTTTCCGGCACGGCATATCCGTGCACCGTCTTCCCCGGCAGTTCTCGCAGCGTTTCCACTTCCAAATCGCACCACGCGCAACCCGCCTCCCGCGCCTGGATCAACCAGAAAAGCTCCGCGCCCGCGTCTCCAGCAAACTCCCCGCCGCCAACCCGCCGTCGGCAAGTGGCGATCAACTGTGCCTTTTCCGAGCGATGCGCCTTCAGCCATTTCAAAAAGCTGCGCCGCTCCGCATCATTCTTCAGCCAATCCAGGCGAATTTCCGCAGTAGGCGTCTGGCGCAGCGCCTCTCGCAACAGCCGGCGCAATTCCCGGGCAGTCGGCGCAGCAACCACGCCGCACAGCCGCGCCACGCCTTTCCCGAATACACTGGGCATTCCCAATGCCTCCCAATCTATTGAAAATACGGCATCTAGCCCACCTTTGCAAATATGGAAAGTGTCCCCACCCATTCTGTTGACGCCACCCCATGCCCTTGTTAGTTTCGAATATGCAAGTCCCCGCACGGCCCTTACTTGGCGTGAATTGAAGGAGTTTTGATCATGCGCGCATTAGCGACTGCAACGTGTCTCGCAAGTTTGGTTCTGGCCACCAGCGCTTGGGCCCAGACCAATCCGTCGGCGCCGGCTATCAACTCAACTCAGCGTCGCGCGGAAGCCACCTCTCCCGATCGCACCGCGACGTACTGCTCGGGCTTCGTCACCGACGATAAAGTTCCCTCCGATGTACGGCTCATCTCCGGCGAAGAGTCCAACAGCAAAGTCGTCTTCGTCAGGGGTGACTACGTTTTCATCAACCGGGGTTCCGCCCAGGGCGTTCGTGTGGGCGACCGCTTCTCCTTGGTCCGCCCCGACAAAGATCCCGACGAAGTGCAGTGGTTCAAATGGCAGCAAAAGCTGATGAAAGCCATGGGCACGCGCTATATTGACGCCGGCGAATTGGAGGTCACTGGGGTTCAGGCCAACGTCTCCACCGCCATCATCAAGTTTTCCTGCGACTACATGCAGCGCGGCGATATCGCTCTGCCACTCACCGAGCGCCCGACGCCACCCTACAAGTCGGCGGAAAAATTTGATCGCTTCGCTCCGGTCAGCGGCAAATCCGTCGGCATGCTGGTTACCGGCCTGGAATATGCAAATGCTTACGGGAAAAACAGCACGGTCTATGTGAATCTCGGAACCAATCAGGGCGTCAAGGTCGGCGATTACTTCCGGGTATTCCGTTACCAGGGCTCCACTTCCGAAACCCCCATCTATTTCGCTGACTATCAGTACAGCATGTACGGGTTCGGCAGCACTCCGGTGAAGTACAAGTGGAACGACTTGCCCCGCGAAGTCATCGGCGAAGGTATCGTCATGAATGTCAGCCGCAATTCCTCCACCATGTTCATCACCTACAGTAAGCTGGAAATGTACGCTGGCGACTACGTCGAAATCGAATAGCCCCTAACCCGCTTTTCTTTCTGGGCCCGCGCTTTCCAACTGGCGCGGGCCTTTTTTATTCCGGTGCGATCCGTGCCGCGGCAATGATTTGGCATTCAAATCCGTATACTTTCGTCTCGCCGTTTTTCCACGCCTCCCGCGGCAGGCCCGCCTTTACACAGGTTTCCCCCAGAAACTGCTCCCGCGAGAGGTGATGCTCCACGGCAACCTGTGGCAGCAACAATCCCCGCCGCGTTCCATGCTCCACCAGCAACCCGTGTTTCCCAATTTCCACTTCATCGCTGCGGATAGTCTGGATGGGTGAGAGCAGTGATATTTCAATCTCCAGCTCGCCGAGCTCCTCCGCGCGCAGCCGCGAAAACCGCGGGTCGTGCAGCGCCGCGTCCGCGGCGCATCGCACCAGGTTCTCGCCCAGCGTCGCCCGGGCATCCACAACGCCGATGCAGCCGCGCAATTTCTTGCCGACATGCAGGGTCACAAACAGCCCGCAATGCTCTCCGAAAATTCCTGTGTTTGGAAAGAAGGAAAACGCCGTGCCGTGGCGCACCGCTTGCCGGACGCCCTCGCCCGCGGCATCCAGAATCGCTTTGCGGTCTTCGTCAGAGAGGGACAGCATCCTGCTGCTTCTTCTGCGTTTCCAGCATCACCTGCTTGCGACGCAGCTTGATGCGGTCGTCCAGTTTGTTCCAGAAACGGTGGAAGTATTGCGCCGCGGAGACCAGCGCGCTGATCACTACCAGCCAGAGGAGCACCATGGATATCGGCCGCAGCGACGGGTGCCGCGCCCCGGCGATCAAAACCGCCACCGCGCAAACCTGCAGCACCATTTTCGTCTTTCCCAGCGCCGACGCTGCAATCGTGAATCCCTCCGCGCTCGCAATATTCCGCAGCCCCAAAATCGTGAACTCCCGCCCGATGATAATCACCACCATCCACGGCGCCACCAGGGAATGGCCCCTTGAATCTTGCATTCCAACCAGGGAAATAAACGCCGCCGAAATCAGTAGCTTGTCCGCAATCGGATCCAGGAGGATCCCCAGCGTGGTCACTTGCCGGTTGCGCCGCGCGAAATACCCATCCGCCCAATCGGTCGCCGCCGCCATCAGCAGGATCAGCACTCCCCACACCTCAAAATGCATTGAGAAGCCCCACAACTCGACATTGGGGCTCCTGGTCAGCAGCACCACAATAAGTACCGGAACGAAGAAGATCCGGAGGACGGTGAGGGAATTCGGCAGATTCATAGTCGGGCGCGCCGGATACTCCCCTTTGGGGCGCTCCGGAACCACATCGGCCACTATAGACTCCGCCTCCAACTGCGTCAACGCTCGCCGAAACGCTGCGTTTCCAGCGCGGGGCAGTACTCAGGTGTAACTAACACCACCAACTACGTTTGCGGCGGACCGATACTCTTTCGTAACACTACTGCTGCAAACCTGTGCAAAAGCCCTTTTGGGAAATGGCTGCATTTTGGGGCACGTGCAAACTCGATGACATTCTGATTGCATTCTAAGTTATTTATTTACATCACTTTATGAGGGCAGTTGGAACAGAGCGGGAGCTTTTCCGGAAAGCCTCCGCAGCGGCCGCAATTTCCCCTAACGTCAGTTTCCACAATGTTTTCCACAAGGCAGCGGCGTCGTTCAGCAATACTTTGGATTCCCCAAAATTGTCATATTTCTTTAACATTTGATGCAATTTTGGGGGGTTACTCGAGCGTTACTGTAAGCCCGATTTCCACGGCTTCAGATGGCGTGAGGCCCGCGCAGTATGCGCACCGGCAGGTAGAATAACGCCCTCAGAAACGCCAGAACTCCATGCACCGCAATGCCCACGATGCGGAACGGCAATAAGATCAGCCATACAAACGGGTAAGCAATCAGCGCCAGCACCGCAATTGGCCAGCAAAACACCAGCAAGATGCACCACAGGAAGAACGCAGCCATGGCTAGGTCACCTCTCTCACATTATGATACGCAGCGCCCGCCCCTGAAGTTCCCTCCGCTGCAAATGTGCTCAGCTTCAAGCGCCGCGCAATGCTCTGCGGCACTTCCGCCTCCATGTCCATATGCGAATCGCTAACCTCGGAATGCAGCACCCTGCCAAGCGCGTGAATCAGCGCCAGCGACCGGCCTTCGCTCAACGGCACGTGCAGGGACATCCTCACAATCGGATCAAGCGGCAGCGCGGCATCAATCCGCCTCAACAACTCCTCCAGCCCTTCCCCGGTAAGCGCGGAAACCAGCACCGGCGGTTCTTCGCCGCCGCCGTTGCGCCGGGCGGCCGCTTCCAGATTCTTCCGCCGTTCGCCGGGCAACTGGTCCACTTTGTTGAACACCTGCAAACGCGGCGTTTCCTTCACGCCCAGATCGTCCAGAATTTTTTCGACCTCTTCTTCCAACTCATCGTGATGCGGATTCGAAATATCGCTCACCTGCAGCAGCAGCGCCGCTTCCTGCACTTCCTCCAGCGTCGCGCGAAACGCCGCGATCAGCCCCTTCGGCAATTGCCGGATGAATCCCACGGTGTCCGAAACCAGAATGCGCCGGTTGGACGGCAGGCGAATCGCGCGAATCGTGGGGTCCAGCGTAGCGAACATGCGTGAAGACACCAGCACTTCCGCCTGGCTCAGCGCATTAAACAAAGTGGATTTCCCGGCATTGGTGTAACCGACCAGCGCGACCGTGCCCAGCGGTACCGCATTCCGCGCTTCCCGCCGCAGCGCCCGCTGCTGGCGCACCTCATCAATGCTCACTTCGATTTTGCTCACCCGGTCGCGAATCCGCCGCCGGTCCGTTTCCAATTTCTTTTCACCCGGACCGCGCACCCCGATGCGTCCGCCGCCTCCGCCCGCTCCACCGGCGCCGCCCGCTCCCTTGCCGCCCTGGCGAGACATCTGCGTCCCGCGCCCGGTCAGCCGCGGCAGCAGGTAATTCAGCTGCGCAAGCTCCACCTGCAACTGCCCTTCCCTGCTCCGCGCATGCCGCGCAAAAATATCCAGGATAAGCTGCGTGCGGTCAATCACCCGCCGTTCGGTAATCTCCTCAATATTCCGCTGCTGCACCGGCGAAAGATTGCTGTCAAAAATAATCAGCGCCGCCTGCAGCGCGTTGGCCTCCGCCCGAATCTCATCCAGCTTTCCCCGTCCAACCAGCGTCGCGGGATCCGCCGAATCGCGAATCTGAAATAGTGTCCCGGCAACTTCCCCGCCCGCGCTCTCCGCCAGTTCCACAAGCTCCGCCAGCGATTCCCGGCCCTGCTCTCCTGCAGGCATCCCAGGAAACCGCGGCGCGCGCTTCCACCCAACGCCGACAAGGAGCACGCGCTCCGCCGAAGAAATCTTGTGCTGTGTTTTCATGAAAGGTTTTGCGCCATGCCAATCGCGTTGAAGGGCCGCCGAGCGGAGAAGCCTCGCTTCATCACCCCAATTATACGTCCATTCCCCCACCTCGGCGTAACTCCCTCATATTCGTCCGCGCACCCACCCCAGCGCCTGTTGCTGGATCACTACGTCCTGTCCGAATCCGGACAGCCAGTGAATCTGCGCATCACGCCGGAACCACGTCAGTTGCCGTTTGGCGTAGCGACGCGTGGCTTGCTGAATCGCCGCTTGAGCTTCTTCGAGCTTTAATTCCCCGTTGAGCACCGCTCGCAATTCGCGGTAACCGATGAAATCGAACGGCTTGGCGTCCGCCGGCAGTCCGCTGGCTACCAACCCGCGTACTTCTTCCATCCATCCCGCCGCCAGCATTGCCTCCGTCCGCGCGTGAATGCGTTGATAGAGCGCCTCGCGCTCCGGCGACAGCCCAATCTTCACCGTCCCCCACCCGCGCAACGGATTTCGCCCCGCGCGATGCACTTCGGAAAGCGGCTTCCTCGCCAGCAGGCAAACTTCGATGGCGCGAATAAGCTTCTGCTCGTCAGCCGGCGCAATCTTTCCCGCGGAAACCGGGTCCAGCCTCTGCAAAACGCGATGCAAATGCCCTAGCGCGTGCGCTGCAACGCTGGCCCACAATCGCTCGCGCAACTCTTCCGACCGCAACGGCACATCGGCAAGCCCCTCAAGCAGCGCGCGCAGATAAAGCCCCGTCCCCACGGCAAAAATCGGCAACCGCGCGCGCGCCCGAAGATCTTCCAGCACCGCAACTGCCCGCTCGCGATACCCCCCGGCCGTCGCCTGTTCGCGCGGATCCAGCACATCAATCAAATGATGCGCAACACCCTGCCGTTCTTCGGCGGTAGGTTTCGCGGTCCCCACATCAAATCCGCGGTAAAGCTGCGTGGAATCGCACGCCACCACCTCGCCGCCAAGCTCCCGCGCCAGCCAGATCGCCAGCGCCGATTTTCCCGAAGCGGTTGGTCCTACGAGTACAATCAGTGGACAGTCTGCCTGTGCGTTCATTTGGGGAACAGCAGCGGCCACGCACGGATCACCAGCACCGCCAGCACAATCAGCGCCAGCACCACGCTGCCGATCACCTGATGCCGCGAAAGCTTCATCCTGATCCACATTTCTAACACATAAATTTGACCAGGCGCTGATCGCACCGCAGAAAGTGTCATCCTGAGCGCATCCGATGAGGATGCGCGAAGGATCTCAAAGTTTCTATTATGCGAGAAGCACGCTCTTTGCGGGCCCGGCCTTATTGGTTCGGTGGCTTCAGATTGTAATAGTACGTGAAACGCAGTTCGATGAAAGGCCCCTTGAACTGTGGAGGCAGCGGGGGAAACGGATTCGACGCGCGAATCGAGGAAAACGCCGCCCGGTCCAGCGGCTCCTTGCCCGAACCATACACCTGCACCGGCATGCCATCCGGCACCGAGCCGTCCTTCATAATCTTGAACTGCAGCGACACCACACCCTGTTCCCCAAGGCTCACCGACGGTGGCATCACCGACTCCCAATTTCCTTTCACGATGTAGTACACCCGGCGGAAGTAGTCGTTGAAATCCACGCCCTCGGTGTCCGTGAGCATTTCGATTCCGGCGCCGTGACTCCCTCTTCCTCCACCACCTCCGCCGCCGGAAAGCGCGGGTCCACCCCCACCACCGTAAGGGACAGGAGAGTTCGGCTTCGTCCCTCGCGCCGCGTCGCGGATCATGTCTCCCGGCGAACCAGACTTCGGTAGTTTCAATCCATTTTCCGGCACCGGCATGTCCGGGTTTTCCAGCTGTGTCGGCGCCCTCGGAAGATCTCCTCGCGAAGCAGACGGATTAGGGGGCGGAATTTGCGCAGGCACGCTCGGCTTCGGCGCCGGCGCGCTCGGCAAATCGCGTCGCGGCGGCTCCGGCGTGGGTTGCGGCACCGGCAGCGGTTCCACGTACGGCGCTACTTTCTTGATGACCCGTGGATCAACACGCACCGACTCATGCGGCGCGGGCGCGGGAGTCGGCTTCAGCGATTCGAGTGCGCCGGGAGGCAACAGCACAGTCATCTGCCGGCGGCCGATCTCTTCCTCTTCGCTAGTTCGCACGTGCGGCTTGAATATCTGCGGCGAAAAAATCAGCAGCGCCACCAGCAGGATGTGTACGACCACCGATGCCACCGTGGTGACGCGGTCTTCCGGCGTCGCCTTACCCCGCCACTCCGGGGGCAGAAACGCAGCTTCGCCGCTCTGAAAAATATCCGGCTCAACCAAATCTTCGGAAATCGGCGGCAGCGGGGCAAAATCCTGCGGCGGCGCCACGCCAACCGGAATGCTGATGCGCTCGTCCATCTCCGTCGGCTGCGCCGGCAGCGTGGATTCATCCCGCCGCTGCACCGCTTCCACATTCAGGTCCCGCGGAACAACCACACGCGTAGCGATCGACTCCAGCGGCAAATTGGAGGGAATCGTCGAACGCCCGTCCAGCGGCGTCAGCGGCATCTCCGAAGGCACCAGCGTGCGTTCGTCCATCGACGTCGGCCGCCGCCGCGTCGTCGGCGCAACTTCGGCGGACATACGCGCACCGACAGGGACTAGGGTCCTGGGTATCATGGTCTCGCTTTATCCGGATAACTCGCGGCTACAGGCCATTCGGTGTCTGGCCCTTTGGCTACTGGTTGGACGCGCTCATCGTGCTCGCGGATGCTTTGCATGACGCGGCTGGCCAATTCCAGCGCCGCCCGCCCCGCCACCCCGTCGGTCTTGGGAGCAACCCGGGTGCGAACCGCCGCGGCAAAGGCTTCCAACTCCGCCCGCAGAGGTTCCACGGCCGGGGCCTCCAGCTTCTCAAATCCAAATTCAGGCTCCGGCCCGGCCTTTTTCACTCCCACGCGCAACGCGTCGCGCCGCGCGTAGTCCAGCGAAATATATTCGTGGTGCTGAAAAAACCTCATCTTGCGCACGCGTTCGGTGGAAACCCGGCTGGCCGTGACATTGGCCACCGCCCCGCCGGCAAACTCCAGCCGCGCGTGCGCGATGTCCACCTTGTCGGTGAGCACAGGAATCCCCACCGCCTTCACTTCCGTCACCTGCTCTTTCACCAGCGCCAGCAAAATGTCCAGGTCATGAATCATCAGGTCGTAAATCACTTCCACGTCCAGGCTGCGCGGCGTAAACACTCCCAGCCGGTGGACTTCAAAAAACAGCGGGCGGTTCAGAATTGGTTCCACGGCGATCACCGCCGGGTTGAACCGCTCCACGTGCCCAACCTGCAGAATCCGCTGGTAGCGTCGCGCCGCTTCCAGCAGCGCATCAGCCTCCGTAAGCGTCGCCGCCATGGGCTTCTCCACCAAAACATCAATCTCCATGCCCATCAACTGGCAGCCAACTTCGGCATGCGCCACCGTAGGCACGGCCACGCTCGCCGCTTCCACTGCCCCTTGCAAATCTTCGATGTTGCGGAAAACTCGAACCCCGAATTCGCTGGCGATGGCCTCAGCCCGCTCGGTATTCTGATCGAAAATGCCCACCAGCTCGACGCCGCTCATTTCGCGATAGACCCGCGCGTGGTTCCGCCCGAACTCACCAGCGCCGACAACTCCGACACGCACCTTCCCGGGCTCCCCGGCCACACCTCCGCGCTCGCTCATTCTTTATTCATTCCCCGGGAAACACCCGTCGGTTCCCCGCCTTGCATGGAAGGAAAGGCCTGAATCGCAATTCCAGCGGCGTCGGCCAAAGCTATCAATTGATCCCGGTCAAAGAGCAGCGTGCGGTTCGCGTCAATGGCCAGCGCCGTCGCCCTGGCCTGCTTCATGGATTCGACGGTAGGCAAACCGACCACGGGTACATCGAAGCGCATGTCCTGCCTGGGCTTGCTGACCTTCACCACCACCAGCGGACGCCCGTTGGCAAAGCGTGCCGCGCGCGCAATCGTCTCGTCGGTGCCTTCCATCGCTTCCACCGCCACGCAAGCAAGATCCGCCACTAGCACGGTTTGCCCGATGTCTTTCGCCGCAATGTGCCGCGCAATTCCCAGGCCGTACTCCATATCGGCGGCTTCCTGCTCGCTCGGAGCCCGCCGAGTCAGCACCCCAACCGCCGGCAGCAGCGGCTTCAGAAATAACGTCGAATCCACCAACTGAATGCCCTCTTCCTCCAAAACCTTGGCCACTGCGCCGATCAGCGAATCGGTGTTTTTCCGCGGCAGCGAAAACAACAGCTTCGCCAGCTTCCAGTCCGGCCGAATGGAGCTGAAAATTTTGTTGTGCTTCACCTGCCCGGCCATCACCGCCTGCTTCACGCCCTCGCGCTGCATCAACTCGATCGCCTTGCTCAGCTCGCCCAGGCTCACCCAGTGCAGCCGCTTCGCCATTTTCTCCAGCTCCGGCGAAGCCTCTTCCTTCAGCGCGATCACCGCCATCTCAATCCCCTGGCTGCGCGCCCCCTCCAGGACCAGGAACGGAAATCTTCCATTCCCCGCGATGAGTCCCCATCCGCTGCTGCTTTGCGTTGTCTCTGGCATGAAATTCCGGTTGGTCTACTTCACGATGCCGCGTTTGGCCTTTTCCACGAACTCCACCAACTCCTTCACGTCGGCGGAATCCACCATCGTCTTGCGCATCTCTTCCAGCGCCTGCGAGGTGTTTTTCTTCGAACGCGTCAGCAACCGAAAAGCCTTCTGCAGCCTCTTGATGCGTTCCGCGGTAAATCCCTTGCGCTCCAGCCCGATGGTGTTGGGGCCGAAGCACCGCGTCTCGCGCTCCGTAACAATCAGCGAAAACGGCAGCACGTCTTGGGTAATCACCGTGCACGCGCCAATGTACGCGTAGCGCCCCAGCCGGCAAAACTGGTGCACCGGCGAAACCGCTCCCAAGGTCACAAAATCCTGCACCGTCACATGCCCCGCAAGTGTCGCCCCATTCACAAACAGCGTGCTATCGCCGATCTGGCAGTCGTGTCCCACGTGTGAATAGGCCAGAAAAAAATTCTTGTCCCCTACCCGCGTGACGCCGCCGCCCTTGGTCGTTCCCCTGCTGATGGTCACGTACTCGCGAAATATATTTTCGCCGCCCACCGTTAGTTCGACGTGGTCCCCGCGAAAAGTGTAGTCCTGCGGATCCCCGCCAATCACGCAAAACGGGTGAAACACATTGTTGGTCCCGAACTTCGACGGCCCCCGCACCACCGCGTGCTCTTGCAACACGCAGCCATCCCCCAGCTCCACGCCCGCGCCAACCACCGCGTACGCCGCAATCTGCACACCCGCACCCAGCTTCGCTTCCCCCGACACAATCGCCTGCGGGTGTATGTTTGTGCCCTTCCCCATTTATGTGTTCGCGGGTTCTTCGCGGTCGGCCATCACGCAGAGCATCTTCGCTTCCGTGGCCAGATTGTTTTCGACGAACGCTTTCGCCTCGATCTTGCACAGATCGCCTTTCCACGCGACGATGTTCACTTCAATCTGCAACTGGTCGCCGGGCACCACCGGCCGCCGGAACTTCACGTCGCTCATCGAGGCCAGATACAACAATTTCTTCTCCCGGTCGGGAATCTCCTGTAACAGCAGCAAGCCCCCGGTTTGCGCCATGGATTCCAGAATCAGCACTCCCGGCATCACCGGCTTGCCCGGAAAATGCCCCTGAAAAAATCCCTCATTGATCGTGACGCTCTTGATCGCCACAATGCGTTTGAACCGCTCCATCTCGACTACTTTATCGATCAGCAGAAACGGATACCGGTGCGGCAGGAATTTCTGGATCTCGTTGATGTCGAGTTGCATTCCTACTCCTGTTTCGCTCATAAGCAAAGAATGGGCTCCCCCCATTAGCTCGCAAACCTTTTATTATATGCGGAATTAGTGATTACGACAGCCTAACATTTTGTCCCCACCGGCCCGCCCAGGCGGCGGGCTGCCCGGCGGTTTGCGCCTCTCGTGCTACCATTCCGCTTCCATGGCTCCCATTCCCTTTCTTCCTTCCCTTCGCCAACGCCTCCCGCAAATGGTGGAAACGCTGCGGGAACTTACTCTGCTGGAATCGCCCAGCCTCGAAAAACAGCCCACCGACCGCTGCTGCGAATTCCTGGCGGAACAATGGCTGCGCCACGGCACCATCGTCCAGATCATCAAGCAGCGCCACCGCGGCGATCATCTCCGCGTCCTGTGGACTCCCTCGGACTCGCGCCCCAAATCGCAGCTTCTCGTCCTCGGCCATTACGACACCGTCTACCCCAGCGGCACGCTCGCCACGATGCCCTTCCGCGTCTCTGGCGGCAAAGCCTTTGGCCCGGGCACCTTCGATATGAAGGCCGGCATCGTGCAATCCCTCTTCGCCCTCGAAGCGCTTCGCGAAACGCGCGCGGAAATCCGCAAGCGCCTGGTCTTTCTGTGGACCTCCGACGAGGAAATTGGCAGCGAGTCTTCCCGGGAAATTATTGAGGCAGAGGCGCAGCGCAGCGACGCGGTCTTCGTCCTGGAGCCTTCGCTCGGCCCCCGCGGCCTGCTGAAAACCTCCCGCAAAGGTGTGGGCCAAGCCGAACTCATCGTCCACGGCCGCGCTTCCCACGCGGGTCTCGCTCCCGAAAAAGGCATCAATGCGGTCCATGAACTCGCCGCCCAAATCGCCCGCATCGAAAAGTGGAACGATCTTCGCCGAGGCGTAACCATCAACGCCGACATCGTCTCCGGCGGCTCCCGCGCCAACGTCATCCCCGACCACGCCCAGGCCACCCTCGATCTCCGCGCGTGGCGTCAAGCCGACATGCGCGCCCTCGAAAAGCGCCTCAACTCCCTCAAGCCCGTCCATCGCGGCGCAAAACTCGAACTCCGCGGCGGCTTCGATCGCCCCCCGCTCGAACGCCAGCAAAGCGCCGCCCTCTTCGCCCGTGCTAAATCCATCGCCCGCCAACTAGGTTTCCCGCTAGGCGAAGCCGCTGCGGGCGGCGGCTCCGACGGCAACTTCACCGCCGCCCTGGGCATCCCCACGCTAGACGGCCTAGGCGCCGTAGGCGACGCCGCCCACGCCCCCCACGAGCACATCCTCATCAACGCCATGCCCCAACGCGCCGCCCTGCTAGCCGCGCTTCTATCTTCATTCTGAATCGCCGTTTCGCACCAAGCGAGCACAATGTTATCTCGAATTGTCGTATTCTAGAGAACTCCACCGTCTAGAAAACTCCGTGAACTTTTTTGCAGAAATCAGGCATTTCTTCCGAACGCGCTCCACCGGCGACCCACCAGGAGCGTCCAATCCGATTTACAAAGCTCTGGTTATTGCCCACGAGCGCTTCATGGCGCACGACACGGATGGTGCAGAGAACCTGGCCCGACAGGCCTTGAAGGATGCGGACGCAGACTCAAGTCGTCACTCTGTCGAATATGCGCTTGGGCTGCTTAACTACGTGTGGGTCGCCAATGAGACCCATCAAAAGGGCATCGCGTTCTTCTCTGAATTTCTAGAGAGTCATCCCGATGATGCGACCGCCCTCCATTGCCGAGGAATTCACCTGTGGTACTCGGGACATCCTGAAGAAGCAATCGGGGACTACAATCGTTCGTTAGACCTCGTGTTAGATAACACTTTCGCCCGAATGGGGCGAGGACAAATCCTTGTCGAGCTTGGTCGACCCCAGGAAGCTATCCGAGATTTGGAGAGCGTGCTCCAGAGCATCAATGCCTTACCGAATGCCAGAGACAAGAATTTGGCTGAAACGCAAGCCTATACCCGTAATGGCCTCGGCGCAGCCTTGGCAGCCTCAGGCAACTTTCGTGGGGCTTTTGAAGAGTTCGCGCGCTCGATCGACCTTCAGCCCAAAAACGCGTGGGTTTATTTTAATCGCGCGCTCGCCTACGAAAAGAATCAAGATTGCCTCAGCGCTCTCGCTGACTACCAGAAAGCCTTGGTGAGCGACGCGCCTAAGCTCCCTGCATACAAGCGAGAGATAGCTGATGCCCGGGTGAAGGAACTGAGCACGCATTGATCCCCGGGGGAACCTCAGCGCTTTACCGCCCGTAATTCTTCCTCAAATACTCCGCCGTCCCCTTCATCAAATCCCCATAATCATCGTGCAACACTTCCCGCAGCGCCGATTCCGTAGAATGTCCCGCGGCCAAACGATCTAAAATCCGCTCGATATCCCCCATCCCCTGCGTCTGCACAATGTACTCAATATTCGCCAGCGCCCACGCGTACGCATAGCTCGCCATATCCCCCGGCAGCCCCATCCACGACCCTTCCAACTGCCCAAGCTGCGCCGCCCGGCCCGAGTCATACACCTGCACCAGCACCGCCGCATTTTCGTCGCTGCGTTTTCCTTCCATCCACTGCGCCAGCCCTTCCTGCACCCAGGTCGGTGCGCGCCCATGCGTTTTCTGCTGCACAAAACTGTGTGTCAACTCGTGCCGCAACACCCGCGACAATTCCGAATCCACCCCACTCAACCCCTGCACCGGCACGCGGATCCTTCCATCATTCAGCGCCCCTACCCAGCCCGGCGCACGCGTGATGTCCGCAAATCCCTGCTGCGTGTACAAAACGACTCCAATCGGATCCGGCGGAGAATAATTAAGTTCCGACTCGATCTCCTCATAATGCCTCTCCAGCACATGGAGCACTTCCCTCGCCAGCGCCGGCTCCGCCGCTCCGTTGTACTTCAACTGAAAATGGACGCTTTCATTCTCCTTGTAGTTCTCTTCCTCGGTTTTATCGCGGATGGCCTTGTCCAGCGCCGCCTGCACCTCGCCATCCGGCCGAATGGCCAGCGATTTCTTCCATTCCGAAACCGCCTGGTCTGGCCGGTTCATCCCGTAATAAGCCCAACCCTCCAGCTTGTAAACGTCCGCACTCTTCGGCGCGCCCCGCTTCGCTTTTTCCAGATACTCCAGCGATTGCTTGAACTCGCTGCGCCGCAAGTAAAGGTACGCCACGTTCATCAGCAGCACCGGCTCTTCCGGCTGGTAAGTCACCGCGGTGCGCGCATCAATCAGCGCATGCTCCAAATCGCCTCGTCCGAGTTCGAACTGCGAAGCCGCATGATACGCCCGCGCCGCAGCCTGATTCGCCAGCCCTCCGCCGGTCCGTGTCTCGCTCTCCAGCTTGCTGATGTAATTGCGGTCCACCGTGCCATCGTGCACCGCTTTCTGATCGATGTCAGAAGCATTCGCACTCGCAGCAAGTTCAGGAGGCTCCAGGTTCAGGTTCGCCGCGGCCGCCGCCGGTGAGCCGAACATCGGCATCAGCCCGCCCTTTTCCACATGGTCCACAATCGATTTCGGCAGCGCCATCTGCCCGGCGGAAGTTTCATAGCGGACTTTGTCGCCGTCCTCCACCACATTCGCGCCAACGATCACGCGGCCGTTCTTCAGCACAATCTTGTCCGCCCGCGCCTCACCCGCAGACAACAATGCGCCAGCCAGCATCGTCAAAACGATCGCTATCTTCTGGTTCCGCTGCATCTTCCTATTTTAGTTTGTTCACGTGCTGCCTGCCGCTCCGCCTTGTTCCCCCATGCCGAATATGTCTACACTCCTTAAATGCGGCTCGGTCATGTTCTCCTGGTCCTGGGGTTTCTTTTTCCTTCGGTGTGCCGCGCGGCGGACGCGTCCCCGCGCGAACTCCTCTCCGCCCTCAATGCCCTTCAAATTGACGGCCAGCACGTTTACACGGTCTCCATCAAAGACCGCGTCGAGCTTCGCAAAGCCGACGCCATCCTCGCCTTTCAAGACGGCAAAATCGCTTTCTTTCAGTCGTTCGAAGGTCGCATCACTGGCTTTGCTTTCTCCGGGGTCGGCCACGTCCTCACCCTGCCCCGCGATCCCATTGAACGTCAGCAAGTTGCGCGCTTCCTGGGTGCCCCGGTGCTCGACCAGCAATTTCTTTCCGCCTACGTCCGCTTCACCGACGACACCGGCCAGGAACTCCTTCGCGAACTGCAACGCGCGGGCCTCGCCTCCACCCCCGACGAGCAGTTCGCCTCGCTCTGGCAAGACAGCCTGGAGCGTCTGAATCCTTCGCACTCCCTGCGCATCCTGATCGAGAACTATTCCTCCGCTCCCGCCCACTTTTTCCATGCAGGTATTGACGGCGCCCTCACCGGCCCCTTCGACATTCTCCTGGACCCGATGCACTCCGACACTTTCAGCGTCGGCCAGCCCCGCACCGTCGGCAAGAACACCTACTACGACATCTGGGCCGCCTATCCGCTCGCCGAAACTCCCCCTTACCCGGTGGACTTCGATGCCCTCCACTACCACATTGACACCGCGATCCATCCCGACAATTCCCTCGACGGGACCTCCTCCATCGACTTCCGCGCGCTCAGTGGTTCGCAGCAGTTCCTTGGCATTCAGCTTTCTCGCGCTCTGAAAATCACCGCCATCACCGGCCAAAACGGCGAACCGCTCACTTTTTTTCAAAATGAAGGCCTCACCGAGCGGGAGATCAACACCCGCGGCCAGGACACCCTTCTGGTATTCCTCCCCAAAACACCGCCGCAGGGAGCCACCTTCACCCTCAACTTCCGTTACAGCGGCAACGTAATCGTAGACGCGGGCAATGGCGTACTCTTCGTCGGCGCCCGCGAAAACTGGTATCCGCACTTCGGCGACGCCTCTGAATTCGCTTTTTACGATCTGACTTTCCACTGGCCCAAGCGCCTGCGTCTGGTCGCCACCGGCACAAAATCGGCCGAGCGCGAGGAAGGCGACTCGCGCGTGGCCACCTGGTCCACCGAAATCCCGGTGCCCGAAGCAGGCTTCAACCTCGGCGAATATGCCAGCAGTTCCTTGGCTTCGGAAAATCGCACCATCGAGGTTTACGCCAACAAGCAACTCGAGGAAATGCTCATGGCTCGCCTCTCCCAATTCGAACCGCCGGCGGAGACTCCGCCGTATGGCGCCAACCCCAACCCGCAATTGGGCACCGATCACCACCCGACCCCGCCAAGTCCCGCCTCCATACTCAAGCAGCTCGCGCGGGAAATTGATTCCTCCGTGCGTCTCGAAGAACTGTACTCCGGTCCATTTCCCTTCCGGAATCTCGGCGTCTCCCAGATTCCTGGCACCTTCGGGCAGAGCTGGCCGGGTCTTCTGTATCTCTCCACTTATTCCTTCCTGCCAGAGGAAGCCCAGAGCCGCGCTGGATTGAGCACCGCGGGCCGCTCGTTCTTCAACGACGTGGTTCCGTTTCACGAAGTGGCTCATCAGTGGTGGGGCAACGTAGTCGGCTGGTCTTCCTACCGCGATCAGTGGATCAATGAAGCGATCGCGGAATATCTGGCGCTGCTTTTCGCGGACACCCAGAAAAATCCGGATCATGCTCTCAACAACTGGCTGGATCGCTATCGCAAGCGTTTGACCACCAAAGCCGATGGCGAAGACCGCCCCCCAGCCGACATCGGCCCGGTCAGCATCGGAAGACGTCTGACCTCTTCACATTCGCCCGAGGCTTACAACGTGGTGGTCTACGCAAAAGGAACGTGGATTCTGCACATGCTCCGCGAGATGCTGCGCCAACCCGGCGCCGCGAATGGCAAGGATCCCGATGCGCGTTTCATCGCCCTGCTGCACACCCTGGTCGCGAAATACGCCAGAAGCGCGCTGACCACCGCGGATTTTCAGCGCGAAGTCGAATCCGTCATGACCCCGCGCATGGATTTGGAAGGCGGGCGTTCCATGGAATGGTTCTTTGCGGAATATGTGCGCGGAACAGGAATCCCGCACTACAAGGTGCAGTTCACTTCACGCCACACCGAAAAAGGCGTCCAGATTCATGGCCAATTGCTGCAGAGCGGCGTGCCGCGCTCGTTCATCGCTCCCGTACCCATCTACGCCAGCACCGGAATCGGACGCACCGTCTTTCTCGGAACAGTCGTCACCACCGGCGACGAAACCAATTTCACGTTTACCGCGCCAACCGCGCCCCACAAACTGCAAATCGATCCCCACATGACCCTGCTCTGCGTTTCCGAATAAACCGAAAGCCTTTTCCGGCTCGTCGCCTCTTCACTTCATTGCTTCTCTACTTCTTCTCCTTCATCCATTCTTCCCGCAACGGACTCTTCAAATTCACTTCCGGTTTGCCCGCTTCCCCAATCACATAGGGAAAACCATCCGGATCCCGCGGCAGCCCTGCCAGGAGCCCGCTTTGCACCAAATCGCCCATGCGTGTTGTGCGCTGCCCGGTTTTTTTCTCATACTCGCTCATCAGCTGCCCGATGCGCCGCAAATCCATTTGCGCCCTCACCAGCCGCAAGTGGTCTTCGGCGTTCTTGCGGATGTCCTTTTCCGTAGTAGTCTGGTAGATGTCCTGCCACAGCGCGTAAGAAGTCTCCAGCGACTCCCCTTCCAACGCGATCTTTGCCGCCATAATCTTCATCCACGGCGGAGTGCCCGGATACTTGCTGCCCGCCTCGAATGCTTGCGACGCCCGAAGATAATCCTTTTTGTCGAAATAGTAGACATTGCCGAGATCCTGGTAAAACCTCCAGTATTCCGGATTGGCCTGGATGCCCTTCTCCAGCAACTCCACCGCCTTATCCGGCTCGCCGGCTCCGCGCGGCGGCTCATCGCCCAAAAACGTTGCGCCAAAGCGGTAAGCAATCAGCAAATTCGGGTCCAGCGTGGTGGTTATGTCCAGCAGCGGCCACAGCAGTTCCAGATTGCGATCATGCATGCGGTGCTTCTCGCCGTAATACTGCACCGCGCGCGTCCAATAAATCGCCCCCATCAACGGCGCATATTCAAGGCTCAGTTTCTTCAACACTCGCGGCGAATTGAGCGTCAGCTCCTCTTTTTGCAACTGCACCAAACTTCTCTCGCCATCAATCCTCTGCTGCAGCTTCCACACGCACACGAACCCGGCCAGCAGCGCGCCTGCCAACAAGGTCCCCGAAATGGCTCTTGATCTCATTTCAGGTTGCGCCGCGAGAAAACCACCGCGGCTCCCGCAAGCACAATCGCAATGTACAAAACAGCGTAGAACGTGGCTTGCCCGACGAAACCCCCGGAAACACCCCGCCCGTGAACCACCGCCCCCATCACGTCAAAGTTCTGAAAATTCGGCAGCACATACGAAATCCCGCGCATCACCCGCAGCGAGGCCGGATCGATGCCCACTCCCTGCACCGTTCGCAGGTCCGCCGCGAACAATCCCGCCACATACATCCCCGCGGTAAACAAAATCGCCAGGAAGGGCGTGGTAAAGCAGGAAAAAAGCAGTGACAGCGCCACTATCAGCGCCAGTTTCAGCAGGATCAGGTAGACGGCAACCAGGATATAAGCATCGCCTCTCACCAGGTGATGCTTCACGGTCCACAACGCCGCGTACAAACCCGCGGCCATTGCCGCCGTGTTCACCGTCAGCGTCATCACTAGTCCAAAAAATTTGCCCAGCAAAAACTCCCAGCGGTTCACCGGCTTGGCCAGCAGCGCGTACAGCGTGCGCTTGTCCATCTCTTTCGAAACCAGCGCCACACCCAGGAACAGTGCAATAAAGATACCCACCACCGAAATCGCCGAGAGACCCAGGCTCACGATCACGTCCTGCTCGATGCCGATGGAAATATCCCCGACCAGGATGGCCGCGCCCATCATCAGCAGCGCAAAGAAAACCAGGTTGTAAAGAACGCGGTCGCGCACCGCCTCCCGGAAAGTGTTCGCCGCAACGGCGCGAATGTTCCTCATTTCCCGCTCACATCCACCGCGTTGGCTTGCGCCCGGTCGGCTTCCACCAGGTGCATAAAATACTCTTCCAGCGTCGGCTTGATCTGCGCGACCGACAAAATCCGCGCCCCCGAAGCCTTCAACGCCTCCAGCGCCGCGTACAACTCCTCTTCCGGCAACTGCACGCGATACCGATTGCCGGTCCGGGTGGCCTTCGCCAACAAAGCGGAGTTCCCCGGCTCGCCGCCCATCTCAAACAAAATTTCCATGCCGTGCGCCTTGATGTCCACCAGTTCGTCCGGCGCTCCGATGCCGCGCAATTTCCCTCCGACGATCACGCCCACGCGATCGCACAGCATTTCCGCATCCGACAACACGTGCGTGGAAAACAGCACCGTGCGCCCCTGGCGTTTCAACTCCAGGATAATGTCGCGCACCTCTCGCCGCCCCAACGGGTCCAGCCCGGACATCGGCTCATCCAGCACCACTACCTGCGGGTCATGCAGAATTGCCTGCGCCAGGCCCACGCGTTGCAGCATCCCCTTCGAATACTTGCGCAGTTGAATTTTCTTCGCGGTGTCCAGCCCGACTTTTTTCAACATGGCCTGCACGCGCGCCCGGCGGTCATTCGGCGAAAGGCCATGGAACCTCGCAAAATAGTCCAACAGTTCGTAGGCGGTCAGATAGTCGTAGAAATACGGCTGCTCCGGCAGATAGCCGATCGAAGCATGCATCGAAACATCGTCAATCGACTTGCCCAGAATGCGCGCGGTTCCAGAGCTCGGAAAAATCAGCCGCATCAACAGCTTAATCGTCGTGGACTTCCCCGCCCCGTTCGGTCCCAGAAATCCGAACACCTCGCCATCCTCGACCCTCATGGTCAAGTCTTCGAGGGACTTTTTTCTTTTCAGGTGAAGGAACCCGAACGGGTACTCCTTCGAGAGTTTCTCGATCTCAATCGCACCTGTTGGCATGTGCTTATTGTTTTAAACCCACGCGGCATCGTCAACCGGCACGGGCGCGGCGTGTTCGCAGCCAGCAACTCCCAAACAAAAGGAGCGCAGCCGCGCTGCGCCCCTGCAAGACATCCCTTCAGCTCCAACCCGAATGTGGTCCACAACTGCGGAAGCTAACTCTGCCTCCTTAGATCTTTACTTCATTACTTCCTTCTTCTCTCATCTCACTTCGCGATCTGCACCAGATCGCTTTTCGGCGGCGCGGCGACCGGTCCGGGTTGCAGGTTCTGCGGCGACCTCCAATTATCCAGCATGCCCACCTGCTGCACGCAGCTCACCGTGCACCGCGCCGCGCAACCCTTGTGCGTCAAATACTCGCGATGCCGCATCTCCGCCGTGTATTTGGCCAGCGGAATCCCCGGATATCCGCGCTGCTGCGAACACCAGTGCACCAACCCATCCTCGCAGATATACAAATACCGCGAGCCGGCGCGGCATTTCCAATCATGCTCCCGGCCCTTCGCCACGTTGTGCTGAAACTCATTGAACCGCGAATACGAGCGCTTCCCCAGCGTCATAATCTCTTCAAAAATCTCTTGGTCGCGCGACCCGAGCGGCTTCAACTGCCCGTCGTGGTCGTGAATGATTCCCACCGTGCTCGTAAACCCAAGTTCCAGCGCGCGGTGCGCAATTTTCAGCGCATCCTCGGAATTCTTCACCCCGCTGCCCAGCACCGAATTGATGTTCACCTGGAATTCCGCCCATTCCGACAGCATCTCCAGCCGCCCGTCCAGCGTCTTCAGGCTCTTCTTTGACACTTCGTCCGGCGCGGCGTTATCAATGCTGATCTGCAGGTGTTCCAGCCCCGCCTCATTCAGCCGCTCAATCCGCTCTTTGTTCAGGTAAAACCCGTTGGTAATCAGCCCGGCGATCATCCCCCGCCTGCGGATGTGCCGGATCACTTCATCCAGGTCCGGATGCATCAGCGGCTCTCCGCCGCTGATGGTAATCACCGAAGTCCCCATGTCGGCCAAGGTATCCAGCCGCCGCTTCATCTCTTCCAGCGGCACCGGCTTCGACACATCGTCGTATTCATTGCAATACCCGCAATCCAGGTTGCACCGCCGCATCGGGATGATATGCACCAGCACCGGGTGCTTCGTGGACACCAGCGCCTTGGCAATCATGCGCAGCTCGCGCAGCCGGGTGCGGTAAAAACGCAGCCGCCGCTTGCGTCGCGTGGCCGCCGACGCTTTCCCCTGTTGCCGTACCTGAGCCATCTTTTTGCTGAATTCCCCTGGCTCCAATTATACATGATGCCCCCACCCGCCTCTCTGCAGCACTCCGCCGCTTTCCTAAACCCACACCACCAGCGAGTTGGGTAAAAACCCCTGCCATCGAGATGCCTAGGCGCACAAAAGCAAACGTCCCGGCCACCGGCCGGGACGTTTGGAAGGGTTGCAACTGAAAACTTAGTTATACTGCCCGGGCAGCAACAGCCGCGTCCACCCGGTCGTGTTCACGTCGCGGAACAGCGGCGTGCGCGGCGGCAACAACGTCGGATTCAGGAAGTTCACGTCGAAGTTATATCCGCGGGTTGGCGGGCTATAAACCGTGTTACAGCACTTGAAGGTGGCGTTCGCCTGCCGGCTGGTGAACAGCTGGATGATCGAGCCCTGGTATTCCAGGGTGCCTGCCCAGCTCTCGATGTAGCGCAGGAAGTTGTGCACCCCACCGTCGGTCCCGTAGTCCTGGCCCGTCCCTGAGGGATTCGGGAACGGCACGGTGATGCCTCCCACGATGGCCACGCGGTACCAGGTGGTGTTGCCGTTGCGCGTGTCCTTATTATCGCCGGTTGAATCATAGGGGTCGTTATAGGAATTAATGTCGCTCCATTGATCCGAGAGCAACGTGACTGCGTCGCCCGCGACCGATGTAGCGATCTCCGGGTCACTCCAATTATTCCCCTTGGAATTGGCGTTAAAGTCGCCCTGGATATACACCGGATTTTCCACGGCAACAGTCAAGCCGCAACTTGTTCCGTTGGGGCATGTGCCTACGGCGCTGAGGTCGGAAGCGTTGACGAGCTTGACGGCTCGGCGGAAGAACAGTGGAGGATTTTCGCGCGCGGTCGCTGCGTTGGCCACCAGCAGGAAAGGCCAGATGTTGTCGGTGGTGGAATACGGCGGCGTAACCGTGCAGTTGATCGGATTGGCAAGGGCGCCGGAGGCTTGGAGGTTGTTGAATATTCCCAGTTTTCCATTATTAGCCAACGATGCCTGGGTAGCGGCGACCGCGTGAATCCAACTGGAGTCGGCGCCGTAGGTGAAGAAGGCGCCCGTGCCGTCCACGTCTTCGCCGGTTTCTATCGAGTTATTGGGGCAACCGGTGGTTGGATTGGAGCTGTTGGCAAGGTCGTTCCACCCGTATTCTCCGGTCTCGTTACCGGTAAAGGAGAGTGGAGGCCAAGCGCTCGTGACTTTGCCGTTGGCGTAGTTGCCACGGCGGTCGGAAATATAGACGACGAAATCGTTCGGCGAAATCACCGGATCCTTGGTGGATGGGCCGGAGGTCACGATGGTGCCCAGCTTCCCGGCGAACCAGTTGGTCAGGTTTTTGCCGTCAACTTCGATGTACTGCATAACTCCGTTCACCGTGGGACGCGGAGGAGCCGCAGCACTACCGTCCATCGCTATATCGCGAAGTGTCCCTTCGCGAGGATCGAAGAGCGTATTGGGCCAGAAGTCGTATGCCGTTGGCGTCCACCCGGCCACGAGCTTGCCCGTGCTCGGTTCAACGCCGCATACCGCCCCGACCGTGGCCTTCAACGGCTTGTTGGTAGCGGGAGTGCCAAGCGTTCCGACCGCGACGTACCCAAGCTGTTGCAACGAAGTGGGGTTGTCACGGATGCGCTCGAGCCGGACGACCGCCAGCGGGTGAGGATCCAGGCAATTATAAGTCGTCCCAGCCTGCTGGGTAGCCAGCGTGTTGATGGCCGTGAATGCGCCGCCAGCGGCTACGGTGACGGGGGTCGTGTTGGGGAAAGTTGGTCCGTTCTGGTAGCCCATCTCTATCGGAGTGGTGCCATTCATCGGAACGTTGGTAATGGCTGGGGCTTGGCCGATATCCATCGCCGCGGTTGTGCCGGTCCACTGCGGATTGAGGGTCGTACCGTTCAGTGATTGCGGCACGGGATTGATGTTGCGGCCAACGTAACCGTAGCTGAGGACTTCCACGGTGACGTCTTTCCAGGTGCCGCAAGGAGAGCCGTAGCTGATCTGCTCTTCAATCTTCAGGAAGCCCTTGATGATGGGATACCCATTCGGCTGCATATATCCATCCGCAGCGGTCCAGGCACCCGTATTCAGAGCGGAAGCCGCACCTGAAGCGGCGAGCGGCAGCGGGGTGACACCGTTCGCAGTCATTTGGTTCCACAAGGTTTTTGCCGGGGCGTAGTATCCCGCAGTAGTCCAGGGAGCGCCGGTGAGGGCATTCGGGGCGACAGCGAGCTTGCTCAGGTCGAAAGGAGCCGTACCGCTGTCGATGCAGGGCGTCAGGTTCATGATATCGCTCGGGTCATCCGAGAGCATCACGCGCAGACTGGCTTGCGCCCAGTAGCGCTCCGCGGTGATAGTGGCGGATTCACCCTGGACTGGGCGACGAATCAAGTCGATCTGTTGCGTGGCGCCGCCTCCGATCGTGACGATGCCGAGATTCAACTGCTTGGCGGAACCTGCGTACTGCTTGGCCGCGCTACCCACACCGTTCTGCAGGTTGCCTGCATAGTCCGCGGGCGCCGCTCCCATGGAGATCACCGGCCAGTTCGTGTTCGGCGTGGGAGAGCCCGTTCCAAGCCCGGCAAGAATGCTGCCTTCACCTAGTCCGAGAGACCGGTAGTTGCTGCCGCCAGGAGAGGTGGTAACGTTTACCGTCCCGGTATACCCGCTGCTGGTCGCGTGGCCATTTTCCAATTCGTAGCGGATCACGTCCTTGTACGCGTCCACTTTGTCGCTGAACTGCAGCAAGCTACCCCCGGCGAGGAACAGGTTGCCATTGGTATGCGTGCGGCCACCGAAGCTAAAGTTGGGGCCTGGGAAAAAGTCCAGGTCGCTGTCCGACCAGATGCCGAACTGAAACATCGGAATACCCACCGTCTGCGTGGTGCGCTTCAACGTCGCTTCACGCCCATCGGTGGTCCGCGCATTTACCATCAGCGTGTATTCTGTTGCCAGCGCGGTCATGCCTTGGTACGTGCCGGATTTGATGGTCGTGATGGTGGGTGCCGGATTCCCATTGGCATCCAACGCCTGGGGAGTTATCAGGTAGCCGGATGTCCCCGTTGCCGTTTGATAGGCGATGTTGGGCAGCACTGGCGGAGTCAGCGACAATGCATTGATCTGCGCAATACTTGGCGAATACGTTTGACTGAACAGGTTGCCCAGCCCCGCCGTCAGTTTTTCCATCCCGGCTTCCGAAGCGTAGAACGCACGCACCTGCTGGTCATTCGATCCCGAGAGCTTCTGGTTGGAGTACAGCAGCACGGAAAAACCCACCAGCAGGCTGGACATCAGGAACAGCAGCAGCAGCGTGGTGAGGAGGGCGATACCTGCGTCCTGACGCAAGCGCTTCATTTTCTTGAAGAAATTCAAGTTCATTGCAGGCTCCTCTTATTGGTACTTATTCGTGTAAGCCATGCTTCGCAGGCTCACCTGGGTCATCAGGTTGTTGCGGGAATACAGTGACTTGGTGCCGTGATTCATTCGATAGCTGGAACGCGCCGCCAAATAAACGTTCACCGTCCGAATTTGCGATTCGGAATTGCCGGCAGGCACCGCTGGCTGGTTCGCGGGATTCGTCGCGCCGTCCACAAAGTTGTAAGTGAACTGCAGATTTTCCAGCGTCTCTCCCACCGGCGTCGGAGTGTTGAAATTGACCTGGCGGACCAGGCGGATATACGGCGGGCTGGCAATGTTGTCCAGGTAATAGCTGATCATCCAGACGCGCGTGGCGGTCGTCGCGGGGAAGCACGTCGGTGCCCCGTTGCATCCCGAAGTCATGATCTGATTGACCGTGCCACTGGCGTCCGTGCGGCCATTCAATTTGAATGGATCCCCGGAGGCGAAGCTCAACGTTTGCCCGCTGATCGAGGTGACATACACGATCGCGGTGCCCAGCGAATTGTTGAGCATAATCAGGTCGCCCGTTTGTACGGTGATGCCCGCGTTCGAAATATTGACGCAAGTTGTGTCAAACGTAATCTGCAAGAGATTCCCGGTCAGTTGCAGCTTTCCATTGGGGCAGCCCGGACTTGGCGGCGTTGTCGTTGGCGGCTGGTTGATCGGCTTGGCATCCAGTCCAGCAGTGTTATCCGCATACAGAACGGTGATCTCATCCGTGATGCTGTTGGGATTTTGAACCGTACCCGTGGAGGCATCGGGTGCCGTAATCGGAGGGCCCATCATGCTGCCGGGCTCGACTGCGTTCAGCACCGCATTGCACGCAGGAAAGGTCCCAGAGCCTCCTAAAATCGGCCGATTGATGGGCGCCGTGGTTCCACAGGGCGCTGTCGTGGACCCATTGGAAGTAAACGGAATAGGAATCCCGCCGGTGGGAATGCCCGTCCCTGCCTGTTGCAGGTCCTGGATGATATTGTTCAATCCCCCGCGCAGATTGCTGGTCATGTCCGCGGATTCGGTTACGATCGAATTGGTCTGCTGCGCATCGCGGAACGCCATTACCGCTGCATACAGCAGGATCATGGTGACGCTCATGGCCATCATGAGCTCGATCAGCGTGAAGCCTGCGATTTTAGTTCTAGAATTTTGCTTCATCATCAGTTGCCTCACGAATAGTTCGAAATATAGCTCGTCAGCACAAAGGTACCGCTCTGCCCCTGGTAGGTGTAGTTGATGGTCACCGTGATCTGATTCAGATTCGGCGTGCCATTCACAGGAGTGAAAGCGATCGTCCGCGTCATCCAGGGATTCAACGGAATAACTTGATCGTCGGCGGTGCCAAAAACGTTGTCGGGACCCGGCCCGATGGTAATTCCGTCCGGCTGAGTCGTATCGTCGTCCGCGGTACCCACGATTCCATCGGGGCCCGGATTCAGCAGCGGCTGCGGCCCATCCTTAAACACTCCTCCCACGCTTACGTTATTGATTTGGGCGAAGCTGAGGATTTGCGTATCGCGCGCCGTAAAAATGCTCTCCAGGGCTTCTTGGGCCTTTTGCTGGGCAATGAACTGAATCTGCGACTTATTCGAAGACTGCAGACCGGCGGTGAATATCGTCGAGAGCGAGAGCACCCCAAAAACCAGGACGCCCATCGCGACCACCGTCTCCAGGAGAGTGAAGCCGTCTTGTTTGCGATGCTTGCGAAGTCTCTGCATAAGAAAGCTCCCTATTCGTTCCAAGTGTTATTCCCGATGTAGGTGTAAGGGCGAACGCGGCCCGTGCCGCCCATAATGGTTACCGCACGCGCTGTCCGGATTTGATTGGGAGTTCCCAAAAAGATCGTACCGTTAATGGTGTTGAATCCGGTGCCGTCCGTGAATTGCCCGGTCGACGTGAACTCCATGACCGGAGGTCCACCGCTGGTGTTCCCGATATAGACGGCCGCCGCATTTCCAAAATTCATTGGCGTGTCCGGAACAGTGGGCGTGAGCGCGATCTGTACTTGCCCCGGAAGCGGTTCGGAGTTGAGCTGGCCGAGCGCTTCAGTGCTCCCCGGCGCCGGCAGAATCTGATAGTTAATCGCCTGAGGGTTGCCCGTTCCTGGGTTGCTCACGATGAAAATCTGCACATTGCGACGCTGGGTAATCGCCACTTCGCGCGCCACACGGAGCTGGCTGGTCACGATATCCATTGCCGAGTTGGCCTGGTAACTTTCCATGCTGCCGAAACTCTGCACGATCGCAATTCCCATCAGGGTGAACATGATTCCGATCACCACCACTGTTTCCAGCAGCGTGAAGCCACGTTCTCGCTTGGCTGTTCTCTTCATGGGCGCTTCCCCTTCCAACTTCTTCGACATTCAAGGCACCTCAAATACATAAGGGGTGGAACCTCAGGTTGTTTCCCGGCGCCCTGTTTCTCTAATCGAACTTCAACAGGGCTTCCAACTTCCTGTCCGTACCGGGTACACCCGCTCCACCGAGTCTTGGTGCTTGTATAGAGGTATCGCAGCGATTGGTAGGGGGGCAACTGGACGAAGGGACTGGTTTGGGGCAGCGGGGGTGTAACTGGTCGTGTTTCCTATGCGTTCAGTTACCAAGGTTTCCTGGTCGAGGGAAGGTGTTTGAACTGAATAATTTGCATCCGAATTCCGTTAACTGCTTTGTGTTGAACTACTTGACAGGAAATTGACCAATCCTGTTGCGCTGCGGACCGGGCAGGATGATTCAACCCTCACCCAAAATCGCTCCCCGCGGTACCAATCACCCTGGTACCTTTCGGGTTGACCTTCATGCGGCGGCCACGGGCAAAGCAAGTGTTTCCACCCGATTTCCGCGATCTCGCCGGCATTTCACGAACGCAACACCCAGCTCTCGGACGAGGTGGATCACCCCGCCGGCTTGATTCTTCCGCACCTAAAAAATGCCGTGACCTTTGGGTTGGTTGACACGGCACACCCCCACCCTTTCGTGCGGGTTCCCTCGCATTCCGACCTGCTCTTCCAGTTTTCTTCCGCCTAGTTCGTCTGGCGGGCCATCACTGGCAGATCCACCGAGCGCACCTCGGAGGTCATCTGCGTGGTCTTCCGCCAATCAATCTGCTCCGCGTCTACGGAGCCCTCGCTGCCGCCCAATTCGTGATAGTTCACCAAGCCACCGTCCATCCGATACTTGGTTACTTCCAGCACCTGGTTGGACTTCAGCACCAGTAGGGTCATGCGCACGGTGGCCTCTGCAGCTACCGGCGGCGCGGGTTCACTCACAGACATCGCCACCTGCACGATGTTCTCTTTTGCGCCCTCTGCGGGTTTTGCTTCCAACATGGCCTGCTGGATCGCATTCGCCGGAGATGCGCCGACAAGGCTGGTCGGCTTCGGAATGTTGGGAGACGCGTAGGGCGGCCGGTCGGGATGGAAGGCCGAACCTGACAAGTTGCGTGGCATCGCGAGGGAGGCCGAAAGGTTTCTCGGCACCACGATGTCATCCATCAGCCGGAGTTGCAGCGGTTCTTCTCCCTTTATCGTGGGCCGCGGGCCGCGCGCCGGCAGACTCACCACCTTCCAGGGCCACAGCGGCGGGATCATCCACTCCACTACATCGCGAGTGGCGTGCCCGTTGCCCTTGATGTCCCCCTGCTTGTCCACCTTGTAGCCTTTCGCCGCAATCACCTTGGCTGGCAGCGGCACATCGCCCGTCGGCACGATCACCCGATCGAAGCTAATTTTCAGGTAGCCTTTGCCGACGAAGTGTCCCGGCTCCTTGTCTGCTTCCAGGTGTCCCGCCAGCATGCTCCCCCGCGGAAACACCGTCCGCCCGAACTCCTGAAAGCTCTTCAAATGACACAACACCGGATCCCCCACCGACGCGGTCGCCGACGAGAAGTTTGGTTCCTCCATGGTGCACTGCAGCAGCGTCCCGGCCGGCACCAGCAGGTCCTGTGCGTGGACCGTCGCTGCCAACACCAGTAGCGTTACCGCACTCACCAAAGACACGATGAGTCGTCTCATGACATCCTCCAGATTGTGGATTTCCGAAACGGCCTGGCGAGAGAGCCGTGCTAACCGGTGGTTATGCCCGCACGTGTTCCCCTTCGGAGACACCCGGACATCCTCCCCGGTCTTCCGCGCCTCAACCCTGCGCCCAGGATTAAGTTGCGCCCACTTCCAAGATTTCCTCGCGTTCCGCCTAATTGGCTCGCGGCCCAATAAACAAGAACGGCCTGGGACCCTTTCGAGTCCCAAGCCGTTACACATCGTTAAGTTCGCGAGTGAGTTTCTTTGCCCTCTCGCGTGTTCCGAGCTGCTATTTCTTAGTCCGGATACGGCACATAGCGCCACAAGTCGTTCAAGTAACCGTTACCCGTGGTGCTTGTGGAATCATAGCCCTCGCCGCCGAAGAGCCAGAGCTGGCCACGGTTGTCTATCCAGGTAGTACCGTTGCTGCGGCCGCCGAGGATCCAGTTTTCGTAGGTCTTGTAGGGGATTACCTCGTCGCCGTAAATGCCGTTCTGGCTGCCGGTGTTCGATCCTTTGATCCAGGCCCAACTGCCCGCCTGGCCTGCGGTGGAATTCGGAGTGTACACCCACAGATCATTCAGGGCACCGTTGCCATTCGTTGCCTTTGAGTCGAGACCCCATCCGCCAAATAGCCAGAGATTCCCGGCCGCGTCTATCCAGCCAGCCGCGCCCCAACGGGACCCGGGGATCGCACCCGTGGTGTCGACAGGGGAACAAAGCACCTGGCCATTCACCGTCAGGCCAGAGGCTAGGCCACACGTGCTTGCGGCACCCGTGGTATTCACAGGACCTATCACCGGTTGAGAGGGGTAAACGCCGTTGTGGTTTGCGCGGGTACTGTTCGGTACCGTTTCGGCCCCCATCACCCACGTCCACTGATTGCTAGCTATGTTGTACACCCAAAGATCGTTGAGGATACCGTTGGGTGTGCCAACGTCATCAAGCCCTTCTCCGCCAAACAGCCACAGGTTCCCATGGGCATCTGCCCAGCCAACGGCCTCCTGGCGTGCTCCCGGTTGATTGCTTGCCAAGGCGGTCCCTGCCGTGCCGTACACCCCGAGCTGGTTCGCCGTGGTTGAGCCACCGATGAAAACCCAGCTGCCGCCGGTATATTCCCAAAGATCGTTCAGGAATCCAAGCACCGGGATGGCCTGGCCATCGTAGCCGTACCCGCCGAAGAGCCAGAAGTTGCCTGCTTGATCTGTCCATGTGACCGCGTTGGTGCGTGCTCCGGGCTGGCCAATTCCGGGGGCCGCCGGCGGATAGACGCCGGGCCGATCCACGGACATAGACCCACCTATAAAGTTCCATAGTCCCTCGGTCGTCGTGTAACTGGTGGGATTCAGGCTAGCGTGGTTGTATTCCCACAAATCATTTAGAAAATTATTGCCATCGGAACCACCAAAGAGCCAGAAGTTCCCACTCGAATCTTTCCAAGTGGCTGCACCCAAGCGGCCTGCAGGTACTACAAATGTATAGAATGAGGCGTTCTGTGCGCCGAGTTGAATCTGTGCGCCAACGGTCGTGGCTTTGCCATTGACCGTGATCGCGGTTTTGTCGTACCCACCAACCAACTGCCATTGGCAAAAGTCTCCCCAGGACATATCGCAGACCCACAGGTCATTCATCGCGAAATTTAGCGTATCCGGCTGAGGCTTTCCCGCCAATTCCCAACCGGTGCCGCCAAAGAGGTAGAGGCTCCCGAACCCGTCTGTCCAACCGGCGGCGCCATAGCGCGCTCCAGGGGTATTGGTAAATGGGTTCGGAATCGAGGTTGGCGCGGTGCCCGCAAATGAGCCGTATTGAGGCGTAACAGGTATCACTGTTCCGGCTGTTTTCGTGCCATCGATCCACGTCCAATCATTGTGACCGCAATCGACGATGATGCTCGTGATGTTGGTCGTCACCACGCCCTTGTAATCCCACAGTGTGCAACCTTCGCTTTGTGTGCTAGGCCCGTGAAAGACCGAGATCTCGTATTGGTCGTTGAGAGCCTCCGGCGTGGCAAACGTGAACGGTCCGTTCTGCGGAATGATTAGCGTATTGCCCAGCACATTCTGGATCACGAAGCTGCTGTCAACAAGCGCCCCATTATTCGGTGTAATGCCTTCCAATCCCACTACGGTTCCGCCCACGCTATACGTCACCGCCGCACAGGTGACCACGACGGAGTTGACGTTCGCCATTGCCGTGCCCGTGCCCGTGGGGGACATGACCGTGCACGTCTGCGACGGGTTACTGGGCTGCGCACTGATCGTCACCGTGTACGTGCTTCCCGTGGGAACCAGTTGCGTGAAGGTGAACGCTGCATTTCCGTTAGCCGCGGGAACCTTCAAAGTCTCCAAAATGGTGCCGTCGGAATTCTGCAACGCAAAGTTGTCGCCCACAAGCCCGCTCACTTGGCCCCCGATGGTGTAAGAATTCACGCAGCTCACCTGGAGAGTGACCGTGGTTGTGGTGGGCGTGCCTTGTCCATTCGTCACATTGCAAATCTGATTCGGGTTCGTCGGCTGGGTGTTGACTGTGACATTGTAGGAGCTGGCCTGCGTCTTGAACGAAAACGTTCCGTTCGTTGTGACCGTCAGGGAGTCGCCGCCCATGTTTTGCAAGATTACGCTGGCGCCCTGGCCGAGCCCGGCGACTTGAACGCTGATCGTTGCGGTCACACCGACCCCTCCGCCGCCATTTCCACCGTTGGACGTGGCCTTCAGGCCGCTGCACGCAGCCATCACAAAAGCCACCATGGTGATGAGCAGGATTGCTATCTTTTTGCTGGGCATCATCGGACTCCTCACTCTTGCCTTTTTTCAGGAACCGCAAACTTCTTCAGGATTCTCGTCCTGACAGGCAGCCCCATTTCCAGTTTTCGCCCGGCTTCTGCTTTCTCTTGACTCACTCCAGGCAAACCTCACTGCTTGGGCCACCGACCTCAGGTATTAACTTTCCCCCGTAACGGGAATACTAGAACCTGTACCGCTAGCTTGCCGTCGAGTCCTTCGCTCGGCAAGATTCCGCCGCAAGGGCTGTGCTGAACTTAGTAATAACTGGCCGAAACGTCACCCGCGGTCGCTCGGCTTCCGTACGCTTGCTTGTGACCAGGCAGCAGCGGTTTATCCCTTGTCGCCAGCGCTCCGGGCGAAGTTCCTGGCGGCCATCAGGCTTCCTCGATGTGGGTGGTTAAGTTCGGATATTTCTCGATGTTCGGCAGCTACCGCACCGGTGCCGGCCGCCCACCGTGTCCCCAGCGCGTCATACAGCTCCGTTGCCGGACGGATCGCTCCGGCAATTTCTGGCTCTTTTGTTCGATTTATGGCCGCGCAGACTGGGTGCGCACCGCCTGCTCGGAGAGAATCTTTTCCAGCGCGCCCGCCAACTTGTCGGCGGTCGCCGGTTTTTGGATGGTTTCGCGGATGCCCAGGATTTCGGCCCTCTCCTGGTCCTCCGTCTGCAAATTCCCCGAGGTCAACACCACCGGAATATCCGCGCGGATCGCATGAATCTCTTCGGTGAGTTCAAACCCCGACATCCGCGGCATGGAGAGATCCGTCACCACCACGTCAAACACCTCGGGATGCGCTCGAAATTCCTTCATTGCGTCGACGGCATCGGTGAAGCCGCTCACCCGGTAGCCGCGCCGTTCCAGCAGCCGGGTGCCGAGAAACACCAGCGCTTCCTCATCATCTACATACAAGATGTGCTCGCAGCGACTCTGTTTCGCCTGGCTGGGCGCTGGGGCGTCCGCTTCCATCGCTTCCGTCGCCACCGGAAAGAACAAGTGAAACGCCGTGCCTTCTCCCGGTTGACTGGTAACGGCAATGGCCCCGTTGAGGCCGGCCACGATACCGTGCACCACGGAAAGTCCCAGCCCGGTTCCCTCGCCCTGTTTCTTGGTGGTAAAGAATGGATCGAAAATCCGGTTCAGCGTGGCGCGATCCATCCCGCATCCGTCGTCGCTCAGATGCAAGCGCAGGTACTTACCATCCTGCAAATTCCCCGCCGCATGCCGGTCGTCGGCATTCACGGTTACCGCATCCAGGCGCACCTCAATCGTGCCGTTCTTTTCCCCGATGGCGTGCGCGGCATTGGTAGCCAGATTCACAATCACCTGGTGGATCTGTCCCGCATCCACTTTCGCCGCCGGCAGATCCTCGGAAAAATGTGCCCGGAACAGGATGCGCGCGGGCAGCGTGGCGCGAATGAGCTTCAACGCTTCCTCAATCACTGGCTGGAGCTGCACCTCCTGCCGCTTCTGCTCCTGCGGCCGGCTGAATCCCAGGATGCGTTTGACCAACCCGCTGGCCCGGGTGCCCGCTTTCAGAATTTCCGCGAGGCTTTGCTGGACGGCATGCTCGGGCGGAACATCGGCCATGGCCAGTTGCACGTTTCCGTTAATGGCCATCAGAATATTGTTGAAGTCATGGGCGATTTCTCCGGCGAGGGTCCCCAGCGCCTCCAGCTTTTGCGAGCGGGTCTGCAGCTCTTCAGCATGCCGCCGCGCGGTGATGTCCGCGTTCACCTCCAGAATCCGGGTCGGCGTGCCGTGTACGTCGCGGTACATCACCCACTGGCTGGCCACGTACACCGAACTGCCTTCGCGCGTGCGGTGGTGCAGTTCGCCTTCCCAAACACCGTTGATTCGCAACACTTGCTCAATAAACGCTAGCGAAAAGGGGAATTCCGTCTTCAGCAGTTCGTGGGCGTGGTGCCCCAGGGCTTCCTCCTTGGTATATCCGTAGAGCTTTTCGGCGCCGCGGCTCCAAACCACAATGCGGTTTTCCATGTCGCGGACCATCACCGGCGCCAGATCCAGCAGGCTGGCCTGCTGTTTCAACTCGTCTTCCGCCTTTTTCTCCTCGGTAACGTCCCGCAGAATCACCGTAAATATCTTCTTGCCGTCGAACTCCACATGCGAGATGGAGGCTTCCAACGGAAATTCCTCTCCATTCCTCCGTGTTCCAAAGATTCCATCGCGCTGCCCCATCTCACGCCCGGCGATTTCCGTCGCCCCGAATTTGCGCACGTGGTTCTGGTGGGCGGCCCGGTAGCGGGCCGGAATGAATTTTTCGATGAGCTGCCCGAGCGCCTCGACTTCCGTGCAACCGAACATCTGCTCGGCGGCGGGATTGAAGAGAATTATGTTTTGCTGCTCGTCCACGGTGATCACTCCACTCAATGTTGAATGAATGATCGCCGAGAGCCGCGCCTCACCCTCCTTTACCTTTTCCTCAATTAGACGCCGGGAGGTAACGTCTTGCAAAAAGCCATGCCACAGCGTTCCGCCATCCGCCATGCGCTGCGGCATCCCTCGGCCCTCCACCCAAATCGATCCCTTGCGCGGGTGTTCCACCCGGAATTCCCGCGACCACAACGTCAAATTCCTTCCTGATTCTTCGATCGACTCCCGGAAAGCCTGGCGCTCGTCCGCATGGACCAACTCGAATACCTCGGAGGCATCTTTGGCCAACTGCTCGATCGGAATCGCATAGATCTCGTCCATGGCCGCGTTGCAGTAAGGAAAGCAAGTCGAGCCGTCCGGCTTCATTACGTACGAGCAGATGACCCCCGGCACGGTCTCCGCCACGCGTTCCAGTCGGTCCTGCAACGCCAGGCGGTCCCGCAAAGCGGCTTCTTTCTCCCGTTCCGCCCGGCAATCACGGAACACTAAAACCACACCCAGCACGTTTCCTTGCGAGTCGCGAATCGGCGCACCGCTGTCCGCAATGGGCAACTCTTCGCCGTGCCTGTTTACCAGCAGCGTGTGGTTGGCCAGGCCCACTGTAACATTGCGTTCCAACACTTTCCTGGCGGGGTCCTCCAGCGGCTCCCGGCTTTCTTCATTCATGATCTGGAACACCGCTACCAGTGGTTGCCCCAGCGCTTCCTGGCATTTCCAGCCCGTCAGGCGCTCCGCCTCGGCATTTAGAAACGCAACCCGGCACTTGGCGTCGGTGGTGATCACACCGTCCCCGATACTTGCCAAGGTCACTGCATACTGTTCGCGGCTCTGCCGTATTTGCTCGTTGGACGCTTCCAGGTCTGCGGTGCGTTTCTCTATCCGGACCTCTAGGTGCTCCTTCGCCTTTTGAAGTGCCGCCGCCGCTCGTCGGCTTCCCCCAATATCCTGCGCAATCAAAAAAAACGCTACACCGACAAAGCCAAAGGCCACCAGGCTTCCCAGGACGAGGACGCTTCGGCTATACAGGCTGGTCCGCAGGGCGCGTTGCTCTCGCTCCGCCAACAACTTATCTTCCCGCCCTTCCAGTTCCCCCACTACTTCGCGGATCCGTAAATCCGTTTGAATCCCGCCGTCGGCGAGAATTCGCAAACCTGCCGCGGAAACTCCCTTGCCCTCCCGCAGAACTCGTACATCGCGAAGCTGCGCCAGGCGCGTGGCGACCAATTGCTCGAGTTCCCGGCGGCTATCATTCTGGGCCGGATTGTCGGCAATGAGTTGCCGCAGCGTGGAAAGCTCCCCTTGCAGCTCGCTCTGGGCCTCGTCGTAGGGTTTCAAGTAAACTTTTTCGCCCGTGATCAGATAGCCGCCTTGCCTCGTTTCCGCGTCCGCGACCAGGGACTGGATCTTGTGCAGCGAGGAAATCACCTGATGGGTGTGGGTTACCAGCGCGTCGTTCTCCCGCAACTTCACCACTACGACGTACGCGGTAACCCCGATCAGGCCCAGCGTCGTCAGCGCCACCCCGAAGCTGAACCATACATTTCTTTTCAGGGGCCGGAGCAACTGGTCAGGGAGTTCCGGCGCGGACCGCCGCCACTTCCATTTCCGCCATTCTATGGTCATCGATTACTCCTCCTTGCGGCGGCCCGGCGGACACCATTCCCTCCGGCCATGCGCTGCGAGCACAGCCGCGCCGCGAGAGAGGGTCGCAAACGCACAGGGAGCCCCTCGGTTCGCACCGGGAACTTCGTCAACAGACAAGGAAGGGGGAAAGACAAACAGAGAGGAGTTTCCAAGCTATTCCCACCGTGAGGGGCTGTCAATAGAACCGGGGCGCGTAATGGCGAAAGATTACCCCCACAAATTCAAGTGACTTTATGCTTCAAACAGACTTATTCGAATGCTCCATTCGAATGCCCGTCGTTTTCCCATTTTGGAAAATCGCCCGCTCGCCACACCTCTCCTGCTAAACCCTGCGTTCCGTGAATCTCAGCGCCACTTCACAAGAATTCCCCGGCATCCCTGTTGATCGCCCCACCAATACCAGTACGATATCTACTTAGGTACCTTAAAGTAATACTTTAAATGTCGGCGCGCCGACATTTTCTCCTGGTTCCCTCCATCCCCGCCAATCAAGGCGCAAAGTTCACCTGTGGCCGTCTTTCACCAGTCACGAGTCACCAATCACCAGCCACCCCCTTCCTGCTACACTATCCTTTCATCGCTCCCCCGGAGGCCCCCATGAGTGAAGCCACGCAATTCGCCAAATCCGTTCCCACCCGCACCGAATCGGACAGCATGGGCAGCATTGATGTCCCGATGGACCGCTACTATGGCGCGCAGACCGCACGCTCGCTGATTCATTTCGCCATCGGCAAGGACACCATGCCGCCGGAACTCATTCGCTCCTTCGGCATCCTGAAAAAGGCCGCTGCACTGGTGAATCGCGATCTCGGCAAACTTTCCGAGGAAAAAGCCAACCTCATCACCCAGGCCGCCGACGAAGTCATCTCCGGCAAGCTCAACGAGCACTTCCCTCTTCGCGTCTGGCAGACCGGCAGCGGCACGCAGACCAACATGAACGTCAACGAAGTCATTTCCAATCGCGCCATCCAGATTGCCCGCGGCGAAATCGGCAGCAAAAAGCCGATTCATCCGAACGACGACGTTAATATGTCCCAGTCCTCGAATGACACGTTTCCCGCGGCCATGCACATCGCCGCGGCGACGGAAACTTCGCGCCGCCTGATTCCCGCCGTGAAGCGCTTGCGCGATGCGATTGATGCCAAGGCCAAAGAATTCAAGGACGTGGTGAAAATCGGCCGCACCCATTTGCAGGACGCCACCCCGCTCACCGTAGGCCAGGAATTTTCCGGTTGGGTCAGCCTGCTCGATCGCGACGGCGCGCGCATCGCCATGACTCAGGACGGCTTGCTGGATCTCGCTATCGGCGGCACCGCTGTCGGAACCGGCTTGAACGCCCATCCCGAATTTGCCGACCGCGCCGCGAAAAAAATCGCCGAGCTGACCGGGTTGCCGTTCCGCTCGCACCCCAATAAATTTGCCAGCCTTTCCGCGCACGACGAAATCGTCTTCGCCAGCGGCGCGCTGAAAACACTCGCGGCTTCGCTGATGAAAATTGCCAACGACGTTCGCTGGCTGGCCTCCGGCCCCCGCTGCGGCCTGGGCGAATTGGTGATTCCGGAAAACGAGCCCGGCTCCTCCATCATGCCCGGCAAAGTGAATCCCACGCAGTCCGAGGCGGTCACCATGGTCGCCGTGCAGGTGCTCGGCAACGACGCCGCCATCGGCTTCGCCGGCTCCCAAGGCAACTTTGAATTAAACGTCTTCAAGCCGGTGATGATCTTCAACTATCTCCACTCCGTCGAACTCCTCACCGACGCGATGAACAGTTTCGTCGACCACTGCGTCGTCGGCATCGAACTCAACCGCGAAACCATCGACCGGTACGTCCACAACTCCCTCATGCTCGTCACCGCCCTGGCCCCCAAAATCGGCTACGACAACGCCGCCAAAGTCGCCAAAACCGCCCACAAAGATCACTCCAGCCTGCGCGATGCCGCCGTAAAACTAGGCTTCCTCTCCGCCGAAGAATTCGACGCCCTGGTCAAACCCGAAGACATGACCCACCCGTGATTTTCCATCTCTTCTCCAGCATTCCGCGTTCCCTTCCCGTTCATTCGCTGCTGCTCTGTGCACTCTGCGTTCCGATCTCTGCGCTCTCTGTGTCAAATCTTGCCTTTTCCGCGCTAGCCCCTGAGTAGTAAACTTGACGCGACCGAGGGTGCCCATGCTTCTCCGGCCGCAAATTCGGTTCCTGGCCTCCTGCCTCATCGCTTTCGCCGCCGTTCTTCCTCTTGCTGAGGCGCAGCCCAAGCGCGACAAAATCGTCACCAATCTGGATGGCGGCGTGTTTATGGAAACCGACGGCGCCATTCCCGGCGGCGCGTGCTTTCGCGTGAAGGGCCGCCTGAACGATCCGGATTTTTTTGAAACCCTGAAGCGCGAGGACTCCACCTCCGGCACGCTCTTCCGCCGCGGCAACGACGTGGTGACCGAATTCCCCATTCGCGTACACGTGAGCCTGATGATTTACGACGTCCCCTGCGACCCGCGGCAGGCGCCCACCAGTTCGCGCGTGTACCTCACCGAAGAGATGGTCGGCTCGTTGCGCTTGAGCTTTTTCTGGAAACACGAACTCGAGCTTCGCCCGGTCCGCGGAGTGGTGGAAAGCGGCGGCGTGGTGCGCCCCGTGCCATGGTATTCGCACGGCCTCGAAGAAGAACTGCCGCGGCGCTTTGAATGGTCGGTGGATTTCGACGTGCCCAGCGAAAGCGTCCCGCTGACCGACAGCCTGGTGCTGGTCTTCCGCACCGCCGACCACCGCTTCGTAGCCCGTTTCGCCGCCCGCCTGTAATTACCCGATTGCCGGAATCACGCCAATTTCATTTCAGGGATTGCATTGCGCACGATGAGTTTTGCTTCGGTGCGCGCCTGCACTTCTTCGGGAGTCCAACCCGGAGCGGTTTCGCGTAACACCAGGCCTTCCGGCGTCACATCAATCACCGCAAGGTCGGTGACAATCGTGTCCACGCACGCGAGCCCGGTGAGCGGATAGTTGCAGCTCTTCACAATTTTTGGCGCGCCCTCTTTGGTGTTGTGCTCCATGCACACGATCAATTTTTTCGACCCGGAGGCGATATCCATCGCGCCGCCGATGCCGCCGCTGCCCTTCGATCCGGGAATTTTCCAGTTGGCCAGATCCCCTTTTTCCGAAACCTGAAATCCGCCAAGGACCGCAATATCCAGATGCCCGCCGCGCGTCATCAAGTGCGCATCGGCCTGATGAAAAATCGAAGCTCCCGGAATCAGCGTCACCGGAACTTTCATCGCATCCACAAGATCGTAATCTTCTTCGCCGGTTTTCGCGCGGCGCCCCATCCCCAGAATTCCGTTTTCGCTGTGAAAATAAACCGTGATTCCCTTGGGCAAATAATCGGCGATGAGATTGGGAATTCCCCAGCCAAGATTTACGTAGGCGCCATCGTGCAATTCTTGCGCGGCGCGCCCGGCAATCTGTTCGCGGGTCAGTCTGAGCTTTTCGGTCATTGCGTTTTCCACCTTACGCGGATTTCTTGTCAGTTCGAGCGAAGCGAGAAATCTGCTTTTTGAGGCGAGAAGGAAAAGCAGATTCCTCGGGCAAATACGGCCCTCGGAATGACAAATACGCCGTCATCCGGAGAAGCGCATTCCTTTCGCCTGCACGATGCGGTGCACGAAAATCGCAGGGGTGATCACATCCTCCGGCGAAATGGAACCCACGGGCACAATTTCCTCCACTTCGGCGATCGTAAACTTGGCCGCCTTGGCCATGATGGGATTGAAATTCCGCGCCGCCAACCGGTACGTCAGATTCCCCAGCTCATCCGCCTTCTGCGCCTTGATCAGCGCAAAATCGGCGTGAATCGGCAGCTCCAGAATGCAGCGCTGGCCGTCAATCACGCGCTCTTCCTTGCCGATGGCAACTTCCGTGCCAACTCCAACGGTAGTGTAAAAACCCAGCAAACCCGCGGCCGCCGCTCGCATCCGCTCGCACAAAATTCCCTGCGGCACCAACTCGCAGGTGACTTCGCCCTTGGCAAAACGCTCCTGAAAATAGTTGGCATGCGGCCCCGGAAAAGAACAAATCACGCGCTTCACCTGGCCGTTCTTGAACATGACGCCGAGTTCGCCCTCGCGCGTCCCGCAGTTGTTGCTGATCGCAGTGATATTTTTGATGCCCCGGCGCGACATCGCCTGGATTAGATTATTCGGAAACCCCGCGCCGCCAAATCCCCCGAACATAATGCGCGCGCCGTCGGGAATATCCGCGACCGCCGCGTCCAACGAATTCACAATTTTTGCCTTCATCCGTCACTCAGTCACAACTAGATTGGTCTTGCCCATAGATTGTTCCCGACCCCCGAAAAATCCGCAACCCCGGCGCGGGGCCGACGGCATTTAAGGCTTGTGGATGCCGTTGAGCAGCATGTTGAGGAACACTTGCTTGACTTGTTCGGGGTCGGAGACGTGGTCGGTGTCGTACCAGCGATACAGCCAGTTGCACATGCCGAGAATGCCGTTGACGATTAGCCACGGCTCGCCGTCGATCAGCTTGCCCTGCTCCTGCCCGCGCTTCACCAGATCCACAAAGCGGCTGTTGTAGCGCGACATTACCGCGATCACCTTGTGCTGGCGCTTGCCGGAGAGCGAATCGAATTCGTGCAGGAACAATCCGAACGGCACTTTGTTCTGGATGATGTAATCGATCTGCGCGCGGATGGCGCGTTCGAGTTGCTCCACCGGTTCGGCCTCGAGGTCGATGTGCTGGGCAATGTAGGCGTCGCCGTCTTCAATGCCCGCCAGCAGAAGCTGGAAGAGCAGATCCTCTTTGGATTTGATGTAGTAGTAGAGCGAGCCCTTCAACATGCCGACGTCGCGGGCCACGTCTTCAATGGAAGTGGCGTGAAAGCCCTTGGCGAAAAAAATATTCGCGGCGCTATGCAGAACTTCCTGGAGGCGCGTGCCCGGTTTGGACTTCGATGACGCGCGTCCCGCGTGGCGCGCGCGCAGCGGTTTGGGTGAAATGGACTTACTGTTGGATTTTTTCAAGGGTACGGCGTACCTCACGAACGACAGAACATAGTAGCAGAGCGGGCGGACACATTTCTGTAGCTCACCCGATCGAGGTCTGAGTTACAGATCTCTTAGCGGACCAGATGGCAGGAGTGGGTTTTTACGATCAGCCAGACAACTTGGCCCGGGGCGAGGCCGAGGGAACGAACCGCGCTGGGCGTGACGTGCACTTGGAAGGTCGCGCCGGCTTTCACGCGGAGGGCGACCAGCGTGCCGCGGGTCTCGAGCGATTCAATGACGCCGGGAAGAATGTTCCGGGCGCTCAGAAAGTGCGGCGCTTCGGTGGAGAGAAGAATGTCTCCCGCTCGAATAGCCACGCGAACTTCGCTCCCGGGTGCGGCATCGCCGAAGGGAATCTCGATCTCGCAAGCCGCATCTTCAAGACCCACGCGCATGACGCCGTCGGCGGGGCGGTGCTCCATCACTTTTGCGCGCAGAACATTTTCGAACCCGGCGGCTTGTGCGAGCTCCACGGAGCGCGGCGCATCGAGCACTTCACGCGGAGCGCCGGTTTCCTGCACGCGTCCATTGACGATGGTCACAACGCTCTCGCCGATGGCATCCACTTCCTCGCGGTTGTGCGTGACATAAAGAATGGGAATGCGGTTGGCGTCGTCCCAGGCGCACAGGTCATCGAGGATGGCCCGGCGCAGCGAGGCGTCCAAGCCGGTAAGCGGTTCGTCGAGGAGCAGAACACGAGGACGGGTGACCAGAGCCCGTGCGAGCGCCACCCGCTGCTTTTCGCCGCCGGAAAGTTCTGCGGGGCGCCGGGCCAGCAAATTTTCGATGCGAAACGCGGCCGCGATGCGCGTGATGCGCTTCTGCTGTTCAGCGGCAGGGAGTTTTGCGAGACCGTAACGGATATTCTGCTCCACGGAAAGATGCGGAAACAGCGCCAGGGATTGAAAAACATAAGCTAAATCGCGGCGCTGCGGAGGAAGAGAGATTCCGTCGGCGGCATCGAAGAGGACTTCTTCGCCGAGGCTGATCTTGCCCGAATCAGGTTGCTGCAATCCCGCTATGCAATCGAGCAGGGTGGACTTCCCAGCGCCGGAAGGCCCGAACAAAACAGTGAAGCCTGGTTCGAAAGATGCGGCGACATCCAACACAAAGGGCGCCGCCCCGCTCGCGCGAAACTTTTTGCGGATTTGCACAGCGAGCATCGCACGGCTCATTTTGTCAGCCACAGCGACCAGACGCGGCGGTTCACTCCGTAGACGATGGAAAGAACAACGAAGGAGATAAGCAGGAGCAGCAGCGCGGTCTGGTGCGCGGCGGCGTAGTCGAGCGCCTGGACGCGGTCATAAATGTCGATGGAAACGGTGCGGGTGATGCCCGGGAGATTCCCGCCGACCATCAGCACCACGCCAAATTCGCCCAGCGTATGCGCGAAACTTAAAACGAGAGCCGTGAGCACACCGGGCCAGGCAAGCGGCAGAATGACGCGGAAGAAAGTGCGCGCGCGGCCGGCCCCGAGAATCGCGGAGGCATCGAGAATGCGCCGGTCCAGGGCTTCGAAGGAAGCCACCAGCGGCTGTACGGCAAACGGAAAACTGTAGAAGAGCGAAGCAACCACAAGGCCCGCAAAAGTGAAAGCGAGCGGATGGCCAAATAGCGATTGCCAAATTTTTCCCAGCGGACCGCGCGGGCCCATGGCCACCAGTGCATAAAAACCGATGACGGTGGGAGGCAAGACCAGCGGCAGGGCGACCACGGATTCAACCAGGAATTTTCCGCGCCACGAACTGAAAGCCAAACCGTAGGCAAGCGGCAGGGCCAGCACGAGAAGAAGTACGGAGACAGTTGCCGAGAGTCGCAGCGATAGAAACAGGGCCTCGAGGTTCATGGTTTTGCAACTGGGGGCGCCCCGGCGACGGGCAGCGTGAAACCATAACGCTGCAGAATGATTCGAGCGGCGGGAGTTTTCATAAAATTAAGAAAGGAGATCGCGGCTGGCCTGTTGGAAGAAGACTTAAGAATGACGGCGGCTTGCTCAAAGAGCGGATAGCGATCGGAAGGAAGTTGCCAGGACTTGCCATTTTTCATAGCCGGAGAGAGGGTCAACGACAGCGCGATGAGCCCCGCTTGCGCGCTGCCGGATTGCACGAATTGCGCAGCCTGGGAGATGTTTTCACCGAAGACAAGTTTGAGCTTGAGCTGATCGTAGAGGCCGGCGTTTTGCAGCGCAGCGACGGCGGCGCGTCCGTAAGGGGCGTGTTCGGGATTGGCGACAGCGATCTTTTGTATCCGAGGATCGAGGAGAATTTTTAGTCCGGCTGAGAGATCGAGCGGAGAATCGGGCGGGAGCCAGAGGACGAGGCGACCGGTGCCATAGGTTTGCAGGGAATCGGAATCGGCAAAGCCCGCGGCGATTAATTTTTTGGGATAGTCGCTGTCGGCAGAGAAAAAAAGATCGAATGGCGCGCCATTCTGAATTTGCGCGAAGAAGTTGCCGCTGGAGCCATAGGTGACGTCGAGTTTAGCGCCAGTTTGCTTTTCGTATTCGGCGGCCAGATCGGGGAAAGCGAATTGGAGGTCGGAGGCCGCGGCGACGCGGAGGGTTTGGGCAGAGATGGACGTGCCGAAAAATAGCGCCAGGAGGCAGAGAAGAAAAAGCACCCGTCCGGTGTAAGCATTCGGGGTGCAAACGAACCTCCTCCCTTCTTCCCTCAGGGCAAGCGGAAAGCAAACCCTACATAGACGATTTGAATGGTCATTCATCTTGCTCACCCGCGTCAGACTCGAAGAATCATTACTTCAGTGGATTTGATTAGCGCGGCGGCGCGTTCGCCGGGTTTGAGGCGCATTTCCTTGGCGGCGTCGGCGGTGATGATGGAGGTGATGTGCTGCTCGCCGATGGCCAGAGTGATTTGCGCCAGCAGTCCGCTGTATTTCACGGCGATGACCCGGCCAATGAGCTGGTTTCGTCCGCTGATTTTGCGGAAATTGCCGCGGCGGGCGGCGATATCGCCGCGTTCGAGCGACTTGGGGATCAGCCGGTCGATTTCGGATTCGGGTACGCGGTGGTGGCCGCCGGGAGTTTTTGCGGTTTTTAGTTTGCCGCGATAGATCCATTGTTTCAGCGTGGGATAGCTGATGCCGAGGATGTTGGCAGCTTCCCGAGGGGCCAGGAGTCTTTGCATGCGGACGAGGATAGATGATTTTAAGCGACGGGACAATACGATTTTAGGCGGTTAGCGAGGAGACCCGGGGACGCCATTCTCCCGAATGGCGCGGCCGGCGAGCAAGAGAACGCCAATCAGGAGATTGGCGTTCTCGGGCAAGCGCCGTCAGTTCCTGAGCGGCTTGCCGGTTTTAAGAGTGTGGGCGATACGCTCTTGCGTTTTCTTTTCGCCGCAGAGGGAGACGAAGGCTTCGCGCTCGAGGTCCAGCACGTATTGTTCGCTGACCAGTTGCGGCGCGGAGAGCACGCCCCCGGCGAGAATATGCGCGACCTTGCGCGCGACGTGGGCGTCGTAATCGGAAGCGTAGCCGCCGCGGGTCATCATGTGAATGGCCAGCTTTCCGGCGGCCAGAAAAGATTCGCCGAGCACTTTGATCTGCGTGGCCTGCGCGCCTTCCTGCCACGAAGAGGCGGCGGGTTTCCAACCGCCGCGGACCAGAGCGAGAGAGGTCTGCTTGGCGTCGGCCACCAGACGCTCGCGATTCATCGAATACGTGTCGCTGCGGCGAAGATAACCGAGGTCGCGGCATTCTTCGGCGCTGGTGCCAACTTTTGCGGTGGCGATATTTTCGAAAACCGGCTTCAGCGTATGGAAGAGATCGAGGTCATCGCCGGAAGCCGCGTTTTCATTGGCGCGAATGAGCATTTCTTTGGTGCCGCCCCCGCCGGGAATTAACCCTACACCGACTTCGACGAGGCCGATATAGGCTTCCGCAGCCGCATGAATTTTTGCGGAATGCAGGCTGATTTCGCAGCCGCCGCCGAGGGCCATGCCTTGCGGCGCGGCCACGACGGGCTTTGGCGCGTATTTGATGGCGAGGTTTACGTTCTGGAACTGCTTCACGGCCATGTGCAGTTCGTCCCACTCCTGCTCTTGCGCGCCGACGAGCACCAGCATGAGATTCGCGCCAACGCAAAAGTTGACGGCCTGATTGGCGATGACCATGGCGTCGAAATCGGTGTCCAAGCGCTTGATGCCCTTGTGGATCATCGCGATCAGGTCTGCGCCGATCGAGTTCATCTTGCTGTGAAATTCGCAGCATACCACGCCGTCGCCGAGATCGATGAGGCTGGCACCCGAGTTGCGCTCGACTTCGCGGCCGGCGTCTTTCAGATCTTTGAGGATAGTAATGCCGACGGGCTGTACTACTTTCTTGACTTTACCGGTGGCAAGATCGAACACGGAAGTTTCGCCCTTGCTGGATTCGTAGAAACTGGTGAGCCCGGCCGCCAGAGCTTTCTCAAAAACCAGCGGGAGAGCGCGCCCCTCTTTCTTAATCTGCGCGGCAAACGCGGGGAGCCCGAGCGCGTCCACGATTTCAAAAGGACCAAGCTCCCAGGCAAAGCCCCAGCGCATGGCGCTATCCACATCCACAATGTTGTCGGCGATCTCCGGCATGCGGCGCCCCGCGTACAAGCACATTTCGGAGACGCTGCTCCAGATAAATTGCTGCGCCTTGTCGCTCTTCTGGCCTTCAAAGAGTGGAGTAAGCAGGCTGCGCAGGCGTTCGGGAGTATCTTCGACGGCTTTGCCGGCTTCGATCGAGCCGAAACGCGTCTTCTGCTTCTCGCGGTACTCCATGGAGTTGAGGTCGAGCGTGAGAATCTCCCTTTCACCCTTGCCGCCTTTGACGCGTTTGTAAAATCCCTGGCCGGTTTTGTCGCCCAGCCATTTGCGCTTGGCCATTTCTTCAAGGAAGGCGGGAATTTTGTAGGTTTCGCGGGATTCGTCGTTGGGCGCGGTTTCGTAGATGTTTTTCACCACGTGCATGAGGACGTCGAGGCCGACAATGTCCGCGGTGCGAAACGTGGCGGACTTGGGCCAGCCGACGGCGGGTCCGGTGCATGTGTCCACTTCCTCAATGGACATGCCAAGCGACTGCATCAGGCGCAGGGCATTCAGCATCGAAAACGTGCCGATGCGGTTGGCGATGAAATTCGGCGTGTCCTTGGCGAGCACGACGCCTTTTCCGAGCTGCCGATCGCAAAAATCGGAGAGCGTGCTAAGAACTTCGGGAGAAGTTTTCGGACCGGGGATGACTTCGACGAGCTTCATATACCGCGGCGGATTAAAAAAGTGCGTGCCGGCCCAGTGCTGCTGAAACTCCTCGGGCAGACCTTCCGCAATGAGGTGGACGGGCAGCCCGGAAGTGTTGGTGGTGACGATGGCGCCGAGCTTCCGGAACTGCGCGACCTTGGCGAGCAGCCCGCGCTTGATTTCCAAATTTTCGGCGACCACTTCGATAATCCAGTCGGCGTCGGCGATGCGCGGCAGATCGTCTTCAAAGTTGCCGATGGAAACTTTGGCAGCCAGCGTCGGCGTGAAGAACGCGGCGGGCTTCGCTTTTTTCGCGGCGTCCAGGCCGGCCTGGACGATTTTGTTGCGATCGGCGGGAGCGGCGTCCTTCGGAACGATGTCGAGCAGCAGGCAGGGCAACCCGGCGTTGGCGAAATGCGCAGCGATGCGCGCGCCCATGGTGCCGGCGCCGAGGACAACTGTTTTTTGAATGTGATGGGTCATGACCAAGCCTTGAGGAGCGAGAATGGACAACAGCACAGGTTACAAAATGGCACGCCACCGGTCAAACAGGTGTTTGGTAACACGCCGGAGCAGCTTAAAATTGAGGGATGGAAGAAGAGAAACAGGTGAGCGCGCAGAGCTTGTTGAACAGCGCGAAAGAATGGGTTCGCGCGTTCACCAACGGCTACGCGGCCGAGGATAAACGCCGTCCGCGCATAGGCGTGGCGCTGGCGGGGGGGTTCGCACGCGGCATTGCGCACATCGGCGTGCTGCGGGTGTTCCGCGAAGCGGGCATTCCGATCGACATGGTGGCGGGCACCAGCGTTGGCGCGCTGATCGGCGCCGGCTATTGCGCTGGGGCGTCGCTTGAAACGATGCAGCAGATCGCCAGCGAAACGACGTTTACGGACTTTGGCCGTTGGACTCCCTCCTGGCTGGGGCTCGCGACCAATCAGCGCCTCGAACAGTTCCTGGCCCGCTTCAGCAGCATCACTCGGTTCGAAGAGTTGCAGACCCCGCTGGCAATTGCCGCGACCGACATCAATGCGGGCCTCCCGGTGTACTACTACCAGAAGGGGCCGATTGGCCCGGCGCTGCGGGCATCGTGCGCATACCCCGGATTGTTCGTGCCCATCCAATTCGAAGGGCGCACGCTGGTGGACGGGTTTCTGACCGCGCTGGTGCCGTATGAAGGACTGCTGTTGATGGGCGCGGAAGTGGTGATCGCGGTGTACCTGGAGCCGGGGCTGAACGGGGACCCGCGCACGTTCACGGATATTTTAAGCCGGTCGTTCACAATCATTCAGAAGCATGCGGAGCTGGAATGGCGGCAGTACGCGGACGTGATTATCGAACCGAACGTGACGCCATATGTCTGGGACGATTTTTCAAAAACCAGCGAGATGGTGCTCGCGGGAGAAGAAGCGGCGATGAAGGCCTTGCCGGAGATCCGCGCGGCGATTGAGGGCAAGAAAAAGGCGAAGCAAGACGCGGAGTGAGGCGGAGCGCCGCCATCTTGGCGGCAAGCGGGCCGGCAGACCGCCGGCGCTATAGGAGTTTTACTTCTACGTTGACGGGCTGGCCTTCGCCCTTGCCACGCTGGGTTAGCCAAGCAGCGAGGCCCTCGGCGAAACGCTCGGGGGTGAGGCGAAAACTTGCTTCCAGGCGGCCATCGCCAACGGGAAGCGTGTCGTCGAAATCGGCCGAGTTGGTGAAGTTGCGCATCGAGAATTGATCGAGCCACTCCAGCGGGCAAGGACGCCGCTCGCCGCGGATCAAAACATCCACCTGAAATTTCTGCGCGTACATGCGATTAGGATAGCAGGTTCGTCGTAGGGGGAAGAACACAGGCAGGAGTCCCTGCGCCACGAGTAGCTAAGCAACCTAGCGCCATCCGGGAGAATGGCGTTCCTAGGTCGCGGTGACGCGCGAACTTGCCTCGGGGGTTACCGGTAACATACACTGGGCAGGTTTAGAGACCGTACTACAGAGTCCCGCCAGTCTCGGATACAAGTCCACGCTATCAAGACGGGCCGGATCGGGCGCACCCAAGCGATTCTCCGGTGTGGCCCATTCACTTTAATAGGGGGAAATCGTGGCGACGCCAATGGAAGCCTGGGTTCAGGAATCGGCCCGGCTGACCAAACCGGACAAGATTGTGTATTGTGACGGCTCGGAAGCGGAAAACCGCACCATGCTGCAGGAAATGATGAAGCAAGGTGACTCCTTCCAGCTCAACGAAAAGACCTACCCCAACTGTTACCTGCACCGCAGCAACCCGAGCGACGTGGCCCGTACGGAACACCTCACCTTCATCTGCACCCCCAATAAAGAGGACGTAGGACCAACCAACAACTGGATGGATCCCGAAGGGGCGAAGTTCAAGCTCGGCAAGTTGTTTGACGGCGCGATGCGCGGGCGCACGATGTATGTGGTGCCCTACATCATGGGGCCGGTGGATTCGCCGTTCAGCAAGGTGGGCGTCGAAGTGACGGACAGCCCGTACGTGGTAGCGAACATGCGCATTATGTCGCGGATGGGCAGGGTGGCCCAGGACCGGCTGGGAAGTTCCTCGGACTTTGTGCCGGGATTGCATTCGCTGGGAGATCTGGACCCATTGCGGCGGTACATCGCGCATTTTCCGGAAGAGCGGCTGATCTGGAGCGTGGGTTCGGGGTACGGCGGCAACGCGCTGCTGGGAAAGAAGTGCTTCGCGCTGCGCATCGCCAGCTATATGGCGCGGCAGCAGGGTTGGATGGCCGAGCACATGTTGATCCTGGGGCTGGAATCGCCGGGCGGAAAAGTGACGTACATGGCCGCGGCGTTTCCAAGCGCCTGCGGCAAGACCAATCTGGCGATGATGGTGTCCGCGCTGGAAAGCCAAGGATACAAGGTCTGGACGGTGGGCGACGACATTTCCTGGATGCACATCGGTTCGGACGGCTATTTGCGCGCGATCAATCCCGAAGCGGGATTTTTTGGCGTGGCGCCGGGGACTGGAAAGCTGACCAATCCCAACGTGATGGAAGCGCTGAATCGCAATACGATTTTCACCAATACCGGAGTGACGCCGGACGGCGAGCCGTGGTGGGAAGGCATTGGCAGCGAGCCACCGGCCGGCTTGATCAATTGGCTGGGACAAAAATGGGATCCCTCGAAGGGCGTGGCGGCGCATCCGAATTCGCGTTATACGGTACCGGCGCAGCAATCGCCAAGCATTTCGCCGAAGTGGGAAGCAGCGGAAGGCGTGCCGATTTCGGCGTTCATTTTTGGAGGGCGGCGTGCGCGGCTGGCGCCGCTGGTGTATCAGTCGTTCAACTGGCAGCACGGCGTTTTTGTCGGGGCCACGATGGCTTCGGAGACCACGGCGGCGACCACCGGCGACGTGGGCGTTACGCGGCGCGATCCCATGGCCATGCTGCCCTTCTGCGGCTACAACATGGCCGAGTATTTCCAGCATTGGCTGGAAATGGGGAAGAAGATCCCGCATCCCCCGAAGATTTTCCACGTGAACTGGTTCCGCAAGGGCGCGGACGGGAAGTTCCTGTGGCCCGGCTACGGGGAGAACGTGCGGGTGCTGAAGTGGATTCTGGAGCGAGTGGAAGGGCGTGGAGACGCGCGGGAGACTCCGATTGGGTTTGTGCCGACCCGTACGGGGATTACGCTGGATGGGCTGAAGATTGCGCCGGAGACTCTGGACGAGTTGTTCCGCGTGGACGCGGCGGACTGGGAAACGGACTTGGCGGATACCCGGGAATTTTTCGGGAAGTTCGGGCCCAAGTTGCCGCCAGAGCTGCGGAAAGAGCATGAGGCGGTGGGCAGCAGGTTTCAAAAGACAGTAACGGTGTAAGCGCGATCCCTGTAGCTCGCCCCTTTAGGGGCGAGGGTTTTCATAGCGATTGAACTCCTACATACGCAATGGAATCCTCCAGGTCTTGCCAAGCGGACATGCGCCATCCGCCCTTCCCCGCAACTGAAATCCTGCTTGCGCCGTGGAAACCCCCAGGTCTGAAGAGCTGAGCTACAAAATCAGGAATGAACGGGAAGTCCCCTTTAAGTAAAGTAGTGTAGAATTTCATGCCATGGTGGAGGCCCTTCCCGGATTTCCCAGGGTTTTTCTGTTTGCTGCTTTGTGGACTCTCCTTGCTGCGCCTTTTTCTTTTTCCGCTACTACCTGGAATGGTGTCTTGCGGGACGCCGCCGGCAAACCGGTGGCGGACGCCAAAATCCGTCTGCAAGCCACGTCTGGCGCTCTGAAATACGAGGGCGGCACGGCGGCTGACGGCGCGTTTGTGGTCGCGGGGATTAAGGCCGGCAGTTACACGCTGGCGGTTGAGGCAGCTGGCAGGAAATGGACCGCCACGAAGCCCTTTGTGGCCGGCGAGGAAAGCACGATCACCGCGGATCTGGCCCTTTCCGGGCAGGATCAACTGCTCGTCGTTGTGGTCTCGGCGCAACCACTGGGCCCCGCGCGGCAGGGCAGCGGCGGCGAACATCTCTCCAGCGAAGAAGTCTCCAGTCTGCCGCTGAACACACGCGATTTCAGTAAATTGCTGCTGCTGGCCGCCGGCACGATGACCGACACCAACGGCGCGGCGAATTTCACGCAACAATTTGCGGTGAACGGGCAACGCGGCGTCGCCTCGGTCTTTGCGATGGATGGCGGCAGCACCACCGACCCGGAACTCGGCGGCGCAACGTTTGCGAATTTCAACGTGGATGCCATTCAAGAGGTGCAGTCAAACTCCGGAGTGATGCCGGCGGAGCTTGGCCAGGGCGCCGCGGGATTTGCGAACGTGGTTACCAAGTCCGGGACGAATCAGCTGCACGGCAGCGGGTTTGAATTTGTGCGCAACGCCGCTTTCGATGCGCGGAATTTCTTCGATCATGCCAGCGAGCTGGACCCGCGGAGGATTCCGCCCTTCGTGCGCAATGAATTCGGAGTAACCATAGGCGGGCCAGTGGTCCTGCCGGGAATTTACGACGGCGGCGGTAAGACCTATTTTTTTGGCGAGTATGCGGGATTCCGGCAGGTGCTGGGAACGACGCAGGTTTTCCCGGTACCGACCGCCGATGAGCGAAAAGGGATCGATACGACAACCTATCCCCCCACTTCCACTTCTCCGGGCGATACGCTCTTCGTGCCGGTGAGCCCGGCGATTGCGTCGATCCTGGCCCGCTACCCATTGCCGAATGATCCGACGGGGGCGTATGGCGCGCGGACGTTTGCGGCCCCCTCCAAGGTGGTGACAGATACCGACCAGTTTTCGATTCGCGTGGATCATCGTATCTCGGACAAAGCCACGCTGTTCACGCGTTTCAGCCTGGACCAAATCGATGGGCCAACGGTTAATCCGGATCAGACGCTGATCGATCCCAGCTTTGCGATAAAGTTCTTCGATCACCAGCGCAACGCAGCGGTGAGCTATGCGCGGACGTATTCGACGCAGCTGACCTCCACGACCTTGTTCGACTATATCCGCAGCACCCCGATCTTCCCCGCCAGCAATCACACGGACATTGCGCTGACGTTTGGAGATAGCCTCTTCGAGGGTTTCAATACCGCGGCCGGGTCCATTTTCGGATCGTATGGGAACCTGTTTCAATTCAAGCACGATATGAGTTACGTGCACCGGGGGCATGTGTTCAAGTGGGGAGCGGAAATCCGATGGAACCGCGATTCCACCGTTTTCGGGACCACGCCGAGCGGTTTGTATTCCTTTGGCGGCGGCCCCGCGTATGCGCCCTACTTAATCACTTCGGCCAGCGGGCAGCACAACATTTTGCCGGGCGAGCCTCTGCCGGACTCGCTGCTGGGTCTGCTGACCGCGACACCTTATGAATACACGATTGCGGCGCCCTATCGGCTGACGCCCACGGGAGATAAATTTGACGAAGCGGCGGTGCGGCGCGCGGCGTACAACTTCTATTTCCAGGACACGTGGAAAACAACTTCGCGGCTGAGCATCAATTATGGCCTGCGGTTCGAGGTGAACAGCCGGATCACCGAGGCGCAGAATCGCACTTCGGTAGCCACGCCGGTCGGGCCGGACGGAGAGCCCGCGGATTTTCTGACTCCCGGCGCCACGCAGCAGTTTTTGTACAATCCGCAGCCGATCTATCCGCTCGATTGGACGGGGTGGGCGCCGCGCGTGAGCGTGGATTATGCAGTGACGAAACGCACGACGATTCACGCGGGAGGCGCAATCACTTCGATTGTGCCGAATTTGTGGCAGGACAATTTTGTGACTGGCGGCCTGCCGTTTACGGTGCAACCGCTGGTGACGGCGCAGCAGGGCACGCCGGTTCCCTTTTCAAATTCGATTGTGCCGCTGCAGGTGCCGGAGCCATACACAACGTCGGGGCAACTGCTTTTTCCGGGAAACAGCACTTCGGCGGTGGCGGCGAACACGCCCATCGATTTTTTGCGATTCCAGCAGGATCTGGAGGCGCTGACGCCGGGGGATCAGGTGCAGTTGTTGAGTGTCAGCACGATGTCGCGGCATTTCCAGAACGGGTACATCGGAACCTACACGGCGGGATTTGAGCATGATTTCGGGCGGCTGCGGTGGAATGCGGCGTATGTGGGCACCGCGGGAATTCATCTCGCGCGTGTTTTCGCGCCGAACGGCTATGCCGGCGCGGGCCCCGCTTACGCGCGATTCACGCAATTTGATACTTCTGGCAACGCCACCGCCGGCTACGGCCCGGAATATGTGATGAACAGCGATTCGCATTCCAGTTATAACGCGCTGCAGACCAGCGTGAGCGGAAATTATCCGCGAATTGGGCTGAGCTTTGCCGCCAGCTATACCTATTCGAAATCCATCGATGATTCCAGCGCGGTGCAGGGCGCGACTACGACGACCGCCGGGGCGATTCTGCAGACGCTGGCGCAGAATCCGCTGGCTGAGCGCGCAGAAAAAGGGCCGTCGACGTTCGACGTGACCCATGTTTTTTCAGTGAGCTTGTTCCAGGCACTCCCGTTTGACAAGGTAAGTTTCCTGCAACCGGTGAGCCGCATCGTGACCTCCGGCTGGCAACTGCTGAACATCACCACGATTACCAGCGGGCCGCCCTTCACGGTGTATTCGGGAGTTCAGCAGACCGACGCCGGGGCAGGCGCCACCGACCGGCCCGACCTGCTCAGCATGCCGAACTTATCGACCAGCCGGACGCGGCGCGAAGATTATTTCGGGTTGGGCGATAACAACTACACGTTCTTTTTTGTTCCCATTGATGTGCCGGGCGGAACCGGGCCGAACCAGGGGCGGTTTGGGACCTTGGGGCGCAACACGTTCCGCGGGCCGGGATACAAGCAGTTTGATTTCGCGTTGATCAAGGACACTCCGTTCGGGCGGCGCGGGAAGAGCGACCTGGGGATGGTGGAATTTCGCGCGGAGTTTTTCAATCTGTTCAATATTGTGAACTTTGGATTGCCGTCGAATACCGTGCGCGGCAGCGGGTTTGGCATCATCAGCCGCACGGCGGGAACTTCGCGGCAGATTCAGTTTTCGTTGAAGCTAATTTTCTAGGACGGAGAGGAAGCAGAGAAGATTTCAACACAGAGGCCACGGAAGAACCACAGAGTGCACGGAGAAGCGAGGGGTGCCGTTTCGCCGACTGGGTTGAACATTTGGTTTGGTGGTTTGGTTGAAACCGTAAAAGCGGAAGCTGAGCTTCCGCACTCCAAAGTCAGAGCAGGGAGCGGATGGGCTCGTCGATGCGGATGTGGGTGGCGGGATTGCCGCTGATTGGGTAGGTGGGGCCTTCGGCTTGGGAGAAGTTGACGAAGCGGCTGATGTGATAGTCCTCGTCAAGCGAGGTGAAGAGCTTGGTGGTTTCTTCGGGAGTGAGACCGAACGCGGAGAGGGCAACGGGATCGCCCCACCGCTTGGCCAGCGAAGCATAGCGGTCCACCACTTCCTTAAGACTCAGCATGGTGCGGAGTGTAACGCGGTAGGTTCGGCGGTGGAAGCGCACAGTTTGGCGGCGGCGGAAGGATTCGGTAAGATGCTGACGGCACTTACAACGCAATGGAGGACGAATTTATGAGCATCGCGGTTGGACAAGCGGCACCCGATTTCGCCCTGCAAGACCAGAACAAGAAGGAAGTGAAACTTTCAGAGTTCGCGGGAAAGAAAAGAGTGGTGCTGGTGTTTTATCCGTTGGACTGGAGCCCCACCTGCACCACCGAGCACGCCTGCTTCGTGAACGACATGCGGAATTTTGAAACACTGGATGCCGAAGTGCTGGGCGTCAGCGTGGACAGCGTGTGGTCGCACAAGGCCTACGCGGAAAAGATGGGCATCAAGTATTCGCTGCTAGCGGATTTTCATCCCAAGGGCGCGATGAGCGAGAAGTACGGCGTGTACATGGCCGACAAAGGCATCACCGGCCGCTCGATCATCATCATTGACAAGGCCGGGAAAGTGGCGTGGGTCAAGAATTACGACATTCCCGTGGTGCCGGACGTGAAGGAAGTGGCGACAGCGCTGGGGAGCGTGAAGTAAGGGACGTTCAGGAAATAAAGGAAACAGAGGAACGGGTTCTCGGTGGCCGGTCTAAAGACCGGCCACTACATTTTTTGGGCTAATGCTTTGCGGGAGGCTCGGGGGTTTTGGGGTTGGGTGGCTGCGGCGTTTTCGCGGGGGCCGGCGGGAACGCTATGGCGCCGGAGAATGTGCGGACCAGGATTACCAACTGCCAGCGCTGTTCGTCGGTCAGCTTGGTGCGGAACGACGGCATCGGTTTGCGGCCCTGGGTGATCTGGTAATAGATTTCGCCGTCGCTGAGCGTGTTCATGTGCTTCGAATCGGTCAGGTCGCTGGGCGCGGGATCGTACATCATGGCGTCGGAGCCGTCGCCCTTGCCGGAATCACCGTGGCAGTTGGCGCAGTATTCCGTGAAGACGGGTTTCGCCGCGTTCAGATTTGCATCGGAAACAGCAAGCGGATTCTTGTGCAGCTTTTCGTCAGGGGGAGTCTGCCATGGCGTTTTATGAAATGCGGCCAAGCCAATCGACAGAAAGATCAAGGCCAGGGTCAGGACGAAGAGGAGCTTGTGGAAGAGCCGGGGCCTTTTCGGACGTGCGGGCATGTTGGGTCACCAGGAAAAGTTTCGCACAGGTGGGGGTTGGGGAAAAGCGGGAAGCGGAGAAGGAGAAGAATTCAACACAGAGTTCACAGAGGGGCCACGGAGGCCACGGAGAAGAGGCGGGCATCAGGCGGAGCGGAAGATTAGCCAGAGGAGTTCGCCGTTGAAGAAGAGTATGGCGGCGGCGACGCACCAGGCGATGACGGTGGTAGCGCGAGAGTTGACGAAGTCGCCCATCTTGGCCCGCTCGCTGGTGAATTGCACCAGAGGAATCACCGCGAACGGCAATTGAAAACTGAGAACCACCTGGCTGAGGATGAGGAGCGCGGTGAGCTTCCCTTCCCCGGCGATGGCGATGACCAAGACTGCGGGAAGAATGGCGATGGAGCGAGTGATCAGGCGGCGCAGCCAGGGCTTCAGGCGAATATCGAGAAAACCTTCCATGACGATCTGGCCGGCGAGCGTCCCGGTGAGAGTGGAATTCTGGCCGGAGGCTAGCAGAGCGCAGGCGAACAGCGTGCTGGCAAAGCCGGCGCCGAGCACGGGACTGAGGAGTTTGTAGGCTTCACCGATGTCGGCAACTTCGTTCATGCCGCGGGTGTGAAACGCAGCGGCGCCGAGGACCAGGATGGCGGCGTTGATGAAGAGAGCGAAGAAGAGGGCGACGGTGGAATCGATGACCGCGTAGCGCAGGGCTTCGCGCTTTTCGGATTTGCCTTGGCCGAAGGCGCGGGTTTGCACGATGCTCGAGTGCAGATAGAGATTGTGGGGCATCACCGTGGCGCCGAGGATGCCGATGGCGATGTACAACATTTCCTTGTTGCGCAGGATTTCGGCGCGGGGGATGAAACCGATGGCGGCTTCGCGCCAAATCGGGTGCGCAAAGAAAATTTCATAGCCAAAGCAGAGGGCGATGCTGGCGATGAGGGTAACCACGAAGGCTTCGACGAGGCGAAAGCCGCGGCCCTGCATCGCCAGGACGATCAGGACGTCGAAGGCGGTGAGCAGCACGCCAAGCAGCAGCGGGATGTGGAACAAGAGATTGAGGGCCACGGCGGAGCCCAGGACTTCGGCTAGATCGCAGGCGGCGATGGCCAGTTCGCAGCCGATCCACAGAAAAATGTACATCCGGCGGGAGTAGTGGTCGCGGCAGGCTTGGGCAAGGTCGCGTCCGGTGACGATGCCAAGCTTCGCGGAAAGCGCCTGCAGGAACATTGCCAGAAAATTGCTGATGAGCACCACGCTGAGCAGCGTGTAGCCGAACTTGGAGCCGCCGCCGATGTCGGTGGCCCAGTTGCCGGGGTCCATGTAGCCGACGGCGACGAGATAGCCGGGGCCGGCGAAGGCCAGAGTCTTGCGAATCCAGTGCGCGTTGTGGGCGATGGGGATGCTGCGGTGGGATTCCGGAAGCGAGGGGAGGGTCAGGGCGCGGCGCCAAGCGGAGGTTTCGGCCTGGTCGGCGGGCAGCGCCGGAGAGGTCGAGAATCGCTTGGAGAAGATGTCGGCCATGATTTGTATTAACTATGGTTAACTTCTCTTATAAAGTAGACTTAACTAGGCCGGGTGTCAATAGGACTTATTGGAAAAGGCAATCCTTGCGCGGTGGCCGAGGTTAAGATCGGCCACCACATTTGGGCCGAAGCCGTGCTCGGGCGTGGGCTGTGATACTTTGGAGAGGAATTTTGGGAGAACACCATGGACGAGAAGCAGGCGGCGCAGCCGGGGCAAGTGCAAATCAAGGCGGATGAGAAGGAGTTGCAAGGGTTGTACAGCAATCTGGTGATGATTCAGCACCACGCGGAGGAGTTCACGCTGAATTTTGTGTACGTGTTCCCGAATGGTACGCAGGGGAAGCTGCTCAGCAGCGTGATTGTGAGTCCCGGACATGCCAAGCGCATCTGGCGGGCGCTGGGAGAGAATATTTCGCGGTTTGAGGCGCAGTATGGGCCGATTAAAGAGGGGCCGGAGGGCGCGCCGATGCCGGGGACGAACATCGGTTTCGTGCAATAGAAAGAAAGTACGGGACGCGGGGAGAGCGCAGTGCGATTTCAGGCCGCGAGCGACCAGGCGCTGCTGGTCTATCTGGGAGAAGAGATCGGCGCGGCGGCGCACGAGCGAGTGGTGCAGTTGCTGCGGTTGCTGCAGCGGGAGCGGGTGCCATGGATCCGGAATATCCAGCCCGCCTACTGTTCCCTGCTGATTACCTTTGACGCTGCTGCGGTGGAGCACGCCGAAGCGCAGGCAAAACTCACGGAATACGAAAAGCGCGCGGGAAAAATGCCGGCTGCGAAGGCCCTGTTGGTGGAGGTGCCCGTGTGTTATGGCGGGGAGTTTGGGCCGGACCTGGACGACGTAGCGGCGCAGCATGGGTTGAAAGCGGAGAAAGTTATTGAGCTGCATTGTGGGCGGGCGTATCACGCCTACTTTTTGGGATTTGCGCCCGGGTTTGCGTATCTGGGCGATTTGGCGGAGGAGATTGCCACGCCACGATTGGAGACGCCGCGAAAGCAAGTGCCCGCGGGAAGTGTGGGCATCGCGGGGCGGCAGACGGCGGTGTATCCGTTCGCGACGCCGGGCGGCTGGCGATTGATTGGGCGCACGCCGCTGGAAATGTTTCGGAGAGATCGCGAGCCGATGGGCCTGCTGGCGATTGGGGACCAGGTGCGCTTCCGGCCGATCACGCGCGACGAGTTTGCCGCGGCGAGGCGCGGATGAGTTCGATGGTGGTGGAGGCGCCGGGATTGCAGACCACGGTGCAGGATTTGGGTCGCGAAGGGTATGGTGCGCTAGGAGTTTCGGCCTCGGGTGCCGCGGATGCGGTGGCATTGCGGCTGGGGAACCTACTGCTGGAGAATCGGGCCGGGACGCCGGCGTTGGAGATGACGCTTACGGGCGGGACGTTTCTGTTCCCCGAAGGAGCGGTGATTTGCCTGGCAGGCGCGAATTTTGAAGCGCAGGTGGATGGAAAATCGCTGGAATTGTGGCGGCCGCACGCGATCTTGCCGGGTAAGAAAATGGTATTGGGAGCGACGCGGGATTTCGCGCGGTGTTATTTGTGCATTGCGGGCGGAATTTCGGTGGAGGAGTTTCTGGGGAGCGCTTCAACCCACTTGTTGAGTGGGTTGGGAGGCTGGCAAGGGCGGGCGTTGCGCAAGGGCGATGTGCTGCCGATTGGGAAGCTGGCGAAAAACATCCGGCGAAGGAAATTGGCTGCGGGAGTTTTGGAGGCGCTGCGGCCAAAGAAGATATTGCGCGTGACGCAGGGGCCGCAGTTTGACTGGTTTGGGGAGGAGACTCGGCGGGCGCTGATTGGCGGCGAGTTTGCGGTCAGCGAAGAGTCGAATCGCATGGGACTGCGGCTGGAAGGGCTGCGGCTGGCGGCGCGCGATAATGCGGAGATGATCAGCGAGGGCGCACCGCTGGGGGCGATTCAGGTCACGCCGTCGGGACAGGCCATTATTTTGTTTGTGGAGCAGCAGACCACCGGCGGGTATCCGAAGATCGCGAATGTGATTGGGTCGGATATGCATTGCGTGGGACAGTTGCGGCCGCGGGACGCGATCCGGTTTGCAGAGGTTTCGCTGGAGGCGGCGCGGGCGTTGTGGATCGAACAGCAGCAACTGCTGAATTCAGAGGAGCGGCTGTTCGCATGAAGCAAATCGACTTGAATTGCGACATGGGGGAACTCCCGGAGATGCTGGCGGACGGCAGCCAGGAAGCGCTGATGAAGTTTGTGACCTCGGCGAATGTGGCCTGCGGCGGGCACGCCGGCGATGAAGAGATGATGCGCGCGACGATCGAGCAGGCGCTGCGGCACGGCGTGGCCGTTGGGGCGCACCCGGGTTATGAGGACCGCAATAATTTTGGGCGTATCGCGCTGAATTTGCCGGCAGAGGAGATTCGCGATTCGGTTTACCGGCAAGTAGTAGCGCTGGCGGGAATTGCAGAAAAGTGCGGCGCGGCGGTGGGGCATGTGAAGCCGCATGGGGCCTTGTATAACCAGGCGGCGCAGGATGCGGGGATCGCGCGAAGCATCGCGGAAGGCGTGCGGCGGTGGCGGCAAGATGTAGTGCTGGTGGGGCTGGCAGGGTCGGTGATGCTGCAGGAGTTTCGCGCCGCGGGCTTTGCCGTGGCAGCGGAGGCTTTTGCGGACCGGCGGTATGAGAAGGATGGCAGCTTGCGCGCGCGGAAGTTCCGCGATGCGCTGCTGGCTGCGCCGGAGCAGGCAGCCGCACAGGCAGTGCGTATCGTTGAGCAAGAGGATGGTCTGACTCGAGAAGGCTCGGCGGTGCCGATTGTGGCGCAGACGATCTGCATCCACGGCGATACGCCTGGGGCAGAGAGAATTGCCGAAGCGGTCCGCCGGGCGTTGGAAGCCGCGGGCGTTAGCGTACGGCACTTGGGCGGATGAGGTGGCAGTACCGCGACGCTGCTGCTCATCGAGGAATTATGTAGAAATGTTGTGGGCGCAAAAGCGGAGGCAAAGCCTCCGCGCTCCAAATGGGCCCCCAAGAGCACCGTCAGGAGTGACTGTGCCATAGGGATAGATTTGCTGCGGCGGTGGGACGCTTTGAGAAGCGAGAATTGCCAGGACTTGGCGGGTACGGTAAAGTAGAAAGAGTTGTTGCCACAGTTGTTTGGGCCTGTAGCTCAGGTGGCTAGAGCGCGCCCCTGATAAGGGCGAGGTCGGTGGTTCAAGTCCACCCAGGCCCACCATAAAATCATCAAAAAATCAGGGAACCTTTTGCGTCAGGGTGTGCTCACGCGGTGGTTGTTGTCTGGATCGAACTGCTGAAAATGCTTGAGGTTCCAGGTGTAGATGGTTTCGGCTTTGGCTTTTTGCGCGCAGCAGAAGAGTAGGTAGTCATAGACGCCGCCACCAGTAATCCCACGCGATGCCGCCTGTTTCACAGACAGAAGATACTCCTCGCCAGTGAGCGCAATGAGTGTGAGCCGGAAAGAAACCTCCTCCAGAAGGAGGAGCGCTTGGTCGCCGCTGAGCCGATTCTTGCCGGGCAGCCGCGTGAGCACCGCGTATATCTCCGCGAGGGAGTGTGCAGCGCAGCAGCACGTTTTCTTGTTGGCGGACAAAAACGCCTGAAAACTGGGTCCGTGATGAACATGGTTTTCGTTGAAGACCGGAATGAGCGCCGAGGTGTCAAAGAAGCGGTTCATTCCTGACCATGAAGCAGCTGTTTGTGGCGATTGTCGCGAAGCTCACGAAGGGTTTCCTCGACGGTTTCAGCCGTGAGCGGTTCCCCAGACCGAAAGACCCATACGCCGTGCTTTTTGCGCAGCGGAGCCTGTCCACGCAGAGGCCGAAGCGTGATCGCTTCCCCGGAAGTTTCGATCTCCAGAGTCGCTCCAGCTTCCAACTGCAGTTCGTCTCGCAGAGGTTTGGGAAGGACAATGCGGCCTGCTTTATCGATATCAACAGTGTGCTTGGCGCTCATGAATGGCATTATAGCATGGCACTTGTCATATTTTCCTACCATTTCGAGGGAAGTCGTTCTATCGGAAGGACCGCCAAGGAAGCTCCGATTGGCGACAATACAGGGCGGTGTGCCGAAACCGAACTTCTTAGGCCACAGTGGGACTCCTTCCGGCGGGTAGTTCGTTGCGTTGAAAAAAAAAAGAAGTTAAGGCGGCCCACATCTCTTTGTTCGTGGACTTTGGCGTGCTTGAGCTAGGTGGGGAGTTGCGTCGGGACGCTTATGCCAGGGTTGGGGAGCCAGGAACTCTATCGGATGGTGCTGGATTCGCTGCCGGTGGCGGTGTGCGCGGTGGATCGCGCCGGCAAAGTGATTTTGTGGAATGAGGGGGCGGAGCGGGTAACCGGTTACCTGCGGCAGGACGTATTGGGACGGCCGTGCACGGAAACGTTTCTGGAGCACGTGGATATCGAGAACAATCCCCTGGACGGAAATGCCATTCCATTGCTGGAAACGATGCGTGACGGGCGATGCTTGAATGTGCGCGCATCCTTGCGGAAAAAATCCGGGCAATCGATTGGCGTGCATCTGAGGACCGTGCCGCTGCGCGGGGACGATGGACGGATGCAGGGAGCGGCGGAATTATTCGAAGAGGTGATCACCCGGACACCCGCGAACCGGCGACACAGCAAACTCGCCGCCGTGGGTTGCATCGACCAACTGACCGGGATCCTGAATCACAGCATGATCCAGGCGCATTTGCAGGAAGCGCTGAGTCTTCACAAAGTGTACCCGGTGTCATTTTGCGCGCTATGCATTTCGATTGACGGATTGCCGAAAATACGTGAGCGGTTCGGACAGGCGGCGGTGGACGAAACGCTGCGCGTGGTGGCGCAAACGCTGGAGAGCGCTCTTCGGCCGACGGACTTTCTGGGGCGCTGGATGGAGGAGGAATTCCTGGCGATCTTGGCGGAATGCAGCGAAAGCGACGTCCCGAAAGTCGCGGAACGCCTCAATAAGATGGTCCAGCATTCCCGCATCAACTGGTGGGGAGACACGTGGAGCGTGACCACTTCGATTGGGGCCGCGCCAGTGCGTGACATGGACACCGTGGGCATGATGGTGAACCGCGCGGAACAAGGTATGCGCAAGAGCAGCGAAAGCGGGGGAAATCAAAGTACGGTGGTGACGCATTGAGTCGCGGCGGCCAGGCGAGGGAAATTTGAAATGTTCGTGATCATTGGAATCGTAATCGTGATCGCCGCCATCCTGGGCGGCTACTTGATGGAACACGGGAATATCCGCGTGTTGCTCCAGCCGGCGGAACTGGTGATTATCGGCGGAGCGGCGTTGGGAACAGTGTTGATCGGCAATCCCCTGCACATCCTGAAAAAGATTGTTGGGGGACTCGCGGGAGTGTTCGGCAGTTCGAAATACGGAAAGGTGAAATACCTGGAAAGCCTGAAGATGCTGTACGAGCTGTTTTCGCGGGCCCGCAAGGAAGGGTTGATGGCCCTGGAATCGGACAGCGACTACCCGGAGCAAAGCCCGGTGTTCTCCAAATACCCGAAATTCCTGAAGGATCACCACGAGCTGCCCTTTGTCTGCGACACCATCCGCATGGCCGCAGGCGGCGGAATTGAGCCGTTCGACGTGGACCAGATGATTGAAAACGACATGGAAGCGCACCACCACGACGCGACACAACCGGTGGCGGCGCTGGCAACCATGGCCGATTCCCTGCCGGGCCTGGGGATTGTGGCGGCGGTCCTCGGCGTGGTGATCACCATGGGCGCACTAGGAGGCCCGCCGGAAGAGATTGGGCACAAGGTGGCGGCGCTGGTGGGAACTTTTCTGGGCATCCTGCTGTGCTACGGGTTTATTGGACCGATAGCGGCGAACATGATGAAGGCAACTGAAGAGGAGCACGCGTTCTATCAGGTCATGCGGGTGGTGATCGTGAGCTTTATCAAGGGTTCGCCGCCGACGGTGGCGGTGGAGTTCGGGCGGCGGGCGATTCCCGGGAACGTCAGGCCGTCGTTCCAGGAAGTGGAAAAGTACATCAAGGGCAGGGGCGATGAAGCTGCGGCCCCAGCGGAGAAGTAGGTACAGCGATGCCCGGACCACCGCCGATCATCATCAAGAAAATAGTGAGCCACGGCGGGCACCACGGCGGCGCGTGGAAAGTGGCGTACGCCGATTTTGTTACCGCCATGATGGCGTTATTCATCGTTCTGTGGCTGCTGAATAGTAGCGCCAAGGTCCAGAAGGCGGTGGGCGGCTACTTCAAGGACCCCACCGGAACGGCCAAGATGGTGGGCACCGACATGGTGGGTTCCGGCGAGAATTTTGTGGTGAGCAAAGACAACATGCAGGAGTTGAAAGAGCAATTGCAGAAGGCCATTCGCGAGGTGCCCAAGTTCGACAAACTGGAAAACCACATTGACATGACGGTGACCAACGAAGGGTTGCGCATCGAATTAACGGAATCGGCAGCGGGGACCTTCTTCGACACCGGGAGCGCGGGCATCAGCAACGATGGAAAGGGTCTGTTAAAACTGCTGGCGCAGGAGCTCGGCAGACTGCCGAATCATATCGCGATGGAGGGCCACACGGATTCCAAGCAGTACCCGGCCGGAGCCACCTACGGGAACTGGGAATTGTCGGCCGACCGAGCCAACGCCGCACGCCGATTGATGCAGGAAAACGGCATCCGTGGAGACCAGGTGACCCAGGTGCGCGGCTTTGCGGATCAAAAACTGCGCAAGCTGGGAGAACCCCTCGATCCATCGAACCGCAGGATTTCGCTAATCGTGCAGTACCTGGAGAAGAAGCCTGCGCCCGAAGCGGCAACGGGAGAATTGGGCGAAGGGGCGAGTGGCCCCGCCGAAAAAGGCGGCAAAGAAGCGGCGAAGCCCGAGGGCGGAATGAGGGCCACGGAAGGCGAAAAGAAAAAAGAATAAACCGCGAATTCAGCCGGCGATTGATGCACGAAGTCTCCCTCCCATCCTTAGTGCTCTTCCAGATAGCGATTCGGTATGGGAACCACACAACTTTGGCGTAAACCCCTTCATCCAAACACGTTGGATTAGTGGTTGGGAGCCAGTCTGCGCGCAACTTGACTCCCAGCCCGGGGTTAGAATCGGGGGGATCGCTGATCCGGGCTATAGAAGTGGCCCCAGCCTTCCGCGGCACCGGGGGAAATCAAACCATACCCGGACTCGGCGGCCCTGCCAAGACTGGAGTCTGCGTGGATCCATTGTGCTCGGCTGCGGTCCACATCATTTCATTTCAAGGAGCGGCATGATTATGAATTACCGGGCAATTTACTTTGGGCTGCTGGCACTTTTCGTCTTGACTGGCGTTTCCACGCATGCGCAAGGGCGATTTGAGGTGTCACCGTTCGTTGGTTACGAGACCGTCGGGTCGTATCCCGTCAGCCTCTTTTCCAATGGCACGATCAACAATCCGATTAACCAGTTGCGCGTGAACCCGGCGACTTCCTACGGAACGTTTCTCGGTTACAACTTGACCGAGAATTTTCAGGCCGAGTTCATGTGGGACCGCAACAATACTTCCTACAGCGGGCGGCAAGTCAGCGACGCTACGTATTTCAAGGCTTACAACTCCGACATCGATCAATTTCAGTTCGGCGGACAATATACTTTTCTGGACAGCAGCCACAGGCTGCGGCCGTATGCCGCCGCGAGCGTCGGATTTACGCATGATTCCAATAGCGGCGGGAACTCCAACCGCACCGAGTTTGGATTCAGCGTCGGCGGCGGCGTGAAGTACTATCTGAGCCGGCACTTCGGGCTGCGCGGCGATCTCCGGTACATGCCGACGTACGGGAACTCTTCGTACGGGCTGTATTGCGATCCGTTCGGGTTTTGTTACAACGCGAAAGTGGCAAATTTCCTGAACCGCGGAAATTTTGTGGGCGGTCTGATTTTCAAGTTCTAAGTAGCAGCCGTTCTAAAATAGTTTGAGGGCCGGGAAAATTCCCGGCCCCATTTTTGTCTTCGGACCAACCGGCAGTTCTCACAAATCGAAACTCCTCCGCCGCCACTCGTCGTCTCCACGCTGTCATCTTCGCACTGTCATCCTGAGGCTATCCGACGAGGATGCCGAAGGATCTCAACGCAAACATCGCGCGCGCGGTTTACGTTGCGATCCTTCGAGGCGCAAACAACGCGCCCCTCAGGATGACATCTCACTTTTGGTTCTCAAAAAGCGGATAAATCGCTCTCCCTGGGAAGCGCGGATTAGGGATGGGGAGTCTCTGGCGCTGGCGGCATCACGAAGAGTTTTTCGTCCACCGGGACGTTTTGTTGGACCGAGTTGATGCGGATGGTGAAGCTGCCGTTGGTGCGCGTAAGCGTCCACTGATAGGGGATTTTGACCCCGGCCGTATCGCGATAATCGGCGTAGTCCACTTGCGTGGGATTGCGGCCGAGAGGAGTCTCCGCGTAGCGCACCAGTCGCAACAGTAATCCGGTTTGCCGGTCGAAGTACAAACGCAGCGGGGGCGTGCCTGCGCCTTGCGCGGTGACAAGAAACGTGGCGTGGCCGTCGATGGATTCGCCGGGCAGGACGTGGAATTCCTGATAGAGTTCGCGGAGGCGGGTCGGCAAATAGAGTTGCGCGTCGATCCGCGCGGCCTGGCCTTCCTGCGCGCTCATCGGGCGGACACCGCGGGGCGTGGTGAGCCAGCCGATCTGGCCGTTGAAGGCGGTGACGCTGTCTCCAAAGGAGGGGTGAGAGATGGAAACGCGCTTTTCGGGGCTCTCGGAATAGATTTCGACGGGATATTGCTGGCCCATGGCCTCGATGGTGCCTTTCTGGATTCGCGTTTTGATTTTGTGCAGCGCATCGGCGCCGCCCACCGCGCCGAGATATTTGTCCAGAATCTGATCGGTGGATGGCAAGCCTTCCTGCGCGCTGATTTCGCGGTGCTCGTGGGGCTCCATTTTCCCCGCGTCGGCGGTGAGGATGGGGATGCCGACAGGATGCGGCGAGCCGCGGTGGCAGGTGTAGCAGGTGACTTCGATGTGGCCCTCGAACTGGTCGGCATTGATGGTCAGCTCCATGGCCATCATTTTTCGCGCGGTCTGCTTTTCTTTCTTGTCGTCCTTGTCCATGGCGTGCTCGACGTGGCAGAACTCGCAGTCCACACCAAGAGCCCCGGCGATGAATTGCATGGTGGGGACCAACTGGTCGGCGGGAATGTCTTTCAGGACCTGAATGTTTTTGAACTGTTGGACGGCGGTTTTCGGCTTGGCGTTTTGATCCTGGGCGATGGCCGTGAAAAGAAATGCAGTGGAAAAGGTGAACGCGAGAAGTACAGCGATCCGGGCGAATAGCCGCCGGGAAATGGGATTCATCCTTGGGTCTCCTGTGAATCGTGCAGGAATCGATTCTGCCGGATTCTGGCGAATGCGCAAGGTGGTTTGCAAAGGATCGGCGTTCCCGGCTTACGCGGAAATTTCGCCGCGCTTGGCTAGCGCGGTGATGCGGTCGGCGGCGCGATACGCCAGCGCCTGGATGGTCATGGTCGGCTGGCCGCGGCCGGAGGTGACCATGCTGCTGCCATCGCAAAGAAAGAGATTCTTGACGTCGTGCGTGCGGTGATCGGCGTTGATCACCGACGATTTCGCGTCATTGCCCATGCGGCAGGTGCCGAGCAGATGGACGACGAACTGCTGCTCGGTGACCGGGTTCGACCATTTCGTTTTTGCCCCGGCGGCATCGAAGATTTCCAGCGCGCGGTCCCTCATCCACTCCGTCATCTTCAGGTCGTTGGGATGGTCGCGGAAGGTGAGGCGCAAGGCGGGCAGGCCCCAGGCGTCCTTGACGTCGGGGTCCAGAGAAAAACCGTTCGATTCCACGGGCAGCGATGTGCCGTGACAAAAAATCTCAAATGTGCGCGCGAAATTCTGGCTGAGGGCTTTCTTGAACTCCTTGCCCCATTTGGGCGTGTCCGGCGGCAGCCCGTTGAGGGCGAAGGCGACGGGAGTGAAATCGTAGCGCGCGTCGAGGCCCCCGCCGCCATAAAAACCAAGCTTGGGATCGACTTCGTAAAAATCGTGCATGACGCGGCTGACCGCGAAACCTTTGTAGTCGTTGATCGGCTCATCAAAGATGCCGCAGGCGACCACGTTGCTGTTGGGCATCAGATTCCTGCCGACGTACCCGCTGGAATTGGCCAGGCCGTTGGGAAATTGGCTGGAAGTGGAAAGCAAAAGGAGCCGCGGAGTTTCCGCGCCATTGGCGGCGAGGATAACGGCCTTGGCGCGCTGGAGATGCGCGTTGCGCTGCGCATCGAAATAGACGGCCCCGACTGCCCGGCCGTTTTTGTCCATTTCGATGCGATGCACGTAGGAGTTGGGGCGAATTTCGCAGCGCCCGGTTTTTTCGGCCAGCGGAATGACGCTTGCCAGCGAGCTGGACTTCGCGCCGATTTCGCAGCCGAAGCCCAGGCAAAAGCCGCAATTGTCACAGGCGCTGCGTCCAGCGCGCGGCTTCGAGAGAATCGCCATCGGCGCGGGATACGGATGGTAGCCAAGTTTTCGCGCGCCCCGTTCGAAGAGCACGCCACATCCTTTCACCGGCAGCGGCGGCATGGGGTAGGGCTTGGAACGCGGAGGATCGAAAGGGCTGGCGCCGGCGAGGCCAGAGACGCCCACTTCCCATTCGACCTTGGTGTAATAAGGCTCAAGGTCCGCGTAGGTGATGGGCCAATCGGCGCAATTGGCGCCGGGGATGTCGCCGGTCTTGCTGTGCTCGTGGAAATCGATATCGTGCAGCCGCCAGTAGTTGGCGGTGAAGTGGACGCTGCTGCCGCCGACGCAACGCCCGTACATGACGCACGGTTGGGCCTTGGCGGTATCGGCGGGCGTCTTGCGAAATGTGGCCGGCTGCGTCTTGGGATTATTGGTCAGGAAATGTTCGTTGAAAATCTTGATTTCGTCGTGAGTGAAATCTTCTTCGTGGAGATACGGCCCCTGTTCGAGGACGACCACGCGAAAGCCGTTGGTCGAGAGTTCCTTGGCGAGGACTCCTCCGGAAGCGCCGGAGCCGACGATGACGAAATCCACTTCCTCGGCAGTCTTGTAAGTCACTTTGCCCTGGGTCATTTCTTTTCCGTTCCGCCGGGCGCGGCCTGCCAGCCGGGATAATCCTTGTCATAGAAGCCGAAGGGCGCGGTGAAACTGTATGCCGGATCGCGGCCGATAGCCTTCCAGCCGGCGAACTCGCGGTTGCCGCCGCCGCTGGGGTCCACCAGAAAACCGATGATCGTTTGGAAGCGCAGCGTCTGGATGAAATCGGTGGTGCCGGGCGGCAGGCCGCGGCGCGGAACGCCCTTTTGCAGATCGGAGTCGGCGGTGAGTTCGGTGAGAATTTTGATTTGCTGCTCGGGATTGGCGGCGGAAAAGCGCGGGACACCCGGAAAGAGTTCGCCGGTGAATTGTTGGACAGCGTCGAGACCCTTTTTATAGGTTGGCAAATCTTCGGCAGCAAAAGTTTTCAGCGCGCGATCGAGGAAGTAGACTACCCCGGCCTCGCGAGCTCCCGGCGAATCGTCGGTGGGGATAAGGCAAGCGGTGAGCGCGTCAAGTTCGCGGGCTTGGTCGGCGGTGAGGACTTCAAAGGCGGCGGGCTGCTTCGCTTTCACAGCGTTATGCGCGTGCTGCGCGGCGACGAGCACCCCAGGCCATTGCGCGCTGAGCCACGCGGCGCCCGCGGTCCCTCCGAGAAGCTGCAGAAAATCGCGGCGTGCCGATTGCGAAGAATTCATAGTCCCCCAGTGGTTTTAGCAATTTACGAATTGCCCGTGACGCCGTCAAGCCGAAAACCGCATTTCTAAGTGAATGCGCGGCTGCGAGGAGTTCCAAATTGGCTGGCGGAAAACATTCCTGCGAAGGTGAGGCGCCGAAATTTGGCTAAGAGGACAGGCTGAAGTATCATTTCGGTTGGCTTAAAACATGGCTACATTTACAGGGGCAATTGGAATCGGCTCGAAATGGCTGCTCGACCGCATCGTTGGGGCGATCGCGGCGACCGGGATTAATCCCAACCTGCTGACATTTTTGGGCCTGTTGGTAAATTTTGGCGCGGCGGCCAGCTTTGCGGTCGGGAATTTCCGCACCGGCGCGATCATTATTTTCATCGCCGGATTTCTGGACATGCTGGATGGCCAGGTGGCGCGGCGGCAAAACCGGGTGACCGCGTTCGGCGCGTTTTACGACTCCACGCTGGACCGCTACGCCGACATGGCCTTGTACATGGGCCTGCTGGTGTACTACTCGGTGAGCGGGCGCACGCCCTATGTGGTGCTGGCGGCGGTGGCCACGGCGGGTTCGGTGATGGTGAGCTACGCCCGCGCGCGGGCGGAGTCGCTGATTCCGTTGTGCAAAGTGGGATTCATGGAGCGGCCCGAGCGCTTGGTCCTGCTGATCATTGGCGGGATGTTCAACCGCATGGCCCAGGTGCTCTGGGTGATCGCCGTGATCTCCACGATCACCGTGATCCACCGGATTTTCTTCACCTGGCAGGAGACGCGCGCGGGGCGCATATTGCCCAGCGTAAAGACGTGATTGCCCTCGAATCGCTTTGTAGCTACAATGGACGTGAGGTAGCTACATGCGTAAAGTAGGGAGCCGTGAATTCAAGAATCGCTTCGGTCGATATCTGGCAGCCGTAAAGAAAGGGCACTCCATCCTCATCACCGACCGCGGCCGTCCGGTCGCGAAGGTTAGTCCTCCCGATGCGGAAGAAACTCCGACTGATTCGATACAGGCCCGATTGCGGGAGCTGGAAGCGCAAGGGCTGATCCGCCTGGCGAAACTCCCTTTAGGGCCATTCAAGGCAGTTCGCACGCGCGGAAAACTCGCATCCGAAATATTGCTTGAGGACCGCCGTTAGTGCTCTACCTCGATTCATCGGCCCTCCTCAAGCACTACTTTCAAGAGCCGGGGACCGACGCCGTCAACCTAAAAATCAACGAAGAGCTAGCAACACGCCAGGGAATTTTTGTTTCCGTGGTTGGTTATTCGGAGATTTTCGCAACCTTGTCTAGGCTCGTTAGAGACGATCTGCTTGCCAAGCAAGAAGGCGACCTGCTCCAGCAATCATTTCACGACGATTGGATCCTTAAACTGTCGCAAGTGGATCTCACGGCGGATGTGCTTGCCTTTATTCCTGGTCTTGTCAATAAACATCCTCTGAGAGGAGCCGATGCCGTCCACTTGGCCTCGGCGTTGTGGCTCCGAGAGACGTTGCGGCTCAGAAGATCGTTTGGCCCCACCCCCGGGGTCCTTGAATTCGGCACATCCGACAAGCAGCTCAAGACAGCGGCTGCGCTGGAAGGCCTTTCTTTCTTTGACCCACAAAATCCGTAATTAGCTAGGACACTTCGACGCCGGCCTGCAGCGAGGCTTCGACGGGCGGGGCGATCAGGTTGTGGACGCGTTCTTTCAGCGCGGAGATGTCTTCCTTCTTGAGGCCGCTGGTTTCGATGGTTTCGTGGATGTGAACGGTGATGGTGGTCGGGCGGAGGATCCAGTCGCCGGTGCGGAGATGCTGGAAAGAGCCGATGAGGCTGACGGGCACGATCGGGATTCCAAGTTGTTGCGCCAGGCGGAAGCCGCCGTCTTCGAAATCGTTGATATGGCCGTCGCGGGTGCGCTTGGCTTCGGGAAACACGATCAGGCTGACGCCGCTGTTGATCGCTTCCTGGGTGAGCCGCCAGAGGCGCTTCAAATCCTTGGGACTCCGCACGCTGGGCACCGGTACATTTCCGAAACGCTTCATCAGCCAGCCATAAATGGGAATGCGGAAATGGGACTCCAGCTCCCAACCGCGCACGTGCTGCGGAATGGCGCAATAAAGAATAAAGGGATCGAACAGGTTGACGTGATTGACCATGAAAAACGAAGTGCGGGCGCGGTCGAAGCCGGGATCTTCTTTCACCACTACTTTGGCGCCGGAGAAAAAGGCGATGCGGCGGCACAGGCCGCGCTGGAGATAATCGTGCTTGCGCGGATCGAGGATGACGGCCAGCCCGATGAGCACGGGAACAACAATCAGAAAGTGCAGCCAGCTCAGGCCCCAGAGAATCACGCTGCGCAGGATCTCCCAGAGGCGCCTCATACGTAAACATCCATCGCGCCGGGCAGGATGTCGAGCGATTTGAGGTTCACGGTGAAGACTTCGCCATCAATCATCACGTCTACGGGCGCATCCAAGTCAAATTCCACGTGTTTGACGCGGCGGGTTTCCGCCTGCTCGTGCTGCGTATGCGTGCCGTCGTACAGGCGCGGCAACATTTTCAGCAGACCGAGCCGCCCGATGGGCCCCCAGCGTACAAATTCGATGTAGCCACTGCTAGGGTCGGCGTTGGGAGCGATCATCATGGTGCCGCCGGTGAATTTGCTGTTGTTGAAAGTAAGAAAGAGGCAGCGGCGCTCGTCCCAGGCGGTCTCGGCGTCACAGCGGAGCTTGAACGCTCGGCGCTTCAGCTGAACCACGCGCACGAACACGCCGAGAAGATAGCCGAGGTGCCCGAACGGCTTGAACATGCGATTGGTGAGCGCGCCAACGTCGGCGGTGAAGCCAACGCTAATCAAGTTGAAAGAGTAGATCGTGCCATCGGCGTGGGTGAGCCGCAGCACATCCACGCGGCGTTTCCGGCCCGCGAGGAGCGCTTGCATGGAAGACTCCGCGCCCTTGTCGGAGAAATCGCGCAAGAAAGAGTTGCCGGTGCCCAGGGGGAGAAAGCCGAGTTCGATACGCTCGGTTTGTCCATCGCGCGAAAAGAGGCCGTTGATGATTTCGTGCGCGGTGCCATCGCCGCCGACGGCAAGAAACCGGCGGTAGCCCTGGTCGTAGGCTTCGCTGGCAAGTTGCGCCGCGTGGCCCGGGGCCGTGGACGCGATGGCATCCACGCGCAGGCCTTTTTCCTTCAGGCGCGCGAGTTGCGGCCCGGCGAGCTTCGCCGAACGTCCGCCGCCCGCCGCCGGATTCACGATGGCTAGAAATTTATCGTTCACGGTTTTGCCGGATTGGGCATTTTATATGAAGTCGGTGTGGAAACATCATTTGTTATTCATTTATAGCTCAGGCGTTCGAGGCCTGAGGGTTTTCCTAGCCATGGCGCGATCGTGCCGACGCAGGGGAAACCCTCACCCCTGAAGGGGTGAGCTACAGCGGGAGGATCGATTTCTCCCGGTCTAGCGCGGCCAGGCGCTGCGCCAATTCCCCGCGTTTGATCTTCAGCGACGCGGTCAGCGGGAAATCTTCGTGATACAGGACGATGCCGTGGACCCGCTTGTAATTGATCAGCCAGGAATTGCGCGCGCCGATTTCGGTTTTCAGCTCCTCGGTAAAAGCCTGCCCAGGCTCCAGGTGGACCACCAGCAACAGCTTTTCGTTCATCATCGAGCGTTGCGGCCAGATGAAATTGGCGGCGAAGACGCAGAACTCCTTCACCAGCAGGTTTTCGAACACCTGCTCGACGTCCTCCGCGTAAACGTTCTTCCCTTCCTCTGTGACGATCATGTTTTTCTTTCGGCCAAATAACTGCAAGTGGCCGCTGGGGTCAAATCGCCCCATATCGCCGGTGCGCAACCACCCGTCCACGATGGTTTCCGCGGTCAGCGCGGGTTCGTTGAGATACCCGGCCATCACCGTTTTGCTGCGGACGGTGACTTCGCCGATGCCGTCAGCGTCGGGATTCCGGATTGCCACTTCCATGCCGGGAAGCGGCTTGCCGACCGTGTCCGCGCGAAATGGCTTTAAATCGTTCACAGTGACTGCCGTGCCGGCTTCGGTGAGGCCATAGCCGTTGGCAACGGATATCCCCAGATCATAAAAAAATTGCAACGTCTGCGGTTCGGTGAACGCGCCCCCGACGATGATCGCCTCCAACTTACCGCCGAACGCGGAATGAACTTGTCCCAGCAGCCTGCGGCTCAGCCAGGGACGCGGGCGATCCTTGGTAAGCGAACGATTGATGCTGCGCACAGCTTCCAGCGCTTTTCGCTTGGGAGCCGGAAGTTTGTCGAACCGCGCTTGCAATCCTCGTTGCAGGTTTTTCAGCACCAGCGGCACCAGGCTGACGTAGGTGATCTGATATTTGGCGAACGCTTCGCGGACGTATTCGGGACGCAAGGTCCGCAGGTGGACAACGGCGGCACCGCAGGTGAACGGCCCGAAAAAGCCGACCATGAAATCGATGGCGTGGTTAGTGGGAAGAATGCTCAGGTAGCGCACGCCGGGCCAGAAAGGATAGAGCGACGTCAGCGCCATGCACTGTTCAAGATAATTCTCGTGGGTCATCATGCAGCCCTTGGGTGTGCCGCCGGTGCCGGAGGAGTAGACGATGCAGGCGATGTCGCGTCTTTGCTGCGGAACAAAGATGGGCGCGTTGACAGGCTGCGCTTCTTCCCAGTGATGCGCGCCGGCCATGTCGGCGTTTTCGGGAGCTTCGGTAGCGTAGATGGCTTGGAGATTGGCTGCAGCCGCGCGACCGGGAGAGGCACTGAGCTGGCGCCAGATGCCGAATTCAGTGATCAGGATTTTCGCGCCGGAATGTTTCAGGAGCTGCCATTGCTCTTCCGGCTTGAGTTTGAAGTCCAGAGGCACCAGCGTGGCGCCGCAAAAAAATATCGCGTAGGCGGAGATCAGCCACTTCGACTGGTTGGTCATGATGATGGCGACGCGATCGCCGGCGGCGATGCCGAGGTCTTGCAGCGTCTTTGCGATCGGCAGGGCTTGTTGCCTGAACTGGCGATAGGTGAGCCGCTGCTTTTCTTCGCCGCGGTCGGATTCGATCAGGCAGACTTCGGTGGGCCACGTCTCCAGCGCGTCGCGGAGAGCTTCTCCGACGGAATTATATTTCCGTAAATCAAGCATCAGAGGCGGGCTTGGATGCGTTCCGCAAGGGTTTTGAAATCGCTGACGCCCTGGACTTCATAGTCAGGCAGCTCGATGTGGAAATGATTTTCGAGGCGGGAGAGCATCTCGAGCGCCTGTAGGGAGTCGATGCCGAGCTTTCTGTAGAAATCGTCGCCGGCCGCGAGCGAACCCGCCGGCACCTTAAACTGTTTCGTCGCCAGCTCGAGGATTTCCTGTGTGGTCTGTTCGATGGTGCGCATACACATTCAATTTAGCATCCCCAGAGCGGGAAGGAAAATGCGGGAAGAGATCGGAAAAGACTTCACCACAGAGTTAGCAGACGGCGGCGGAGGGCTCGGAGGTCACCAGAAGTTAACGGGGATTCTCGGATTTTGGAGCGACCGGAAGGTGCTTCATGGGGTCGTCGGATTCGACGAAGCGGCGGAGGCTTTCCATCACTGCGGGGCGATCGAAGAGTTTGCAGAAGAGCGCGATCTCTTCGCGGAGCTCCTGGTAGGGCACGGGCTTGATGAATTTTTTGGCGCCGACGCGGGTCTCCGCGTCAAATTTGGTGATTTGCTGGGCCATGGAACGCGCGACCTGCAGCGCATAGCCTTCCCCCGCAAGATGCGCAACGAGTCCGGCTTGCTGCGCGGCTTCCGCTTTGACGGTGCGGCCGGTGAACAGCAGATCGCGAATAAAACTGTTGCCGACGTCGCGCCGCAGCCGGGGAATACCGCCGAAGCCGGGAATCAGGCCGAGGCGAAGCTCGGGAAAACCAAACCGCGCCATTTTGTCGGCGACAATCAGGTCGCAAAGTAGCGCAAGTTCCAGGCCGCCGCCCATGCATAGGCCGTGCACGGCAGCCAGGGTGACGAACGGCGCTTCGTCAATCGCGTTGGCCACACGGTGTATGCGTTGCAGAAAACTCCGGATGCTGTCCGACCGCTGCTTGCGCGAAAGTGGGAGCGCGTTGCGATACAGCTCCTTCAAATCCGCGCCGGCACAGAAACCCCCGGGCCGCGCGCTGGTGATGATGCAGGCGCTGGTGATGCGCGCGAGGCCATCGATGGCCGCGGCAAACTGTTCCAGCTCGCCGAGCAGCAGCAGGCCGATTTCGTTCAGGGGTTCGCGATCGAGCGTGAGTTCGACGACGCCCTCTCGCCATTCCCAGCGCAGCGCCTGTCCCCGGAATTCCTTCACCGGCAAAAGATTGCGGCGTTTTCTCTTCATGAGTTGCCGCCAGCCGCCGCAGCTTGCTTGCGGTACATCTGTTCGATCTCTTCGCGGTAACGGTGATTGATGGCGTCGCGCTTGAGCTTCCCGTTGGCGGTCAGCAGCGCGTTCTCCGGCGTGAAAACTTCCTGCACGACGGTGAAGTTGCGGATCTGGCGATAGTGCGGCAGATCAGAATTGACCAGGTGCAACGCGGCTTGCACCCCATCGGAATCAACCGTACCCGTGATTAGCACGCATAGATAGCCGCGGCCGTTGCCGACGACAACCACCTGCTGCGCGCCGGGTAAGTGCTGAGCGATTTTATCTTCGATGGGCTCCGGTGCGATGTTGTGGCCAGAATTGAGAATAATGAGGTTCTTGATGCGGCCGCTGATGCGCCAGTTGCCGCGGGAGTTCACTTCGCCCTGATCGCCGGTGTGGAACCAGCCGTTTTGCACCGCGCGCGCGGTTTCTTCGCGGCGGTTCCAGTAACCGGGAAAAATATTCGGGCCGCTGACGAGAATCTCTTCGCTCTCGCCGGTTTTCATTTCGATTCCGGGAACGGATTGCCCGACCCGGCCGGGTTCGGAGGGGATCCGCGGATCGTCCATGGTGCAGATGCCGCAGGTCTCTGTCAGGCCATAGACCTGCCAGATGGGAATGCCCAGCATGGCGAAAAATTCCTGGGTTTCCGGGGCGAGCGGCGCGGAGCCGCAGACCAGGCCGCGAAGATTGGGGCCGAAGCGCTCGCGGATTTGGCCAAAGATGAGTTTTTGGGCCACGAAGAGCCACAAGCCACCGCCGGATTCACCTTCGTTCTGTTTTTGCCAGGAAGCGCGCCCCTTTTTGTAGATGGACTGGATGAGCGAGCCGCGCTTCGAAAGCCCCTCTTTGACAGCACGCTTCACGCGCTCCAGGAGCGTGGGCACGTTGAAAAAATAGTTCGGAGCGGAAAGGCGAATTTCGTCGGCTAGCTTGTTCAGGTCGGTGGAAAGCGTCAGCACCGTTTCGCGTGTCAGGCAGGACATCACGACGATCCACGACGCAGCGAAATTGAAGGGCAGGTATTGGAAGACTCGCAACGGCTCGCGGCCGTTTTTTTCGAGCAGGTCGATCCAGCCGGTGGTGCAATCGAGCATGTGATCGAGATTTTTTATGTTGAGGCACACACCCTTGGGTTCGCCGGAAGTTCCGGAGGTGTAGATGATGGTAACGAGATCTTCCGCGCTGCGAGGATTTGGCGGGGCTGCAATTCCCTTCCCGGATGGCGCGGATTGAAAAATTTCGTCGAACGTGGCGCGGGGGGGGGCCTCTGGCCAGATTTGCGCGACACTCTCGCCGAGCGACGCGTCCGCGGAGATCAGCAGGCGCGGCGTGCAATCTTTCATCATCGTCACGAGTTCGGCAGGCGCCTGGCGCGAATAAAGCGGCACCACGGCGACGCCCTCCGCCATCAGCGCAAGATCGATCGCCGCCCAGCGAATGGAGTTGGGGCCGAGCAGGGCGCACCGATCGCCCGGTTCAATGTTGTTCTGCCGCAGATAGGCTCGCACGCGAGCGACCTGTTCTAGGAGTTCCGCGCCGGACACGCTTACAAACTCCGTGCCGCGGATTTCCCGCAGCACCACTCGGCCGGCGGCCTGCCGCAACTCCGCAAACGTGTTTTCAAGGAAATTCGGCATAGCGGTCAGCGCCTCGCCGCCAGCACGGCTGGAGAGGAGTCATACTCCTCCACCAGCTTGCGCAAGTTCTCGTTGAACGGAGGCAAATTGTCTTCCCAACTGAGAACGCCCTTGCGCAGGGGAAATTCCGGATAGGTCTTGCGCACTTCATCTTCAAAGAAAACCGCCATCCGCGACATCGCTTTCAGATTGCTGACGACGGTGCGGCCGATGGCATCGCGAATGGAATCGGCTTCAACGACAAGTCTCTCCATTACCTCGAGCAACTTGGGACCAAGGTCGGGGTCATCCACGTTGAGCACTAGGTGCTGGTGGCCGCGCTCGCGCATCAGGTTGCGGATGCGCTCGTCCATGGTGACCCCGGCGGAAACCACCCTCGCGGGCATGCAGGTGACGATGCCGTGGTACCGCGAAGAAACCATGTAAGTGCACGCCCGCAGAATCGAGACCAGTTCGAACATGTCGTAATCATCGGACGTGAAAATCGGCGTGCCCGGAATCTCCTTTTCGATAGCCCGGCAAGCGACGGCATCCAGGCGTTCCATGGCCACCAGAATCGGAAAAACTTTGTGGCGTTGCAGAAAAGCTTTGGCGGCTTGCGCGTAGCCGTCCACGTAATGATTGAACTTGCGATCGACTTCGGCGCCGGACTCGAAGAAATACACAGTGCGGTACTGGCTGTCCTTGTAAGTGCCGGTCGTGGCGCGGGCCATGTACTTGGCAATCGAGGCGCGCACGGGCCACACAAAAGGATGAATCGGGCAAAGGACAAGGATGGGCGTCTTTTCGTCCCAGCCCGCTTTTCGCAAAACGTTCCGCGCGTATTCCGGCGAGCGCGGCTCAAACGTCCACGCGGTGTCCGCGCCGAGTTCGTTGGGCACGCCCAGGCCGGAGAGCAGTTGCTGCGATTCCAGGCTGCGGGTAATCACCAGCGATTCGCCGGTGTAGCGCGCGCACATTCCCTGGATCAGGTCGTCCATGTGCCCGGCATCTCCGGCGTAGGCGACAGAAAGTTTGTTCTCCGAAGACGCCAGGCCAAGCGAACCGATCATCATGGTGGTCAGCGCGTTCGCGAATTTGCTCTTGAACATCGAACCTTCGCACGCCACCACGCCGTGATTGGCGTGAACTTCGCGAAAAAGAAACGGAGGATAAACGTCGGGGAGATGCACCTGGCGCGTGCCGTCGAAATACCCCTGGGTGCGGTCGAAATTCTGGGTCATCACGCTGAAGTCAACATTTTCCGCACCAAGCACGTGCCGAATCTGCCGCAGCGTTTCCTGCACGCGAACGTCACTGCCGGTGTTGCGCGTACCGTTGTAGCCGGCAAACAGCAGCTTCAGCTTTTCGCCCGGCGTCCAGCGCTTGCCGATGCCGAACATCCAACTGAAGCGCCGGAACTCGATCAGCGCGCTGACCCAGGCAACCAGAAGAAAATCGGTCATGCGCCGGCGCTCCCCGCGGTCACGACGACGCTCTTTGCCGCGTCCGCCGGCCAGGGCTTGGCGGGATATTTGAATTTGTTGGCGCGGCTGAATTGCAGAAGCGGATAAGCATACGTAGGAAACTTTGCCGGCGCTTCGCCCATTTCCTGCACCACGCGGGAATTATCGAACACCGTGTTCCAATCGAGATACGGCCAGAAAACTTTCAGCAACGAAGCTCCATAGCCGACCGGGCCGCCTTTGGACGCCAGCCAGTTCACGGTCTTGGAAAACGGCCCGCCAAGCCACGGCTGATAGCTGGGCTTGGACCATCCACCGACTTCGGCCAGCGCATCGGTGAGCTCCTTATAGGTCTGCGAACCGGTGCCCGAAGATAAATGATAGATGCCGTAATTTGGTTTTTCCATTTGATGAATCTTGACGATGGCCGCGCCAACGTAGTTCGCGGGGACAATGTCAATTTTATCATCGGGGCGCAGCGGTAGCACGGGGAACCGCGCCAGAGTATCGAAGGCCTGCACCATATCGAATTGCGAGGTTTCCGGGCGGCGAGAGTCGCCAAGCACGATAGCAGGACGAAAAATCGTGTGCTTCACGTCGGGAAGGAGCTGGTGCACCATGTGCTCGCAGAATTTCTTGGTGCGGGCATAAGGGTCGTAGTCGGAGCGGCTCCAGTCAATTGAAGCGTCTTCGGTGATCACTTCGTTCTTGCGTTTTCCAGCCACCGCGACCGTAGAGACGTGGGAATAACGGCGGAGGCCGTGATGATTCTGCGCCCGGCGGGCAAGCTGGATGACTTCGAGCGAGCCGCGCAGATTCACGTTCAGGCACTGCTTTTCGGATTTGCGGTTCAGCGAAGCGGCGCAGTGCAAGATGGAGTCGGTGGAGTCCACCAGGTCGCGATAGTCGTCATCGCCAAGGCCAAAGCGCTCGCCGGTTAGGTCGCCGCGGAAAATGCGAACGCGCGAGTCCACATATCCCAGAAATTCCGGAAACGCAAAGTGGAGTTGCAGCGATTGCCACAGCCGTTCGCGCGCATCCTGCTCCGATTTCGCGCGCACCAGAAGATTCAAGCGATCCGAGTGGCCGGTAAACAAACCCGCCGCAAGATAGCTGCCCAAATATCCGGTGGAACCTGTCAGGAAAATTGCCATAAGAGGTGGCGCGGAGTCAGCGTATCGCCGCCGAAGCTTCCTCCGGAGGCGCCGGCCAATCGAGCACCCGCGGTTCGCGGGCCTCCAGCGGCTTCCCTTCCATCAAGGGATAGCACCAGCGGCGCAGTGCCGGTATGTGAATGTTAATCCAGTAATCCCACCAGTCAATGGTTTCCGGCGAAAAGTCGAACATCGTTTTTTCTTCGGGCGAGAGCGCGGCGGAGAGCAGGCGCGCGTTTTCGCACTCGAAGACGTGCTGGTTGTGAAGAATGAACGGCTCGTAAAGCTCGATGAGTTTTTCCGCGCGGCCCAGATCGCGCTCGGTTTTCGCCAGCGGCGGCTTGCTCATGTGCAGGGAGGTGGCGGCTTTGTTGATGCGCGAGACAACGGCTTTCTGCATCGGAATGGAAAGACGCTCGTAGCGCTGTTTGGATACGGGAATGGTCTCGAATTTTACTTTCAGCCAGTGCTCAATACCCTGCTGCGTTTTGTAATGTTTGCGGTGAGCCAGGCCGGTGAGTTCGATGGAACGCGCCATGTCCACGGGGTTGATCGCGCTGGTGGCCAGCTGATAGAGGCGCGCATGCTTGCGTTGCACCAGCGCGGCCGCGATCAAGGTCATGCCGCGAGTGACCATGTCCACAGGAATCACGTCCAGGCATTTGCGTTCGTTCGAAGGCAACTGCCGAAAATTGGTGCCCAGGAGATACGAGAGCGGGCCGGAGGTGTTGATGCCTTCGTTCCAGCCGGTGAAAGGGGTGCGCTCGGAACTTTCGACAATCGACGGGCGGATGATGGCGATGGAAAGATCGCGACCCTGCTGCGCGAGGATGGATTCGCCAAGACTTTTCGTAAACGTATAAGTGTTGGGCCAGCCGAGGTGCTGCGCCCGCTTCATTCCTGCACGCACCAGGCGGTTGCGGACCCAGCGGGCGCGATTGCGCTTGGTCACCGCGTCGAGCTCTTCGTATGCAACCTTGGAAGGATCGCCGGCTCGGCCAAGGGCCTGGCGGTGCAGGGCTTTCGCAAGTTCCACGCTTTCGGCGCGTTCTTCGATGTGCTGGACCAGTTCGCGGAGCGAGGCGATCTCTTTTTCCGCGTCGAAATCGAGATGATCGCCGGGATTATAGTTGGCGCGCAGCTCTTCGTTGACCCGGCCGTCGCGCATGCCGACGACGTAGCAGGTGGAAAGATGCATCAGCCCGGCATGATCGCACTTGCGCAAGAAATCCAGCAGGTAATGCGTGGAATCGACGTTGGAAGAGAGCGCATCGCGCAAGTCAGGATTGAAATCGGTAAGCCCCGCGCTGTTGGCGATCACGTCGAGAGAACGCTGCAAGCGCGCTTGCGTTGCAGGATCGAGGCCCAGGCCGGGCTGGCTAACGTCGCCTTCGACCACTTCCACCTTTTTCTTGAGGAAGGCGGCAAGATTCTCGCCGTGCATTTCCTGCAGGCGGTCGAGCGTGGGGGACTCTTCCACGATTTTTTCAAAGCGGCGCTGCGCGGGGGTGGTGCGGTTGCGGCGAATCAACAGCGTAATCTTCGCGATGTCGGGAATTTTTTCCAGCAGGTCCACCAGCCAGACTTTGCCGATGAATCCGGTGACGCCGATCAGCATCAGGTGTTTCCCGGCGAGGGATTCGCGGACGGACAAGCGCGCGACTTGCGGCGTGCTGCTCAGCCGATCAACGGAAGCGCGCGCCGGAAGCGGCGCTCGCGTAGCCGGCTGCACCGCGGTGGCCAGGCGCTCCGGCGATTTTTTCCATCCGAATTGCGAAAGAAGAGTCTCCGTGGGCACTCGCCCGTTGGACGAGCCGCTAGCCAGCCACGCGAACGCGCTGCGCGGGCGAATCACCGGCTCGCGCAAGCGGCCTGTGGTTTGGCCGTCGCGGAACTCCAGACGACTGGCGATGAAGCCTTCCGCGCAAAGATATTCGGCTATGGGGCGCACGATGTGCTCCAGCAGTTGGCTGACCAGCACGATGCGCTCGCCGCTGCGAATCGCTTCGGTCAACTTTTCCACTGCCTCGCGGCGCAATTTGGGTTTCAGTTCGTACTGAAAATACTCTTCGCCGAGCAGGTCCAGGCGGTCGCGGGTGATGCCGCGCAGCACACCGTGCAACAGGCGCGTAGCCAACGTTCGGCTGATAAGATACGAAGGCGGGCGAAGCAGGCCAATGCCCAGCATCGCAGATCGGCGCACCCAGCGCTGCAAAAAGCTTTGGCTGTTCCAATTAAAGAAGCCGACGCTGCGCAGTGCGCTGATTTCCAGCAGCGATCCTTCCACGCGCCAATAGGTCGGCTCAGGCACACGCCCGGCCTCGCCGCCGCTCTGATTGGAAATAGGTGCTGGCATTTTTCGGATGAACAATGAATTCCGGCCAAACTGGGGGAAGGGCAACCCGTCAATGCGACTCGAAGTTCCCCTCGGGATGCACCGCTAAAGAGACTTAGCTTCCCCGGCCGGCCCCACATCCTCAACTCCCCATCTCTCGCGCCCGGGAAACATGGAATTACTAAAATTATCATCCCCAACGGGTTCTAGCAACCAAGTCGGCGGGAGTTTCGGCGCTTGCTGCGTTGGCATTGAGGGTTTAGAGGTGGAGGTGGTTTGATAGCGGGGAGCGCGGCATCAAAAGCGGGAGCAGGGCTCCCCTTCGGCAAGCTCAGGGTAAACTGCACTCCAAATCAGACACCCCAGCCGTATTTTTCGGCGTGTTCGAAGGTGCGCTGCATTTCGTCGTGCAGCATTTCATTGAACACCGAGCAACTCACCGTTTTTTTGCCGGGTTCGGCGATGTCGGCGGTGCGCACGCCGGTGTTGAGCACGCGGACAAGCGACTGTTCCGCCCAATCGGCTTCCAGGCTCAGGCCAAAGGTGTCGCGCAGCATCATCGTCGCGCTCAGGATGGAGCCGATAGGATTGGCCATGTCTTTTCCGGCCAGCGTGGGCGCGGAGCCGTGAATGGGCTCAAACAGCGGCGCGCTGCTGCCAAAGCTAGCGGAAGGAATCAAGCCAATGGAGCCGACCAACGCCGCCGCCGCATCGCTCAAAATATCCCCAAACATGTTGGTGCTGAGGACCACATCAAATTGCGTGGGCCGCAAGATGAACTGCATGGCGGCGTTGTCCACGTACATGTGCTCGAGCTTCACGTTCGGATAGACGGTACCCATCGCGGAAACGGTGCGGCGCCAGAGCTGCGAGCTGGTGAGTACATTGGCCTTGTCCACCGAACACAAGCGGCGCGAGCGGGCTTCGGCGCGCGCAAAAGCAACCGTGGCGATGCGCTCGATTTCCGGCGTCGAATACGATTCGGTGTCGAACGCGCGCTCCACGCCGTTTTCCTTGACGTTGCCGCGCTCGCCGAAATACATGCCCCCGGCCAGTTCGCGCACAATTTCGAGATCGAGATCGCCAACGCGCTCTGGTTTCAAGGGAGAAATGTTGCGCAGCGGCTCCAGCAGTTTCACTGGCCGCAGATTGACGTACAAGCCCAGTCCCTTGCGCAGGCCGAGCAGGCCGGACTCCGGGCGCTTGCCGACCGGGAGCGAATCCCACTTGGGTCCGCCGACCGCGCCAAGAAACACGGCGTCGGCCTTGCGGCAAGCATCCAGGGTTTCGTTGGGCAGCGGATTGCCGGTCTTTTCGATGGCCGCGCCACCGATGGGCATTTCGATAAACGTGAACTGGTGCTGAAATTCCCGCGCGCATTCCTGCAACACATTGGCGGCGGAACGCGTAACTTCGGGACCGATGCCGTCGCCGGGAAGAAGCACGATCGTCTTTTTCAATTTCATGGCCTGGGTACCCCGATCTGGACTCTTCAATTGTAGCTCAGGCCTTCAGGCCTGAGGGTTTTCACTGCGTCAGCGCGATTTTTCCCGTTCTACGGAACCCTCATCCCTAAAAGGGGGTGAGCTACAGGAATCACGCCGCTGGCGATGCTTCGTTGGCCACGGCAATGGCCTTGCGCCTAATCACTTCGTGAGCGATGGCCATCAGGTCGCGCGCGCGGACATGCTTGGACTCATCCGCCAGCGATGTGACGCGCCGGTAGCACTCCGCAAGTTCGGCGTCGGTCGGCTCGTAGCCGATTTCCTGGAGCGACTGGCGCAGCGCATGGCGGCCGGAGTGCTTGCCCAGCACTAGCGAGCGCGAAGGCACGCCCACAGCCTCCGGTGAAATAATTTCATAGGTGAGCGGATTCTTGATGATCCCGTCCTGGTGAATCCCGGCCTCGTGGGCAAACGCGTTGGCGCCCACCACCGCTTTATTGGGCGCGATCACCGCGCCGGTGATTTCGCTCAGCAACCGGCTGGATTTGTAAAGTTCCTTCAAATTAAGTTTCGTGGCCACGCCGAAGCTGTCCTTGCGCACGGCCAACGCCACCGCAATTTCCTCGAGCGCCGCATTTCCCGCGCGTTCGCCGATACCATTCACGGTGCATTCGATCTGCCGCACTCCGGCCCGCACCGCCGCCAGCGAGTTGGCAACCGCCAGGCCAAGATCGTCGTGGCAATGCGCGCTAAGCGTAATGTGCTCGGGATCGCCGAGGTGCTCGCGAACTTTCAGGAACATGGCGCCGTACTCTTCGGGGACGGCATAGCCGACCGTGTCCGGCAGATTCAGGACGTTGGCGCCACTTTCGACCGCGATTTTGCAAGCTTTGCAGAGAAATTCAATTTCCGTCCGGCCGGCGTCTTCCGCGGAAAACTCAACCTCTTCCACGAAATTCCGAGCCAGCTTGATCATCGAGCCGATGGCTTCCAGCGCCTGTTCGCGAGTGATGTGCAGCTTGGCCTGCAAGTGCAGGTCAGAGGTAGCCAAAAAAACGTGCATGCGCGGCGAATTCGCGGACTTCAACGCTTCGGCGGCGGCAAGTATGTCGTCCTTGCGCGCGCGGGCCAGCGCGGCGATGGGCACATCGCGCACTTCCCTGGCAACAGCTTGCACCGCTTCCAGGTCGCCGCGCGAGGCGATTGGAAAGCCGGCTTCGATGATGTCCACGCCGAGGGCCGCAAGCTGCCGGGCCATGCGGATCTTTTCCTCGGTATTCATGGAAAAGCCGGGCGATTGCTCGCCGTCGCGAAGTGTGGTGTCAAAGATGCGTACGTGGCTCATGGCTACTCCCAGACCTAATACTCCAGTAACGCACGCCCCGGGCTTCTAGTCCAATTTATCTTCATTCTGTAATTGATAATTCTAGCTTATACTAGGGTTTAGGGAAGTTGCCGCCCGCCTCCCTGCCGGGCCGTCCGACTCCCCCAAATTCACTCAAAATGAGGGTTTGCCGAACCGGCCCTCGCCTACGAGGTATTGGCCGATGGACCTTGCCGAATTGCAGGTATTTTTGACCGTGGCGAAGGAAGGCAGCTTCTCCCGCGCGGCCGAGCGCCTCTATCGCACCCAGCCGGCGGTCAGCTTGACGATCCGCAAGCTGGAAGACTCCCTGGAGCAGCCCCTGTTCGTCCGCGGGGCGCGCCCCGTGCGCCTGACCGACGCGGGCACCCTGCTGCGGGAGTATGCCGAACGCCTCCTGAATCTGCGCGACGAGGTCAAAAAAGGCCTGCTGGAGCTGGAAGGCCTAAAGCGCGGCGAGCTTTCGCTAGGCGTGAATGAGAGCTCGATCCACGCCCTGCTTCCGGCGCTGGCAAGTTTTCGCGAGGCCTACCCAGGCGTGCAGGTTCGCGTACACCGCATGTTTTCCCGCGACATCCCCCACGAAGTGGTGAACTACCGCCTGGACTTGGGCGCGGTCTCCTTTGTGCCCCGCGACGCGCAGTTGCTGGCCACCGAAATACTGAAAGACGAGCTCACCCTGGTAGTCCCACCCAAGCACCCGCTGGCCAAGCGTAAGGAAGTGGACGTAGAAGAGCTTGGGAAAGAGGCGTTCATCGCCCACATCGTGGAGTCGCCATTCCGCCGCAAGGTGATCGAGCTCTTCGCGCGGCACCGCACGGCCCTGAATATGCCCATGGAAATGCCCACCATCGAAAGCATCAAGCGGTTCGTGCAGATGGGCATGGGCGTGGCGATTGTGCCGCGGATGTGCGTGAACTGGGAGGTGGAGCACGGCTGGCTGAAAGAAGTGCACATCAAGCAGCTAAGCATCCCCCGCCACCTGTACATCGTGTCGCGCCGCGGCGCCCGCCTGCCCCACACCGCCGCCGAATTCCTGCGCATGCTGAAGAAAACCTAATCCTGTAGCTCGCCCCTTCAGGAGCGAGGGTTTCCATAGCCCCGGCAAAATTGCGCCTGGGTTGAGAAAAACCCCATGTCCCGCGCAACGGAACCCGAACTAAATTAGGCCTCTGACGTGTGATACGAATCACTCACGCTTGGGCCACTTACTACATTATGCTGATAGCTGGCGCGATAGCGGCCTACTTATGATCAGCGGACTCACCATCTTGGCAATCGGGTTCTTTCTGGGGATGCGGCATGCCACGGACCCCGACCACGTGATCGCGGTTTCCACCATCATCAGCCGCGAACCTTCGATTGGCCGCGCCGGATGGATCGGCGCTCTCTGGGGACTGGGCCATACATTGACCATTCTGCTGGTCGGCGCGACGATCATTCTCTTCAACGTGGCGATCCCCACGCGCGTCGGCCTGACCATGGAATTCGCGGTCGGCCTGATGCTGATCCTGCTGGGCGTCCTCAATCTCACCGGCGTCACCCGCTGGCTCAGCGAAAAATTCTCTCCCGCGCATCCCAAGGTGAACGGCGAGCACGTGCACCTGCACGAACACGGCGTCCGGCTGCACTATCACTGGCATTCGCACCAGCCCGCAGCCGAGCATCACGCCGAAACGCTGGCCGCTCCGCGATGGATGCGCGCTCCATTCGCCAAACTGGGAGTTTTTCATTCGCTGCGGCCGCTGCTGATCGGCATCGTGCATGGTCTGGCGGGTTCCGCGGCGGTGGCGCTGCTGGTGCTGACCACGATTCGCGATCCCCGCTGGGCCGTCTTTTACCTGCTGATTTTTGGCGTGGGCACGATTGCCGGGATGATGCTGATCACCGTGGCGCTGGCGCTGCCGTTTTCTTATGCCGGGACGCGGTTCGAGTGGGTGAATCGCGGATTGGTCACAACTTCCGGGGTCCTCAGCCTCTGCTTCGGCTTGTTCGTTTCCTACCAAATCGGCTTCGTGGACGGCCTCTTCACCACCCACCCAATCTGGACCCCCAAGTAAAACCCTCGCCTCTAAAAAGGGGTGCGCTACAGGTCTATTCGTCTTCAGGATTTCTTCGCGCTGGCGTCTTCCACTGTCGGATACATGGGCAGCAGCTTTTGCAGCCCCGCCACGGTCACCACTGCATTGGCCTGCGGGGGCAGCGCGGCCAGGCAGAACTCTTTGCCCTGGTTACGGCGGCTAACGAAGAGGGAGACCAACGCGCCCACCCCGGCCGAGTCCAGAAAGCTCACCCCACTCAGATCAAGGATCACCCGCTGGGCAGTCTCCGCGCGCAGCCGGGGCAGAAACTCGTTCACGGTTTCAATGCTTAACTTCCCGTCGGCTTTGAAGATAGTTAGCGCTTCGGTGCTGCTAGGTAGTTTTTCAACATCCAGTTTGAATGGCGGCATAAGCAATTAAAGGTATCCGAAAGCGGCCCAAGGTCACATTAACAAACGTTCACACGGAGAGACAATCGGGGATCTGCGCGAGGACTGTTCCATTTTGGAACATCCCTCCACTACTATTAACTTACTCACTTATACACAATTTGTTGACACCCGCTCCGCGCCCGGCTACTCTCGCTGTGAGTTTCCCTCTTTTCTCTAAAATCGGCTGAACCCGCGTTCAGCGCAAGGAAATTTGGAATGATCGCACGCCCTTCCGGCGATACTCGCCGCGGTATGGTTGTTTGTTGCGTGGTTCTAGCGTTTTTCTCCCTGGTTGGAAGCCTTCGCGTTTCCGCGCAGACGCAACAGCCCTTCCTTTTCGCCACCACGCAAGTAAACGGCAGTCCCGCAGTTGCCACATTCACCCGCAACGACGCTTCCGGCGCCCTGACCGAAGTTGCCAATTCTCCGTTTGTGTTACGCACCCCGGGATGCTCTCCGACCACCATCGATGTGAGCGGGCGATTCTTGTTTGGTCCTTGCGGGGTAGGCATCGCGCTTTACGATTTCAACTCTTCCACGGGCGCGGTTGCGGAAGTTGCCAATTCGCCGTTTGCTGCTTCGACAGGCGGAACCCCTTCCGCGGTGATTGCCGAATCCACCGGGCAATTTGTGTACGTTTTGAAATTCACGCCCGCGACCTACCCCGCGCCGACCACGGTAACTCTGGATTCGTTTGTGATTGATACCGCCAACAATGCGCTGAGCCAGCCCTCCACGCAGACGTTCACCCTACCGGGCACGCTTCTGAGCATCGCCGCCGATCCCAATCATCACTTCCTGCAAATCTACATGCAGGCATCGGAGGGAAGCGCGGATCCCGTTGGTCAAAGTTGCGGCATCTTCTTTAATTTGACGACAGGGCTGCCGGAAGATCCCGGTACAGGTCTCTGCCAGCCGGGCTTGGGGGGCGGAGCGAATCCCGTTGGCATCGCCATCGACGGAAAGGGAGTCTTGCTCGGCACCGCCGCGAGGGGACAAAACCTGGCGAGTTTTGATGTATTTGCAGTATCGCCAGCCGACGGCTCGATTCAAGCTTCCGGGACCTTTTCCTTCGAAACCATCAACGATTTCCCCACTACTCCGGTCTTCGATCCGACCGGCCAAATCGCGTACGTAAACACGGATCTTACCGGTCTGCGCATTTTCGGGATTAGCGTAGCGCAAAGCACGGTCACGATCACGGAACTCCCGTCCTCTCCGTTCCCCGCCAATCAGAGTTTCCCCGCGCTTTCCGGCCTTCCAAATCCCTCAGCGGATTTTATGTATGTGGGCGGATCGGACTCCATCACTGCCTATCCCATCGACACCACGACGGGCTACCCCGGCGCGCCGGTGCAAAGCAATTTTTCTCACTCGCCGGTCTTGAACTATCAGCCCTTCCTGGCGTCCTTGCCTCCGTCGGGACAAGCCGTTTCCGCGCCCGCGGTCCTGATCAGCACACAGTCCTTGAACTTCGGGCCCATCAATCCGGGGCAGACCAGCGGGCCGCAGATGGTGACCATTTCCAGCACCGGCAACGAAGCCCTGACCATCAGTTCCCTGGGATTCAATCCCAGCGCAGGACCCTTTTCTGAAGTGGACACTTGCATGGCGCATCCGCTGCTGGCGCCAGGCACGTCGTGCACGGTGTCCGTCAGCTACGCGCCGACGACCACCGGCACGATTCAGGTGGGCCTGGTCATCACCGACACCGCGGCCGGAAGCCCGCAGGCGGTGACGTTGTCGGGAACCGCGGTGGCGCCACCTCCTCCGGCACCCGCGGTTACGTTTGTGCCCGGGACGTTGAATTTTCCCGGCACGACCACGCAAGGCACACTTAGCGCCTCACAGTCCATTAACATCACAAATTCCGGGAATGCCGCGCTGACGTTCAGTTCCGCTCCCGCGCTGAGTGGCGTGAACACCGCGGATTTTTCGATCACTGCAAATTCCTGCACCGGATCGCTGGCGCCTAGTGCTCCGTGCAGTGTCACCATTGTTTTTGGTCCGCTGGCCGCGGGAGTGCGCACCACGAATTTAGTGCTCGCCGACAATGCCGCGAATTCACCGCAATCGGTGACCATCAATGGCACCGCCACACCTTCGGCGACCATCGCTGCGCCCGCGGGGGCGAGCTTGAGCGCGTCCGTGAGCGCCGGACAGCCTGCGCAGTTCAACTTGCAAGCCACACCAGGTGCCGGCTTCAACGGCACGCTGACCTTTGCGTGTGCGGGATTGCCGACGGGTGCCAGTTGCAGCGCGCCAAACGTGATGGTTGCAAACGGGGCAACAGCCAATTTCTCGCTGACGGTGACCACCAGCGGCATCGGAGCGATGGCGCCTCCGCTCTTTCCGAGGATTGGCGCCCGACCCACAGTTTATTCCGCAATCCCAGCCCTGATGTTGTTGGCGTTGGCGTTCGCTCTTTGTATGCGGACGCGCGAAATGCGAGCCCTTTCCCCACGCAGGAACCCATGGCCGGCAACCGCGGCGCTGGCTTGTCTTGCGCTCGTGTTTGGCGGCTGCGGCGGTGGAAGTGGAAGTTCCCAGTCGCAGTCCCAGGTAACCACGCCAACCGGAACCTACACCATAGCGGTAACGCCATCGGCCACCGCCTCAGGTTCCACCAAAACGCTGCCTATGAACGCGATTTCCCTCACGTTGAACGTGAAATAGCCGCGTTCTCATCGAATCGCGGGGATTACTTGGCGTACATAACGCGATAAATCACATTCGCCCCGTCGTCGCTGACCAACAACGCACCGTCCTGCGCGACGGTGACGCCGACAGGGCGTCCATATACGTCGTGACCACCGGCTTCAGGTGCGAATCCTGTCAGGAACGGTGCAGGATCAACCGCGGCTTTGCCATCCCTGAATCCCACGAAGGCCACCTGATACCCGGCACGCGACGCTCGATTCCAGGAACCATGCTCGGCAATAAACGCGCCGCCGCGATACGCTTCCGGAAACTGCGTGCCGGTATAAAACGCAAACTGCAGCGGCGCAACGTGCGCGCCCAGCAACACATCGGGAATAATGGCTTTGGCAACCAACTCCGGCTTCTGCGGCGCAATCCGTGGATCGACGTTGTCGCCAATGTAGCTGTACGGCCATCCATAAAAGCCGCCGTCTTTCACGGAAGTAAAATAGTCTGGCGGCAAGTTATCCCCCAATTCATCGCGCTCATTCACCGCGGCCCAGACCGCGCCGGTGGAAGGCTCAATCGCCAGACCAACGCTGTTGCGCAAGCCGGAAGCAAAGACACGGGAATTCTTGCCGTCAGGATCGCAAATCAGAATGGCGGCGCGCCGCGGATCCTTTTCAATGTCGATATTCCCCGACGAACCGACGCTGACGTAAAGATGCTGGCCGTCCTTGCTAAACGCCAGCGTGCGCGTGGAATGCCCGCCGTAAGGCGGCAGGTCGAGGATGCGCTCGGCTTCTCCAAGCCGCTTGGAGGTTTGCTTGTCGTAGCGAAAGCGCACCACTTCGCCGGTGTTCCCGACGTAAACATAATCGTCGCGGAAAGCGATGCCGAACGGCAACTTGAGATTATCGGCAAAGACTTCCCGCTGCGACGCCCCGCCAGTGTGCTGGGGGTCGCGAAGGACCACGACTTGCCCGGCGCCCGGATCCGCCACGAAGATGTCACCGTTGGGCGCGGTAACCAGGAAGCGTACCCGCTTGAAATCCTGCGCAAAAACATTCACGTGAAAGCCCGCAGGAGCCGTGGGTAGAAATCCCTGCGGCGGCTTTACTACATTGGGGCCGTTGCCGGCAGATTTGGTGGCAAAGGGCGCCGGGAGTTGTGGCTTCTTACCGTAAGTGACCTGCGCGGAGGCGGGCTGCACCAGGACGAGAACGCTGCCAAAAATCATCAGGGCTGTGATGCGGAGCGACATGAGGAATCTCCCAAGGTGAATTTGTGGGCTGCTGCTAGTCAGATGCGCCAGCGGAAAAACTGGTTCCATCTAGAACCACCGCTCGAGCAGTCGCGCCCTGCGAAGAAAGCCCTAGGAATGCAGGGAAACCACCGGCTGAAATAGCACGGTGCGCATGGAGACACTCCCAAACTCGATCCCTTCGTACGGATAGCTGACCTGATCCTGCGTGTCCGTGGCTGACATGCAATAAAGAATCGGCGCGTAGTGTTCGAGTGTGGGGTGGGCCTCCGCCAAGAGATTCGCGCCCCACTCTTCCGGCGCGGCAAGCGTTTCGGTGTCGCGCGCTTCAATTGCCTGCTTGACCCGCTGATCAAATTCGCTCGCCCAGGGATACGCGGCGTGCGGCAGCTCCCAATTCATCTTGTGAAGGTTATGAACCAGGTTGCCGCTGCCAAGGATCAAAATGCCGCGCTCGCGCAATTTCTGCATCTCCCGGCCGAGCGCAAGATGCTCGTTGAAGGTGCGCGTTTGATCGAGGCTCACCTGAAACACCGGCACATCCGCCTGCGGGTACATGTGTCGCAAAACGCTCCATGCGCCGTGATCGAGACCCCACTTCTGGTCCGGCACAAAATGGTTTTCGAACGCCAGGCGCTTCGCTTCTTCGGGAGCCCCCGGCGCGGGATACTGCACCTCGTAGAGCGGCTTCGGGAATCCGTAGAAGTCGTGAATCGTCCGCGGCCAATCAGCGGCCAGGACCTGGCTGCCTCGCGTAACCCAGTGCGCCGAGACGACGCATACTGCGCGAGGGCGAGGCAGTTCTCTGCCAAGCTGCTCGAGAGCCTGCGTGAAGGCGTTCGACTCGATGGCGTTCATTGGCGAGCCGTGGCCCACAAAAAGAACCGGCATCTTTCCTGGAGTTGTACGGTTAAGCACCTGCATGAAGGCTAGCCAATCCGAGCGAATCTAATGTATAGAAAGCATTGTAACTTCTCCCGCGGAGCCCCACTCTAAACAAATAGATATGGGCCGCAGGCGGAGGAGTTCCCCTCCGACGCCATTGTATGGAAGCCTAATCCCGCAAGAGCGCTTCCAACAAGGGTATTTGCGGCGTAATCGGTGCCAGAACTAAGCCGGGAACCGGCCAGGTCGTCTAGGAGTACTAAAATGCGAAACTGGATTCGATTTTTTTCGCTGGGACTGATTGCTGCAGCGCTGACTGTGTTTGCAGCGTTTAATTCACGGGCGAAGACCCCGCGCACGAATTCGGCATTTCCAAAGCCGGCGATAGACCAGCCGGTGGCAGTGACCAAGGGCAAGGAAGTCGCCGTGATTTCGGGAGGCTGCTTTTGGGGGATTCAAGCCGTCTACGAGCACACCAAGGGCGTGATTTCCGCCACCTCTGGCTATGCTGGCGGCACGCCGGACACGGCGCAATATGAAACCGTGAGCAGCGGCAAGACCGGCCACGCGGAGAGCGTGAGAGTGGTGTTCGATCCTTCGGAAATTACCTACGGACAGATTCTAATGGTTTTCTTTTCCGTGGCGCACAATCCCACGGAGCTGAACAAGCAGGGGCCGGACTGGGGCACGCAATACCGATCGTCCATTTTTTATAATAGCCCGGAACAGAAAAACATTGCCGAGGCGTACATCAAGCAGCTCAACGCCGCGAAGGTCTACTCCGGGAAGATAATGACCGAAGTGGTGCCGCTGAACGGTTTCTATCCGGCCGAGGGATACCACCAGGATTATCTCAAGCACCACACCGACAATCCCTACATCGTGATCAACGACCTGCCCAAGCTGGAAAACCTGAAAAAAGATTTCCCCGAACTCTACCGCGAGAATTAATTCTGTAGCTCAGGCGTTTGAGGCCTGAGGGTTTTCATAACCACAGCGCGATTTTTCCCGCGTCGCGAAAATCCCACCCCCGTGTGCAGCTCAGGCGTGAGGCTTTCCATAACCCCACCACAGTTTAGCCGCCGCTAGGGAAATCCTCAGCCCTAAAAGGGGGGCCACAACCCTACTTCCTCGCTGGCCTCTCCGTAATCGGCTTTCCCTGCGGCCCGGCCATCGCGCTCTTGTGCGTGCTCCCCGGCAAATCCCCAAGCAATTCCTCCAACCCCGGGTACGCATAGATCGTCGGCGCATGATCCTGCATCAATCCGCCGGTATCCGCCGTCGGCCCATAATTGCTGTGCAGGTCGCGCGCCAGCATCCGCAGCATGGCCATCTGTTGCCCGCGGTGATGCGCGGTGTGCGCAATCCGCCGGGTCATCACCCACGCCACGGAACGCTTCACGCTAAAAAACATCGTTCCACTTTCCCACCACGCTTCCTCGCGCGCCTCCATCACCGCAAGCCGCTTGGCGCTGTCTTCGGCGTACCGACGGATGAATTCCACGCGGGTTTCCTGCGCCGGCAGCGGCGGTGCGGAGACGTCCACCGCCAGCATCGTGCGCAGCCAGAAATCCTCGCTGACGCATTGATGCACCATCTGTTCGTGGACGCTGCGCCCGCGCGGATCTCCTGGGTTGGGACGAACCTCCATATCGCCGTCGCGAAATTCGCTCCACACACTCAAGACCTTGATGCGCTCGGTGGCATACGTTTCCAGCAAAAAGTCATAACGCACGAAGCACCTCCTCCGAAATTTCGGCCAATTGGATCCCTGCGGAACCTCGGACGGAGCAACATCCTACACCTGATTTGCCCCGGAAATCCTTCTTGACTTGCCGGAAACCGGGGAGTATTCAGAAGGTCTACGCGCAGCGCGAACTGTGAAGTTCCCTCCCGTTGCTTCAACCTCTCTGCGCGCCCAATCTGAAAAATTTGAGGAGGAACTATGTCTGCCGTCAAAGCCATTCCCGATGGGTTTCACTCCATCACTCCGTCCATCGTTTGCAAGAACGCCGCCAAGGCCATCGACTACTACAAGGAAGTCTTCCACGCCCAGGAGAAAGTGCGCATGGCGGGGCCCGGCGGTCTGATCATGCATGCCGAGTTACTGATCGGCGATTCCCACCTGATGTTGAACGACGAGATCCCCGGCTTTGCCACCGCGCCGCCCGCCGACGCTCCGAACGCCAGCAATCTGTTTTTGTACACCGACAATGTAGACGCCGTCTTCAACCGCGCCGTGCAGGCCGGCGCCAAGGTGGAAATGCCCTTGCAGAATCAGTTTTGGGGCGATCGCTACGGCAAGATTCGCGATCCCATTGGCCATCGCTGGGGACTCGCGCAGCATGTTGAGGACGTGGCGCCCGAAGATATGAAGAAGCGCTCCGAGGCGTTTGCGGCCCAGACGAGCAAGGGGCTGGGGCCTGATCGGATTGATTTAGAGAGTGAGAGGCCTGGGGCAAGGGCGCTCTGGGCCTTCCCATTCCTCCCTAAACAGCGGATGCACAAACCGGCAGTAACAGTACGGCTTTCCTACCGTGGCATAGTACCACTATCTCCATTATTATGCTTATCTTAGGGGAATTTCCCGCCATAACATTCCTTAAAATGGCATATTTTTTCTTGAGCTTCGAATCCCCTTCTTCCAGAAGCCACATAACTCTTTTATTTTGAGTAGAATGTCCGCGCTTTCCTATGGCACCCTAGGTGCAATTATTCTCCCCGCAGGGGCCGAAGACACGGGCCAATTCTTGGGGAGAGACGAATGAAATTTTCGAGGATATGCGGGTTCCTGGTCGTGGCGCTGATCCTGGTGCCTATGGCCAAGGCCGACGGCCCGGTGACGATGGTTTTTCAGGGAGTGAACGGCGCCAACGACGGCCAGTATTATGTCAGCCCGTACACCGGCTCGATGAATGGCCAGACGGTGACGCTTTTTTGCGACGATATCATCAATGATGTGAACTTTGGCCAAACGTGGCAGGCCAATGTTACGAATCTCGGAACCGCGGTCGGCTCCAATAACTTTTCGCAGACGCGCTATGGTGGCGTGTCCACTTCCGCGGTGTTCGTCAACCCGGCGCTGGCTTATGAAGAAGCGGCCTGGCTGACGACACAGTTCGCATCGAATCCCGGGGATCTGGTGAACCTGCAGTATGCGCTTTGGGACATCATGAATCCGGGGTCTCGCGGGAACGGCAACGCCGACGTGCAAAACTGGCTGCTGCTCGCCGGCGAGGATTACGGCACGATCAATCTGAACAATTTCGAAATTGTTACGAATACCGGAACGCTCGCGCTGACCGGCCAGGTGCAGGAGTTCATTGTGCAGACTCCGGAACCCGGCACGCTGCTGTTGCTGCTTTGCGGCATGCTGATCCTAAGCGTACGCCTCTTGAACCGCGGCCAGTTGACCACGTAAGCGACCGCACAATTTGTTTCCAAAACGCCCTCGGCAATCGCCGGGGGCGTTTTTTTGTGCTTCGCCTGTAGCTCAGGTCTTCAGGCCCGAGGGTTTCCCTAATCCCACCACAATTTTCCCAACGCCGCAAAAACCCTCCCCCCTAAAAAGGTGCGCCCTACAAGGGCCACAACCACGCCGCCCCGCGCACGCCGCTGGTATCCCCATGTTTGGCAACAACCACCGGCGTATCCGCTTCCCTTCCAAAAACATATAGCTTCAACCGCCCCGGAACGTTGCGATACAGCCGCGGCACCTGCGAAACCCCGCCTCCCAACACGATGATGTCGGGATCCAGAATGTCAATGATCTGCGCGAGGCTGCGCGTCAGGCGATCTTCGTAGCGTTCCAGGCACGCCTCCGCGGCCGCTTCCCCGGCTTCGGCCCGCGTCACGATTTCTTTCCCCAGCAATTTTGCTTTTGTGGCGCGCAGGTAGTCGGCCTCCAGCCCCGTGCCGGAAATCCACGTCTCGACGCAGCCCTTGTATCCGCAAAAGCAGTCCGGCCCCGGATATTCGTCCGGCTTCATCCACGGCAGCGTGGTATGTCCCCATTCGCCGGCCACGCCGTTATATCCATTGTGAACGCGGCTTTGAAAAGCGATGCCTCCACCACATCCGGTGCCCAGGATAACCGCAAACACCACGGGGTATCCGGCGCCCGCGCCGTCGGTAGCTTCGGAAACCGCCAGGCAGTTGGCATCGTTGGCGCAGCGCACTTCCCGGTCCAGCGCCACGCTCAAATCCTTATCGAACGGCCGGCCATTCATCCAGGTGGAGTTGGCGTTTTTTACCGTTTGCGTGAGCCGAGAGATGGTGCCGGGAATTCCGACGCCGACGGTGGCCGCGCGCTGCAATCTCGTTTCGATTTGCAGGACGCCGTCGCGAATGGCGCGCACCGTGGCATCGTAATCGCCGCGCGGCGTGGGCACGCGATGCCGGTCCAGCTCTCTCCCATCGTGTTCGAGTGCGATGAATTCGATCTTGGTCCCGCCAAGATCGACTCCGATCCGTATTTTGTTTGCGCCCTGCCCCGCGGAAAAATCGCTCATGACCTGGTTTCGTTTTGCGCTGTGAGATTTTTCTGCAGCAGGCACACTCCGGCCCACGGCCGCTTCGGCTGGAACTTGCGCGCGTCGAATAGCTTCGCTACCAGCCGCAGGATGAACGGAGGCCGCCCGAATCGAGCGGCCGTGCTCAGCAAGCCTTCCACCCGCGCGGGTTTCCAGCCCAGCGTGGTAAAGAATTCCGGTCCTTCGGCGGGGCCAAACAGGAAAGGTGCGCCGACTTTCTCGAGCGCCTTGCCGGTGCGTTTTTGCATCATGGAAAGAAGCTGCGGCGAGTGTATATCCAGAATCCAGCGCTGCAGCGGCGCCACATCGGAAAGATCTTTGGCCAGCTGCGCGACACCTTCGGGTGAAAGATAAATCAACAGTCCTTCGGTAAGGACCACCCCGCGTTTGCCGCGCTTGGCAAGTTGCGCGAAAAAGTTCCGCCGCTCGGCAACATCCGCCAGATTCACGGCCACTCGCTCCAGATGACACGTCGGCTTGTCAGGGGCGAGCCGCTCCGCTTTGTAAGCGAGGATATCCGGCAGGTCGGCTTCGACCCACGTCAGCGCGGGCGGAAGCTGCATGCGATAAGGGCGTGCGTCGAGGCCCGCGGCACAATTCACGATCAAGTCCGCGCCATCGGCAATCTCTTTTTGCAACATCTCATCGAAAAGATAAGTGCGCGCAACCCAGGCCCAGGCATGGTTTTCGCCTTCGGGCAAAGTGCGCGCCATTTCCGCGCCTTCCCTCGCGCCCAACTTCTCCGCGTAAGGATCGCGAAACATCGCGTCGGGGCGCCGCGACTCTGCGGCGCGAAAATACGCGGCCCACCAAGCCGTATCCGAAATATGCCGAACCACCGCAGGCGCACTGGACACGGGGTGACCACCTCCGGCGGAAAGAGTAGCAGATAAAGTAACCTGTAGCTCAGGCCTTCAGGCCTGAGGGTTTCCCCAGCCCCAGCACGATTTTGCCAACGCCGCGAAAACCTTCACACTCGAAAGGGGCGAGCGACAGCGGGACGAAATTCGCCACGACTAAAAATGAAACCCCAGCTCCACCGCCTCCGTCCGCGGCGTAACATAATGCGTGCCGCTGAAGGTCGACAAAAAATTGTAAAGCGCGGTCTTGTTCGTCAGATTGACGGCCGTGAACCGCAGACTCCACCGGTAGCGGTCACCCTTGAACAAATTGTCGTGGCCGACGGCAACGTCGAAAAGATTCCGCGGCTGAATCCGCGGCGGATTCTTGTCGTCATTCTCCGTTCCCGGCGAAGGAATCTGCACCAGTTTCGAGCCGTACAGATTTCCCGGACATGTGGTCAGCGGCGCGGACAGCGTCGGGAAAACGCTTCCGCAGAATAATCCCGCCTGAATCTGCTGGTCTGCCGTGAGGCCCGTCAAATCCACCTGGTATCCGGGATCGCTCGGGTTCGCACTGGTTGCGAACGGCACGGCGCCGGCCACCAGGCCGCTGTCATACCGCCAGTTGAATCCCAACCAGGGCCCGCGCTTCCAGGGCTGATATTGCACGTGCGTCGTCGCGTTGAAGAGTTCGTCGTGGTCAATGCGGAAGACTCCCGCGCCGCCTTGTCCCACAGGCGTGATGCCGATGCCGCTAACCTGGGGTTCCAAGAACCGGGCCGCCACGCTGGAAGCCACGAAATACGCGGTCAATCCGTGAAAATTCGGCACGCTGGCGCGCAGCAGGTACCCGGGGATCTTGGAGCGGTCCCACTCGATCGGGTAAGTGACCGGTGTGTTTCCGAAAACGCTGAAGTCATACGCCAAATGCGTGTACTTCCAGATGTATTCGGCATCAATCACCAGATATTTGCCGAAGGCCTGCTGAAAGCCGGCATGAAATTCGTTGCGCCAGCCGGGGCTCAGAGGATTGCTGACGCAGGGATAACCCTGAATCGCGGCTTGCAGCGCGTTGACCACCGGATCGTTGCAGCCCCCGCTGGAAAGCACGAGGTTTTCGTTGAACGGAGTTTCCATCGTCCGCGCATAGGACACGCGCAGAATCGTGTTCGATGGCTTGAGGTGGTACGCCACTCCCAGGCGGGGCTCCGCCTGCCGGGCGACGGAGAGGCCATTGTAAAGATCGCCGCGAATGCCGAGGTTGAACGCCCAGTTCCCTTTCGTGATGGAGTCCTGCACATATAGTGCAAGCTGTTTCACGTCGGTATGACCCGGGAAGAAATAGTATTTCCCTCCAGCCGTCAAATCATAAGGAGCCAGCGTGGTGCAGGGAGGCGCGACATTAATCCCCGCAATCTGGCAGGGAGCACCGTTGGTGTCCGTCAGGTTAGGCACCAAGTTGGGGTCCACGATCCCGAAGGAGTCTTTCTCCGTCAGAAAGGTCTGTTCGTAGGTGACTCCCGCCTTGATATTGTGAATTCCCTTCACATACGAAATGTCCGAGCGCACACCGGCGTTGGTGAGCCGCCGGTTCTGCGCGATGCTGTCGCTCTGCAATCCCGGCGTGAAGTCGGCGAAGGGATTCGAGCTGGGATAGTAGTTGAACTGGTCCTGACGCACAAACGCGCCGATGGTGAACACGGCGGTCGTCCCGATCAAGTGGACAAAGCTCGGCGCAACATTAAAAGTCCCGATCCTCGAGCGCTGGTCTTGCGGCCCGACCACGTTGCCATCCGGTCCGAATCCCCCGCAGGAAACAGTTTGTAGCGGCGCGCAAGCGGCTGACCATCCCGTCGCCAGTTGGGCATCGAACGAATTGGGTGTTTGAAACCACGACCGCGTGTAACCGAGATTCAACTGCACCGTATTCGCGTCCGAGAATTTATAGTCCACGCGGTCGAATACGTTTTCTTGATTCCCCTTGTCGTGCAATGTGGTCTGCTCCGGCGGATCGAGAAAACGCCCCGATTGCAGTCCGCTGAGCGCGATAAAATTCCCCCAGTTTTTCCCACCATACGCGAGATCCGCGGAAAAACTCGGCGTGCCAAAACTTCCATAGGACGCCACCACGCTGCCGTGCGGCTCATCCACACCCAGCCCGGACCGCGTGGTCACCTTGATCACCAGGCTGGTTTTGTCTCCAAACTCCGCGGGAGGCGCGCCGGAAATCACTTCCAGCGATTGAATCGATTCCGACGGAATCTGATTGGAAAACACCTTGCTCTGCTGATCCGTAATGGGCTGGCCATCCACGGAAAACGAATTCTGCGCGTGGTCGCCGAGCCCGTGAAACAGTCCATTGGAATCCGCCGCAACACCAGGCGTAGTCAGAGTCACCAGCGAGCTAACCGAAGAAGTGGCCGACTCCAGCGGCACCTTCCGGAATAATTCGCGGTCCACGTCGGTGTGATTCGTCGGATCGTTTTCCAGCAGGTCGCCGCCGGTCTCCGTGACGTTAACCGTGGTCGCAGCCGTGCCCAGCTTGAGCGAAACGTCCGCCTTCGAGGCCACCGCCGAACGCACCTCCACATCCGTGGTGAAGGAAACAAAGCCAGTGGCGGTGACGCTGAGGTGGTAAGGATTGAAGGGTACGTTGGTGAACCGGAACGCGCCACTGGCGTCGGTGGTCGTCGTGCGTGTATATCCGCTGACCGGATTCACGATTTGCACCGTCGCACCCGGCACCACCGCGCTCGATGGATCCTTCACTGTGCCTTCGAGCGAACCGGAATTTCCCAACTGCGCGCTGGCCACCATCGCCAGTAAAACCATCTGCGTAATAAGTACAAATAGACCTCGGAATATCAAACGCATAATTCCTCCAAGCCGCATCGGGCTAAGTTGTGGGTGTAGTGGTAGGCCCGCCAAAGGCTGGCGGTGGCGGGACCCGCGCCGGGTCGCGCTCCAGAGATAAAACAGCAAAAGGGATTACGCGTTCAGGGCAGGAGGTGCGCGGGAGGGAGACTGCGCGGAGAACGATTCGGTGAAGTGCAGGCAAAGAGGCGCCAGAATTTCACCGAAATAAAGAAGAACCGGGCTCAGCAATACGGCGGAGACCGCGGGTGCCACCCCAATGTGGGCTACCTGGCAGATACGGCAAGCGGCATCGTCATGCCCATCAGCATGGGAGTGCGGGGCGACCTGCAGCAGGAAGAAAAACGAAAGCAACGCGAGCGAAACGACAACCGAGGCTACCCGCCGGCGGTTCGGCCGGCGCCTATTTGGCTGCGTTGTGCCCCTTGCGAACAAACACTACCCCCTCGAATTGGACGCAATAACCCGAAAAACGTACCACCCCATTGTTGTCCAAAGATAGTTGCCGCACAAGGACGAAAGGATTCCACTTGCGCTAACGGTCTATTGGGCAGGGGCTCAGCTTCCGGTAACCGCCCTTTTATATTGCGTTATCCAGGAGTTGACGTTGAATATGTCGAATAACACCTTCGGCGGCCCATTCGGCTTCGGCCTTCACGGCGCATAACGCGTGAAAACAAAGTCGCGAGCTTTGATGGGCTCGTGGCAGGGATAGCAAGTCTTGAGCATCGCCTCGTCGGCGGGTTTGCCGTCCTTATTAAATTGAGCGTACCCCCAGCCGCCCGTCGTGGCGTACTTTTTTGAGTCCTTGACCATAAACTGAAGGTACCAATCCGGGGCGGAACCGGGTACGAAAGACTGGGCACGACCAAAGACTTTGTTGTTTTCCTCCGACGGCACGTAACTCCAGGCGATCCGGGCAATGATGGTGCCGTCCGGGAACGGAAGCTTCCCTTCCCGGTAGGTCTTGACTGCTACATCGTTGCCCAGAATGGCGCGAATATCGTTAAGATTGCCCTCTTCGTGGGCCACGGAGATCAACCTCCAATCTCGGTATCCGGGGGGAATTTTGATTCCGAAGATCGGGGCGGCCTGCTCATCGGAGCTTGCAGTTGTGCGCGGCATGGACGAGAGAAAGCCCACAGCTATCGCAACTGCAGCCACTAACATAGCGACTCGTTTCATACGCTCTCCTTTCCAATTGAACCTGGTGATGATTATTTTGCGTCGCTCGAAGAGCGAGTTCCGTCGGTGAGTGGTGCGGAGAATATCACAAAACGGATTTCCCAGGGATTAACTCCTTCCATGAGCAGCCCGGTGTAAGTCAAGTTGGTCGGATTACTGGTAATTTGGGTACCGGAGCCCACATGGACGGTTTCCGAGTTAATCAGGGCCTAGCATGGGGCACCCGCCAATCTGAGAGTTCGCGCGGGCGAGCATAGGCCGGAGTGATGATTCTCACATTTGGTAATTACAATGTGCTGTATATCACATTCATAAAACATGTCTGAGGCCATCCGCATTAAGTAAACTACGCCAATACTCTGGACAAGTACGGAAAGAACTTGCAGTGCTTGACACCCCGAAATCCTTTCGTTTCAGCAATGGGGGATTGGTGACGAACGTGCCCCAAAACTAGGTCGGGCCGCACTTTGTATTAAGGCAAAGTGGAAGGTCCGCCTTAGGGAGGGTTAGATGCGAAAGGTGCTAGTTGCAGTACCAATCTTGGCTGCATTGGTTTTGTGTTGCGCGGGAAACGCATATGCTGACCTGACCGGAAGCACTGTCACGTCGCAGTACTACGCCTATGGAGCGGCTTACAATGGGTACGGGTCACCCGGCACATTCGTCGCCAACGGCACGGTTCAGGAAACCTTCTGCGCAACCGTCTGTCCAGAGGGGTTTAACCTGACCATTACAAACAATCAGATCGATTATTCTTTTTTTGGCAGTGGAGGGGATTGGAGTGCCTCCGCCACGTCCCTGAGCAGTGGGGGACTATTCATTGCTAATGGCAACTTGCTTACCTTTTCTGGCGTGACGATTTTGGGTGTCACACTGGATGGGGCAAGCAACGTGCCCGGTTTCAGCGCGACCAATGTAACTTTCAACGCAAATAACATTGCGACCGATTGGGCAGGCCTGACTGGAATCGTCCCGGGAGAAAACGTCATTCTCGACGTGACGACTTCTTCCACCGCTGTGCCCGAGCCGGGCTCCCTGCTACTGTTTGGTACGGGGCTGGCTGCCCTAGTTGGGATCGGTAAGAATCGGAAGGCGCTCTTACTACAGTAAAGCGTCCCGCCGCGGTTTGAGACTTTGCACCTAGGGGTTAAAGACTGAATCGTACTGATTGCAGAGCGCGCTCTTGCGACTGGTCCGCGTGCCATTCTACGTTGCTTAACTCCTGACCTGCCCCCCGTTTTCATCCAGTCATAAGTAAACATTCAGGGGTTCTTGCACATCCTTTGGGGCGCACGCGGGTCTGATCGAGACGACCGGCGTGGGGGAAGACGCGGTCGCGCGGCGACTTCGGCCGCGTATTCTTCCGGTGTCCTGTACCCCAAGCTGCTGTGGGGACGCACGGTATTGTAATCCTCCCGCCAGGCTTCGATGATTCGCCGCGCGTCCTCCGAACTCGTGAACCAACTCTGGTTCAAGCACTCATCCCGAAACTTCCCGTTGAAGCTTTCGATAAACGCATTTTGCACCGGCTTGCCTGGATCGATAAAGTGCAACGCCACTCCATTCCGGTAGGCCCACTGATCCACGACCTGACTGTTGAACTCCGGTCCGTTGTCCACCTGTATCGCTTCCGGCACGCCGCGTTCCTGTGCCACTCTCTCCATAATCCGCACCACGCACAGCTCGGGTAGGGAGTTGTCCACTTCGATCCACAACGCATCCCGTGTGTAGCCATCCAGCAGGCTCAGCGTCCGGAATTTTCCTCCGCCCGCCAAACTGTCACGCGTGAAATCCATCGTCCACATCTGGTTCGCCCGTGCCGGCAACTCCAACGGTACCCGTGCTTCGGCGTGAAATCGCTTGCCCTTTCGCCGTTGCATTGCCAATCCCTCCTCTTGATAAAGCCGGTAGACCCGCTTGTGATTCACTACCCACTCCGCTGTCCCATTCTCTTTCTCTCGGCGCAACATTCTGTACAACCGTCGATAACCGAAGCGGGGGCGCTCCCCGGCTAGCTCTCGAAGTCGCTTTCGCAGCGTTGCATCGTTCCGCTTTTTCCGCTGATACCGCCAACTTCCACGGTTCATTCCAATCGGCCCACAGGCGCGTCGCTCGCTCAGCTTTCCTTCTTTGCGAGCAACCCGCACGGCCTCTCGTTCGGCCTGCGGGCCTACCACTTTTTGGCAGCACCACCTTCAGCGCATCGATGTCCAACGCTTGCTGGGCCACGATCTTTTTCAGCCGCGAGTTCTCGTCCTCCAGCAAACGCATCCGACGCATTTCGCTGATTTCCATGCCCTCATACTTGGTCTTCCACTTGTAGAACGTTGCCGCGCTGATGCCCGCTCGCCGACATAGATCTTTCACCGGTGTTCCACTCTCCGCTTCTCTCAACACCGCGATGATCTGCTCTTCGCTGAATCGACTCCTCTTCATACTTCTTCTCCTCCCACCGTTTTATACCCGGAGAAGTTGACTTTTGTCTGGTCTAAATTTCGGGGGAGCAGGTCAGCCCCGAGAAGTCGGATTACCGGTAACTTGGGTCCGGTTTCCCCGTTAATCAGATAGCAGCAGCTGCTGAAATGAGGACGTCCAACTTGCACCGAGCGAAAATCGCTCAACAAAGAGTGCGGATGGAAGGATGGCGACAGAGGCGGCCCGGCTTAAACGGAACAACGCAGCTGCGAGAAAGAAAAAACAGACTTGACTCACACCGGCCTTCTCATGGAAGGACTTACCAGAATTATCTCCGGAAAACCGTCTCGACCACTATCGGAACGCCGTTGCACAATGTTGGCCTCCAACGCTCTTTCTTAAGGGCTTCGAGAACCTCTGCATCGTGGCTAGCTCCTCCAGATTCCAGAACGTGAACATCGTGCCACTGACCATCAGTGCCTATGGCCCCATAAAGAGTCGCTACGCCCTGATGCTTAACCGACCCACTAAAGATTGGTGTCAGGGGGTCACCCCCAGACTGCGGTGAAGCGCACCATGGACGCCATCCCGCTTGGGCGGGCGGCTCGAAGAGTGTTGTCGGAACTGTCTCTTCCACGCTTGACACGGAAAAGTCCGCTGCGAGGGTCTTGCCGTCAAGCACGATTATGTGGCCAGGAAAGAATTTGGAGTGAATGGCCCGATAGTCTGAAAATTTGTACCACCTGTCCGATGGAATGTAGTGTTCGCTGACCAATTGAGCTGCACCTTCTTGAAAGCAGAGCTCGCGTAGCGGATATGACTCTCTTGTTATATCAATGCAGCGTAGCTCGGAACCATTATTTTTCCTCAGTTTAATCTTGCCCGCTGATTCTTCGCTCTGGAGATTGAAACGGCCATAGAAATTGAACGCCTGCATCAGCTGCCACAACCGCAGTGACAAAAAGTTAGGCTCCCTAATCTCCCAAACGCCGCCCGGTGCGCTGACGCGGACCTGACGGAAATCGGATAACGAAAATTCCTCGCGCCACCGAGCCGGAGAAGCCCACGCCAGCAGGTAGTGTCCTTCAACCTCTTCTCCTTTCCCCTCTCCGAATCTGATAACGGCTCGAATCAGGAAGCCTTCTTCACTTGCTCTTGCGTCGGCAAATCTTGCGTCGTCCAGCAGTTTCTGGGCTGCAGCCGACGACTTTTCCGTGGGCAGCGTGCCAGAGGCGACTGCAAGAGAGCAAAGAAACCCCATAAAAACTTGGATTGTTTTTCGCACTATGTTGGCTCCACCAAATCGCCATGCATACGAATCCCCGCATTCTACCCGAGAAGGGTCTGTGCCCGATATGTCGTTTACCAGGGGTTGGGCATACAATCATGGCGAATTGTCGCGCGTGTAAGGGATCCGTCTCTTTCGGTGAACGGGTTCTTTGTCTGGATTGCGGCGAATTCGCAAACGCGATCGCAATTTAAGTTTGCAGCGGAAGGGGGATGGGCAATGAAGTATAGAAAACTTGGGAATACCGGACTCATCGTGAGTGAGATGGCGCTCGGCACGATGCAGTTCGGCGGCAAGATGAACATGGGCAACCTCGGTCAGGAGGAAACCACGCGGATGGTCAACGCGGCCCTGGATCGGGGAATCAATTTCATCGATACCGCGGACGTGTACAGCCTCGGCGAGAGCGAGACTCTGGTGGGCAACGCCTTGAAGGGTGTGCGGGACGAAATCGTGCTGGCCACCAAATTCCGCCTCCCGATGAGCGAGAATTTTAACCATAGCGGCGCGACCCGCGTGAACATCATGCGTGAAATTGAGGCCAGTCTCGGACGCCTGCAGACCGATTACATTGATCTCTACCAGGTGCATGGATGGGACAGCAACACTCCGCTGGAAGAGACTCTGCGGACGCTCGATGATCTTGTGCGCCAGGGGAAGGTCCGCTATATCGGGCTCTCCAACTTCATGTCATGGCAGGCAGCAACCTCGGTCATGCTGCAGGAGCGCCTGGGTCTGGAGAAGTACGTGACCGCGCAGATGTACTACAGCCTTGTAGGCCGGGGGCTCGAATACGAGTTTCAGTCGTTCGCTGAGTACCACAACATCGGTATCCTCGTTTGGAGCCCGCTGGCCGGCGGTTTCCTCAGCGGCAAATACACTCGCGCCAACCCCTCTCCTGCAGGCACACGATTCGCCGATGCGGGTGCGTTCGTGCCGTTCGACAAGGAGATGGGCTACCGCGTCGTCGAAGCACTGAAGGAAGTGGCCGCTCGGCATGACGCAAGCCCAGCTAGGGTAGCGCTCGCGTGGGTCCTGGGCCGCCCGGCCGTCAGCAGTGTGATCGTCGCCGCCCGCAAGATCGAACAACTGGAAGATAACATCCGTGCCGGAGACCTGCGGCTCTCGGACAACGACGTGCGGCTTCTCGACGTGGCGTCGGATCCCGGCATACCGTATCCGAAGTGGATGGTCTTACAACTCGACACCGCAGAAGACCCGCGACCCAAGGTTCTGTATCCCGAGCGTTATGCGAGCGGCGGTCCTTGGAAGGACCTCCGCGGGACCCGGTAAAGGCGGGCATCCGCGATTGATGGAAAGTATTCAGTTCGGAAGTCGAACCCGTATGTCGGCAACCGAGTAGTCAGCAATTCGGACGTGTGGTTACCAATACCCACATGCCCGGTTGCCCGTTTTTGGATAACTTCCAAGTTGCCGACCATCCGCCCAGAACCCCGTCCTCCACTTCCCACAACCCCGATTCTGGTTAGTTCCCAAGTACCCGACGCAATATAAAAGGGGCGCCCCTATTGGAGTAGGGTTCGGGTGTTCGCCTCAACCCCTACAGAAAGGAACGCCCTCAAGGGATAGCAAAAGGTATATCGGGATGAATGTGAAATAGCCGAGAGTTACTGTACCGTGACCCAGTCTGTTTGCAAGTCTGGGGGTTGGACCAAAGTCTGCATGACCACGCAATATTGTTCCGTCTTCTCCCGTAATCCGCGTAGTTGCTCCGGCGTCGCCTGGGGTGCCTCAATGTCAAATCGAAGACGGATACGTTGAAAGCCAACCGGCACGTCCTTTGCTATTCCGAGCGTGCCCCTAAGATCCAAATCCCCTTCAACTGTGACCTCGATGCGCTTCGTCGGAATTCCCATGGCCGCCGCCACCATCTGGCAGGTGATTTGTGCGCAGGCCGATAAAGCACCGAGGAGTAAGTCGCCGGAGCAGGCTGCGGTTCCCGCGCCTCCCACCCCCGAGTGGGCTTCCGCATTGTAAATGGCGCGCCCGATAGCCACCGAGCAGGCGATCGGAGTCTCGGTTTGCCCGCCCCTGGCTTTCAGGGTGATTTGCGAGGCGGAGGGTTCATCGCGGTACTGCTGCTTCAGCGGTTTCTGAACAGATTTAAGATCCATGATTACCTCCGGGCTTTGTCCTCGAAAACATATGATAGCGTATACGCCGAAGCAATGCGGGCTTGTCGCAAATCTAATCACTTGCTAGCATTCGTGTTCGGGGGGGCACCACATGCCGAAGTTCGTGATCGAGCGGGAAATACCGGGTGCGGGAAACTTAACCGATGCAGAGCTGCAGGAGATCTCCCGAAAGTCATTGGCTGTTCTCAAAGGAATGGGGCCTGAGATTCAATGGCTGCAAAGCTACGTTACCGGCGACAAGGTCTATTGTGTGTACCTCGCTCCGGACGAAAACACCGTCCGAGAACATGCAAGGCGGACTGGCATTCCGGCGAATCGCATATCGGCCGTGAGGCGGCTCATTGACCCCACTACCGCGGAATAGGCGCCGCCAAGTTTCTTCACGAGCAGTAAATAATTTGGATACTACGCTCGCTAAGCCCGTTTGCGTTATTAATTTGAGCGCTAGCGCAGGCCCGGGTTTGCGGCCGGCTTTAACAGCTCCTCGAGGGCTTTTTCGATCGGCATGACCCACCCCTCCAGCCATGCTGTTCTACCAACTGCTGTCGTCAACTCTTGCCGTGCCGGCTCCAGACTTTTCTCAAGTTTCCCCTGCTCCGCCGGCGCAAGCGGAACACCAATAGATTGCCGGAGCGCGGCAGCCGCACCCGCCAGCCGTAAAGCGCGGTCCGGCTCGGACTGAGCCGCTGCCGAGCCGGCGAAACACTCCAGTAAACGGGCAACTCCGCGTTTATGTCCTAACTCCTGGAATACCTTGAGGCTCTCCCGGTACAGCGAATCCGCGGCACTGTAGTCTTTTTGCTCCTTGGTGAGGTTTCCCAAATCGGCAAGAGTCCCGGCGATGCCCCACCCGTCATTCAGCTCCCGAAAACATATCAGGCTCTGTTCGTACAAAGACCGCGCCGCAGCCGTGTCCCCCTGGTCGCGCGCCACATCTCCCTGGTGGTTCAGAGCCCAGGCAGTTCCCGTACTGTCATTCAGTTCGCGGAAGATCGCCAAACATTCCTCATTCAGCGCCCGTGCCTGCGTATATTCTTCTTGTAACCTCAATACGTTCGCCAGGTTGCTGAGTCCGCGAGCCACAGCCTGCGCATCCTGCAACTCCCTCCACAACCCCAGGCTTTCCTCGAACAGCGCGCGCGAACCTGTCAGGTCACCGCGGTCGCGGGTGGTGACTGCCAGGGCGTTCAACGATACTGCGATGCTTCGCTTGTCATCTAACCGCCTCGCCAATTCCAGATTCTCCTCAAGAAGTGTGTCAGAGACTGCGTAGTCCCCTTGCTCCGCGGCCAATACTGCAGCGGCGAATAGAGCTCGCAACCGCAGGTTGCTTGGTGCCCTCGCCGCTTCCAGTTTCAGCAGCTTTCCTAGCCGCTCTCGACCTTCTGCGAGATATTCCCGCGTCTCCCAAAAGCGGAAAAGTGCTACGCCCAAGCGCAGTCCCCATTCCACGTCTACTGTTTGTGTAAGCCATTCGAGGGCGCTGCGGAAGTTGTCATGCTCGACTTCGAATCGATCGATCCATTCTTTCTGTTTTCCCCCTGAGACCTCCGCGGCCCCTTCTTCTGCTAACACCAGGCAGTAGGCCGCCTGCGCGCGCCTGGTCACCGCTTCTTCTCCGCTGGCTGCCAATTTCTCCAGCCCATATTCGCGAACTGTTTCGAGCATTACAAAGCGTGGTTCGCCCTCCCCTTGCTCAATTTGCCGCACTAAGCTCTTGTCAACCATCGACGCCATGCCGTCGAGCACATCCAACCCAAGGTCCTGTTTTGTGTCACACACGGATTCCACCGCTTCCAGGGTGCATCCACCCAGGAAAACAGAAAGTCTTCTGAACAGTTTTTGTTCTGGCTCGTTTAGAAGATCGTAGCTCCAATCGATCGCTTGCCGAAGCGTCTGCTGTCGTGCCGGCAGATCCCTCGCACCACCTGTCAGCAGCTGCAGCCGGCTCGCAAGTCGCGTGCACATGGCGGAAGGCGAGAGTAGCTTGACTCGGGCAGCGGCGAGTTCGATTGCCAGAGGCAGCCCATCGAGGCGTGCGCAGACTTCGACCACGGCCGCAGCGTTCTCTTCGGTAAGCTCAAAATTCGCCTTGACCGCCGCCGCGCGCTGCACGAACAGGGCAATCGCCGAATACTGCGAAAGCGCTTCGAGGGATGGCAGAGCTCGGGGATCTGGCAATCCGAGCGGCTGGAGAGGGAACTCGTGTTCCTTCGAAACATGCAGCGCGGCGCGGCTGGTCACCAGAAGAGTTAGCCTTGGTGCAAGGGCAAGGAGTTCCGCCAGCATCGGCGCCGCCGAAACAACGTGTTCGAAGTTGTCTATCAAGAGCAGCAGGGGAGCACTGATCGAATTCCGCAAATACTCCTTCAAGGCCTCAAACGGCGACTGCCCCCCGGTCCCGCGAACTCCCAGCGTTTGCGCAATCGCCAGTGCGACCAGTTTGGGGTCCGTCACTGCCGCCAGCGGAACGAAATAGATGCCACAAGAAAAGTGGTCGGCCATCTCCTGCGCGGCCTCGATCGCTAGGCGCGATTTCCCGATTCCTCCGGGGCCTGTGACCGTCACCAACTGGACATCGCGCCGCAATAACAGCTGCTTCACTGCGGCAACTTCCTGATCTCGTCCAAAAAACGCGGTCGTTGAAACAGGCAAGTTGCTCGGGCAACTTTCCGGGTGCTTATACCGTAGGTCCGAGAGGCGGTCTCGTATTGCTGTCAGGTCCCGCACCAAGTCGCGCGTCGAGAAGTACCGATTCTCCGGTTCCTTCGCCAGGCAGCGTTCAATCACCCAGCAGAGTGGGGGAGGAACCTCCGGGTTCAACAAACTGATCGGCTTTGGCTCTTCCCTGACAATCGCCAACAATGTCTGCGCTTGCGTTTGCTTTTGAAAAGGATGCTTGCCGGTTGCCATTTCGTACAGAATTATTCCGAACGAGAACTGGTCTGAGCGGAAATCCAGCGTCCGCCCGGCCGCTTGCTCCGGAGACATGTACCTGACAGTCCCCAAAATGGTATCTGGCTGAGTTTGGTAAACAGTCGTCGTACAAACATCAGGCGGCTCTTCAGCGCCAAGCCCGAGTTTTGCCAATCCAAAATCGAGAATCTTGACGTTCTCGGTGGAGACCATCAGGTTCTCGGGTTTTAAGTCCCTGTGGGTGACGCCCGTGTCGTGGGCCTTGGCCAGTCCTTCGGCAATCTGAACGGCGATCGGAATGACCTTGCGGATCGCGAGATTTCCGGAAACCAGCAGTTCGCGCAGCGTCTGCCCTTCGACAAACTCTAGCACCAGGAAGTCTATGCCATCCTGGTGTCCGATATCGTGGAGGGTGCAAATATTTGGATGAGAGAGCTTGGAGATGGTACGTGCTTCATGCTCTAGGCGCTGGCGGAGTTCGGGTTCCTGGGAGAGGCGCTCGGGAAGGACTTTGATGGCTACGGTGCGACCCAGGCGGGTGTCCCGGGCACGGTACACTTCGCCCATGCCGCCAGCTCCCAGTGGTGAAAGAATCTCGTAGGGGCCGAGCTTTGTGCCTGGAGCGATGGGCATAAGTTGCGTGATTATAACCCCGAAGAGGAACAGGCAGGTAAACCCTTGTACTCAACTCCCGATTGACGGGGCGCGGAAGTTGGGACCCTTTCCAGTCGATTGTCCCGAAGTCCCGTTGGAGGGAATGCCGCCGATTCGGAGCGCCGCTCGCATTTTGATCTCCTCGATCGCCATTTCTGGCCCGTGACCGGCGCTTCTCCGAGTACGCGACTCGGGACTTTGCTGCCTGTTTCGCCTTCCAACTACATTGTAGTAGTATCCCGTCACGCCCAATCCAGTGGAGGAACTACTGAAAATGAAGAGTCTCAAAAGAGTATTCTGGGCGAGCACTGCGTGCGTAGTCGGCCTGTTCTGCGCTGCCGGATGTAGCAAAAACGATGCGATTAATCAGACTGAGAAGCAGGACGCGGTCAACGGCGTTCCCGTGCCCAGTCTCGCTGAGACCAAGACGATAGCGCAGGAAGGGTTCATTTTTGGGCTGCCTATCGTCATGTATTACACGTCTGCCTATGAATTATTTGTAGATACAACTTCTTCCCAATACAAAGCGCCTATTGGTCAACTCTTCAACGAAGCGCGGGTGTTTACCCCCAAGGATACTGCGGTCATCACCCCAAACAGCGACACGCCGTATTCTCTGATGGAGATAGACCTGCGCGCCGAACCGACGGTCATATCTGTCCCTGCGGTTCCCAAGCCGCGCTACTACTCTGTGCAGTTGACCGATGCGAATACTTTCAACTACGGGTACATCGGCAGCAGGACAACAGGCACTGGTCCGGGTGACTACATGATTGTTGGTCCCGATTGGAAAGGCGAGACCCCTGCTCATATTAAACAAGTCTTCCACTCCACCACGCCGTTTTCGGCCGTGATTTTTCGCACCCAGCTATTCAATGCGGCGGATATGCCGAATGTCGTCAAGATCCAGGCCGGATACAAAGTTCAGCCACTCTCCAAGTACCTGAACCAACCAGCACCGGCCGCACCTCCGGCGATCCAATATATGAAGGCCGATGCAGAGATTGCGAAAAAAGAGTTTTGGCAAGTGCTTGATTTTGCCCTGCAGTATATTCCGCCTAGCCCGGAAGAGGCTGCACTTCGCGCCAAGCTGGCCAGCATCGGTATCGGAGCGGGTAAGAAATTCGACATGAAAGATATATCGGCGGCGCACAAGGCCGCCATGCTGCTGGGCATGAAGGCGGGTGACGACGCGGTTGATAAGTACATTGCAAGCGGAGGCGCAATAATCAACGGATGGAATGTGGGATCTTTCTTTGGCGACCGTGCCTTCTACAACGGAGACTGGCTAAAGCGAGCGGCCGCGGCCAAGGCCGGAATTTTCGGCAACAGTGCCATTGAGGCGATGTATCCAATGACGAGGGTTCTCCCCGGCGGAGAGACGCTGGATGGCAGCAAACACAACTACACACTGACTTTCCCCAAAGTCGGACTGCCTCCCGTGAACGCATTCTGGTCGGTAACGATGTATGACGGTAAGACCCAGTTCCTGATCGACAATCCCATCAATCGTTATCTGATTAACTCGCCGATGCTACCGGGGCTGAAAAAGAATGCGGATGGCTCACTAACTCTCTACATCCAGAAAGACTCACCGGGGAAACCGAAAGAATCCAACTGGTTGCCAGCGCCGAACGGCCCCATTTATCTGGTCATGCGATTGTACTGGCCAAAGGAGACACCGCCTTCGATCTTGCCAGTGGGTTCAGGAACGTGGCAGCCGCCACCAGTGGTTCAAGCGCAGTAAGCCGACAATAAAAAATGGCTTGTGCCTGATTAACGCCGTTCTCGTCAATGTGAATTCGGCCAAACGGGCCGGAAGTCCGGTTGGAGGAAATGCCGGCGATTCGGAGTCCCGCTCGCATTTTAATCTCCTCGAACCCCGTTTCTGGCCAACTTCCGGTTTGCCGACAATTCGCTGGGCAGGCCACTTGGGTTGCCATGCCGGAGCTCAGTGGGATGTCTCGATTGTGTAGTGGTCCATCTACTCTTGATGCATGGGTGCGGCCGTTCCGTCAGACCAATCAGCAACCACGACCAGGAACACAAGAATCGGTAGCAGCCCCTTCATTTGGGTTTGTCCTTCCTGCGAGATGAACCAATAGGGACTGGACACAACCGGCGAGCCCACTGCGCCAGAACCCCAATCTTTACTGTCCTTGACGGGAGTAAAGAACATTAGATGAGATGCGTTGTGGTCCCCTTCGTCGGTCAGATACGCCGATTTCGACATCATGTATGCCATAGCGCCGCTCTCGAGGTTCGGCAGTTGTTTATTCTGGAACGCCACTTTGATTGCCGACACCATCTCCGCCTGGGAACGGCCGGCCATCACCATCCTGGCGCGCAGTTCAGCGATCGGCAATATCGAACGTGCCGCTTGGGGGTTCAGACAATCGGCGGCCCGCACCTTCGGGTTCCAGAACCCGGGCCAGTCAAACATTCCCATCCAACCTCTTTCCACCATGCAGACAAACCCGTTCCTGCCTTCGACCGCTGTCTCGTAGCCTTGCCGTCCCAAGATCAAGACCGTCGCGTCGCTGGATATGGAATCCGGAGCGGCGCTCCGCGCCAGCAGAATCTCAGCATTCCTTTCCATCAAGTATTGGTCGACAGGCGCCATTTTCGAATATTTATCCGACTGTGCCGCCGCCTTCGGCACTAGGAAACAAATGCTGATTACTAACGCTAAGGCCATAATCCTGATCATTCTCTCCCTCGTCATTCTTTCCCTCAAGGCCGCCCTCATCGCGATGTCTCCTTTCGTCGCCGCTGCTCGCTTGCCTTCATGACTTCGCTCATGTCCCCCGCTGGCCGAATCTCGAACGGCGTCCCATACCTCACTGCAGGATGTTGGGAGATGAGCTGAATTGCGTGATTCAGATCTCGCGCTTCAAGCACCAGAATTCCACCCAATTGCTCCTTCGTCTCCACGTACGGACCGTCTGTCACTGCAACCTTTCCGTTCTTCCAACCCACGGTCACCGCCGTGTTGGCGGGTTGAAGAGCTTCGCCGCCCGCCCAATGCCCGTTTTTCCGCAGCTCGTCGTCATAGGTAAAACAGTCATCGAACATGGCGTTGCGTTCGCTCTCAGACATGGCTTCGAACTTTTCCGGGTAATATCCCAAAACGATGTATTTCATGGTTTGTCTCCCCTTGATGGCCGCCGGCAGTACAGTTGTCGCAGATTTTTCTATCACTGTTTCGAGTAATGAAGCGCAACGCTTCCTGATTTGAAAAACTTCGACTCAACAAGTCTTAGTTGCAATTTCTCCGGCAGGCTAACACCCTCCAACAGCCGTCTCCCTGCTCCTGCAAGGGTTGGCCCAACGACAAGACGATATTCATCAATCAGGCCAAGCTGCATCAGTTGTGAAGGGATATCTACGCCACCGACCAAAATATTCTTGCCTCGCTCTTGTTTCAATTTAAGTATTTCGTCGTGAAGATTCGTACGAACAATTCTCGTGTTTTTATCTTCAGCGCCGTCCAATGATCGTGAAAAAACAAGTTTGTTAGTGGAGTCGAATGCTAGAGCAAATTCGTGATCTGCTTTTGTCTCAGACTGGTTTTTGAGGATGTCCGGCCAATAGGGAACCATCAATTGATAGGTTTTTCGCCCAAAGACCTGCAGGTCAGCCTCTCGCGTAAGGTAAGTAAAATATTCAAGTTTTTCTTCATCGACAAGTTGTTTGGTGTGGTCGACGCAGCCATCCAGGGTCGTGTTGATCGCGAAGATTAGCTTTCTCATTTGGTTACCCCGCCCCCTTTATGTATCTGTGTCTATAAGGCCTTGCGCACGGGATGCTTCATCCTATAGTCGTCGGGCACAGAAGAAATCGACAGCAGAGACGAACTATTTTTTGCTTCAATTCCTGATGGTGGTTCAGCTGGAACTTTCTACGTTCATACACAGCTAGATGCCCAACCATGGCGGTTTCACGGGTGGGCCGCGATGACGATGGCATCAGGAGTTTCTTGCGGATGGGAAGCTCCGCTTTTTGAGTCTCAGGGACTAGCACCGGGCCGCGGTCAATCAACCATCCGCTTCCATGCTAACAGGTTGGGCTTCGTGGCTCCGCTGCATAACTTTGTAATGAAGTCGGTTTGGTCTCTTCAATAATTCTTCCATCGAACAGATGGACGGTGCGCTGGGCGTGGTTAGCGTATCGAGGGTCGTGGGTGACCATGCAAATGGTGGCCCCGCTTTGATGGATGTCGCGGAGGAGATCCATGACCGAGTCGCCATTTTTGGAGTCCAGGTTTCCAGTGGGCTCATCGGCAAGGAGAATCATGGGGTCGCCGACGAGCGCGCGTGCGACGGCCACCCGTTGCTGCTGACCGCCGGAGAGTTGCGCGGGGTAATGCTTGGCGCGGTGGGCCATTTCGACGCGTTCCAGGGCGTGCTGGACTTTTTCCTTCCGTTCGGCGGCGGCCATGCCGCGATACGTGAGCGGCAGTTCGACGTTTTCATAAACAGTGAGATCGCCGATCAGGTTAAAGGCCTGGAAGATGAACCCGATTTCGCGGTTGCGGATGCGCGAGCGGTCGCCGAGCTTGAGAGTGGAAACGGGCTGCCCGTTTAGCAAATATTTCCCTTCCGTGGGTGAATCGAGCAGGCCAAGGATGGCCAGGAGGGTGGATTTGCCGCACCCAGAGGGGCCGGCAATGGCGAGATACTCGCCTTTCTTGATTTCGAGATCGATGCAGTCCAAGGCGTGGGTTTCGAGTTCGTCAGTGAAGAAGACCTTACTGACGCCTTGCATTTTGATGAGCGTACCGTTTGATGAAGTCATGGGAGCAGCCTCCAAAGTGAATTTCCTTAGCGCAATCGAACGCGATCAAAGGCATCCCAGGCGGACATGTCGGAGAGAATGACCTTGTCTCCGGCTTTGAGGCCTTGGAGGATTTCGACGGTGTTGACGCTGGTTTTGCCCAAGTGGACGTTGACGCGGACGGCTTCGGAGCCGTCGTCAACTAGCTTGAACAGCCCGATGATGGAATCGGATTGGCCGTGGATGGGGCGGCCGACGTAGAGGACGTTTCTAAGATTCTCGAGTTCGATGGTGCCATCGACGCTGAGATCGGGGCGCGTGCCGTTTGGGAGCGATTCCGGGAACAGGACGTCGACGGTGACGGTGCCGTTTTGGACCGAGGGATCGATGCGCGAGACCCGCCCCTTGACGATGCCGTTGCGGGTGTCGACGGTGGCGGGTTGGCCAATGGTGATGTCTTTGGCCTGGGTTTCGGGAATTCTGATTTCGGCCTTCAGGTGCTTGGGATCGGCGACGCGGGCTAGATTGGTGCTGGGAGTGACGTGCTGGCCAACCTCAACCGGGACGAGCTGGAGGACGCCTGCTATGCCGGCGCGGACGTGCAGAGAATCGAGTTCGCTGCGCTTGAGATCGTACAGGGCACGCTGCTGATCGACATGAGATTGCTGTGCCAGCAGACGCGCTGCGGCGGAGTCCTCGGCGTTTTTGGTGCGGTCTTCCTCAAGCTTCAGGCGGATGGCCAGCTGTTCGGCTTTGACTTTGGAAAGTTTAGCGGTAACTTCCGCGCCGATGCCTTCGGCGCGAAGTTTTTCATCGACTTCGTTCTGCAGCTTGGCTTGCTCGTAATCGCTGCGGACCGTGGCGGTAAACGATTTTTGATTGAGCAGTTCGCTGTTGATCTGGACCTTCAGATTTTCGAGGTCGGCTTGCGCGGCTTTGAGTTGATATTCGGCGTCAAGAGTTTCGCGCTGGAGGATGGGATCGCTGAGTTCGAGGATGATGCTGTCTGGCTTAACGATGGCGCCGGGATGCAGCACTATGCGATCGACACGGGAATCGGTTTGCGCGGGGATCCAGCGGATGTCCACGGGAACCAGAGTGCCGATGCCGCGAACATCGCGGATCATGGGGCCGCGCTTGACTTCGTCGGTCCAGATGGTGGCTTTGTCCACGGCGGGAGCAGCGGGCCGGAGGTGGGTGACCCCGTAGGTGACCCCGGTGATCGAGACGAGGGCAATGACGCCGTAGATGATGCGGCGGATTTTCTTGGCGCGGGCGTTGGATGGTCGTTGAATATCCATGGTGTGTTACTCGGAGCGAAGGGCTCGGACGGCGTCCACGCGGGAGGCGCGTAGGGCTGGCAGGGCTGAGGCAACGACTGCGGCGACCAAGAGGATTGCAGCTGAGGCGATTAGGGGAAGGGCGCCGGGGAATTGGAGTTCGGAGACGTATTTGCCGATTACTCGGGCGCAGACCAACCCGACCAGAACGCCTGAGCCTACACCAATGGAGGCGATCACCAAGCCGTCTTTGAGGACGTCGGCCAGGAGGTTGACAGGCCGAGAGCCTAGGGCGAGGCGGATGCCGAATTCGCGGGTGCGGCCGCTTACGGAGAAGGCCAAAACGCCGGCTACACCTACGACGGAAATCAGCAGCGCTAGCGCAGCGAATCCACCAAAGACGATGGCATTGAGGCGGTTGGGAGTAAGCACTTCGCCGCGAACGTCCTGGAGAGTGGCGGGACGCTCGACGGGTTGATCGGAAGCCATGTCGTGAATGGCGCGGGTGATGCTGGGAACGAGAGTGTAGGGATCGTTTTTGGCGCGCACAAAGAGCCGGCCGTTGAACCCCTCCTGCTCGCTGGGTTGATAGACCGTGATTGTTGGCGAGGGAATGATGTTTTTGTCGTCGAGGTCAGGGACGACACCGATGATGCGGCGGGGTTGGTCGCTGATGCCGATGAATTTAATGACGGGGTCGGTCCACGTCAAATGGCGGTTGACGGGGTCTTGGCCGGGGAAGAAACGCTGGGCCAGGCTTTGGCTGACAATCACTACGCGTTCGGAGCCGTCGCGATCGCTGTCACGGAAGTCGCGGCCATCGACGACGGGAATACCCAAGGTATCGAAATAGCCTGCGGAAACCGAACGGAAATCAGCGCGGGTGTCGTCTTCGGGGTTTTCCTGCGTGGCGCCTTCGGCAGCGAAAGCCAGGGTGATGGTTTGCTGGCGGGTATCGCGCCAGGGAACGCTGAAACCGTAGGAGACGTGCTCGACTCCGGGAAGCGCGCTGAGGTTGCGCTGGACGTTGCGATAGAAATCCTTGACCTGTTCAGGTGTGCGGCCGTCGGTCATCACGGGCAAGTTCAAGGCGAGAACGTGCGCGGTGTCAAAGGGGGCTTGGGTTTTCTCGAGTTCCAGGAGAGTTTTCACCAACGCGCCCGCACCGGCCAGCAAGAGGAATGAGGCAGTGATCTGCGTGACCGCGAAAATGCGGAGACGGCGGCGGCTTCCTCCGGTAACGCGCGCGCTGCTGCCCGAGATTCCGAAGCCACTCGATGCATCGCCGTTGGGCAGACGCGGAACAAAGGCTAGGAAGACGGCGGAGACCAAGGCGAGCGCAACCCCAATCCAGAGCAAGCTGAAATCGAGAGTCAGGCCGGCCGCGCGCACGGAGAAGCGCGCCGCGTAGCGCGCGAGCACGGCTACCATGGGAGCGGCGATGAGAATCCCTGCGAGCGCTCCTAGGCTGCACAGGAGAAGACTTTCGGCCAACAGTGAGCGGCGAAGCACTTGCGTCGTTGCACCCAAAGCCGAGCGCATGGCGAGTTCGGGTTCGCGGCGGACCGTGCGTGCCAGAACGAGATTGGCCACGTTGGAGCAGGCGATTACGAAGAGTAGGCCGGCGGCGGCGAACAGCACCCAGAGAATGGTTTTTGCGTTGGAATTGATTTGGTCGTGCATGCGCGTGACGGTGATCTGGAAGTGATCGTTGCTCTTGTAAGTCTCGGGATGCGCGGCAAGCATGGTGCCGTAAACGGTGTTGAGTTCGGCGCGGGCGGAGTCCAGCTCAGCGCCGGGAGCAAGGCGCGCGAAGACTTCGGTCATACGATGCGACCGACCGGTGACCATGGTGGCGGAGAGGTGATGGGGGCTGGTGACAATGTTGGCCAGGATTTCCGTTTCCACCGGATAGGGCACGGACGGTTCTAAAACGCCGACTATGGTCGCGGGGCGCGCACCTTCATAACTGCCCAGGCGGATGGTTCTTCCTAGTACGCTTGGATCGGAATGCAGCGAGTTGGTCCAGAAGCGATAGGTGAGGACGGCCGCGCCGGGGGCGTTGGGGCCATCGTCGCCGGGATTTAGCAGGCGCCCGAGGACGGGACGCAGACCGACTACGTCGAAATAGTTGCCATCAACTACACCGCTGCGGATTTCCCGCGGCTCGCCTAATCCGACTACCGTGAAGTCTAGCGCGGAAAGAGTGCCTAGTTCCTTGATGGTTTTCAGGCCGGAGCCGATGTCTTTGATTTCGGGAACGGAGAAAGCGGTATCCGCATCGCCGATGCCTGGGGCGCTTTGGCGGACATAGAGCAGGCGGTCTTCGTCACGATTGGCGAGCGGACGGAGGAGCACGCCGCGCACAACGCTGAAGATGGCCGCGTTGGCCCCGATGCCGAGAGCTAGGGTGAGGACGGCGATGGCCGTGAAGCCGGGGTTCTTGAGGAAGGTGCGCAGGGCAAAGCGGAGATCCTGAAAGAAGGATTCAAGGAGTGGAAGGCCGCGGGAATCCCGGTGATTTTCTTTGGCCTGTTGCGCGCCTCCGAATTGGGTGTATTTCATCCCTATCCTCCTTGTTTCCCGTGACTAAGAGAGCCGTAGCCAGTCGTTCTGCTATTAGATAGTCGTTCGGGAAACCGAAAATCGACAGCTGCTCCATTTTCTTAGCCTCGTCAGAGGAATCTGTCGGTCACCGATGTGACCGAATGGCGGCCGGAAGTTGGGCTAGAGGATGCCCCGTCCTTGCGTTTTTTGCAAGAGCCTGCCCTGACCTTGTCGAAGGGGCGGGTAGCGATGCTGCCGAGCCAACTTTTGCCCGTTCTGCACAAACCCCGTTGCGTATGCGTTCGTGGTACCCGCCCTTCGCCAAGGGCGCGAAGGATGCGGCACTCCACTGCGTTGGTGATGGCAGCGAGATCAATCGCCTAGGCCGCCCGGCCGAATGTTTATAGACTTCCGGTTGAAACTGCGCCTGCACGCTCGTAATTCACGATATTGACGCCTTTCGAGGTGACGGTGCTTTCCGTCAACTTGAATGCCGCCGGGATCGTGCCCTCGGCAAACAATCGTTTTCCACCGCCCAACCTGATCGGAAATATCTTCAGACAAAGCGCATCGACCAAATCATGCTTCATCAGCGTCTGCACGAGATTTGCGCTTCCATAAACGTGCAAATCCGGCCCTTCCTGTTTCTTAAAATTGCTGATTTTCTCCGCAGTATCTCAATTCCTTGGGTTGCGGAGAAACGCGCGTCATGTCCGCGCGGCGAATGCGCGACGAAGCGCCGCATTCCATCCTTCTGCAAAGGCAACCGATAGCGGGGCCTGCGGCACAAAAAGGTCGAACCCGTGATACCCGCCAGGGACGACGTGCAGCTCCGTGGATACACCCGCCTGCAGAAGTCGCCGCCCATACTCCACGTCCTCGTTCGCGAATAGATCGACGGATCCCACACCAATCCATGCGGGAGGCAGCCCGCCAAGATTCTCCACCCGTGCCGGAACAGCGCCAGCCGGCGGCTGCGCGGATCCCGCCGGTTTGCCCAAAAACGACGTCCAGGCGAATCGATTGCTTGCAGCCGTCCAAATGTAATGTCCGATATACGGCGGTACAGGCATGCTCGAACCTGTGCGGTCATCCAGCGCGGGATAAATCAATACCTGCAGGCAGAGTGGAACTTCTCCTCTGTCGCGCGCGGCGATGGCTAAAGCTGCGGCATGTCCTCCGCCGGCGCTCTCGCCTTTGATCGCGATTCGGCTGCGGTCAATCCCGAGTTCCCCCGCATTGCTATACATCCAAAGCAGGGCCGTGTAGTTGTCTTCCAGCGAACCCGGGAAAGGGGTTTCCGGCGCGAGGCGGTACTCCACGCTGATGGCTACACAATCGTGATTCGCCGCCAACTCTTGGATGTCTCGCCGGCTATCGGCTGCGGATCCCGCGATATATCCGCCACCGTGGATATGCAGCACCGCCGGCTTGGAAGCTCCGGCTGCAGCACCCGTTATATACAGCGCGACTTCCGGCGCGCCTTTTGGTCCAGGAATCATTCGTTTGACAACTGCCGGAGCGGGCAGGAGTGGCCGAGCAAGCCCCTTCGCTCCCTCTCGCACCTGTGGCAGCATTGCGGTCGTCCACTCCATGGGCGGTGAATCTGGCCCCACCATCGACTGCAAGAGCGCGCGAAATTGAGGGTTAACCAGTTGCATCGGGTCTACCGGGGATGCCACGAACTTGGCTTGCCCCGCAACCGGCTGGGCCCCGAACGAACGGGTGACGGCAGTTGCGGCCATCAGCCCAATGCCCTGTCTGATCAGTTCACGTCGACTCGTCATATGGCCCTCACTCTCCCTTCGCACATCGTTGCTGTCCCCTGCTGCGACTCCCACGCTGGCGCCCCTATGCTATTGCGTTCCGTTGCTCGAAGGATGTACGTGCGGCGTCGCCGGAAGATCTTCGGTTCCGTCTGACCACTTTTGTGTTGGAATGACGAACTGCGTCAGGTGCTCCATGGGATCGGCAACCGCAATGACGGGCGAACCCGGCAGATTCGCTCCCCAGATGGCGGGGTCTATGTCCGAATAGAAGAACATGAGGTGGGAAGGCCAGTGTGGTGCGCTGTCCCCGCCGTATCCCTGCTTCGACATCATGTAGCACATCGCCCCGGATTCCATCGGCGGCAGCTCTTTCTTGGCGATGCCGGCGGCGATGGCCTCATTAACCTGAGCTAACGTGTGTCCCGCCAATGCCAGCTCGGTGATCTTGGTGATGCGCAGAAGGTAGGAACGCGCGGCTGCCCCATTCACACACATGGGGACGCGCACTTTCGGATTCCAAAAGTCAGGATCGGGTGCGGAAGTCCATCCCCGTCCCACGATACACACGAAACCGTTCTTGCCTTTCACCGCCGTCTCGAAACCATGGCGCGCAAGAACCTGTACCTCTGCATCGCGGGCAATGGACTCCGGCGCCGCACTCCGCGCCAGGGCTATCTCCGCATCCCGGTCCGCCATGAGGTACTGTTCGATCAAAGCCATCTTCGGATAAGGTGTCGTGGCGTCCTGAGCCATCGCCTGGTACGCCGTACCGAGCACAACAAGCAGTGCGAAGCTCTTCATTGCGATTGCGCCAACCTTCTTTTTCCGCATCGTTATTTCCTCCCGAGAGCGGGCCAAGTCGGCCCATCGGATCGGTTCGTCTTTGGGTTTCCCCGATTCTCGATGAGCAAGCAGCATCGCCTTGCGCGCTGGATCGTTCATCCTATAGTCGTCGCGTGCGGGAGAAATCGACAGCCGAGGCGAACTATTTTTATTTCACGAAGAAAGTGGCAAGAAATTGCCGCTCAGTTGCTTACGTTCGTACCCCAAACGCCCGCACTTCGACCGGCGCCCGACAGGCGATGACAGCCTTGCGCCCCCACGCCAGTGCCTCGTCCAGGTCAGCGGCTTCCAGTACCCAAAAACCGCCGATGTGCTCCTTGGTCTCCAGGTACGGCCCGTCGGTGACCAGAACCTTGCCATCGGGCTGCGCCCGCAGCGACCTTGCGTCGCTGGCCGCGGTGAGGCCGCCAACGAAAACCCTGACACCGGCGGCCACCATCTCCTTGTTGAGTGCGATGATATCGCGGACCATCGCTTCGCCCTCTTTCGCTGGGTCGTAGTCATCGGGGTGGTGAATCGCGACCAAGTACTGCGGCATGATTCCTCCTTTTCCTGTACATATCCGCACGGGCGGAATGCGCCAGGTAGTAATTTGCCAGTTCGCCATCTTCCAGCGCCGCGTCGATATGCGTCAGACCGGCCTCTTGGCCATAGCGCGTTGAAATCGACACGCATCGCCAAGTATACGCAGGTGAGTCTCAACGAGTTACAAAGCCACTACTGGCTCATTTCGGCGGCGACGTCGTCGCCGAACTTCTTTTGGATCTCCTTTTGGGTTTCGGGATCGAAGTCGGTCAGGTCAAACATCCGGCGAACTTCGACCACCATTTCGTCATCCTTTGCGGGGATGCGCGAAGCCCATTCGAGCGCCTCTTCGCGCGATTTCACCTGAATGATCCAGTAGCCGCCGACCACTTCTTTCGTTTCGGGAAACGGACCATCGGTGACTTTCGACTTTCCCCCTTTGAAGGTGACGCGCGCGCTCATCGTCGCAGGCGGAGTCAGCCCGTCGAGCGCCAGCAGAACGCCGGCTTTCCCCAGTTCCTCGTTGTACTTGCCCATTGCCTCCATGTCTTTGAGGTCGGGTACCCAGCCGGGTTTTGCGTTTTCGTATACCTTCGGAAAGTGGATCATCATGAAGCGCATGGTGTTCTCCTTGAGCGTTGAGCGGACGCTGTATCAGTGCCGCTACCTTTATATAGGAGCTTCGACGCCGCGCGCCCGGGAATTTTGCGAGTTGCGAGGACGTGCGGCTCCACTTACTTGTCGAATGGGTGGGACGCGAATCGACATACGATTTGCGAATTTTTCGCGTCGCGTATCGCCCCGGAAACACTTTTTGGCGGGCCGGTTGCCCGGCCTTCACCATATAGTCGAACGGCCGGACCGGAATTCGACAAATCGTCCAAGAAATTTTACAGCTTCCGGGCTTCAAAATTGTCTGAAAATCGTCACTAGAACCTTGACCGGCCAGCTTAGACGTTCGGGAAAAGTCCGAATGCTAATGCGCGATGAGTTTTCGACCCGCTCCGGTATTACACGTAAGAATCGATGCTGATCCACCGGCAGCGCTGGAACGGAGGCACACACCGAACGAGTTCGCTAGCAACGTCGAGCGTCATTGCCGCGAGCTGCTGGTCCTCTGTTACCGCATGCTCGGTTCTCTGACGGACGCCGAGGACTCGGTACAGGAGACGTTGCATCGTGCCAGGCGGCATCCCGACAACGTTAAGGAAGGCGCGCCGTTGCGCCCGTGGCTCTAACGCCTGGCCACGAACGCCTGCCTCGAAAGTATGTCTGTGGTGTGGTTCCCAGCATCGTCCGAAACATTTCAATGAACGCACTTACGCTGTCGTAACCGACTGCGATAGCGACCTCGGTGACAGATTTCCTTTGTGCCAGCATCTCAAGAGCGGCAAACAACCGCGCCTGCTGTCGCCAACGGCCAAATGACACGCCACACTGAGCCGAAAACGCACGCATGAAAGTACGGCGGGACATTCCGGCAACCTGCGCCCAAGCATCCAGTGTGCGGTCATCCCCAACATCATCCAGCAAAACATCCGCAACTCTGGCCAGTCTTTCTTCTCTGGGTATGGTCAAACGCAAGGGCTGCTGGTCAGGCTGTCGGATCTCATCACGAAGCGTTGCGATTAGGTGCTTCTTCGCCGGGTTGAGCGGTTGGCTGAGGTCCCAATCGACCATACGATGAACTATGGCGAACAATAGCTCCGATGCGTTGAACACGCAGGGCGTCTTGGGTAGTCCGCGGCACATCTCCGGAGACAAGTCGACCATCGCGCCAGCAGCGCCTCCGACAGAACGCGCCGCGTGCTTACAATTTGGCGGAGTCCATGCGCAACGCTGGGAGGGAAACATCCATCGTTCGTTTCCTGTTTCCACGATGAGCAACCCCTGGGTCAGTGCGACGAGTTGCCCGCGGTGGTGACTGTGCTCTGGCGTCCAGCCCTCGACCATCCGCCTCTTGAAGTCATAGGCCAGCACTGGCGTATCGCTGTCGTAGAGACGGCGCAGCTCTTCCATATTCTGCACCGAGAACATGGATTTACGAGCTTGACCCTTTTCCGACATAGTTCGCCACTTTCCCGTTAGCGGAACAACCGAAACCCAGCTAGAGTACGTGGCAGAACAACGAAAGACAATACGGGAAATCAGGACAATCAATGAGAAAGCTGATCTACACAATCAACGTCACCATCGATGGCTGCTGCGACCACACCAAAATGGTTCCCGATGAAGAAGTACTTGGCTACGGCGCGCAACTCGTCCGAGATGCTGGCCTGCTCGTTTATGGGCGTAAGACCTACCAATTGATGGTTCCTTATTGGCCTGATATTGCAAAAAGCCAGTCCGAGACAGTAGCGGATATCGAATTTGCTCAAACCTTTGTCTCCAAGAAGAAAATTGTTTTTTCACGATCGTTGGCCAGCGCTGAAGATGAAAATACGAGGATTGTTAGCACCAACCTTCGCGACGAAATACTTAAACTGAAGCAAGAACAGGGCAAAAATATTTTGGTCGGCGGCGTGGATATCCCGTCACAACTTATAGAGCTTGGCCTGGTTGATGAATATCATTTTGTCGTTGCGCCAATCCTTGCAGGAGAAGGGAGACGGTTGTTAGAGGGTGTGAGTCTACAGGAGAAATTACAATTAAGACTTGTTGAGTCACACATTTTCAAGGAATCAGGCTGTATTGCCCTTCGTTACTTAAAACAGTGACAGAAAGATCCACGACGCTGCCAGTACTTCTCTGGACTGTTTATGCAACGAACTTCCCCGAGCCGCTGAGTTTGTTAACGTGATCTTGTTCGACAGCGATACCTTCGTACGATATCAGGCGCACCTAATCCACATTTGAAAGGCGGAAAAAGATGAGCCCGAAGTTTTTGGAGAGGCAAAGCACACGGCGCGAAATGTTGCGAAATGCCGCCGGGTTTGCGGGAAGCGCGTTGCTGGCACAGCTTTTTCCGGCAAGTCTTTTGAGCGCCGGCGTTCCTGGCCTCCGGCAGCAGGCCTCAACGCCTCCAACTGACTCTCTGGCGGCGATGCGCGCGCAGATGGGCAGTGCACCCATCCAATCGCAAACGCTCGCGGAAAATCTCACCTTGCTTTCCGGGCCTGGGGGAAATGTCGTGGTGTTCAACGGACCTGACGGCAAAATCGTGGTCGACACGTTTCTTACGCCAGCCTGGCCGAAGTTGAAAGAAACGCTCGATGGGCTGGGCAATGCGCCGCTGAAGACGGTGATCGACACGCACTGGCATGTCGACCACACGGACAATAACGCCAATCTGCACGCCGCGGGCGCCACAGTGCTGGCCCACGAAAACACCAGGACGCGCATGGCAGAGCCACACGACAGTGCGCTTTTCGGTTTGCACTTTCCGGCATCGCCTGCGGATGCTTTGCCGCAGCAGACATTCAGCACCAGCCAGAAACTGCAGGCCAACGGTGAAATCGTGATGCTGCAATATTTCCATCCGGCGCATACCGACACGGACATCTACATTCACTTCCAGAAGGCCAACGTGATTCACATGGGCGATACTTTTTTTAACGGCTTTTACCCGGTCATCGACGCCAGCACCGGCGGAAAAATCGACGGG